>JAESFW010000134.1_pt1 | contig 125803 bp, 136 predicted proteins | sample 9269481 | NCBI WGS metagenome assembly JAESFW01 (sample SAMN14515350, study PRJNA621654) | algae metagenome | isolation source: Lyngbya sp. HA4199-MV5 and co-occurring heterotrophs from soil with... | place: USA: Ahupuaa O Kahana State Park, Hawaii | collected 2009-07-21 | reverse complement strand
ACACCCCGTTCTTCACCAACTACCGCCCGCAGTTCTACTTCCGCACGACCGACGTGACCGGCATCGTGCACCTGAAGGAAGGCGTGGAGATGATCATGCCCGGCGACAACGCCGAGCTGACCGTCGAGCTGATCACCCCGATCGCCATGGAAGAGAAGCTCCGCTTCGCCATCCGCGAAGGCGGCCGCACCGTCGGCGCCGGCGTCGTGTCCAAGATCATCGCGTAAGCGACGGTCTCAGAACCTGAAGACTGCGAAGGCCCCGGGGTTTCCCGGGGCCTTCTGCTTTGCGAGCTCAGTCGTTGGGCTTGCCCGTGGCCGGATCCGTGGCGGTCTCGCCGCTGTTCGACGAGCCTTCGGAGCCCGCCGGCTCCTGAGCCGGATGGGGTGGTTCGCCGTCGCGGACGGGCTTTTCCTGTTCGTACTCGTTCTGGCGGCCGGGCTGGCGGGCGGTCATGGCGGGGCTCCGTGGTTTGCAAACGGCAACGCTCCGTTGTGGCGGCAGGTTTCGTTCACCATGCCCCTAAACCGTGCCGCAAGGGCGGATGGGGCAGGATGCGCTCCGGCCCGACGTGCGTTCGGGCGGACGGAGCCCGAGCATGACCCTGACGGTCGATCTGATCGTGCCGGACGAGCTGGACGCGCCGCTGACCGACGCCTGGCGCGGCATGGTCGACGCGAATCCGGATCTGGTGTCGCCCTATTTCCAGCCCGAATTCACCCAGGTGGCCGGAGCCGTGACGCCCGGCGCGCGCGTGGCCGTGTTCCGGCGCGGCGGCACGGTCGTGGGCTTCTTTCCGCACCAGAAGCGCGGCGGCGCGATCCAGCCGCTGGCGGCGCCGCTGAACGACTATCACGGGGTGATCGCCGCGCCGGGCGAGACGATCGGCCTGGAGCAGGCGGCGGACCTGTTGAAGGCGCCGCGTCTGAGCGTGGGCGGCTGGGTGGGCCCCTCGACCGGCGGCGAGCGCCGCGCCACGGTTCAGGCCGCCCTGCCGGACGGCTATGACGCCTGGTACGCCGAGCGGCGCGCGACCTTCGGCAAATACTTCAAGGACAAGGAGCGCGCGCGGCGGAGCCTGGAGACGGAGCTGGGTCCGATCCGGGTCGAGCGCGGCCTGACCGATCCGGCGCTGCTGGATCACCTGATCGAGCTGAAGCGCGAGCAGTATCGGCGCACGGGGCGGCACGACGTCTTCGCCTGCGGCTGGACGCGCGACGTGCTGCACGCGCTGACGCGGGATCACCGCGGCCGTTTCGGCGCGTCCATGGCGGCGCTGTGGGGCGGCGACCGGCTGGCGGCGCTGGAGATCTCGCTGCACGCCACGGACCAGTATCACTTCTGGTTCCCGGCCTATGACCCGTCGGTGGCGCGGTGTTCCCCGGGCATCCTCTTGAGCATGGACACCATGCGGATGGCGGCGGCGGAGGGGTTCCGGGTCTTCGACTACGGATTCCAGGGCGAGAGCTACAAGAAGTACTTCTGCAACGCCGAGCGCCGGATCGTGGAGGCGGTGATCGAGCGGCCGGGGCTGATGCGCAGCGCGGGGCGGGCGGCGGTCGGCCTGCTGAACGCCACCGGCGAGGGCCGGGGCAGCCGGCTGGGCGCCAGCGTGCGGCGCCGCTGGGCCGCGATCGAGGCCTGCGAGGTCACGACGGGGGCCCGGCTGAAGGGCGCTCTGTCCGCCGTGGGCGCCGCCGTCGCCAAACTGACCCCGTCACCCGCCACCGCGAGGGCCTGAGCCATGACCACCCGCTATGCCGGTCCGATCCGCGAGGCCGCCGTCCATTCGCATTCGCTGAACGCCCGGGGCTTCGCCGAGGACGCCTGGCTGGCGGCCCTGCTGGACCGCTGCCCGGCCGATCTGTTCGACATCAACCTGTACGACTACGACGCGGAGGGGCAGGTCAGCCTGCGCACCGGCGCGCGGGGGCGGCTGTCGGGGGCGGAACTGCTGGAGGCGATCAAGGCCGGGCGGCTGTGGGTCAACATCCGCGACGCTGCGGATGCCGCGCCGGACCTTTGGGACGCGGCGATGGCCGAGTTCACGCGCATCCAGAAGTCCTATCCGGGGATGAAGGCGGTCACCAACGCGGGCCAGCTGATCCTGTCGTCGCCCAAGGCGCGCGTTCCGTATCACTTCGATCCGGCCGGCGTGGTGCTGTTCCACCTGCGGGGGCGCAAGCGGGTGTTCGTCTATCCGGGCGACGAGGCGCACCTGCCGGAGCGGTGCATGGAACAGGTGGTGGCGCGCCAGACGACGGAGGAGCTGCCCTACGTCCGCGCCTTCGAGGGGGACGCCACGGTGATCGACCTTGAGCCCGGGCAGGCCCTGACCTGGCCGCTGTACGCGCCGCACCGGGTGGAGAACCTGGACCGGTTCTGCGTCAGCCTGTCGATGGACTTCCAGACCTGGCCGTCGCGCTGGCGCAACGGGGCGCTGTACACCAACGCCGTGCTGCGCGGCCGCGGCGCGCGGCCCCGGCCTACGGACGTGATGGCGACGCCCGAACTGGCGGCTCGCTGGGCGGCCTCGCTGGCGTTGAAGCGGGTCGGCGGGCTGAAGAGCCGGATCGCCCATTTCGAGCGCGACTTCGAGCCGGAGCTGGGCGTGGAGGACGGCGCGCGGGCGATCGTGAACTGATCCGACGTTCGGAGCGAGGAATTCGACGACGCCTCCGGAGAGACTTCGACGAGGACGAACACGACCATGAATTCGGCGTCATGACGTCGAGTTAAAATGACTTCGTCCGCCTCAGGGATCACGTTCCGCTCCAGAGATTTTGGAGAGGGAGCTCCCGCCATGAAGACCTTGTTCGCCGTTTCCGCCGCCGCCCTGGCCGTAGCCGCCGCCGCGCCCGCCGTCGCCCAGTCCGTCGAGATCGAGGACGCCGTGGCCCGCGTGGTCGTGATCGTGGAGGACCGCACGGACGTCGCCGTGTCGGTGGAGGCCGGCCGCGCCGACCTGCCGGCGCTGCGCGTGCGCCGCGAGGGATCCAAGACAGTGGTCGAGGGCGGTCTGGCCGACCGACGCTTCATGATGCGCCAAAGCCGGATCCGCGACTGCCGCTCCGGTCCGGCGGGCGGAACCCAGCCGGGGCAGGGGGCCAGCGTCGAGGTGCGCGGCGTGGGTCGGGTGAATCTGGCCGACGCGCCGCTGATCATCATCCGCGCCCCGCGCGCCGTGAAGGTGGCGGCGGGCGGCGGCGTCTACGGCACCGTGGGTCAGGGTGCGCGCGAGGTTGATCTGTCTATCGGCGGCTGCGGCGACTGGACCGTGCCGAACGTGGCCGGCGACGTGCGCGTGAACATCGGCGGCTCGGGCTCGGCGCTGCTGGGCGCCAGTCGGGAACTGGAAATCAACATCGGCGGCTCGGGCGAGGTGCGCACGGGCACGACTGGCGACTTCCAGGTCAACATCGGCGGCTCCGGCGACGTGATCCTGGCCGGGGCGACGGGCGGCCGGGGCGAGGTCAACATCGGCGGGTCGGGGGACGTCGCGGTGCGGGGCGGACGGCTGGCGGACCTCGGCGTCAACATCGCCGGATCCGGCGACGTGGCCTTCGACGGCACGGTCGGCGATCTGGACGTGTCGATCATGGGCGGCGGCGACGTACGCGTGGCCGAGGTGACGGGACGCACCGAACGCAACATCATGGGCGGCGGACAGGTGACCGTGGGCCGCTGAGGCCCGCCCCGCCACCTTTTCGCCGCTTGACGACGGGCGAGTCACCCGTCATAAGCCCCCACTCTTGTTGGACCGGCTGTGCAGTTCGCTGCAGACGCGGTCCGCAGGAACGCCTCAAGACCCTGTTCTTTGCAGACTCTTGGGTTCATTCGGCCTCACGGCTGCGCCGTGCAGGCCGATCGTTTTTGCGGATTGCGTACCCTGAGGGCTTCGGCCCGAAGGCTTCGGTCTTTGAAATGGTTCACAGGGACGCGGTCCTCCGACCGCTTGGGATAAGCACCGATATGGATCAAAGCATCCGCATCAGGCTCAAGGCCTTCGATCACCGCGTCCTCGACTTTTCGACACGCGAGATCGTCAACACCGCCAAGCGCACGGGCGCGACCGTTCGCGGTCCGATCCCGCTGCCGACCCTGATCGAAAAGTTCACCGTGAACCGTTCGCCGCACGTCGACAAGAAGTCGCGCGAGCAGTTCGAAATCCGCACGCACAAGCGCGTGCTCGACATCGTCGACCCCACCCCGCAGACCGTGGACGCGCTGATGAAGCTCGACCTGTCCGCCGGTGTGGACGTCGAGATCAAGATCTAAGAAGAGAAGGCGGGATCCGATGCGCACGGGCGTGATCGCCAAGAAGCTGGGCATGACCCGCGTGTTCGCCGAAGACGGCGCGCACGTTCCGGTCACTGTGCTTCAACTCGACGGCTGCCAGGTCGTCGGCCAGCGCACTCAGGAGCGGGACGGCTACGTCGCCCTGCAGCTGGGCGCCGGCACGAAGAAGGCCAAGAACACCAACAAGGCCCAGCGCGAAGTCTTCGCCAAGGCCGAGGTGGAGCCGAAAGCCTACGTCACCGAGTTCCGCGTCGACGCGGACGGCCTGCTGGACGTGGGCGCCGAGTTCACCGCCGATCACTTCGTGGTCGGGCAGAAGGTGGACGTCCAGGCGCCGACCGTCGGCAAGGGCTTCGCCGGCGCCATGAAGCGCTGGAACTTCGGCGGTCTGCGCGCCACGCACGGCGTCTCGGTCTCGCACCGTTCGCACGGTTCGACCGGCAACCGTCAGGATCCGGGCCGCACCTTCCCGGGCAAGAAGATGGCCGGCCACCTGGGCCAGGAGATCGTCTCGGTCCAGAACCTGACCGTCGTCCGCATCGACAGCGAGCGCGGCCTGATCCTGGTCAAAGGCGCCGTGCCCGGCCACGACGGCACGTATGTGAAGGTCCGCGACGCCATCAAGAAGGCCCGTCCGGCCGACGCCCCCTTCCCGGGCGGCATCAAGTCCAAGTCGGCCCCGGCCGCCGAGCAGCCCGCCGAGACCCCGGCGGAAGAGACCGCTCCGGCCGCCGAAGCCGTTGAAGGCGGTGAAGCGTAATGAAACTCTCGGTCATCAAACTGGACGGCAAGGCCTCGGGCGACGTGGAGCTGTCGGATGCCGTTTTCGGCATCACCGACATCCGCGGCGATCTGCTGGCCCGCTACGTCAACTGGCAGCTGGCCAAGCGCCGCGCCGGCACGCACAAGGTCCAGACCCGGAACGAGAACTCTCGCACCGGCAAGAAGATGTACAAGCAGAAGGGCACCGGCGGCGCCCGTCACGGTTCGCGCCGTGCGCCGCAGTTCGTCGGCGGCTCGCGCGCCTTCGGCCCGGTCGTCCGCGACCACGGCTTCTCGCTGCCGAAGAAGGTCCGCGCCCTGGCCCTGCGCCACGCCCTGTCGTCCAAGGTCGTCTCGGGCGATCTGGTCGTCGTGGACTCGGTGGACGTCAAGGAAGCCAAGACCGCCAAGCTGCGCGAGCAGTTCGGCAAGCTGGGCTGGACCAAGACCCTGATCATCGCCGGCCCGGAAGTGAACGAGAACTTCGGCCTGGCCGCCCGCAACATCCCGCACGTGGACGTGCTGCCGAACGCCGGCCTGAACGTCTACGACATCCTGCGGGCCGACAAGCTGGTGCTGACCAAGGCCGCCGTCGACGCGATCGAGGCCCGCTTCGCCAAGAAGGAGGCCGCGTGATGGCCGGCGCCCAACCCACCGCCAAGCACTACGACACCATCCTGGCTCCGGTGATCACCGAGAAGGCCACGATCCTGTCGGAGCAGAACAAGGTCGTCTTCCGCGTCGCCGACAAGGCGACCAAGGACGAGATCGCCGCGGCGGTCGAAAGCCTGTTCAAAGTCAACGTCGTCAAGGTCAACACCCTGGTTCAGAAGGGCAAGACCAAGCGGTTCCGGGGCATCCAGGGCCGTCGCGTCGACATCAAGAAAGCGATCGTGACGCTGGCCGCCGGCCAGTCGATCGACGTCACCACGGGGCTCTGATCCGATGGCGCTGAAGACCTACAATCCGACCTCGCCGGGCCGTCGCGCCCTGGTGCTGGTCGACCGCTCGGAGCTGCACAAGGGCCGCCCCGAGAAGTCGCTGACCGAGGGCCTGACCAAGTCGGGCGGCCGCGGCCAGGGCGGCCGGATCGCCGTGCGCTTCCGCGGCGGCGGGGCCAAGACCCTGTACCGCAAGATCGACTTCAAGCGTCGCAAGTTCGACGCGGTCGGCACGGTCGAGCGGCTGGAGTACGATCCGAACCGGACCGCCTTCATCGCCCTGGTGACCTATGCCGACGGCGAGAAGACCTACATCATCGCGCCGCAGCGCCTGAAGGCCGGCGACACGGTGGTCGCGGGCGAGAAGGTGGACGTCAAGCCGGGCAACGCCATGCCGCTGCGCTCGATGCCGGTCGGCACGATCATCCACAACATCGAGATGAAGCCGGGCAAGGGCGCCCAGCTGGCCCGTTCGGCCGGCGCCTATGCCCAGCTGGTCGGCCGCGACGCCGGCTACGCCCAGATCCGTCTCGGCTCGGGCGAGCTTCGCATGGTGCTGGACGGCTGCATGGCCACGGTGGGCGCGGTGTCGAACCCCGACCACATGAACCAGAACCTGGGCAAGGCCGGTCGCGTCCGCCACATGGGCTTCCGCCCGCACGTCCGCGGCGTGGCCATGAACCCGATCGACCACCCGCACGGCGGCGGCGAAGGCCGCACCTCGGGCGGCCGGACGCCGGTCACGCCCTGGGGCAAGGACACCAAGGGCACCCGCACCCGCAAGAACAAGGCGACGGACAAGTTCATCATCCGCAGCCGCCACGCCAAGAAGGCCCGCTAAGACATGGCTCGCTCATCCTGGAAAGGCCCGTTCGTCGACGGGTATCTGCTCAAGAAGGCCGACGCCGTCTCGTCGTCGGGCCGCAAGGACGTGATCAAGACCTGGTCGCGCCGCTCCACCATCCTGCCGCAGTTCGTCGGTCTGACGTTCGGCGTCCACAACGGCCAGAAGCACGTGCCGGTGTCGGTCTCCGAAGAGATGGTCGGCATGAAGTTCGGCGAGTTCGCCCCGACCCGGAACTTCCCCGGTCACGCGGCGGACAAGAAGGCCAAGAGGAAGTAACCGATGGCCCAGACCAAGAACGAGCGGCGCGTCGGCGCCACCGAGGCCCGCGCCAAGCTGGTGAACGTCCGGATCAGCCCGCAGAAGCTGAACCTGGTCGCCCAGTCGATCCGCGGCCTGCCGGTCCAGAAGGCGCTGAACGAGCTGGAATTCAGCCGCAAGCGCATCGCCACCGACGTCCGCAAGGCGCTCTACAGCGCCGTCTCGAACGCCGAAAACAACCACAACCTCGACATCGACAACCTGGTCGTCGCCGAGGCCTTCGTGGGCAAGAACCTGGTGATGAAGCGTTTCGCGAGCCGTGCTCGTGGCCGCTCGTCGCGCATCCTGAAACCTTTCGCGGAGATCACCATCGTGGTCCGCGAAGCCGGTGAGGCCGCCTGATGGGTCAGAAAGTCAATCCGATCGGTCTGCGCCTCGGCGTCAACCGCACCTGGGACAGCCGCTGGTTCGCCGGCGGTCAGGAGTACGCCAAGCTGCTGCACCAGGACCTGAAGCTGCGCGAGTGGCTGAAGGAGCGCCTGTCGGCCGCCGGCGTGTCGCGCATCATCATCGAGCGCCCGCACAAGAAGTGCCGCGTGACGATCTATGCCGCCCGTCCGGGCGTCGTGATCGGCAAGAAGGGCGCCGACATCGAGAAGCTGCGCAAGGACATCGCGGCCCAGACCGAAGGCGAGGTTCACCTGAACATCGTCGAGGTCCGCAAGCCGGAAGTCGACGCCCAGCTGGTCGCCGAAAACATCGCCCAGCAGCTCGAGCGCCGCGTGGCCTTCCGCCGCGCGATGAAGCGGTCGATGCAGTCGGCCATGCGTCTGGGCGCCAAGGGCATCCGGATGAACGTGTCGGGCCGTCTGGGCGGCGCGGAAATCGCGCGCATGGAGTGGTACCGCGAAGGCCGCGTGCCGCTGCACACCCTGCGCGCGGACATCGACTACGGCTTCTACGAGGCCAAGACGACCTACGGCATCATTGGCGTGAAGGTCTGGGTGTTCAAAGGCGAAGTGCTGGAGCACGACCCGATGGCCCAGGACAAGCGCTGGGCCCAGGAAGCGTCCGGTCCGTCGTCGAACGAAGGCCGCGAGCGCGGCCCCCGCGGCGACCGCGGTCCGCGTCGCGATCGCGGGCGTGAGGGCTAAGTCATGCTGCAACCGAAGAAGACCAAGTTCCGCAAGGCCTTCAAGGGCCGCATTCACGGCTCGGCCAAGGGCGGCTTCTCGCTGAACTTCGGCTCGTACGGCCTGAAGACGCTGGAGCCGGAACGCATCACCGCGCGTCAGATCGAGGCGGCCCGCCGCGCGATCACCCGCCAGATGAAGCGTCAGGGCCGGGTGTGGATCCGCGTGTTCCCCGACCTGCCGGTCACCGGCAAGCCGGCGGAAGTCCGCATGGGCAAGGGCAAGGGCGCCGTGGACCACTGGGCCGCGCGCTGCCACCCGGGCCGCATCCTGTTCGAAATCGACGGCGTGCCGGACGACGTGGCCCGCGAGGCGCTGCGCCTGGGCGCCGCCAAGCTGCCGGTCCGCACCAAGGTGGTCACCCGCCTGGACGCCGGCGTCGCCCATACGGAGGCCGCCGCCTGATGACCAAGATCGCCGATCTGCGGGCCCAGACGCCCGACCAGCTGTCCGACGAGCTGCTGAAGCTCAAGAAGGAGCAGTTCAACCTGCGCTTCCAGGCCGCCACCGGCCAGATGGAAAAGACCCACCGGGTCTCGGAAGTGCGCAAGGACATCGCCCGCATCTCCACGCTTCTGCGTGCGAACCGCGCGGCGGGTTAAGGAAACACCGATGCCGAAACGTATTCTCGAAGGCGTGGTCGTCTCCGACAAGGGCGACAAGACCGTCGTCGTCAAGGTCGAGCGCACCCTGCTGCACCCGGTCCTGAAAAAGACCGTCCGCCGCTCCAAGAAGTACCACGCCCACGACGAAGCCAATGCGCTGAAGGTCGGCGACGTGGCCCGCATCGTCGAGTGCGCCCCGAAGTCCAAGCTGAAGACGTGGGAAGTTCTCTCCCCCGCCTCGGCGTCGTAATCAGAAGGATCTGACTCCATGATCCAGATGCAAACTAACCTGGAAGTGGCCGACAATTCGGGCGCCCGCCGGGTCATGTGCATCAAGGTGCTGGGCGGCTCGAAGCGCCGCTACGCCTCGATCGGCGACACCATCGTCGCCTCCGTCAAGGAAGCCATCCCGCGCGGCCGCGTGAAGAAGGGCGACGTCGTGCGCGCCATCGTCGTGCGCACCGCCAAGGACATCAACCGCAAGGACGGTTCGGTGATCCGCTTCGACAAGTCGGCCGCCGTGATCGTGAACAAGCAGAACGAGCCCGTCGGCACCCGCATCTTCGGCCCGGTTCCGCGCGAGCTGCGCGCCAAGAACCACATGAAGATCATCTCGCTGGCTCCGGAGGTCCTGTAACATGGCCGCCAAGATCAAATCGGGCGACACCGTCGTCGTCCTGACCGGCAAGGACAAGGGACGCACCGGCAAGGTGACCAAGGTCCTGCCGACCGAAAACCGCGTCGTCGTGCAAGGCGTCAACATGGTTCAGCGCCACACGCGCCCGACCCAGGCTGACCCTCAGGGCGGCATCAAGAACAAGGAAGCGTCGCTGCACGTCTCGAACGTCGCGATCGCCGACGCCAACGGCAAGGCGACCCGCGTCGGCTTCCGCATGGACGGCGACAAGAAGGTCCGCTTCGCCAAGACGACGGGAGACGTCATCTGATGGCCGCCACCGAGAAATACACGCCGCGCCTCAAGGCCGACTACAACGACCGCATCAAGAAGGTGATGACCGAGAAGTTCGGCTACACCAACCCGATGCAGACGCCCAAGCTGGACAAGATCGTCCTGAACATGGGCATCGGCGAAGCCGTGGCCGACTCCAAGAAGGCCACCGCGGCCCTCAAGGACCTGACCATGATCGCCGGCCAGAAGGCCGTGCCGACCAAGGCCCGCAACTCCATCGCCGGCTTCAAGCTGCGCGAGGGCATGGTCGTGGGCGGCAAGGTCACGCTGCGCGGCGACCAGATGTACGAGTTCCTGGACCGGTTCATCACGATCGCCCTGCCGCGCGTGAAGGACTTCCGCGGCCTGAAGGGCACCTCGTTCGACGGTCGCGGCAACTACGCCACCGGTCTGAAGGAGCACATCGTGTTCCCGGAGATCAACTACGACCAGATCGACCAGATGTGGGGCATGGACATCATCGTCTGCACCACGGCCAAGACCGATGAGGAGGCCAAGGCCCTCCTCACCGAGTTCAAGTTCCCGTTCGTGAACTGATCGGGAAGGAAAGAGCACAATGGCAAAGAAGAGCGCCGTAAACCGCAACGAAGCCGTCAAGGCCCTGGTTGCGAAGTATGCCGCGAAGCGCGCCGCCCTGAAGGCGATCGCGAACGACGAATCCCTGCCGCTGGAGGAGCGCTTCGACGCGCGCCTGAAGCTGGCCGCCCTGCCGCGCAACTCGGCTCCGACCCGGATCCGCAACCGCTGCGAGGTGACGGGCCGTCCGCGCGCCTATTATCGCAAGCTGAAAATGAGCCGGATCGCGCTGCGCGAGCTGGGCAACAAGGGCCAGATCCCCGGCCTGACGAAGTCGAGCTGGTAAGGGGAACACGACCATGATGATCAACGATCCCCTGAGCGACATGATCGCCCGCATCAAGAACGCCGCGACCCGCAAGCGTTCCAAGGTGCTGACCCCCGCCAGCCGCCTGCGCCAGCGCGTCCTCGACGTGCTGCAGGACGAGGGCTACATCCGCGGCTACTCCCTGGTTCAGAACCCGGGCGAGTTCCCCCAGTTCGAGATCGAGTTGAAGTATTTCGACGGCCAGCCGGTGATCGCCGAGATCGCCCGCGTGTCGAAGCCGGGCCGTCGCGTCTACTCCGCCATTTCGGATCTGAAGCCGATCAAGAACGGCCTCGGAATCTCGATCCTTTCGACTTCGAAGGGCGTCATGTCCGACGCCGCCGCCCGCGACCAGAACGTCGGCGGCGAAGTCCTCTGCAGGGTCTACTAAGATGTCGCGCATCGGCAAGAAAACCATCGCCGTGCCGAAGGGCGTGACCGTCACGCTCGACGGCCAGACCGTCTCGGTCAAAGGCCCCAAGGGCGAGCGCTCCTGGACCGTGGCCGACGAGATCGAGGTCAAGCACGAGGGCGACGAGCTGTCGCTGGGCCTGAAGGCGGACACGCCGCGCGCCCGCGCCATGTGGGGTCTGTCGCGCACCCTGGTCGACAACATGGTCACCGGCGTCACCACGGGCTTCGAGAAGACTCTGGAGCTGGTCGGCGTGGGCTACCGCGCCGCCATGAAAGGCCAGGCCCTGTCGCTGCAACTGGGCTTCAGCCACGAGGTCGACGTGCCCGCCCCGGCCGGCATCACCTTCGCCGTGCCGAAGCAGACCGAGATCAAGATCTCGGGCCCGGACAAGCAGGCCGTCGGTCAGGTCGCGGCCGTCATCCGCAAGCTGCGTCCGCCGGAGCCCTACAAGGGCAAGGGCGTCCGCTATGCCGGCGAGAAGGTCCGCCGCAAGGAAGGCAAGAAGAAGTAAGCCATGGCCACGACTCTCAAGCAAAACGCCAAGCGTCGCGCCGAGCGCACCCGTCGCCGCCTCAAGGCGGTGGCCAACGGCCGTCTGCGTCTGTCGGTCTTCCGCTCGGACAAGAACATCTCGGCCCAGATCATCGACGACGCCCAGGGCGTCACGGTGGCCGCCGCCTCGTCGCTGGAAGGCGGCCGGGGCAAGAAGGGCTCGGACACCGCCGCGGCCGCTCAGATCGGCAAGCTGATCGCCGAGCGCGCCATCGAGAAGGGCGTCAAGGACGTCGTCTTCGACCGCGGCGGCTACATCTATCACGGACGGGTGAAGGCGCTGGCGGAAGCCGCGCGTGAAGCCGGCCTGAACTTCTAAGGGATCTGACAGATGGCACAGGCGCCCCAACGCGGCGGCGGCGGCAACGATCGCAACCGTCGCGACAACCGAAACGCTCCGGCCGTCGACGGCCCGGATTCGGACATCGTCGAGAAGCTGGTCCACATCAACCGCGTCGCCGCCACCGTGAAGGGCGGCCGCCGGTTCTCGTTCGCGGCCCTGATGGTCGTCGGCGACGGCAAGGGCCGCGTCGGCTTCGGTCACGGCAAGGCGCGCGAAGTGCCCGAAGCCATCCGCAAGGCGACCGAGGAAGCCAAGAAGACCATGATCAAGGTTCCGCTGCGCGAGAACCGCACCCTGCACCACGACGGCAATGGCCGTTGGGGCGCCGGCAAGATCATGATGCGCGCGGCCCCTCCCGGAACCGGCGTCATCGCCGGCGGTCCGATGCGCGCCGTCTTGGAAACCCTGGGCGTGCAGGATGTGGTGGGCAAGTCGACCGGCTCGTCCAACCCCTACAACATGATCCGCGCCACCTTCGAGGCGCTGAAGGTCCAGTCGTCGCCGCGCATGGTCGCGTCCAAGCGCGGCAAGAAGGTCTCGGACCTGATGGGCCGCCGCAACGACGGCGCCTCGGCGCCGGAAGCCGTGGAGTCCTGATCATGGCCAAGAAAGACGCCAAGACCGTCACCATCCGCCAGACCGGCAGCCCGATCCGCCGCAAGTCGGACCAGCGCGCCACCCTGGTCGGCCTGGGCCTGAACCGCCTCGGCCGCGAGGCCACCCTGGAGGACACCCCTTCGGTGCGCGGCATGATCGCCAAGGTCGCCCACATGGTGGAAGTGGTGGAAAAATAGGCAGTAGGTCTTAGGCAGCAGGCATTAGGGACGTTCGATCTTCTACTGCCTACTGCCTACTGCCTATTGCCTGATCAAATCCAAGCCGAGTCCGCGGCCACGTCCGCGGGCGCTAGCACCCGAAAGGATCAGGCACATGAAACTGAACGAAATCCGCGACAACGAAGGCGCCCACAAGAAGCGCATGCGCGTCGGCCGGGGCCCCGGCTCGGGCAAGGGCAAGACCTCGGGCCGCGGCGTGAAGGGCCAGAAGTCCCGCACCGGCGTGTCGCTGCTGGGCTTCGAGGGCGGCCAGATGCCGCTGTACATGCGCATGCCCAAGCGCGGCTTCAACAATCCGAACGCGCTGAAGCTGGCCGAAGTGAACCTGTGGCGTCTGCAGGACGCCGTGGACGCCAAGAAGCTGGACGTGAAGTCGGAGATCACGGGCGAGGCCCTGGTGGCCGCCGGCGTCATCCGCCGCGTCAAGGACGGCGTGCGCATCCTGGGCACGGGCGAGCTGAAGGCCAAGCTGAACCTGGTCGTCTGGTCGGCCTCGGCCGGCGCGGTGAAGGCCATCGAGGCCGCCGGCGGTTCGGTGACGCAACAGCGCATCGCGGCCGAGGAGAAGGCCGCCGCCCGCGTCGAGAAGCGCAACGCCGCCAAGGGCAAGGCTCCGGCCCCCAAGGCGCCGAAGGGCGACGCCAACAAGGTCTCGGCCCGCGCCAAGCGCACCGCCGCCCAAGGCGCCGGGAAGGCCGGCAAGTAACGAAAAGAGCGGGGCGGTCTGGCTGACGGACCGCCCTTCGCCTATCTGGACGCAAGCGCCGACATCGGGTCCGATGCGCCGCGTTCTGATCAGTCGGGGTGACGACACATGGCTTCGGCCGCCGAACAACTCGCAGCCAACATGAACATGGGCTCGTTCGCCAGGGCGACCGAGCTTCACAAGCGGCTGCTCTTCACGCTGATGGCCCTGCTGGTCTACCGCATCGGCACCTTCGTGCCGATCCCGGGGATCAACTCCGCGGCCTTCCTGCAGTTCTTCGCCGACCCCGACGGTCAGCGCGGCATCCTGGACATGTTCAACATGTTCTCGGGCGGCGCGGTGGAGCGGATGGCCGTCTTCGCCCTGAACGTGATGCCGTACATCTCGGCGTCGATCATCGTGCAGCTGATGGCCGCCGTGTACGGCCCGTGGGAGAAGCTGCGCAAGGAAGGCGGCGAGGCGGGCCGCAAGCAGCTGAACCAGTACACCCGGTATCTGACCGTGGCCCTGGCCCTGATGCAGTCGTTCGGCATCGCCGTGGGCCTGAACGCCCAGCCGGGTCTGGTCGATCAGCCCGGCCTGTTCTTCATCATCTCGACGGTCACCGTCCTGACGGGCGGCACCATGTTCCTGATGTGGCTGGGCGAGCAGGTCACCGCGCGCGGCGTCGGCAACGGCATTTCGCTGATCATCTTCGCCGGCATCGTGGCGGTGTTGCCGTCCACGACGGCGCGCCTGCTGGGCTTGGCCCAGCAGGGCCAGCTGTCGGCCTTCGTCCTGCTGTTGATCGGCGCCTTGGCGATCGCCACCGTCGTCTTCATCGTCTTCATGGAGCGGGCCCAGCGCCGTCTGCTGATCCAGTATCCCAAGCGTCAGGAAGGCAACCGCATGGCGGGCGGGGAGCGCAGCTTTCTGCCGCTGAAGGTGAACACCGCCGGCGTCATCCCGGCCATCTTCGCCTCGTCGTTGCTGCTGCTGCCGGCCACGGTGGCGCAGATGACGGCCAACGCCGACCTGCCGACCTGGATCTCGTCTTGGCTGCCGACCCTGACGGCTCAGCTCCAGAACGGCCAGCCGCTGTTCATGGTGCTGTACGCCGGCCTGATCATCTTCTTCTGCTTCTTCTACACGTCGATCACCTTCAACCCGGAGGACACGGCCGAGAACCTGCGCAAGTACGGCGGCTTCTTGCCGGGCATCCGTCCGGGCAAGCGGACGGCGGAGTATCTGGACTACGTCCTGACCCGTCTGACGGTGATCGGCGCGGCCTACATCACCCTGGTCTGCCTCGTGCCCGAGTTCCTGGTGGCGGGGATGGGCAACGCCGTCTACTTCGGCGGCACCTCGATCCTGATCGTGGTCTCCGTGACGATGGACACGGTCTCGCAGATCCAGTCGCACCTGCTGGCGCATCAGTATGAGGGCCTGATCAAGAAGGCCAAACTGCGCGGCCGCGGCGGCCGGGGCTCACCCGCACCGGTCCGGCGCTGACTTTTTGGTGGGCCAACGCGCTTCGCGCTACTTGAGCCCGAGCGCTTCGGGGAGGGGCTGACGCAATGAACCTGATCCTGTTCGGCCCCCCCGCCGCGGGCAAGGGCACCCAGGCCAAGCGCCTGGTCGAGACGCGTGGCATGGTCCAGCTGTCGACCGGCGACATGCTGCGCGCCGCCATCGCCTCGGGCTCCGACCTGGGGCTTAAGGTCAAGGACGTGCTGGCGCGCGGCGACCTCGTCACCGACGAGATCGTCATCGCCCTGATCGAGGACCGTCTGCCCGAAGCCGAGGCCGCGGGCGGCGCGATCTTCGACGGCTTCCCCCGCACAGTGGCCCAGGCGAAGGCCCTGGATTTCATGCTCGCCAAACGCGGCGCGCGCATTCACCGGGTGGTGCGGCTGAAGGTCGACGACGCGGCTCTGACCGCGCGGATCACCAAGCGGTTCGAGGATCAGGGCCGGCCGGACGACAATCCGGAGACCTTCAAGGACCGGCTGGCGGTCTACAACCGCAACACCGCGCCTTTGCTGCCCTATTACGAAGCCAAGGGCCTGCTGACCGAAATCGACGGCATGGGCTCGATCGATCAGGTCGCCGGCGCCATGGACGCCGCGCTCGACGCCTGAACGAAGCCTGACCGTTCGGCCTTTCGTGCGTTAAGCGCGGATGTGGCAAAACAGGCATATGACCGGAGTCCGGATCCCGCGTTCGTCCCCGCGCTGGCGCAAGCCGGCGATCTATGCCGCCGTGATCGCAGCGCACGCGGCCGTGCTGGCGGTCGTGGCGCGCACGGCGCCCACCCCGCTGCCGCCGCTGCCGTCGCCGCCGTTCCAGATCACCCTGCTGCGTCCGCCGCCTCCGCCCCCGCCTCCGCCGCCTCCCCAACCGGCCGTCGAAGTGGGCGGCGGCGCGCCGGCTGCGCCTTCGGTCGTGCGGCCGGCCCGAACCCCGCCGCCGCAGCCGGAGGTCGTCGCTCCGCCTGAACCCGCCCCTGAGCCGCCGGAGACCGTCGTCGGCGTCTCGCCCAATCCCGGCCCGACGCCGGGGCAGGGACAGGGCGGCGAGGGTACGGGGCAGGGCGGCGGCACGGGTGCGGGGACGGGCCCCGGCTCGGGCACGATCAGGGCGCGCCCCATCCGTCAGGCCACACTGGCCGAACTGCGGGCCCTGCATCCGCCGGCGGCGCGCGGCCGGTCAGGCCGGGCCGTGGTCACGTGTCAGGTCCAGCCGGACACACGGCTGGACGGCTGTCGCGTGACGTCCGAGACGCCCGTGGGGCAAGGGTTCGGGGCCGCCGGCGTGGCGGTGGCGACGCGCCATTATCGCTTCACCCCCTACGTCCGCGACGGCCGCGAGGTGGTGGGCGACATCACGGTGATCGTGGAGTTCGGCCGGCCCGGCAGGTGATCGGAGCGGCCCTTGGGAACCTTCCTGCCCGCCAAGTCTTGCCGGACGGTTGACGCGCGCTGAATCACGTCTATAAGAGCGCCCTTCCGCGAAGGGCGCCAACGCTCCAGGTCTGTTGACCGGAGCGTTTGTTGCGTCCGGTTTGCGCGTATCTGGAGATCTTCGTGGCCCGTATCGCTGGCGTCAACATTCCGACCAACAAGCGCGTCATGATCGCGCTGCAGTACATCCACGGCATCGGCCCGGCCGCCGCCAAGGACATCACCGGCAAGGTGGGCATCGAAGACGCCCGTCGCGTCAATCAGCTGACCGACGCCGAGGTTCTGCAGATCCGCGAGACCATCGACCGCGACTACACCGTCGAGGGCGACCTGCGTCGCGAGACGTCGATGAACATCAAGCGCCTGATGGACCTGGCCTGCTATCGCGGTCTGCGTCACCGCAAGGGCCTGCCGGTCCGCGGCCAGCGCACCCACACCAACGCCCGCACCCGCAAGGGTCCCGCCAAGCCGATCGCCGGCAAGAAGAAGTAAGAGAACCAGCTGATGGCCAAGGAACCGGGTCGCGTCAAAAAGCGCGAGCGCAAGAACATCACGTCGGGCGTCGCCCACGTGAACGCCAGCTTCAACAACACCATGGTGACCATCACCGACGCGCAGGGGAACGCCATCTCCTGGTCGTCGGCCGGGCACATGGGCTTCAAGGGGTCGCGCAAGTCGACCCCCTACGCCGCGCAGATGGCCGCCGAGGACGCGGGCAAGAAGGCCGCCGAGCATGGCGTCAAGACGCTGGAGGTGAACGTCTCGGGCCCCGGCTCGGGCCGCGAGTCGGCGCTGCGCGCGCTGCAGGCCGTCGGCATGACCATCACCACCATCCGCGACGTCACCCCGATGCCGCACAACGGTTGCCGTCCGCCCAAGCGTCGCCGCGTCTAAGCGCCGCCGCCGACGACGACCGCCGCATTTCTTTTCCGCCGGTCCCGCCTCACCTGACGAGGTTTAGGGGGACCGGCGACACTCGTTAGGGACACCTATGATCGAACGTAACTGGCAAGAGCTGATCCGTCCCGAGAAGCCGCAGATCGAGCTGGGCGCCGACGCCCAACGCAAGGCGCGCCTGGTGGCCGAACCCCTCGAGCGTGGCTTCGGCGTGACGCTCGGCAACGCCCTGCGGCGCGTGCTGCTGTCCTCGCTGCAGGGCGCGGCCGTCACCGCCATTCAGATTGACGGCGTGGTGCACGAGTTCTCGTCGCTGGAAGGCGTGCGCGAGGACGTTGTCGACATCGTTCTGAACATCAAGCAGCTGGCCCTGCGCATGCACGCCGAAGGGCCCAAGCGCATGACCCTCCGCGCCACGGGCCCCGGCCCGGTGACCGCCGGCCAGATCGACGTGCCGGCCGACATCGAGGTGCTGAATCCCGATCACGTCATCTGCACGCTGGACGACGGCGCGACTGTGCGCATGGAACTGACCGTCCAGAACGGCAAAGGCTACGTCGCCTCCGAAAAGAACCGTCCGGAAGACGCGCCGATCGGCCTGATCGCCGTCGACGCCCTGTACTCGCCGGTCAAGAAGGTCGCCTATCGCGTCGAGCCGACCCGCCAGGGTCAGTCGCTGGACTATGACAAGCTGATCATGGAAGTCGAAACGAACGGCGCCGTCTCGCCGGTCGACGCCGTGGCCTACGCCTCGCGCATCCTCCAGGACCAGCTGCAGATCTTCATCACCTTCGACGAGCCGAAGAAGGCCGAGGCCCTGTCGGAAGGCAAGCCCGACCTGCCGTTCAACCCGGCTCTGCTGAAGAAGGTGGACGAGCTGGAGCTGTCGGTCCGTTCGGCCAACTGCCTGAAGAACGACAACATCGTCTACATCGGCGACCTGATCCAGAAGACCGAGGGTGAGATGCTTCGCACCCCGAACTTCGGCCGCAAGTCTCTGAACGAGATCAAGGAAGTGCTGGCGACCATGGGCCTCAGCCTCGGCATGGACGTGCCGAACTGGCCGCCGGAAAACATCGAAGACCTGGCCAAGAAGTTCGACGACCAGATCTGAGTTCAACCCTCCGCCCGTCTCCCGCAGGGAGAATGTCGGGGCGGTTAGAAGAATACGGGCCAAGGTCCCTCAGGGGAAACCAGGCACGGAGTAGGAGAGACCCCGATGCGCCACGGCGCCGCCCATCGCAAGCTCGGTCGCACGACCAGCCACCGCCAGGCCATGTTCGCCAACATGGCCGCCTCGCTGATCAAGCACGAGCAGATCACGACGACCCTGCCCAAGGCGAAGGAACTGCGTCCCTTCGTCGAGAAGCTGGTCACGCTCGGCAAGAAGGGCGACCTGCACGCCCGTCGTCAGGCCATCAGCCAGGTCCGCGACGTGACCCAGGTCGGCAAGCTGTTCGACACCATCGCCCCGCGCTACACGGAGCGGAACGGCGGCTACATCCGCATCATGAAGGCGGGCTTCCGCCACGGCGACAACGCCGCCATGGCCGTGATCGAGTTCGTCGACCGCGACGTGGACGCCAAGGGTCAGGACTCCGGTCCGGTTCAGTCGTACGACGACGGCGAGGAGTGATCGCCGCCCGTCACGGGCGACGCTGAAAGCTTGAAGGGGCGGCCGGGGCGACCTGGTCGCCCCTTCTTCTTGGGCGTCACTCGGGGGCTTCGGCTTCGGCTTCGTCCTCGGCCGCCCGGCGCCGGTCGCGGTACATCAGCGCGGCGACGGCGCCGGCTTGGGCGTTGGGACTGCTCTGACGCAGCTCGGTGCCATAGAGGGCCGCCAGAAAGGCGTGATCCCACTCGGTCATCTCCTGCGCCACGGTCGGATCATCGACGACGTTCAGGATGGTGCCGAAGTTGGCGACGTCGACGTCCGGATCGATCTGGGCGAAGGCCACCATGGCGACGTAGTCGCTGAGCTGGCGGAAGGTCAGGTCTTCGATCTGGTCCACGTCCACGATGACGTAGGCGCGCATCATGACGTTGCGGACGGGGGTGCTGAGACGCCCGGCCATCCTGGAAATCATCGGGGCGTTTTCATAGCCGGGCAAACGCACGGCCGGTGCGCCGGAGTCCTCATGCACCGGCATCATCACATGCCACCAGCGGACGGCGCGATCCGACTCCGTGAAAGCCCTGAGATCCCGCACGGTCCCTGCGGCGCCGGCGTAATCCGGGCGGAAGGCGTTGGGGCTGCGATCGACCAGCCCCCTCGCCAGGGTTCCGGCGTCGTCGGTGGCGATGATCAGGATGTTCGGGCTGCACCCGGGCTCACCGATCGGCAGCCCCACACCGTCCGCGATCTCCGACACCCGGTCGGCCATGGCCTGCGCCGCTTCGGGTCTCAGGTTCACGATGCCCACACAGACGCCGCCCCGGTCGCTCCAACGAGCGATCCCCCGCCCGCGCGGCGGCTCGATCACGTCGTCGACGAAGGCGCCGACCTGGTCATGCAAAGGCTCGCCGCGGACGATGATGTCGTCCACGCGCGTCGCCTCCGGTTCTGTCGGTCGGTCCTGCGCCGCCGCCGTCCCGGCGAGGGCCATGAGCGGGGCCAGGCATCCGGCGACCAGCAGGCGGAAGGATCGCATCGTCCTATTCCTTCGACAGGTCTTGTCGCCGAAACCATGCCAGCGCACCTGCCAGCGGCAGGATCGTCCAGCCCAGCAGGCTGGTCCAGCCGCGCACGACAAGATCGGCCGTCGGCGCGTCCGGGCCTCCACGCACGGCCGCGGCGATGACGTCGTAGCCCTGGCCGGGATTGACGAGGAAGGTCAGCCAGCTGTCGTTGGCGATGCCCATGCCCATCAGGGCGAAAGGCGACAGAGCCTGCAGAATGCTGACGACAACGGGCACGAACAAGCCGGCCAGCAGCGAGCGTCCCACGACGCCCGCCAGCAGACCCAGCATAGTCACCTGCAGGATGCGCAGCCCCGACAGGCCGAACAGAGCCAGGGCGTCGACCAACCGGCCCTCGCCGGCGTCGAAGGTGATCGGGCGCGAGAAGAAGCCGGCCGAGATCGACTTCTCGATCAGGGCTCCCGCGACCAGCACCAGCATGGCGACCAGGGCCAGCAGGGCGAAGGTCAGCACCTTGCCGGCGACCAGAGGCACGCGGCCGTTGCGGGCGCTGATCAGCCGCCACGTCTCCCAGCGGTAGTCGCCGGTGTACAGGGTCGCCGCGCCGATAAGCAGGAACAGCAGGGCCACGGGATTGGCCACGTTGCCGGCCGCGGACACCAGTTCGGCGGCCAGGTTCATCGGACCGCCGGCCATGGCGATCATCAGCTCCGGCGGCATCTCTTCGCCCGCCAGCTTTTCGGCGTTCGCCTTCAGCACGGCGTTGCCGACGGCGCCGAAGACGACGCCGATCAGCGGCACGAACAAGACCGACCAGAACAGCACGGTTCGGTTGCGCATCAGCCGATAGGTCTCGGCGCGGAAGGCGTCAGCCAGCATGGATCGCCTCCTGGGCCTGCACGGCGCCGGTTTCGGTGAAGAAGATGCTCTCCAGGTCGGCGCCCACCCAGCGGGCCTCCTCGATCTCGACGCCACGTTCGATCAGGGCCTTGAGCAGGGCGGGGGCCTCGGCTCGGGTCACGGCGGCCATGACGGCGTCCTCGCCCTCGGCCGACCCCTTCTGGCCCAGCAGGTCCAGCGCCGCCGCCTGGGTGCGCAGCTTCAGCCGCAGCCGTTCGCCCGAGCCGGTCAGCTCGCTGACCGCGCCTTCCAGCACCAGTCGACCCTTGTTGAGAATGGCGACACGGTCGCAGACGCGTTGGACCTCCAGCAATTGGTGGCTGGCCAGCACGACCGTCAGGCCGTCGTCGGTCGCCAGGGATCGGATAAGCTGGCGCATCTCCTGGATGCCGGGCGGATCCATGCCGCTGGTCGGCTCGTCCAGGATGACCAGCTCCGGCTCGGTCATCAGCGCCGCGGCCACGCCGAGGCGCTGCATCATGCCGACGGAGAAGCCCCGCACCTTGCGGTTCGCCGCCTCGGTCAGGCCCACGCGCTCCAGCCAGCCGTCGATCCGGCCCGGGTCGCCGTTCAGCCCGTGCGCGGTCGCCAGCCATCCCAGCACCTGGCGCGCCGTCAGGAAGGGCGGAAACCGCGGCGTCTCGATCATGGAGCCGCTGCGGCGCATGGTGGCGATCTGGCCGATCGGCCCGCCCATCACGGTCGCCGATCCGTCCGTCGGCCGGATCAGGCCCAGCAGGATGCGGAACAGCGTCGACTTGCCGGCCCCGTTCGGCCCCAGCACGCCATAGACGCCCCCTCGCGGAATGGTCAGGTCCAGCCCGTCCAGGGCGCGCACGGCGCCATAGTGTTTCGACAGGCCTCGGGTTTCGATCACGGCGCTCATGGGCGCGACAGTGGCACGGGATTCCCGGCGTGGGTGTTAAACTTCCGCAACGTCGCGCCCGCCCGCCGGAACGCGCCGCCGGGCGCGGCCGTTTGACGCCGCGGACGCCTTGATCGTGCCGAAAAGCATCGGCGAGATGCGGCCATGGCCCAGCTTGCGAGACCCCGAATGACCCTCAGGCACATCCTCCTGACCGGCGCGCTTCTGCTGTCCGCCTGCGGCTCCCCGGATCAGGGAAAGGCCCAGGACGCCACCTTCGGACAGGCTGAGGAGCGCGTCGTCCCGCGCGACGCCGGGGTGGTGAAGGCCAGCTTCGCCCCCGTGGTTCAGGCGACGGCCCCCGCCGTGGTCAACATCGCCGCCCAGGGCGTGCAGACCGTGCGCGACCCCTTTTGGGGCCAGTTCTACAGCCAGCCGACGGGCTCGGTCGGCTCCGGCGTCATCGTGCGCGCCGACGGCATCGTGGTGACCAACACCCACGTCATCGAGGGCATGAGCGACATCCGCGTGTCCCTGGCCGACCGGCGCGAGTTTCCGGCGCGGGTGCTGTTGGCGGACGCCCGGTCCGACATCGCGGTGCTGCAGCTGGAAGGCGTGAGCGACCAGCTGCCGGTGCTGCGGATCGACGCCGGCGAGGACCAGCAGGTCGGCGACCTGGTGCTGGCCATCGGCAATCCCTTCGGCGTCGGCCAGACGGTCACCAACGGCATCATCTCGGCCCTGAACCGCACCGAGACGGGCATCAGCGACAGCGGCTCCTTCATCCAGACCGACGCGGCCATCAATCCCGGCAACTCGGGCGGGGCCCTGGTCGACATGGACGGCGACCTGATCGGCATCAACACGGCCATCTTCTCGCGTTCCGGCTCGTCGTCGGGCGTCGGCTTCGCCGTGCCGGCCACCATGGTGCAGCAGGTGGTGTCCGCGGCGCTCGGCGGCGAAAGCGCCGTCGTGCGGCCCTGGCTGGGCGTGTCGGGCGAGGCCGTGACCAGCGAGCGCGCCAGAGAACTGGGGCTGGACCGACCGCGCGGTCTGGTGGTCACGCGCGTGTGGGACGGCGGTCCCGGCGACGACGCCGGCATCCGCGAGGGCGACGTCATCGTCTCGATCGACGGCGCGGCGGTGGACGATCAGGGCGGGCTGAACTTCCGCGTGGGCGCCAACGCGCCGGGCGACACGGTTCGCGTCGGTCTGCTGCGCGGCGGGCGCGAGCAGACGGTCACGGCGCGCGTGGAGCGCCTGCCCGGCGACGCCGGCCTGGAGGCCGCCGCGGTGATCCAGTCCGGCGCCCTGACCGGCGCCCAGGTTCTGGCGCTCAACCCGGCCGTCGCCGACCGGTTGGGGGTCGATCCGACCACCCGCGGCGTGATCGTGGGCGCCGTGGCGCGCGGCAGCTACGCCCGCCAGCGGGTCGGCCTGCAGACCGGCGACGTGGTGGTCGAGATCAATGGTAGAGCCGTCACCGCCGCGTCGCAGTTGAACGACGTTCAGCGCGGCGCCGAGATCACCATCCTGCGCCGGGGCGAGCGGGTCAGCGGCACGATTCGCTGACGTGAGGGCTCAGCGCAGACCGCTGTCGCGGTCCAGCGCGTGCAGGGCGTCGTCGATGTCCTCCGCCTTGGCCGCGACCACCGCGCGGGCGTCGGCCAGGGCGCGGTTGTAGAAGACCGCTCCGACCTCCATCGCCAGCCCGTCCAGCAGGGCCTCGGCCTCCAGCCCGCCGATCTCGACGTCCAGCTGGTCGGCCAGAAGGGCGCGCAGGCGGGCGGCGGCGGCGCGGCGCTCCTCCGGCGTCAGCGCGATGGGCGTCTTCATGCGACCTCCGCCAGCGCTTCCTCGGCCTCAAGCCAGGCGGCCTCCGCGGCGTCCAGATCGGCCTGCGCCTTCGTCCGGGCCCGGGTCAGGCCTTCCAGCGCCTTGGGGTTCGACACCGCCGCATTCGCCAGTTCGTCGTCGATGCGGGCCAGCTCGGCGGTCAGGGCGGCGACGCGCTCCTCCGCCTTCTTGACCGCATGCCGAAGGGTCGACGGCGAAGGCCCGCCCTTCTTCTTCACCCCTTTGGGCGAGGGAGAACTGGCCGCGACGACCTCAGGTTCATGCTTCACCTGCGACGGCTTCATGCCGGCCTGTTTCGCGCGGTCGAGCACGAACTTGGCGTAGTCGTCCATGTCGCCTTCGAACGGCTTCACCGTGCCGTCCGCCGCCAGCCACAGCCGGTCGGCCACCAGCTCCATCAGCGACCGGTCGTGGGTGACCAGGATGACCGCGCCGGTGTACTCGTTCAGCGCGTCCAGCAGGGCGCGGCGACTGTCGATGTCCAGGTGGTTGGTCGGTTCGTCGAGGATCAGCACGTGCGGCGCGTCCATGGCGACCAGGTTCAGCAGCAGGCGCGCCCGTTCGCCACCGGACAGAGCTGCGACCTTGGTCTCCTGCTTCTCGAACGGCAGGCCGAACTGGGCCAGACGCGAGCGGCGCGAGCTTTCCGACGCCTCCGGCATGGCGCGCCGGATGATCTCCAGCGGCGTGTCGGTCGGGTCCATCGCTTCGATCTGGTGCTGGTGGAACCAGCCGACGCGCATCTTGCCGTCGCGATGGAACTCGCCGGTCTCGATGTTCAGAGCCTTGGCGATCAGCTTGGCGAAGGTCGACTTGCCCGCGCCGTTGACGCCCAGCAGGCCGATCCGGTCGTCCAGATCCATCCGCAGGTTCAGGTTCTTCAGGATCGGCTTGCCCGGCTCATAGCCGACATAGGCCCGCTCCAGCCGGATCAGCGGCGGGGGCAGGGGGCGCGGCGGCGAGGGCAGGATGAACGGGGCCACGCGCTCCTCGGGCGGCAGCTCGATCCGCTCCATCTTCTCCAGCTTCTTGACCCGCGATTGGGCCTGGGTGGCCTTGGACGCCTTGGCCTTGAACCGGTCGATGAACTTCTGCAGGTGCGCGCGTTCGGCTTCCTGCTTCGACTTCGTCGCCTCCATCAGCCGCAGCTTCTCGGCGCGGGTCTTTTCGAAGGTGTCGTAGTTGCCGGTGTAGAGGTCCAGCTTGCGGTTCGAGAGGTGCAGGATGTGGGTGCAGACCTCGTTCAGCATCTCGCGGTCGTGGCTGATGATCAGCGCGGTCGCCGGGTACTTCTTCAGCCGCGCCTCCAGCCACAGCGCGCCTTCCAGATCGAGATAGTTGGTCGGTTCGTCCAGCAGCAGCATGTCCGGCTCGGCGAACAGGGCCGCCGCCAGCGCCACGCGCATGCGCCAGCCGCCGGAGAAGTGCGACATCGGCCGGTGCAGGTCTTCCTGACTGAAGCCCAGACCGACCAGAATTTCGCTGGCGCGGGCGGGAGCGGCGTCGGCGTCGATCTCGATCAGGCGGGACCATATCTCGCCCATTTCCTCGGGCTCGGCGGTCTCCAGCCGGCTCAGCAGCTCATGCCGCTCCACGTCGGCTTCCAGGATGGTCTCCAGCACGCTGACCGGCGTGGCCGGATGCTCCTGATCCACCGAGCCGATGCGCGCCGTCTTGGGCAACGACACCTCGTCGCCGCCGGCGACCAGCTCGCCCAGGATCACCTTGAACAGGGTCGACTTGCCGATGCCGTTGCGTCCGACCAGCCCGACCTTGGCCCCCGGCGGCAGGCTGACCGAGGCGTCGTCGAGGAACGAGCGGCCCCAGGCGTTCAGAGTGAGGTTCTTGATCTGCAACATGCGAAAGCGTGAGGGTTGGAAGCCGGGGAGGGCGCGTCTATAAGCCCGCGACCTTCAAACTCCCACACAAGAAGTCGCCCCATGACCGAACGCACCTTCTCGATCATCAAGCCCGACGCCACGCGTCGCAACCTGACCGGCAAGGTCAACGCCGTGATCGAGGACGCCGGCCTGCGCATCGTCGCCCAGCGCCGCATCCGGATGACCGATGATCAGGCGAAGAAATTCTACGAAGTCCACGCCGAGCGCCCGTTCTACGGCGAGCTGGTGGAGTTCATGACCTCGGCCCCGGTCGTGGTTCAAGTGCTGGAAGGCGAGAACGCCGTCGCCCGCTATCGCGAAGTGATGGGCGCCACCAACCCGGCCAACGCCGACGAGGGCACCATCCGCAAGCTCTACGCCGAAAGCGTCGGCGAGAACTCGGTCCACGGCTCGGACTCGCTGGAGAACGCGCAGATCGAGATCGCCCAGTTCTTCACCGACGACCAGATCGTCGGCTGATCTGCCGATGATCGACTGAACGAGGCCCCGGCGACCCCGGGGCCTTTTTCATGAACGCCGCAGGTCGCGGCAGAAGCGGGCGAGCACGTCGGGATAGAGCTTCAGCTCCTCCACCTTGACCCGCGCGGCCAGCGCGTCGGCCGTGTCGACCGGCAAGACGGGCACGCGGGCCTGACCAAGGATCGGCCCTTCGTCCACGCCCGCGGTGACCAGATGCACCGTGCAACCGGCCTCGACGTCGCCGGCCTCCAGCGCACGGGCGTGTGTGTTCAGGCCGGGATGGTCGGGCAGCAGGCTGGGGTGGACGTTCAGCATCCGCCCCTCCCACTGGCCGACCAGCCAGGGCGTCAGGATGCGCATGTAGCCGGCGAGGGCCACGACCTCGATCTGCCGATCCAGGAGCACGGCGTGCACGGCGCGTTCATGCGCCTCCCGATCCTTGCCGAATGGGCGGTGGTCGATCGCGACCGCCTCGACGCCGAGATCCCGGGCACGGCCCAGCGAAGGCGCAGCCGGCACGTTGCAGACGACGACTGCGGCTTTGAAAGGCGCGTCGGCCGGCCGCGACGCCGCGATCAGGGCGGCCATGTTGTCGCCCGTGCCTGACGTCAGGACGGCGACGCGGACGGGCGGCAAGCTCACTGGGCCGGCGCGGCGGCCGGCGCGGGCGCGCGGAAGTCGCCGGCGGGGCCGGGGAAGACGACCGGGCTCTCATAGCCGTCGGCCGAAATGGCCGAAACGCCGAAGAACCAGTCGTCGATCACGATCCCACGCAGCACCGCCTCGGTCGCTTCGGGGCCGAAGGCGCGGCTGTGGGTCCACTGCGGCGCGGTGGTCGAGCGCCACCAGACGCGATAGCCCGCCGCGCCCGGCACGGCCTGCCAGCGCACGGTCGTGTCCGGCCGCACGGCGCCGGTGATGGTCACGCCCGTCGGGGGGCTCGGGGCTTTGGCCAGCGCCGCCAGCGACACGATGTTCAGCCGCGCCACCTGGCCGAGATAGTCGAAGTCCACGCCCTCGATCACGTCGCCGTAGTGAATGCCGTTCTCGACGCGCAGATCCTGATGCTGGCGGTCATAGTGTTCGGCGCCCTCGGAAATCCGCACGGCCGGGAATCCGGCGCGCAGCATCTCGACCTGGTCGCCGCCGCGCCCATAGCGGTCGGTGCGATAGATCATCTCCACGTCGAAGTTCGCCACATAGCGGTCGGCGATGCCGTCCACGAACCGCGACAGGTTACGCGAAGAGGAGTCGACCTCGCCGCCGTTGTAGCGGCGCTGGGCGGCCTGCTGCTCCGTCTCGACCGTCTTGGTGCCTTCCGAGAAGACGCGCACCCGCGTGGTGTCGCGCACGCCGTTGGAGCCTTCGGAGTTGCCCACGATGTCGTTGTTCAGGTTGGCCTCTACGAACCAGCCCTCGGCCTTGGCGTAGTCGGCCAGGATCTTGCCGCCCAGCAGACCCTGCTCCTCGCCCGACAGGACCGCGTAGACGATGGTCGCGTCGAACTCGTGCTTCGACAGCACGCGCGCCGCCTCGAACACCGTCGCCACGCCCGAGGCGTCGTCGTTGGCGCCCGGCGCGTCGGAGGTGAAGTCCATCACGTCGCTGACTCGCGAATCCAGATGACCCGAGATGATGATCACCCGGTTCGGATCGCCCGTGCCCCGCTGGATGGCGACGACGTTGACCACCTCGGTCGGCGTTGTGATCCGCTGATTGGTGACGGTGTCCGACGGCGTCACGATCTCCAGGCAGCCGCCGCAGTCGGCGGATATGGCCTCGAAGCGCCGGGCGGACCAGCGACGGGCGGCCCCGATGCCGCGCGTTTCGGACTGCGTCTCCGACATCGTGTGACGCGTACCGAAGCCGACCATGGCCTCGATGTCCTCGCGCATGCGCTCCGGGCGGACCTGGATCGCCAACTCATGCAGGAAGGGCTGCTCGGTCGCGGCCGGGGTCTGCGCGACGGCCGCGCCTCCGCCCAGCAGCATGAGGGTCAATCCCAGGGCGAGAGCGCGCATGCGGAACTCCTCGAATTCAGGCGGCGTCCAGACGTCCGCACACGAAAGCGGTTTCCCCGGCCTCCAGCAAGCCGGACAGCACGTCCTCCACGTGCTCCGGCCCGACGATGAGGACGAAGCCGACGCCGCAGTTGAACGTGCGGCGCATCTCGTGCGCCTCGATCCCGCCTGCCTCGGCCAGCCAGCGGAACACCGGCGGCATCGGCCAGGCCTCCCAGTCGAACACCGGCTTCAGATGATCGGCGATGCCCCGCTGCGGGTTCTCGATCAGGCCGCCGCCGGTGATGTGCGCCGCGCCCTTGACCCAGCCGGCCTTCATCAGCGGCAGGACCGACTTCACATAGATGCGCGTCGGCTCCATCAGGGCCTGCGCCAGGGTGCGGTCACGGTCGAACGGCGCGTCGTCGCCCCAGGTCAGGCCCGCCGCCTCGATCACCCGTCGGATCAGGGAATAGCCGTTGGAGTGCGGGCCCGACGAGGCCAGGCCGACGATCACGTCGCCGGTGTTCTGCAGATCGAAGCGGGGCAGGGCGTGCCCCCGCTCCAGTGCGCCCAGCGAGAAGCCCGCCAGGTCATAGTCGCCGCCGGAATACATGCCCGGCATCTCCGCCGTCTCGCCGCCCACCAGGGCGCAGCCCGCCCGGCGGCAGCCCTCGGCGATGCCCGCCACCACGCGGCGCGCGGCGTCCACGTCCAGCTTGCCGGTCGCGTAGTAGTCCAGGAACAGCAGCGGCTCCGCGCCCTGGGCCAGCAGGTCGTTGACGCACATGGCGACCAGGTCGATCCCGACGCCGTCATGCCGCCCCGTCTCGATGGCGATCTTCAACTTGGTGCCGACGCCGTCGGTGGTGGTGACGATCAGCGGATCGGTGAAGCCCGCCGCCTTCAGGTCGAACAGGGCACCGAACCCGCCCAGCGACGGCTCCGACCCCGGCCGCGCGGTCGATTTTGCCAGCGGCTTGATCGCGTCCACCAGCCGCTCGCCCGCGTCGATGTCCACGCCGGCGTCGGCGTAGGTCAGCCCGTTGCGGACGGAATTCGGGGTGTCGCTCATGGGTCACGGGCCTGAATCGGTTGGCGGACTTGTGCGGCGGCTCTTGCCACACGGGGCGCGGGCGGGGCTATAGCATCCGAATGACGCCGATCACCACCACCGAGGCCCTGCGCGACTTCTGCGCCAAGCTGTCGGACCAGCCCTTCATCACCGTCGACACCGAGTTCATGCGGGAGACGACCTACTGGCCGAAGCTGTGCCTGATCCAGGCCGCCTCGCCGACGGACGCCGCCATCATCGACCCGCTGGCCGACGGTCTGGACCTCGAGCCCTTCCTGAAGCTGCTGCGGGACGAGAAGATCCTCAAGGTCTTCCACGCCGCCCGTCAGGATGTGGAGATCTTCGTGCGCCTGGGGGCCATGCCCAGGCCCATGTTCGACACCCAGGTGGCCGCCATGGCCGCCGGCTTCGGCGATCAGGTGTCGTATGAGGCCCTGGTCCGCCAGATGATCCGCAAGGAGGTGGACAAGGGCAGCCGCTTCACCGACTGGGCGCGGCGCCCGTTGTCGGAGGCCCAGCTGGTCTATGCCCTGGGCGACGTCACCCATCTGGCGGCGCTGTATCCCAAGCTGCGGGACCGGCTGCAGCGTGACGGTCGTCTGGACTGGGTCATGTCCGAGATGGAGGACCTCACCGATCCCAAGCTCTACGACACCACGCCCGAGCTGGCGTGGAAGCGTCTGAAGCCGAAAAAGTGGTCGGCCAAGTATCTGGTCGCCTTCGTGGCCACAGCCACCTGGCGCGAGCGCGCGGCGCAGGAGCGAGATCAGCCGCGCGGCCGCATTCTGAAAGACGAGGCCATCGACGAGATCGCCACCCAGGCCCCGACCGACGCGGACGCCTTCAACCGCCTGCGCTCCGTGCCCAAGGGCTTCGGCGGCTCTCGTCTGGGTCAGGAACTGATCGAAGACCTGAAGCGGGTCCTCGCCGATCCGGAGGCCCATGCGCCGGAGGTGCAACGTCCCGGCCGCAACGACCCCGCGCCGCCGTCGGTGGTCGAGTTGCTGAAGGTTCTGCTGAAGGCCAAGAGCGACAACGCCGGCGTGGCGTCCAAGCTCATCGCCACGGTCGCCGACCTTGAGAAGATCGCCGTCGACGACGAGGCGGACGTCGAGGCTCTGCACGGCTGGCGCCGCCAGTTGTTCGGCGACGACGCGCTGAAGCTCAAGCGCGGCGAGATCGCCCTGGTGCTGAACGGCCCCCGCGTCGAGGTGGTGGAGATCGAGGGCTAGGCGGGCGCCTTCGCCGGCTCCCACAGCTCGATCGGATTGCCTTCCGGATCGTGGATGCGGGCGAAGCGGCCGACTTCCGGCATCGTGTCCCACTCGGCTTTTTGGATGACCTCGATCCCCGCCGCCTTGAGCGAGGCGATCAGGCCGTCCAGGTCGTCGACCCTCAGGTTCAGCATGTACGCCTTGTCGGCGGCGAAATAGTCGCTGTCCTGCTTGAAGGGCTGGAACACGGTCGGGCCCGCCTGTTGCGGCCAGATCCAGACCCCCTCCGGCGCGCCGACGCCCAGATGCGTCAGATACCATTCCGCCAGGGCCTTCGAATCTTTCGACCGAAAGAAGAACCCCCCGATTCCCGTGACCGCCATCACCCGCCTCCCTCGATGACCAGTTCGGCGCCCAGCGCCTCGGCCAGGGATCTGGCCCGCCGTCGCGTCTGTTCGCCCAGCAGCATGTCGGCATAGGTCGGCGTCGCAGACAAGCGCAAGGCGCCGTCCTCGATCGTCACGGCGGCGTTCGCCAGCAGCTGCGGCGACCGTCCCGACAGGTCGCAGGCCAGGCGGATGGCCAGGCCAAGCGCCCGCGCGCGTCCGCGTCGCTCGTCGCTCAGCAGCCGCGCGATCGTCTCCGGCTCCGGCGTCGCCGCCCCGCCGCCGTATCGCGCGCAGATCGCGGTGGCCAGGAAGGCCCGCTCGACGTGGGTCTGGCCGGGGATCGACGCCCTCAGCACTTGGTCGAAGGCCAGTTCGACCCGGTGATCGGGATGCAGGCGCGCGCCGAGGTCGCACAGATTGCAGGCGGCGCGGGTCAAGACGGCGTCCCGCTCCGCGTCGAAGGCGGGGGGCAGATCCCGGGTCAGCGCGGCGATCCAGCCGGCCACCGCGCCCGGCAGTCCCGGCGAAACGCCCTGACGGGCGCCCAGCGCTTCGGTGCCGGCCAGCAGGGGATCGGCCGCCAGAGTCTTCTCGCCCAGGGCCTCGAACAGCAGGCCCTCGCGCACGCCCCAAGCCGAGAAGCTGATCTCCTCGAACCCGAGCTGGTCGATCAGGCCCTCCAGAACCAGGGCCGCATAGGGCAGGGTTTCGGCCCGGCGTCGGCTGATGCCGGGCGATTTCTCCAGCGACGCCTTCGACTGGCGCGCGGCGAAGCGAGCCACCTCGCGCGCGTCCGCCGCGCTCATGGCGTACTGGTGCACCACCTTCAACGGATAGTCCGAGATCGCCATGTGCAGCTGGGCCAGGCTGCGCCACGCCCCGCCCACGGCATGCAGCCGGCTGTCGCCGTGCGCGCTCTTGGCCGGCTTCAGCCGCTTGGCCACCAGGGCGCGCACGCGCTCGGCGTCGAACGGCTTTCCGTCCGACAGGGCGAAGGGGCCCAGCGCCAGGGTGACGCCCCCCCTGACCATGCCGCCGCCGATGCGGGTCAGTTCCAGACTGGTCCCGCCCATGTCCGCCGCGGTGCCGGAGGCGTCCGGCGCCCCCGCCAGCACGCCCAGCGCCGAGGCGCGAGCCTCTTCCTCCCCCGTCAGCACCCGGATGCGCAGACCCGTCTCGGCCGCCACACGCTCGCAGAAGTCCGGGCCGTCCTCGGCCTCCCGCACCGCCGCCGTGGCGGCGACGAAGGTCAGGTCGGGGCGCACGCCCTCCAGCACCGCCGCGAACCGCCTCAGCGCGGCCATGGCGTCGGCCACCCCCGCCTCCGACAGGCGGCCCGTGCGCGGCAGGTCGCGGCCCAGGCCGGCCAGCACCTTCTCGTTGAACACGGTCCAGACGGCCCGACCCTCCAGCCGATACAGCACCATGCGGACGGAGTTGGAGCCGACGTCGATCACCGCCGCCTGGGCGGGCGCGGCCTCAGCGAGGGCGGTCATAGCGCAGCTGCTGCGGCAGGGTCTTCACCTTGCGCCCCCGACCCGACAGGCTGGGGTTGGTCATGAAATACTTGTGCGCCGAGAAGGGCCGCGCCGGATCGATGGCGTCCAGCCGGCGATGGACGCCGTCGGCGCCCAGGATCCAGCTCTGGGCGTCATCCTTCAGATTGGCGACCATGATCTGGTCCAGCACCTGATCGTGCACCGTCGCATTGCGCACCGGCGTCATCAGTTCGACCCGGCGATCCAGATTGCGCGGCATCCAGTCGGCCGAGGAGATGAACAGTTTCGCCTTGTCGTTCGGCAGGTCGCGCCCGTTGGCGAAGGCGACGATCCGGCTGTGCTCCAGGAACCGCCCCACGATCGATTTGACCCGCACGTTCTCGCTCAGGCCCGGCACGCCCGGCCGCAGGCAGCAGATGCCGCGGATCACCAGCTCGATCCTCACCCCGGCCTGGCTGGCGCGGTACAGGGCGTCGATGACCTGCGGGTCGACCAAAGAGTTCATCTTGGCCCACAGGGCCGCCGGCTTGCCCTTGGCCGCCGACGCCATCTCCGCCTCGATCAGGCGGATCAGCTCGGCCTTCATGTTCAGCGGAGAGACGACCAGCGCCTCCAGCTCGTCGGGCGCGGCATAGCCGGTGATGTAGTTGAACACCCGCGTGGCGTCCCGCGCCAGCACCGGGTCGCAGGTGAACAGGCTCAGATCGGTGTAGATGCGCGCCGTCACCGGGTGGTAGTTGCCGGTGCCGAAGTGGCAATAGGTGCGCAGACCCTCGCCCTCCTTGCGCACCACCGCGCTCAGCTTGGCGTGGGTCTTGTACTCCACGAAACCGAAGACGACGTGGACCCCGGCCCGCTCCATCGCCCGGGCCCATTTCAGGTTCGCCTCCTCGTCGAACCGCGCCTTCAGCTCGACCAGGGCGGTGACGTTCTTGCCGTTCTCCGCCGCCTCGATCAGGGCCGCCACGATCGGGCTGTCCTTGGACGTCCGGTACAGCGTCTGTTTGATCGCCAGAACGTTCGGGTCGCGCGCCGCCTGCCGCAGGAACTGCACCACCACGTCGAAGCTCTCGAACGGGTGGTGGATCAGCATGTCCTTCTCGCGGATCGCCGCGAAGATGTCGCCGCCGTGGTCGCGAACCCGTTCGGGATAGCGGGGCTCATAGCCCTTGAACTTCAGGTCCGGATGGCCGGTCGGGATCAGGTCCGACAGCTGGGCCAGGCCCAGCATCCCGTCGATAAGGACGACGTCTTCGGGTTCGGCCTCCAACTCGCCGATGATGAAGGTGCGCAGATCCTCGGGCATCGACGCCTCGATCTTGATGCGCACCACCGAGCCCAGGCGGCGTTGCTTCAGCGCCTCCTCGAACTCCATGACCAGATCCTCGGCCTCCTCCTCGATCTCGATGTCGCTGTCTCGGATCAGGCGGAACACCCCACGCTCCAGCACCTCGCAGCCGGGAAACAGATGATCGATGAACAGGGTCAGCAGGCTTTCCAGCGTGACGTAACGCTTCTTGCCCGGCGTGGACCGGCCGTCGGTGGCCAGCGGCCAGAACCGCTTCACCTGGGTGGGCACCGGCACCAGGGCATAGAGCTGACGGTTGTCCGCCTTGCGCCGCAGTTTCAGCGCCAGCGAGAAGCCCAGGTTGGGCAGGAAAGGGAAGGGGTGCGCCGGATCGATCGCCATCGGCGTCAGGATGGCGAACAGCTGGTTCAGGAACTCGGGCTCCAGCCGTTCCCGTTCGGTCTTGGTGGTTCGGGCCGCGTCGACGACCTCGATGCCGGCGGTGGTCAGCTCCTTGCGCAGCTTGCGCCAGCGGCGCTGCTGCTCGGCCATCAGAAGACCGGCGGCGGCGTTGACCTTCTCCAGCGCCTCGGCGGGCGTCAGGCCGTCGGGTGAGACGATCCGCACCCGCTCGCGCACCTGGCCCTTCAGGCCGGCGACGCGCGTCATGTAGAATTCGTCCAGATTGTTCGCCGAGATCGACAGGAACCTCAGCCGCTCCAGCAGCGGATGGTCCGGGTTCGCCGCCTCTTCCAGCACGCGCGCATTGAAGGCCAGCCACGACAGTTCGCGATTGAAGAACCGCTGCGGCGACGCCATCAGCGCCTTGTCCAGCTTCAACTGCGGCGCCCGCGACGTCGGGACGTCGTCGCCGCGGGTCGGATCGCTGATGACGGCGGAGTCGCTCATGCCTTGGTCATGGCCCGGCAGGGCCCACGCCGCAACCGCGAAGGTGTGACGCGTGCGCGCCCCAGGATCTCTGTGCGGGAAGCGGATCGGCTGTCTTTCTTGGCTCGACCGCGGGTTCTGCAACGCCCCCCCACGCCTTGCGACCGTTTCTGACGTCCCTGGGCGTCACAGTGTTTCCGTCGGAGATCCGGCGCGGAGAAAGTGCACTCGAAAGTCCACCATGTGCACTCGAAAGTGCACTGTCAGGAGGCAAGAAAAGTCAGCTTGGACAAATGGATGAGGAAAAATTGTGCACTATGTGCACTCAGTTTTTTTCTTCCTCGTCACCGGGCCCTAGCGCCCCGAATATGCGACGGGCCGTCGCCCGGCTGACGGACCCTGGTTCGGCGTCGAGGCGCGACACGGCGGTTTCGACGGCCCCGGCCGATCGTTCGATCCGGCGCAGCAGCCAGGGGATCAGATCCGGCGGCGGGGCGATGGCGCGGCGCGCGAACTCGGCCTCCAGCATCTCGGCCAGGACGGCGTCGTCCGGCGCGTCCAGGGACACGGTCGGGATCGAATCCAGCCGCGAGCGCAGGTCGGGCAGGGCGGTCTCCCACGCCGACGGCGCGCTGCGCGCCACCAGCAGCAGGGCGCCCCCGCCCGAACGCGCCAGATTGATCAGGTGGAACAGGGTCTCATCGTCCGCGTCCGGCGCGCGGTCCAGCAGGATCGGCCGGCCTTCGACCTCCAGCGGGTCCAGCAGCGAGGCCTCGGCCCCGTGCACCGGCACGGCGCCGACCCGTTCCGCCCATTCCGCCGCCAGCCGGCTCTTGCCGCTGCCGCGCGGCCCGACCAGCGCGAGCACGGGGGTCAGGGCGTCGGGCCAGGCGGCCAACCGGGCCACGGCCGCGGCGTTGCAGCCGGACACGACGAACGGCCGCTCCCGCCCCGCGTCGTCGCGCGTCAGATCCAGCCTCAGCTGGCCACGTCCCGGTTCGTCGCCCGTCATGTCCGCCCCATAGCAGAAGCGCGGCGGTGGGGCAGGGCGCCGGTGGGTCGTTCCGTGGACGGATCACGCCCCGTTGGGGACGGCCAGCCTTGACTTTGCGGGGCGATGATGCGCCCTACGCGCTCCCCGAATTGCGCCCGTTTGGGCCCTGGATTCCAAATCGACACGCCATGCACGCCTATCGCTCCCACACCTGCGGCGCCCTCCGTTCGACGGATGCCGGATCGAACGTGCGGCTGTCGGGCTGGGTGCATCGCAAGCGCGATCACGGCGGTCTGCTGTTCATCGACCTGCGCGACCACTACGGCCTGACGCAGCTGGTCCTGCACCCCGAGACGCCGGGGTTCGAGATCGTCGAGCGGGTGCGGGCCGAGAGCGTGATCCGTATCGACGGCGAGGTCGTCCTGCGCGAGGCCGGGACCGTCAACGCCAACCTGCCGACCGGCGAGATCGAGGTGCGGGTCAAGGCGGTCGAGGTGCTGTCCGAAGCCGCCGAGCTGCCGCTGCCCGTCTTCGGCGAGCCGGAGTATCCGGAGGAGATCCGGCTCAAGCACCGCTATCTGGATCTGCGCCGGGAGACGCTGCACAGGAACATCGTGCTCAGATCGAAGGTGATTTCCTCGATCCGTCGGCGGATGGTCGATCAGGGCTTTCTGGAATACCAGACCCCGATCCTGACGGCGTCCAGCCCTGAAGGCGCGCGCGACTTCCTGGTGCCGAGCCGCCTGCATCCGGGCAAGTTCTATGCGCTGCCGCAGGCCCCACAGCAGTTCAAGCAGTTGCTGATGGTCTCGGGCTTCGACCGCTACTTCCAGATCGCGCCCTGCTTCCGCGACGAGGATCTGCGCGCCGACCGGAGCCTGGAGTTCTACCAGCTCGACGTCGAGATGAGCTTCGTCACGCAGGAGGACGTGTTCGCGGCCATCGAGCCGGTGATGCACGGCGTGTTCGAGGAGTTCGCCGACGGCAAGGCGGTCGATCCCTATCCCTTCGTGCGCATCCCCTACCGCGAGTCCATCGCCAAATACGGCACCGACAAGCCGGACCTGCGCAACCCCATCGAGATGCAGGACGTGTCCGAGCATTTCCGCGACGGCGGGTTCGGCCTGTTCAACAAGATCCTGGCGGCTGATCCCAAGAACGCCGTCTGGGCCATTCCGGGGCCGAAGGGCGGCTCCAGAGCCTTCTGCGACCGGATGAACAGCTGGGCGCAAGGCGAGGGCCAGCCGGGGCTGGGCTACATCTTCTGGTCCGACGACCAGGGCGGCTGGGGCGGTCCCATTGCCAAGAACCTGGGCGCCGAGGCGACCGACGCCCTGATGAAGGCTGTGGGTCTGGGTCAGGGCGACGCCTGCTTCTTCGCCGCGGGCGACCCGGCCGTGTTCCACAAGTTCGCCGGCAACGCGCGGACCAAGCTGGGGCAGGACCTGGGCCTGATCGCCGACGACGCCTTCCGCTTCTGCTGGATCGTCGATTTCCCGATGTTCGAGTGGTCCGACGAGGAAAAGAAGGTCGACTTCAGCCACAACCCCTTCTCCATGCCGCAGGGCGAGCTGGAGGCGCTGAACACCAAGGATCCGCTGGACGTCCTGGCCTATCAGTACGACATCGTCTGCAACGGTTATGAGCTGTGCTCGGGCGCGATCCGGAACCACAAGGCCGAGATCATGCTGAAGGCCTTCGAGATCGCGGGCTATGACGCCTCGGTGGTCGAGGAGCAGTTCGGCGGCATGCTGAACGCCTTCCGCTATGGCGCCCCGCCGCACGGCGGCCTGGCGCCGGGCATCGACCGCATCGTGATGCTGCTGGCCAACCAGACGGCGATCCGCGAGGTCATCGCCTTCCCGCTGAACCAGCAGGGCGAGGACCTGCTGATGAACGCGCCGACGGAGGCGCAGGAGCGTCAGCTGAAGGACGTCCACATCCGCACGGCCCTGCCGATCAAATAGGCGTCGGGATCAGCGATCCGCGACGACGATGTTGCGGGTCGTCTGCGGCGGCGACGGCGGACGCGGCGGGGCCGGCGGGCGGATCACCACCATGCGGCCGCGGCAGGCGTTGACGCGCAGGCCGCCGGGCAGGCGGGTGGAGGCGTCGCCGCAGGCTTCCGATACCTGGGCCTGCGTCAAGCCGCGCGCGCCGGACAGGTCCGTGCCGCGGATGTCGGTGCGGTCCAGAGTGGCGCCGCGGAAGTCGGCGCCGCCGAACCGGCCGCCGGTCAGGCGGGCGCCGTCCAGCGAGGCGTTGCGGAACACAGCGCCCTGGAAGTTGCCGTTCGACAGGTTCGACGCGTCGACCGAGGCGCCGGTGAAGTTGACGTTGCGCGCGTCGACGTTGGCCAGGGTGACGCCGAACAGCTCCGCGTTCGACAGCACCGCCGACCTCAGGTTGGCGCGGTTCATGTTGGCGCCGTTCAGCTCCGCGCCGGTCAGGTTCGCACGGCCCATGTTGGCTGAGATGAACACCGAGCCCATGGCCTCGACGCCGGTCATCTGGGCCGAGCTGAAGTTCGCCGAGCTGAAGTTGGCCCCGACCAGGGTGGCGCCGCTCAGATTGGCGCGCGAGAAGTCCGCGCCGGAGAAGTTCGAGCCCACCAGTTCCGCCCCGCGCAGGTTCGCGCCGACCAGGGTCGATCCGGTGAAGGTGGCCGAGATGAAGGTCGCGCCCGACAGGTCGCGCCCGGACAGTTCGCAGCGCACGCAGGACCCGCCCAACGACACGGTGCGGGCGACGTCCGGATCCTGGCCGTAGTACGGGTTCTGCTGCAGATATGGCGTCTCTTGCCGCGGCTGCGGGATCACCTGGACCTGAGGAACGGCTCCGGGCTCACCCGTAGCCTCTCCGGCCAGCGCCGGCGAACCGGCAAGGGCCAACACGGCCGAGGCGGCGATCAGGAGCGGACGGGGGCGGGCGAACTGGGTCACGAGGTCTAGATGATCCGATCCACGCGAAATCCCTACTTAAATCGACGTAAGGTGCGCCGCATTCAGCAGGCGGGAATGTGAAGGCCGCGCGGCAGGCGCGTCGAAGCGTCCCCGCACGCCTGGCTCAGCCGCCCCTGGGTCAGGCCCCGCGCCGTGCCCATTTCCGCGCCCGAAAAGTCCACGCCCGACAGCACGGCGCCCGAGAAGTTCGCCCCTTCCAGATGGGCGCCCACGAAGCTGGCGTTCGTCAGGTTCGCGCCGCTGAAGCTCGCTCCGCCGAACACCCCGCCATAGGCGTCCACGTCCCGCAGGTCGGCGCCGGAGAAGTTGGCGCGGTTCATGACCGCGAGCGCCAGCGACGCCTGACGCAGCCGGGAACGCGACAGGTTCAGGCCGGACGCCTCCAGCGCCGTGAAGTCGCCTTGGAACAGGTTGCAGCCGGCGCAGGAGCGGCCCTGCTGCACGCGCGCGATCTGGCCCGCGTTCTGGGCGGCGGCGGGAGCTGCGACGCACGCGGCGGCGAGGAACAGGGCGACGACGATCAGGCGAGGCATGGAACGCTCCGGATGCGAAGACCTGCGCCCTGCAAGATTCGCGCCTCAGGCGGAGGGGCGGTTCGCGGCTCCCGGGGCGGCCCCGCAGGTGTCGCACACCAGAGCGCCGCCCTTGCGCAGGATAGCCATGCCGCCGCAGGCCGGGCAGGGAGCTTCGGACGCCTCTGCCGCGCCGCTCGTCGCCTGCCGCTCCTCGCGGGCCTTGCCGAAGGGCAGGACCACCAGATTGTCGGGCGCGGCTCCCCGCGCGAAGCCCTTGGAGATCAGGCTGGCCGCAGGCACCGCCTCCGCCTCGTCGGGGGGCAACAGACCGTCGCGATCGCCGCCCTCGGCCCCGTCCGCCAGATCGTCCCGTCCCAGATAGGACACGCCCAGCTCGCGGAAGATGTAGTCCAGGATCGAGGTCGCGGAGCGGATCGAGTCGTTGCCCGTCACGCGCCCCGACGGCTCGAAACGCGTGTGGGTGAAGGCGTCGACGAACTCGTCCAGCGGCACGCCGTATTGGAGTCCGATCGAAACCGAGATGGCGAAGTTGTTCATCAGGCTGCGGAAAGCGGCGCCTTCCTTGTGCATGTCGATGAAGATTTCGCCCAGTTCGCCGTCTTCATACTCGCCGGTGTGGACGTAGACCTTGTGCCCGCCGACGGCCGCCTTCTGGATGTAGCCCTTGCGGCGGTCGGGCAGTTTGCGGCGCGCGCGTTCCTTCTCGACCACCCGCTCGACCACGCGCGTCTCGACCTGGGGCGGCGCGACCTCGGTGCGTCGGGGCGCGGGCTCTTCGGGCGCACGCAGATCCAGCGCAAAGGACGCGGGCGGCGTCGTGCGGCGCAGGCGAAGCCCCGACCGACCTTGGGCCGCCGCCGCGTTGAGCAGCCCGGCCGCGTCGGCCGCCGTCGCCCGCCACGGCAGATCGACCGGCCGCAGGTCTGGGAGGTCCGAAACCTCGGCGACGACCGTCTCGAGGCGGTTCACGACGTCGCCGCCTTCCGCCACCCATGGCCGCAGCGGCTCGGGGATCTCGGTCCAGTCGGCCAATGAGAGGGCGCCCAGAGCATGACGCTGTGCCGCTTCCACGGCTTCCTGCGTGAACCCAAGGCGCGTCAGCAGATCGCCTGCGACCGGGTCCAGGCCCAGCACGTCCCGCACGAAGCCGGCGTCCAGGAAGGGTTCGCCGAACGCCGCGTCCAAGCTTTCGACGTCGTTCAACGCCGCCTCGATCGACTTGAGTTCCGCGTCGGTGAAGCCGGCCCGACGCAGAGCGGCGTGATCGATGCCCGGCGCCTCGACCAGCGTCCGCCGACCGAACAGCCGCCGCTCCGCGGCGTCGACCAGCTCCGGATGGACGGCGTGCAGCGCCGCGGCCAGATCAGGCTGAAGCCGACGCGCGACCCGGCCGTCCGCCGTCTCGAACGACTCCACCACCGACCAACCGCCGCGACCCAGCCGCAGCGCCGCTTCGGCGTCGTGTGCGAACAGGTCGAGCCGCCCACCGATCGCGCCGACCGCGTCCTTCATGGCCCCCAGCAGTGCCCTGAGATCCGTCTCGGCCGCGTCCAGATCGCCGGCCTTGAGCCCGCGTTCGGCCAATCCGCAAAGCTGGACACGCAGGAGATCACCGCCGCCGCCGAGGCCGCCGACGACTTCGAACAAGGCGCCCAGCGCCTCGCGTTCCGTGCCCGCTTCCGGATGGGCCGTGCGCCAGGCCGCCAGGTCCAGCGCAAGGACGGCCGTCGGAGCCGGACCCTCGGCTTCGTCCTCGAACAGGGCGATCAGGTCGCCGTTGAGCAGACCGTTCAGCAGAACCGGATCGGTCTCCTGCGCCGTCTTGCGATCCAGCCGGAGGCGGGCCGGCGCAGCGGACTTCGGTTCGTGCAGGGCCCGCACGCTGAAATCCTCGCCGTCCACCGCACGCGCGATCTCAGCGTCTGAGGCGCCGGCCTTGCGCGCGGCCCAGGCCGCGCGGGCAAGAGCGGGATTGCGCAGGGGATCGCCGCAGTCGGCCGCCGGGCCCTCGCATCGCCGCACCGCCTCCGTCACGGCGGACAGCGCCTGTGACAGAGCCTCGACCGCCGCGTCCCGCAGTCTCCTCCTCGCCGCCGCCCCGACCCAGGCGCGGGCCTCGTCGAGCCCGGCTTCGCGGCGCGCCTCGATCCGTGGGCCCTCGGCTTCCGCCGCTCCGAAGGCGATCAGTCCCACCCGGGCCGCCAGCGCCAGATCGGCCGCCGAAACCGCGTCCGCCCCCAGGCTCCTCAGGCGCAGCTCGATTCCGCCGATCACGTCGCCCTCCGGCGCCTCCGCCCAGTCCAGCCAGGACTCCAGTCGCGCGGTCGTCCAATCCATGGGCGCCAGGACCGCCTCGATTCCGCTCCCGCGCTCGACCTCGCGCTCCACCAGGGGAGCCAGGGCGACGGCAGGTTCCGGAAATCGTCGGCGTCGGGGCATCGGCGTCCTTCAGCGGTGGCCAGCTTAGGGGAAGGATAGCGCTCTCACCGATCGACGCAATAAATCTGGGCCCTGCTGGCCGCTTCGCCCACAAGATATGGATCGACCGACCGTGCACGCGGCGCTGGACCTGGGGCGGTCGGGTTTCTATGATCCGGCCACCCGTCGCGGCCCTCGCGGCGCATGGCGAACGGACGGACGACGCGTGCTGGCAAAGTTGTTTTCGTGGTGGAACGGCGCGACGGTCGGCACCCTGGTGACCGTCAAGGGCCGGGGCGATTTGGTCGGGACGGACGAGTTCGGCAACCGTTATTTCCAGTCGCGCGACACCGTCAGCTATGACGGCCGCCGCCGCCGCTGGGTGCTGTACAACGGCTATGCCGAGGCGTCGAAGGTGCCGCCGGACTGGCACGGCTGGCTGCGTTACACCTATGACGAGCCGCCCAGCCAGACGCCGCTGCCGCGCAAGGGCTGGGAAAAGCCGCACCTGCCGAATCTGACCGGCACGCCCATGGCCTGGCGACCTCAGGGCTCGCTGGCTGGACAGGGCGTGCGCCCCGCCGCCGACGGCGACTACGAAGCCTGGACGCCCGAGTGAGGCGCCCCCTGCGTCTGGCCCTGATCGCCGGCGTCGCGGCCCTGGCCGTGGGCGGCGCCGGCGTGAGCGCGGCGCTGATGGACATGCCCCAGGACGCCGTGCCGGCCCAGGATCCGCCGCAGGACCCGCCGTCCGAGCCCGCCCCCGCCGGCGACCCGGCGCCCGAGCAGCCTGTGCCCGTGACCCCGCCGGGCGGAGCCGACGCCATCGCCTCGGCCGTCGCGGCCGTGCAGGAGGCGGGCGCGGCCGACGAGGAGGCCGAAGCCGAGGCCGAGGAGGAAGAGGCCGAAGAGGAAGAAGTCGTCGCGGCCCCCCCGGAGCCCGAAGGTCCGCCCGGCCTGCGCCAGCGCCGCCGCTACGCCATCGTTCAAGCCGTGGACAAGGTCACGGCCGAGACCATGCGTTTCGAGGTCGAGGTGAACGGCCGCCCTGTGGCCTTCAACAAGACCCTGATCTTCCGCGCCCGCGCCTGCGAGGTGTCGGCGTCCGACGAAATTGCCCGCGACGCCGTGGCCTATCTGGAGATCAGCGCCCAGCCGCGCACCGGCGGCCAGGAGACGCGCCAGCTGTTCCGCGGCTGGATGTTCGCCTCCAGCCCGGGCCTCAGCGGGCTGCAGCACCCGGTCTACGACGCCTGGGTCGTGGGCTGCCGGGCATAGGCGACGGCCTCGGCCCCGGTCAGGGACCTGCGGAACGTCTCCAGATCGGGTTCCAGCGCCTTCGATGCGTTCAGCAGCCGAATGTAGTCGCCATGAGGCATGGCCCGCGCCCCGAACTGGTCCAAGTGCGGGTTCTCGAACTGAGCGTCCAACAGGCCGAAACCCGCGCGGTTCAGGCGGCCCGCCAGATGCACCAGCGCGATCTTCGACGCGTCGGTCGCCCGGCGGAACATGCTTTCGCCGAAGAAGGCGCCGCCCATGCGCAGGCCGTACAGACCGCCCGCGAGTCGCGTCCCGTCCCAAACCTCCACGCTGTGCGCCAAGCCCGCGGCGTGCAGACCCATATAGGCTTCGCGGATCGCGCCGTTGATCCAGGTCTCCTCGCGCCCCGGCGCGGCCTCGGCGCAGCAGGCGATGACCTGATCGAACGCCCGGTCCAGGGTCACCGAAAACGGCGAGGCGCGGATCGTGCGGGCAAGGCGTTCCGGCACGCGGAACGGATCCAGCGGCAGGATGGCGCGCACATGCGGACGGATCCAGCGGACCTCGGCGTCGTCCGCTGTCTCGGCCATGGGAAACGCGCCCTGCGCATAGCCGCTCAGCAGCAGCTCCAGCGGGATCGGCCCCCGCGACATGAGCTCAGGACCCGGCGGCGCGCCGCTTGGCCCACTGCTCCAGCCAGTGGATGTCGTAGTCGCCCGACAGGATGTCCGGCTCCTGAAGCAGCCGCTGGAACAGGGGAATGGTCGTGTCGATGCCGCCGACGACCATTTCGTTCAGGCTGCGCTTCAGACGCGCCACGCACTCCTCACGGTCGCGGCCGTGCACGATCAGCTTGCCGATCAGGCTGTCGTAGAAGGGCGGGATCGAATAGCCGGCGAAGATGGCGCTGTCCAAACGGACCCCCAGGCCACCCGGCGCGTGGAAGTCGGTGATCCGGCCCGGCGAGGGCGTGAAGGTGTCGGGGTTCTCCGCGTTCACCCGCACCTCGATGGCGTGCCCCTCGAAGTGGATGTCCTCTTGGGTGAAGCTCAGCGGCAGGCCGGCGGCCACGCGGATCTGCTCGCGCACCAGGTCGACGCCGGTGATCGCCTCCGTCACCGGATGCTCGACCTGCAGGCGGGTGTTCATCTCGATGAAGAAGAACTCGCCGTCCTCCCACAGGAACTCGATCGTGCCGACGCCCAGATAGCCGATGGCGGCGATGGCCTTGTTGACGGTATGGCCGATCTCGGTGCGCTGCGCGGCGGACAGGGCGGGGGAGGGCGCCTCTTCGAGCACCTTCTGGTGGCGGCGCTGCAGCGAGCAGTCGCGCTCGCCCAGGTGCACGACGTTGCCGTGGCTGTCGGCGATCACCTGGATCTCGATGTGACGCGGCTTCTGCAGGTAGCGCTCCATGTAGACCGCGCCGTTGCCGAAGGCGGCCAGCGCTTCGGACTGGGCGGTCTGCACCGCTTCGACCAGGTCGTCGGGCGTCAGGGCCACCTTCATGCCGCGCCCGCCGCCGCCGGCCGCGGCCTTGACGATCAGAGGGAAGCCGATGGTCTTCGACGCCTCGATGGCGGCCTCGACCGTCTCCACCTCGCCGTCGGAGCCGGGAACCACCGGGATGCCCGCGTCCTTCACCGTCTGCTTGGCGGTGATCTTGTCGCCCATGACGCGGATGTGCTCGGGCCGGGGCCCGATGAACGTCATGCCGTGGGCCTCGACGATCTCGGCGAAGCGCGCGTTTTCGGACAGGAAGCCATAGCCGGGGTGGATCGCCTGGGCGCCGGTGATCTCGGCTGCCGCGATGATCGAGGGGATGTTCAGATAGGATTTCGCCGCCGGCGCCGGGCCGATGCAGACGCTCTCGTCGGCCAGACGCACCCACATGGCGCCGCGATCCGCCTCTGAGTGAACGGCGACGGTGGAGATGCCCATCTCCTTGCATGCGCGATGGACGCGCAACGCGATCTCGCCGCGGTTGGCGATCAGGACCTTCGTGAACATGGCGCTCAGGCCTCGAGCAGGACGAGGGGTTCGCCGAACTCGACCGGCTGGGCGTCGCCGACCAGAACCTCGACGATCTTGCCGTCGCGTGGGGCCTGGATCGGGTTCATCGTCTTCATGGCCTCGACGATCAGCAGGGTCTGGCCCTTCTTCACCGTGTCGCCCGGCTGAACGAAGGCGGGCGCCTCGGGCGAGGGCTTCAGATAGGCGGTGCCGACCATCGGCGACTTCACCTCTTCGCCCGACCGGGCGACGATCGTCGCCGGGTCGCTGGGCATGGCGGCCGGCACGGCGGCGGGCGCGGACGCCGGGGCCGCGGCGGGCGGCGGAGCGGGCGCGGCATAGGCGACCGGCGCGGCGGTCATGGTGATCTCGCGGGCCACGCGGATGCGCAGATCTCCCCGCTCCACCTCGATCTCAGTCAGCTCCGTGTCCTTCAGGATGTCGGCGAGGGAGCGCACCAGACCGGCGTCGATCTGGTCGGACTTCGGCGCGGCCGGCTTGGCGGCGGGGGACTTGCTGACGGCCATGTGGGACCTCTGTTTCTTCTATGTCGAACGGGCTTACGCCAGCCCGCGTTCCTGTGCCAGTTCGACGGCGGCCCGGACCGCCAGTTCATAGCTGCGCGCGCCGTGGCCCGCGACCGTCTTCGCCGCCACGAGGGCGACGTAGGAATGACGCCGGAACGCCTCGCGCGTCGCCGGGTCGGACAGATGGCATTCCACGATCGGGATGCTCAGCGTCTTCAGGACGTCCAGCAGGGCGATCGAGGTGTGGGTGTAGGCCGCCGGATTGATCACCAAGGCCGCCGCACGCGTCTGCGCCTCCTGCACCCAGTCGATCAGCACGCCTTCATGGTTGGTCTGGCGGAAAATCACCGTCCAGCCCGGCGACGCGCGCTCGCACAGGGCCTGCACGTCCGCCAGCGTCTCGCGCCCATAGATTTCCGGCTCCCGTTCCCCCAGCAGGTTGAGGTTCGGGCCGTTCAGGACGTAGAGGACGGGGGCGTCGGGCATGCGCTCGAGGTGATGCGGCCTTACGGGCCGGAATCGGACCGGCCTTTTAGCCGAGCCGTCGCGTTCGTCCAATCCGGAGATTGACCCCGCGTCATGCGCATTCAGCTGAACGGCGAGCCCCGCGACGTCGCGGCGACTGACATTCTGGCCCTCGTTGAGGAATTAGGGCTGGACGTCCGCAAGGTCGCCGTGGAGCGCAATCTGGAGATCGTGCCGCGGTCCCTGCATGCGGACACGCCGGTGGCGGAAGGCGACCGCATCGAGGTGGTGCAGTTCGTGGGGGGCGGCTAAACCCCGCGCATGACTTCTTCCCCCGACACATGGACCGTCGCCGGTCGCACCTTCTCCTCCCGCCTGATCGTCGGCACCGGCAAATACGCCAGCTATGAGCAGAACGCCGCCGCCGCCGAGGCTGCGGGGGCGGAGATCGTCACCGTGGCCGTGCGCCGGGTGAACCTGACGGACACCACCCAGCCCATGCTGGTGGATCATGTGAAGCCCGACCGCTTCACCTTCCTGCCCAACACCGCCGGCTGCTTCACCGGCGAGGACGCGGTGCGGACACTGCGTCTGGCGCGCGAGGCGGGGGGCTGGGATCTGGTCAAGCTGGAGGTGCTGTCGGACACCGCCCACCTTTATCCCGACATGATCGAGACGCTGCGGGCGCTGGACCTGCTGATCAAGGACGGCTTCCAGGTCATGGTCTACTGCACCGACGACGTGGTGATGGCCAAACGGCTGGAGGACGCCGGCGCCGCCGCCGTCATGCCCGCCGCCGCGCCGATCGGCTCGGGCCTGGGCATCCAGAACAGGGTCAACATCGGCCTGATCGTCGAGCAGGCGAAGGTGCCGGTGCTGGTCGACGCGGGCGTGGGCACGCCGTCGGACGCGACTCTGGCGATGGAGTTGGGCTGCGACGCCGTGCTGATGAACACCGCCATCGCCGGGGCGAAGGATCCGATCCTGATGGCCGAGGCCATGAAGCATGCGGTGATCGCCGGCCGTCAGGGATGGCTGGCGGGTCGGATGCCCCGCCGGACGTACGCCAGCCCCAGCTCGCCGCTGTCGGGCCTGATCTGAAGGAGCGCGGACCTCCAGGTCCGCGACTTGCATCGCCGCCGGCTTCGCGGACCTGGAGGTCCGCGCTCCCTGCTATTTCGCGGCCTGGATCGCCCGGCCCAAGGTTTCAGGGTCGTTGCTGGCCATGGCGCGGCCGTTGACGAAGAAGGTCGGAGTGGCGTCCAGCCCCATCTGGCTGGCCCCGATCTGCACGTCGGCCAGCACCTGCGCCACCGGCGCGGCCTGCAGGGCCTCGCGGTTCGCGCCGATCGCGACGCCGTTCTCCGCCAGGATGCGGTCCACCGCCTCGACGGTCAGCGACCGCTCCGCCATCAGCGCCTGATGGACCGGCAGATACTTGCCCTGCGCGTGCGCCACCAGCGCGGCGCGGGCGGCGTACTGGGACGTGATCTCGCCCTCGCGGTCCAGGATCGGCCATTCGCGGAAGACGAAGCGGACGTCGGGGTTCGCGCGCATCAGCTCGATGTACCCGGGCGCCGCGACCTTGCAATAGGGGCAGCGGTAGTCGAAGTACTCGACCACGGTCACCTTGGCGTCCGCGGGGCCGAAGGCGGGCTCGTTGGGGCCCGGCTGGAGCAGGGTCGGATTGGCCTGCACAGCGTCGGTCAGTTGGTTCACCCGATCGGCGTTGGCCTTGACGTCGCGGGCGCGCACCACCTCGTCCAGCACGTCCGGATTGGCCAGCAGATAGGCCCGCACGCGCGCGCCGAAATCGCCGCTCCCGCTCACCTGCGGCCATGCGGCGACGCCCAGGGCCAGAACCGCGACCGCCAGGGCCGCGGCGGTCGCGCGTGAGTCGCCGAAGCGGGCGAAGGGGTCGCGGCGCGGCGCGGGCGCCTCGGGCTTGGCGTCGTCGGTCATGCGGTTCCGTTCGGGCTCAGGTCGTGGGCGGGATCACGCCGGGGCGGCGGCGTGCGTTTTCTTCGTCCAGACGGCGCAGGTCCTCGGTCGTCGCACCCGAAGCCAGGATGATGTCCATGGCGCGACGCCATTCTATCGATCCAGGTTCCAGCATGTCGCGGGCGCGCAGGGCGAACTGCACCGCCTGCTGCTCCTGCCCGAGGGCCGCGTGAAGCTCGGCCGAAGCCAGACGCGCCTCACCCTCCTTGCCCTGACGCGCATAGGCCTGACCCAGCAGGCGCCATGCGAGGGTGTTCTCAGGCTCGAGCGTGACTGCGCGCTTGAGGTTCACGACGGCGTCCTCAACGGCCTCGGTGCGGCCGGACTCCAGCAGGGCGTGGGCGAGATTGACGTGCAGCAGCGGTGCGTCGGGCAGCAGCTCCACGGACTTGCGATGCGCGTCGACGGCCTCGGCCGCGCGGCCTTCCTCGAACAGAATCTGGCCCCGCAACTCCCACAGGAAGGGGTTCTCCGGCTGTTCGGCCAGCAACTCGTCCACCGCCGCCAGCGCCACCTCCGTCTCGCCCGCGCGGTAGCGGGCGATGGCCCGCGCATACCGGGCCGGATAGCTGGCGTCGCTGGCCGGATAGCGTCGCAAGGTCTGCGTCGGCGGCTCCATGAAGGCGTGAATCTTGGCGATGACCAAGGCGTGCTCCGCCAGCTGAACCGGCGTGTCCCCCACGTCGTAGTGTTCGCCCTCCATGACGATGGGACGAAGCTGCTCGATCCGTTGGGACGACAGGGGGTGGCTGCGGAAATAGGGGAAACGGCGGGCCTCGGAGAAGACCTCTTGGGACCGAAAATTCTCGAAGAAGGCCAGCAGGCCGCGACCTGACAGACCGGCCCGCTCCAGAGCCCGGGCGGCGGTGATGTCGGCCTCGCCTTCCTGACCCTGGACGTAGCGCAGAGCCGACAGAGTGCCGAAGTACTGGCTATTGCCGATCAGCACGGCGGCCGCGTCGGGGGCTCCGGCCAGCGCGGCCAGCGCACCCAGCGCCATGGTCATCAGGAAGGGCTGCATGCCCGCCTGTTCGGCCCCGTCGCGCAGCGTGTGGCGGTTCTTGATGTGCCCCGCCTCGTGGGCGATCACGCCGAGCAGTTCGTTCGGGTTGCGCGTCCGCATGATCAGGCCGGTGTTCAGACCCATGATCCTGCCCCGTGTGGCGAAGGCGTTCAGCTCCTGGTCGTTGACCAGCAGAACCGTGATCTCGTCCGGCTCCAGGCCCATGGCCACGAAGACCGGCTCGGACCAGTCGTGGATGATGCCCTCGATCTCGGTGTCGCGGATCAGGCTCTGAGCGGAAGCGGCGTGCGGAAAGGCCACGATCGCCGCGGCGCCGAGGACGGCGGCGATGCGGGTCGCGGTTCGGGACAGCCAGCTCATGGGACGCTCACTCCTGCCGATCCCCCGCCTCGACCTTAAGGGCTGACGGCCGCAGGGGGAACTGCAGCGTCCCGCCCTGCGTCCGAAAGCATCATGGCCGCCTGATGGCGCCCTTACAGGCGCCACCAGCCGCGCTTCGGCTTCGGCGGCGGCGCGGTGATCTGGGCCGGGTCGTCCTCAGTGGAATGCAGCGGCGCGCGCACGCGCTCGGCTTTCGGCGTGGGTTCGGCGGCGACGTGTTCCGGTTCCGCCGCCTGCGCCGGTTCCGGATCGGCCATGACGTGTTCCCCTTCGGGTTCTGCGGAGGTTTCCGCCGCAACCTCCAGAGTCGGCGTGTCGAGCGCCGGAGCGGCCTCCGTGACCTCGGCTTCGTCGGCGCCTTCTCCGGCGGCGGTCACCTTGCGGCGCACCCGACGACGTTTGGGCTCGGCCGGTGTCGGAGCGGGACTCTCCGCATCGTTCGCGGCGTCCACATCCGACGGCGCGTCGCCCTCCGTCCCGGTCGCCTCGACCGTCGGCGCCGCGGACTCACCGCGTTCGCCGCGGCCGCGCCCGCGACGGCGACGGCGGCGGCCGCCGCGTTCGCCTTCGCCGCGCGCGTCCTCCATGCGGACGTCGTCGGCCAGACGAGGTTCGCTCTCCGCGTGGGGCTGGGCGTCGACGGCGGCCTGCGGCTGAAGCGGGTCGAACCAGACGAAGGGATCCTGAAGCGACGGCGTGCGGCCGCGCACCCAGACGAAGCCGTCGGCCTCGCCGGCATCTTCGCGCGCCCGGCGTCCGCCGCGGCGACCTCGGCGGCGCCTACGGCCGCCGTCGCCGTCGTCCTCGCCCTCGGCGCGGCGCGGACCGCGAGCCTCACGTCGGGACTCTCCCTCCTCGGAGTCGCCGTCGTCATCCTCGTCGTCGGCCGCGCCGTCGTCGAACTCCTCGACCGGCTCTTCCTCGTCTTCGACGTCGTCATAGACGAAGTCGTCGGCCAGATCGGCAGGGTCGAAGTCCGAGGCCGGCGGCACGAAGTCTTCGTTCGTCTCGATCCTGTCGACCGCGCTCTCGGCTTGATTCAGGCGGTCGTCGACCATGACCACCAGCGTCACGCCGCGCTGTTCCTGCAGCCGGTCCAGGTGACCGCGCTTGAAGTTCAGGATGTACAGGGCCGTGGCGGTGGGCACGCGCAGATGCACCACGCCCGCGCCGTTCTTGCCCACCTCGATGTCGACGGCGCGAAGCGCCATCAGGGCCGCGCTCTCGGCCGAGCGCACGCGCCCGGCGCCTTGGCAGTGCGGACAGGCCTCGGTCGCGCCTTCGATCACCCCCAGGCGGCGTCGCTGGCGGCTGATCTCCATCAGGCCGAAGCCGGAGATCTTGCCCATCTGGATGCGGGCTCGATCCTGGGCCAGGGCGTCCTTCAGGCACTTTTCGACCGCCCGGTTGTTCTTCGACTCCTCCATGTCGATGAAGTCGATGACGATCAGGCCGGCCAGGTCGCGGAGGCGCAGCTGGCGCGCCGCCTCGGCCGCAGCCTCCATGTTCGTCTTGAACGCCGTCTGCTCGACGTTCCGCTCCTTGGTGGCACGGCCGGAGTTGACGTCGATGGCGACCAGAGCCTCGGTCTGGTTGATCACCAGATAGCCGCCGGACTTCAGGTTCACGACCGGCTGGTGGATCTGGTGCAGCACCTCCTCGATGCCGTTGGCCGCGAACAGCGGCTTGGACCCACTATACAGGTGCACCTTCTTGGCCTGGCTGGGCATCAGCACGCGCATGAAGTCGCGCGCCTCCTTCCAGCCCTCGACGCCTTCCACCTGGATGCCGTCGAAATCCTTGTCGAACATGTCCCGCACGGCGCGGCGGACCAGGTTCTCCTCCTCGTGGATCATCGCCGGGGCGTTGGACCGGAGGGTCGTCTCCCGGATCGTCTCCCACAGGCGCAGCAGATACTCATAGTCGCGCTTGATCTCGGCCTTGGTGCGCTTGGCGCCCGCGGTACGGATGATCAGACCCATGCCGCGCGGCACGTCCAGAGAGGCGGCGGCCGCCTTCAGGCGCTTGCGGTCGGTGGCCTGGGTGATCTTGCGCGAGATGCCGCCGCCCTTGCCGGTGTTGGGCATCAGCACGCAGTAACGGCCGGCCAGCGACAGCCAGGTGGTCAGGGCCGCGCCCTTGCCGCCCCGCTCGTCCTTGACGACCTGCACCAGCAGGATCTGGCGGCGTCTGATGACGTCCTGGATCTTGTAGCGCCGCATCAGGCGGCGCTTCAGGCGCTCCTCGTCGGCCAGCTTGCCTTCGCTCTCGCCTTCGTCGTCCGAGCTTTCGCGGCCCAGATCGTCCTCGTGATCCTCGTCCGTGGCCGCCTCGGCCATGATGGCTTCGCGGTCGGCGACCGGGATCTGATAGTAGTCGGGGTGGATTTCGTTGAAGGCCAGGAAGCCGTGGCGGTTGCCGCCGTACTCGACGAACGCCGCCTGCAGGCTGGGCTCGACCCGGGTCACCTTGGCCAGGTAGATGTTCCCGCGCAGCTGACGCCGCGCCTTGGATTCAAAGTCGAATTCTTCGACCTGGCGGCCCTGGACGATGGCGACGCGGGTTTCTTCCGCGTGCGCCGCGTCGATCAACATGGTCTTTGACATCAAAAGTCTCTCTCTGGCGCGCTCGGTCGTCCGCGCCGGGGCCTTGCCCGGTCGCCGCGACGGCTCGCCGAATGGAATGAGGGGCGCACGCAGGGGCCGACGCGCCGCACAGCCCGTGGGGCGGCGGCGTCTGGGTCCAGTCGGACCGCGGGTTGGCCAAGGCGTGCAAGCCCATGGGTCAGGTTCATCCGGGGGATCGGCCGTCCAGCGACGTCCGCCCCCTTGATCGGGCGGCGGAAGGCCGGCCCGGATGGCGTCAGGGGCGCCGCGGGGAGGGCGCGCCGGTCAGGAAGATTCCCTCGGCGCGATCAGACGCGGACGGCCGAACATAGGGCCGCATGTCGGGAATTGAAAGCGGTGCGCAGCTTAACGGAATCCACAGGACGATGCGGCACCCTGTGGCCTGATCTTCGTGTCCCGAGTTCAAGACCGGCAGAATGCGCGCTCTTCCGACCTTTTCCGTCCAGATCTGGACCGCCCGCGACTGGGCCCTGACGGCGCTGGCCTTCGTGGTCGTGTGCGTGGCCGGGCTGACGGCGGGACGGGGGCTGGCGGAATGGGGCGGCGACGTCCTGCGGCTGCGGCTGGGCGGCGACGCTGAGGCGACCCGTGTGGTGGTCGACCTGGATGGTCCCGTGGACGGCTCCGTCGTCGAGGACGGCGGCCAGGGACGGGTCGTCCTGAGTCTGCGCGGCGCCCGCGCCAGCGCGGCGCTGGAAGGCGAGGGGCGAGGGCTGGTCCGTCGCTGGCGCGTCACCTCCCAGGCGGGCGGCTCGCGCGTCGAACTGAATCTCGCCGCCGGCGCGAGGATCGAACGCCGCTTCCTGTTGCCGCCCGGCGACGGGGTCGCGCATCACCGCTACGTCGTCGATTTGGCCGCCAACGGCCGCCCCGCGGCGACGCCGGCTCCGGAACGCCGGGCGCCGGCTCGTCGCGAAAAGCCGTTGATCGTGATCGACGCCGGCCATGGCGGCCGTGATCCCGGAGCCTTGGGGCATGACGCCCGCGAAAGCGCTCTGGCGCTGGCCGCCGCCGTCGCCCTGAAGACCGAGCTGGAGCGCACCGGCCGATACCGGATCATGATGACCCGCGACCGGGACGTCTATGTGCCGCTGCAGCGCCGGGTGGAGATCGCCCGCGCCGCCGGCGCCGACCTGTTCATCTCGCTGCACCTCGATTCGTCGGCCGATCCGGCCACGCGGGGCGCCAGCGTCTACACTCTGTCGGAGCAAGGCGCGGGCCGCGCCATCCGCGAGTTCACCGGCCGCGACGACTGGACCCGCCAGTTGGACCTGCCCGGACACGATCCCGGCGTGGACCGCATCCTGCTCGACATCACCCAGCGCTCGACCCAGAATCAGTCGGCCCGGTTCGCCCGCGGCCTGCTGGGCGAGATCGAGGGCGCCGGCCATCCGCTGCTGCGCCGCAGCCACCGCGACGCCGGTCTGGCCGTGCTGCTGGCGCCGGACGTCCCGGCCGTCCTGCTGGAGATGGGCTTCATCACCAATCCCGACGACGCCCGCGCCCTGGGCTCCGAGGCGGGCCGCCGCCGGGTCGTGCGCGCGGTGGTGCGCGGCATCGACGCCTTCTTCCTGGACGCGGCGCCGACGCAATATGCCTCGGCCCAGAACGGCGCCGGACGCCCCTGACCCTTTCCGACCGCTCCGACGCGGGCTAAACCGTCTCGTCGAAAGTCGGAGTCTAAGGTGAAGATAGCGGAACGCTGGATCGTGATGGCGGGCGTCGGCCTGCTCGGGGCGATCGCCCTGGCCGGTCTGGTCGTCACCGTCTACGCGGCCTGGCTGTTCCACGACCTGCCGGACGCGGCCGAACTGGCCGATTATCGCCCGCCGACGGCCACCCGCGTCTACGCCGCCGACGGCACCCTGATCGGCGAATTTTCCGAAGAGCGCCGGATCTACGTCTCCTACGACCAGATCCCGCCGGTGGTGATCCAGGCCTTCCTGGCCGCAGAGGACCGCAACTTCTTCCGCCACGGCGGGATCGACGTGTCCGGCATCGGTCGAGCCATGTTCAAGAACGTCTTCAACGTGGTGACCGGCCGTCGCCTGGAAGGCGGCTCGACCATCACCCAGCAGGTCGCCAAGAACGTCCTGCTGACCTCCGAAAGCAGCCTGAACCGCAAGCTGAAAGAGGCCGTGCTGGCCAGCCGCCTGGAAGGCACGCTGGCCAAGGAACAGATCATTGAGCTGTATCTGAACGAGATCTTCCTCGGGTATCGCTCGTACGGGATCGCCTCGGCGGCCTATAACTACTTCGGAAAGTCGCTGACCCAGCTGACGCCGGACGAGGCGGCGTTCCTGGCGGCCTTGCCCAAGGGGCCGAACAACTATCATCCCAAGCGCCGGCCGGAGCAGGCCAAGGCCCGCCGCGACTGGGTCATCGGCGAGATGGGCGAGAACGGCTTCCTGACCGACGCCCAGGTGGCCGCCGCCATCGCGCGCCCGCTGGTCACCCAGGACGCCCCGCGCCGCGCCCAGTACGCCGACGCCGACTTCTTCGTAGAGGAGGCGCGCCGCCAGGCCATCGCCCGTTTCGGCGACCGGCCGGTCAACGCCGGCGGCCTGTATCTGCGCACCACGCTGGACCCCGCGCTGCAGTCGGCCGCGCGCGCGGCGCTGATGACGGGGCTGGAGAACTATGACCGCCGCCATGGCTGGCGTGGGCCCTGGGGCACGACCGACTTCGCCGCGGGCTGGCAGGCCGAGGCGCAGAAGAAGACCGCCCCGCCCGAGCGGCGCGCCTGGCGGGCCGCGGCGATCGAGAGCGTGTCGGGCAACAGCGTTCGCGTCCGTCTGGCCGCCGACGACCGGACCGGAACCCTGATCACCGCCGACGCCGCCTGGGCCAACGCCAACCGACAGCTGCGGCGCGGCGACCTGATCTTCGTGGAGCCGCGCAACGGCCAGTTCGCTCTGAAGCAGATCCCGGCGGTCAACGGCGCTCTGGTCGCCATCGACCCCCACACAGGCCGCGTGCTGGCCATGGTCGGCGGCTATTCCTATGCCCTGTCCAGCTTCAACCGCGCGACCCAGGCGGAGCGCCAGCCCGGCTCGGCCTTCAAGCCCTTCGTCTACGCCGCCGCGCTGGAAGGGGACTTCACGCCCGCCTCGATCGTGCTGGACGCGCCGATCAGCTTCGCCGGCGGGCCGAACGGCACGCGGTGGACGCCCGAGAACTACAGCCGCGAATACTACGGCCCCCAGACCCTTCGTCGCGGGCTGGAGCTGTCGCGCAACGTCATGACCGTGCGCCTGGCCCAGGACGTGGGCATGCGCAACGTCGTCGACCTGGCCGACAAGATGGGCGTCGGCAAGCTGGAGCCGAACCTGTCGGTGTCGCTGGGGGCGGGCGAGACGACGCCGCTGCGCTTGACCGCGGCCTATTCCGCCTTCGTCAACGGTGGGCGGCGCGTCGATCCCTACATGATCGAATACGTCCAGGACCGGACGGGCGAGATCACCTGGCGCGCCGACGGGCGCAGCTGCCGCGAATGCGGCCGCGGCTTCTCGGGCCAGGCGTCGCCCCGACTGCCGGCGCGCGGGGAGCAGGTCATCGATCCGATCACCGCCTATCAGGTCAGCTCCATGCTGGAAGGCGTGGTCCAGCGCGGCACCGCCGCCAGCGCGCGGGGTCTGGGCCGCTGGGTCGGCGGCAAGACCGGCACGACCAACGAATACCGCTCGGCCTGGTTCGTCGGCTTCTCTTCGGACATCGTGGTCGGCGTCTTCATCGGCTTCGACGACAACCGTCCGATGGGTTCGGGCGAGACGGGCGCCACCACGCCGGTGCCGATCTTCAACGAGTTCATGCAGGCGGCGCTGAAGGCCCGCCCGGCCCGGCCCTTCGTCAAGCCGAAGAACGCGGTCTTCCGCACCGTGAACGGCATCGAGGAGGCCTTCCGCCCCGGCACCGAGCGTCGCCGCGAGGAAGAGCGCGCGCCCGAGCCGCAGACGCCGACGGGTCCGCAGATGTACGACGACTTGATCCGCCGAGAGCGCGAGGCCCAGCAGGCCGAGGAGGCCGGCCCCCCGCCGCCCACCGCGCCGCCGCCGCCCAAGAAGCACGATCCGCCCGAGGATCTGAGCGGACTGTTCTGACGCGGGGGCTTCCCCCCGGGGGCGGACCCCTCTATCTCCGCGCCTCACCTTTTGGATCGCGGAGTTTGCGATGAGACCGGATGTCGAGGCCATGAAGGCCGACATCGAGCAGAGCGTCGCTCTGCTCAGGAGGCGTCTTTGACTGGGATGCCGCTCTAAGAAAGCTCGATGAGCTGAACGCCCGGGTCGAGGACCCGACCCTGTGGGACGACCCCGATCAGGCGCAGGCCGTCAGCCGCGAACGCTCACGGCTGGAGGCCCAGGTCAACGCCGTGCGCGAGATGGAGCAGGGCGTCGAGGACGCCATCATGCTGGCGGACATGGCCGACGAGGAAGGCGACGAGGAGGCTCTTGAGGGCGCTCGCGCCGACCTGAAGACCATCAAGGACCGCGCCGCGCGCGCCGAACTGGAAGCCCTGCTGTCCGGCGAGGCCGACGCCAACGACGCCTATCTGGAAGTGAACTCCGGCGCCGGCGGGACCGAGTCCAACGACTGGGCCGGCATGCTGCTGCGCATGTACTCGCGCTGGGCCAAGGCCCACGGCTATGAGGTCGAGGTCGAGGCCGAGGAGTCCGGCGAACAGGCCGGCATCAAGTCCGCGACCATCCAGGTGAAGGGGCCGAACGCCTACGGCTGGCTGAAGTCGGAATCGGGCGTGCACCGGCTGGTGCGCATCAGCCCCTATGACGCGGCGGCGAAACGCCACACCAGCTTCGCCTCGATCGGCGTCTCGCCGGTGGTGGACGACGCGATCGAGATCGACATCAACCCGGCCGACGTGCGCACCGACACCTATCGGGCCTCCGGCGCCGGCGGTCAGCACATCAACAAGACGGACTCGGCCGTGCGTCTGACCCACGTGCCGACCAACACGGTCGTCGCCTGTCAGGCCGGCCGGTCCCAGCACCAGAACCGCGAGCAGGCGTGGAAGATGCTGCGGGCGCGGCTGTACGAGCTGGAGCTGCAGAAGCGCGAGGCGGCGGCCCAGGCGCTGGCGGACGCCAAGACCGACATCGGCTGGGGCCACCAGATCCGCAGCTACGTCCTGCAGCCGTACCAGATGGTCAAGGACCTGCGGACCAACGTGGAGACGTCCGACACTCAGGGCGTGCTGGACGGCGACCTGGACGCCTTCATGGGCGCGGCCCTGGCGGCGCGTGTGGGAGAGACCCGCGGATCGACGGTGGAGTGAGGCGATGTGTCTCCTCCCCGTTCGCGTGGCGAATGGGGAGGTGGCGCGCCGCGAATACGCGGCGTGACGGAGGGGGCGACGCCGTCGCTTCAGGTTCGGACTGTGAAGATGCTTGACGGAGATGCCCCCTCCGTCTCGTCGGCTGCGCCACCGATCCACCTCCCCATCGCCGAAGGCGACGGGGAGGAGACAGGACGTCAGTTCGACATCGAGATCGTCTGGGTCGCCGGCTGGACCGGCGCGGGCGCGGCGGCCGGGGCCGGCTTGGGCGTCGGGGCGGCGTCGCGGCGGCCCTGGATGCAGCGGCCCTGGAAATAGGCGCCGACGTCGATCGACAGCTGCTCGGCGGTGATGTCGCCGTCGACGTAGGCGGTGGACACCAGCTTGACCTGCTTGCCGCTCACGGCGCCCTGAACGCGACCGCGGATTTCGACGTACTCGGCCGAGACGCCGCCCTCGATCGCGCCGGTCTCACCCACGATCAGGCGGCCGACGCGCACGTCGCCCTTGATCTGGCCGTCGATCTGCAGGTCGCCGCCGCCCGAGACATTGCCCTCGAAGTTGAGGTCGGCCGACAGCGTCGAAAGACCGCGGCCGGGGCTGACGGGGGAAGGCGACGCCGCAGTCGACGGCTGGGCCGCGCGCGGGGCGGCCGGCGCCGGAATGTCGGGCAGGGGCGGGATGGCGGTGGATTTGGGGTCGGCCGGGGAGGGCGACTTGGCTTTATTGAACAAGATGATCTCCAGCTCTCATGAAGCGGGCGGGGTTCTGGGCCCGGCCATCCATCCACACCTCATAGTGCAGATGCACGCCGGTGGAGCGGCCTGTGGTGCCCATGGATCCGATCCGTGTGCCCACGGCCACCCGCTGCCCCACCCGCACGGATGTGGCGTTCAGATGGGCATAGCGCGTCTTGAAACCGCGACCATGGTCTATCTCGACGGTGTTGCCATAGCCTGAACGGACGCCGACGAAAGACACGATTCCGGGAGCGGTCGATGCGATCGGCGCATTCAAAGGCCCGGCGAAGTCCTGACCCTGGTGATAGGCGGGGCGGGCGTTGAACGGATCGAAGCGCAGGCCGAAGCCGGAGGTGACGCGCGCGTCGGTCGGGCGGGCGAAGGGCAGGGAGGCCGAGACGGCGGTCAGCGTCCGCATGTCGGACAGGTCGCTGGAGGCGTTCAGAATGCGCGCGGCGAAGGGTTCGTCGACGTCCAGGATGGCCGCCAGGGCGCGGGGGTCGTCGGCGGTGACCAGCGGCCCGCCCAGGCCGGCCCCGCCCGCCGCATAGGCGGCGGGGTTCAGCCCGGCCAGGCGGAAGGCCAGCCGCAGCCGCTCCGCCCGGCCCTGGGCCAAACGCTCGGCCCTGTCGATCAGGGTCTCCTGATCCATGCGCACGCCCACGATGCGCTGGGTCGGCGTCAGGGGCGCGCCGGGGTCCGACACCGTCGGGGTCAGCAGTTCGTCCGCGCCTTCCACGCCCTGGAACATGGTCATGACCTGGGTCAGGGCGACGTGACGCCGCTCGACCATGTGGGCCAGTTCCTCCAGCGAGCCCGACGTCGCCGTCATCCGCACCACGGCGGTGTCCAGTCGCGCGCGCAGGTCGGCGTTGGTGCGCTCGGCCACCGCCCGGGCGCGGTTCATGGCCTGGTCCGCTTGGGTCTGGGTCAGCAGGTCGAGCGTGAAACCGGTCGACGCCACCACCGTCCAAGCCGCCAGCAGGCCGGCGCCGGCTGTCCCCATCACTTGGTGCCAGGGTTTCAGAGCCACCGCCCGGACGTCGTCGCCGGTGCGCAGATAGAGGTAGCGGACCGGAAATCTCCGCTGGAACCAGGATGGCTTCTTGGCCTCGTCGTCGTCGGTCATACGCAACGCCCCCACGTCGGTCTGGGGTTATGCACGGCGGTCTGACCGGCATTCAAGGGCGTTCACGCAATCTTAACCACGTTGACAGGCATTCACGCGAATAACGTCGGTCTGTGAGGTCTATATTCGCCTGTCAGGCGTATTCCAAAACTGACCTTTGGGAAGACTTCACTTGAACCGTCCACAGACGAATCTGGTCAAAGGCCGCGCGTGGCCTCCAGAACGTCCTGCGCATGGTCCTTCACCTTCACCGACCGCCAGATGCGGCGCACCGTGCCCCCGGCGTCGATCAAAAAGGTCGACCGCTCGATCCCCATGTAGGTCCGGCCATACATGGACTTTTCGACCCAGACTCCGAAGGCCTCGGTCACGCCGCCGGCCTCGTCGGACCCCAGGATGACCTTCAGGTCGTGCTTGGCCTTGAAGCGGTCAAGCGCCTTCACAGGATCGCGCGACACGCCGATCACCTGCGCGCCCGCCGCCGCGAAGTCCTCGATCAGGGCCGAGAAATCCTTGGCCTCATTGGTGCAGCCAGGGGTGTCGGCCTTGGGGTAGAAGAACACCACGGTCGCCTGTCCGGCCCCGTCGGTCAGTGTGAAGCGCCCGCCGCCGTCGGTCGGCAGGTCCACGGCGGGGGCCTTCATGCCCTCGGTGATGTCGGTCATTCTTCTTTCCCCTCAGATCGGGCGGACCAGCACGATCTTCTTCTTGCCCGCCGCCAGTTTCAGCACGCCGTCGGCATTTAGGTCGCCGGCGCCGATCAGGGCAGCCCCGTCCGCCACGCTCGCGTCGTTCAGCCGCAGACCGCCGCCCTGGGCCAGGCGGCGCGCCTCGCCGTTGGACTGGGTCAGCCCGGCCTTCGTCGCCACCGCGGCGATCATGGCGCCGATCACCTCGTCGCGCGGCAGATCGACGGTGGGCAGGTCGACCGACAGCCGCCCCTGCTCGAACGCGCCCTCGGCCGCGCCGCGCGCCTTGGCGGCCGCGTCCGCGCCGTGCAGCATCGTCGTGGCCTCGTCCGCCAGCACCTTCTTGGCGTCGTTGATCTCCGCGCCCTGAAGCGCCTCGAGCCGCGCGACCTCGTCCAGCGACAGGTCTGTGAACAGGCGCAGGAACCGGCCGACGTCGGCGTCGTCCACATTCCGCCAGAACTGCCAGTAGTCGTACGGCGACAGCTGGTCGGCGTTCAGCCAGACCGCGCCCTGGGCGGTCTTGCCCATCTTGCCGCCGGACGCCGTGGTGAGGAGCGGCGTGGTCAGGCCGAAGGCGGCATTCTGGTCCACGCGCCGAACCAGATCGACGCCCGAGGTGATGTTCCCCCACTGGTCCGAGCCGCCCATCTGCAGCGTGACCCCGTGGCTGCGGTTCAGCTCCAGGAAGTCCACCGACTGCATCAGCATGTAGTTGAACTCCAGGAACGTCATCGGCTGTTCCCGTTCCAGCCGCAGCTTGACCGAGTCAAAGGCCAGCATGCGGTTGACCGTGAAATGCGTGCCGAAGTCCCGCAGGAACTGGACGTAGCCGTAGCCCGACAGCCAGGCGTCGTTGTCCAGCATGACGGCGTCGGTCGGGCCGTCGCCGAAGGTCAGGAACTTCTCGAAGACGGTGCGGATCGAGGCGATGTTCGCCTGGATCGTCTCGTCGGTCAGTTGGGGCCGGCTGGCGTCCTTGCCGGTCGGATCGCCGACCTTGGTCGTGCCGCCGCCCATCAGGACGATCGGACGGTGACCGGCCTGCTGCAGCCGGCGCAGCATCATGATCTGGATGAGGCTGCCGACGTGCAGCGACGGCGCCGTGGCGTCGAAGCCGATGTAGCCCGACACCACGCTGGCCCCGGCCACCGCGTCCAGCTCCGCCGGATGGGTGATCTGGTGGACGTAGCCGCGCGCCTGCAGCGTCTGGAGGAAGGCGGACTGGAAGGCGGGCTGGGTCATCGGGTCGTCTCTCATGCGGTCGAGGCGCATACCACGGGCGTCTGGACCGGCTTAAGCGGTGAGCGTGAGAGTCAGAAAAAAATTTCCATCATTTCCATCACGACCTTCCGCCCCCTAGTTCACCGCGCATCCTGACGAGGCGGTGCGACCAAATCGGTCGCAGGCGGCTTTGACGGGCGCGCGGCGCGTGGCAGTCAGGCGGGATGTTCGAGCCGACCGACAGTCCGACGATGCGGGAAGTCCGGCTGAAGCCGTATCCGGCCTCGCCCGAGAACCCGATCGACGCCCTGACGGTCCTGTTCGAGCGCGATGGGCCGGTCCTGTGGTTGCGGTTCGTCGCCGAGGGTCAGATGCCCGGGGTGTTGTGGCCGGGCCCCGCCGAGCCGGGCCGCGCCGACGACCTGTGGCGGCACAGCTGCTTCGAGGCGTTCGTTCAGGCCGACGACGGCTATGTGGAGTACAATCTCTCGCCGTCCGGGCAGTGGGCAAGCTATCGGTTCGACTCGCCGCGTCAGGGCATGCGCCGTGCGCTGGAGGTGGCGACGCCCGGCGAGCTGGATCTGGCCTGGGACATGCTGGCGCTGGAGACAAGCATCGAACTGCCGGTCGGGGCGACCCGGATGGGGCTTTCCGCCGTCATCGAGGCCATCGACGGCACCTTCTCCTATTGGGCGCTCGCCCATCCGTCGGATAAGCCCGACTTCCACCATCCCGACTCCTTCGTTCTGGAGCTTCCATGAAGTTCGGCATCGACCGTCTGCTCGCCGATCCCGCCCTGCTGGCCGAACTGAAGGGGCGGCGGGTGGCGCTGCTGGCGCATCCGGCGTCGGTGACGGCGGACCTGACCCATTCCATCGACGCCCTGATCGCGGCGGGCGTGCGGATCAGCGCCGCTTTCGGCCCGCAGCACGGGATGAAGGGCGACCTGCAGGACAATATGATGGAGTCGCCGGACGAGACCGATCCGGTCCACGGCTTTCCCGTGTTCAGCCTGTACGGCGAGGTGCGGCGGCCGACGGGGCAGATGCTGTCGACGTTCGACGTCATCCTGGTGGACCTGCAGGACCTGGGGTGCCGCATCTACACCTTCGTGACGACGCTGCTCTATGTGCTGGAGGCGGCGGCGGAGACGGGCAAGACCGTCTGGGTGCTGGACCGGCCCAATCCGGCGGGGCGGCCGGTCGAGGGGCTGACGCTGAGGCCCGGCTTCGAGAGCTTCGTCGGCGCGGGACCCATGCCGATGCGCCACGGCCTGACGATGGGCGAGATGGGCCGCTGGTTCATCGACCACTTCCGGCTCGATGTGGATTATCGCGTGATCGAGATGGAGGGCTATGACCCCGAGACTGCGCCGGGTTTCGGCTGGCCGCTGGGTCAGAGGGAGTGGATCAACCCCAGCCCGAACGCGCCGAACCTGTCGATGGCGCGCTGTTACGCGGGCACCGTCATGCTGGAGGGGGCCACCCTGTCGGAGGGACGGGGCACGACGAGGCCGCTGGAGCTGTTCGGGGCCCCGGACATCGACGCGCGGGCGGTGACCGCAGAGATGCAGCGACTCGCGCCGGACTGGCTGGGCGGGTGCGTGCTGCGCGACATGTGGTTCCAGCCGACCTTCCACAAGCACGTCGGCCAGCTGTGCTCGGGCGTGCAGATCCACGTCGAGGGGCCGCACTATGGCCACCACGCCTTCCGGCCGTGGCGGGTGCAGGCGCTGGGGTTCAAGGCGGTCCGGCGGCTCTATCCGGACTACGATCTGTGGCGCGACTTCCCGTACGAATACGCCTTCGACCGCCTGCCGATCGACACGATCAACGGCGGGCCGGGTCTGCGCGAATGGGTCGACGACGCGGCGGCGACGCCGGGCGATCTGGACGCCGTCACCCGGCCGGACGAGGCGGCGTGGGAGGAGGCGCGGCGGGCGTCGCTGCTGTACTGACGTCGCTGCACTTCATTGGACATTCGAATGGACATCCGCCGCACATCGCGTGCGCGGATGTCCATGAAGTCCAGGGTCAGGCCGGATTCTCTTCCAGGCGCTTGTCGAGATAGGCGCCGACGCGGCGGTCCACGGCGTCGATGTGGTCCTGCCAGAAGTGGCTGGCGCCTTCCTCCAGCTCATAGTCGATGACGATGCCCTTCTGGGTACGCAGCTTGTTGACCACGCGCTCCACCTCGACCGGGGGCACCACGGTGTCGTTCGTCCCGTGCAGGAACAGGCCGGACGCCGGGCAGGGGGCCAGGAAGCTGAAGTCGTACATGTTGGACGGCGGCGAGACGGAGATGAAGCCGTCCGTCTCGGGACGCCGCATCAGCAGCTGCATGCCGATGTACGCCCCGAATTGATAGCCGGCGACCCAGGTCTGGCTGGCGGCGGGGTTCTGGGCCTGGAGCCAGTCCAGGGCGGTGGCCGCGTCGGCCAGTTCGCCGATGCCGCTGTCGAACTCGCCCTGCGACTTGCCGACGCCGCGGCTGTTGTAGCGCAAGGTGGCGAAGCCGCGCTTCACGAACAGCTGGTACAGGGTCACCGCCACCGGGTTGTTCATGTGCCCGCCGGCCTTGGGGTGCGGGTGCAGGATCAGGGCGATCGGGGCGTTGGGGCGCTTGCCCGGCGAATAGCGGCCCTCGATGCGGCCCGAGGCGCCGGGCAGGATGACTTCAGGCATCGGTTTCCCGTCTCAAACGTCGTTTCAGGCCGCTGAAATACTTGACCGTGTCAGTAGGACTTTCTAAGTCCCGCATACGGCGCGCGGCCCTCTCAAGGGCGCGGGTTCTAGCACAGAGCCCCGCGAATGCGCGTGATTTTTGAGGACCCCCATGCGCCTGTCGACCAAGGGACGCTACGCCGTCATGGCGATGGCCGATCTGGCCCGGAACGGCCGCGCTCCGGCCGGCGAAAGCCGCGCCGTGTCGCTGGCCGAAATCGCCGCGCGGCAGGAGATTTCGCTCAGCTATCTGGAGCAGCTGTTCGCCCGCCTGCGCAAGGCCGGGCTGGTGCGCAGCGTGCGCGGACCCGGCGGCGGCTATCGCCTGGCGCGGACGGCGGCGGAGACGGCGGTGGCCGACATCGTCCTGGCCGTCGACGAGCCGATCCGGGCGGTGCGCTGCTCCGCTCCGGCCTCGCCGCGCGGCTGCATGGCGTCGGGCGAGCGCTGCATCACCCACCACCTGTGGGAGGACCTGGGCGCCGAGATCCATGCCTATCTGTCGGCCGTGTCGCTGGAGGACGTGGTCATGAAGCGCACCGGCGCGCGTCGCCGCGCGGCCCCGGCGCTGGCCGAAGGGGTGGCGGCATGACCGCGAAGACCCCCGTCTATCTGGACTACAACGCCTCCGGCCTCGTTCGCCCGGAAGTCCAGGACGTCATGGCCAAGGCGCTGGCCGACAACGGCAATCCGTCGGCGGTGCATGCGGCAGGTCGCCGGGCGCGGGCGCGGATCGAGACGGCGCGGGCCCAAGTCGCCGATCTGGTCGGGGCCGATCCGACGGCGGTGGTCTTCTCGTCCGGCGGCACGGAATCGAACGCCCAGGCGATCGCCGCCGCGCTGGCGGCCGGGTGCGAGCGGCTGATCGTCTCGGCCACCGAGCACCCCTGCGTGGCGGAGGCCGCGACGGCGTCGGGCAAGCCGGTGAAGATGCTGCCGGTCGACCGCGACGGCGTCGTCGACCTGAAGAAGCTGCAGTCGCTGCTAGCCCTGCCGGGCAAGGCGGTGGTGGCGATCCATCACGCCAACAACGAGAGCGGCGCGATCCAGCCGATAGCCGAGGCGGCGAAGCTGGTGAAGGCGGCGGGCGGCTGGCTGCACGTCGACGCCATCCAGTCGGCGGGCAAGATCGCGGTCGACCTGCGGGCGCTGGGCGCAGACTCCCTGACCCTGTCGGCGCACAAGCTGGGCGGGCCGCAGGGCGTGGGGGCCCTGGTGCTGAAGGAAGGCCGCGAGGCCGTGCGCATCCTGCATGGCGCGGGCCAGGAGCGCGGCCTGCGCGCGGGCACCGAGAACGTGCCGGGCATCGCCGGCTTCGGCGTCGCCGCAGACTGCGCCGCGCGCGACCTGCCGCTGGCCGAGGCGCACCGAGCCTGGCGCGACGCCGCCCAGGCCCGGGTCAAGGCCACCGGCGCCGTCATCATCGCCGAGGGCGCGCCGCGCCTGCCCAACACCCTGTTCATGGCCGCGCCCGGCTGGGACAGCCCGCAGCAGCTGATCACCCTGGACCTGATGGGCGTGATGGTGTCGGGCGGCAGCGCCTGCTCGTCGGGAAAGATCAAGCCGTCGCGGGCCATTCTGGCGACCGGCCGCACCTCGCTGGCCACCAACGGCATCCGCATCTCCGGCGGCTGGGGCACGACCGAGGCCGACTGGGTCCGCTTCGCCGACGCCTGGCTGGAGGCGTGGGCAAAGCGTCAGGCCCGGGCCAGACAGGCGGAGGTCGCCTGATGGCCGCGGTCAAGGAAACCGTCGACGCGGTCGCGGAGCTGGAACGCTACAAATACGGATTCACCAGCGACGTCGACACCGAGTTCGCGCCCAAGGGCCTGAACGCCGACATCGTGCGCTTCATCTCGGAGAAGAAGGGCGAGCCCCAGTGGATGCTGGAATGGCGTCTGGCCGCCTTCGAGCGCTGGCAGGCGATGGAGGAGCCGACGTGGGCGGCGGTGAAGTACGAGCCCGTCGACTATCAGGACCTGCATTACTACGCGGCGCCGAAGCGGAAGGAGGGGCCCAAGAGCCTCGACGAGGTCGATCCGGAGCTGCTGGAGATCTATCGCAAGCTGGGCATCCCGCTGAAGGAGCAGGAGGTGCTGGCGGGCGTGCAGGGCGCGCCGCGCGTGGCGGTGGACGCGGTGTTCGACAGCGTCAGCGTGGTGACGACCTTCAAGGCCGAGCTGACCAAGGCGGGCGTGATCTTCATGCCCATTTCCGAGGCCTTGCGCGAGCATCCTGAGCTGGTGCGGCAATACCTCGGCACCGTCGTGCCGGTCAGCGACAACTATTTCGCGGCGCTGAACAGCGCGGTCTTCAGCGACGGATCGTTCGTCTACATCCCGCCGGGCGTGCGCTGCCCGATGGAGCTGTCGACCTATTTCCGCATCAACGCCAGCCAGACGGGCCAGTTCGAGCGGACCCTGATCATCGCCGACAAGGGCAGCTACGTTTCCTATCTGGAGGGTTGCACCGCCCCGATGCGCGACGAGAACCAGCTGCATGCCGCAGTGGTCGAACTGGTCGCGCTGGACGACGCCGAGATCAAATATTCGACGGTCCAGAACTGGTACCCCGGCGACGCCGAGGGCAAGGGCGGCATCTACAACTTCGTCACCAAGCGCGCCGACTGCCGGGGCGACCGGTCGAAGGTGTCGTGGACTCAGGTGGAGACGGGCAGCGCCGTCACCTGGAAATATCCGTCCTGCCTGCTGAAGGGCGAGGAGAGCTCGGGCGAGTTCTATTCCATCGCCATCACCAACGGCCGGCAACAGGCCGACACCGGCACCAAGATGGTGCACCTGGGCAAGAACTCGAAGTCGCGCATCATCGCCAAGGCGGTGTCGGCGGGGCGGTCGGATTCGACCTATCGCGGCCTGGTGTCGGTGCACCCGAAGGCGACGGGCGTGCGCAACTTCACCCAGTGCGACAGCCTGCTGATCGGCAAGGAGTGCGGGTCGCACACCATCCCCTACATCGAGGCCCGCAACGGCTCGGCCCAGCTGGAGCACGAGGCGACCACGACGCGGCTGTCGGAGGACCAGCTGTTCTACGCCCAGCAGCGCGGCCTGTCGGAGGAGGAGGCGGTGGCCCTGCTGGTCAACGGCTTCGTCCGCGACGTGCTGCAGGAACTGCCGATGGAGTTCGCCGTCGAGGCGCAGAAGCTGGTGGCGATCAGTCTGGAAGGCTCGGTCGGATGAGCGTCGACAGCGCCCTGATCGTCCGCCGCGATGCCGTGCCCGGCACGGCGGAACTGGCCGCCGCCGTCAAGGAACTGACCGGCGTCGACGTCGCCCTTCATCCCGGCTTCGATCTGATCCGCTGGGACGGGGGCTGGGTCCCCGTCACCGTGGACGGCGAGGAAAGCGGGTTCGATTACTATCCCAGCCCAATCGCCGACGAACCCGAGCTGCCCGCGGGGGCCGGCGAGCATGGCGATCACGCGCTCTTCTTCGTGGGACGGGGTGCCCTGTCCACCGAGACGGCCTCCCTGCTGCAGCGCGTGCTCGCCGCCCGGTGGGGCGCCGTCGGCCTGATCGGGGGAGAGATCGTCCCTGTCGAGGAAATGGCGCGGGAGTCGACGCCTTCGCCCGATCTCGATCCCGACCTGGCCGCCACCATGACTGGTTCGCCCGCCGATCGGGCCGCCGCGATCGAGCGCTACGTCGCCAAACACTATCCGCCGACCGAGCCGCCGAAGCGCGACCGGTTCCGTGAATGGCTCAGGCGCGACCACACGCCCGAGATCATCGGCGTCGTCCTCGGCGCCCTCCTGCTCATCTTCCTGATCGTGACCCGCTGAATGCTCTCCATCTCCAACCTCCACGTCTCCGTCGGCGACAAGCCGATCCTCAACGGGCTGACGCTCGACGTCCCGGCGGGCGAGGTGCACGCCGTCATGGGGCCGAACGGGGCGGGCAAGTCGACGCTGGGCTACGCCCTGACCGGCCGCCCCGGCTATGAGGCGACGGCCGGATCGGCGTCGTGGAACGGCGAGGACCTGCTGGCGCTGGACCCCGCCGAGCGTGCGGCCAAGGGCGTCTTCCTGTCGTTCCAGTATCCGCTGGAGATCCCCGGCGTGCCGGCCATGACCTTCATCCGCACGGCGCTGAACGCCCAGAAGCGCGCGCGCGGCGAGGCCGAGGTGTCGGCGCCGGACTTCCTGAAGCTGGTCCGCGCGGCGTCGACCCGGCTGAAGATGAATTTCGACATGCTGAAGCGGCCGCTGAACGTCGGCTTCTCCGGCGGCGAGAAGAAGCGGATGGAGATCCTGCAGATGGCCCTGCTGGAGCCTTCGCTGCTGATCCTGGACGAGACGGATTCGGGCCTGGACATCGACGCCCTGCGCATCGTCGCCGACGGCGTGAACGCCCTGCGCGCGCCCGAGCGGTCGATGCTGGTGATCACCCACTATCAGCGCCTGCTCGACTACATCAAACCCGATCGGGTGCACGTGCTGGCCGCCGGCCGCATCGTCGCCTCGGGCGGGCCTGAGCTGGCGCTGCAGCTCGAAGCCGAGGGCTACGACAAATACGCGGCGGAGGCGGCGTGACGGCGTCCCTGCTCGACCTTCGCGATCCGTCGTCATTCCCGTCGCGGCGCGTCGAGGCGTGGAAATACACGGACGTGCGCCGCCTGCTGCGCGAGACGCCGCCGACATCGCCGGGCGCCGACGTGGCGCCGGGCGGGCCGTTCGCGGCGCTGGGCGGCGAAGAGCTGGCCTTCGTCAACGGCCGCTGCGACGGCTTCCCCGGCATCATCGCCGAGGGGCAGGGCGAAGAGCCGATGCGCCTGCGCTTCGTCTCGACCGCCGACGGCGCCGGGCATCAGCCCGAGGTGGCGATCGAGGTGACGGCCGGGTCGCGGCTGGTCCTGCTGGAGAGCCACGAGGGGCGTGCCTCCGGATACGTCGCCAACACGCGGCTGAAGATTTCCGTCGGCGAAGGCGCCTCCCTGACTCGCGTCGTGTTGGGCGAGGACGCGGCGGACGCCCTGGCCTTCGTGCGCGCCGAGGTGACGCTGTCTGCCGGCGCGACGTTCGAGCAGGTCACCGCGACGTCCGGCGCCAAGCTCCAGAGGTTCGAGACCCACGTCGGCCATCCGGGGCAGGGCGCCTCCGTCCGCATGGACGGGCTCTACGCCCTGTCCGACGCCCGCCACGCCGACCTGACCAGCGTGGTGACCCACGCCGGCCTCGACGGCCAGACCAGCCAGCTGGTCAAGGGCGTGGTCCACGACACGGCGCGCGGGGTGTTCCAGGGCAAGATCGTGGTCGAGAGAGGGGCCGACGGCACCGACGCGCGGATGGCGCACAACGCCCTGATCCTGTCCGAGCGCGGCGAGGTCGACGCCAAGCCGGAGCTGATCATCTATGCCGACGACGTGCAGTGCGCGCACGGGAACACCGTCGGCGCGCTGGACGAGAGCGCCCTGTTCTACATGCAGCAGCGCGGCATTCCGGCCGACGAGGCGAGGGCGCTTCTGACCCAGGCCTTCCTGTTCGAGGTCGTCGACCGGATCGGCCACGAGGGCGCGCGCGAGGTGGTGCGGGAATGGCTGACGGCACGACTGTGACCCCCTTCGACGTTCAGGCCGTCCGCGCCCAGTTCCCGATCCTGTCGCGGCAGGTGAACGGGCAGCCGCTGGTCTATCTGGACTCCGCCGCCAGCGCGCAGAAGCCGCGCGCGGTGATCGACGCCATGACGCGGGCGATGGAGGGCAGCTACGCCAACGTCCATCGCGGCCTGCACACCCTGGCCAACGAGACGACGGAGGCCTTCGAGGCCGCGCGCGAAAGCGTGGCGCGGTTCGTGGGGGCCGAGGCGCCGGAGCGCGTGGTCTTCACCAAAGGCGGGACCGAGGCGATCAATCTGGTGGCGGCGGGGCTTGGCCAGTCCATCCGTCCGGGCGACGAGATCGTCGTCAGCCAGATGGAGCACCACTCCAACATCGTGCCGTGGCACCTGCTGCGCGAGCGGCACGGCGCGGTGCTGAAGTGGATCCCGGTGCGCGACGACGGCAGTCTGGACATGGCCGCCTATGCCGACCTGCTGGGGCCGAAGACGCGGATGGTCGCGGTGACCCACATGTCCAACGTGCTGGGCACGGTGAACCCGGTCGCCGAGATCACGCGGCTGGCGCACGTGGCGGGGGCGCAGGTGCTGATCGACGGCTGCCAGGGCGCCGTGCACTGCGCGCCGGACGTGGCCGCCATCGGCTGCGACTTCTACGTACTGACCGGCCACAAGCTGTTCGGCCCCACCGGCATCGGCGCCCTGATCGGGACCGAGGCCGCGCTGGAGGCCCTGCCGCCTTTCCAGGGCGGGGGCGAGATGATCGAGACGGTCACGCAGGACCGTGTCGCCTATGCCCGGCCGCCGCACCGGTTCGAGGCGGGAACGCCGCCGATCCTGGAGGCCATCGGTCTGGGCGCGGCGATCGAGTGGTACGCCGGCTTCGATCCCGCCGCCGTGCGGGCGCATGAGGCGGCGCTGATGGACCGGGTGAGGGAGCGCCTGTCGGGCGTGAACTGGCTGACCGAGATCGGCACGGCGCCGGGCAAGGGCTCGATCTTCGCCTTCACGGTGGAGGGCGCCCATGCCCACGACGTGGCCCAGGTCATGGACCGCTACGGCGTGGCGATCCGCGCCGGCCTGCACTGCGCCGAGCCGCTGGCGCAGCGTTTCGGGCTGACGTCGAGCGGACGGGCCAGCTTCGCCCTATATAACACTCTGGAGGAGGCCGACGCCTTCGCCGACGCCCTGATCAAGGCCCGAGATTTCTTCGTATGACCGCCCCGATCTCCGACAACGCCGACTTCGCCGCCGCCTGGGACGAGCCGCAGAAAAGCGCCCTGTCGCAGGACGAGATCGCGCGCCTGACCGACGACATCGTGGCGGCGCTGAAGACCGTGTTCGATCCGGAAATCCCGGTCGACGTCTATGAGCTGGGCCTGATCTACAAGGTCGACCTGTCCGACGACCGCGACGTCGACATCGAGATGACGCTGACCGCCCCCGGCTGCCCCGTCGCCGGCGAGATGCCCGGCTGGATCGAGGATGCGGTGGCCAAGGTGGAGGGCGTGAAGTCGGCCCGGGCCAATCTGGTGTTCGACCCGCCTTGGGACCCGTCGCGCATGAGCGACGAGGCCAAGCTGCAGCTGAACATGTTCTGATGATCGAACCCGTCGTCACCCCCGCCCCGCGCAGGCCGCGCCCCTCGGTCGTCACCCTGACGCCCGCGGCCGCCGACCGCGTGCGTGACCTGCTGGCCGCCAATCCGGACAAGATCGGGCTGAAGATCGGCATCAAGAACGGCGGCTGCGCTGGTCAGGAGTACGTCTTCAGTCTGACGGACGTGGCGGGCCCGTTCGACGAGGCGGTCGATTTCGACGGCGCGCGCGTGGTCATCGACGGCAAGGCGATCCTGTACCTGATCGGCACCGAGATCGACTGGGAGGTCACGCCGCTGGCCTCCAAATTCGTGTTCCGAAATCCGAACCAGACCGACGCCTGCGGCTGCGGCGAGAGCGTCACGATCACGCCGGCGGCGGCCGGCTGAGGCTCTCGGCCACCGTCGATCGACGCTCATTGGCGACTTTCGCCGTTTTGATGATCCCCTTGGCGAGGTTGGACCGAATCCTTGGTCAGTTTGTCGTCGGGATCGGTCGACGATTCCGGAGCTCGTCCGGCGTCGGGACCTGAACAGCAGGCGTTACCGGGCTGCCCGTGGCTTCAGAGACCAGATCGGCGGTCCGATTCTCGATCGCCGCCTCCAGCCGGGCCATGAACTCGTCCTTGGGCAGGCCCGTCGGGATGGGGTCGAGGAACTCGACCGTCGCCGTGCCCGGCTTCTTCTCGAAGGCCTCCTGCGGCCAGAACAGGCCGAGATTGGTGGCGACCGGCACCACCGGCATGTCGAAGTCGCGGTACATGTGCCAGACGCCCGAGCGGTAGCGGAATTTCTCGCCCACCTTCGCCAGATTGCCCTCGGGGTAGATCAGGATTTTCCGGCCCTCGCGGTGCGCGTCGGCCCCGCGCTGCTTCAGGGAATTCCGCGCTTCGCGGCCACCGCAGTTGTCGACGACGATCGCCCCCAGCTTGCGCAGCACCGTCGCCATCAGCGGAAATTTCTCCAGATGGTCGCCGGTGACGAAGGCCAGGTCGTCGAACTGGTCGTAGACGCAGAAGCCGTCGCCCCAGCTCTGGTGCTTGGCGGCGATGATGAAGGCGCCGTCCGGCAGGCGTTCCCGGCCGCGAACGTCCACCCGGATGCCGGCCAGGATGCGCATCGCCTGAACCATTCGACGGACGTAGCGTCGGATGATCCAGCCGGTGGCCGCGCGCCCGGGCAACAGGGCGGCGGCGACGGCCATGAGGGTATAGGCGATCGACAGCGACCAGTAGGCGGCGGCGAAAGCCAGGCTGCGGATCATGGGGCGATCATGCTGGGGGTCGTGGCGGCTTCAAGGCGAAGCTTCAGGCCGCAGCCTTGCGCATCGCCTCGGCGTCGGTGATCCGGTTGCGGCCGTTGCGCTTGGACTCGTACAGTGCCGCGTCGGCGCGACCGAGAAGGCACGCGGCCGTTTCGCCCTTCGCCAGCCGGGCATAGCCGGCGGAGATGGTGACGGCGCCCAGCTCATCGTCGGTCGAGCGACGACGCAGGGAGCGCGAGGCGATCTCGTTGCGCACGGATTCCAGGGCGTCCTCGACGCGGGCGGCGTCCTCGGCCGGAAAGATCACCGCGAACTCCTCGCCGCCATAGCGCGCGGCCAGACGCGGCGTCCGCGCCATGCGGCCCAGCACGCTGGCGACGTAACGCAGGACCTGATCGCCGGTCTGGTGACCCCAAGTGTCGTTGAAACGCTTGAAATGATCGATGTCGAGCACCGCCAGCGTCAGCTCTCGCCCGTCGCGGTGCGCGACCTCGACGCAGGCTTCCAGATGCTCGTCGAAGGCCTTGCGGTTGGCCAGGTTCGTGAGCGCGTCGGTCATGGCGTCGCGCCGCACCTGCTCCAGGTGCTCGCGCAGGCGCGCCACTTCGCGGGTGGAGGCGTCCAGACGCTTCTCCAGGTCCTGATTCTGCTTCTGCACCTTGCGCGTGGCGGTGGTCAGGCCGTCGACGACGGCGCGCAGACCTTCCGGCGCGGCGACGCCCTCCATGTCGGCGGAGGCGCCGGCCAGGACCTGGCCGTATTCGGCCTGACTCTTGTGGGCCTTGGCGATGGCGGTGGCGACGCTGGTCAGCTCGCGGTCCAGCACCCGGCCGGCGTCGCGGATCTCTTCCGACAGGCGGCCGCGGGGCAAATACTCGGCGGCCAGCATGTCGGAGACGGCCTCGGTGAACGGCTCGCCGGCCGCCAGCACGCGCTTGATCTCACGCCCAAGAGGACCTTCGGGATCGCCGAGGTAGTGCAGCCAGAGTTCGAAATTGAGGGGCGTCGGCCAGACGCCGACGGCCTCCATCTCCTCCAGCACGCGCCGCGCCAGCCCATAGGCTTCCGGCCCGCGCAGGGTCGTTTCCACGACCTTGGCCATGCGTTCCCCCGCAATTCTTGCTGCCTGAACCTTAGCCGTCGAAGCGTAACGACGGGTTAAGCGCGGGTCGAAGAACGCGGATTCGGGAAGCGGTTCAAGCGCCGATCACGACAGGGCGGCGAAGGAAAGCGGGAATGTCGGCGTCGCCGAAAGGGCGGCCGCGCGGAGCGGGAGCCTCGGCTTCCGCGGTCACCGGACGGGCATCCCTGTCGCGGTCGCGTCCGCGGCCTCGACCGCCGCGTTCCCGACGCGGTCGTTCGGCCCGCGTCTCGTCGGCGACGACTTCGGGCGCTTCGGCCAGAACCGGAGCTTCGACCGCCTCGGCCACGGCCGAGAACTGCGGCAGCGCCGCCGCCGCTTCGGCATCGGCGCGGTCGGCGCCGCGGCGGCGGCTGCGCGAGCGGGCGGGCTGGGGAGCGTCGCCCTCGACGGCGGCGGGCGTCTCGGCGCGCGGCGCGCGCTGGGCCGGGCCGTCCAGGACCAGTTCCTCGGGCGTCATCTTGATGAGCTTCAGGACCTTGTCCAACGCCTTGTCGTCCGACGGCGTCACGATCATGAAGGTCTGACCCTTCTTGCCGGCGCGGCCCGTGCGGCCGATGCGGTGGACATAGTCGTCGGCGTGGTGAGCCACGTCGTAGTTGAACACGTGGCTGACGTCCGGAATGTCCAGGCCGCGCGCGGCGACGTCGGAGGCCACCAGCAGCTTCAGCTCGCCGGATCGGAAGGCCGCCAGAGTCTTCATGCGCAAGCTCTGGTCCAGGTCGCCGTGGATCGGCGCGGCGTCGAAGCCGTGCCGCTTCAGCGATTTGGCGACAACGTCGACCTCGGATTTGCGGTTGCAGAAGACGATGCCGTTCTTGACGTCGTCGCGCGCCACCAGCTTGCGCAGGGCCTCGCGCTTGGCCTTGGGGTCGCCGGTCTTCAGCCGCACCATGTACTGGGTGATCGTCTCGGCCGTCATGGCCGGCCGGCTGGCCTCGATCCGCGTCGGATCCTTCAGGAACTGGGTCGTCAGCCGGGTGATCTCCGGCGGCATGGTGGCCGAGAAGAACAAGGTCTGACGCTTCGGCGGCGTCAGTTTGAAGATTTTCTCGATGTCCGGGATGAAGCCCATGTCCAGCATGCGGTCGGCCTCATCGACCACCATGACCTCCACGCCCGTCAGCAGCATCTTGCCGCGTTCGAACAGGTCGATCAGACGGCCGGGCGTGGCGATCAGCACGTCGACGCCCTTGGTCAGGGCGGCGACCTGATCGGCCATGGACACGCCGCCGATCAGCAGAGCCCAGCTCAGCTTGGTGCCCTTCGCGTACTTCGCGAAGCTCTCCGCCACCTGGTCGGCCAGTTCGCGGGTCGGGGCCAACACCAGGGCGCGCGGCATGCGGGCGCGGGCCCGGCCGGTGGCCAGCCGCTCTATCAGCGGCAGGGTGAAGGCCGCGGTCTTGCCCGTTCCGGTCTGGGCGATGCCCAGAACGTCGCGTCCGGCCAGCGCCACGGGAATGGCCTGGGCCTGGATCGGCGTGGCGGTGGTGTAGCCCGTCGCGGAGACGGCGCTCAGGGTCGTGGGCGACAGGCCCAGCTGTGCGAATTCGGTCATTCGGTCCTTGCACGAAAGCCGCCCTGCGCATCAGCGGGGGCGGCGACAGGGTGATGGCCCCGGACCTCCCGGGGCGTGACGTCTGCGGAACCGCCCCTCATGGGCGTGCGGGCGGCGCGGATCGCCAACCTGTCCCGAACGTGGGCGGCATATGGCTTTTCCCCACGCGGGAGTCAAGTATTCGGTCGGCGCGCGAAACCTCTTGCCATTCGTGAACTTTCGTTAAGATTGCGCCCGGGGACTGTTTTCGGTCGGGGGGATCATGCGGGCACGGGCGTGGTGGATCGGGTGCGCGTTTCTGGTGCTGGCCGCGGCGGGGCCGGCCGCGGCTCAGTCGGGAATGTCCTCGGCGTTCGGCAACACCATCGTGTCGAACTATCCCGACGGCGGCTGGGTGAAGCACTGGTTCAACCCGGACAACACCTACGTCGCCCATTTCAGCGACGGTCGACGCATCAGCGCCCGCTGGCGGGTCGAGGGGCGCAACATCTGCCTGACCAACATCCGGCCCAGCATGATGATCCCGCGCTTTTGCAGCCGCATGGTCGAGGCCGAGGTGGGGGAAACCTGGACGGCGCGCGATCCGCTCGGGCGGCGGGTCAGAAACACCTTGGTCGCCGGGCGAACCTGACGCGCCTTCAGGTCTCGCGATAAGGCGAACCTTCCCGCCGCAGCATCGACATCTCCGCATCCACGGCCATGCGCTCGCCCTCCAGATGGTCGGCGACCGCGCGGCGCAGGCCGTCGTGGGCGATCCAGTGGGCCGAATGCACCCGCTCGGGAAGGTAGCCGCGACCCAGCTTGTGCTCGCCCTGCGCGCCCGCCTCCACGCGGTCCAGACCGCGGGCCAGAGCGAAATCGATCGCCTGATAGTAGCAGAGCTCGAAATGCAGGAAGGGCCGGTCCACCAGCGTGCCCCACTGTCGACCATACAGGGCGTCTCGCCCGATGAAGTTCAGCGCCCCCGCCACCGGCGCGCCGTCGTCGAAGGCCATCACCAGGGTGATCCGGTCGGCCATCGTCGCGCCGATCCGGTCGAAGAAGTCCCGCGTCAGATAGGGCCGGCCCCACTTACGTGATCCCGTATCCATGTAGAAGGTGAAGAAGGCGTCCCACTGCTTTGATTGGATGTCATTTCCGGTCAAAGTACGAATGTCCAATCCCGCCTGCGCCTCGCGCCTTTCGCGGCGGATCGACTTGCGGCGACCGGACGACAGGGCCGCCAGAAATCCCTCGAAGTCGCCATAGCCCCGGTCGCGCCAGACGAACTGCATGTCCTGCCGCTTCAGCAGGCCGGCGGCGCCCAGCCAGTCCCACTCATCCGTGGTCGGGAAGTTGAGATGCAGGGAAGAGACGTCCATCCGCCGCGCCAGTCCGATCGCCGCCTCCAGCAGGCCCGCGCGCACGGCGTCCGCGTCCTCTCCCGGCGCCACCAGCAGGCGCGGCCCGGTCACCGGCGTGAACGGCACGGCGGAAAGCAGTTTGGGATAATAGGCCCCGCCCGCCCGCTCGAACGCCTGGGCCCAGGCGTGGTCGAACACGTATTCGCCCTGCGAATGCCCCTTCAGCCACAAAGGCATGGCCCCGATCAACCGCCCGTTGTCCTCCAGCGTCAGATGCCGCCCGGCCCAGCCCTGTCGCGGCACGGCGCTGCCCGAGGCCTCGCAAGCGTCCAGGAAGTCGAACGTGACGAAGGGGTCGCCGGTCGGCGCGGCCAGGGCGTCCCAGGCCTCGCGCCCGACCTCGGCGACCGTCTGATGGACGCGGGCGGTGAGGGTCACCGCACCTCGACGATCGCGTCGATCTCGACGGCGAAGTTCAGCGGCAGGCGATAGACGCCGACGGCCGATCGGGCGTGCCGGCCCTTGTCGCCGAACACCTCGACCATCAGGTCCGAGCAGCCGTTGATGACGGCGGGGATGGCCGAGAAATCCGGTCCCGCCTGGACGAAGCCGCCCAGTTTCACGATGCGCTCCACCCGTTCCAGATCGCCGTCCAGCGCGGCCGACATCTGCGCCAGAAGGTTGACTCCGCACATGCGCGCCGCCTCCTTGGCTCGTTCCGGCGTCACGTCCACGTCCACCGTGCCCAGCACTCCGCCCGCCGCGTCGTTCGACAGCTGGCCCGAGATGTGGACCAGGTTCCCGCTGCGCACCCATGGCACATAGTTGGCCACCGCCTTGGCGGGCTCGGGCAGGACGATTCCCAGTTCGGCGAGGCGGGCGGACACGGACATGCGGGGCTCCGGAGTTGGTTCGGCCGCTGTTTAGCGAGGCGCGTGCGCCGCGTCACGGCCCTTAAGGGATCACTCACCGCCGTGTGAGAGGGTGACGGCCATGGACATGCACCTGAGCCCCGTCGAGGCGTCGCTGCACGCCGTCATCGCCCGCATGAGCGAGGCCGATCGCGCCCGCGTCGACGTCGCTGTCGAGCCCGCCGCCGCCCGCGCGACCGCCGCCGCCACGCACTGGAACTTCGACCTGCCCGCACAGGAGGTGGACGCCGTGCTGGGGCAGGGCGCGACCGACGACGCCCGCCGTGGTCTGATCGCCATCTGGACCCTGGGCGTCATGGAGCGCGCCCGCTCCGTCGGCATGCCGGCCGCAGTGATGGAGCTCTATCCCTACTGGATCGACCAGACCGCGCAGTTTCTGGCCGGCGACGCGGGCGTATACGACCGCGATTTCTGGGCCAAGGACGTGCGCTTCGCCCTGGCCCTGTCCGTCCCGGGAGCGAAGACCCAGATCATCGACCTGTCCTCGCCCATGGGCCCGGGGGAGAGCGTGCGGCACGCGCTGTCCGGCCGCGGGATCGGACCGCTGATCAACTGGGTCCGGCACGGCGCCAACCGGTCGTGGCTGCAGGTGCACACGGAGAGCCGCCATCTGGAAGACTTCACCGAAGAAGGCTGGAACCGCGCCTGGGCCACGGCCGCCGAAATTTGCAAGGTACGGCCCGAGCTGGCCGGCATGATCGGCTCCAGCTGGTTCTACGATCCGCCGCTGGAGACCATCAGCCCGCGGCTTGCCCACTTGCGGCTCAACCCGCTGAACAACGGCGCCTGGATGGTCCATCAGGGCCCGGGCGAAATCCACACCCAGCGCGCCGCCGCCAGTCCCGGCAGCCGTCGCGCCTTGATCGAAAGCGGGGAATACCTGCCGCGCAGCTGGCTGGTCGCGTGGCCGCGCGAGGCCCTGATCCGCTGGGCCGACGCCCGCCGGTCCTAGGCCGCCAGTCGCCGCCGCCCCTCAGCCACCGGCACGATCGTCAGCCCGGCCGCCTTGGCCGCCAGGATCAGCCGCTCCAGATCGCGTTGCGTGCAGCCATAGGGCGTGGGCGCGTCCGACACGTCGTGGCCATAGGCGATCAGCCAGCCGTCCTTCGCCGCCGCCTCCGCGCACAGGGCGTCCAGGTCGTAGCCGGGCAGGCGGCGGCTCTCCAGGCCGATGGCCTTCAGCGCCACCCGGTCCTCGGTCCCCGCATTGACCCCGTTCCGCACCCCGCGGCCCAGAGCAAACCGCAAATCAATGATCGATTTCGCCCCCAGCGCCACGTCCCCGAACGGATAGGCGAAGGTCTCCATCACATGGCCGTCCAGACGGTCCGCCACCCACAACGCATTCCGCGCCAGGCTGCGCCCCAGCTCCGCTGGGCTCAGCGTCAGGGTCGAGACGTGCTCATAGGTGTGGCACCCCACCTCGTGCCCGGCGAAGAACAGCTCGCGCATCTGGTCGGCGGTGAACTGCGGCAGGCCCAGGTTCTCGCCGCGCTCCAGCCCACCGCAGACGTAATAGGTGGCCTTGACCCCGTGCTGCGCCAACACCGGTCCCGCCTCGGTCCAGGCGCTCTGGGGGAAGTCGTCGAAGCTCAGGCTCAGCATTCCGCCGGGCGCGCGCACCTGCATCGGGCGGCGGTCCAGCCAGCGCCCGGCGCGGCGGCGCATCTTGTCGACGAAGGCCTGCATGCGGGCAACGCTAGGGCAGGGGGCTTAAGACCGGGTTGAGCGCCCCTTCAGGGCCCGCCCCGCCACCACGGCGCCCGGGCCGAACTTGGCGCGCAGGGCATCGACCGTCGTCTCCGTCTTAAGCGTGCGCGCCGCCTCGGTCTGGAACAGGCCCGGCGGCGCGTCGGCCGCGTCCTCGATCTCGGCTAGGCCGATGCCGATCAGCCGATAGGGCCGCCCCAGCTCGGACCCCAGCAGACGCCGCCCCTCGGCGAACAAGCCGCGCGCCGTCTGCACCGGCTCGGCTGGCGTCACCCGCCGCGTGACGATCTTGAAGTCCGCCCGCCGCAGCTTCAGCACCACCGACCGCCCCGCCACCCCGTCGCGCCGGGCTTTCGATGCCAGCTTCTCGCAAAGCGGCCACAGCTCGGCCTCCAGCGCCTCGCGGTCGGTCAGGTCCGTGTTGAAAGTCGTCTCCGCGCTCATGCCCTTGCGGTCGCGCTCGGGGTTCACCGCGCGCGCGTCGCGCCCGTGCGCCAGCTCGTGCAGCCGCAGGCCCCACTCGCCGTACCGCTTCGCCAGATCGCGCAAATCCGCCACCGCCAGATCGCCGACGGTGGCATAGCCGTCGCTGCGCAGGGTTTTCGCGAAGACCGGCCCCACTCCCGGCAGGATCGTCACCGGCCGCCCGGCCAGCGTCGCCGCCGCCTCGGTTCCCAGCACGGTGAACCCGCGGGGCTTGTCCATCTCCGACGCCACCTTGGCCAGGAACCGGTTGGGCGCCAGGCCGATGGAGACGGTCAGGCCAATCTCGTCTTCGATCTCCTTCTGCAGCCGCACCAGCTGGAACACCGGCGGCCCGCCGTTCAGCCGCTCGGTGCCCCTCAGGTCCATCCACGCCTCGTCCAGCGACAGCGACTGCACCAGCGGCGTCAGGGCCCGCACCTTGTCGAAGATGCGTTTGCTCTCGGCGACGTATTTTTCGAAGTTCGGCTTGATCACCACGGCGTCCGGGCACGCCTTCAGCGCCTTGAACATCGGCATGGCCGAGCCGACGCCGTACAGCCGCGCGACGTAGCAGGCGGTGGCCACCACGCCCCGCACCCCGCCGCCCACGATCACGGGCCTGTCCCTCAGCTCCGGCCGGTCGCGCTTCTCCACCGAGGCGTAGAAGGCGTCGCAGTCCAGATGCGCGATGGCGTGGTCCGTCAACTCCGGGTGGTTCACGACCCGCAGCGAGCTGCAACCCTCGCACGTGCGCCGCGCGGCGGACGCGGTCTTCAGGCAGTCGCGGCAGATGCTGGCGAAATCGCCCACGGAAAGGACTCGGAAAGGTCGCGCTTACCCCAACTTAAGACCGATGGGTCAGGGTTGCACATGAAGTCGGCGGAAATCCCCCGCATCCACGCGGGGGCATGCCGGCCCCAGGTGTCGATGACCAAGACCGTCCTCATCGTCGAGGATAACGAGCTGAACATGAAGCTCTTTCATGATCTGCTCGATTCCCAGGGGTTCCGCACCCTGCAGACCCGCGAGGGGTTGTCGGCGCTGGCGATCGCCCGCGAGCACCGGCCCGACCTGATCCTGATGGACATCCAGCTGCCCGAGATTTCGGGCCTGGAGGTCACCAAGTGGCTGAAGGACGATCCTGACCTGGCCCACATCCCGGTGATCGCCGTCACCGCCTTCGCCATGAAGGGCGACGAGGAGCGCATCCGAAACGGGGGATGCGAGGCCTACATCTCCAAGCCCATCTCCGTGCTCCATTTCCTCGAAGTCGTCCGGCGCCACCTCGGCGTCGTGGCGGCGTGAGGGCCCGCCGATGACGGCGCGCGTCCTGGTCGTCGACGACGTCGAGCCCAACGTGCGCCTGCTCGAGGCCAAGCTGACGCTGGAATACTACGACGTCCTGACCGCCCATGACGGCCCCACGGCCATCGAGGTGGCGACCCGCGAACAGCCGGACCTGATCCTGCTGGACGTCATGATGCCGGGCATGGACGGGTTCGAGACCTGCCGCCGCATCAAGGCGGTTCCGGCCCTGCGTCACGTGCCGATCGTGTTGGTCACGGCGCTTGACGGGCGCGAGGATCGCATGAAGGGGCTGGAGGCGGGGGCCGACGACTTCGTCACCAAGCCGATCGACGACCTGATCCTGATGGCGCGGGTGCGCTCCCTGACCCGGCTCAAGGCCATCGTCGACGAACTGCACGACCGGGAGGAGAGCAGCCGCCGGCTGGGCGTCGACGCCGACGCCGCGGGCCGCCTGCGCGCCACCGGCGGCCGGATTCTCGTCGTCGACGACGGCGAGCGTCAGGCGGCGAAGATCGTCGAGCGGCTGTCGGAAGAGCACCGCCCGACCGTCGAGGCCGACCCCGCCGCGGCGCTGGAGGCGGCCAAGGCCGGGCTGGACCTGATGATCGTCAACCTGGCGGCGGCCGAGTTCGACGGCCTGCGCCTGATCGCCCAGGCCCGCTCCACCGAGGCGGCGCGGCGCACGCCCATCCTGGCCGTGGTCGACCCCATCGACCGCCCGCGCATGGTCAAGGCGCTGGAGCTGGGCGCCAACGACATCCTGATGCGCCCGGTGGACGTGGAGGAGCTCCAGGCCCGCGCCCGCACCCTGATCCGGCGCAAGCGCTATCAGGACTTCCTGCGCCAGAAGCTGGATTACAGCCTCGAAATGGCCGTCACCGACGCCCTGACGGGCCTGCACAACCGCCGCTACATGGCCGGCCAGCTTCAGGCCATGGTCGGCCGCGCGGCCCAGGGCGGCGAGACGGTGTCGGTGCTGGTGCTCGACATCGACCACTTCAAGGCCGTGAACGACGGCTTCGGCCACGACGCCGGCGACGAGGTCCTGCGCGAGTTCGCCGTGCGCCTCGCCACCAACGTCCGCGCCGTGGATCTGCCGTGCCGCATGGGCGGGGAGGAGTTCGTGGTCGTCATGCCCGGCGCCCCCATCGAAGCCGCCCTGCGCGTCGCCGAACGCATCCGCCGCGACGTCGCCTCCGTCCCCTTCCGCGTGCTGGACGGCGAGGCCGCGCTCGACGTCACCGTCTCCATCGGCGTCGCCACCGTCTCCGGCCCGAACGACACCCCCGACGCCCTGCTCAAGCGCGCGGACGAGGGGGTGTACGAGGCCAAGCGCCGGGGCCGCGATCAGGTGGTGGCGCGGGCGGCTTGACCTGTCTCCTCCTCGTCGGCGTCGCCGATGGGGAGGTGGCGCGGCGCGAATACGCGCCGTGACGGAGGGGGCGGCTCGGTGTCCGACGCCCGAAACGCCAATCCCTTTCGACTGAGATGCCCCCTCCGTCTCGCCCGCTGCGCGGTCGATCACCTCCCCATCCGCTTCGCGCACGGGGAGGAGACAGCAAAAACGCCCGGCCATCGCTGACCGGGCGTTCGAAAATCAGCGAGGCGGTTCGCCTTACTTGATCTTGCCTTCCTTGAACTCGACGTGCTTGCGCACGACGGGGTCGTACTTCTTCACGACCATCTTCTCGGTCATGGTGCGGGCGTTCTTCTTGGTGACGTAGAAGAAGCCGGTGTCGGCGGTCGAGTTCAGGCGGATCTTGATGGAAGCCGGCTTGGCCATCGGACAATTACCTTTGCGACGGCGAGAGCCGCTGGAAACGAGAGGCGCGGAACATACTCAGGCGCGCCCGGAAGTCAACGCCGCCGCGCGGGCGTGCTAGCGTCGCGGCATGAAAGCCCTGACCGCCCCGATCCCCGCCGCCGTCCTGGCCCTGTCCGCCTGCGCCACGGCGCCGGCGCAAAGCCCCCAGGACGCCTTCTTCGCCCGCCTGACCGACCTGTGCGGCCGGACCTTCCACGGCCGCGTCGCCGCCGACGACACCAACGACCCGAACTTCGCCGGCAAGGCCCTGGTCATGCACGTGCGCGACTGCTCTCCGACCGAGATCCGCATTCCCTTCCACGTCGGCGAGGACCATTCCCGCACCTGGGTCATCACCCGCACCGGCGCCGGCCTGCGGCTGAAGCACGACCATCGCCACCATGACGGCACGCCCGACGTCCTGACCTGGTACGGCGGCGACACCACGACGCCGGGCACGGCCGAGCGCCAGGAATTCCCCGTCGACGCCGACTCGATCGCCCTGTTCACCCGCGAGGGCCGCACGGTGTCGAACACCAACGTCTGGGCGATCGAGGTGCGGCCGGGGCGGGAATACGTCTACGAGCTCTCCCGCCCCGGCGGCCGCCTGTTCCGCGTGGCGTTCGATCTGTCGAAGCCGATGTCTTGAACCCTCTCCCGGCGGGAGAGGGTCAGGCGATGCACCAACGCCTGACCGGGCGCACCGTCGCGCAGGCGGGCGTGCCGTCCTTGCCGCGCCCCGGCAGGCCGATCTCCAGCACCGCGCCCGCGCGCGCCCGATCCAGCAGTGCTGGCGGAATGTCATGCACGTCGATCTTGGCCCGCCGGTTCAGCGTCGTGGCGTGGTCGCCCGCCGCGATGCCGATCCGGATGTAGACGAACCGCCTCTCCTTGCTCTCGCGCCGCACGAAGGGGCCGGTCATCCGCCCGTCGTCGTGCAGGGTGATCGGCACGTCGAAACTCACCGGCCCGCCGCCCGCAGTCACAGGCTCGAACGGCATGTCGTCCTTCTGCAGGCTGTAGCGCACGCCCGGCACGGGATCGTCGATCGTCAGCCTGAGGCGGATCTCGGTCACCGGAAGGCCCGCAGCCGCTCGCGCACGGCCTCCAGCCCCGGCAGGACGCGTTCGATCTCGGCGGCGTTCTTCTTCCACTTGTCCGGCCGCGGCGGCTCCAGCGTGTGCCGTGAGTCGGGCAGGGGACCGCCGGTCCGCTCCGTCAGCGCCGCGTCGACCTCAATCCCGGCGAAATTGGCGATCCCGGCGATGACCTTGCCCGGATCGGCGACGAAGTCGGCATAGCGCACCACGTGCCGCCGTTCGGCCGGCAGGGCCTTCAGGTCTTCCATGATGGTCGTGTTGGTCACGGCCCACTGGTGCGCCGCGATCTCCTCGACCGGATTGCCCTTCAGCCCCCGCCACTCCGGCGGCAGCAGCAGCGACCACGGCCCGTCCCAGCCCTGCAGCTGCGGATAGGTGACCCAGCCGCCCGAGCGCCAGGCGTCGATGATGCTGGACACGTTCTCCTCCGGCTCGCGCCACAGGAACACGTACAGCGCGTCGGGGAACACCTTGTCGAAGAAGGGGATGCGTAGGGCGTTCTTGGGCGTCTTTTCCAGGAACCGCACCGAGGGGGCGTTGGCGAAGGGCGTTCCGCCGGCGCCGACCAGCTTCTCGGCCACCCGCGCGTGCATGGCCAGGCCGATCTGCGGGTCGAACTGCGCCGCCGTCAGCCGGTTGGAGTCCACGCCCGGCGCGCCGGGCCGCAGGCGGGGGAAACCCTCCGCCAGCCAGTGCGCCTCTCCGCCCACGGTGTGCAGCTGCGGCGTGACCGCCAGCGTCTCGAACAGGGCGGTCGAGCCCGACCGGGGCGCCGCCACGATGATGATCGGCCGGTCATAGGTCGGTACAGTCCGTACCGACGGCGCCGGCCGCGCTCCGCCCGCCGGGGCGTGACCCGGCACGGCGGCAGCCGCCTGTCCACGCGCGCCCTCATTGACGGCATAGGCGGCCACCCGCGCGCCGGCGACGCGCAGCACCGGCATGTCGTTGGGCCCGACGCGCAGGTCCTCGCCCAGCCCCCGCACCTGCTGCAGGAAGCCGTCGATGCGCTTGCGGTAGTGGGGGACGCCCCGGTCCTCGTCGGCGAACAGGGACCACAGTTGGCGCCAGTCCTGACGGAAGCCCCAGCAGGCCCGTTCCAGCGCCCGCACCTCGGCCTCGCCCGCGGCGCCGCCCTTGGTCGAGACGGTCTCGGACACCAGGTCCGCCAGCAGCTGGTCGATCTCCGACGGCGGCATGACGCGATGCACGTTGAACCGCTCGAACGCCAGCGGCGCCTTCTCTCCCGGCCGGTACGGCACGGGCCGGGCGGCGATCGGCCCGTCGGCGGCCGCGTCCGCCATGTCCCAGAACCGGGCGTTGCCGGTGGTGTCGGCCACCAGGTGGATGCGCTCCACGTCCGACCCGTTGACCACCCGATGCGTGCGCCAGTTGTCGAAGATCCACGATTCCCCGGCGGCCATGTTCACGACCCGGTCGTCGCAGTGGAACATCACCTCCGGCGTCGTGACGATCGGGATGTGCATCCGCACGCGGTGGAACCAGTGATAGTTCACGTCCGTGTGGGTCGGCACCTCCGACCCCGGTCCCAGCTTCATCAGCCGCGACCGGCTCCACACGACGCCAAAATGGCTCAGCACCTGCTGCAGATAGGGCGCGGCCAGCAGGTGCGGCGTCGGCGCCATGGCCCCGGCCACGTCGTCGTTCTCGGTTCCGCCGACGGTGATCAGGCGCAGCGCGCTGTTGCCGGGGATCTTGTTCGGGTGCGGGGCCCAGGCCTCGGCCGGAAACGCCAGCACCTCCTGGCGCAACCGCTCCACGTCGAAGGTGAATGGCAGTTTGATGAAGGGGGCCTTGAGCTTCATCCCGAACGGATACCGGCCGGGCGGGGCAGGGTCAAAGACGTTCGATCCTATGGCGCCCATGCACCTGCCTTATGAACGGCAGGCCGTCGGACCGGTCTTCGAGTGCGGCGTTCAAAACAAACCGCGTGATGGCCGCCAGATCGCGCGTCAGGGCGTCGTCGGCTCTCAGCCAGGCCACGTCCTCCAGCTCGTCCGCCATGGGACGCGGATCGTCACCCATCAGGGCCGAGGCGTCGGCGCGAAAGAACCGCGCGTCAAACCGCCGGCTGCGCCCCGGCGGCGTGATCGCCCGCGCGACGTAGGTCATGGCCGCCAGGTCGGGCAGGGCGCCGCCGGCCCGAAACTCCCGCCATGGCCCCGCCACCGACTGCAAGTGCGCGGCGCGCGCCAGCCTCAGCCCCGTCTCCTCGAACGTCTCGCGCACCGCCGCCAGCATCAGCGCCCGCGCCCGATACGGCCCGATCTCCGCCTCCAGCCGCGCCCGCGTCTCGCCGACCGGGTCGGTGGCCGAGGCCGCGCGTCCGTCCGACCGGTCCACGCGCCCGCCGGGAAAGACCCACTTGCCCGCCATGAACACGTGCCCCGCCGCCCGCCGGCCCATCAGCACCTCCAGCCGGTCGCCCGAGCCGCGCGTCAGGATCAGCGTCGCCGCATCCCGCGGTCGCATCCGCCCGCCAGTGCGCGGCGCGTCCTTCAGGTCTTGGTCGGGGTCGAAGGGCTGGGTGGCGGAAGGCATGGCCCGTTCCTAGAGCTTCGGCCGCCGTCGAGAAACCTCAGCCGACGATCCGGCCCACGCGCACCTGCGTGCCGACGGGATCGCTGACGACGAACTCGTAACAGCCCCACGGCTTCAGTTCGGGGCGATGCGGCGCGAGCACGAGATCACCCATGCGATCCGCCGCCGCATCCACGTCCTCCACATAGACATAGAGGCCCAGAGGATTGTCCTCCAACCGCGTCGGCCAGTGCGGCGTCCTCGTCAGATGCAGATGCCAGCCGCGTCCGTCGGACAGGATGCGGTAGTCGCCCCAGTCGCCGACCAGCTCCAGTCCGAGCCGGGCATAGAATGCGGTGCTCGCCTCCATGTCCCGGGCGGGCACGATGGCGGCGATGCGATGGGCGTCGGTCATCCCGGTTCCTTCGTCGAGGGGGCGCGGGTCAGTGCGGCGCCGGCCAGCGCGGCCCAGGCCGAGAACAGCGCCATGGAGATCACCGCGTCATGGAGGTTGAGGTCGCCCCCCGTGGTCAAGGCCCAGATCGGCGCCAGGACGGCCATGACCACGCCGACCGCGCCCGCGATCCGGAGCAGGCCGCCGACGCGGACCATGGATACGGCCAGAAGTCCCGTCGCCAGCGCCGCCGTCACCAGGCCGAAGGCGCCCAGCACCTGGTTCAGCGTCCACAGGGCCGTCATCGCCGCCTGCCTGCCTTCGGATGGGGGCAGGGCGGCGGCCACCCGGGCCAGGGCGAAGCCGTTAATCAGGGCGGCGGCGATCAGACCCCCGGCGCCCAGGTTCCACGCCCACCGTCCCGCCACGACCGAGGCCTTGCCCCCGCCCAGTCGGCGGCTCAGCGCGTCCACCCCCACCCCCAGGCCGATCAGGCACGCGATCATCCCGCCGTGCACCAGGTCGTTGGCCATGTCGCGGGCCAACAGGCCGTCGTCCGGGCCGTTCAGCGAGGTCGGATGGTGCATCATCAGGAACAGGGCGGCGGCGGCCGACGCCGTCATGACCAGGCCGGCCGGTCGCACGTCGGGTTTGGTCTCGGTCTGGTTCATCGCTTCCCCCCTCGTTTTGGAAGGCCACCCTGCCTCGGCGCGGACGGGCGATCGACGGACGCGCCCCTTCGCCCGTCCGCTAGCGGACTTTCGGCCCGCAAAGTCCGCTTTCGACCCGCTCACGCCGCGGCGCGGCTTGCGCTAGGCTGGCGCCATGACGCTGCCCGCCGTCGAGGATCCGGATCGCCGCAAGGCGCGCACGCGGCAGGCTGTGGCCGGCGCCATGACGCGCCTGATCTTCACGCGCCGCTACGGCGACATCCGGACCGCCGAGCTGATCGAGGCGGCGGGCATCGGCCGATCGACCTTCTACGAGCATTTCCGCGGCAAGGACGACGTCCTGGTGGCCATCATCGATCCCATCTTCACGCCGTTGGCCGATGCTGCGGCCGGGAGGGGCTCCGTGATCGCGGTGCAGGGCATGCTCGGGCATGTCTGGGAGCAGCGGGCGGCCGCACGCCAGCTGTTCGAACCGCCGCTGGCGAATCGGCTGCAGCGAAAGCTCGCCGTCATGATCGAGGAAAGGCTGGCCCCGGCAGCGGGACCTGCGCCTAGGGCGCTCATCGCGACGGGACTCGCGGCTTCGACGCTGGCCACTTTGCGGTCGTGGCTCGCCGGCGAGACGCCCTGTTCGGCGCTCGATCTGGCGCGTCATCTGGTGGGCGTGAAGGGCTGAGTCCTGATAGACTGGAGCCGCCGCGGCATCGCGGATTCGGGGTTTCACATGATCGCCATCGGGGCGCAGGGCACGGCGGTGGCGCTGGGCCTCTGGATGATCGGGCTCGGCGTCTTGATGGCCGTGGCGCCGCGCCGGGCGCTCGCCGCGCTCGCCGCCATGGGCGGGACGGCGCGCGTGCATTTCGGCGAGATGGGGCTCCGCTTGATCGCGGGCGCGGCCCTGATGGTCGTCTCCGGCGCCTCGCGGTTTCCGCAGGCCCTTTGGCTGATCGGCGCGTTTCTGATCGTCTCGGCCGTCGTGCTGATGCTGCTGCCGCGCCGCTGGCATTCGGCCTATTCGCGGTGGTGGGCCGCGCGCATTCCTGTCTGGGCCGTCCGGGTGGTCGCGCCGACGTCGGTCCTGATCGGCGCGGTGCTGATCTGGACCGTGGTCTGAGGATTCGTCAGCGCCGCTTGCCCTTGCGCACGCCCTTCAGTCCGCCCGACGGCTTTCCGCCGCGGGGTTTCGGTCCGCCGGGACGTCCCTTGCCGCGCGTCGGAGGGCCGTCGCCGCGGCCCCTCATGCCCAGTCGCGGCGCCGGGGCGTTCGGATCGCGGGGATCCGGATCGGACAGCATCTCGAACAGCAGGCCGCCCGTCGCCGGCGTGGCTTCCACCAGCTTCACCTCCACCGACCGGCCCAGCGTCCAGCGCACGCCCGTCCGGCTGCCGACCAGCGCATGGGTGCGGTCGTCGTGAGTGAAATACTCGCCGCCCAGCGAGGACACGGGCGCCAGCCCGTCGGCCCCCGTCTCCTCCAGCCGCACGAACAGGCCGAAGCGGGTGACGCCGGTGATCCGTCCCCGGAAGGTCGCCCCCACGCGGTCCTGCAGGAAGGCGGCGACGTATCGGTCCATGGCGTCGCGCTCGGCGGCCATCGACCGGCGCTCGGTGGTCGTCACCTGTTCCGCGATCGACGGCAGTTCAGTGATCTCACGATCCGTCAGCCCGTCCTTGCCGAAGCCCAAGGCGCGGATCAGGCCGCGATGGACGATCAGGTCGGAGTAGCGCCGGATCGGCGAGGTGAAGTGGGCGTACCGGTCCAGGTTCAGCCCGAAGTGGCCGACGTTCTCGGGCGAATAGATCGCCTGCATCTGTGTGCGCAGCACGACCTCGTTGACGACCTCGGCGTGCGGCCCGCCGCGCGTCTGGTCCAGCAGCTTGTTGAACCGCTTCGTCGTCGCCGGCTCGCCCTTGGTCCAGGGGATGCCGATCGTCTGAAGAAAGTCCGCCAGGTTGAACAGCTTCTCCTGACTGGACGCTTCGTGGACGCGATAGATCAGCGGCGTCTTCTTCTGCTCCAGCGTCTCGGCGGCGCAGACGTTGGCCTGAACCATCATCTCCTCGATCAGCCGGTGAGCCTCCAGGCTGACCCGCGCCTCGATCGAGGCGATGCCGCCGTCCGGGGCCATCCTGATGCGTCGCTCGGCGCTCTCGATCTGCAGGGGGCTGCGCTTGATCCGCCCCTTCAGCATGGTGCGATAGGCGTTCCAGAGGGGATACAGGATCGCCTCCATGATCGGCCCGGTGACGTCGTCCGTCTGGCCATCGACGGCGGCTTGCGCCTGCTCATAGCTCAGCTTGGCATGCGATCTCATCAGTCCACGGACGAACTTGTGCCCGACCTTCCGCCCCTCCTTGTCGAAGACCATGCGCACCGCCATGCAGGCGCGGTTCTCGCCTGCCTTCAGGCTGCACAGCCCGTTGGACAGACGCTCCGGCAGCATCGGCTCGACGCGGTCGGGGAAGTAGGTGCTGTTGCCCTTGTCTCGCGCCTCGCGGTCCAGCGCCGTGCCCGGCCGGACGTATGCGGCGACGTCGGCGATGGCGACCCACACCACCCAGCCGCCCTCGTTCTTCGGATCCTCGTCGCGGTGGGCATAGACGGCGTCGTCGTGGTCGCGCGCGTCCGCCGGGTCGATGGTGATCAGCGGCAGCTCGCGCAGATCCTCGCGGCCCTTCAACGACGGCAGTTCCTGATCCTCGGCCTCGCGCTCGACCGCTTCGGAAAAGCCCATGGGCACATTGTGCGCGGCGATGGCGATCAGCGACGCGGCGCGCGGATCGTCCTCGCGCCCGATGGTCTCCAGCACCTTGCCGCGCTTGGGGCCGTACCGATGCTCGCCCTTCTCGATGGCCGCCACCACCAGATCGCCGTCCTTCAGCCCCTCGGCCAGCAGGGGCGCGATGACCAGCACGTCCTTGGACCGCCGGTCCACCGGCTCGACCCGCACCTCGCGGTTCGACTTGCGGACGACGCCCAGCACCTTGTTGGCGCCGGAATCCAGCCGCTTGATCAGCCGCGCCTCCCAGCCGTCCTCCCCCTTCGAGAACCGCACCAGCAGCCGGTCGCCCATGCCGGGCGCGGGGCCGGTCTTGCCGCTGCGGTCGGGCATCAGCACGGCGCGCGGCGCGTCGTCGGACGCCTCGACCAGCCGCACGTAAAAGTCCCCGTCCACGTCGCGCTCGACCACGTCCGCCACGCCCACGGGCGGCAGATCGCCGGCCGGCGACAAGCCCTTGCGTCCTCGCTTGCCCAGCGCGCCTTCGGCTTCCAGTTCGCGGATCATCTCGCGCAGGGCCCGGCGCTCGCCGCCCTTCAGACCGAAGTGCCGCGCGATGTCGGTCTTCTCGGCCGATCCCGCCGCGCGCAGAAAGGCCAGAAGGGTCTCCTTGTCAGGCAGTCCGGCGGCGGGGCGTTTCGGGGGCTTGCTCATGCACCCGACATAACGCGCTTCGGGGACGCGCGTCGTGCGTCATGAACGGATTTGCGACGGACCGTCGAACGGGTCAGCATACGGCGCTCACCATAGGAGAAGCCCATGCCCGCCGCCGCCCTCGTGCTGAGCCTCGCCCTCCTGGCGTCTCAGGATCCACCGGCCTCTCATGATCAGACGGTCACCTGCGTCGGCGTCTTTTTGCTTTTGAACGCCGTCATCGCCGGCACACTCGAAGCCGACCCGTCCGCCGACGCCCAGGAGACGGCCGCCGCGGCCGGGCGTCTGCTGAAGGCCGCCGACGACGACCGCGTTCTCGCCGCGCAGCGTGAGGAGGTGAGCGCGGAGGTCAGTCAGCAGGCCGTCCGGGACTGGGTCGACCTCCACGTTCGGCGTCCAGACGGGGTCATGTCCCGGGAACTGGACCCCTGTCTTCAGCGATACATGGCGGCGCTCTGACCGCTTCGGCTTGACCGGGCTCCGCCGGGCGCTCAGCTTCGCGCCGTCGCGTTTTCCGGAGTCGTTCATGTCCACCGCCGCCCCGACCGTCGGCGCGCCTTCGGGTTCGCTCCTCGACCTGATCGGCAATACGCCCATGGTCGAGGCGACGCGGCTGGACACGCGGCCGTGTCGGCTGTTCCTGAAGCTGGAATCCCAGAACCCGGGCGGCTCCATCAAGGACCGCATCGCCCTTTCCATGATCGCCGCGGCCGAGCGCGAGGGCTTTCTGAAGCCCGGCGGCACGATCGTGGAGGCGACCGCGGGCAACACCGGCCTGGCGCTGGCTCTGGTCGGGCAGGCCAAGGGCTACAAGGTCCTGCTGGTCATCCCCGACAAGATGTCCAAGGAGAAGATCCAGCACCTGCGGGCCATGGGCGCCGACGTGCGCCTGACCCGCTCGGACGTGCCGCACGGCCACCCCGAATACTACACCGACATGGCCGAGCGGCTGGCCCAGCAGATTCCGGGCGGCTTCTACGTCAACCAGTTCGCCAACGACGCCAACTCCGCCGCCCACTTCGAGACGACCGGCCCGGAGATCTGGGCCCAGACGGGCGGCAGGATCGACGCCTTCGTGGCCGGCATCGGCTCGGGCGGGACCATCACGGGCATCGGGCGCTTCCTGAAGTCGAAGGGCTCCAAGGCAGAGATCATCCTGGCCGACCCCGTCGGCTCAACCCTGGCCGGCCTCATCAACGACGGCGTGCCGGGGCCGGAGGGCAGCTACACCGTCGAGGGCATCGGCCAGAACTTCGTCCCCGACACCGCCGACGTCACCCTGATCGACAAGGCCTATTCGATCCCGGACGCCGAGGCGATCGCCACCGTGCGGGAACTGCTGCTGAAGGAAGGCGTGCTGGCCGGCTCGTCGTCCGGAACTCTGATCGCCGCCGCCCTGCGCTGGTGCCGCGAGCAGACCGAGCCGAAGACCTGCGTCACCTTCGTCTGCGACACGGGGGCCAAGTATCTGTCCAAGGTCTATAACGACGCCTGGCTGGCCGACCAGGGTCTGACGGAGCGGCCGATCCACGGCGACCTGTCCGACCTGATCACGCGCAGACCCGAGGAAGGCGCGGTGGTCACCGTCGGCCCGGACGACACCCTGGACACCGCGTTCAAGCGCATGCGCGGCGCCGACGTGTCGCAGTTGCCGGTGCTTCAGGACGGGCGGCTGATCGGCATCCTGGACGAAAGCGACATCGTGCATGTGCTCGACACCGACGAGATCACCCGTCAGGAGCGCTTCGCCAAGCCGGTGTCCTCGGCCATGACCCGTGATCTGGACACCGTCCAGGTCACCGAGCCCCTGGACGCCCTGATCCCCCTGTTCGATCGGGACCGCGTGGCCATCGTGCTGGACGGCCAGCGCTTCGTGGGCCTGATCACGCGAACCGACCTGATCAACCACCTCAGCCTGAACAGGTGATCGGATGGACCTGACGCCGACACGTCGGGCGGTGGCGGCGGGCCTGCTGGCTCTCGGCGGCGCCGGTTCGGCCGCATGGGCGCAGGAGGGCGTGCCGGGTCTCACAGTCCAGGCGTTCCGGACCGGCGGCGTCGAGGCCGCTGCCGTCGTCTTCTCTCCTCTGCGGCCGGACGCTCCGATGAGCGGGGCGGGCATCGTCCTGCTGAACGGAGGCGGGGGGACGGACAATGATCTGCGGCGGTTCTGGCGTGATGCGGTCCGCATGCGCGATCGCGGGTACGTCGTCGTCATGCCGAACTACCTCGGCGTCACGCCGACCGCGGCGCCGGACAACCGTGCGATCTGGGTCCAGACGGTGGTCGATTGCGCCGACTGGCTGACCGCGGCGCAGGGCGTCCAGTCCGAACGGACAGCGCTCATGGGCTTCTCGCGCGGGGGATGGCTGGCCACCGAGACCGCGGTCACCCGGCCCGGCTTCGCCTGCGCGGTCGGCATCGCCTCGGGCGGTGACCTGCCCATTGAGGCCATCGTGCACCGGCCGCCGATTCTGCTGATCCATGCCGACGCCGATCCGGTCGTGCCGCCCGACGCCACGCGGGCCTGGAGGCGGCGTCTTCGCGAGGCGGGGGTGGGCGTCGATCTGGAGGTGCTGGATTCCGACAATCACGTCTTCGACCCGGCGGAATGGCGTGACGTTTTCGGCCGGGCGGAAAGGTTCGTGCGTCGCCATGTCTGAGCCGCCAGTTTCGGATCGTCGGGGCGTGGTCGCCGGGTTTTGCGGCCTGGCCCTGCTCGGCTTCACGCGTGTGGAGCAGGAACCGCCGCCGTTCTACGAAGGCATGACCTTCCGCAGCCACGGCAAGGACATCCGCGCCATCCACTATCGCCCCGTCGGCGTCGAGCGGAGGTCGGCGATCGTCATGATGCACGGCTCCGGCGGCCGGATACGCAACGACGGGCCATGGCACGATCTGGCCATGCGGTTCGCCGGCGACGGTTATGAGGTTCTGACGCCGCTCTACACCGACGCCTATCCCGACGACGGCATCCGGCCGGAGCGCATGATGGAGGCGTGGCGGGACGTCGGCGAACACGCGATCGACTGGCTCATCGACCGGGGGATCGATCGGCGGCGCACGGCCATGTTCGGCTATTCGCTGGGCTCCTACGTCGCCGTCGACGGAGCGCTGGGCGCCAGCCGGGCGGCGGCGGCGATCGGGCTGGCGGGCGGCGTCGACGTCTACACGCCGCGTTCGCCGAGGCGGCGCATCCCCGTGCTGATGATCCGCGCCGAGAACGACACCCACGTCCTGCCCCGCAACACCGACGCCTGGGTCGATTTTCTGCGCGAGCGCGACATCTCCGTGCGTGAGCACACGATCCGGGGCGCGGGTCATCTGTTCCGGCCTGAGGAATGGGTGGAAATCTTCCAGGTCTCGGCCCAGTTCTACGGCTCGAACATCGGCCGGGAGACCTGATGACCATCCGCAACCGCCAGGGCTTCTCGACCCGCGCCATCCACGCCGGCCAGCGCCCGGATCCGACCACCGGCGCGGTCATGACGCCGATCTACGCCACCTCGACCTATGCCCAGGAAAGCCCGGGCGTGAACAAGGGGTATGAGTACGCGCGCGGCAAGAACCCGACGCGTGAAGCGTTCGAGGCCTGTCTGGCGGACCTTGAGGGGGGAACCCAAGCCTTCGGCTTCGCCTCGGGCATGGCGGCGACGTCGACGGCGTTGGAGCTGCTGGACGCGGGCTCGCACATCGTCACCGGCGACGACCTGTACGGCGGCTCGTGGCGTCTGTTCGAGCGCGTGCGGCGGCGCTCGGCGGGGCTGGACTTCACCTATGTGGACATGGCCAACCTGACCAATGTCGAGGCGTCGATCACGCCAAAGACTCGAATGATCTGGGCCGAGACGCCGACCAACCCACTGATGAAGCTGGCGGACATCCAGGGCCTGTCGCGGATCGCAAAGGCCCACGGGCTGATCCTGGTCGTCGACAACACCTTCGCCACGCCGTGGAGCCAGCAGCCGCTGTCGCTGGGCGCCGACGTGGTCATGCATTCGGCGACGAAATACCTGAACGGCCATTCCGACGTCATCGGCGGCGCCTTGGTCACCGCGAACGCCGACCTCGCCGCCCAGCTGAAGTTCCTGCAGAACTCAGTCGGCGGCGTCATGGGCCCGTTCGACGCCTTCCTGGTCAACCGGGGGCTCAAGACCCTGGGCGTCCGCATGAAGGCGCACAATGAGAACGCGCTGGCCGTCGCCCGCTGGCTTGAGGACCGTAAGGGGATCGCCCGCGTCGTCTATCCCGGCCTGATCTCCCACCCGCAGCACGATCTGGCCGCGCGCCAGATGAACGGCCGGTTCGGCGGCATGGTCACGGCCATAATCGACGGCGACCTGGCCCGCACGCGTCAGGTGCTGGAGCGGGTTCAGGTGTTCACCCTGGCGGAATCCCTGGGCGGCGTCGAAAGCCTGGTCAACCACCCCGCCATCATGACTCACGCCAGCGTGCCCAAGGAGCTGCGCGAGGCCGGCGGAGTGACCGAGAACCTGATCCGCCTGTCGGTCGGCGTGGAGGACGTCGAGGACCTGATCGCCGACCTGGATCAGGCGCTGGGCTGAAGCGTCAGGGCGCGACCCGCCACCCCTCTTCGCGGCGGACCCAGATCACCCGTTCGTCCTCGCTCTCGAAGATCTTGCCGTCACGGTAGTAGCGCGGCCTGAAGGCGCCGTTTCCGAGAGGCTCATAGACCGTGCAGAGTTCTTCGCCGCCGATCTGATCCCGGACGACCTCAGCGACCGCACGACGGACGCCGCGTTCGTCGTTGGAATCGTCGAAGATCTGACCATCCACCTCGACGCTCACGATGGCGTCGAGGTCGTCCTTTACGTGTCCGCACACGGCTTCGTCCCGCATGAAAACGGGGTCCTTGAAGCGCGCGATGATGACCGGCTCCCCGAACGACAGCACGACCTCGGCGTCGTTGACGATCATTCCGTCCGGCATCCGACTGTAGCCGGCCATGGCTCGGCAAGTCCTTTGCTGCTCGTCCGGGGCGTAGCACTGAACGAGGCCGTCCCAAGCGGGCGCCAGCGGATCGAAAAGCAGCGCCGTGGCCAGAAAGGCGGCAATGTTCGTCAGCATGTCGGCTCCTGCTTCGGACGCCGATTGTATAGTACCTGATGTCGCGAGTGCGATCGTGACCCGGCAGAAATCGGCCCCCGGGGGTTTCGCCGTCAGCCCGGCAGGGCGGTCTGGTGACCGGTCGCCGGCAGTTCCTTCTTCTTGCGCATCGACGCCTTGCGCACGACCGGCGTCGGGGGCAGAGCGGCACGGCGGGCGCGCTCCTCGTCGATCACGGGCAGCAGTTCGGCGGCCGCCGTCATCTGGGTGTTGGAGCCGTGCGCGACCAGCCGTTCGGCGTTGGCCCGCAGGGTCTTCAGATCGTCGTCGTTCATGTGAGGGACGCGTTCGCTCAGCGGGGTCATGGGCAGCTCCTTTGCGGTGACGGCCTCAGGGCCGGCGTCCTTTCAGACGCCAGCCCCTCAGCTGATTGAAGGCGATCTCGATGTTCACGGCGTCGCCGACCAGGTACAGCGGCTGGTCCTTGCCGCGCGGCGGCAGGACCGTGACCATGTGCCCGTTCGTCAGCCGCACCCGGCGCAGACCCAGCGGCAGAAGACCGACCACCTCACCTTCGAAGGCGATGGGTTCGGGCGACGTCGCCGGGGCCGGACGGCCGGGATCGACGGGCATGTGGGCCTACTCCGCCGCCTTCAGGCGACCGGCCGATTCCTTGCCCGACCGGGCGTCGCGTTCGACCTCGTAGGAGACCTTCTGGTTCTCGTTCAGGCCGTCGAAGTCCGAGACCTCGACCGCCGAGGCGTGAACGAACACGTCCTTGCCGCCGTCGTCAGGCTGGATGAAGCCGTAACCCTTTGTGGAATTGTACCATTTGACTGTGCCGGTCGCCATGTCGTGACCTCCGATAAGGCATTGGCCACCGGGAGTATTCCGTGGCGGCCCGTCGGGTCCTGATGGGATCGGCTTAACCTCGGTGCGCGGTGCAAAGGGGCAGCGGCGTTTCGCAACGAGTGTTCGACGACATTCAAATGGGGATGCTTCCCCAAAGAACAAGGGCGGGCGGCCCTGCGACCGCCCACCCCGCCGGCGTCAGTTCGGCATCGAGACCGTGTCGGTCACGTGGATCACGCCGTTGGACTGGAACACGTCCGCCTGCGTCACTCGCGCCACGCTGCCTTTTTCGTCGGTCAGAACGACGGCGTCGCCCTGCAGTCGGGCCGTCAGGACGCCGCCCTCCACGGTCGTCAGGCGGGCCTGGCCGCCGCCGGCACGGATCTGGCCGATCAGATCGGCCGCGGACACCCGGCCCGGCACGACGTGATAGGTCAGGATCTTGGTCAGCGTGGCCTTGTTCTCCGGACGCACCAGACTTTCGACCGTGCCCGCCGGCAGTTTGGCGAAGGCGGCGTTCGTCGGCGCGAAGACGGTGAAGGGGCCGGGACCCGACAGGGTCTCGACCAGGCCGGCGGCGGTCACCGCGGCGACCAGGGTCGTGTGATCGCGCGAATTGACGGCGTTCTCGACGATGGTGCGGCTGGGGTACATGGCCGCGCCGCCGACCATGACGGTGGCCTCGGCGTCCATTCCGGCGTCCATGCCTTCCATGGGCGCGCAGGCCGCGGCGGTCAGGGCCGCGGCGGCGACGCCGGCGGCCAGGGCGAGGTGAGGGGTGCGAAGGGTCATCGGGTCGTCTCCTGAGCCGGCCGTCCATGCGGCCTGGCGGAGAGACGGGTCAGGGGGTGCAGGAGATGCCGAGTGCGGCGTCTGGCCGCGCGACGGAACGCGGTTCGGCGCCCCTCGTTCGCGCGATCAGAAAAAGGCCGACAGGCCGATCACGAACCGGCCCTCATAGGTTTCGTCGTCGCCCACGGCCATGGAGCCGTCCACGTCGGTGTCGTGCCAGCGCCCGTCCAGCTCGAACCGGTCGCTCAGCCGCCAGGTGGCGCCCACGTTCCAGCCGACGTAGTCGATCCCGACCTCCTGCTCGCGCTGGCCCACGGCGGCCGACCAGCTCCAGGTCGGCGTCTGGTCCCAGCTGACCTGCGCCTCGTACCAGGTCCACGCCTCGCGCGCTCCGACGCCGTCGGGCGTGTGCTGCAGCCTCAACCGGCCCTCGACCGGGCCGATCGACCGCATCACGTCGGCGGTGAGTTCGAACGCGTCGTCGTCGGCGCCCGGGTTCGCGTCGATCAGCCATTTGTGCTCGACGTTCAGGTCCAGGTCGAAGCCCATCACCTGCGGCCGCCAGCCGGCGAAGACCGACGCCTCCAGCTCCGATCCGTTGGACCGCACCGTCTCGAACGCCGACCCGGCATAGAAGGCGCCGTCCGCGCTGGACCATTCGGCCAGACCCCAGACGTAGGGGTTCCCGTCGGACTTCGACACGTCCTTGGACCTGTTGTCGGTGGCTGCCCCCACGCCGAAGACCCAGCTCCCGGCGGCGACGGGCGGCGGTTCCTCCTGCGCCAGGGCGGGAGAGGCGAGGGCGGCCGTCAGGCCCGCCAAGGTCAAGCTTGCACGAATCATGGTCGCCATACGCACCACAGGCCAACCGGTTCCGCAATGCTCAGTATGCGGATCGATCGTTCGACAGCCCGTCCAGCGACTCGCGCCACTCCGACTTCAGCCGCGCGACCAGATCGGCGGTCGGGATCACGTCGTGGACGGCGCCTGAGCCGTGCCCGGCGGACCAGACCGTCTTCCACGCCTTGGCCTCGTCCGCCATGTCCAGCTTGTGCTCCGGCAGGGTCTTGGGGTCGATGCCGTTGGCCACCAGCGACTTGGTAAGGAAGTTCGCCGGAATGCCCGAGACCGCGGGCGTGTAGGTCACGTCCATGGAGCCGCTGTCGACGATCATCTGCTTGTACTCGGCCTGGGCCGCGCTCTCGGTCGTGGCGATGAAGCGCGTGCCCAGATAGGCGAAGTCCGCGCCCAGCGCCCGCGCCGCCGCCACGTCGCGCCCGGTCGAGATGCAGCCCGACAGGATGATCGTGCCCGAGAAGAAGCTGCGCACCTCCTCCACCAGGGCGAAGGGGTGCACCACGCCCGCGTGCCCGCCCGCGCCGCCCGCGACCAGGATCAGGCCGTCGACCCCCGCCTCGGCCGCCTTCCGCGCATGGCGGACGTTGGCGACGTCGTGGAACACCGCCCCGCCGTATCCGTGCACCGCATCGACCACGTCGCGCACGGCGCCCAGGCTGGTGATGATCAGCGGCACCTGCTCCTCGACCGACACCATCATGTCGGCCATCAGGCGCGGATTGGTCGGGTGCACGATGTGATTGACGCCGAACGCCGCGGCGCCGGGCTGCAGCCGCGCCTTGATCTCGTGCAGCCACTCCCGATAGCCCTCGGTCGTGCGCTGGTTCAGCGACGGAAAGGTGCCGATCACCCCCGCGTTGCAGCACTCCACCACCAGATCGGGCCCGCTGACCAGAAACATCGGCGCGGCGATCACCGGCAGCGTCAGCCCGGACCTCAGCTTCTCAGGAATCGCCATGGACGTTCACCCCGTTGCGTTTCGCTACGGATATGACGGCGCCCCTGGGGAAGGCAAATGTGCGTCAGATGCCGACGTGAAAAGTTATGGTCGTCCGCACGATCGGGCGAGCGCCGGACGGATCGGCGGCGACCGGCGTCTCCAATCGACCTCGCCTTGCGATGCGGACCGCGGCCGCCCCGACGCCGGCGCCTCGGGGCGTCTCGTCTTCGGCGCGGCAGTCCTCCAGACGCCCGTCTTCCCGCACACGGCAGGCGACGACTGCGCCAGCGTGCACCGGACCACGCGTCCGCAACAGGGCCGGCGGCAGGTCTCCAGCAGTGGGCGTGGGACGCCGAGTCCAGCGTGGGGAGTCGCCCATGAGACGGCCGTCGGCGGCATAAAGCCCGCCGTCCGCCGGCGGAGGCGACGGCGCTTCGGCGGGGTCGGGCAGGCGAAAGCGCGCCGTCCACGTCGCTTTGCCGTCTTGGGCCAGGCCATCGACCGTGCGCGGCGAAACTCGAGCGGTTTCCGCTCCGGCCAAGGCGGCCTCGGCGAACCCATATCCGGGCGTGACGTCCTCGCGGACCTCGCAATCCGTCAGCCGGCCATCCCGCGAGACCGTGCAGCTCAGCGTCACAGCGCCTTCCAGGCCGGCGTCCAGCGCCGCCTGGGGATAGGCCAGCTGCGGTTGCCGCGCCCAGGCGGGGTTCGTGATCATCGACGGCCGCGCCGGGAGCGGTTGGGATGACGGCGTCGCGACGATCACCGGCGGCCGGGCGTCCTCTGACTGCGCCCATGCAGCTGCCGGCATGAAGGCCAGCGCCGCCGTCAGCACCAGACTTTGAGATTTCATGCCCAAGCGACTAACTCCCCCAAACCCACCGCATCTTGATCGCCCGTCGAAAGCCCCGCCGCAACCCATGACCACCGACACCTCCGGCCTGTCCCAGCTCGGCGCCCACGCGCCCATTCCCGCCAGCCCCGAAACGGCGGCGCTGGAGCGCGTGCCGAACCCGCATCCAGACGCCCTGTACCTGGCCCGCTTCACGGCGCCGGAGTTCACCAGCCTGTGCCCCGTCACCGGCCAGCCGGACTTCGCCCACCTGGTGATCGACTATGCTCCCCAGGACTGGCTGGTCGAATCCAAGTCGCTGAAGCTCTACCTGAGCAGCTTCCGCAACCACGGCGCCTTCCACGAGGACTGCACCGTCTCCATCGGCCTGCGGCTGCACGCCCTGCTCCAGCCCCGCTGGCTGCGCATCGGCGGCTACTGGTATCCGCGCGGCGGCATCCCCATCGACGTCTTTTGGCAGTCCGGCGAACCGCCCAAGGGCCTCTGGCTCCCCGACCCGGGCGTCCCGACCTACCGCGGGCGGGGCTGAGGCGCTTTTCGCCGTTTGCTCATAGGGCGCTCATGCGTTGACCCGCCCGGTCTGCTGAGCTCGACGCATGACCGACGCGCTCCGTCCCCCGCTCGAAACCCTCGGCCGCCGCTGGCTGACCTCGGCCCAGACCTGGGCGGACCAGAGCCGCTGGCGCACCGCCGCGTTCGAATTCCTATGGTTCGGCCTTAAGCAGGCCTGGGCCTGCCTGTTCGGCGGCCTTCTGCTGGCGCTCATCCTGGCGACGCATCTCCTGTGGCCAGACGACGCCCCCGTCGCCCGCTACGATTTCCTCGTCATCGGCGCGCTCGCCATCCAGGCCGGCATGCTGGCCTTCCGGCTGGAGACCTGGGCCGAGGCGCGGGTGATCTTCCTGTTCCATCTCGCCGGCACTGTGATGGAGCTGTTCAAGACCGCCCACGGCAGCTGGATCTATCCCGAGCCCAGCAGCTTGCGCATCGGCGACGTGCCGCTGTTCTCCGGCTTCATGTACGCCGCGGTGGGCAGCTACATCGCGCGGGTCCAGCGCATCTTCCACATCCGCGTGCGCCGTTTTCCGCCCTTGTGGAGCCTGTGGCTGCTGGCGGCGGCGATCTACGTCAACTTCTTCGCCCACCACTGGCTGCCGGACGTGCGGATCGCCCTGTTCGCCGCCAGCGCCCTGATGTTCGCGCCGGGCAGCTTCAGCTTCGTCGCCGACCGCGCGCGCCGCCGGATGCCGCTGCTGCTGGGCTACGGCCTCGTCGCCCTGTTCATCTGGATCGCGGAGAACCTGGCCACCTTCGCCCGCGCCTGGACCTATCCCGATCAAGACGTGCTCTGGCGCATGGTGTCGCTGCAGAAGTTCGGCAGCTGGTATCTGCTGATGCTGGTCAGCGTGGCGCTGGTCGCCATCGTCCGCCCGCCCGAGCGGGAGGCCTAGGGCAGTCGCCGCACCTTGTCCGCCATGACGGGCCGCGGCCGTTCCAACAGGGCCTCCGCCGCCGTTCCCACATGCACGAAGCCGGCCACGACCTCGCCCTCGGCCAGCCCCAGAAGCTCGCGTGCCCGCGCGTCATAGGCGTACCAGTCCGTGATCCAGCTGACGGCATAGCCATGGGCATTGGCCGCGTGTTCCAGGTTCATGCACAGCGCCCCCGCCGACAGCTCCTGCTCCCAGCGCGGGACCTTGGCGCTCTCGACCGGCGCCGAGATCACCATCACCGTCGCCGGCGGCGTCGCCAGCTTCCTCAGCACCGCCCGCTCCTTGTCCGTGGCCGCCAGCGCTTCCAGCTCGCCGACCCAGCGCGCCCGCGTCTCCGACCCGATCACCACCAGCCGCCACGGGAACAGCTTGCCGTGGTCCGGGGTGCGCAGGCCGATCTCCAGGATGGTCTCAAGCTCCGCCGCCGACGGGCCCGGTGCGGCCAGCTCCTGCGCCGGCGCCGACCGCCGCGTTTTCAGCCGGGCGATCAGGGCGTCGTCGCGGACGGGGTGGGGCAGGGCGGTTCCGAATTCGCTCATGCGCCTCACCTAGTCGCCGCTCGCCCGATCCGCCATACCGTCCCGATGACCGGCCGCGACGACCCCCGCCAGGACCCGCCGTGGGACGACGGCGCCGACCGCCCCCCGCCCTGGATGGACCACGGCGCCCGCACGGTGTTCGAAAACCCCTGGATGCGCCTGACGCAGCATCAGGCGACGGCCCCCACCGGCGCCCCGGCCGACTACGTCGTCATGCGCCCCGCCGCCCTGGCCGTCGGCGTCCTGCCCCTGCACGGCGACGGTACGGTCACCCTGGTCGGCCAGCACCGCTTCGCCCTGATGGCGTGGTCGTGGGAGATGCCCGAGGGCGGGGCTCGCCCCGACGAAGAGCCGCAGATCGCCGCTGCCCGCGAACTGGCCGAGGAGGCCGGCCTGGCCGCCCGGTCATGGCGCGAGGTCCTGCGCATGGACCTGTCCAACAGCGTCACGGACGAACGGGCCGTCGCCTTCCTGGCCTGGGATCTGGCCCCCGTGCCGACAGCGCCTGACCCGACCGAGGCCTTTCGCGTCGCCCGCGTGCCCTTCCTCGACCTGCTCGACGCGATCGGCGCCGGACAGGTGCGTGACGCCTTCACCGTGGCGACGGCGCTGCGGGCGCACCATATGGCCGTCACCTCGCAATTGCCCGGCTGGCTGTCTCACGTCATGCTGGGACGCCCGCGTTGATCGTTCCGGAGGCCGCATTGGCCAAGCTCGAAGTCGTCCCGACCGCTCCGTCCCTGTGGTCCCGCCTGCGCGATGCGGCGGCCGAAGCGGCGGCGCGCGAACCGGGACTGGCCTCCCAGATGAACGCCGTCGTCCTGTCGCACGACGACCTGGCCGGCGCCCTCAGCTTCCAGATCGCGCGCAAGCTTGGCGACGACGAGCTGAACGCCATGACGGTGCGCGAGACCTGCCTGGCCGCCTATGCCGAACGCCCCGACATGATCGCGGCGGCCGAGGCCGACCTGCGGGCGGTGGAGGAACGCGATCCCGCCATCCGCTCGCTGCTGCAGCCGTTCCTGTATTTCAAAGGCTTCCAGGCGCTTCAGGCCTGGCGCGTGGCCAACTGGCTGTGGACCCGCGACCGCACCACCCTGGCCCTGCATTTCCAGAGCCGCATGTCCGAACTGTTCCAGGTCGACGTCCATCCCGCCGCGCGGCTGGGGCAGGGGATCTTCATCGACCACGGCACCGGCGTGGTGATCGGCGAGACGGCGGTGGTCGGCGACGACGTCTCCATGCTGCACGGCGTGACGCTCGGCGGCACGGGCGCCCAGCGCGGCGACCGCCATCCCAAGATCGGCAAGGGCGTCCTGCTGGGCGCCGGGGCCAAGGTGCTGGGCGCCATCGCCGTCGGCGACTACGCCAAGGTCGCCTCGGGCTCGGTGGTGCTGAAGCCCGTGCCCGCCGGCTGCACCGTCGCCGGCGTGCCCGCCCGGCTGGTCAACTGCCCGACAGAGGCCGCGCCCGCGCGCACGATGGACCACACTCTGGCCGACGTCGTCTACGACTTCGTCATCTGACGGGGTTTCGTCGGGACGCCGTCTTCTCTAGGGTCCGCCGCCAACCGCTTCGACTGGAAGGCCCGACCGTGAAAGACACCGACATCAAGCGTCTCGAGACGCATCTGAAGCGCACCTTCAATCACGGCGGCATACAGGTCCGTGCCCGGAAGCAGGCGGATTCGGTCGAGGTCTACGTCGACGACGAATTCGTCGGCATCGTCTTCGAGGACGAGGACGGCGACGGCTCCTTCATGTTTGAAATGGCGATCCTGGGCGAGGATCTGCCGAACGCCTGACGCCGGTCAGGCGGTCGCCACGCCCATCGCCTTCATGAGGGCGTCGCGGATCACCGCCTCGGTGAACGGCTTCTGCACGGTCGGCCGCCCGCGCCAGTTCTCGGGCAGGCCGCCCTCGCCGTACCCGGTGGAGAACACCAGCGGTATCCCCCGCGCCTCCAGCGCCTCGGCCACCGCGAACACCGGCGTTCCCGCGACATTGACGTCCAGCAATGCGGCGTCCAGCCGTTCCTGCGTGGCCAGCCTCAGCCCTTCATCGACGGTCGAGGCTGGCCCCACAGTGGCGCAGCCCATGTCTTCCAACATGGTCTCCAGCAGCATCGCCACCAGGGACTCGTCCTCGACCACGAGCACTCGCCGGTCGTTCAGCGCCGTCATCAGCTTCGCCCCATCTCCGCGGGAAAGGTCATCGACGCGACCAGTCCTTCAGTCCCGTAGTTCATCTCGATCTCCCCGCCCAGATCGTGGCGCACCGAACGTTCGATCAGTCGGCTGCCGAATCCGCGCCGCTCCGGCGCGATGACAGGCGGTCCCCCCGTCTCGCGCCAGACGATGGCCAGCCAGCCGTCCGGCGAGTGCGTCCAGTCCACCAGGACGCGACCCTGCGGCGCGTGAAGGGCGCCGTACTTTGCGGCGTTGGTCGCCAACTCGTGAAAAATCATGCCGAGGGACAACGCCGCCGAAGGCTGCAACGGCACCGCCGGTCCGTTCAGCATCACCCGCTGACGCCCGTGCGCCTCGGTTTCGTGCTCCAGCACGTCGTGCAGTTGGGCGCCTTCCCAATGGCTGCGGGTCAGCAGGTCGTGGGTGTGCGACAGGGCCAGCAGGCGCGCCTGAAAGCTCTCGGCGAAACGCTCCGGCTCGACGTTCGTGCGCGCGGTTTGCATGGCGATGGACTGCACCGTGGCGAGAGTGTTCTTCACACGGTGATTCAGCTCGTCGATCATCAGCCGCTGGCGTCGGTCGGCGAGCACGGCGTCGGTCACGTCGTGCCCCTGCACGAACACCCCCGCCACCGAACCGTCCCCGTCCCTCAGCGGTTGGTAGACGAAATCGACGTAGACCGTCTCAAGCCCGCCGCCCCGAGACCGCGCCAGCTGCACCGGCACGCCGCGCCCCTGGAACGCTTCTCCGGTGCGGCGCACCTCGTCCAGCAGGTTCAGGAAGCCTTGGTCCAGCACTTCCGGCAGAGCGTCGCGCAGCGGCCTGCCGTCCAGATCGTCGCGCCCCACCAGATCGGCATAGGCGCGATTGTGCATCTGGAACACGTGGTCCGGTCCCGTCAGCACGGCGATGAACCCCGGCGTCTGCAGGAAAATGTCCAGCAGCCGATTCCGCTCGCTCTGAAGGCGGCGATTGTCCTCCTGCACGTGCTGCGCGCGGGCCAGCACGTTGCCGCCCATCATGGAGTCCACGGCTGATCTGTCCTCATCGCCCTCGACCCGGCGACGCAGCCGCTCCAGCTCGGTCACGTCCTGGGTGTGCTGGAGGATGTAGACGACCTCTCCGGTCGCGTTGCGCACAGGCGTGTGCGTGGCGCTCCACCAACGGTCTTCGGTCAGTGTGCGGCCTTCGGCGTCGACGATCTCAATGGGATAGTGGATCAGCGCCAAATGGTCGCGCTCGCCCGTCGCCACCACGCGTTCCAGCGACCGTCGAAGCTGGGTCACGCTGGCGCTCTCTCCCGCCGCGTCGAAAACGTCGAAGATCGGTCGATCCACAAGGTCGTCGCGAGTGCGGCCTACGGCGTCCAGATAGGCCTGATTCATCCCCGCGTACCGAAGGTCGGGGGTCAGTAACATGTAGGGATTGGGAGACGCGTCGAACGCCAGTGCGATGTCGCGCGCCAGCTCCCCGCTGAGCTCGAGATGCTTCACTCCGTCCCCCGCATGCGGGTGGCTGAACGCAGCACTCACCATACGGTTCCGTCGTACGAAACTTTTTGTTCGTTGCCGCGTCGAGCCGCCCCATCCAGTCTGGCGACATGTCCGTCCTCGCCGCCCTGGCCGCCGTTCTCATGACCTTCAGCCCCGCCCAGGATCCCGATCGGCCCATCGTCTCCACGTCCCACGGGCCCGCGCGCGGCGTGACGGACGAGGGGGTGTCGGCGTTCAAGGGCCTGCCTTATGCCGCGCCGCCGGTGGGCGACCTCCGCTGGCGTCCGCCCCAGCCGGCCGCCTCCTGGACCGAGGTTCGCAACGCGACGACCTACGGCGCGATCTGCATCCAGCCGCCGGCCAACGGCGACCCCGGCGTGGGGCCCCTGCCCATGAGCGAGGACTGCCTGACGTTGAACGTCTGGGCGCCGACGGACGCGCGGAACCTGCCCGTCATGGTCTGGATTCATGGCGGCGGCTACAATAACGGGTCCGGCACCGCGGCGCTTTACGACGGTTCGGCGCTGGCGCGGCGCGGCGTCGTGGTGGTCACGATCAACTATCGTCTCGGCCGCCTCGGCTTCTTCGATCATCCCGCGCTCGCGGCCGAGCGGGCGGCGGACCAACCTGCGGCCAACTATGGCGTGATGGATCAGATCGCCGCGCTGGAGTGGGTTCGCGCCAACGTCGCGGCCTTCGGCGGAGATCCGGCGAACGTCACCGTGTTCGGCGAATCCGCGGGCGGCGTGGCGGTGACACAGCTGATGATCGCGCCGCAGGCGCGGGGCCTGTTTCATCGCGCGATCGTGCAGTCCGGACTGGGTCGCCAGAGGTCCGCCGAATTGGCGCTCGACCGTCCTGGCCGTCCCTCGGCCCAGTCTCTGGGGCGGGCGTGGTCGCGCGGGGCCGGCCTGCCCTCCGACGTCGACGCCGTCGCGCTGCGCGCCGTGCAGGCGGAGGCGCTGCTGACGCCGATGCCGGCCTTCTATTCGGACAACCTGATCGTCGACGGCCGGGTGCTCGTCGAAGACGTGGTCGAGGCCTTCGAGGCGGGCCGACAGGCGCCCGTGCCCCTGTTGCTGGGGACCAACAGCGCCGAGTTCTGGTGGATACGTCCCGCCGACGCGGGCGCCTACGGTCGCGACGACGACGCGATGACCGAGGGAGAGCACGACGCCCTCCTGGCCGCCTATGGTGGGCCGCTGGACTATGACCGGCACGTCGTGAGCGATCTGATCTTCAATGAGCCGGTGCGTCATCTGGCCCGCCTTCATGCGCGGGCGGGTCATCCGACATGGCTTTATCGCTTCGACGTCGTGCCTGACTCCAATCCCGAGCCCAGCGGCGGGGCCACCCATGCCTCCGAGCGCCCCTATGTGTTCGAGACCCTTCACACCGTCGGACGCGTCATGGGAGACCGGGATCGAACGGCGTCGCGGAACATGGCCGGTTACTGGACCGACTTCGCGCGCACAGGCGACCCCAACAGCGCCGCGCGTCCTTCCTGGCCGGATTTCCGCGCCCGCCCGGATCTTTTGCTTGAGTTCACGAACGGCGGGCCTGCCCCCCGACCCGTTCCACACCCCGGGCGCCTGGACGTGATCGAACGCTTTCGCGCACGAACCCGCCCCTGATCCCTGGCTGTGTCCGGCGCGGCACATGCGCGGATGTGACCGAAAAGAGGCCCTTGCATGGCCGGATGCGTCCATGTCATGTAACCGATTACAGGATCGCGTTCGGACGGACCTCGCAAAGGGGCCGGGATCGATGCGGACCGTCCAGGAGGATGCCTTGAGGTCAAATCCGTCCCGTCCCGGGGATCGCGGAGCGTCGGCGTGAAGCCGGCCAACATCCGCGACGTCGCACGCCGCGCCGAGGTCTCGGTGGCGTCCGTGTCGCGCGTGCTGAACGGCGCCGGCCCGGTGACCGAGGGCACGCGGAAGAAGGTCATGGAGGCCGTGGAGGCTCTGCAATACGTCCCGCATTCGGGCGCGCGCAGTCTGTCGACCAACCGCACCCAGACCGTCGGAGTCATCCTGCCCGACCTCTATGGAGAGTTCTTTTCCGAGCTGATCCGCGGCATGGATCTGGCGGCGCGGGAGCGGGGCTATCACCTGATCGTCTCCAGCTCGCACGACGACGCCGAGCAGGCGGCGGCGGCCGTACGCTCAATGCGGGGCCGGGTGGACGGCCTGATCCTGATGTCGCCCCACGCCACCGTGGGCCAGGCCGCGGCCGGCCTGACCGGAGGTCTGCCGGTCATGCGGCTGAACGACGACGCGGCTGAGCCGGATCGACCGTCCATCGTCGTCGACAATCACGGCGGCGCCATGGCCGCGGTGCGCCACCTCGTCCACCTGGGGCGCCGCCGCATCGCCCACGTGTCCGGACCGTCCGACAACCTTGAAGCCGAGGCGCGACTGTCCGGCTATCTGGAGGCCATGGCCCAGGCGGGTCTGGACGCCCGTGTGATCGAGGGCGATTTCGACATGGCCTCGGGACGTCGAGCGGGGCTTGAGCTCGCGACGCCGGGGCAGGGCGTGGACGCGGTCTTCGCCGGCAACGACATGATGGCGCTGGGCGTCCTTCTGGCGCTTCAGGACGCGGGCGTCCGCTGTCCCCAGGACGTCGCGGTCGTCGGCTTCGACGACGTGCCGCTGGCCTCTCTGGTCAGGCCGGGCCTCACCACGCTGCGCATCGACATCGCCGGGACCGGGCGAACGGCTCTGGAGCGCCTGCTCGGCCTCATCGACGGCCTGGCCGACGCCGGACGTCAGATCGTCCGCCCCGAACTCGTGACGCGAGGGTCGACGCGGTCCGAATTTTCAGAAACGCGACCGGCGGGCGGGCGGCCGTCGGTGGTGAACGCTTCCGCTCAGGGGGACAATCAGGATGTCTAGGATGAACATGCGCTATCTCGGGGCGGCCTCGGCGCTGGCCCTCGCCGTCTCGCTGGGCGTCGCCGGCACGGCTGCGGCCCAGGTTTCCAGCGCCACGCTGCGCGGCACAGTCACGGACGGCGGCCAGGCCGAGGCCGGCGGCACGGTCACGGCCCGCGACGTGGCCACCGGCTTCACTTCGCGCGGCCGGATCGGCGCCGACGGCGGCTATGTGATCCCCGGCCTGCGCCCCGGCACCTATGAGATCACGGTGGCGACGGCCGACGGCGACGCCGCCGTCGACACCGTCACCCTGTCTCTGGGCCAGGTCGGCACGTTGGATCTCGACACCGCGGGGGTCTCGACCGACGGCGCGACCCAGGTCGACGACATCGTCGTCGTCGGGCGCCGCATCTTCGAGGTCCGCACCCCCGAAATCGCCACCAACGTCAGCCAGGCGCAGATCAACAACCTGCCCCAGATCAACCGCAACTTCCTGAATTTCGCGGCTTTGGCTCCTGGCCTGCGCCTGTCGCAGGATCCCCAGGAACGCACCATCTCGGCCGGCGGCGCCCCCGCTCAGCAGATCAACGTGTTCATCGACGGTCAGAATCAGAAATCGACCATCATCGACGGCGGCGTGGCCGGCCAGGACGACAGCCGCGGCAACCCCTTCCCGCAGGCCGGCGTGCAGGAATTCCGGGTCATCACCCAGAACTTCAAGGCCGAGTATGAGCAGGCCGGCTCGGCCGTCATCACCGCCGTGACCCGCTCGGGCACCAACGACTTCTCGGGCGACGTCTTCGTCACCTATCAGGACGAGAACTGGATCGAACAGGACTCCTTCGCCCGTCGGCGCGGCGATCCGAAGCCGCCGCTGGAAAACCTCCAGTACGGCTTCTCGGTGGGCGGCCCGATCATCGAGGACACGCTGCACTTCTTCATGGCCTATGAGCGCAAGGACGAGACGCGTTCCAACAGCGTCTTCTCCAACGACGCCACCTATGGGTCGCTGTTCGCCTCGGAGTTCGGAACCTTCGCCGCGCCGTTCGAGCAGGATCTGCTGTTCGGCAAGCTGTCCTGGCAGGTGAACCCCGATCACCGTCTGGAGCTCAGCGGCACCTTCCGCGATGAGAACGACATCCGCGACTTCGGCGGCACGACCTCCTTCGACCGCGCCCAGCAGGTCAACACCGACGTGCGCTCGGTCGTGCTGAAGCACCAGTGGACCGGCGCGGGCTTCTTCAACGAGGCCACCGTCGACTACTTCCAGTACGTCTACAATCCGACGGCGCTCAACTTCTCGGACTACGGTCGCGAGTTCATCGTCTTCCGCGACGACAACGCGGCCCCGGGGTTCCAGTACAACGTCTTCAACCGTGACCGCACCGTGTTCAACACCGGCGGCCGTTCGGACAATCAGTACATCGAGCAGGAAAACCTGACGTTCAAGAACGACCTGACGTTCACCGACGTCCAGTGGATGGGCACGCACACCATCAAGCTGGGTGCCAAGTACTCGATGCAGACGATGTACGTGAACAAGCAGTTCGGACGGAATCCTCAGTTCCGCTTCGATGTGGAGGCTCGCCCGGAGATCAACGGCAGCCGCGACATCCCCGTCAGCGTCTTCCTCGGCTCCGCCGTTCCGGCGGCCGACGTCGAGAACAACGTCATCGGCCTCTACATTCAGGACGACTGGCAGATCACCCCGCAGCTGGAGATCAACCTCGGCCTGCGATGGGACTATGAGGACAACGCGGTCAACAACGACTACGTGACGCCGACCAACGTCCGGAACATGCTGAACGCCATTCAGGCGCTGCCCGGCTATGATTTCCCGTCGTATTTCAACCCGGCGGACTACATCTCCGATGGCGACCGGGAAGCGTTCAAGGACGCGTGGCAACCGCGCGTGGGCTTCAGCTACGACGTCTTCGACGACGAGCGGACGGTCGTCTTCGGCGGCGCCGGCCGCTACTACGACCGCATCGGCTTCAACTTCGCCTTCGACGAACGCTTCAAGCCGCTGCAGTTCAACAAGGAGATTTTCTTCTCCGTCGCCGGCGGCCCGCGCGGCGGGGTCAACACCGTCGCTTGGAACCCCGTCTATCTGACCCCGGCGGGCCTCGACCCGCTGCTGGCCGCGGCGCCGGGCGCGGGCGAGGTGTTCCTGGTCAAGAACGACGCGCCCATCCCCTACACCGACCAGTACAACATCGGTCTGCGCCAGAAACTCGGCGACTGGCAGGCTGAGATCACTCTGGCGGCGGGCCGCACCAAGAACGAGTTCGCCTGGTACATCGCCAATGCGGCGACCGAGACCGGCGGCCGGTTCTCGGGGCCCACGCCCAGCTCGGTCGGGTTCCCGGAATTCCGCAACCTGATCTTCTTCTCGGCGCATGACCGCGAGCGTCGGTACGAGGCGGTCTATGTGAAGCTGGACAAGCCCTACAACGCTCAGGACGGCTGGGGCTTCAACTTCGCCTACACCTTCATGGACGCCGAGCAGAACGGCAGCCGCGACAATGGGCTGGCGGGCTTCGACTTCGACTACAACTCTCCGGATCAGACCCCGTGGTATCCGTCGTCTTTCGACGAGCGGCACCGCATCGTCGCCTCGGGCATCATCGACCTGCCGGCGGACTTCAAACTGTCGGGCATCGTGACCCTGGGATCGGGCACGCCGTTCACGCAGTTCGTCTGCCCGACCGCCGTCCGGCCCGATCCGTCCAATCCGGACATCTGCTGGAACGCCGGCCGACCCAAGAAGTACGGCTTCATCATTCCGGACGCCTGGGCCTACCGCCAGGTCGATCTGCGTCTGACCCGCACCTTCGAACTGTGGGACGGCCACGCGGTCGAGGCGATTTTCGACGCCATCAACGTGTTCAACTACCGGAACTACAACGGCTTCGAGCAATGCCTGTGCTCGGCGGAGTATGGGGATCCTCGCTCTCAGGCCTTCCCGACCCGCAGCTTCCAGGTCGGGCTGCGTTATCGCTGGTGATCGTCTCCTGAGCCTGACGGGCCGCCGCGACGTCGATGATCGCGGCGGCCCGTTTTCTTGTTCCTGCCCCAGTTCGCGTAAAGGATTCGCCCATGGACCGTCGTCGACTTCTTCTGTCCGTGGGATCCGCCGCCGCCCTCGCGGGTTCGGGCTGCGCCGGTCTTGGCCTTCCCGGCATGGCCGCCCGCGTCGATCCGGAGATCGACGACCTTCAGTTCCGCACCTTCCGCTGGTTCGCCGAGACCCAGAACCGCCAGAACGGCCTGACGCCCGACCGGTGGCCGACGCCGTCCTTCGCCTCCGTCGCCGCCGTCGGCTTCGCCCTGACCTGCTGGCCGATCGGCGTCGAGCGCGGCTGGATGAGCCGCGAGGAGGCGCGCGACCGCACCCTGGCGACGATCCGCTTCTTCCACGACGCGCCTCAGGGGCCTGCCGCCACCGGCATGACGGGCCACAAAGGCTTCTTCTATCACTTCCTGGACATGCAGACCGGCCGCCGCTTCGACCGGACCGAGCTGTCCACCGTGGACACCACCCTGCTGCTGGGCGGCATGCTCTACGCCAAGCAGTGGTTCGACGGCGACCACGCCGAAGAGTCGGAGATCCGCGCCAAGGTACAGGCGATCTACGACCGCGTCGAATGGGATTGGACCGTGGTCCGCCCCAACCGCATCTCCATGGGTTGGCATCCTGAGACGGGCTTCATCCCGTCCGACTGGCACGTCTTCAACGAGGGCATGCTGGTCCTCCTGCTGGCCATCGGCAGCGGCACGCACCCGGTCTCGCCGGACGTCTGGGCCGAGTGGTGCGGCGTCTACGACCGCAGCTTCAACGCGGAATGGGGCTCCAAGCACCTGCAATTCGGCCCTCTGTTCGGACACCAGTACAGCCACATGTACGTGGACTTCCGCGGTATCCGCGACGCCTGGATGCGCGGGGTGCAGTCAGAAATTCCAGGCTTCGACTATTTCCAGAACAGCGTCCGCGCCGTCGCCGCCCAGCGTGACTATGCCGTGCGAAACCCCAAGGGCTGGACCGGCTATGACGCCCAGGTCTGGGGCCTGACCGCCTGCGACGGCCCCGGCGATTTCAAACAGGTGATCGACGGGCGCGAGCGCGAGTTCCACTCCTATTCGGCGCGCGGCCCCGGCGAGCGCGACGACGGCACGATCGCCCCGACCGCCGCGCTCGCCAGCTATCCCTTCGCTCCGGCCGAGGTGACGGCCTGTTTCAAGGCCATGAAGGCCCGCTACGGCGGCGGGATCTGGACCCAGTACGGCTTCCTGGACAGCTTCAATCCCACTCTGACGCAGCGCGACGGGCCGCTTCAGCACGGGGCGATCGTGCCTGGCGTGGGCTGGGTCGACGGCGACTATCTGGGCATCGACCAGGGCCCGATCGTCATCCAGATCGAGAACGGGCGCTCCGACGCCGTGTGGAAGCGGATGCGGTCCGAACCCAATCTCATCCGCGGCCTGAAGCGCGCCGGGTTCACCGGCGGATGGCTGGACCGCGCATGAGCCTGATCCGGCCCGACCGTCGCGCCGCGCTGGGCCTCATGGCCGGCGCCGCCGCAGGTCTGGCCGGTTGCGGTCGGCGGGGGGAGGGCACGCGCCTGACCTTCTGGGCCATGGGCAATGAGGCGACCAACGTCCCGCAACTGCTGCCCCGGTTCGAGGCGTTGAACCCCGGCATCACCGTGGACGTCCAGGCCCTGCCCTGGACCGCCGCCCACCAGAAGCTGCTGACCGCCTACGCCGGCTCCTCGCTGCCGGACCTCAGTCAGGTCGGCAACACCTGGGTGTCCGAGATGTCGGCCATCGGCGCGATCAGTGAACTGCCGTCGTCGGCCACCGATCTGCTGACCGACCAGTTTCCGGCGGTGCTCGACACCAACCGGGTGAACGGCCGCCTCGTCGGCGTGCCGTGGTACGTCGACACGCGCCTGCTGTTCGTGCGCACCGACATCCTCGGCCGCGCCGGCTACGACGCCGTGCCCACGACCTGGGCCGACTGGAAGGCCTCGATGCACGCTGTCAAGCGAATCCAGGGGCCGGAAAAGTATGCGATCCTGTTGCCGCTCAACGAGTTCGAGCAGCTTCTGACGCTGGGACTTCAGGGCGACGAGCCGCTGCTGCGCGACGACGACACGCGCGGCAACTTCTCCAGCCCGTCCTTCGTCGCGGCCCTGGCCTTCTACAAGAGCCTGTTCGACGAGGGGCTGGCGCCCGTCGCCTCCTCGACCCAGATCTCCAACGTCTGGACGGAGTTCGACCGCGGCTGGTTCAGCTTCCACTTCTCGGGACCGTGGACCATCGGCGAATTCCGCGACCGGCTGTCGCCCACGACGCAGTGGAACACCGCCGGCGTGCCCGGCCCGCGCGGCCCCGGCGCCTCAGCTCCCGGCGGCTCCTCGCTGGTGGTCTACCGCTCCTCCCTCAATCAGGAAGCGGCGTGGAAGCTGGTGCGCTTCCTGATGGACCCGGCGACCCAGGTGGAGTTCAACCGCATCACCGGCGACCTGCCCAGCCGGCCCAGCGCCTGGGCTGACCCGGCCGTCGTCGCCGACCCCGCCATCACGGCCTTCAAGGGCCAGCTGGAACGCGCGCGCCCGGTGCCCAAGGCGCCGGAGTGGGAGCGCGTCGTCACCGAGATGCAGATCGTCGCCGAACGCATGGTCCGCGGCGAGTTCACCCCCGAAACCGCCGCCGCCGAAATCGATCGCCGCGCCGACCGCCTCTTGGCCAAGCGCCGCTGGATGAGGGAGCAGGGCAGGGCATGACCGCCGTCGAAGCGACCCTCGCGGCCAAACCACGCCGCCCCGCCGTCACCTCCCGTAGTCGCTCGCGCGCGGCCTGGGGCTTCGTCGCGCCGGCCCTGATCGCCATCGGCGTCTTCTTCGCCGTGCCGGTCTTGGCGGCCCTGCTGCTCAGCCTGACCGACTTCGACATCTACGCCCTTGCGGACCTCAGGAACCTGCGGTTCGTCGGCCTGGACAACTACGTCAACCTGTTCGGCAACCCCTTGTTCTGGGGGGCCATGAAGAACACCGGCCTGTTCGCCCTGATCGGCGTGCCGGCCTCCATCGCCGCTTCCCTGGCCGCCGCCCTGCTGCTGAATGCACGCATCATCAGGTGGCGGCCGGTCTGGCGCGTGGCCTTCTTCGCGCCCTTCGTCACCACGCTGGTGGCCACCGCCGTGCTGTGGAACTACCTGCTGCACACCCGCTACGGCGTCATCAACTGGGCCCTGTCGGGGATCGGCGTCCCCGCGGTGGACTGGCTGGGCAGCCCGGCCACCTCCATCCCCGCCATCCTGATCTTCGTCGTGTGGAAGACCTTCGGCTACAACATGCTGATCTTCTTGGCCGTGTTGCAAACCGTTCCGGATGAGCTGCACGAAGCCGCGCGGATCGACGGCGCCGGCGCTTGGACCCGTTTCCGCCACGTGACCCTGCCGGCCATCGCGCCGACGCTGCTGCTGGTCTCGATCATCTCGGTCGCCGGCTTCTTCCAGCTGTTCGCCGAGCCCTACGTCATGACGCAGGGCGGGCCCGCCCAGTCGACCGTGACGGTGCTCTACTTCATGTACGAAGAGGGCTTCAAATGGTGGAACCTGGGCTCCGCCTCGGCCGTCGCCTTCGTCCTTTTCCTCTGCATTCTCGCCGTGACCCTGATCCAACTGGCGGTGGCGAAGCGCGTGGGGGCCTACGAATGAGCCGGCGCGTCAGCCTCAAGGCGATCCTCGCCAACCTGGCCGTCGCGGGGCTTGTGGCGATCGTCCTGTTCCCGCTTGCCTGGATGGTCTCGGTCAGTTTCATGAGCCAGGGCGAGGCCACGACCTTTCCCCCGCCCCTGATCCCGTCCCAGCCGACGCTGGATCACTATCGCGACCTGTTCGTGACCCAGGGCATGAGCCGCTACATGCTGAACAGCCTGATCCTGGCCACCCTGGCCACCATCCTGGCCCTGCTGTTCACCGTGCCCGCCGGCTACGCCTTCGCCAAGCTGCGCTTCGCCGGCCGCGAGCGCCTGTTCCAGCTGCTGGTCGCCGCGCTCGTGGTGCCGGCCCAGATCGGCACTCTGCCGCTGTTCTTGATGCTGAAGTCGATGGGCCTCGTGAACACCTACGCCGGTGCCCTGGTGCCCTGGCTGGCGTCCATCTTCGGCCTGTTTCTGGTGCGCCAGTACGCGCTCTCCATCCCCGACGAGATGCTGGAGGCCGCGCGCGTCGACGGCGCCTCCGAAGGCCAGATCTTCCGCCGCGTCGTCCTGCCGACGCTGCAGCCGATCGTCGTGACCCTGGCCCTGTTCGTCTTCCTGGGCAGCTGGAACGACTTCCTGTGGCCGCTGATCGTGCTGACGGACCAGTCCAACTACACCCTGCCGGTGGCCCTGGCCGCGCTGTCGCGCGAGCACGTCCAGGACGCCGAGATGATGATGGCCGGCGCGGTCGTCACCGTGGCCCCGGTGCTGATCCTCTTCCTGGTCCTGCAACGCTACTACATCCGCGGCATGCTCGCGGGCAGCGTGAAGGGCTGACCTTCCGCGGAGCTGACAGTATGCGCGTTCTCCCCGGCGTCCTCGCGGCGTTCGTCCTCACCTCGCCCGCCCTCGCCCAGGACTCCCGCGTCCTCGACGCCTTCGAGGACCTGTCGCCGTGGGCGGCCGACGCCTCGACCGACGTCTCGTCGGACATTGCCCCGGTGGACGGACGCGAGGGCCGGGCCATGCGGCTCAGCTACGACTTCAACGGCCGATCGGGCTATGCCTTCGCCGCCCGCGCCATCGACCTCGACGTGCCGGAAAATTTCGAGATCAGCTTCTGGGCGCGCGGCGACATGCGGCCCAACACGCTGGAGATCAAATTCGTCGACGCCACCGGCCGCAACGTCCACTGGCGCCGCATCGAGAACTTTCAGGCGCCCGCCGAGTGGACCCGCTTCACGATCAAAAAGCGCCAGATCACCTGGGCCTGGGGCCCCGACCCCGACCGCACCTTCCGCGGCGCCGAGCGCATCGAGTTCGTGGTCACGGCCGGGCAGGGCGGCGCCGGCGCGCTGGAGGTCGACCAGCTCGAAATCCGCGACCTGCCGCCCGAGCCCGGCGTCCCCCCGCGGCCGTTGGCCGAGGCCAGCAGCACGGACGCGCTGAACGTCGCCGCCCGCGCCGTCGACGACGACCTCGGCACCTTCTGGCGATCGCAGCCGGGCGCCGCCCAGTCCCTGACGCTGGACCTCGGCTACGAGCGCGAGTTCGGCGGACTGACCCTGCGTTGGGCCGACCGCTACGCCGCCTCCGGCTACGTGGTGCAGGCGTCATCGGACGGCCGCGAGTGGCGCGAGCTCACCCGCGTGATCGACGGCGACGGCGGCGCCGACTGGCTGCTCACGCCCGAGACCTCCGCACGCTGGCTGCGCATCGACATGCAGCGTCCCCTCGACCAGTCGGGCGTCGTCGGTCAGGCGGGCGCCGGCCAGCGGCTCGGTCAGGCGGCCACCAATGCCTACGCCCTGTCCTCGGTCGAGATCGAACCCCTGTCCTTCGGCGAGACGCCGACCAAGTTCGTCATGGCCGTCGCCGAGGAAAACCTGCGCGGCCTCTACCCCCGCGGTTTTCTGGGTGAGCAGCCCTACTGGACCCTGGTCGGCGTCGACGGCGGCGGCGAGAGCGGCCTGATGTCCGAGGACGGCGCGATCGAACTGCGCCGTGCCGGCCCCTCCATCGAGCCCTTCGTCGTCGACAACGGCCGCCTCATCACCTGGGCCGACGTCGCGACCGCCCAGTCGCTGCGCGAGAACGACCTGCCCATCCCGACGGTCACCTGGATGGCCGACGACTGGACCCTTTCGATCACCAGCTTCGCCGACGGCACGCCGGACAGCTCGAGTCTGTGGGGCCGCTATGTCTTGACCAACACCTCACCCCGCCCGCGCACCCTGACGCTCGCCCTGGCCGCCCGCCCGTTCCAGGTCAACGGCCCGGTCCAGTTCCTGGCCATCCCCGGCGGGGTAGGCCCCATCGAACAGATCGACTGGAACGGCTCCAGTCTGGTTCTGAACGATGCGGTCAGGGTCTCGGCCTTGGTCATGCCGGACGCCGTCTCGACCTCGACCTTTCAGGCGGGCGCCGATCCGCAGGCGCTGATCGCCGACGCGGCCGCCCGCCGCTCGGCCGACGACCGGATCGTGGAGTCCGACGCTTCGGGCCTGATGGCCGGCGCTCTCCTGTATGACGTCACGCTCCAGCCCGGCGAGAGCCGCACCTTCGGCTTCCTGGCCAGGCTCGCGGGTTCGACGCCCGACCACCCGGCGACGGGCGCCGTGGAAGCCGTGCTCGAAGGCGCCGAGGACGCCGTCGCCGCCGAATGGCGCGGCAAGATCGACCGGTTCGACCTGATCCTGCCGCCCCAGGCCCAGCGCATCGAGGACGTAGCCAAGTCCTCCCTGGCCCACATCCTCATGTCGCGTCAGGGCCCGATCATCCAGCCCGGCACGCGCAGCTACAACCGGTCCTGGATCCGCGACGGCGCCATGATGGCCGAGGGGCTGAACCGGCTGGGCCACGCCGACGTCTCGGCCGCCTATCTGGCCTGGTACGCCCCCTATGTCTTCGAGGACGGCAAGGTGCCGTGCTGCGTCGATGCCCGCGGCTCCGACCCGGTGCCCGAGAACGACAGCCACGGCGAGTTCATCTTTCTGGCCGCCGAGAACTGGCGCCACACCCGCGACCACGCCGCGCTGGAACGCGTCTGGCCCCAGGTGCAGAAGGCGATCGCCTACATGGACGGCCTGCGCGCCACGACCCGTACGGCGGAGTTCCAGGCGGCCGACAAGCGTCACCTGTTCGGCCTGCTGCCGCCGACCATCAGCCATGAGGGCTATTCCGATGCTCCGGCCTATTCCTACTGGGACGACTTCTGGGGTCTGATCGGCTACCGCGACGCCGCCTTCATCGCCGACGTCCTGGGTGACGCCGACGCGGCCGCCCGCATCCGCGCGGCAGGGGCGGAGTTTCAGACCGACGTCATGACCTCCATCACGGCGACCGCCGCCTTCCACGACATCGACTGGATCGCCGGCGCCGCGGACCGCGGCGACTTCGACGCCACCTCGACCACCATCGGCCTGTCGCCCGGCGGTTTCATCGACGAACTGCCGCAGCCGCTCCTGAACAACACGTTCGACAAGTGGTGGGACAACTTCACCGCGCGTCAGGAGAACCGCATGACCTGGCGCGATTACACGCCCTACGAGCTGCGCAATGTGGGTGCCCTGATCCGTCTCGGTCGTCGCGAGGAGGCGTTGCGCGCGCTGGACTTCTACTTCGCCGACATGCGTCCCGTGGCCTGGAACGGTTGGGCCGAAGTCGTCGGCCACCACGAGCGCGAGCCCCGCTTCATCGGCGACATGCCCCACGCCTGGATCAGCTCGGACTACATCCGCTCCGCCATCGACCTGCTGGTGTACGAGCGCGTGGATGAGGGCGTGCTGGTGCTGGCCGCCGGCCTGCCGTTCGACTGGATGGCCTCCGAAACCGGCGTCGGCGTCCGCGACCTGCGGACCGCGCATGGTCTGCTGTCATGGCATCTCAAGCGCGACGGCGCCGCCTGGACCCTGACCTTCACCGGCATGGCCTCGCCGACCGGGGGCTTCGAACTGCACTGGCCCGAAGACCGGCCCGTCCCCGCCCGCGTTCGCATCGACGGACGTGCCGCGCAGTGGGAAGGCCACGTGCTCAGGATCCCGGCGAACGCCCGGCGGGTGGAGATGAGGTGATGCGGGTTTCCCTCGCCTGAAGGGAGAGCCGGGCCGTTCAGGCCCGCTCGAACGCCCGTCCTTCGGCGTCGAACAGCTGCACCTTCTCCGCCGGGGCCTTCAGCGTCAGGCTTTGCCCCTGCGCGGGTCGCTCGGCGCCGTCCAGCTGGGCCGTCAGCATGTCGCCGTCGCCGCCGTCCAGATAGGCGTAGGTGGCGTGGCCCAGGGTCTCGACGAAGGTCGTCGTCGCCGTCAGCGCGCCGCCGGGTCCCTTGGGCGACAGGTGCTCGGGGCGCACGCCCAGGGTGACCTTGTCGCCGACCTTCGCGCCGTTCGCCTTCACCGCCGCCGGCATGATCGCGCCGGAGGCGGTCTTCACCGTCACCTGGCCGCCGCCGGCCTCGACGACCTCCGCCGGGATCAGGTTCATCTTGGGGCTGCCGATGAACTCGGCGACGAAGCGGTTGGCCGGGCGCTCGTACAGCTCCATCGGCGCGCCGACCTGTTCGATCTTGCCGGCGTTCAGCACCACGATCCGGTCGGCCAGGGTCATGGCCTCCACCTGGTCGTGGGTCACGTAGATCATCGTCGTGCCCAGCCGCTGGTGCAGGCTGGCGAACTCGTATCGCATCCGCACGCGCAGGGCGGCGTCCAGGTTCGACAGAGGCTCGTCGAACAGGAACACCTCCGGCTCGCGCACGATGGCCCGGCCGATGGCCACCCGCTGGCGCTGCCCGCCCGACAGGGCCTTGGGCTTGCGGTCCAGATAATCCTTGATGTTCAGCACCTCGGCGGCGGCGTCGACGCGGCGCTTGACCTCCGCCTTGTCCATCTTCGCCAGCGACAGGGCGAAGCCCATGTTCTCGCGCACCGTCATGTGCGGGTACAGCGCATAGGACTGGAACACCATGGCGATGCCCCGGTCCGACGGGGACAGCCCCGTCACGTCGCGTCCGCCGATGGAGATCGATCCGCCGTCCAGCTCCTCCAGCCCGGCGATGGTGCGCAGCAGGGTGGACTTGCCGCAGCCCGAGGGTCCCACGAACACTGTGAACTCGCCGTCGGCGATCTCCAGATCGATGCCCTTCAGCACCTGAACGGCGCCGAAGCTCTTCGTCACGCCGCTCAGCCGAACGTCCGCCATCCGTCTCCACCCACGCCGGTTTCTTGTTTGGCGTCAGCGTAAACGGTTACAGGGCCGGTGCAATCCTCCCCCGGAGCGCAGCGAACAGGGGAGGGGGACCATCCGAAGGATGGTGGAGGGGGCGGACACGCGCGCCGGTGTTTGGGGCGGGCCCCTCCACCGCTTCGCGGTCCCCCTCCCCCGCGAAGGCGGGGGAGGATTTCACCCGCGCTTGGGCTTGCCCTTGAACGGCTTTCCGTCCGTCTTCGCGCGGAACGGCTTGGCGCCCGGCTTGCCGGCCCACGGCTTCTTCTCGCCGCGCGGCTTCTCGACCCACGGCTTCTTGCCGACGGGCGTCGGATCGTCCTTGGTCCGCTTGACCCACTTCGGCTTGCTGCTCTCGGGAACGGGCGGCGCCTCGGCGGTCCGTTCCGGACGCGGCGTCCACGGCTTCTTCGGGCCGTCGAAGTCGCGACGCGGCTTGACGAAGGCCTTGGGCCGCGCGGTCTTCTCGCCCGGCGCGGGCGCCACCGCGTCGCTGATCGACACGTCCTCGTCCGCGGCTTTCGCGATCGCCGCGCGGAACTTGGCCTCCGCCTCTTGCGTGATCTCGAACTTGGTCTCGCGGTCGAAGATCTTGATCGAGCCCACGTCGCGCTTGGTCACGTGCCCCAGGCGGCAGATCAGCGGCAGCAGCCACTTCGGATCGGCGTTCTTCTCGCGGCCCACGTTGATGCGGAACCAGCTCATGTCGCCGCCCTGCGCGAAGTCGACCGGCTCGCGCTCGCGCCGCCCACGCTCGCCTTCCATGGTCCGCGCCATGCGCGCGTCGTCCTGCACGTCCTCGGGCGGCGGCAGCTTCTCGCGGTACAGCCGGATCAGGGCGGCCGCGACCTGCTCGGGGCTCGACCGCTCCAGCAGCTTGCGCCCCATCTCCAGCGAATCTTCATCGGCCGGCGCCGTCAGCACCGGGTCGGTCAGCATCCGCTCCTGATCCTTGGCCCGGATCTCGTCGGCCGACGGCGGCCCCGCCCATTCCGCCTCGATGTTGGCCGAGCGCAGCATCAGCTCGACCTTGCGGCGCCGCGTGTGGCTGACCATCAGCACCGAGGTGCCCTTCTTGCCCGCGCGCCCGGTCCGGCCCGAGCGGTGCAGCAGCGTCGCCTTGTTCACCGGGATCTCGGCGTGGATGACCAGCCCCAGGTCCGGCAGGTCCAGCCCGCGCGCCGCCACGTCGGTGGCCACGCACACCCGCGCATGCCCGTCCCGCAGCGCCTGCAGGGCTTCCGACCGCAGCGACTGCGTCAGCTCGCCCGAGAGGCCCACGACCTCGAACCCCCGCTCGCGCAGGCTCGCCGTCAGGTGCTTCACCCGCTCGCGCGTGTTGGCGAACACCAGGGCGCCCGGGCTCTCGAACCAGCGCAGCACGTTGACCACGCCGTGCTCGATCTCGTGCGGCGCGACGCGGATGGCCTTGTAGGCGATGTCGCCGTGCGCGACCGTCTTCGACGTCGTGTCGATGCGGATCGCGTCGCGCTGATAGGTCTTGGCCAGCTGCGCGATCTCGCGCGCGATCGTGGCCGAGAACAGCAGGGTCCGCCGCGCCGGCGGGGCCTGGTCAAGGATGAAGGTCAGATCCTCGCTGAACCCCATGTCCAGCATCTCGTCGGCCTCGTCCAGCACCACGGCCTTCAGCTGCGACAGGTCCAGCCCGCCGCGCTCCACGTGATCCTTCAGCCGCCCCGGCGTGCCCACCACGATGGCGGCGCCGCGCTCCAGCACGCGCCGCTCCGCCCGCGGATCCATGCCGCCGACGCAGGTGGCGATCCGCGCGCCGGCCTTGGCGTACAGCCACTCCAGCTCCTTCGACACCTGCAGCGCCAGCTCGCGCGTCGGCGCGATGATCAGGGCCTCGGGCGCCGCGTTGTCCGCGAACCGTTCCGTCTCGCCCAGCAGGGTCGTGGCCAGCGCCAGCCCGAACGCCACGGTCTTGCCCGACCCCGTCTGCGCCGAGACCAGCAGGTCGCGCCCGGCTTCGGCCTCGAGCACGGCGGACTGCACCGCCGTCGGCTCGTCATAGCCGCGTTCGGACAGGGCGCGGTCGAGCGCGGGATGGCTGGCGGGGAAGGGCATGGGCGTGGGTCCAATAGCACGAGTCAGCGCGCGAACGGTCTGCGCGGGATCGGCGGACGGCGGCCTGTAGGGTGAGATAACGGCGAAATGGTGGATGCGACAGGGATTGAACCTGTGACCCCCTCGGTGTGAACGAGGTGCTCTCCCGCTGAGCTACGCATCCGGGCCGTTTCTAGGAGGCGGGGACATAGCTTGGGGAAATGCGCGAGGCAAGTCTCGCCGCCACTATCCGATCGATCGCCGCCTCCAGCTCCCCGAAGCCGTCGATCAGCGCGTCTCCGCCCAGATCGCGTGCGGGGATTTCGGTATAGCCGAAGGTGGTCACGATCACCGGCACGCCCGTCGCCCGCGCCGCCCGCACGTCGGTGATCGAATCGCCCACCATGATCGCGCGCCCCGGATCGCCGCCGGCCCTCAGCACCGTCTCGCGGATGTGCGCCGCGTCGGGCTTGCGGGACGACACCGCGTCCGCGCCGCAGATCGCCGCGAACCGCCCGGTCAGCCCCAGCCGTCCGAACAGCGCCAGCGACAGGTGCGTCGGCTTGTTCGTCGCTGTGCACAGGATCGCGCCCCGCGCCGCCAGACGGTCCAGCGCAGCCTCCACGCCGGGGTAGACGTGGCTGTGGTCGCAGATGTGCGCCAGATAGTCCTCCAGGAACGCGGCCAACAGCGCCGGCCGCTCCGCCTCGTCCCAGTCCGCCCCCGCCTCGCGGAACCCGTCCTTCAGCAGGGCCACCGCCCCGTGCCCCACCAGATGCCGCGCCGCTTCGACCGGCCGGGGCGGCAGCCCGCGCGCCGCCAGAAGCCGGTTCAGCGTGCCGATCAGGTCGGGGGCCGTCTCCACCAGCGTGCCGTCCAGGTCGAAGGCGATCGTCCAGCCGTTCAGGTCTTTCATGCACCCGGTTCTATTTGAATCGCCGCCGCTGTAAACGCGACCCGACAGCCGATCTCCGGAGCCCGCATGACCCGTCGCGCCGCCATCATCCTCGCCGCCGGCCAGGGCACCCGGATGAAGTCCGGCCTGCCCAAGGTGCTGCATCCCATAGGCCACCGCGCCATGCTGGACCACGCCATCGACGCCGCCGAGGGCCTGGGCTGCGAGCGCGTGATCGTGGTCGTCGGAAACCACAGCCCGGAGGTCCGTGCCCACGTCGAGAAGCGCCTCGGAGCCACGTCCATCGCCGTGCAGGACCCGCCGCTGGGCACCGGCCACGCCGTGCTGGCCGCGCGTGACCTGATGGCCGACTTCGACGGGCAGGTGGTCGTCACCTACGGCGACGTCCCCCTGCTGAAGGCCGCGGACGTCGAGCCCGTCTTCGGCGACGCCCTGACCGTGGTGGGCTTCGAGGCCCGGGACGCCACTGGCTACGGCCGTCTGCTGATCGACGCCGACGGCGGGCTTGAGGCCATCGTCGAGCACAAGGAGGCGTCGCCCGATCAGCTGAAGGTCACCGCCTGCAACTCCGGCGTCATGGCCGCGCCCTCGCGCCTGCTGTTCGACCTGCTGGCCGAGGTCAGGAACGACAACGCCAAGGGCGAATACTATCTGACCGACGTCGTGGCCCTGGCCCGCGCGCGCGGCGAGCCCACCCGCGCCGTCTTCGCCGACGAGGACGCCGTCATGGGCGTCAACGCCCAGGGCGAGCTGGCCCAGGCCGAGGCCCTGTTCCAGAAGGTCCGCCGCGACGACCTGCTGGCGTCCGGCGTGCGCATGCCCGCCCCCGACACCGTCTTCGTCAGTTGGGACACCCAGGTCGAGCCCGGCGCCGTGATCGAGCCCTACGTCGTCTTCGGCCCCGGCGCCGTCGTCCGATCGGGCGCGAAGATCCGCGCCTTCAGCCACGTCGAGGGCGCCGAGGTCGGTCCGGGCGCCGAGGCCGGCCCCTACGCCCGCCTGCGCCCGGGCGCGAAGCTGGGCGAGAAGGCCAGGGTCGGCAATTTCGTCGAGGTGAAGAACGTCACCATGGGCGCGGGGGCCAAGGCCAACCACCTGTCCTATCTGGGCGACGGCGTGGTCGGGGCGGGCGCCAACATCGGCGCGGGCACCATCTTCTGCAACTACGACGGCTTCTTCAAACACCGGACGGAGGTGGGGCAGGGGGCCTTCGTCGGCTCCAACACCTCCCTGGTCGCCCCGGTCACCATCGGCGCAGGCGCCATGGTGGGCTCGGGTTCCGTGGTGACGTCGGACGTCGCACCCGGCGACCTCGCCCTCGCCCGCGCGCCGCAGACCGCCAAGCCCGGCTGGGCCGCCCGCTTCATGGAGACGATGCGGGCGAAGAAGGCCAAATCCTGAACCCTCTCCCGGCGGGAGAGGGCTTGAGGCTCGCAGAGCGTCAGCGATGCGCCAAGCCGAAAGGGTGAGGGGCTCCCTCTCGCCAGCAGCCCCTCACCCTTTCGCGTTTCCAATCGCTTCGCTCTTGGACGCTCAAGCCCTCTCCCGCCGGGAGAGGGATCGCGCTAGGAGCGCTTCATGAGCGCCGACTCCCAAAAGAAAGCCGCCGGCGAGGCCGCCGCCCTCCGCGTCGAGGCGGGCATGACCGTCGGCCTCGGCACCGGCTCCACCGCCGCCTGGTTCGTCAAGGCGCTGGCGGCGCGGAACCTGCCGAACCTGCGCTGCGTCCCCACGTCGGAGGCGACCGCCGACCTCGCCCGCGAGCTGGGCCTGCCCCTGGTCACGCTTGAAGACGTCTCCCGCATCGACCTGACCGTCGACGGCGCCGACGAGATCGGCCCCGGCCTGGCCCTGATCAAGGGCGGCGGCGCGGCCCTGCTGCGCGAGAAGCTGGTGTGGGAGGCGTCGTCGACCTGCCTCGTCATCGCCGACGCCGCCAAGGTGGTGCCCCACCTCGGCGCCTTCCCCCTGCCGATCGAGGTCGTCGCCTTCGGCTACAAGACCACGGGCGCGCGCATCTCCGACGTGCTGACCGATCACGACGTCGCCTTCCCGGGCCGCTTCCGGACGGCGGAGCGGGGCATGGTCCGCACCGACGGCGGCAATGTGATCTACGATGCGAAATGCGGCGTCATCCACGACCCCGCCCGCCTCGCCGACGACCTGAAACTGGTCACCGGCGTCGTCGAGCACGGCCTCTTCCTCGACCTCGCCGACGAAGCGATCATCGGCACGGACGCCGGCGTGGAGACGCTGACGCCGTAAAATCCTTCCCCCCTTGCGGGGGAAGGTGGCTCGCGGAGCGAGACGGATGGGGGGTGAAACACCGGCTCAACTGATGTTCTTCAGCCGGTCGATGCATTGCCTGCAGCCACCCCATCCGACCGCCTCCGGCGCCCACCTTCCCCGGCAAGCGGGGAAGGAAAGCGTCGGCTGGCTGGTGGAAGTCATCCCAACTTCTCCCGGGTTTCCTCGCCCTTTCAACGCGGTGCGTTTTTCCATCCGCGACTTTCCGACGTCGGTTTGGGCGTGGGGCAGCATCCGGGGGTTCCGTCGCGGGGGAGGGCGCAAGGCCTTGCGAGCTTGTCGCGGCGGGAGCGGTTCGAGCGGGGGCTGCGTCGGGAACTCCTATGTTCCTGAGCGGCCGGTGCTTCGGCCCTGACGGGCGT
>JAESFW010000133.1_pt1 | contig 128202 bp, 114 predicted proteins | sample 9269481 | NCBI WGS metagenome assembly JAESFW01 (sample SAMN14515350, study PRJNA621654) | algae metagenome | isolation source: Lyngbya sp. HA4199-MV5 and co-occurring heterotrophs from soil with... | place: USA: Ahupuaa O Kahana State Park, Hawaii | collected 2009-07-21 | reverse complement strand
TTCAAGTGCCCTTGGAGGACTTGCTTTAATTCGCTATATTGGCTCATAGGGTTTCTCAAGAGTGTGGTAATTCTGATGAAACCCTACCCTCCTCATCTTTTCAAGCTTTTTGTCCCGTACTTAGGCTGATGTTAGCTGGTTTCCAAATTATCTAGATCTGTGTGCAGCCAAGCTTCAACTAGATGATTTAGATGAAGCTAAGAATCTTCTGCATAAAGCAATTCAGACGCGCAAGTTTCCGACTAGCGATAGAAAAGAATACACGCTATCGGTACTTTCAGGTGATGAGAAATCTCTCAAATCTTTTCGAGACAGCACGGAGGTTGAGCCTGTTTGGCTGTTCAAGAAGCTCGTTAAGCAGTTACATCTTGACTATGACTACATTTTTATTGATGTCTCACCAACGCCAGATAAGCTTACCCAAAGCGTTCTTCTTGCGTGTGATACTGTCTTAATCCCAATTGATTTAGGCGGTAAATCACTTCATCACGCTGTGCAGCTCTACAATACAATGATTCCTAAATTTCGTGAAGTTAGAGCAGCAAAAAAAGAGCGACTTCATTTTGGACCCTGGAATCTTGGCGTTGTGTTTAGTAATTGTCCTGCTGATGTTGGAACAGTTCTAGAAGAATGCATTAAGCAAGAACTGAGCAACAAGAACTTTACTGGGAAACAGTGTGCAACCCGCTTGAGGACTTTTGCACAGGCAAAAGTTGCAGAGTTTAAGCACGTTCCAGTCGTTTCATGGCAAGGATCACCCATCACTAAGCTCTACGCTAATCTTGCTAAAGAAATATTTTTGGACTCTAATTTTACGGATCACTAATATGACATTAACTCGTAAAGATGCTTCTCCTCTTGGCATTTCTTTTGGTCAAATTTTGCGTCTTCCTTGCAAGTTTATCAAGGGAAAATCAGATACACCTCAAATCGTGATTAAGACGATCGCGCAAGAGCTGGCATCCACAGGGAAAAACGTTCTGCCTGTGATTGTTCAATATCTTGGTGAAGACAAATACCAGGCGATCCTTAACACGCAAATTGTGGAAGCGGCGCGATCGGCAAAGCTAGATTTTGTTTGGTGCATTGTAGTAGACCAGAAAATGCAGTCGCAGATTGCAGTTGAACTAGGGCATGTACTACGAACCAGCGTTGCTACTGCCTCTCAGCAAGAGTTAATTGATACTCTTGAGTACATTCGAGACCACAAACCCGGATTCAACAAAATTGATCCTCAGAAAGTGGCTGGGGTAATCATTGAGTATAGAGAAACTAAGAGTCTTACCAACTTAAACTTCCTTGCTAAGGCTAAATGCGGTATTGGCAAAGCAAAAATTCTACCCCTTTCTGAGAATCTGATAGTCGCTTAAGATCATCTGAATGACAGCAGCAAAGGTCATAAGAGCAAGCGATCGCCCTCCAACCAATCATGCAGAAGTGATCGCGCTTGCGAGAGAAGGGGCGATCACCCTTGTGAGAGCGATATGCAATGTTCTCACGCACAGACACTTACACCACCGCATATCCTGTATGTGACCGAATTTCAGGAGAGTGAAAAGCCAACACAATGTGATCTTTGGAAATACCTGCGGCAACCAGATCTTCTGTGATGCCGCGATCGATGCCGTCATGATGTATCCAGAGCTTGCCATTGCGAATTTCGGCATGAAAAACCAGACTATGGATTCGTCTCTTGCCTTCCCAGCCTTCATTAATCACCATGAAATGATTACGATCTTCGCTGACGATCACACTACTGGCAATGCGATCGGGCTTGCTCATTAACAAGGCGTTTTCTGACAATATTTCGTGCAATACATCACGGTATTGATTTATCCTATCCATTGGATAATAACCTCTTGAGTTTCATCAAAAATCAAAACTTTGATACTGCGTTTTTTGAGCGGAATTTGCACAATTGGCTCAGAAAAGAACGTGAGATAAATTTCCTCTCGAACGGCTAAGTAAAGAATGCGCTCTGGATATTCCTCGGCAATGATGTCTTCATAGAGAATGTACTGCCCAAGGGCATTCTCTAAATCTTTGACGGGCGATGGACTGATGAAGCTTTTCACCTCCACTGCGATTTTTTGGTTGCCACGATCAGCAATCAGCAGTTTTTCAGCACCTAGATCAACATAAAGATCTCGTTCACCAATTGCCAAAGTTAAAGGATCATCGGTAATCGTCCAGCCATCTTTAACCAGGGCAGTTTTAACTGTGTCGTGATAGAGATCTTTGGCGGGCATAGAGAAAGAATGAGTTGATCCTTCTATTGTAAATCTGTGCCAGCAGTAGTTGAGCGCGAAAGCATTCCCAGGAAAATTCTAGAAGAGCATTAAACTGCCTCGCTTTCGGCACCACCAGTCCAAGCTCTTGATGTTGGAGTTATGCGATCGCCCTCCAACCAATCATGCAGGGGCGATCGCGCTAGTGAGAGAAGGGGTGATCAGCAATATGCCACAATGCAGACAGGATAGGCAGAGGTGAATGCAATGCCCTCACTACTTGATAGAGCAACCGATCAACGCATCGTCCATCATGGCACCTGGGAACAGTTTAAGCTGATTCAAAAGGGCTTTGATGACTCTCGTGGTGTGCGGTTGTTTTATTATGACCAGACGATCGAGATTCTTATGCCGGGACGTGAACACGAAATTTTCTCGCGACTCATTGGCTACTTAGTAACCACCTTCCTGACCGAAAAGGGAATCTTCTTTCAGCCGACAGGGTCAATGACCCAAGAAAAAGAAGGGGTGGTCTCTGCCCAAGCAGATGAGTCTTACTGCATCGAGAGCGTCAAGACAATTCCAGATTTAGCGATCGAGGTTGTTTTCACAAGCGGTGGCATCAGTAAGCTTGAGCGTTACAAAGCTCTAGGTGTGCCTGAAGTTTGGTTTTGGGAAGACGGAGTGCTAAAGCTCTACCATCTCCAAAATGGCATTTATGAGCCAATCGATCGCAGCCAGCTACCCGGACTCAATGACCTTGACCTCGATTTATTGCAACGTTGTATCTTGATGGCTGAAACGGATGCTGGAGAGGCTATTAGAGCTTTTCGACGAGGGCTTTAACAGCGATCGCCCTTGAGCCAGCCATGCAGGGGCGATCGCGCTGGTGAGAGAAGGGGCGTTAAAATCTCCAAGGTTTGCGTGAGTATCAAACGCTCACTCGCTTGAATGCTGATGATCAACTCTTGGTTAGAAGCTTCGTTTTGCTCATTGGGATCGATTTGACCTGTATCAGTGGGCATTGAAGTGAGTAGGACGATCAAAAACCAGAAGGCAAGAGACCGTCCATTCCCAAACTAGCAAATGAGTTCTTACAGAGATACTCCAACTTGTACAGGAACGGGTTGGCTTGGGGGCTTCGTCACAGCGATAGGCGTAATTAAGCGTCGGATTTCACTTACAGTTGCTTGGGGCACTTGAAGAATCTTTGCCATGCGATCGTGTAGTGCTGTTTCCTTCTCATCAATTCTGCCATCAGCCTTAGCAATTTCCCAGGTAATCGCTAGAAGTAACCTACGCTTGATTTCAACCTTTTCCTGCTTTGATTCATGTAGCAAATTTTTTGTGATAATGTCATCAAAGCTATCATCAGCATCCATCGCAGTTTTGACTTTTAGTTGGTCTTGCTGATTAATTTTGGGATTATTTAGAAGTTGTAAGACAGCTTGTTTCTCTGCATCAGCCAATTGACCATCTGCTCTCAGCATTGGTAGCGAAGCGATAATGACATCAGTAAGAAACTGGCTTAACTTATGTTCTTCTATTTTGCCAAGTGCAAACATAGTTGCACTAAAAACGCCTGTGCCGATTGTTAAACCTAAAGCGATCGGAGCAGCTACTGTACACATACTGAACGTTGCAGCACTTACAACAGTTCTTCCGCCAAAGAAAGCAGCTTGCACTGCACCTGGCACAAAAGGAGTCCACCAAACTGCTGGGGCTAAATTAGCCGCTGCGACTGTCGATGCAATCATGCCCGTTCCAGCACCAGCACCAGCACCCAGTATGAAGGAGCCGCCGACTTTTTTCCAGGGTTCAAGGCTTTCGGTGATTGCCTTAATTTCCGCTTCATTAAGCGTGATTTTAGCGGCATTTTCACCATCAAAATAGACAATCAGCTCGTTCAGTTGTTGACTGAAGTATTTGTTGATTTCTTCAGACAAATCTCTTCCTGCTTCAGCCAGCTTAGGCGCTAGATCATTAAAAATCGTTTGAGTTTTCTGAGTTAATTCAACCCACTTTGAACCTAGCTCAACTTTCAGCGTGAGCAGATCATCCTGCATACTTTGCAAGTCATCCTCGTAAACATATTTCAGATTAGCAAGATAAGGTTCATTCAGTTGTGTAACCAAATCTAGAGTCGCCAAAATAACGACTAACGCAATCAATAAAGCGATCGGTGTTGTGACAGCACCAAGAATAGGAACACCTGTAAAGGGAATGAAAGAATGTGCCAGGAAAGTTAGGATGCTACCCAGAATCAATAAAGCGCCTGTCAGGTATTTACGAGTCTGTGATTCAACTGAAGCGTCTTGATACAAAACAGTTAGCACTTTGATGTAGCGGGGTAGTTGGGCTGCTCGTGGTAATGCGAAACCTAACAGACTTCCAAGCGAAGCAAAAAGGATTGGAATTACAGCAGCGAAAAGGCTTGTGACGGCGGGCAAAGCAAGCCCTGCAAGTGCAAACATTGTTTTCTCCTAGTTAATTAAAACTGTAAGGATACGTACTTCATCTTGAGCGATGCTTGTTTTCTCGATTCGAGGAAGCAGTACACGCCTTCAGAATGCCCAATACTTACTTTGCACCCACATTTCTAAAATTATACAAATACCAAAAAGTAAAGACGCTCCATTGGAACGTCTTTACAGCAGGTTTATAAACCTTTACTTTTCCTACCAACTGCGTCTTAAACTACAGTCGCTGCTTCACGGGCTGCTGCTGCTTCATCGGGGTGGATGCCTAGACGAGTGAGGTTCACACGTCCCCGGTTATCGATTTCGCGCACTTTGACGATCACTTCATCGCCGAGGTTCACTTCATCTTCCACTTTGCCCACGCGGTAGTCTGCCAGTTGCGAGATGTGAATCATGCCTTCTTTGCCAGGAAGGAATTCGACGAAGGCACCGATCGGAATCACCCGTGTCACCTTGCCGACATACACATCGCCCTGGTTGAGCTTGCGCGTCATGCCTTGAATGATGCCGCGTGCTTTTTTCGCGGCTTCACCATCCACTGATGAAATCGTGACAATGCCTGTGTCTTCGATGTCGATTTTGGCTCCGGTTTCTTCGGTAATGCCCTTGATGGTTTTACCGCCAGGACCAATGATCATCCCGATCATGTCGGGGTCGATCTTAATGGTCAGCAGGCGTGGGGCAAAGGGTGACATGTCGCTGCGGGGTTGGTTAATTGCCTCCAGCATTTTCGACAGGATGTGCAGTCGGGCGGGCTTTGCCTCGTTGATTGCCTGCGCGATGACCGCCAGCGGCAGACCGTTGAGCTTCATATCCAACTGAAGCGCGGTAATGCCCGTATCCGTCCCCGCTACTTTGAAGTCCATGTCGCCAAGGAAATCTTCGATCCCCTGGATATCCGTCAGAATGCGAATTTCGTCGCCTTCCTTGATCAGACCCATCGCCGCACCGCTCACAGGTTTGGTAATGGGCACGCCTGCATCCATGAGCGCCAGGGTGGAGCCAGACACTGACCCCATCGAGGTGGAGCCGTTAGACGATAGCACTTCGGAGACGACCCGCAGCACGTAGGGGAAGTCTTCTTTTTTGGGTAGCACAGGCACAAGCGCACGTTCTGCCAATGCACCGTGACCCACTTCACGACGACCGGGCGATCGCATCGGGCGGGTTTCACCCACAGAATAGGGTGGGAAGTTGTAGTGATGCAGGTACCGCTTTTTCTCATCGGGATGGAGGTCATCCATTTCCTGCGCATCACCGGGCGTACCCAGGGTGACGATCGACAACACCTGGGTCAACCCTCGATTGAACAAGCCACTGCCATGCACACGCGGCGGCAAGACACCCACTCGGCAGGAGATCGGACGCACTTCATCCAGCTTGCGACCATCGACTCGAATCTTGTCTTCAATGACCTGACGACGCATGAGCGTTTTGGTCACGTCTTTAAAGGTGTTGCTCAACGCTTTAGGCGCTTTTGCGGCTGCTACTTTAACGGGATCTTCATCGGAAAGCTCAGCGATCGCAGCTACCACTGAGGCTTTAATTTCATCCAGGGCAGCATCACGCACGTTCTTATCTTTCTCGAAGCGTCCCAGAACCTCTTTCACGGGCTGAGTGACACGCTCTTTGATGAAGTTTTCGAGCGTCAAATCAACTTCTGGAGGCGCTTCCTTCACCTGCTCAATGCCCAATTCTTGCAGCAAGTCTAACTGTGCCTGAATTAAGTCACGCACGGCTTCGTAGCCAAAGTCGATCGCTTCAATGATGTCTTGCTCTGGTAGCTGGTTCGCGCCCGCTTCGACCATAATCACGCCATCGGGAGTGCCTGCCACGACGAGATCCAGATCGCCCGCTTCAATCTCGCTGAAGGTGGGATTAATCACAAAATCATCGCCGACTAGACCCACGCGCACGGCTGCCATTGGTCCGTTGAACGGGAGTTTGGCGAGCAAGACGGCGATCGACGCACCCGTTACCGCCAGCACATCGGGAGGAACCCGATCGTCCATTGACATTGTGGTAGCAACGACCTGAATATCATCTCGCAACCAGCCAGGAAAGAGGGGACGCAGGGGTCGATCGATCAAACGGCTCGTCAACGTGGCGCGTTCGGGCGGGCGACCTTCGCGGCGTAAAAACCCTCCGGGAATGCGTCCGGCTGCGTACAAACGCTCTTCGTAATCAACTAGCAGCGGGAGGAAGTCAATGCCTTCTCGTCCAGCGGCGCGGGTTGCAGTCACCAAAACAGCCGTATCTTCCGATTCAATGAGGACGGTTCCTCCTGCCTGTGGGGCGAGTAAACCAACCTTCAGCCGAATATCCCTACCATCAAAGGATATCGACTTCTCAAATTCTTTCATGTAGTGTGTTATCCTTCTCTGTCGCTCTTTTTGTTTTCTTTCGCAATCGTAGCATTGATATTCAGATACGGCTTTGAAAGCCTGCGATCGCAAAAGTGAACCCTTCAAAATATGAAAAAAGTTTAAAAAATAGTTGGGTATTCGCTCAAAGATAAAGGTTAGAACTTACAGCTAGAAAGACTTTTAGACACTAAGCCCTGCGTTGCTATGGAGCCACCCTTCCCCGATCGGTAGCCGTAACTTCTGTCGCCCCACTTCAGGTTTCAGGTTGTACAATAAGAGCTATTGTGCCATTCCGATCGCGCTATCCCTGCTTGGAGTAACCTTCTTTCAAGCATTCGTGATGACGGGATTTTTTGCGTAGCCATTTCTACACTCAGCCGCTTTTGTAATGAAATGTGTAGGAAAGATACGGATTAAATAGTGTTCTCAAATGTCATTCTTTGAGTTTGACGCGATTCAACAGTAGCCAATGTGAGCCTTTCTACTCTTACACCCTCTATCGTTTGAAGCAAAATTGAGTTTCTATGGTGTGCGCTAATGCTCAGGCAATTGACCGATTGGTCGATCGTGCGGCTGGTCGATCGTGCTGGTAGTAGGCTGCAACGGTGACTGATCGGGCTCAGCGGCGAATGTTCTTTGTCGCTGGTATGAGGGTCGCCAATATGAGGGTCGCCAATATGAGTGTGGCTAATATGAGTGTCACTGGTATGAGTGGGCAAGGCGTGATGAATCCGGTTTTAATCCGCTGCTGATCATATTCTCAGACACCCTCTTACAGTTCCTGTCGTTTTGATCGTTCGCCTCTTGCTCTTATTCAGTCTTTCAGGTTCAACGGTTTCTTTCAGCGCAGTCTGAAACTCGCTTAACGCGCATGGCAATTTTACACGGTAGCTGGATCATTCACGCGTCTTCACAGACTGATACGCAAGTAGTCAGAGATTCAGAGATCTCCTTTGAGCGTGCCCCCTTGTCAGCGGGCTATCTGTTTCTCTGGGGAGAAGTCTGGCGACGGCTTGAGCCAGAGATGCTTTACCCTGAGTTATCAACGCTGGACGGAACCGCTCAAACCCATCCGTTTGCCATGGCTCCGGCTGACCTGCTGGCACTGCTGCGATCGCGCCAGCAAACGGGCAATCTTCGCCTTCCAGCAGCCCTTTTGGAACCAGTACCAGCACTAGCCACCGCAACGACTACCGCTAAAGCAAAACGATCGCGCTCGCAGTCAGGAGCATCACTGGACGCTGCGATCGCAACCATGCCCGGACAGTGGCAGACTCAGACGCTGGCGATACCGTCCTACGTTGCAGATAGTGAGCTGGATCTGGGTGAACTAAATCTTTCAGCAGGCATGATTATGCCCCAGCATTCTGCGGCAAGGGACGATCGCGCCCTCTTCCTCCATCCGTGGTCTGTGCAGGGGCTTTGCCTGGATCCGATCACAGCTTTCACGTTTCTTAATTCCCTTCCACTTGGCACGCTTTCTGCGGACGATTCCTTTTTGGGTGGTGATTTGCGGTTTTGGTCGCACGCTGCCCGGTGGAGCCTGGATCTGCTGGCGCGATCGAAGTTTCTGCCTGGTTTGGAGAGAGGAGAGATGGGTGAGGAGAGAGGTGAGGCGTGGGCGCGTTGGCAACCGTTGTTAGATAGTGCGGTGGATCAGGTGCGCTGGCAGCATTTTGTCGATCGTATGCCTGTTGCGTGTCGGCTGTATCCGCAGGGGGAGTGGGGGGAGCAGAGGGAGCAGGGGGAGCGAGAGGAAGCAGCTCATCATCACTCTGACGAGGGTATTTCCTCTACCCCTCACTCCTCACTCCTCACTCCTCACTCCTCACCCCTCACCCTTCCCCTTCCCGTCACGCCCAAAACCCTGCTCCAGGCTTTTCTCAGCAGTACGTTGGATGCTCAGATTCGGTTGACGGCTCAGCAGCAGCCATTGCCAGCCTTGAGTGAAAAGACGGGAGGTAGTGTGAAACCACCTGCGTCTCTTCGGCGGGTATGGCTACAGGCGTTGGGGCAAGCATCGGCACGCGTTGATGTGACAGGGCTGGATGCACTTGAAAAAGCGCTGTCAACCTGGATTGCGCCGTTGCAGTACCAGGGTGTGCAGCCAAACTTGTTTCGTGCCTGCCTCTACTTGCATCCACCCCAGCCGGGACAGGCAGAGTGGCGGCTGGAATATTTCTTGCAGGCGGCGGATGATTCTGCTTTTTTAGTGAGTGCGCCGACGATTTGGGGCAATCCGGTGGAGCAGTTGCACTATCAGGGACGCACGATCGATCGCCCTCAAGAAACGCTGCTCATGGGGTTGGGGCTTGCGTCTCGTCTGTATGCGCCGATCGAACCCAGCTTGCAGGCACCGCGCCCACAGTATTGTTCGCTGACGGCTCAGCAAGCCTACGAGTTTTTGAAGACCGTCACCTGGCGCTTGCAGGACAGTGGACTTGGGGTGGTGCTGCCGCCGAGTTTAGCCAATCAGGGTGGGTGGGCGAGTCGCCTGGGACTCAAGATCCAGGCACAGTCGGCAAAGCTCAACAAGGGGCAGGTGCGCCTGGGCTTGCAAAGCTTGCTTAACTTCCGGTGGGAGTTGTCGATCGGCGGACAAAGCCTGTCGAAAGCAGAGTTCGATCGACTGGTAGCCCTCAACGCACCGCTGGTCGAAATCAACGGCGAATGGGTGGAACTCCGTCCCCAGGATATTCGCGCCGCGCAAACCTTTTTTGCCAGCCGTAAAGACCAGACTGCTCTGTCTCTCGAAGATGCGTTGCGGATTAGTACGGGCGATACGCAGACGATCGAAAAGCTACCCGTCGTCAGCTTCGAGGCATCCGGTCCCTTGCAAGACCTCATCACGACCCTGAGTGGCAATCGGCAAATTGAAGCCCTGCCCACACCCAAACACTTTCGAGGTGCCCTGCGTCCTTATCAATCGCGTGGGGTTGGCTGGCTGGCGTTTCTAGAACAGTGGGGCTTGGGTGCCTGTCTTGCCGATGATATGGGCTTGGGCAAAACCATTCAGCTCATCGCCTTTCTGCTGCACCTCAAAGAGCAGAAAACCCTGGAATATCCCACGCTGCTTGTCTGTCCCACCTCCGTACTCGGCAACTGGGAGCGTGAGGTGAAAAAGTTTGGTCCCACGTTGAACGCGTTCTTGTACCACGGCGACAAGCGACCCCAGGGAAAAGCGTTTGTCAAAGCGGTACAGGGGCAGGATCTGGTCATTACAAGCTATGCGCTGATCCACCGCGACCTGAAGGATCTGCAAAGCGTGGCGTGGCAGGGGGTGGTGTTGGACGAGGCACAAAATATCAAGAACCCCGATGCCAAGCAGGCTAAAGCAGTCCGCGAACTGGAGGCTCAGTTTCGCATTGCGCTGACGGGCACCCCTGTTGAAAACCGTCTGTCGGAACTCTGGTCAATTCTAGATTTTCTCAATCCGGGCTATCTGGGACCGAAGAATTTCTTCCAGCGACGCTTTGCTACCCCGATCGAACGCTATGGCGACACAGCCTCTCTGCAAACCCTGCGATCGCTCGTCCAACCGTTCCTGCTCCGCCGCCTCAAAACCGATCGCGACATCATCCAGGATTTGCCCGACAAGCAAGAAATGACGGTTTTCTGTGGACTTTCCTCCGAACAAGCATCGCTCTACCAGCACACCGTCGATCGCTCCCTGGCAGAAATCGAAGCCGCCGAAGGCATCCAGCGTAAAGGCATCATTCTCGCGCTGTTGGTGAAGCTGAAGCAGATTTGTAATCATCCAAGCTTGTTTTTAAAGGAGTCAGGAAAGGAGTCAGAAGTCAGAAGTCAGGAGCCAGAATTAACTCCTCACTCCTCACTCCTCACTCCTCACTCCTTTCCCGCCCGTTCTGGCAAGCTCCAGCGGCTCGAAGAAATGCTGGAAGAAGTGGTGGCAGAAGGCGATCGCGCCCTCATCTTTACCCAGTTTGCGGAGTGGGGCAAGCTGCTGAAAGCGCATCTGGAACGGCAGTTAGGACGGGAAACCCTGTTTCTCTATGGCAGCACATCTAAGAAACAGCGCGAAGAAATGGTCGATCGCTTTCAGCATGACCCCCAAGGTCCACGTATTTTTATCCTGTCGTTGAAAGCAGGCGGCGTAGGCTTAAACCTGACTCGCGCCAATCATGTCTTCCACTTCGATCGCTGGTGGAACCCTGCGGTAGAAAATCAGGCGACTGATCGGGTCTTTCGCATTGGGCAAACGAAGAATGTGCAGGTACACAAATTTGTTTGTAACGGCACCCTGGAAGAGAAGGTGCATGAACTGATTGAAAGCAAAAAGGCTTTGGCTGAAAACGTCATCGGCACGGGTGAAAACTGGCTGACCGAATTGGATACCGATAGTTTGAGAGATTTACTCTTGCTCGATCGCAGCGCCATTATCGGTGAGGAGTAGCATAGAAAGAGTGCTGAAGCTGGGGCGATCGTCTGTCCGAACGAAAGAAGACAGCTCCAGCCACAATTACCACCACGGAAGAATGGGAACGGTTCATGTCTGATCCATTGCAACAACGCATCAAACAACATCAACATCTTAATGAGCTACGCCTTAAACTACTGCGCTTACACAAGCTGCTGCTAGAAATGGAGCGCAGTTCCTATGAGCAAGGGCAAGGCAAGGTTTCTAAAGGTCAACTGCTGCAACTATTGATTGGTCACGAGCAATTTGCCTGGTTGCATCAACTTTCAGAAATTGTTGTCCAGATCGATGAATTGCTCGACGCAGACGAACCGACGACCGCAGAGACGATCGCCACTTTTTTAGTCGATGTCCGCACCTTACTCACGCCAAATGCCGAAGGCAATGCATTCGCCATGAAATACGATGCCGCCTTTCAAAGCAATCCCGATGTCATACTCGCTCACGCCGATATCGTCACGTTGCTGGCTTCTAGCACTTAGGATCGTGGATTTATTTAAGGTGTCATTCTCTGCGTAGGGGCGTGGCATGCGGTAGACAATGCTTGCCTTTGCCTAGAGACATCTGCCGCATGCCGCGCCCGTACAACGAAAAGGCTGAGGTTGTTGAAGTCGTTTGATTCTAAATTCCTTAAGAACAAGAATTTAATCATACCGATTATTCTGTAGGGGCTTAGCATACGGGCGGAAACCTTTGCCATCGCCGAAAGATACCTGCCGCATGCTAAGCCCCGACGATCGGCTTGCCGATGTTATTTAATGATCGAAAGCCTTACCAGGATGGCTGGTGGCGAATCAGGTTCAAAAACTCTTCTCGCGTTTTTTGATCTTCCTGAAACACACCAACCATTGCGCTGGTTACTGTCCAGGAACCGGGCTTTTGCACACCTCGCATCACCATGCACATGTGGGTTGCTTCCATTACAACGGCAACGCCTCTGGGTTCCAGGACTTCCTGCACGGCTTCAGCAATTTGGCGGGTCAGGCGCTCTTGCACTTGCAGGCGGCGAGAATACATTTCCACAATGCGAGCCAGTTTGCTGAGTCCCACCACTTTTTCGTTGGGAATGTAGGCGACGTGTACCTTGCCCATAAACGGCAGCATGTGGTGTTCGCAGAGGCTAAACGCCGTGATATCGCGCACCAGCACCATTTCGTTATGCCCTTCGTCAAAAATGGCACCGTTGACGAGTTCTTCGAGCGATTGATGGTAGCCACTGGTGAGAAAGCGCATGGCTTCAGCTACCCGCTTGGGCGTTTTGAGTAGACCTTCGCGTTCGGGGTCTTCGCCCACCCCCAGCAGCATGGTTCTGACGGCTGCCATCATGTCGTCTTGAAGGTCTTCGGGCGGCGTTTTAAATTTCGGCTCTTGTCCCCCATTGAGCGTATTGCGATCGGGGCGTGTGGTCAATTTTTTCGCAGGTTGAGCCGCAGACGACTCGGAGCCATTAGAACCGTGAGAAGAAGCAATAGTCATGATAGAAGGTTAGTAACGTGACAATGTGAACATAAGCATGCGTCGTTGAACGGGCATCGCCCGGTTTGGGCGGTATCCCAGGCTATGAAACCAACTGAAACTAAAACCCCTCAGAACTTGCCCGCGTTGGGCATGAGGGTCAGCTCTTCGACCACCGCTTCCTGCGGCAGAAGGGCAGTGTAGAGAATTGCTTGAGCCACCGTTTCGGGTGTCAACATGGATGACCGATCGAAATCCGCGTTGACGGTGTTGGTATCCCAAATGGGCGTATTGACTGAACCTGGCGCGATCGTGATGACTCGAATACCGTGTTGGCGCTCCTCAGCCGCAAGGGTTTTGGATAGCGCCACCAGACCAAATTTGCTCACGCAGTAAGCGCCCCATTCGGGAAACACCTGCTGCCCTGCGATCGACGACACGTTGATAATCGTCCCCTGCCGCCGTTCTCGCATGGTGGGCAAAATACCCTGAATACATTGAAAAACGCTGGTTAGATTGAGCGTTAAGACTTGCTGCCAATCAGCCAGGGGCGTGTTGATGAGCGTTCCTGTATAGCCCATGCCTGCATTGTTCACCAGGATGTCGATGGGCGCAAAACTAGCGGCGATCGTGCCAATTTTTTCGCTCACATCCTCCACATGCAGCAAATCAATGGGATAGCAGCCCACTTTGACCCCATAGGAGGCAACGTCAGCCGCAACCGCCTCCAATTTGGCTTGGTTACGGCTGACCAGAGCAAGGTGAATCCCTGCTTGAGCAAACGCGAGTGCTGTTGCTCTGCCAATGCCACTACTCGCCCCCGTAATGAGAGCATACTGTTCGGTTTGAGATGTCATGAAGCCGTCTTAACGTCCTAACGCTTAAAGTGCAGATCTGAACCGGGAAGCTCTTGCTGCTGAGGTTGATGAGTCTAGCAACTCAAGCTGAATCAGACATGAAAAAAGAAATGTGCTGACAGCGGTGTCGTTGATGCTTAAAAAACTTCAATGCTTAACTTCAATGCTTTAAAGACCAGAGCAAGCGCAAAATCGGTATCGCCACGGGGTGAGTCGGGTAAAAAGGCTGATGAATGCCATCTACAGTCGCTATCAGCGACACTGATAAAAACACAGTGCGAAAGCTGCATAGTGCGCACGAAAAGCGCAACACGATTTGAAAACCTCAACCGCTTATAGAAGTATAAACAATTGTTGCGAATTCATTATATCACTCCTGATCTCAAAGCAGGGAAGGGCATGGTTCAGCGGCTCTACGAAAGCCACTACAAGCGCGTTGATCGTCATTTAGTGATGTTACTGATGAGCCTGCAACTGGCAACCGTCGTCAAACAGAATGTTCACTAAAAACTCCGATCGCCCGAAATTTCTGATAGCGCGATTCACGTCGCTGTTGAGTCGTTAGTTGGTCAAGTTCACCAAGATGTCTCAGCAGCGCTTCTTTAAGAATTTCGGTCGTTTTGAGGGGGTCTGCATGGGCAGCACCGATCGGCTCTGGCAAAATTTCGTCAATGACACCCAACTGAAGCAAATCCTGAGCGGTAATCTTTAAGGCTTCGGCGGCCTGCTGCGCTTTGCCTGCATCGCGCCAAAGAATCGAGGCACACGCTTCGGGGGATGCCACATAGTAAACAGAATGCTCAAACATGAGGAGCCGATCGCCAATCCCCGTACCCAAAGCGCCGCCAGAACCGCCTTCACCAATCACCGTGCAAATGATGGGCACACTCAAGCGAAACATTTCGCGCAGGTTGTAGGCGATCGCCTCGCCCTGTCCAAGCTGCTCAGCCTCAATGCCAGGGTAAGCACCCGGTGTATCGATAAAGGTCATGATCGGCATCCCAAAGCGATCGGCGTGATCCATCAACCGCATGGCTTTGCGATACCCTCCTGGGGATGCCATCCCAAAGTTGCGCGTGATGTTGTCTTTGGTGTCGTGCCCTTTTTGTTGCCCCAGCATCACAACGGGACGATCGGCGAGACGAGCAACGCCACCCACCACGGCTGGATCGTCATACCCACCCCGATCGCCGTGCAGCTCCATCCACTCATCGCTGATGGACTGGATATAGTCCAACGTGCTGGGACGGCGAGGATGCCGCGCGACCTGCAAGCGTTGGGATGGTGATAAGCCACTAAAAATTTCCTGACGAAGTTGCACAGCGCGTGCCTCAAGCTGACGGATCTCATCAGTAACATCGACATCATTTTCTTCTGCAAGTTCACGAATCTGAAAAATTCGTGCTTCCAGGTCGGCAAGCGGTTTTTCAAAGTCAAGCAGAATCGGTTTGCGCTCGATGGTTGGCATAGGTCAAGGACAAAAACTGGAGAGGAGGATAAAAACGCACTGTTGTCATTCTAGAGGTTTCTTTCACCCATCTTCTTTTTAGAGATTTTTGGACTGGCGGAATGATCGCACCACGTCTTTGAGATCACGCAGTTCGCCATCCACTAGATAATTCAGGTGCTGCATTTCGTCAGGCGAAATCTTGCCTGCCAGTTGTTCCAATGCCTCTCGCACCTTCGGGTATTTTTGCAAGGTAGCTTCCCGGACGATCGCGGCTGCTTCATAGGGCGGAAAGGCATGGCGATCGTCTTCAAGAATCACAAAATCCGATCGGGTAATTTGCCCGTCTGTAGAATTTCCTGCCACCAGATCCACCTGTTTTTGGAGCAACGCCCGATACAGCAGTCCCAAATTCAGCAAACGCGGCGCTTTCGTGAACTTGAAGTCGTAGGTTTTGACCATGTTGGCATATTCCTGGCGTTCGGTGAATTCATAGCCAAAGCCAGCCTGCCATTGCGGGATGTATTGGGATGACTGGGAGAGGGTTTTGAGGTTGAGCGATCGCGCCATGTCACCCCGTACAATCATCGCAAACGTGTTTTGAAAGCCCAGCGGCGGCATCACTGCCAGCTTGAACTGTTGGGCATAGTCGTCTTTTACCTGACGATAAACTTCCTTCACATCGCCGATCGTCTTTTGCTTGAGAATGGTCGAAAACGCGGTGCCCGTATATTCGGGATACAAGTCGATTTGCCCCGACAGCAAAGCATTGTGGCAAACGAGCGTATCTCCCAACTGCAACCGACGAGTCACCTTCAAACCCGTTTTTGCCTCAATTTGCTGTGCCAGCAGTTCGCCCAAAATGTCTTGCTCAGTAAACGCTTTGGCACCGATGACAAGATCACCTCGGTTGTTACTGCCTGTTTGAGTGGCGCTACAGCTTGCGATCGTCGTCACCAGCACGATCGCCATCAGAATTGATACCAGCAGAGATTTATAGCGAGTTTCTTTTGTCTTCACTACACCCCACACCCTGTACCCTATCCCCGTATTCATAAAACTGTGGCTTCTTGCTCGGACGGCTGTACTCATGCAGGTTTGCCTCCCCGTCGCGTCAGGCGATGCTCTAGCCAACCGATGCCCAGATCTGCCAGAAGTGCTAGCACCGCAGCCGGAATGACTCCTGCCAGAATCAGTTGGTTATTCAACGCCGAGATGCCCCGAAAGATGAAAATGCCCAAACCGCCAGCCCCGATCGCCGTCGCAATGGTCGCGGTGCCGATCGCAATCACCGTCGCCACCCGAATCCCCGACAAAATCACACCCAACGCTAATGGTATTTCTACCTGTGACAACAATTGCCAATCCGTCATGCCCATGCCTCGCCCCGCTTCTCGAATGGCTGGATCAACGCTCATGATGCCTGTATACGTGCCGCGAATGATGGGCAGAAAGGAGTAAAGCGTGAGAGCGACGATCGCAGGCGGATCGCCAATCCCCCCACCCAACGCAGGCGGCACCGTCACCAATAGCCCAAACAACGCCAAACTGGGAATAATTTGCAGAATATTTGCGGTGCCCAGGACAGACTGACGCAACGCAGGCTTACGGGTAATCACAATCCCCAGCGGAATACCGATGAGGGTGGCAATGAGAATGGCGATCGCCACCAGATACAGATGCTCACCTGTACGCTGCAAAATCTCCGGTGCATAGCGAACAAGAAAAAAATTATTCATTACTCCTCACTCCTCACTCCTCTCCCCTCACCGCATCCAATGTTCGCAGCGTTTTGAGAAACGTTTGTGCCTCTGGTTCGGTCGATCGCAAAAACTCCTCTGCGGTTCCCAACACCACTAGCCGCCCATCTTGCATCAAGCCAATACGCGAAGCCAGCACAAACGCTTCTTGAATGTCGTGGGTGACGAAGACAACGGTTTTGCCCAATTCTTGCTGGAGCCGTCGAAATTCTTGCTGAAGTTCCAGGCGCGTGATCGGGTCGAGGGCACCAAACGGTTCATCCATTAGCAGAATGGGCGGATCGGCTGCCAGGGCACGGGCTACCCCCACGCGCTGTCGCTGTCCGCCTGAAAGCTGATTGGGATAGCGATCGGCAAACTGAGCAGGCTCCAACCCCACGAGATCCAGCAGTTCATGTACGCGTGCCTTGATCCGTTTGGGTTGCCAGTTTTGCAGATGAGGCACTAACCCCACATTGCGCTCGATCGTGAAGTGGGGAAACAGCCCGGTTTCCTGGATCACATAGCCAATTTGCCGTCGCAGTTGAATCACATCCCACTCGGTCGTTGCTTTGCCTTGAACGTTGACGTGTCCGTTAGTCGGAGTCAGCAACCGATTGATGAGCTTCATCGTGGTGGTTTTGCCCGAACCGCTACGACCCAGCAGCACCAGCGCTTCGCCAGACTGGATGGCGAAATTCAGCCCAGAGAGTAGGGCGCGATCGCCTGCCGAAAAGCCAACATCCAAAAACTCTACGGCAACTGTTGAGGTTGGTTCGTGTTTTGCATCATTCGGCACCATGAACCGCTCCAGCTAAGAGACTGTTACTTAAACGTACCATCGTCTCAAATGTGTCGATCGTGTCAACAACGCTCGAAAAACCGGGATATTTTGCTGTTTAGCCCAAGGACTCTGCGTGCAAGTACGGTTGTGACTGTTCAATGTTTCACCACTGACGGCACGGCTCACATTCAATACCGCGTTGCCCTGCGCTAAATCAGCACCTCTAAATCTGTGGAGCAATACCAGTATGTCGGCTTCGAGAATCAAACGCATTTTCATCATCGCATTGCTTTGTCTTGTCGTGACGATCGCTCAAGTCAGTGCCAAAGAAGCAAAGCCAAAACGATGTCTGACTGAGTGTAAATCACGCCTGGGGATCGTTTCCGCTTTTGGCGAAGAAGCCACGATTTTGTTGGCAGAAACATCCAATAAACGTGAATACAAAATTAACGGTAATCTCTTTACGACTGGCAAGCTCAGAGGCAATCGTGTTGTGATTGTGCTCTGTGGAGTCAGTATTGAGAATGCAACGATGATTACTCAATTGATGGCCGACAACTTCAACATTCACCACTTGTTGCTAAGCGGTATTGCGGGTGGCATTGACCCTGAAAATAATATTGGCGATGTGGTGATTCCCAGCAAATGGGCATTTCCTTTGGAAGTATATTGGAACGGCGACAGTAATGTTCCTGCGCCCTGCGGTACTCCAGGAGATTTACTATGCCTGGGTTTGAAGCTATCTAAATTTACCAGCACGCCCAATTCTGATTATCAAGTACCCACACCAGGCGGATCTGTTGGCACTGGCTTATTTATGCGCGATACCTTTGTGAGAAGTGACTCAAATTTCCCGGATGGTGAGTACAAATTTGACTACAAAGTTGATCCAGAAATGCTGGCAGTTGCCAAAAGTGTGAACGCCCAACTCGATCGCTGTGGTGCCAGAAATCTGAGTTTATGTGTTTCAAAACAGCCTGTTGTACGCATCGGCGGCAGAGGCGTAGCGGGTCCCGCTTTTCTTGCCAATCCTAACTACCGCGACTATCTGTTCAAAACCATCAAAGCCGTATCCGTAGACATGGAAACCACCGCACTTGCCCACGTTGCCTATGCTAACGAAATCCCATTCATCGCGTTTCGTAGTTTGTCTGATCTGGCAGGTGGCGATGGCTTTGCGGATGTGGGAGCCTTCTTTGGCAGTGGTTTAGCAGAGGGGAATGAATCGAAAGTGACGCTGGGCTTTTTGGAGGCGTGGGCAAAACAGCACCCAGATTCTTAAGGAACAGTGACTAATTCTTTCTGTAGGGCGATCGCTGAAGATAATTGGCGATCGCCCTACAGATTTGATAGTTGAAGCTGATTCATCACATCCACCTTTACATTTGGAAAAGTAATGTTGATGCCCATCAATATCTCAGGGTTTTCAGATTTCGATCTCTCAACGAGCGAATGACAGTCTGAGTTAAAATGGAACGGAGCTGTCAAGACAAGTTCAGGCGTATGGCGATTCGACAACCTCGATACAGCAAGGAAGAGTTTGCCCACCGGGGTAACGACATCTATGAATCTCATATTCGATCGCACGTTGAAGAAGGCAATCATGGAAAGATTGTTGCGATCGACATTGAGACTGGAAACTTTGAGGTGGCGGATGATCTGCTGGTAGCATCGAAACGGCTTTCAGCGCGACTACCGGATGCTCAGACATGGTTTGTTCGTATTGGACATCCAGCCGTTGATCATTTTGGCGCACGAAGTTTGAGAACGAAGCAATGATGCAAGGGTGGGTAAATCAGAGTTGTGAGGCAATGTTATCAATTGCCCTTAAGAACAGTGCAACAACGCAATTGGTGGAAGCCGTCATTGATACAGGGTTTTCTGGTTTTCTAACCTTACCATCTGACATGATCTCAACATTGAGCCTTCGTTGGGAAGGGCGAGATGTTGCAACATTGGGAGATGGAACCTCCTGCACGTTTGAGGTCTATGTCGGGCGTGTAATTTGGGATGGGCAATATCGTGAGGTTTAGATCAACGAGTCGGAGACCATCCCTCTCATTGGAATGAAACTACTGCGAGGGTATGATTTGCGGATTCAAGCGATCGAGGGTGGTACTGTTACAATCGAAGCGCTGAAGTAGAGTAAGGTAGTTGGTGAGGTAAAGCCTAACAATCCTGTTGGATCAGGCTGCTGAGAGATTCGGTTGTGTTGGGAAAGTTATTTACAACTCCTTCACAACTGCTCAGTGGGAATAATAAAGTGCTGCTATGCATTCTCTGATTGGTCAGCAACTCCAGGGGGGCAAATATACCCTCAACGAAGAATTAGGGCGTGGTGGCTTTGGCATCACGTTCAAGGCAACCCATCACTTTTTGGGTCAAACGGTTGTCATCAAAACCCTGAACGAGGCTCTGCGCTACGAGCCAGACTATGGCGACTATCAGCGTAAGTTTCAAGATGAGGCGCGACGGTTAGCCCTGTGCGTACATCCCAACATTGTCCGCGTCAGCGATTTCTTCGTGGAAGCGGGTCAGGCGTATATGGTGATGGACTATATTCCGGGTGCAAACCTGGAAGCGCTGGTGTTTCCAAATAAACCATTGCCTGAAGCGATCGCCATTCACTACGCCCGTCAGATTGGCAATGCGCTCAAAGTGGTGCATCAAAACGGCTTGCTCCATCGGGATATCAAGCCTCAAAACATCATTCTGCGCCAGGGCACGCAAGAAGTCGTGCTGATTGACTTTGGCATTGCCCGCGAATTTACGCCCGGTTCTACCCAAACCCACACCAGCTTGATTTCGGCTGGCTATGCGCCGATCGAACAATATCTTTCCGAAGAAAAACGTACCCCTGCTACCGATGTGTATGGGTTAGCAGCCACTTTGTATGCGCTCCTAACTGCGCGGGTGCCCACTGCGTCGATTCTCAGAGACCGTCAACCCCTCCCCGATCCGCGTGAACTGCGTCCAGAACTCAGCGCGGCGACCAATCAGGCAGTCATTCGTGGCATGGCGGTAGAGGTCAAGTATCGACCTGCCAGCATGGATGAATGGCTGGCTCTACTGCCGTCTCCTTCTGCTACTGGCTCTGCACCCATTCCACCCCTCTTTCCGCCAACCGTTGAACCGACTCAGACGGCTGCAACGCTGGCTGTAGGGCGACGATCGCAACAGGAAACCTCATCTGCTGGACTGGCACGATCGCCCAACGGCACGATCGCAGGTCATACCCGTCCCAGTGCGGCAACGCCAACGCCGGGTGGAACTCGCCGCACTCTACCGATTCTGCTGGGCTTGATGCTGTTGACCATGCTGGGCACTGCGTCGATCGCCCTTTTCTACAAACCGCAACCAACCAACCAGGCGGCATTAGAGCCATCTTCACCTTCGCCATCCGTCTCCCCGTCGATCGCCGCTTCACCCAAGCCGTTGCCGCCCAGTCCTGCACCCAAACCAACGGAACCGCCAAAAGTGGAGCGATCGCCGTCACCCTCACCCTCGCCATCCGTAGAGCCAGAAGCGAAGGACGAGCAGCCCACCACTGAAGTCCCACAGATTCCAGGTTTTCCGGTCGGCACCTCAGAACGCGAAATTGAAGCCGCGCTTGGTAAACCGACCCAAACCAATAAGGGCGCTTGGGGCGATACTCGCACCGCTTTGTACGATGTGGTGCCCAATGCGGTGACGCTGGCTTATTTGTACGATCGCACGTCCGGCAACGTCCGCCAAACCGAAGCCTCCTTTGCCCAATCGGTGGATACGCTGCAAATGAAAGTCGCCCTCAACAACATGACGGGTGGGCAGGCAAATGATTTGCTAGACAAATTGGAAGCCGTGAAACAACGCAGAATCAACGACTACTCGTTCTCAAAAGGTAATTTGAAAGGGGTGATTCAACGGAATAATAGCGATCGCATCTACATCGGCGTATGGGATGCAGATTTGCATGATTGAAAACGTGAAGATTATGAGCGAAATGCCTTTTGAAACACAAGAACCTGAAGATGAGCTGTTGACCGAGTATCACTTCAATTACCAAAAAGCGAAGCCTAATCGTTTTGCAGCGCGCAGCGAAACAAAACCATTGACAGTTGTGGTGTTAGATGATGATGTTGCTCAAGTGTTTACAACACCAGAAGCGGTTAATAAAGTGCTGAGAGCGTTAATTGAATCAATGCCACAAAAAGTGCCTAACGAGACGGCTTGAACCGTCCTTTAAATAGAATGTTGCTGTCAGTAAAGCAGACCATGACGTTTGGTAAATAAGATAGTGAGGCTCCTTAATCTGTCACTTCACTACGATCGTGGAATCACCCATTACGGCTGTTGCCAAAATCTCTCCCTTGATGTGTTCAAACGTGATCGTTTCTTGAGAGGTGGATATGAGTGTGACGGGTTGCCCTTTGAGTTTTGCTTCTTCTACAAGGGTGTAGGTTGCTGTTCCCGTTTTTCCGTTCGGTGCAATCTGAATTTTGAGGTTTGTGTATTTGCCGCTGTAGCGTTCTGTCGCTTCAAAGCCCTGCTGAAGATACTGTTTGTACTCGGCTCGCGAAAGATTAAGCTCCTGGGAACCTTTGCCTACCCGGAGGGTAAGTTTGATGGTGATGTCAGGTGCCATGTACTTCATCAAGCCCTCGACATCTTTTTGGTTTGCCGCCGCAGCCATGGCAGCAAGAATTTTGCGAATCTGGCTGTCGTAAATTCGACTTTCGCGCGCCTTAGAAGCGGATGGATTTCTAATAAAGTCTGGGACTGGATGGGCTGCCACACCGTTGACTAAAAGAGCTGGTGCAATGAGTCCAAGCAGTAGGCTGGCAAGTAAGGTACTGGTGCGATCGGCTCGGTTCATAAAAGACAAGGCAAAGGGTAGAGGGCAGAAGGAAAGGCTAAAGGCTGAACTCCTCTCACCTCTCTTCTAACTCAAAACTCAAAACTCAAAATTTAGTCGATGACTGATGCTAACAATTCCTTAACCCGATCGCTCGTTTGCCTCACCGCTTCGGCAGACTCATGTAGCGCTGAAAGTTCGGCATCGGTCAAGTCCAGTTCTAGCACGCTTTCGATGCCCTGACAGCCCAGACGACAGGGGACACCAACAAACACATCGCGCAGCCCGTACTGACCTTCCAAATAGGTGGTGACAGGCAAAATACGGCACTTGTTGAGCAAAATCGATTCCACCATGACGCAGGTAGATGAGGCAGGCGCGTAAAAAGCGCTTGCAGTCTTCATCAGATCGACAATTTCGGCACCGCCTTTACGAGTGCGATCAATTAGTCGCTCCAATATATCAGCAGACATGAGTTCAGTAATGGGAATGCCATTTACAGTGGTATAGCGGGGTAGTGGCACCATTAGATCACCATGACTACCTAATACAGTCGCGTGAATGTCGCTGGTCGAAACCCCCAACTCCATTGCCACAAAGGTCTGGAAGCGAGCAGAATCCAGGACACCTGCCATGCCCATCACTTGCTGAATGGGAAGCCCGCTGGCTTTCCAGGTGATGTGGGTCATCTGGTCAAGGGGATTGGTGACGACGATGAAAATCGTATGGGGGGAATGAACGATCGCCTGTTTTGTCACGTCCAAAACAATCTTGCCGTTGGTCAGCATCAAATCATCGCGGCTCATGCCCGGTTTGCGCGGCAGTCCAGCCGTAATTACTACCACATCGGAATTAGCAGTATCAGCATAATCGTTCGTGCCAAGAATCTGGCGATCGTGGCGTTCAATGCCTCTTGCCTGCATTAAATCCAATGCCAGCCCTTGCGGACGACCTTCAATGACATCCAGCAGCACCACATCGGCAATATTCTTCTCAGCCAACCGCTGAGCCAGAGCGCTACCCACGTTACCGGAACCAACCACTGTGACGCGAGGGGGAGAGCAGACGATCGGAGAGGGACTTAACATGGGAGGAGAGGGGTGAGGAGTGAGGAGCGTGACGGCGTTTCTCAAACGATGAGCCGCCGTCTAAACAATGATGACGTGTGGTGTAAGGACGGGGTAAGCGTGTAGGTGTGATCAACGGCAATGAAGCTCACACTGTAATTTCAATTCAAAACTCAAAACTCTATCTCCCCTCTCCCCTCTCCCCTCTCTCCTCACTCAAACGCCTCAAGCTGATCCTGCCGTAGCCAGATATTGGGAGTCGGCGTGATGCCAAATTTCACCAGGGCATAGTCGCCGCTTAGATCGACAACTTCGCCTTTTGTGTCAAAAATGTAGGACGAAAAGCGAGGATCGCTTGCTTGTGCCTCCAAACTATTCTCTAGCTTGTCTTTGACTGCTTTTACAAAATCACCGCGTTTGATGGGCATCGCCTTTACCGTTCAATGATTCACATCTTTCAGCATTGTACGGTGGAAGCAGAACGGACGATCGCACTTCCAGCGAATCTCTTCAGCCACTAGCCGCATCGCCAGCCACAAAGGCTCTGATGACCGGAGCAAAGGCTTGCAGTGCTGGCGAGAGAATAAACACAGAAGCAGCCGCGATGATGATGGTGGTCGCCAGCCGCACGACCTGATCAGACGCTTTTTGGTACGTGTCAAACTTATAGTCGATTTTTTCGACCTCGGTTTCTAGCCGATCGAGCCTCTGATTGATCTGCTTTAACTCGGTCAATACCTGCTGCTGAAAATTCTCTGGTGTATCACTGGCTTGCATTTTGAATCACCATCGAAGTGTGCAAAGAACCAATCCCGATCACTTATTTGTCTTCAGCAAACACGTACTTGTACAGATCATTAGGATTGGGTTCGGGGCTTTCGAGGGCAAACTGAACTGCCTCTTCGACGAGGGTTTGAATCTTCTTCTCGATCGCCTTTAACTCTTCCTGACTTGCCAGATTGTGTTCTAGCAGATGTGCAGCGAATTTTTTGATAGGGTCACGAGCAAACCAGACTTCTTTCTCTGCCTTCGATCGCAGTTCGTCGGGGTCTGCCAGCGAGTGCCCCCGGAACCGATACGTAAGACATTCAATCAAGGTGGGACCTTCACCTGCACGGGCACGGGCAACGGCTTCTTGGGCAATCGCACGGACTGCCAGCACATCCATCCCGTCTACTTCATAACCGGGCATCCCAAACACGCTGGCTTTTTTGTAGATTTCGGGCTGAGAGGTCGCTCGTTCATGCGCCATGCCGATCGCCCACTTATTATTCTCGACCACGTAAAGAATGGGCAATTTCCATAGCGCCGCCATGTTCAGGCATTCAAAAAATTGACCGTTATTCGTGGTGCCATCGCCAAAAAAGGCCGCCGTTACCTGATCAGACGAGGCATCGCCCATCGCTTCTCGACGGTATTTGGATTGAAACGCCGCACCCGTGGCAACCGGGATGCCTTCACCGATAAACGCATAGCCCCCCAGCAACCGATGTTCTGCTGAGAATAAATGCATGGAGCCGCCGCGCCCCTTGCTACAGCCCGTTTCTTTGCCAAACAGTTCTGCCATCACGTTACGCGCAGGCACCCCAGCGCTCAAGGCATGCACATGGTCACGATAGGTGCTGCACACGTAATCTTCGCCGGGTCGCATGGCTTGAATCACGCCAGTCGAAACCGCTTCCTGCCCGTTGTAAAGGTGGACAAAGCCAAACATCTTGCCGCGATAGTACATTTCAGCGCATTTGTCTTCAAAAAAGCGCCCCAGCACCATATCTTCGTAGAGCCGTAGCCCTTCTTCTTTAGTGACGGTCGCGGTAGCAGCTTGAAAGGTGGGGAAGACTCGTTCTTGAACCATTGACTTCATCCTGGCTGGAGATTCTCTATAATTTGCTCGGACTCTATATTCGCTCGAATCAGCTACGATATTTGCCCGAAGCCGCTAAATTTCTAGAACTAATGCTGCGAGAGCTTCTAGAATGAATGTTACTTTCAGGACTTTTTTGCTTATTCTGGGATAGACTGCCAGTCTGGCATCTACGAGTTATGATAATGGCACCTTTTGGGCAGCGTTATTCGCTACCATAGCTTAACCTTACTGCTTACCGCTAGGAAAGTGCACCGTGCGTATTCCGCTCGACTACTACCGGATACTGGGTTTGCCGATTCAAGCAACCGCTGAACAACTGCGACAGGCGCATCGCGATCGCACGTTGCAATTGCCTCGCCGGGAGTATTCTGATGCGGCGATCGCATCGCGCAAAAAGCTGCTTGACGAGGCGTTTACGCGTCTTTCTGATGAAGAACAGCGTCAAATTTACGATACAGGCTTTCTAGCCAGAGCGTATGAGCTAGAGCCTGAAAATGGAGCGGCGATCGATCACGCCTCTGGTACGCTCACTGAAACTGCTGGCGGTAGCGATCCTCATACCCCTAGCATTGACATTCAGGACGACCAGTTTGTTGGAGCATTGCTCGTACTGCAAGACTTGGGTGAGTACGAGCTGGTGCTGCGCCTGGGTCGCCCCTTTCTAACAGGAGGAAGCGCCAGCCTCAAGCAGGGGCAGTTCGGTGATCCCAGCATTGTGTTTTCAGACATTGTGCTGACGGTTGCCTTGTCCTGTATGGAGCTAGGGCGAGAGCAATGGCAGCAGCGGCAGTACGAAAATGCATCGGAAGCACTGGAAACAGGTCAACAGTTGCTCTTGCGAGAAGGGCTGTTTGCCGAAGTGCGTGGCGAAATTCAGGCTGACCTTTACAAGCTACGCCCGTATCGCGTGTTGGAGCTGTTGGCGTTGCCTGAAGATCAGGTCACGTTGCGCCACCAGGGATTGCAGCTACTAGAAGACATGCTGCAAGAGCGAGACGGCATTGATGGCGCTGGAGATGATCAATCCGGGCTAAATATTGATGACTTTTTGCGCTTCATTCAACAGCTACGCGGCTACTTGACGGTGGCAGAGCAACAAGTCCTGTTTGAGCAGGAAGCACAACGTCCCTCACCTGTAGCGACATATCTGGCGGTTTATGCGTTGCTGGCGCGTGGGTTTGCCGAACGGCAGCCGTCATTGATACGGCGGGCAAAGCTGATGTTGACGCGCCTGAGCAGCCGTCAGGATGTGCATTTGGAGCAGTCTGTTTGTGCCCTTCTCTTAGGACAGACAGAGAACGCCAGTCGTGCGCTAGAACGCAGTCAGGACTATGGACCGATCGCGTTTATCCGCGAACATTCTCAGGGCGCACCCGATTTGCTGCCTGGGCTTTGTCTTTACGGCGAACGCTGGCTACAGGATGAGGTGTTTCCTCACTTCCGCGATTTGATGCAGCAGCAAGCCTCGTTGAAGGACTATTTTGCTGATCCGCAAGTGCAGTCTTACCTGGAAGAACTGCCAGAAGAAACGGATGCTCAGACAGCCTGGGCAACACCCTGGGAACCGACGGTTGCGGCTGCTTCAGTCGGCGCGACGATCGATACCAACCGCCCATTAGCCAATCGCGCTGTTTCTGAACCCGTTGCCGTGGGCACGAATGGACGATCGCGCCGTATTGGTGTTCAGGAAGCTAATGGGGCATCGCGGGATGGTCGCGTTTCAGCAGAGCGATCGCTGGAGCAAGACACCAGCCATGAGTCTTTAATTAACACTGCCCGTGCTCACATTGCCGCCCGTATGGGAACTGCCACGCTTGCCGACGATCGCCCTTCTGCGGAGAGCGGAATGCCCGTAGCTGAGCGTATACCCCAGGCAGCAAGTGGTCGCACCGCCACCGCCACTCGACCAACGGGCGATCGTCCTCGTACGGCTAACCGCGCTCAAGGGACTGGCGATGGTCGTGGTCATGCGGCTGTTCGTCGTCGGGGCGATCGTTCACCTGCTCCTAAAGCTCTAGCAGCCTTGTTACCCTGGCTCTTGCCACTGGGCTTAATTGCAGGGATTGTCACGCTTGGCTTCATCGCAGGCTCGTTATGGCGAAAAGTTTCCACACCTGTTGTCCAAGAAGAGCAGCTTAATTTGAGGCTCGATCGTCCACTCGTTGATCCACCGACTCCTACAGCGGCACCGAGCATTGCAGCGGTAGCAACAGGCGCGCTAACAACGGCGATCGCAGAAGCCACGATTCAGACCTGGCTTTCGGCTAAAGCCGATGCAATGGGACCTGATCACAAAACAGAGCCACTTGCAAAAGTCTTGGCTGAACCAAAGCTAGCTGAGTGGCAGGAAGCCGCTGCCGAAGCCGAGCGTAATAATCAGTATCGGAAATACGAACACACGGTAAAGGTCGTATCCGCTGAGGCAAGTGCGACAAACCCTGATCAGGCTACCGTGCTGGCAGATGTTACAGAAGCCACCGAATTCTACGAAGGCGACCAGCGCAAAAACGCTGATTCGAGTCCAAATTTGCGGATTGAGTACAGCCTCGTGAGAAAAGATGGCATCTGGCATATTCAAAACTGGAAGCTTTTACAGTAAAGTTTTATGACAGACTGCGCGGCGTTGATAAGCTGTTGGGGTGCGTCACCAATTCAGCTTCAAAACCTTGCGGTATTAGCCTTGTCGCGCCTGCCCCAGCACACCGGGCTGGGGAGTATAACCTCTGCTGCTAAGTAATATGTAATCGTCATTGATGACAGCCCCTAGCAACCTCTTTGGCAATTGTCCCGAGCGCCACAGGTCTTGATCATGGCTAGTACCCTGTTTGATGCCTATTTGCCGCTGGTTTTATGGACTGGTTTAGGGCTGATCGCCTTTCGCTTTGTGCCACAGGCATTTCCTCGTTTGCTGGGTCGATCGCTCTATTGGGTGGGTGTACCCTGGCAGATTCTCGCACTGGCACGACAAACGGACTACGCTCAAAACATTGGGCTGGCTCCCACTGTGACGATCGCCGCCCTCAGCCTGGGGTTGGTGTTTGGCTGGAGCAGTTTACAACTTTATCAACGCTGGCTAGGAGCACCAACAACCGACTCTTCAACCCAACGATCCGTCGCCGTTCGTCCCTTTGACGAGGCGATCGCAGCGCTCACACTGCCTCCAGCAGAAACCATGCAAGCGGAGCTGAGCTACCCTCAGCGAGGTAGCTTTATCCTCGCTGCAACGATCGGCAATACTGGTTTTGTCGGCTTAGGTCTCGTACCTGCATTGATTAGCCAACCGTACTTAGGTTGGGCAGTGTTCTACAGCGTGACACACAACATTATCGGCACCTACGGGATTGGGGTCTTTCTCGCCAGCTACTACGGGCGATCGCACCAGCAAAACCACTGGTGGGTTCAGCTCCGCGATGTACTGACGGTTCCATCCCTGTGGGCGTTTGTGATTGGGTCTTTGACGCGATCGATCCCATTGCCCGATCTTGCCGAACAGAGTTTACACGCATCACTCTGGTTTGTCATTCCCAGCGCGTTTCTGCTGATGGGAATGCGTTTGAGCCAACTGCACGGCTGGAAAAGCATTCAGCCTGCCCTACTGCCCATGCTGGTAAAAATGCTGGTGTTACCCCTGGCGGTTGGCATTGGCACCACGCTACTCGGTCTCACTGGCGATCCACGTCTGGCGCTGGTGCTGATGTCTGGGATGCCCAGCGCCTTTGCCGGACTCATTCTTGCCGAAGAGTACGATCTCGATCGCGAACTCATCGCCAGCGGCATTGCGCTCACCACGATCGCCCTGCTCTTTACCATCCCGCTTTGGCTCTGGATGTTTCGTTAGGCGATCAATGGTCGGCTAACCTTACAGGAAGCAAGCTACAGCCGTCAGTTTAGGAGTTGTTAGTTGTTAGCTGTTAGTTGTTAGTGCATAAGCCGTTCTTGACTTCTTCTAAAAACTAAAAACTAACAACCAAAAACTCTCTTGCCCTTAGCCTCCTGCCTTTCTTCCTACACCAACGCTGGCACCGGAATGCTCAGATGAGGATAGAGCGGAAAGCGGCTGCACAAATTAGCAACTCGCTGGCGGCAATCCTGAGCAACGGTGGCATCATCCGGGTTTAGAAGGCGATCGGCGATAATGTTGCCAATCTCTGTAAACTCAGGCTGACCCATACCGCGAGTGGTCATGGCAGGCGACCCTAGCCGCAGACCGCTGGTGACAAAGGGTGATTCGGGATCAAAGGGCACCGTGTTTTTGTTGGCGGTGATGTTCACGTCGCTAACCAGTTGATCAGCTAGCTTACCCGTGATGCCGATCGACCGCAGATCAACCAGCATCAGATGATTATCCGTGCCGCCAGAGACGATCTTCAGACCGCGTGCTTGCAGTTGACTGGCTAGCGTGCGCGCATTTTCAATCACCTGACCGCTGTAGGTTTTGAACTCCGGCTTCAGCGCTTCACCAAACGCCACGGCTTTCGCGGCGATCACATGCTCCAAGGGACCACCCTGGCTGCCTGGAAAAACTGCTTTGTCTAGCTTCTTGCCCAGTTCGGCATCACGGGTGAGAATCAAACCGCCCCTGGGTCCGCGCAGCGTTTTGTGGGTCGTTGTCGTCACCACGTCACAGTAGGGAATGGGGCTGGGATGATGCCCTGTGGCAACAAGCCCTGCAATATGAGCCACGTCAGCCAGTAGATATGCGTCCACCTCATCAGCGATCGCGCGGAACTTGTCAAACTCAATCACGCGAGGATAGGCAGAATAGCCGCAGATCAGCAGCTTGGGACGATGTTGCAGTGCCAGCTCTCGAATCTGGTCGTAGTCTAATTGCTCGGTTTCAGAACTCACGCCATAGTGATGTACCTTAAACCACTTGCCCGACACGTTGACTGGCGATCCGTGGGTCAAATGTCCGCCGTGGGACAAATCCATGCCCATGATGGTGTCGCCCGGTTCCAACAGGCTCAAGAACACTGCAAAATTTGCCTGTGCGCCAGAGTGGGGTTGCACATTGGCATGAGCCGCACCAAACAGTTGCTTTGCCCGATCAATGGCGAGCGTTTCTGCCTGATCCACAAACTCACACCCACCGTAGTAGCGCTTGCTGGGAAGTCCTTCGGCGTATTTGTTCGTAAGGACTGATCCCTGTGCTGCTAGCACTGCCGCAGAGGTAAAGTTTTCACTGGCAATCAGTTCCAGGTGATCCCGCTGACGCTGAAGTTCCTTCTGGATGATGGTAGCGATCGCTGGATCGGTTTCGGCAAGAAAATCTAAGTTGGTTCGAGTCACAGGAGGAAACCCCTAAAAAGCAGCGTAATCACGTTCAGTCATCAAGCCAAACGCACTTTTCCACTTTAGCAGCCACCAAGCCAGGGTAGAGGAAAATCCTGTTTGGGCACCTTAAAGTCAGCCGATTGAAGATAGTTAAAGCAAGGCTGGCTCAAAAAATGAGTCAATGAATACGATGGCACTGAAGGAAGCATATTAAGCTGTGTACCAGTGCGCCTACACTCGTTGTTCAGTCTCTTACAATGAGGTTAGAGCTGCCGCTTTAGAGATTCGGTCGTTCACTGGAGGTGTTGCATGTTAGTCATCCTCATGGACAATCAGCTCATTGCGCCGCAAACGGTCTGTGAAACGTGCCTTATGGCAGATCAAAGCGGCAAACCTCGCTGGCAAAGCGGTAAACTGCGCTGCGGTCATGCCATTCGTAAGGCGAACGAGCAACAACCTGAGCAGTTTGAGTGTCAGATGGGCTTTCGATTTGCGGATATTGAGTAAGGGCAGAGGGCAAGGGAGTTGTTGGTTTTTAGTTTTTGGTTTTTAGAAGGAGCCAAGAACGGCTTATGCACTAACAACTAATAACTAACAACTAACAACTCTTAAGCTGACGGCTGACTGCTGACCGCTCCTACGCTGTAGACTGGATGCGTTGCGTTAACGGCTTGCCTGTGTCTGTTGCTGAGCGTGTGATTGTTCCGCTGGATGTGTCGAGTGAGCAGGCGGCGATCGCCCTCCTCGACCAGCTTCCTCACGTAACCTTTTGGAAAGTTGGGTTAGAACTCTTTGTCAGCGGTGGACCAACCATTCTATCGGTGCTGAAGGCACGGCAGAAACGAATTTTTTTAGACCTCAAATTTCACGATATTCCCAACACGGTAGCAGGTGCCTGTGCCGCCGCTGCTCGTCATGGCGTGGATTTAGTCACGCTCCATGCCACGAACGGTAAAGAAGGTCTGCAAGCCGCGCAACAAGCCGCAGAAGCAGGAGCCGCAGCAGTAGGGCAACCAGCGCCCAAGTTGCTGGCGATTACGTTGTTGACAAGTTTGACCGCACGATCGCTCGCCTTTGAGTTAAAAGTGCCATTAGAACTGCCAGAATATGTGCTGCATATGGCACTGTTGGCAAAAGACGCAGGGCTGGCAGGAACCGTCTGTTCACCCCAAGAAGCTGCACAACTACGGCAGATCTGTGGCGATGACTTTTTGCTGGTATGTCCTGGGGTGCGTCCGACCTGGGCAGAAGCCAAAGACCAACGCCGAATTGTGACACCTGCCGCCGCCTTGAAAGCAGGGGCAGACTATTTGGTGATTGGTCGTCCCATTACCGCTGCTGTCGATCCGGTTGAAGCGTTTGAGCGCATCTGTGAAGAGATGGCAACGGTGGTGTAGGGAGAATGAGGGGTGTGGGGTGTGTGGGTGTGGGGTGTGGGGTGTAGGGGATAGACGAGCGCGCTAAAAGTAGAGGGAGATATGGTGAGCAAGGTTTGTTTGCTACAAGGCTTGGTGGGATGGGGAATTGTTGGGCTATTGGTTATGCCGATCGCCACTGCTGAGCGATCGAGCGATCATCTTCCTGCCCAACCTAAGCTTCATTTTTTTCCCTCCTCTCCCCCCTCCCCTCTCCCCTCTCCCCTCTCCCCTCTGTCGCGCAAATTCACCTGCCCAACCGCGCTAGAGCCTCTGACAACAGCCCTTTTGCGAGATCTCCCAGGTTATATTAATCGCTCTAACGTGCGGTTGCGCTCAAAGCGAGTGACCGAACCAACGTATGCCATCCTTGCAAGCCAACCCGACTTCATGCCCCTGCCAACGGATTCTAGCGAGTACCCCAACCCCAATGATGCCAATTTGCATCAGGTCTTTTTCACGGTGCTGGAGCGACAATATCTTGGTAAGCGGGTCGTCGAGTTTCAACAGTATCACTGGCTATTTTTGGCACAGACGGCAGACGGTTGGCGACTGGCACTCCTATTTTCTCGCCTTGGCTCCTATCCCCGCGATCGCCAGCCTATTACCCCTCCCCGCGACAGCAGCCAGAGTGCAACCGCTGAAGCCATTCGGACGTGGCTAAGCAGTTGTGAATCAGGAGCGGTCAAACCTTGAGGGAAGGAAGTTTTGAGTGAGGAGGAAAGGATAAAGGATGAAGTATGAAGGATAAAAACTTAGCCTTTCAGCGGTCAGCGAACCCTACGGGAAGCAAGCTACAGCAGTCAGCCAACCCTGCGGGAAGCAAGCTACAGTGATCGGTTTTCAATTTGCAGCCTTCCGTCATGCCAGCTTGGTTACTCGTAACTGTTTCACCGTTCACTGACGACTATTCAAACCTTTTAGCCTTCATCCTTCATCCTTTAGCCTTCATCCTTCCCCACTCCCTACTCCCCACTCCCTCCTCTACAACGCAAACCCCTGTACAACCGTCGTCCCCAAAGTGCCTTCAAACGTGGGTTTTACCGCTGTGATGAGGACTGCGACTCGTTTGCCATCGGGTGATACCTTCACCTGACGGATCGAGTAATCCAGCACGTTGTCTCGAAAGTTGTTGAGGGAGTCGAGCGATCGCTGCTGTCCGTCATAGCGCACCCCAAGCTGCATAGAGGCTTTGTCCTGCGTGCTTTTTTGCTGGAGCTGAAGCTGCAAGTCGCGGTTGTTTAAACGAATGGTGACAGTTTCGCTGCCATTCGCTGCGCGTGAGCGAGACACGATCGGAAGATCAATCCCTGCTGCTGGGGGAGTGAGATTCAAATCCTGACGTACTTTCCAGGTTTGCTTCAATAATTCACTTTCTGCTTCGGCTATCTTTACACCAGCCTCTTTTTCGCTGTAGTGCGTTTCAACACACGCATCTTCAACACAGCGATTCGCATCCAGTTGGACAAGCTGTAATACAGATTTTGGTATACCCGCGCCCGTATCTTGAGAGCTTTCCAAATAGATGAAATAGTTGCCATCGGGCGAAAACCCCGTCATGCGGGGTGTTGCCCGAAACGTTGGCGTGCGTTCAAGGGGCAATGGTTTAGTGGCAGGGGCTGAAGCGATCGGAGCTTGCGATTGTGGCTTTGTAGCAGGCGCGATCGGTGGCTCCGACGGACGTACTGATGCTGAAGGGGAGGGTTTGCGGTCTAGAGGGGCGATCGCGCTGGCAGTTGGTGTGGGTGAAGCCTCAGGTTGTACTGCGATCGGGCTGGGCGCTTCAGATACCTGCGTCTTAGGTGATTGAGAACAAGCTGCAAGTAGCCCCAACGCCACAGCGGTAGGAACCCAACGAAAGACGGTTTGAGAATGGTGCCGCATGGAAGTGATGAAGAAACAGGAAACACAGGCAGTTGGCTCAATGTATCGCTTTAGTGGAATCAGCCAGACGTGCCATTTGGGATACTAAATAAATACGCTGCCTGCTTGAGCCATTCCGGAGATGGTATTTAAGAAAGGATTGATCGAACTGAACGATCGCCAATGACTGAAGCTTTCCATTTCTCGACCTTCTGCCCTCTGCCCCCTGCCTTCTGCCTTGCTAAGACTGCATTTCACTAGACTGGAAATTGCTATAGCAGGGTTGGGCTAATGGAGGAAAATCAGTCATGATGAACGGTATCCCCACAGTGATTTGAGGGAGGATCATGCCGTTTTTACCTTATCGAGAATCGGGTTCGATCGTCTGTTTCATCGATCGCCATCAGGCAGGTGAAAAGCTGGCGCAGGCGGTTCTTCACATCGTCAGTCAACAGCCTGAACTAGAAACAGCAAACTTTGTGGTGTATGCCTTGCCCAAGGGTGGTTTGCCGATTGCCGAGCCGATCGCCAGAGCCTTAAACTGTCCGCTGGACGTGATTGTAGCAAAAAAGATCACCCGACCCGATAATGTGGAGTTGGCGATCGGGGCGGTGACAGCAGACGGGCACGTCGTTTGGGATTCCCATCGCCGTGAGCTTTACGCGACTGCTTCTCCTGAGACCTCACAGGCAACTGACTTATCATTTTCCACCTTGTATGCAGTGGCGCTACAAGAGGCACAGATTCATGCTCAGGCTCAACTGGCTGCCCTTTCTCCTGATCATCCTCGCTTCAGCCCACATGGCGCGATCGCCCTTTTGGTGGATGATGGCATTGCCACAGGGATGACGATGATGGCGGCTGTACAAGCCGTGCGATCGCAGCAGCCTGCTCAAGTATGGCTCTGTACCCCTGTTTCGCCCGGTGAGTTGATGCCGTTGCTTCATGCCTATGGCGATCGGGTCATTGTGCTGGCAACGCCACACCCCTTCTATAGCGTGAGTCGCTTCTACAAAAGCTTTCCTCAAGTCACGCTGGCAGAAGCCGTTGCCTACCTGCGCTGATCGGGGCGAGGGCAGGTAGTGTTCAGCGTTCTAATCGCTCCAAGCACTGAATCTTTTCAACCGCCGTAGCTGAACGAGGGGCGACTGCCCTAGAATTTAAAGGCTCAAGGGTAAGTAAGGCTCAGGAATACGCCCATCCCGTTCCTGAAAAAACATTCCTTAATGGGCATTTACCAACCACCTTACGCATTTTTTGCAGATTCATGGCAACTGAAGACCAGATCAGCCTGTTTAACCTTCCCGCGACGAACGAAGCCCAACCGCCCAAAGACTTTGACCCTGAGCAAATTCCCACCAGCGCCAAAGTGCCCATTCCGGCTGGCACCTATCAAACAATGGAGCAGATGTTGGCGCATTGTAGCCGCTGTTTTCGTTGCGATTTGGGACAGAACCGCAAGAATGCGGTGATCTCACGGGGTAGTGTCCAGGCTCCCATCATGATTGTGGGTGAGGGTCCGGGACAAAACGAGGATGAGCAGGGCAAGCCGTTTGTTGGCAAATCGGGACAACTGCTCGACAAAATTCTGGCATCAGTGAATCTTGTCGCTGAGGAGGATGTGTTCATCTGCAACGTGGTGAAATGCCGTCCGCCCGAAAACCGCACGCCCACGACGGAAGAGGCAGAAGCCTGCAAAGGCTATTTGTTAGAGCAGATTCGCATCGTGAATCCGAAGATTATTCTGCTGACGGGTGCAACTGCGCTCAAAGGTTTATTAGGTATTAAGCAGGGCATTACCAAGGTACGCGGGCAGTGGATTGAGCAAGACGATCGCTTCTACATGCCCATTTTTCATCCGGCGTATCTGCTGCGAAACCAGTCACGCGAACGGGGACAACCTAAGTGGCTGATGTGGCAAGACATTCAGGCAGTCAAGACGAAGCTGGATGAACTGCGTGCAGGCTAATGTCCATGACTATGGTGATCACTTTTCCAAATACTGCTGGAGATACGCCTCAAAGCGCGCTTCAAGTTGCTCTGTGGTCAAAGAACGTGTCCAGTATTCTGTAATGGCGTGACCAAAGGCCCAGGCGTTGCGATCGGGTGCTGTAGCATTGTTCAACAGCAGCGACCACAGCCCCAGCAGATCAAAATTACGCGCATTCGGCAAATCAGCATTGAGCAGCGTAAACAGGTCGTATGCCATCTGGAGCTTGCCCAGCACCACAGGCAGTTGCTCGACCGGAATTTGCTCTGCCAGAAGGTATGCCAGCGTGGGTGAACCCGTCGTCAGGATGGACACAAACCGCAGCACGGGGCTTTTAAGCAGCGCCGTCAGTCCCTGGGTGGTCGTCATCTGAAACGTGTAGTGATCGATGATTTTAGCCGCCGCGATCGTGCGGGCATCCAGATTGCGCAAAAACCGCGCCAGTCGCAACTGCTTGGCGGGTGCGATCGCCTGCATGAGTCCAACCGAAAGCGTATCAATCCCCCAGGCAACGCGATCGGCATCTAAATCGCCTGTGACGATCGGCACAACCAGCGTGCAAAAATCACCCAGCAGCTTAGCGCGATACTCCGTGGCTTCTCGAATTGCCCTTTCCTTCGGACGATCGCCCCATTCCCAATCGTAGGGGGGTGCCCACTCGCGTATGGGACGCAGGCGATCGACCTGGCTCACCACAGCAATCACAGGTAAATCCGCGACTTCTGCCTTCGCGTCCTTGAGGAAGTCCACATCCATTTGCAGCGCTGGATCAAGGGCGGGCGTGACCAGCAGCAGCAAATCTGCTTGCGTGATATAGTCCAGCACTTGCTCCCGTAAATCATCCCGCGTTGCCTGCTCGTACCCTGGCGTATCCCACAGCGTTAACGTTTCGCCCTCTGCCGCTTCCCAATGGTAGGACTGTACCCGATCGGTACTGGGCAGCACGTCAACCTCAGCGCGACGATCGACAAAAAGGGTATTGATCAAGCTGCTCTTTCCCGCTCCCGTTCGCCCAACCAGGAGGATATTGACGGGTTTCTGCTCCACCGCTTCAGCAGGTTCAGCTTGCGTCAGAATATCGCGTAAGGTTTGAGTTTTCGTTTTGGCTGCTGGGGTTGAAGCTGGTAATTCCAACGTGGCAGCAGGCATTCCCCCATAAAGCGCGATCGCCTGTCTGCCCAGATTGGTCAACGCTGCTTCCCGCAAAAGCTGTCCCAAATTCACCAACAGTTCTTGTGTGGCTCGATTGCTCGATCGCTGAGTCGCCGTCCGTGCCAGCGCTGCCACTGGATTCAACAACCACTGCGCCCAGTTCCATACTTGCAGCACCTTGCGCGCCGAGGGTTCCAGCTTTTGGTAGATCTCATACGCCTGATACGCCTGCCCAATCGTCACCTGATTAAGGGCAGGCGACAGCTTTTGCATCCACTGATCCATGTCGTCTACTGTGCCCCGCATCAGCGCATACGCCTGTGGAACGTAGATTTGCAGCAGCGGACGTTGTACCTGTGGGTAATAGGCATGGGCAACTGCTTCCACTACCTGCTTACACCGTCCCCAAAACTCAGTCCATCCTTCCCAAAGCGGTGGATCACTCCGCGCTTCTTCCAGGATTGCATGGATGGCTGTTTCCGCTTGTCGAGTGGTGCTATTGGTCGGTGCCGTTGTCGCTTCCGTTACGTCTGCCTCCAGCTCTTCCGTTACCTCAGCAACGACCGCTTGCACTTGCGCTAATGCGGGTTGCGTCCATTTCACCAGCAGCCACCGCCACAGCACAAACATAAGCACCACAACGCCCCAGATCCAGCTAATGCCCCACTGCTGAATCTGAAACCCTGCTGCAATGACTAGAAAGCTGATAATGCTGGCGATCGGAAGTCCCAACGCCATCCACTGCCACAGTTTTAATCGCACCATTGCCACCGTTTGAGCGCGTTCTCTCTAGTTTAGGCAATTGGGGGTAAGAGGTGAGGAGTGAGGGGTGAGGAGTGAGGGGTGAGGAGTGAGGAGTGAGGAGTGAAAGTTCTAAGTTCAGTCGCTATCAGCAGTCAGCTATCATCCTTTAGACTTTAGCTTTTAGCCCTCATCCTTTAGCCTTAAGCCTTCTCCGCTCTAACAACCAACAACTAACAACTGAATATCACTTCTGACCACTGTGCCATTGAGCTTGCAGAGTTGTTTGCAGATTTGAAATCGAAAGGGGCTGCATCGGCAGGTAGCCAGAAATAACCGCCAGAGCTGTGGTGATGGCGATCGCGTTAACTACGGCAGCACTTTTGTTGAGCAAGGAACTAGACATGACGACTTCGGAGCGTGTAGTCCCCTAGTTATGTCATGGTTCCTCTGCTGCGACCGTGACTCTTAGACACTGGAATCGTAATCTACATCACATTTGAAAGTGATCAACCTCGCATGTGTAGCTCTAGTCGTCTGAATGTCACCACTACAACGGGCAAAGCTTGGAGAAAATCATTCACAAAATGCAGTCTTACGAGAGGTACCGCAAAATAGCTCCCATTGAGTAGCCAACAGTCAGCGGTCAGCGGTCAGCCTTTTTAGCCTTCATCCTTTAGCCTTTATCCTTTAGCCTTTGTCCTTCATCCCTCATCCCTCCCTCTGCCTCCTGCCCTCTGCCTCCTGCCTTCTAAATCTCTCCAGCAAACAGCTTCAGGGTCGTTAACACAGAAGCTCGATCGGGCGAAAGACGCTGGCTTAAATCGAACTCTGTCACGATCGCGTCCAGGGCTTCTCCTTGCTTCCATCGATCGCTGAGTGCGGTGATTTCCTTCCAGAGCAGGTCGCTTTCAGCATAGGTTTTGGCAAGGGCGATGGGAAGATCGGGGCGTGGGCTGCCTTCTGCCTGCGTCATCATATTGTGCGGAATAGCTAGTTTGCGATCGAAACAGTGATACCAGCATTTGGGCTGAAATTGCAGCGCAGACTCAAACAACTGACGGTGTTCTTCACTGTCTACGGCAAGATCGCTCTCACTCGACACAATGAGCATGGGTGCCGCAGGCTGGTCTTTCGCACGATCGAGGATTGCTTGACCCATATCTAAAAATACCCGCAGCGCTGGCATATGAAAGCCACCGTACCCAAAACCAACTTTTCCTGGCTCTGTCTTCCACTCAAAATACACGTTCATCCGCTCTACAACCCAGTCCACCAAAGCATTAGTACCGCCTAAGTATGGTGCGAACAGTAAGCTGCGATCGACCTGCTGAGCATATTCAAACGCCAGCCATGCGCTCAACGTACCGCCACCCGATAAGCCTCCGACCAGCACACGATCGCCCAAAGCTTGAGCGTTTTCTAGCCACTTTTGCCCAAACTCCTGATAAATGTCTGGGTTCTCTGGCAGCGGTGGTGGTTGATCGTCATTCCAGTCGCCTGCCTGTCCATGCCCCGGCAGCAGCGGAATCAGGACGTTGTAACCTGTCTGAAAGAATGCTTCACCAATGGGGACGAACTGTTCCGGCACAGCAGTAAAGCCGTGGAAGAAGATAATGACTTTAGCCGTTGGGTTTGATTGCAAGAGAAAGCGCGATCGACAAGCGTCATCGCGGAGTCCAAGCGCCTCTTCCCGTGCTCTTGTCTTGTTAATCAGAGTTTCGATCGCGTCACGATAAGTCGTCATTTCACCAACACCCTCTTGCCTTGCGTGATGGAGCAGTCTGGTGCTGCTTCACAGCCGTTGTAACGTTAATTCGCTGGTTTTCCCAGGAGTCTTACGGTAGATCTGAACGGCATCTAGTTGTTCTGAAGCTGTGCTGTAGAGAATTTGAAGACATCCTACCGTCGATCGAACGCATGAAGATAAACTTATGTAAATATTGACGATCTCGACTAAAAACTGTATGATTAGATACAGAAAAGTAAATCGTTCATCTCGACTTCTGCACTTAGGCTAAGGCTCACGATTCAAACGAGTCTGCCAGCAACAGAAACCGGACGGAAGTAGGGAGTCATCCCGAAGGAACGCGCCTCTCGCAATACATTATCCAGGAGGCGAATCATGAAACTTTCTTATCGCGGCGTTGATTACGACTTTAACCCTTCTTCTCTGCAAGCGCGTGGTGCAAAGCATCGTTTGTCTGAAGTTTCTAAAGCAAGGGCTTTGGGTGCTATTCTCACGTACCGGGGTGCTGCCTACACGGTTGACCCATCTGCTCAGTTTGTATCAGCTAACCTTGGTGCTCCCGCAGGAACCGTGCTGACGTACCGTGGTTTTTCTTACACTGTGCAGCCCGCCGCCCAAACTGTACCCGCTTCAGTGGTTGCCGCAGAACCAGCCGTAGTGAATGCTATCAAGGCTCCTGCTACTTCCATTCAAGAGCAAGCGCGGACATTGACGATGAATCATCATCGTGCGATGAAAAAACGGCAACAGGTTATGTTGGTGCGATCGGCGGCTGAAGTTGGTATGCCTGCCACGGCGGTGAGTCATTGGGAGCGGCTTCAGGAGACCTTCAACCCCGCATTTCAGGCAACCTACGATCGCAGTCATGTGGCTTTGAGCTAATGCAGACTTGCCAGGACTCACCACGAGTTCTGGACTGTCTCCTAAAGAGTGTACAAAATGCTGCCATCTCTACAACGAGGTGGCTTTTTTTTTGAGGAAGGCAGGAGAAGCAGAGGGCAGGAGGCAGCAGCAGACAGGCAAGAAGTGAGGGGGTGCAGGAAAAAGTGCGCGATCGTGTCACTTTTTCTTGCGGTGCTGCTTAATTGCGAAAAGACTGGTAGTATACAAATTGTTGTTTCTTCAAGCGTTGAAACGACACGCGCACCGTTAGGTTTGCTTCAAATAGATTTGCTTCAAACTGAGCAAGCTAGAGATGGGTGCGGTTGGATGTTTCGGTGGCGGCTCTACCAGCTTCGGCTTTATTGATACTGTCAGCATGGCACGAGTACGACAGGCGCAAACATTAACTTCCCCCAATTACTATGGAACTGCGATCGCTTGCCAAGAATAGAGCGTCCGAGATTGAGACGTATATTGAGGTTCAGGCTCGTGAGGGTCTGATGCTGGCGGAGTCGCATCGCTATAGCGAGGCGATCGCTTGCTATAACCGTGTCCTTCAGATCCGAGAAAACCACTTTGCAGCTTGCTATGGTCGCGGTGTTGCGCTGGCAAACTTGGGGCAGTACGAGTCAGCGCTTCTTAGTTTTGACCAGGCGATCGCGTCTGATGCCACTCAGCATGAAGCCTGGACGTTTCGTGCGGTTGCTTTGATTCATCTAGAACGGTATCAAGATGCTTTGACAAACTGCGAACAGGCTCTAGCTTTGCAGCCTAATGATTGGGAGGCGCTAACCTTTCGTGGTGTGGCGTTCTACTACTTGGGGCAATATCAGCGTGCCTACGAGAGCTACGATCGAGCTACTGGACAGACGACTGAAGGGTGGAGTTTGCAAACATGGTTAACCAGCCTGTGGCATCGGCTTAGCCGGAAGCAACCCAGCTAGCAAAATTCCAGAGTAGCTTACCAGACCTCGGAGGTTTGAACCAGGGAGCGGGCATTTAAATCCCGTAGCGGTTTAAACCTCCGAGGTTTTAGTCAGAATGCGTAAGCCCTACATTAATTGCCTATCTTACCTAAAAATTTCTATCAAAATAGTTTGCAATCAAATAGTTTGCGTGATATACCTGTATATATATTGTACGAAGTCGTACAGTATGGAGTTGAACAGAGCAGGGCGAGCAGAATAGTTCCAGACACAAACGGGCTATCTCTGCTTAAAAGCGCTTTCCATGATGCTTCCAATGCCAGTTCACGTTCTAAATCATCGCAAACACAAACAAACGGAGAGGCTTATATGAGTACGGACCTGAAAGCAACCTTTGAAGACATCAAAACCCAGGTTTTGCAAGGCAAAGCAATGGATGTTTTCGAGCAATACTACGCGGATGGTGTAGTGATGCAAGAGAATGACAATCCGCCAACGGTGGGCAAAGACGCGAACCGTCAGCGCGAACTGGAGTTTTTCTCAAAGCTGACCGAGTTTCGAGGAGCCGAGGTGAAAAGCGTTGCCTACGGCGATGATGTCATCATTTCGGAGTGGTTTTTAGACTACACTCATGCCGATTGGGGTAAGCGCACTTACGATCAGGTGTCTGTCCAAAAGTGGAAAGACGGCAAAGTTGTCTATGAGCGCTTCTATTACGCTAGCTGAGGCGCTTGTTTAAGCGAACTTGTTTGAACTGCTAGAAACTGCCGGGAAGACGATCGCTCTCGCCACATCTCCACACCAGAAGAGCGATCGTCTTTCCTGCAAACACATTTACTGCCTATCCCCTACACCCCGCACCCTACACCCCATGACTCTTACCAATCACCCAATGCCGACGGAAAAACCGTGACAGCGACGATTCTTCCAACGTGAGGCAAATGGGGCGACCATGAGGGCAGGTGCGCGGATTGCGGGTTTGCTGCCACTGATTGAGCAGGGTTTGCATCTCGTGAAGAGACAGCGGCGTGCCGTTACGAATGGCACTGCGACACGCTGTAGCCACTTGCGCCGTTTGTAAGTCTCCACCCAAACTGAGTTCTAGCAGGGCTTCTGTGCAATCGTCGCGCTGCGCCAGGATCGCTGGAGCCGATCGCGCCATCCACACCGTTTCGCCAAAGGGTTCAATGTCTAAACCTAGGCGTTGCAGTTGTTCCACTTGAGAAACGGCAGGTTGATTCAAAATGATCGCTGGTTCAAGGGGGACAAGCTGCCAGCGATCGCACAACTGCTCGTACAGCACCCGCTCATGGGCAATATGCTGCTCCACCAACCAAACGCCCGTAGGATGCTCGGCAAGAATGTAGGTGTTGTGGACTTGAGCAAGGGCTTTGAGGGGTGAGGAGTGAGGAGTGAGGAGTGAGGAGTGAGAAGAGTTTTGAGTTGCGTTTGCCTCCCCTGCTTCCCCTACTTCCCCTGCCTCCCCTGCTTCCTCTGCCCCCCTTGCTTCTCCTCCTTCTGCCTCCTGCCTCCTGCCTCCTGCCTCCTGCCTTCTGCCTTTTGCCTCCTGAACCCTCCTCTCACCATACCCACCTTCCGCTTCAGCCGTTTTCAGCAGTGTGCCGACTCGTTGCGAATAGAGAGTATCTGAAAGATTCAGAGGGCTGAGGCGCAGCGCTTGCTCGATCGCGCTGGCAACCTGCTCTCGCCAAAAGCTGAGGTGATGCAAGTAGATTTCGGACTTAGCGGGATGGCGGTTCCAGTCGATGTGCTCTGGGGGCACCTGGAGATGGATGAGGCAAATGGGGAAGCGATCGCGTGGCACAGTTTGCCGAAAGCTTGCCAGAATCGTCTGCTCTAGCTCTGGCATTTGGACAAAGCGACCATTGATTGCCACGCGAACCCAATCAGGACGGTGACGATGGCAGCGATCGGGCAAGCCGAGGAGGAGGTAGAGGGAGGGATGAGGGATGAGGGATGAGGGATGAAAGGAGATTCGACTTTCTTTAGCTTTTAGTCTTAATCCTGGATCCTTTTCCAACTCCTTAACTTTTAGCGTCAACTCCTGCAAATCATCTGCCTGTACGTCGCGCAAAATTTGGGGCAAAATTTGCAGTGCAGTGGTGCCAGCCCAAAGATGAAACCAGTCACGATCGCGGGGCGTGTCGCTGCGAGTGTCGGTCTGCTGCACCTGCCAGGTGACTTGCGGATGACAGAGCGCCAGTTGATGGATGGTGGCTTGTACAGCCCGCATTTGCTGAGCTAGAGGTGGTAAGCCTTGACGACGAGATGCCCAGGTGCCAAAGAGCTGATCGACGGTGACAACGGTGCCAGGAGCGATCGCAGCAGGCTCTGTGTGCAGTGGCTTTCCCTGAGTGTTATAGAGGACATGCCAACCTTCACTAGATCCTGCTGAACGACTCAGAATTTGGAGATCGGCAAGTTGGGCAAGGCTATGGAGGGCTTCACCTCTGAAGCCCAGGCTGGTGATCTTCAAGAGATCATGGCTGTCTCGAATTTTGCTGGTGCTGTGGGGGGCTGCGGCTTGCTTCAGGTCTACCAGACTCATGCCAATGCCGTTATCTGCCACGCGTAATCGCCATTGTTCTGGTGAAAGCGCGATCATAATGCGGGTTGCCCCAGCATCCAGCGCATTTTCTGCTAACTCGCGCACCACTGCCGCCAGGGAATCAATGACTTCTCCCGCTGCAATGAGATGCACAACCTCTACTGGTAAAGCCCCAATCCCAGATGTCATACCTTTAGTGTAGGTGAGACGGCAAGTGGATGAACATGCAATCAGCGGTCAGGAGTGAGGGGTCAGGGGTCAGGGGTCAGCCTTTTAGCCTTCATCCCTCATCCCTCATCCCTTTGCCTCTGCCTCTGCGCTCAATCTCGATGACGTTAATCACTGAGCGGGTCTCCAGAGCTTGATTTTGCCGTCGTTGCCCGTGCTGACGATCGTCTGTCCATCGGGTGTCATGCCGACCACAAGAATTGGGTTATCCGAGAGGGTTTTGAGCAGCACTCCGGTGGCGAGATCCCAGACCTTGATGGTTTTATCGCGGCTACCGCTGACGAGCGTGCGTCCGTCAGGGGCGATCGCAATGGAGGTGATCACATCAGCGTGACCGATCAGGGTGGCGTGCAGTTGGGTCGTCTGTAGATCCCAAAGCTTGAGCGTGTTATCGCCGCCGCTGACGAGCTGTTTTCCATCGGGGCTGAAGGCAAGGGTATACACCGGGCGTTTGTATGCCACAAAGGTATGGATGGAGTCGCCTGCGGTCGGGTTCCAAAGCCGAATGGTGCCATCATAGCTGCTGCTAGCCAGGGTTTTACCATCCGGGCTAAAGGCGATTGCATTGACGGTATCGGTGTGACCAATCAGAGTGCGGAGCAATTGCCCGGTCGAGACATTCCAGAGTTCAACGGTTTTTTTCCAACTGCTGGTCGCAAGGATAGTGCCATCGGGACTAAAGGCGATCGACTGTACAGGAAAGGGATACGTTGCTAATGATCGAATGAATTTCCCAGTGCTAGCTTGCCAGAGCCTCACTTTGCCGTCATCGCCACCCGTCGCCAAGCTTTGCCCATCCAAACTAAAGGCGAGCGATTCCACTCTGGAGCGAACGCTGAAGTCGCGCAGTTGTTTGCCTGTGCTGACTTCCCATAGATCGGCAAAGCCTTCAACGCTACCGCTGGCGATCGTTTTACCGTTTGGGCTGATAGCAATCTGGAGGATAGGTTCATCTGCTTTGCTAATCGTGCGCACTAGCTGCGCCGACTGCCAGGGATTGGACACACTGGCGCTGGGTGAAGGGCGATCGATCGACGACGGGAAATCTGAAGACGAGGAGGAATCACAGCCTGTGAGAATGCCTGTAAAAGCTGCGATCGTGACTAATCCGCTGAGAATGATGCCTCTTGCTGACATTGCGATCGTCCCTCTGCTGCCACTCCTTTTTATTTTTGCACCTTGGAGGTGAGTATTTTTGCACCTTGGAGGTGGGTTATTTTTGCACCTCAGAGGCAGATGGTGTAGGTTCCTCCAGCACCGATTTAGTCGGTGTGGGCACTGCGGTTGGGCTGACCACTGGCGGGTTGGCAGAAACATCCATTGCGGCGATCGGAGTCAGCAACCGAGCGATTTCTGCCTCCTTCTGGAGTTGCTGTGTGGAAGAGACCAGCTTACTCAGGCTATTAATCAGCTTGCGAAGGTTGACTCGAAAGCTGGGATCACCTGTTAGCTCGTCCAGATCGGAGGTAATTTTTTGCGTGTTCTGAAAAGTCGAGCGAGCTGAATCCAACGTTTGCTGGAGGAGGAGCAGATTATTTGGATTGCCAAAATCTTGCGAGAAGGTGCGTAAATTGGCAGAGGCAGCCGCTGCATTTGCAGAGAGCGTTTCCAGGTTGCGGAGGATTTCTGTACGCTTCACCTGGTTCAAAACCGGGGCAAGGCTGGCGATTGCGCCCTTCAGTTCACCGCTTGCCTCACTCACGTTGCTCAGGGTCGTGGTGAGCGAAGTCCGATTGGTCGCCAGCAGTCGATTGGCTTCCTGTGCGGTTAAACCCAACTGACGAGCAGAGAGGCGAAATTCATCCAGCGTTGGTGCCACCGATTTCAAGGGTTTGGACACTTCACGACTGAGTTTGGCAATGCCCGCTGCTGCATTAGAGGCATTCTTCGCCACTGAGTTCACATTGGCGGTAAATTCGGGGTCGCTGACCAGGTTGGCAATACGAAGAACAGCCCGGATCAGCTCGTTGACGTTGAGCCTTGCTTGCCCTTGCAGCCTGGAGTTATTGCAAATAATGATGCTGGGGTTGCAGTTGCGATCGAGCGGTTGGGCAATGTTACCGGGTGGCAGATCTTGAAGCGGCGAAATGTCGATCGACGGTTCCCCAATTAGCCCGGATTGATTCGCCTCAATCACCGCGCTACTGGGAATTAACAAGTCGGAAGGAGAGATTTTTACTTTCAAGATCACGCCTCTGGGCTGCGGTTTCACGCCCACAACTTCGCCCACTCGAATGCCCCGATAGGCAACGGGGGTGCCCTGTTTGATGCCGCCTGCATTATCAAATTCGACAAAGGCGTTGTAGCTGCGTTTACCCGGACTGAAGCCCCGCAACCAGATGACCAGCAGCACAAAAAGCCCGACTGCTAGTAAAACGAATAGCCCCAAAGAGCTTTCCCGGAGCGATCTCGAGAGTCGTCTGCCGCCTGTGGAATTCTGCATACACTATCCTCACACTTTTTCAAACCATCAACCCGTGGCGTGAATGGGTCCCCTGGTACTGCCTCTGGCAAACTGTTGTACCATCGGATGATCAGTGGTGTTCATCTCCTGAGGAGCACCTTCCCACTGAATTTTGCCCTCATAGAGAAAGACCAGGCGATCGACGGCACGACGAATCGTGCTTTCCTGGTGGGTCACGATCGCGTAACTGCTACAACCAACATTGACACACTGCAATTGTCGGATGACATCTTCTAAAACCGTTGAGGCGATCGGGTCTAAGCCAGCGGTTGGTTCATCGTAAAGCAGCACTTCTGGTTGATCGCGCGGATTATCGGGGTTTGCAATGATGGCACGCGCAAAGCTCACCCGCTTCCGCATCCCACCCGAAAGCTCAGCCGGGTAGCGATCGCCAATATCCGCTAGCCCAACTGTCTCCAGCTTGTCTTTCACCAATTGCCGAATCCGCTGCCGTGGTAGCTTGGAATGCCGCAACAGGTAGAAGCCAACATTCTCTTCCACGGTCAATGAGTCAAACAACGCCGATTGCTGAAACACCAGCCCAATGCTGATTGGATCAGGCACATCGTCGATCGACCCTAGCCGCTGCTGCCCCTGAACGAAAATTTCGCCTTCGTCTGGCACATCCAACCCCGCAATGATGCGCAGAATGGTTGACTTGCCCGTACCTGACGGTCCAATAATGCCGAGTGCATCCCCCCGATGAAGCGTCAGGTCAACGCGGTCTAAAACAACGCGATTACCAAAGGCTTTGGAGACTCCCTTTAATTCGATTAACGGCTCACCCATCAGCGTATTCGTAAGGACAAAGAGGGTTCAACGTTGCAGCGATCGCAACAATGCCCTTACCTTTACACGGTCTGCTTGTGTTTAACAAGCCCCCACACGGTGCAGTTGAGTTGAAACGTTGGGGAGTGAGGGGTGAGGAGTGAGGGGCGAGGAGTGAGGGGTGAGGAGCGAGGAGTCAACTTTTTAGCCTTTAGCCTTGCCTTCTGCCCTCTGCTCTCTGCCTTCTGCCCTCTGCCTCCTGCCTCCTGCCTTCTCAACGCAATCAAAACTTTCCCCTCTCCAGGCAAGTGCGTAATCAAACGATAAAGATCCTTCAGAATGCTGGCATGGCTAATTTAGAGCAAGTTAGAACCAGCATAGTGTCGTCTTCAAACCTCATGAAGGCGGCACTCTGAAACCTGCTTGCCACGCATCGGGTTTCAGGGACTCCAAACGTACGTGCTGCCGTGTCCTTCGGTTTTGAAGTCGCGGTAGCTTTTCTATTGCGTGCTACGTGCTTTGCCAACCTTTAAGGGGGGAAAGACTCCATCATTCATATGAAGACATATGAAGACTCATTCATCAACTTGTTTGCTACGACACCATTGCCGCGCTTAACCGTTGAATGTAATCCCTGCCGCGAGGGTGAAGACAGTGCAAACGAGAATGATAAAATGGATTATGAAAAGATTATGAAATCGAGCCAATGTCATTCTCTAACGATGATGTGCCGTCTAAAGTCACTGATGCCCCTAGCCTGCCAGAAGTGCATCGAAGCATCCCGATTCCTACCATCAAGGGCTTTTGGCGCAAAATGGTGGCATATGCAGGACCAGGCTATTTGGTTTCAGTTGGTTACATGGATCCAGGCAATTGGGCAACCGATTTGGCAGGTGGTTCCCGGTTTGGCTATACCCTGCTGAGTGTGATTTTGCTCTCAAACCTGATGGCTGTACTGCTGCAATCGCTGTGTGTGCGGTTGGGGGTTGCGACTGGAAAAGATTTGGCTCAGATGTGCCGCGATTCCTTCAGCCCTAAAGTGAGCTTTGTGCTGTGGGTGCTATGCGAGATTGCGATCGCTGCCTGCGACCTGGCAGAACTGTTGGGTAGCGCGATCGCCTTACAACTGTTGTTTGGGCTACCGCTCCTCTGGGGCGTGTGCATCACCGCGCTGGATGTACTGGGCTTACTCTTTTTGCAAAGTAAGGGCTTTCGCTACGTCGAAGCGCTTGTCATCATGCTGGTTGCCACGATCGGGACATGCTTTGCCGCTGAGATCCTGTTTTCACGCCCTGATGTGGCGAGTATTGTGCAGGGCTTTCTGCCCGATCGCGAGATTTTGCGCGATCCCGAAAAGCTTTACATCGCGATCGGCATTCTGGGTGCGACGGTGATGCCGCATAACCTGTATCTCCACTCCGCGATCGTTCAGACCCGCGCCTGGGAACCCACTCCTGAAAAACGACGCGAGGCAATCCGGTTTGGCACGATCGACTCGACTGTGGCACTCACCCTGGCACTGTTCATCAATGCTGCCATTTTAATTGTGGCGGCGGCAACCTTCCATAACAACGGCTATCGAGAAGTCGCCGAAATCCAGGATGCCTACAAACTGCTGTCACCGTTGCTGGGTGTCAGCGCTGCCAGTACCATCTTTGGGTTAGCGCTCCTTGCCTCTGGTCAAAGCTCTACGCTGACTGCAACGCTGGCAGGGCAAATTGTCATGGAAGGGTTTCTGCACCTTCGCATTCCTTCCTGGTTGCGGCGCATTGTCACTCGCCTGCTGGCGATCGTGCCTGCGGTCATTGCGATCGTCTTTTTTGGCGAACACAGTACGGGCAATCTGCTGGTGCTCAGTCAGGTCATTCTCAGCTTGCAACTCTCGTTTGCCGTTGTGCCCCTGGTCATGTTTACGAGCGATCGACGGCTCATGGGCGAATTTGTCAATCCGACGTGGCTTAAGGTGCTTGCTGGGGCTGTAGCCGTCATCATCGTGAGCCTGAACCTCTGGCTGCTGCTGCAAACGTTTTTAGGATGGCTGTAAGCAGGAGGCAGAAGAGGAGGCAGAAGGCAGGAGGCAGGAGGCAGGAGGCAGAGGGAAAAAGGGGAAGGGGGAAAGGGGAAGAGGAGGCAGACGGCAAGAAGATGAGGGATGAAAAGCTGACAGCTACCGAACTCAAAACTCTTAACTCTCAACTCGTCCCATCAAATGCCTCCCTTACAATAGTGATACGGCACTTCAGAGGCTTCGTTATGACGGAAGCGGCGATCGGGAAACGACTTACCTTCGAGGAATACTTGGACTACGACGATGGTACGGACACGCACTACGAATTGGTGGCGGGGGAATTAGCTGCAATGCCACCAGAAAGTCGCCTAAACTCACAAATCTCACTTTTCTTGGCACTTGAGTTGGCTAAACTCATATCTCCTGATCGTGTTTGCCATAAAGATACGGAAATTGAAGTGACGGGACCGCAGGCGCAGGTTCGTTTACCTGACCTGATGGTGCTATCGGCTGAGTTGGCGGCGATGCTGGGTGATCAACGGGGCACGATTACACGCGACATGCCACCGCCGCTACTCATTGTGGAAGTGGTGTCTCCTGGCAAAGCGAATGAAGAGCGAGACTACCGCTACAAGCGCTCTGAGTATGCAGCCAGAGGCATTTTTGAATATTGGCTTATCAACCCACGGCGATCGAATGTTACTGTTCTAACGCTGGTAGCGGGACTTTACGAAGCCGCGGAGTATACAGGCGACATGATCATCCAGTCACAATTTGAGGCGTTGTCGCTGACCGCTGATCAGGTTTTGAACGCGGGAAAGTAATCCGCCGCGCCTGTTAGGCAAAGACTCTAACACTGAAGCTTGCCAGCATTGTGGTTTATCCTGAAGAGAGCTTCATTAACGGAACTTCATAGTTTTTCCTTTCCGCCTTCCTATGAAATGCATTATCGATCGTCGCGCCCAGTTTTCTGCCAGCCATCGCTACTGGTTGCCCGAACTGAGTGAGGCTGAGAATTTTGAGCGGTTTGGTGCCTGTGCCCGATCGCCCGGTCATGGTCACAACTACGTCCTCTATGTCTCAATGGCAGGCGAACTGGATGAGTACGGCATGGTGCTAAACCTATCCGATGTAAAGCAGGTCATTAAGCGCGAAGTCACCAGCCAGCTTGATTTTTCTTATCTCAACGATGCCTGGGCAGAGTTTCAGGACACGCTACCAACCACCGAGGCAATCGCGCGTACCATCTGGCAGCGGCTTGCACCCCACTTGCCGATCGTCCGCATTCAGCTTTTTGAACATCCCGAACTCTGGGCAGACTACTACGGAAACCACATGGAAGCCTATCTCACCATCAGCACCCACTTCAGCGCCGCCCATCGTCTGGCGCGTCCCGACCTCAGCTATGAAAAGAATTGCGAAATTTACGGCAAATGCGCTCGCCCCAATGGGCATGGACACAACTACCACCTCGAAGTCACCATCAAAGGCGAGATCGAGCCGCGCACCGGGATGATTGCCGATCTCGTTGCTTTCCAAAAAGCCGTGGATGATTACGTTGTGGAACCCTTCGACCACACCTTTCTCAACAAAGACATCCCCTACTTCGCTGAAGTCGTGCCGACTGCCGAAAACATTGCCGTCCACATCCGATCGCTCCTGGAACAGCCCATCCGCGACATTGGCGCACAATTGCACAAAGTCAAACTCATCGAAAGCCCCAACAATTCCTGTGAAGTTTACAGCACAGGAGCGGAGCCAGCGGTGACGCAGATGTCGGTGCGTGAACCCATGATGGTGAAGGGATGAGTTGAGTGAGGTGAGAGGGGTGAAGTGAGAGGAGGACGAGGAAAAGCTTTGAGCTTTCTACCAGCCTTCTGATTTTACCTTTTGACTCCTTCTAACAACTAACAACCTTTCTTGAATGCCCATCGGGCTATACAACTAAAAACTTCTTCAATCAAGTCGCCTTCGACACCGATCGCCCCTTCCCCTGTGGTCGGTGATCGTCGAGGTGAACGACTTTTGCTTCGTTGCTTTCTCTTGCGACCCGGATCAACAAACCAGCAGACACCAGGCTGGAAATCATCGAACTGCCGCCATAGCTAAAGAGTGGCAGCGGTAATCCTGTCGTCGGCAAAGCACCTGTGGCAACACCGATATTCAGCAGCGATTGCCCCACCATCAGCACCATCACGCCGATCGCAATCAGCCGATACACCGAATTTTGCGCTTTCATGGCAACCCGCAGTGCCAGGGTTGCATAGGCGATCAGCATCAGCATCAGCATTGAGCAACCCACAAAGCCAAATTCTTCTGCAAAGACCGCAAAGATAAAGTCGGTGTACTGAATGGGAAGATAGAACAACTTTTGCTGCGATAGCCCAAAGCCCGATCCCCAACTGCCGCCAGAGCCTACCGCTAAAAGGCTTTGCACCAGTTGGTAGCCGTCCCCAGTTGCGTCTGCCCAGGGATTCAAAAACGACAAAATGCGGCGACGCTGGTAGCTTCTAAAACTGACGCTGAGTACGGCAAGACAAACGCCTGCCAGTGCCGTGCCGCCCATGTAAGAATACGGTAGCCCCGCTGCCAGCGCGACCAGCCAAAGCAACATGCCGCATAAGGCTGTTGTACTCAGGTTTGGTTGCAGCAAAATGCCGATCAGCACCAGCCCAAAAATGCCTAGCCAGAGCACTCGTGTTCCTCGCTTCAGGCGATCCCATTGTCCAAAGATGCGGGCACTCTGAAGCACCAAAAAAGGCTTGATGAGTTCTGACGGTTGAATCTGGAACGAGCCGAGAAAGAGCCAGCGGGTGGCACCGTTCACAGATGTGCCAACGCCCGGAAGCGCGGTCACTAAAATCAAGCCCAAAATCACGACTAAAAACCAATCGGCGACACCGACGATGTAGCGCAGTGGCGAATGCACGACGAGGTTAAACCCGACCAGCCCCACCAGAATCCATAGGATCTGCACTTTGAAGTAGTAAAGCCCGTCGCCTCGATCGGCATCTGCAACCGCATACGATGCCGAAAACAAAACCGTCAGTCCCAGCAGGAGCCAGAGAAACGTTAGCCAGCGTAGCCAGCGTGCCTCAGATGACCAACCCTGAGCCGAAGTATCAAAAAAAGGAATAAGGACGCGCAGGTTCACGTTTGGGTGGGAAAGAAGGGTAAGGACACAACGCCGACACAAATTAAACCCCAGTGTAGGCTAACCAGTCTAGGTCAATCTGTTGAAATGAAGAAGAAGTTTTGCAAAGAGAGGAATGACTTTCGTACTGGCACGCATCAACAGCTTCCCAGCACGGAATTAGACCTTAAGTATCACCGCTCTCTCAGGCAAGCAGGCTATAATTTCGGGTAGTTACAATTCTGAATAAACGCGGCAGTTTCCTGGCAGAGAGTTTCTATGAGTAGTCCCTTTGATGCTTTCTTTATTGGCAGAGCGCTGGCTGAAGCGGTTTACGAACAAACCGAGCGGGCGTTGACGGATGCGCTGAGTGAACTGGGTAAATTTGATGCCGAGCAGCGAGAGCGGTTGCGTCAGTTTACAGACGAGGTGCTGGCGCGTGCCCAACGAGAGGCAGATGCCGCTAGACAAGCGCGTTCTACCACTGCGATCGTCACCGTAGGGTCGCAACCAACCGACCTACAAGCCACGATCGACGAACTTCGTGCAGAAGTCGCGCAACTTCGCTCTGAGCTGAAGCGGTATCGCAGCAACAGTCCGGCTTAAATTGAAGTCTGGCTTGGGTTTACATCCTGTGTACAGACTTCAACCTGATAAATCAGTTACACTCAGTTACATAAAACAAACTTTTAGGAATTCGAGTGTCTGTTTTTTCCCACGACTCCGACCCCTTACAGCAATCTGCGGAGCCTGTTGATGGTGTCAACGCGCATCAAACGGATGTAGATGGTTTGACAAAGCATCGGGTGCCAGCGTATCCATTTGATCACTTAGATGGCACGAATGGCAAGTTTGCGTCGATTAAAGGTGATGATCATGCGATCACATCCAGCCCGAACGGTGCCTTTCACTATACGGCTGCTGCGGACTTGCCAGAGGCTCCTCCCCCTAAAGCCGATCCAAAAAAAACGGTAACGGCTGAAGAAGCTGTGGCACACCAGTATGAGCAGGCTGTTCGCAATGGTCAGGCACCTGTAGAAGTCCCATCGGTTAGGGGCACTCGGCAGCCAAAGCCGAAAGCTTATGGGGACAAATCCTACCGATGGAGTCGGGAAAATTATTCTCGTCTGGGTCGGACCTACGATATCCAGTCTTTTGTGTGGCTGCTGCTCTTTTCACAATGGCTCTACAAAAAGCCCTGGAGCTATCCTGGTGGGATGACCGAGGAGAAGCAAACGCAACGGCGGCGTAAACAGGCGATTTGGATTCGGGACACGCTGCTGGATCTGGGACCCACGTTTATTAAGGTTGGGCAACTTTTCTCTACCCGTGCCGACCTCTTCCCCACAGAATATGTCGAAGAGCTATCCAAGCTGCAAGACCGAGTGCCTGCATTTAGCTACGAGCAGGCAAAAGTCATTATTGAGCAAGATTTGGGAAAGCCTATCCAGCAGCTTTTTCAGAGTTTTGACCCAATTCCCCTCGCGGCTGCAAGTTTGGGACAGGTGCATCGCGCACAGCTTCATTCGGGTGAAGAAGTCGTAGTAAAGGTGCAGCGTCCTGGCTTGCTCAAGCTGTTTAAGATTGACCTGGCTATCCTCAAAGGCATTACCCGCTACTTCCAGAACCATCCTGAATGGGGCAAGGGGCGCGACTGGCTGGGCATTTATGAGGAGTGCTGCAAAATTTTGTATGAGGAAGTCGATTATCTCAACGAAGGGCGCAACGCAGACACGTTTCGACGCAACTTTCGGCAAGAAGAGTGGGTTTCTGTGCCGCGCGTCTACTGGCGCTATGCCTCGCCTCGCGTATTGACGCTGGAGTATCTACCGGGGATCAAAATTAGTCACTACGAAGCCCTGGAAGCGGCAGGACTCGATCGCAAATCGCTGGCTCAAATGGGCGCAAAAGCTTATTTGCATCAATTGCTGAACGATGGCTTTTTTCATGCCGATCCCCATCCTGGTAACATTGCGGTTAACCCGGACGGATCGCTCATTTTCTATGATTTTGGCATGATGGGGCAGGTCTCAATTCTCACCCGCGAGAAGCTGCTGGAGGTATTCTTTGGGGTAGCGCAGAAGGATGGCGATCGCGTGGTTGCGTCCCTGGTGGAACTGGGTGCGCTGGCTGAAGCGGACGATATGGGTCCTGTGCGGCGATCGGTGCAGTTCATGCTGGATAACTTCATGGACAAGCCGTTTGAAAACCAATCGGTGAGTGCCATCAGCGACGATTTATACGAAATTGCTTACGGACAACCGTTTCGGTTTCCAGCGACGTTTACCTTTGTGATGCGTGCCTTTTCTACGCTGGAAGGTGTGGGCAAGGGGCTTGATCCAGACTTTAACTTTATGGAGGTTGCAAGACCTTTTGCAATGCAAATTATGGCGAACGGCAATCCATCATCCGATGCAAACAGTATTTTGAGCGAGTTTGGGCGACAGGCGGCTCAGGTTAGCAGTACCGCATTGGGGCTACCTCGCCGCATTGAAGACACTCTAGACAAGTTGGAGCGGGGCGATGTGCGGGTACGCGTGCGATCGATTGAAACCGATCGCATTCTCCGACGACTCAGTGGCGTTAATATGGGGACAAACTACACGCTGCTGGTGTGTGCCTTTACCCTGTCGGCGACCATCCTAGTAGCAACAGGCTATGCCTGGTGGGCGCTCTTGCCTGCGGGTGCCGCTGCTGCTGCCGCGATCGCCTTCATTCGACTCATGATACGCCTCGATCGGTCTGAACGGATGCCATAATGGTGCTTCTACCCCTGGCTTGCAATGGTCGTTGACGACAGCACACTCCCTTTATGAAACGCCTTTTCACGGGTCTGACGGATGTGGGGCTTTTGCGTTCTGTAAACCAGGATGCTTACTATGTTGATGAGCATGGGCGCTTTTTCATCGTCGCGGATGGTATGGGTGGGCACGCAGGTGGGCAAGAAGCAAGCCGTCTGGCAACCCAGGCGATTCAAGCTCACCTCATTGAGCATTGGGAGACGGCTGAGAGTTCACGATCGCTGCTGGAAGATGCGTTTTTTAAGGCAAATCAAGCGATTTTGACCGATCAGCGAAGCCATCCAGAGCGCTCTGACATGGGTACAACGGCGGTTGCTGTGGTTTTTCGGGATGAGCAGGTTTGGTGCGCTCATATTGGAGACTCACGGCTCTACCGCCTACGGGGCGCAAAGTTAGACCAGATTACCGAGGATCATACCTGGGTAGCACGGGCGATGAAAGTTGGTGAGTTAACACCTGATCAGGCGCGTGTGCATCCCTGGCGGCATGTATTGGCACAGTGTTTGGGGCGTGAAGATGTGCATCAAATTGATGTGCAGCCGCTGACGGTACAGGGAGGCGATCGCCTGCTGTTGTGCAGCGATGGTCTCACCGAAGAAGTCTCCGATCAACTGATTGCCTCCCACTTAAAGTCCATTCGCGCCTGTGAACGAGCCGCGATCGCGCTCATCGACGCAGCCAAAAACCACGGTGGGCGAGACAATATTACCGTTGTGATTGTGGCGATCGATGGCTTGAACCAGCGTGGAAATGTAGAATAAGCGAGCGTCGATCGCTCCCTTACCATTGGCATCTAGTAGGGATGTTACATGTAACGTCCCTGCAAAACGGGCAATCAAAATCAACTTCTGCCTGCCGGAAGGTGCAAGAGAACACACTCACCCCTTAGCCTGCAAAAGGGATTGTGAGAATACAAGCATTGAGCGTGTGTTCTGCTAGATGATTCCGCTACCATGATTGAAATCACCGATGCAGCATGTTGAGATCCGTGAGGCTGAAGTCGATCGCGCCTGAGTTTCCACCAGAACAGCACACTCCCGAACTTAAATCAGTTGCGGCAACCCCTGTGACTGAAACTCCTTCACCGATCGCTGCCAAGCAAGCAATTCGCCAGAGCTTGACGGCATCGACGCTGGATGGGGTGTTTGCCACCATTTTTTCTAACGTGACGGGTGGTGTGCTGCTGAGCAATTTTTTGGTGGAACTGCACGCCAGCCCCACAGAAGTTGGATTGCTGTCATCGATCCCGATGTTGGCGAATTTGATTCAGCCTTTGGGAGCTTTCTTGGGCGATCGCACCTCCAGCCGCCACAATTATTGCCTCTGGGTCTATGGTCCCTCACGCTTGCTCTGGCTCGTACTCGCGGCGGGTATTGCGCTTGTCAACTGGCAAGACCTTAACTCGCAAGTATTGGTGATGTGGACGCTGGCGATCGTGTGTCTCACACACTTTGTGGGAGCATTGGGCAGCGCGTCGTGGTTAAGCTGGCTGGCAGCACTCGTGCCGCGTCGGTTGCGGGGACGATATTTTGGCATTCGCAATAGTGCCGCCAGTCTAACCAATTTGCTTTGTGTGCCACTGTTAGGCTTTGCCGTTTCAAATTTTCCGGGTGGCTCACTGCAAGGGTTTGGCGTGGTGTTGGTGCTGGGAGTCATTGCAGGCATTATCAGCCTGGGCTTTCAGTTTTTGATGGTGGATGTGAATCCGCAGGTGCAGGATGCGGAGGGGGAGGAGCTGAGAGTTGGGAGTCGGGAGTTGGGAGTCGGGAATCGTGAGCTAGAAGGAGTAGGGCAGGTAGGGGAGGCGAGGGAAGCAGGGGACGCGGAGGAGGCAGGGGAAGCAGGCTTACCACCCCTCACCCCTCACCCCTCACCTCTCACCCCTCATACACCACTCCCCACTCCCCACTCCCCACTCCCTTTCCTCAAGGACAAAAACTTTCTTTTTTTCTTGCTCTACTTCAGCCTTTGGATGTTTGCGGTGAATTTGAGTTCGCCGTTTTTTAACCTCTACATGCTGGATGACTTGGCGATCGATGTTAGTTGGGTCACGCTTTACAATAGCCTTCAGGCTGGCACAATGATGCTGATGCTGGTGGTTTGGGGGCGCGTGGTCGATCGCATCGGCAATCGTACGATTTTGATGACCGTCGGCATTCTGGTCGCACTAACGCCGCTGCTTTGGGTCGGCATAGGGGCAAATTCGCTTTCGGTTTGGCTGTGGTTGCCGTTGCTGCATATCCTCTCCGGTGCAACGTGGGCAGCGATCGACCTTGGCAACAACAATCTTCAGCTTGGTGTGGCTCCGGTGCAGCACCAGGCAACGTACTTTGCGATCGCGGCGGCAGTGGCAGGCATCAGTGGCGCACTGGGCACAACAGCAGGTAGTTTTGTGGCAGAGTTTGCGGATTACGGTGGCATTCCCGGAGCGTTTACGCTCTCGACGATCGTGCGGCTGGTGGCGCTATTGCCGCTGGTGCTGGTGCATGAGCAGCGTGGACAATCGTTGCGACAGATGATGCGCGTACTGTTTCCCAGTCGATCGGAGACGGTTGCGATCGATACCAAACCTGCTGAGATGGAGATCCAACTGGATGATGTAACACACTAACCGACTGCCGATCCGTCACAATGGAAGTATGAACCAGGTTGACTATCTCCGCATTAGCCTTGTCGATCGCTGCAACTTCCGCTGTCAGTACTGTATGCCAGAGGGTGCAGACTTGACGTATGCGTTGCAGCAGAACGTGCTGACTCAAGATGAACTGCTGCTGCTTTTGCAGGACGTATTTATTCCCGCAGGCTTTACACGCTTTCGGCTGACGGGTGGTGAACCGTTGATTCGTCCCGGTGTGGTGGATATTGTGCGGGCGATCGCTCAGTTTCCCGAAACGCAAGATTTGTCGATGACGACTAATGCGTTTTTGCTGGCAGAGATGGCGAAAGATCTTTACAACGCAGGCTTACGGCGTATCAATATTAGCCTGGACTCGCTACAACCAGAGGTATTCGATGCCATTATTGGTCATCATGGTCGGTCGCGCTGGCAGCAAGTGTGGGACGGCATCCAGGAAGCGTACCGCGTGGGGTTTAATCCTCTCAAGCTGAATGTGGTGGTCATTCCGGGTGTGAATGATCAGGAAGTGCTGGATTTAGCTGCCCTGAGCCTCGATCGCGAATGGCACGTTCGCTTTATTGAATTTATGCCGATCGGCAATGATTACCTGTTTAGCGATCGTGGCTGGGTCAGTTCCGAAGACCTGCGGCAGCGCATCCGCGATCGCTGGGGACTGACGGATGGACAGGTGCGTGGCAATGGTCCCGCTGATGTGTTCAAAATTCCGGGTGCCAAAGGCACACTCGGCTTTATTAGCCAGATGTCAGAATGTTTCTGCGATCGCTGCAACCGGATGCGCCTCTCTGCGGATGGTTGGCTTCGTCCCTGCTTGCTCAACGAAACGGGGCAACTTGATTTGAGAACAGCCTTGCGATCGGGCGTACTACTCCACGAACTCCGTCAACAGGTGCGCGAGTTGCTCATGCTCAAACCCGAAATCAACTACAAAGAGCGTGATTCTGGCACCACAGGCACCTACAGTCGCACCATGTCACAAATTGGTGGCTAAGCGATCGAGTTAGAAACTGAAGGGGCAAATTAAACACTGTAGAGTTTTCAGGAGCATCAGCCATTCCTACAGCAGCACAAACTCTGGAATGTTTTAGCGTCTGCTACAGTTTAACCAAGATGTATCTGCCCATTTACATCGTTCGCATCGACGAGCGAACCGGGAATATCTTCATCCTGGCGGGTGAAGAGACCATTGTTTTGATTAACCGCTACGGTAAAAGGACATTCCCATGAGCCAACCAAATTTTCAAGAAATGAATCGCAAAGAACTCTTGTCCTACTTCTTTGAGCATCGGGATGATCAGGACGCATTCTACGCCTTGATGGATAAATTAGCGACAGAGCCAGTGCTGGCAACCATGCCGCCCGCCAATGGACGGGATGAAACCGAAGAACTACGAAAAATTCTGGATGATATTCGCAAAAAGCGACAGCAGGAAGAGTAAGGGCGACTGATGTTCCTCAATGGGTGCTACCTAAAAACGATAGAGTTCGCGGCAACGCTACCTGGTCTCAAATACTGCCAAAATGCCTGACGCTGGTAACGACAGAACGACCTTCTTAATACTTGACGATCGCTTTAGCATTTTCAATCCCACTAAACCATCTAACCCAAATACTGCTCCACACAGCGGACAAAGATTTCTACGCCCATGCCCAAAGCCGTTTCATCGAAGTTAAACCGGGGATGATGGTGGGGATACGCCAGATCTTTGTCGGCGTTGGCGGCACCGAGGAAGAAATAGCAACCGGGAACTTCTTGAAGGAAAAAGGACATATCTTCGCCGCCCATTGTTTGGCATTGGGGTACCACGCCGATCGGGGATTCAATGACGGTTTCGGCGATCGATCGCACCAGGCTTGCCATCCGTTCATCGTTGATGACAGGTGGATAGAGGCTTTCATACTCCAGCTTGTAGATTGCTCCGTGGCTCTGGCAAATGCCACTCACGACCTGTTCAATCCGTTGCTTAAAGTAGCCATCAAAGTGAGGGTTGAAGTATCGTACCGTACCACTCATCTGCGCCGTTGCCGCAATGACGTTGTGTGCTGTACCTGCATTGAGTTGACCGACCGTGACAACGGCTGATTCTAATGGATCGATATTGCGCGCCACGATCGTCTGTAGCGCTGTCACAACCTGCGAGGCAACCACAATGGAGTCGATCGTTTGCTGTGGAATCGCGCCGTGTCCACCTTTGCCAAAGATAGTGCAGTTAAAAAGTTCGACGGCTGCCATGAGCGCACCGCTCCGCACGCCCACCGTCCCCAACGGTAGATTGTTCCACAGATGTAAGCCGATGATGGCATCCACATCTGGATTTTTGAGGGCACCTGCCTCAATCATGGGTTTTGCACCACCGGGACCTTCTTCAGCAGGCTGAAAAATGATCTTGACGGTGCCTGCAAAATCCTGGTGCTGGGAGAGGTAGTAAGCTGTGCCGAGGGCGATCGTGACGTGCCCATCATGACCACACGCGTGCATCATGCCATCGTGCTGCGATTTGTAAGGCACATCGTTTTCTTCCTGAATCGGCAGTGCATCCATGTCTGCACGAATACCCAATACCGCACCAGGACGATCGCCCTGAATGATTGCGACAATCCCCGTTTGAGCGATCTCGGTTTGATGCTTAATGCCCCATTCCTTCAGCTTTTGCGCGATAAAGGCTGACGTAAGCTGCTCACGAAACCCCAGTTCTGGCTTCTGGTGAAGGTGTCGCCGCCATGACACGAGTTCTGGCTGCAATGCCTGGATCGCAGCACGAATGCGGGATGTATCGACCGGATGTGGGGATAACGAAGTCGAAACCATACTGTGCCTCTCAATACTGTGCTGCTTAACACTGTGCTTCTCAATCGAGCCGTGGGCATCCTGAAAGAGGCTACCGCTTGCAATATGTCTACTGTAGCGACTTTGCACCAGTGCTTTGGCTTGCGATTTTCATCTTTCTATGACAAGACCTTTACGATCGCCCGATTCACCTTGCCTGATTCGTCCTGCACAGGCGGGCGATCGCAAAACCATTGAGCGGCTGGTACGACAGTTTCATCGATCGCTTCAACTGTCCCAGCTAAAGTCCATCAACCAGCTTCCTCGTGAGGTCTTGTGGGCAATCTCTCTTGGGTTTGGAACCTTGATGGTTGTGCTGGCACTACATGGGTTTTACCCGCAGGTTTTTGCTCTATTGTGCTTCCTCAGCCTCGTGGTGTTGCAAGCTGATCGGCATGCTCTTAGAGAGCTATCAAACTTCTGGGTTGTAGAATGCGACGGCAAGGTTACTGGTTGCGCCAAGCTGTTTTGCTATGACACTCACTCTGAAGCGTATCTGGTGTATGTCGATCCGGTATGGCGTGGGCAGGGACATGGCTCGCGTTTGGTGCAGCGGCTGACCAAAGAAGCAGCGATCCCGCTATATCTGGCAAGCCAACCCCATCGGCTGCAATTTTACATGCGGTTAGGCTTTGTGCCCTTGCCACCAGATGCTGTCCCCATGATGGTGCGTAACCGTCTGGGGATCGATCGCTTTCGTGAGTACGGCATTGTAGCGATGGTGTTTGGGCAGGGGAAGCGGAGTTAGGTGGGGGAGTGAGGAGTAGGGAGTAGGGAGTGGGGAGTAGGGAAGCAAGGGGAGCAAGGGGGGAAAGGGAGGCAGGGGGAAGGGCTAAAGGCTAAAGGCTGAAAAAAGGCAGAGGGCAGGAGGCAGAAGGCAGAAGTTGGGGAAGCAGAAGAGGCAAGGGGAGCAGGGGAAGCCGGAAGGATCAAGGCTAAAAGCTGATCGCTGACCGCTGACGGCTAAAAGGCTGAACTCCTCACTCCTCACCCTACCAGCCGCAAACTTGCCAGGGGCAATAAGCGCTCTAAGTCGAGGTTGGAGGCGGCTTGAGCGAGAGCGCTTAGATCTGTCGGGTCAGATAAGTGGGGAATGAGTCCTAAGACGGGCACATTCGTGAGCGATCGAATCAGGTCAGCGGGTGCCCAATCGGCGATGTTCTGGTCTGTACAGGGGTGTGTGCAGCTCAACACAATGCCCTTGAGGTGAACGCGGGTTTGGCGGGCGAGTGCAACGTTGGCAACAGCTTGTCCGATCGCGCCCAGTTTCACAGGCACGACTAACACGGCTGGTAGGTGCCAATCCCACGCCAAATCTGCCACGGTTGATTCATACGTGATCGGAGAACCCAGCCCTCCCAATGCCTCTACCAGCACCCAATCATATTGCTGTCGCATGGCTTCAAAGGCTTGCCATAGCTTATCCAATTCCACCCAGCGACCTTCACGCGCAGCAGCTAATGGGGGTGCTAGCGGTGCCTCAAAGTGCAGTGGTGTCACCTCATCCTGAGCCACGTTAAAGAGACGACTATAAAGTGCTCGATCGTCCGTTTGTGATCCATCCAGGCTACCACCGCCCGTTTGAATGGGCTTTAGAATACCTAACGTTTGCGCTGCACAATAGGTTTTCCAGTAAGCTGCCAGCGCTGCCGTGAGGACAGTTTTACCCGCGTCGGTATCGGTTCCAGTAATGAGTAGAGCGTTCAAAGTAGTAGTTAGTTGTTAGTTGTTAGTTGTTGGTTGTTAGTCGTGAGTGATCGCCTACTAGAAAGTGATCAGTACAACGAGGCTAGATCTGGCACTCATCGATCGCCCATTTCTATCTAACAACCAACAACTCTCATCTAATTCCGCACGCCAATATCCAGGCTGAATGTGGTGTCCTGGGTTGCAATGACATCAATTTGGTAGGTGCCGCTCATCGGTAGCTGATCTTCCCACGATAAGACGTTGGTTGCAGCCTGGATGGGCTGACCGTCGGGGGTTGTAATGTTGAGCGTCACCGAACCATCGCGCACGATTGCCTTGAAAATTTGCCCTTCGGTCGCTCGCACCAGATAGCGATGAATGAGCTGTGGGTTGGCACGTTCGCTGACGGTGGTTGCTGTTTGTCCGGCTTCAAACTGGACGCGATGCGATTCTACGGTTGGTGTCGAGGGGGATGGGCTAGGTGGCGGCGTTGTGGAGGTGGGAGATGGGCTGGGTGCTACAGCGCTTCTCAAGCTTACATCGAGCCGATAGTCGCTTTTGTCCAGACCTTTGACGGGGCTGAGTTGGATGTAGTAGTTACCTGTGGAAGGCAACGTTCCCTGCCACAGTGACACGCGATTCGATTGTCCTGGCAGCAGTTGCCGATCGGGTCCCAACATCGACATCAAGACCCCTTCACCCGCAATCACGGCGCTCAATTGCTGCCCCTCTCCCCCCGCCAGAATATAGTTCACAGTTTCATTCGATCGCAGCGTGCCCGTTCTCACAGCCTTTGTATCAGGTCTGATATCAAGACCTTCGTTACGAACGTCAGGCGAGTTCGTTGGTTTGGGTGTTGGGGTGAGCGAAGTAGTCGGGGATGGGCTGAAGGAGGTCGTCAGCGTGGGAGTAGGAGTGGGTGTGGACTGATTATTCAGCACAGCGCGTACCACAGCCCAGGTGCCAACGCCTGTCAGCACAACCAGTCCTAACCCGATCGCGACCACAGCTAAGGGATCATCCCAAACGGAGTTACGAGCGGCTGGGATGGTCGGGGCGGCTCGATTGGGGCTGGTCGTCACGGGCAGTGGATCGGGCGATCGTCCCACTGCCATCGTTGCCATGTGAGAGACATCAGGAGTCGGCGGGGGAGCCGTTTGAACGGGTGGTGGTTGAACAGGCGACGGTTGATAGGGTGGCTGAGTATAGGTAGCAGGGATGGGAGACTGGAGCGCCTGCACCACTTCGGCAACGGATTGAAAGCGATCGCCCGGACGATAGCTCAGCATTTTGTTCAACACCTGGGCGAAACTGGGGCTGACCGTCACCCATCGCTGCCAGTACCAGGTCAGCGTGGTGTCGTCGAACAACGTCTGCGGTTCTCGACCCGTAAGCAGCACCACGGCGGTCACTGCCAGCGAATACAGGTCACTGCTGGGGTAAGCGCGTCCCGACTGCATTTGTTCGCTCGGTGCAAACCCTGGCTTCCCAACCGTCGTATTCTGCGTCGTCAAATTCGGCGATTGAAACCGCGTCGCTAATTCTTTCACCACACCAAAATCAATCAAGACGGGCTTTCCATCTTGCTGCCGGAGCATAATGTTGTCTGGTGCAATGTCGCGGTGAATAATGCCTTTACTGTGAATATGCGCCAGCACAGGCAACAACTGTCGCATGAGTTGCAAAACTTCGGCTTCCGAAAAGGCTAATCCTTGCACCTGGCGTTGTTCCAGCAGCGTCCGATAGGTTTGCCCTTCGACATAATCCTGCACCAAAAACAAGCGCTGATCTTCCTCAAACGTTGCTCGAAATTGCGGAATCTGGGGATGCTGAATTTGGTACAGAGTTTGTGCCTCTCGCTGAAACAGTTCTTTCGATTTATCCAGCGCATAGGCTCCACCCTGGGCTGGAATCAACTCTTTGAGGGCACAGCGTTCGTTAAAACGACCCTGATCTTCTGCCAGGTACGTGCGACCAAACCCTCCCTGCCCCAAAACGTTCAGGATGCGGTAGCGGTTCTGCAAGGTGGAGCTAGTAGGAATCGGTGGTCGCATAGAAGAGAGTAACTAACTGGATGGCGGACGCAAACGTTGGGAATGAAAATTGCGGAGTGGACGGTGTGGAGAAGGCTTCGCGCTTTGATTCTCTAGTTTAGCCAGTGCCGCACCCTCAGCCTCTCCTATTCTGGCAGAGGGACGACCATAGCACTTAATAAGTGAGTCAGGAGTCAGGAGTCAGGAGTCAGGAGTTAACGTTGTTGGCTCCACAAGCGAAGCAGGAGTCAATGACGTTAGAAGGAGTCAGGAAAGTTCTAAATTAGCGGTCAGCCGACCCTGCGGGAAGCAAGCTACAGCGATCAACTCCTTAGCCTTCTGCCTCCTGCCCTCTGCCTTCTGCCTTTTTTCAGCCTTTAGCCTATCCCTTCCCCCCACTCCCTACTCCCCACTCCCCACTCAATTTTGCTTTCACCAGATCCTGCACTTTCTTGCCGTCTGCTTTGCCTTTAAGCTGCTGCATGGCTGCTCCCATCACTTTGCCCATATCTTTGGCGGATGTGGCACCGACCTGCACGATCATTTGGTCGATCGCAGCCCCAATTTCCTCATCCGAAAGCTGCCTGGGTAGATACTCTTCCAGGATGGCTAATTCCTGAGCTTCTTGAGCGGCTAAATCGGCGCGGTTTGCCTGCTGGTACTGGGCGATCGAGTCTCGTCGCTGCTTTGCCAACTGCACCAGAAGTTCAATTTCCTGAGCTTCTGTCAACCCCTCTTGCCCCGAAGCACGCACGCTTGATTCTTTCTCTAGAATGAGTTTCTTGATGCTGCGAACGGTTTCTAGCCGAATCTTATCTTTTGCCTTCATCGCCGTTTTGATCTCTTCACTGACGCGATCTTTTAAACTCATTACTTCAAATTCCTTACGCCTAATCTGCTTACATTAACAATTTTGCGTGTTTGAGCTGTGTGGTTAACCACGGTCGTGAAGGATATTATCTCGGTCTGAAAGCCAGAGCGAGAGCCTTTCTCGCCGCTGACTTCTGGCTCCTACATTCTGCTGTAGTAGGTGCTCTATGCCGATGAAGGCGATCGACGCGAGGAACAGGTACGCTCGAATTGCATAAAATTGTAATAGTGGTTTCTGTAAATTCACTGATTTGTTTTTTAAGGATCAAGAGAGAATAAGGAGCGAAGGGTAAGGAAGGCTGCTATTGACTTTATCGCGCAGTAGACCGTTTCGTACTCTTTAGAAGCTTCGGGCGCATTCTTCTCAGTACCCGTTTTTGCACGGAGCCTTAAGCACGCACAACAACGGGGTATCTGTAATCGTTCTCAAGGGTATATCCTGAGGGATGTTTTTGAATCCGAATGGTAATATTGCGATGACTACGTTCGAGGGCACACCGTGATTCGCTCTGCAACTCTTACACCTCAAGCAAGCCTGCCGTTCCTGAGTGACCAAAATCGGTTACGGCTGCTCTCTGGTTCAGCCAATACGCCACTCTCTCAAGAAGTAGCGCGCTACCTGGGCATGGATCTTAGCCCGATGGTGCGGAAGCGGTTTGCTGATGGCGAGCTTTACATTCAAATTCAAGAGTCCATTCGCGGCTGTGATGTTTACTTGCTTCAGCCCACCTGTCGTCCAGTCAACGACAACATGATGGAACTGCTGATTATGATTGATGCCTGCCGACGGGCTTCGGCACGGCAGATTACCGCCGTTATGCCCTACTATGGCTATGCCAGGGCAGACCGCAAAACAGCGGGGCGAGAATCCATCAGCGCGAAACTGGTGGCGAACCTGATTACGCAAGCGGGTGCCAATCGGGTGCTGGCGATGGATCTGCACTCAGCGCAAATTCAGGGCTACTTCGATATTCCGCTGGATCATGTGTATGGGTCGCCAACGCTGATTGATTATCTTTCTAGCAAGCAGTTGTCTGATTTGGTTGTGGTGTCGCCCGATGTGGGTGGCGTGGCACGGGCACGAGCGTTTGCCAAGAAACTGCACGATGCCCCCCTGGCGATTATTGACAAACGACGGCAGGCGCACAACGTGGCAGAAGTCATGAACTTAATTGGTGATGTAGCAGGTAAAACGGCTGTGCTGGTTGATGACATGATCGATACCGCAGGCACGATTATTGAAGGGGCGCGCTTGTTGAAACAGGAAGGGGCACGCCAGGTTTATGCTTGCGCTACTCATGCTGTCTTCTCACCCCCCGCGATCGAGCGGCTCTCGAATGGTTTATTTGAAGAAGTGATTGTGACCAACACGATCCCCATTCCAGAGGGCGATCGCTTTCCTCAACTGACGGTGCTTTCTGTGGCAAATCTGTTGGGCGAAACCATTTGGCGCATCCACGAGGACACGTCTGTCAGCAGCATGTTTCGTTAAGTATGTTTCGTTAATTGTGGTCAAAATTTAATCTCCAGACATCGAGAACGGCGGTATAGTCTGACTCAGTTTTGTTGACTGGGTATTAGGCATGGCAAGAGGTATTCACCTACCGTTATTCCTGGGAATGTTGATCGGCTCTGGAGTCGCCTTTTCAAGTGCGGTGGCACAAGATGCCGAGCCATTGCGAACAGCCTCCAGGCGATCGGAAGCGCAGGTTTCTGCCTGGTTAGAGCAACACCGCGATCGCCCGCCCATTGTTCGTGCCTTTGTACAACGGATGCCCAAGGGCGGCGATATTCATACCCACCTCAGTGGGGCAGTTTATGCTGAGCGCTATCTGGCATGGGCAGCAGCGGATGGTTATTGCGTGGATGCGATCGCCATCAAACTGGTGTTGCCGCAAGACTGTAGCAAAACGCCGAATGCCTTCCCCGCAAGAGAACTCTTCAAGCGCAGTAGCATTTACGATGCGCTGATCAATCGATGGTCGCTGCGGAATCCAGCCTTTACTGGAAAATCAGGACACGACCAGTTTTTTCAGGCGTTTGATGGGTTTGATGTGATCTCATCCTCACCCACCCGCAAAGGCGATATGGTGGCAGACGTGGCGAATCGAGCCGCCTCTCAGTATGTGTCTTATTTAGAACTGTTGCTCACGACTCAGGGCAGCGCAACACAACAACTGGCGCGGTCGATTGGCTGGAATCCCACCAATTTTGCGGAGCAGCGCCGTCAACTGCTGGCAAAGGGCTTGCTGGCGATCGTGGCGGAGGGTAAGCAAGAACTCGATCGCATCGAACGCCAAACAGCATCAGCGCTGGGATGTACGACCCCTAAACCGCAACCGGGCTGTCGCGTAACCATTCGCTTTTTGCAGCAGACCACTCGATTGAAGGCACCAAACGAAGTCTTTGCTCAGTTTGTGTATGCGTTTGAATTAGCCAAGACCGATCGGCGTGTGGTGGGCATTAATTTAGTGGCACCCGAAGATCATCCCGTTGCGTTGCGCGATTACACCTTGCAAATGGAGATGCTGCAATTTCTGCATCGTCAGTCACCGGAGGTCAAGGTGTCGCTTCATGCAGGGGAATTGACTCTGGGACTGGTGCCGCTGGAGGATTTGCGATTCCATATTAGACAAGCAGTGGAATTGGCTCAAGCTAACCGCATTGGGCATGGTGTGGCTATTTTCTATGAGGACAATCCCTTTGAGCTGATGGAACGGATGCGGCAACGGGGCGTGCTGGTGGAAATTTGCCTTTCCAGTAATGAAACCATTTTGCAGGTCAAGGGAGCCGATCATCCCTTTCTGACCTATCTGGCAGCGGGTGTGCCCGTGACGCTTGCCTCCGATGATGAAGGCATTTCGCGGGTTGATCTCAGCCACGAATATCAATTAGCAGTGCTTCGCTACGGCTTGAAGTACAGCGATCTCAAGCGCCTGGTTCGCAATAGCCTGGAGTACAGTTTTTTGGCAGGGCAGAGCCTCTGGCAGTCCCCTCAGTTTGCGGCGATGACAACTGTTTGTGCGAACGATCGCCCCGGTGCTGCCTTACCCTCAAAGAGCTGTGCGGCATTGCTGCAAGGGAGCGATCGTGCCCGAAGTCAATGGCAACTAGAAGCAGACTTTGCCACCTTTGAGGCGCTGCCCTGGCTTGATTCAGGCTTTTCACGCTAAGGTAACGTCGTTGTCATGCAGATGGATTATTCATCATCATCATGGGCAAAGCGGTTGTAGAGATAGTCGAGAATATAATTCCGCATCTTATAGAATTCAGGATCTTCCATCATGCGATCGCGATCGCGGGGTCGTGGAAAGGGAATCTCCAGAATTTCACCAATTTTTGCGGCGGGTCCGTTGGTCATCATGACTAAGCGATCGGCTAGAAATAGCGCTTCATCAATATCGTGGGTAATCATCAATACCGTACAGCGATGATCATTCCAGATTTTCAACAATTCAACCTGCAATTCCTCTTTTGTAATCGCATCTAAGGCACCAAACGGTTCATCGAGAATCAATACTTCGGGGCGAATGGCGAGGGCACGGGCGATCGAGACTCGCTGACGCATGCCACCCGATAGTTGTCCTGGCTGTTTGTGGGCAGCATCCGATAAACCTACCATCGCTAGATGTTCTCGAACAATCTGTTTTTTCTCGGCTTCGGATTTGTTGGGATGAACTGAATCTACCGCCAGATAAACGTTTTCATACGCCGTCAACCAGGGCAACAGCGCGTAGCCTTGAAAGACCACCATGCGATCGGGACCTGGCTCACTGATCCGTTTACCGTGTAGTGTCACCAGACCATCCGATGGCTGCGAGAACCCAGAAACCATATTCAGCAAGGTTGATTTGCCGCAGCCCGAATGACCAATCACGCAGACAAATTCACCCTGTTGCACTTGCAAGTTGACCTGTTCAAGCACAACGTAGTTGCCCTTTGGCGTGGGATAGACCTTAGAAACATTATCAATGATGAGAAACGGCTCTCGATCAACGTGGGGATGGGTTGCAGAAGAGGTGGTTAACGTTTGCATGGTTAAAAAATAAAAAGGGTGAACGAGTGTTATTGCTGATCCAAAAACCTTGATCTCATTGGATCATCCAGGTAGGGTGAGCACTGCCCACCCTACAAAATGCGTTTTCGGATCGGGTCTCAGGGTGTCATGATTGCATGAGTTAATGGCACTTCTGCCATATAGATGTCATGTTTGATGTCTAAGCCATTGAGGTAGGCGATCGGGTCATCAGCATTGAACGTTGTGCCATCAAAGAGCTGAATTGCGCCCCGGCTGTAGGTCAGGTTTGACAAACCCAGTTCGCGTGCGGCGGTACTAAAGGCACTTACTCGGCAAACGCGCTCTAGAATTTCAACCCAGTTGCGAGGAAAGGGAATATCGCCCCAACGCGCCATTTGCGTCATCATCCATAAATGTTCCGTGCGGCTAGGACGGTTGACACCCTGACCGTAAAATTGATGATGCGCGTATTCTTTCGGCGACGGATGGATACTGCATATGTGAGGATTAGAATCACCCAAATAGATGTATTGCAGGTCAGTGCTGAGATATTCTCGACGAGCCAAGATTTCACGAATCTCTTCGTGGTTTGCCTCATCTGTGCAGTAACGACAGGCTTCTAGCAATGCTTTGACGAGTGCAATATGCGTGTTGGGGTATGCCAGTGCCCATTCTTCGCGCACACCCAAAACTTTGCCGGGATGACCATCCCATACTTCCAGATCGGTGGCGATCGTATAGCCAATGCCCTCAACGGCTGCTCGCACATTCCAGGGTTCACCCACGCAATAGCCATCAATATTGCCTGCCTGCAAGTTAGCAATCATTTGGGCAGGTGGAATGGTATTGAGTTGGATATCGTGATCGGGATGAATGCCCCCGGCTGCTAACCAGTAGCGCAACAACAGATTGTGCATCGAGGCTGGATGAACCATGCCAAAGATATGCTCCTTTGTTTGGCTTTCTAGCAGCATCCGCTTGAGATCTTGCAAAGTATGGATGCCCTGGTCATAAAAGCGTTTGTCGAGTGTGATAGCATTGCCGTTGCGCGTAAGGGTTAACGCGCTGACCGTTGGCAATGAGCGTCCATCCATGCCCCCCAGGGTGAGCCAAATTGGCATACCAGACGGCATCTGAGCCGCATCGAGATAATTCCCAGCAATGCCATCCTGAATACCGCGCCAACTGGCTTCACGCACCAGGTTAACTTCTTCCAACCCGTGATGAGCAAAGAACCCTTTCTCTTTGGCGATCGCCAGTGGCGCACAAGCTGTGAGCGGCACAAAGCCAATTTCCAGGTTGATTTTTTCTAAGCCGTGACGAGCAATGGCTCCTTTTTTGCGCGATCGCAGTTGTTTAATGCGCTTCTGCTGATTGAGAAAATAAATAATCTCACTCCGCATGGAGTAGTAGCTGGGGTGGTTTACCACGTCTAAGCGTTTGCGTGGTCGAGGCAGATCGACTTCTAGAATTTGCCCAATTTTCGATTCAGGTCCATTGGTGAGCATAACCACGCGATCGCTCAACAGCAGCGCTTCATCCACATCATGCGTCACCATCACCGCCGTTACATGGCTTTCTTCACAGATTTGCATCAAGCGTTCCTGCAAATTGCCACGAGTCAATGCGTCCAGTGCGCCAAAGGGTTCATCCAGCAGCAGCAGTTTGGGACGGATAGCGAGGGCACGGGCGATCGCCACCCTCTGTTTCATGCCACCCGACAACTGGACTGGCGGCTTATCGGCAGCATGGCGCAAGCCTACTAAATCAATATGGTGTTCGATCGTGTCATGGCGTTCTTGCTCGCTGACGTGAGATAACACCTCATCCACTGCCAGCGCAATATTTTCGCGCACCGTCAACCAGGGCAGCAAGGAATAATTTTGAAATACCACCATCTTGTCTGGTCCTGGTCGGCGAATCGTTTCGCCATCTAAAATGACCATGCCATCAGAGGGCAAATCTAACCCAGCAATCAAGTTCAGCAGCGTTGATTTGCCACAACCGGAGTGACCAATGAGTGAAACAAATTCACCCTTTTGAATTTCTAAGTCGATGCCTTTTAAGGCTACATAGCGATCGCCGTTCGCTAACGGAAAAATTTTCTCAATCTTTTCAACAGCAACAAAGGTAGTCATGGTGTGGGGTGTGGGGTTTGTGGGGAAAGGCTAAAGGATGAAGGATAAAGGCTGAAAAGTTGATGGTTTGGTGGGGGGATGAGGGGTAAGGGGTACAGGGTACAGGGTAAGGGGTACAGGGTAAATAGCTGATGGCTGACCGCTAACTCAGAACTTTCCTGACTCCTTTCAACGCTTCCATCTCCTGCTTCGCCTGTGGAGCTAGAAACGTTGGCTCCTGACTCCTTAACTCAAAACTCTCCCCCTGCCCAATCAACCAACAACTAACAACCAACAACTAACAACTCTCTATCACCGTTGTTCTTCTGGCAAAATCCTGGTTTGTAGCCAAGCCATGAATTTATCCAGCAACAGTCCAACAACGCCGATGTAAATCAGTGCCAGAATGATTTCGCTCACCTGGCTATTTTGGTAGGCGTTCCAGATGAAGAAACCAATACCCACAATGCCCGACATCACAATCTCGGCGGCAATAATGGCTAACCATGCTAGACCGATCGAAATACGCAACCCTGTGAAGATATATGGTAAGGCAGCCGGAAAGAGGACTTTGAAGAAATACTTTTTGCGCGACAGTCGCAATACCCGTGCCACATTGTTGTAGTCCTGTGGAATTTGTCTGACCCCAACGGCTGTATTAATCAAAATCGGCCACACAGCGGTAATGAAAATCACGAACAACGCGGCAGGTTGGTTTTGCTGTAAGGCAGCTAGGGCGATCGGCACCCATGCTAGCGGTGGTACGGTTCGCAGCAGTTGGAAAATAGGGTCGAGGGCTTTAGATAACGTTTTGTTCAAGCCGACCCAAATGCCTAGACTGATGCCAACAATGGCAGCAATAGTGTAGCCGATCGCAACTCGCTGCAAACTCGCAAAGACCTGCCAGAATAAGCCTTTGTCAGTGCCACCTTTGTCATAAAAGGGGTAAAGAATCAACGTCCACGTTTCTTGCACCACTCGGATGGGACCTGGTAACGTGGCTCCAGGAATCCAGGAAAAGAGTTGCCAGAGTATCAGAAAAATGGCGATCGCAATGGCAGGTGGAATTAAATCACCCAATCGTTCTTTTACCTTAAAGCGGGTTAATAAGGGAGTGTCAAACAAGCTGTCAGCGGGTTTTTGGCGAGCGATCGTCATGAGTTTCTCCTTCCAATAAATGATGAACGAACATGGAACGGTAAATGAACTAGATTGAGGCGCTGGAACTAAACGCGCTTGATTTTCAAACTATCCAGGTATGCCTGTGGTTTTTCAGGGTCAAACTTTGTGCCATCAAAAAATGTTTCAACCCCACGCGACGTACTCGTAGGAATATCCGCCGCTGCTACTCCAAGCTCTTTCGCAGCTTCGCGCCAAAGGTCTTCGCGGTTCACTTGCTTGATTAAATCTTTTGCCTTCGCTAATGTATCCTTCGGCAAAAAGCCCCAACGCACGCTTTCCGTCAAAAACCACAGATCATGGCTTTGATAGGGATAGGACACACTGCCTTTCTCATCTTTCCAATACAACGGAGCCATTGATTTATCATCAATCGATCGCTCACCCAGATTGTATTTACCCATCAATGGTTCAATGAGAATCTTCTCTGGTAGACCGAAATACTCACGCCTTGCCAGAATTGAAGCCAATTCTTTGCGGTTGTCAAAGTTATCGCACCACTGTTGAGCTTCCATCAGCGCCTTGAGAATCGCTTTGGTTGCCTTGGGATGCTTGTCCACCCAATCTTTGCGAATGGCTAAATATTCTTCGGGATGATTTTTCCAAATTTCTGCTGTCAACGCTGAAATGAACCCAATCTTCTCAGTCACAATTCGGTAGGGCCACGGATCGCCGGTGCTAAACGCATCCATCGCGCCTCGCTTCATATCAGCAACCGTTTGAGCCGTTGGCACCGTCAACAATTCCACTTCTTTGTCAGGGTCAATCCCATTGCCTGCCAGCCAATAGCGAATCCAAAATTCCTGATTGGCTTTTGGAAAGGTGTAAGCTGCCTTAAACTTTGAGCCTTCTGACTTCAGCTTGTCAAAGAACGCCACTTGCTCAGAAATTTTAAGGGATAAGCCTTTGCTTAAATGCTTATTGGCGATCGCAATGCCATTACCTTGCGTGTTCAACTGCGCCAGCACGTACATTGGCACCTTTGTATTATCTGTAATAATGCCTTCCGAAATTAAATAAGGCATCGGCATTTGCCACTGTCCACCATCCGTTCCGCCGCCAGCAGAGCCAATTTTCACATTGTCGCGGGCAGACCCCCAGTTCGCTTGCTTGTCGATGGAAACATCGGGCATCCCGTATTTTGCAAATAGCCCTTTCTCCTTGGCAACGATTAAGGGAGCGGCTTCCACGATCGGCAGGTACCCCAATTTAATTGTTTTCACTTCCGGCATCATTTCCGGCTTTAAATCGACCACCGGGCTGGCAACAGGAGCGCTCTGATTATTAGCAGCTTCAGGTGGATTACCCAAGCAACCGTGTAGCAACGCTGTTCCAGTAGAGGCACTGGCGATCGCAAGAAAGCGACGGCGAGAAAGCTTTGAAAAAATAGCCATAGAAACGCTTAACCTCTCAATAAAAGATTGTGATCAAAAAATGCAAACTGCCTTTGTTCAAGCATCTTGTGGCAAGCAGTCCGACTCGCATTAAACTTGTGAGTCGATGCTTACGGCTAGCTGCAAACATTGAGCCATGGGTGCGCCAACACTCTGGGTCTGCAACTCAAAAACCATGAGGATTTTTACGTCGATGCATTGAGTAAAATCTATTTAGTTAGGTTTTAAGATAGCTAAAAATCTATCTTAAAATCACTTTACTGCTATGGATTTGAAAGATCAATGCGTCAGGCATAGAGAATTTCCATGCCAAGTCAAAGCTTTGCTTATGGTTAGGCTGCGATCGTCTCGTTTAGCCTCGCTTTCAGGGCGTTTGTTCGGTGATCTTGATGACTGTATGGAAAGCAGTGTCCGGTGGCAGTCGGTCATGCAGTGCATAGGCGATCGAACACGTTGAGCTTGAACACAGTTGAGTGTCGATCAGCCTTGCAGCACCATCAATAGCAGCTTTACGGAAGGACTGTTCATATCGGTGGATTCAGCCCTGCAACGAACTTCAGTCTGCGGAGCGATATGGCTCTTCCATGCGATGAAGTAGAAATAGGATACTAAATCGTGCGGAGATTGTATTCTATGAAACTGAAATTTTTTGCAGGGCATCTGACTGTTTTGGGACGTTTCCTCACCACGGCGTTGCTCTGTGTTTCGGCGATCGCGTTTGCATGGCAAGGTGCTCTCTTCTCAAACACCGCCGCGTTGGCTAGCCCCAACACGCACCTGATTGCTGCGGCAGATGCAGGCAGTGAAGTGCAAGGCAAAGCAAGCAAAGATGCTGGACGCACCAAAGGATTCGTGCGCGATACCACCGATAAGCTGAAGAAAACTGCCAAGACCAATGCGGCAAAGGTCGATCGTGCAACCGATAACGACAGCGCGATCGCACGCAAAGCCAAGAAAGACGCGGCTCGCATTGAGCGCAAAGCAGATAAAGACTCTGCTCGGACTCAAAACGCGATCGACAAAACAAAGCGCGCCGTTGAGGGGGCGGTTGACAACATTAAAGACGCGTTTGGTAAGTAGAAATCAGGCGCTACACCTTACCTGATCAAGTCATCAACGTATAAGGCGAGGATTCGTGGGGCAATGACCTAGCAGCAAACGATTCAGAATCCAGCGTTTGCTGCTAGAAGTGCGATCGTGATTCTAAAGTCATTCAATTCGTTATAGTAGGAAACTGAATCCAAATATATGACGAAGTTGGTAGACATGCCGCACTCAAAACAAAGTATCTGACTCTTAGTGCTTAAGCATATCAAGGCTCTAAGCCTTTGCTTCCCGCTATTTGTAGATCAAAGCATCGCAAGGTTTATTTGTTTGTGGCATTTTTCTAAGGTCGCTTTGTCATTAGCACTTAAGGTACTAGCTCAGCAATGCTAAACCTAGTCATTAATATATTCACACAAAAACTCTTTAACTTCTCAAAAGTAGCTGCCCGAAATATTTATAGTAGTTTCAAGTGAGAGAAGTCAATACTGCCAAAATTGACAGTAAAAGCTACATTTAAGTTTTCGAGAGATTCGATAAACCATTCGATATCACCTCTAACCCTCGTTTCATAATGCTTGAGAATAATTGCAAGCCGTTTAGCTAAGTATGACTTCACAGCGATCAAATTAGACTTTAAATCTTGACAGAGTAAGATAATTTTTAACAAAAGACCAACGGTGAATGTTGCTCCCAGATTGGTTATCAAGTCTACAAATACAGCATGATTATTAGGGTGCTGCCTAGGATTAGCGACTAAACAATCAATTAATCGTGCACACGTTTGTACCAAGAAGAAGCTGCTTGGTCTCAATGCGTTGTTTTGCGGTAACGTTGAATTCAATTGCTCCCTTAACCACTGGTTGAAGTGGTGTTTACCATATGTAGGAGAGTCAGAGTAACTAATCGAGGCTACTAGGTAATTATATAACTGTTGTTTCATAGTCTGATAAGAGTCCTGTTGGGAGCTAAGCTGAACACATCGCTTTGCAAGTTCTTGGTAAGTTTTAGATCCTTCTGCCTTGCCTGCAAACTTACGAAGCGAGGTCTCTAACTGCTGATTACTAAGTAAGGTTGGATTTTCAACCTTTGGTGAAATAGAACTAGGGTAGGGGGTATTTGAAAGTCGCAGTCGGTTTACCATGTATTGATGCAAATCTTGCTCGAATTGCTTTTCCTTCCTATCTTTTAATTGACCAATTACTTGATGACCTAAATCACTACTGTCCCAGTTTGCCAAGCAGTAGGGGTATAGATAAGGATAACGAGGAATTAAATCTCTAACTAGTTGACTCTTATTCTCTTTGTCGATGCTTGTAGCCTCTTCTGCTAGCGCTGCCCGATGTTTTAACTCGAGATATTGATCACTGTTTGCGAACGATTTAATTAGTTCCCGCAGGCGCTCTGTGGTGCTGGAAATAGTAGGAATCGAAGGTGAAGCTTGAAATAAATTAACTAACTCACTAACGCCTGCCTCGTGCGCTGAATAGGACCACCAATAGTTCATAAGAATATAGCAGCAGCGGTGAAGAATTAGGTTGAACTCCGAATCTGCCCAATGTGAATTTATGATGTGATTTAATGTAGTTGAAATTTCAAGATCAGGGTAATCTCTGCCTTCAATAAATAGGTGACGAAAACGAGAAATCAATTGATCGGGATGCTCTAACTTTCTAAGGCTTAGCAGATGAGTATAAAGTATCTCTGTGCCACGCTGAAAATCCACATAAGAAGAATAGCCACTACCAGAAAGTTGTTGAACCTGAGTGATTTGAGTATTTTCTCTGATGTTATGGACATTTTGGATAGGAATACCCAATACCTCTGTGAAATGACCTACTTTGAATAGCTCATTAATTTGCTCAAATCCATTTTGAGATCCTTCTAAGATAAGCCTTACGCTACCCGAATCAATTTTTTGTAGTGTTATTGAAGTATCTCCTGAAAGTTGGCGTAGATGCGCAACAATAGCCTCTGCTAAAGGTTTGTTAACTTCATCAATAGTGGCGCTTAACACAAGTACCCATTTGGTTGTACTGGAGTTAGCTTCAGAAGCACTTTTTTTATGAAGAATTGGAGTTGAGTATTCTGAGATGCCTTGCAACTGGATTTCTGTGCATCCAAACTTATAAGCAGCCTCAAACTGTCGTTCTGCTCCCAAGGCTTTATAGAACCCAACAGCAAATGCGATTGCAGCTTTATCTCCAATCGCCTGGTTCATACCAACAACAAATGGAATATGTTTGGCGATAGCCTTTGCTTGAACCTCTGAGTAGCAGGCATTCAAAACTACACAAGTTATTTGATCTGCTACTAATTCAAACAAGGCAGCTAGGGCACTAGGCTGGACAGGCTGAATTTTTCCAAAGATATCTTCTAAACAAAGCTCACCAATAGTAGTGCCATGTCCAGAAAAATGCACAATCCGAGGCTCAACGTCAAAAATTGCTTGGCTGATATCTCCTGGTCGAACACATTCGCGAGACTCTAAGGCAAACTTGTGCCTATGCTTGGATAGTTGCAATCTCTCGCGTATATCCCGTAGCTCTTGCCCTAATCGTAGTCGAGCAGCGTCACTTGGATCTGATGCTAAGAACAAGATCCTAACAGGGTCATTATTGTCCATTCAAAAAGGAGGCTTAATTTAATTCCTTTTAATATAACTTTGAGTCGACCTTAAAGTATTAGTAGAGTGGTGATCTTTCGGCTACCACTAACGCTCTCTATCAAGACTGGGAAAGGTTCACCCTTAACTATAGCGATCAAGCGTACCAGTCTACTGAGGTCTTTTATACATAGACTAGCAGCTCAATTTTGTTTGTACTCTTGGGCTTCTCCAAAATTACCCAATCAGGTACAATAATAAAGCTGAAGCTACGGGCGGATGGCGGAATTGGTAGACGCACCGCACTCAAAATGCGGCGCCGAAAGGCTTGCGAGTTCGAGTCTCGCTCCGCCCATTTTCATTAAAGGCATTGCTGGTAGAAACTGAAAGGTTACTCTGGCAGTGCCTTTTTTTCATGTGTCAGTGAGTCAGAGTAGTAGGGACGTTCCATGGAACGTCCCTACAGAAGGGAAATACTTCAGGTTAATTAATCCACGATCCTTAGTAAGCACCTTTGCCGCAGAGGATGATTTTGACGGTTTCCAGCAAGATTTCTAAATCAAGATTGAGCGACCAGTGATCGATGTAGTAAAGGTCGAGTCGAGCGGCATCATTGAAGGCATCCAGGGACGATCGCCCGGAGACTTGCCACAAGCCTGTAATGCCTGGTAAGACCTGATGGCGCGTGTGATGCCAGGGGTCAAACCGTTCCACATCGCGCAAGGGAAGGGGACGGGGACCAACGAGACTCATCTGTCCCAGTAAGACATTGAACAGTTGGGGCAGTTCGTCAATGCTGGTGCGTCGTAGAAAATGCCCGATCGCCGTAATTCGAGGATCACGTCGAATTTTGAACATCACGCCATCGCTGGCTTCATTGTGCTGCTCTAGCCCTGCCTGCAACGCTTCCGCATCCGGAATCATGGTGCGAAATTTCCACATCTGAAAAACGCGACCGTGCAGCCCCATCCGCTCCTGGCAAAATAACACTGCACCAGAAGACGAGAGTTTGATGGCGATCGCCACGACCAAAAACAGCGGTGACAGCAGCAGTAACCCAACCAGCGCACCCACAAAATCGAGCCAGCGCTTGAGCCGATAATCCCAACCGCCCAGCAAGGTGGCTTCCATGCGGAGGGTGGGGATGCCCGCAACGACTTCGGGTACACCACGGCGATGGAGCAGTTCGACGCTAGAGGGAATCAGTCGGAGCGTAATGCCAGCCCGACGGAGTTGCCAGTACAAGCCTGATGCCAGTTCGGTCTGCGGCAGATTTTCGGCAAACACTTCCTGTGCGCCAGAACTCAAAATGGCTTGAATCGTTGCGGACGTGCTCGTCGTAGAGGCAAGCGCTGCCCCAACCACGCTGTAGCGCGATCGCCGCTTCAGCACCTGTGCCAGCACAGAAAGGCGTTCTGCTCGTGCTAGCAAAAAGACGCGAGTTTGGGCGTGTTCAACTTGTTTCAGCACCAAACTTGCCAGCAGTCGAAAACCAATGACCAGCGCGACGCTGCCGACCCAAGCCGTGATAAAAAGCGATCGCGGCGGCGCGAGTTTGGGATCATAAAAGTAGCCCAGCAAAAGAGCCGAGAGATAGACCGCACTCACCAGCTTGCCCGATCGCACATAGTTCTTCCATTGGCTAGAGGCGCTGTACAGACCACTTTGAGCGAACAGCAGCAAGGTAACGGTCATCAAAATCCAGAACAATCCTGGCAACCCCACCCATGTGCCCAGGATGAGTGGCGGCGGCAGGGGTGCATAAAACTGGTTGAGGTGAGCCGCAACCCGCCCCGCGATCGCTAGCGCTGCCACATCGCACAAGAGCAGGGCGATCGCTCGATGCCACCGCCAGCGCAAGAGTCTGTTCCACTCCATACCATGCGGGGCACGAATATCCGTTGCTTTTTGGTAGGCAGCATCAGGATGATCCATTGCAGTGAGGCTCACGAGAAGACAAGCCCTTGCGCTGCATGCTTTCAGCTTCAAGCTTGTGGGGCAATAGGTTGAGTATTCCGCAAAGTGTACTAAAAGTGATCGCTAGCGCCCAAGTTTCTACAGACAGCAACCTCTAGCCCATGATGCGATTCGTTGAGGAGCTATCTAAAACCCGTCAAAGCGCTCAGCAACGGCTCGAAAGCCGGAGATGCACCCTACAAGTGGCTAGTGCAAGGGCAAACAAACGGTAAAAGACGTTTTGCCTGGTTTTGATTCAAAGGTTAGCGTGCCGTGATGACGGTTTTCAACAATACGGCGCACCGTTTCTAGCCCTAACCCCGACCCTTTACCAACCGCTTTGGTGGTGAAAAAGGGTTCAAAAATGCGCGTTTGGATCTCAGCAGGAATGCCGCTGCCGGAGTCAATAATATCAATGCGAGCGCACCGATCGATCTGCTGCGTGATCACGTCCAGCGTTCCTTTGCCGTCCATCCCATCGATCGCGTTATCGATCAGGTTTGTCCATACCTGATTCAACTCACTCCCGTAGGCAAGCACGTTAGGGATCTGCTGATCGTAATGGCGTTTCACCTCAATGCCGTGCTTGAGCTTGTGAGCAAACAATCGCAAGGTATCTTCCAGCCCTTGGTGCAGGTTCACTTGTTGCTGCACGCCCTGATCGAGGTAGGAGTAAGACTTCATGGCTTTGACAAGCTCCGCGATCCGTTCGGCTCCTCGCAAGCCGTGTTTCAGCATCGACATCACCTCAAAAGACAGTGCTAGCCAGTGCAAACCCATTTCGCGCAGTTCGGTGGTATCGTCCCGCCAGCGCTCGATGATCTGTTCCAGTGCTTCGACCTCCATCCCACCTTCGGCAAGGGGTTCTGCCAGTTTCCATGCCTCTTTGACCTCGTAGTCTTCTAACCATTCCAGTAGAGCCTCTTCTCGATCGCTCAGGGTTGCCGGATCGAGGCGATCGTTGAGAATTACGTCATATCCCTGGTCGCGCAGTTGTAACCACTGCTGCGTATGGGCTTCTTCTACTTGGCGCTGTCCATACACGAGGTTCATCCGTTGCAGTTCAAGCACCGCAGCGGGCATTTCGCGGAACGATCGGACTAGAGCCGCGGCTGGATTGTTCAATTCATGGGCTAAGCCAGCCGCCAGTGTTCCCAGTGCCGCCATTTTTTCGCGTCCCCGAATGAACGACTCCAGTCCCCGCGCTCGCTGCTGCATAATGCGGAAGACCATCTGCTCAAAGTCACGGCACTCATGCAGCAGGGTACGAAAGTCGTCGCTTTCAACTTCGTAGAGTCGGCAACCTCTTAGTGCCCGCATCGTCACTGGCACAGGTTCACCCGTCAGGATGGGAATTTCACCAAAAAATGAAGGTGGATTGTGCTGCCCGATCGGAATTTCCATCCCGTCGCTGCGCCGAGTAATGCTCATTTGACCTTCGACGAGGAGAAACAAACCCCTATGAGGATCGCCTTCATGCACCAGCACCTCACCTGGTTGGAGCGTCAGCACCTGGGCGCGATCGCAGACCCACTCCAGCCGCGCTTTGGGCAACTGCTGAAAGGGCGCGAGATTCATTAAATCCTCAACACACAGCATGAGCATTTCCTCTAGCGAAGCCTGGTTACCCTCAATATGACGCGAATCGTCAGTGCAGGGAGTGCTAAAACCCTACTTATGATTGCCGTTGTTCAATGAGACGAGCGTAAGCAGCCGTAAAGTCATCCGCCAGAATCTGAATTGCACCGGGGTTACTCAATCCCTGACGGCGATAGCGACGAATGGCTTCTAAGGCAGCCTGATTGCTGAGTAGGGTTAAATCAGCCCCGTTCCAACCCTCCGTTTGGGTTGCCCAATAGGCTAGATCGACTGCCGCAAGGGGACGATCGCCATTATGCACCTGCAAGATAGCGAGGCGACTGGCTTCATCAGGCAGATCAACCTTGAGCTGTAAATCGAGCCGTCCAGAGCGAAGAAGGGCGAGATCAAGTGCCTCTGGGCGATTGGTTGCCCCTACTAATAGAACATTGGGGCATTCGTGCAAGCCATCCAATTCTGTGAGCAGTTGACCCACCACACGATCGCTCACGCCTGTATCACCGTGTCCTCCTCGTGCGGGTGCCAACGTATCCAGCTCATCAATAAACACAACGCAGGGGGCTGCCTGTCGTGCCTTGGCAAACAATTCTCGCACTGCCTGTTCCGAAGCGCCCACCCATTTACTCAGCAGTTCAGGACCATTAACGGCGATGAAATTGGCACGAGCTTGAGACGCAACGGCTTTGGCGAGTAAGGTTTTGCCCGTACCCGGAGGACCCCAAAGCAGAATGCCCCGTGGTGCTTTAGCCTTAGTATGGTGATACAGCTCAGGATACAGGAGGGCACCTTCGACGGCTTCCTGCAAGGTTTGCTTGAGGTCATCTAAGCCACCGATCGCATCCCATGCCACATTAGGAGTTTCAATCTCCACCGATCGCAGCACCGCAGGCTTAATTTGTTTGGCTGCGTGGAGAAAGTCTGCCTGGGTCACGGTCATTGTCGCGGGGATGGGACTGTTTGAAGATGGCACAAACCGACGTAGCGCCGTGTAAGCAGCCTTCTGGCAGAGCGCTTTGAGGTCAGCACCGACCATACCCACCGAGCGATCGGCGATCGCGCCCAGATCTACTCCACTTAGAGGCATCGTTCTGGTCATAATGTTGAGAATTTCCAGCCGTCCCGCGCGATCGGGCACCCGAAACTGCACTTCGCGATCGAATCGACCTGGACGACGCAGCGCGGGATCAAGATGGTCGGTGCGATTGGTTGCAGCCAGCACAATCACACCTTTCGTTTTCGCAAACCCATCCATCAAGCTGAGTAATTGAGCGACCACACGCTTCTCGACCTCGCCTTCGACCTGGGAGCGATCGGGCGCAAGGCTATCAATCTCGTCAATAAACACAATGCAGGGTGCCGAGCGAGACGCTTTTTGGAACAGGCTTCGCAAACGACCTTCGGCTTCACCGTAATATTTGCCCATAATCTCTGGACCAACGATCGCGATGTAGTTAACGTCCAGATCTTGGGCAAGCGCACGAGCCGTCAGCGTCTTACCTGTGCCCGGTGGACCGACTAGAAGGACACCAGATGTCGGTTCCAGCCCCAGCATCGTGAGCAAATCGGGACGCTTGAGCGGTAACTCTACCAGTTCCCGCAAGTCTCTTAGCACCTCTGACAGACCACCCACACCTTTTAGCGAAACTGGAGTTTCCAAAGGTGCATCCACAATATCGCGTGCGGTGGCAGTTGCAGCGCGATCGTCGCGAGTCGGTCTACTCACGGTAGAAACGTTACTGGGGCGATCGTCCGTCTCCATACGAGAGGCGCGTTTGACATCCGTTGAGAATGTTTCGGGATCGGCTCTGCCTTCAATCACTCTCACAAGATCGAGCAACCCATCCATGCCCTGATCCACCAGGTCGTTAAATTCTTTCAATAAGTCATCCATACACTTAGCCACAGGGAGTGCTGGAGACCGATCGCCCAGCTCAATGGCTTCATTATAGACATCCACTTTAGAAAGCGTTTGAGCACCAACGTCATCCGAAAGTAAGACTTAATGATTGAGCGGGTCTTCCATTGGATCAACCCGCCCAATACCAAGTTCTAGCAGCATTGTCTTCACGTCTTGCCACTCCAGCCCACAGTAGTAATATCGCCTGTGTCTGAGATTGGCTAAGTAGAAGCCAAATCTACCTGCATTGAGTCGAAAGAGCGTATAAACAATCTCCTTTTGTGTTGTACGAAACTCTTCCAGCAATGACTCTAAACCGAGTGCTAGAGGCACATTCCCAGCGTTATAGAACACACTACTGCCCGGTTTGAAAACCCAGCCTCTCTCGTCGCGCTTCACGACCAAGTAATGCCTTGGGCAGATAATGGACGCTTCAGACATGGAATAGACCCTGAAAGAATGTTGGTCTTCTGGTGGGTTGGTCTTCTGGTGGGTACATGGCACTTGCGAGTTCCCCCGTGATTCAGAGAACTCCACACCCCACACCCTGTACCCCAAACCCCACACCCTAATAACTATCGTCCCTGCCAACCGTTTGCGTCTCCAGCAAATGATTTGCCTGGTGAAGACGATTGGCGATCGCCTGCCGCCACACCAGATCAATGTTGGGATCGGCTAACACGTCCTGAGCCAGTTCACGATACACAGCGCTGGTTGCAGCGTTGACATGTTCCAGCAAACGGAGATTGTGGTAGACCACGCGAGGAGAAATGGTATCCATGATTCCTTCCTTTGGGTAAACAGTTCTTGCGTAGGGACGTTACATGTAACGTCCCTACGGGTTTATCGGGATTGCAATGCACGCACTTTACGGTAAATCGGTGTGCTTCATGAGGTAGCGATCGCACTCGCGAGCGGCTCCCCGTCCTTCGTTGAGCGCCCAAACGACGAGGCTTTGACCCCGGCGACAATCACCTGCTGCAAAGACACCGGGAAGACTGGTCGCGTAGGTGTGCTCGTCGGCTTTGACGTTACTGCGGGGATCGCGATCGAGTCCCAATGCATCCAGCAGCGGTTGTTCGGGACCCAGAAAGCCCATTGCCAGGAGTACGAGTTGAGCCGGAACGACTTTTTCAGTACCGGGAACGTGCTGGGGAATGAACTGCCCTTTGTCGTTTTTCGCCCACTCCACCTGAACCGTGTGGATTGCTTTGACGTGACCGTTCTCATCGCCTTCAAACTTCGTCGCGGTGGTGAGATAGCCACGGGGATCATCCCCAAATTTGGCAGCGGCTTCTTCCTGCCCGTAATCCACCTTGTACACCTTGGGCCATTCGGGCCAGGGATTGTTAGCAGCGCGGGTTAGCGGCGGCTTGGGCATGATTTCCAGTTGGGTGACGCTGTTGCAGCCATGTCGTAGGGATGTGCCCACGCAGTCGGTTCCGGTGTCGCCACCGCCAATGATCACCACATCTTTACCAGCGGCAGAGATGAACCGATCGCCCTCCTTACCATCCAGTACGGCTTGGGTATTGGCGGTGAGAAAATCCATTGCAAAATGGATGCCCTTCAAGTCCCGTCCGTCAATGGGCAAGTCACGCGGCTTGGTGGCTCCGGTACAAAGGACGATCGCATCGAACTCTTTAAGCAAATTCTCAACGGGCAAATCCTTGCCGATTTCCGTCTTGCAAACGAAGGTCACGCCTTCTGCTTCAAGCACGTTGAGGCGGCGCATCACCACCTCTTCTTTATCTAGCTTCATGTTAGGAATGCCATACATCAGCAGCCCACCGGGACGATCGGCGCGCTCATACACCGTCACCCAATGCCCAGCTGTATTCAATTGCGCGGCAACCGCCAAGCCAGCAGGACCCGACCCGATCACAGCCACTTTCTTACCTGTGCGGTTGCTGGGTGGATTGGGCGTAATCCACCCTTCCTGCCAACCTTTTTCGGCGATCGAATACTCAATGTTCTTAATGGTGACGGGTGGATTGTGGATGCCCAGCACGCAGGAACCTTCGCAGGGAGCGGGACACACGCGACCCGTAAATTCAGGGAAGTTGTTGGTTTTGTGCAGGCGATCGAGGGCATCTTTCCAGAGTCCGCGATAGACCAGATCGTTCCATTCGGGGATCAGGTTGTTGATGGGGCAACCGCTTGCCATGCCGCTGATGATCGTCCCAGTGTGGCAGAACGGCGTACCGCAATCCATACACCGTGCGCCCTGAGTGCGGAGGTTTTCCTCCGGCATAGGCAGATGAAACTCGTCCCAGTTGTGGATGCGATCGAGGGGTGATGTTTCCGCCGCAATCTCACGCAGATATTCGATAAAGCCAGTCGGTTTTCCCATTGTGGTGTCTCAGTTTTGAAGGGTAAGCTTGGTTAAGGCAGGAGTTTCGGTGCAGAGAAGAGAGGGGCGATCGTCATGCAAATTCCAGAAAATCCAGACAACAATGACATTCGTGAAGCCTTGATCCAATTGCGAGAGGAGTTGGGGCAGAAGGTGGAGGATCTCGGCGACAAGGTAGAGAAATTAGAGTACAAATTTGATGTCTATCAGAAGGGCACGGATGGCATGGTAAGAATGGCGACGACCATCATTATTGCGACAGCTTCTGTAGTGGTTCTTTCTAGCCTTAGCCCCGCCGTGACTGCCATTATTACGGCACTATCAAATGCAAATGCAGGGTAAGGTGCGATCGAGGTTGAGTGTTCATGACAGTGCAATGAATGTGAGAATGTGAGCAGAAATGGTTACATTTTTAGCCAGTCAAAGATTTGCTTGGCACTGAGATTAAGCTCGATTTCAGGCAACATGATTAAGTAGTCTTCGTTGTAGAACAATTGCGGTTGCTGGTTTGGCTGGAAAACGATGACTGAGCGATCGTCGGGATCAAGTAGCCATCCCAACTGACAACCATACTTCAAGCAATGCAGAATGTTTCCAGTCACCCGATTAGAACTTTGTTCAGGAGAAAGAATTTCAATTGTCCAATTGGGAGCTAGGAGTACGTCATCAACCAGTTCGTCATTCTCATCAAACTTGATGTGCTCCCACCGTAGAATGGCAATGTCTGGAATCAGCGATCGTCCGCCGAAGGTGCAACGCAACTCAGGAAAGGCATAAGCAATTCTTGCACCCTCCGTCGCTTCATTCACAGTCGTAACTAATTTACTTTGGAGCCGAGAATGACGCGTTTTGGGCATCGGCTTCTGTATAGTTCTGCCATCAATGTATTCACTGCCAGGTTTTGTTTCTGGTAGTTCCAAAAACTCTTCTAACGTCAGTTTTTTAGATGGCGTTTGAACCATTGGAATTCCCCCTAAAATTAACTGACTTGTGACAAAGAACGCACGGTCAAGATTTCATCAGCACGGAGAGATTCAACCGCAGAAATTGGAACTGTAACAACAGCAATAGTTTCCCCGACTGCGTTAAAGACTTCCAGAATGCAACCCTCCTCTCCACCTGTAGGATGCGGAATCAAGTCAACTAACGTCGCGACATCACCGACTCTAAGCTGATGTTCTGGCAAATCATGGGTCAAAGCAACGTCTTGATAAAGTTCAAGTGTCATGGCGAGTCTTCTTAAGAGGTTTGAGGGACAAAGTAGCTTACGTTACTCCAATTCAGGTTTAATCTCTTTTCGCGCTTTTTCAAGCTGAGAATCTTGCCAAGCAGCATAAGACTGATTTCCATCCTTGACCTGCCAGGTTGTTCGCCCATTAAGAGATAAACCGCCTACCAGACAAGCAGCAGCGCTTGGACTTGTCAAAGGTAAGTCTTGCATTAGCATCCAACAATCAGGGTTGTCAGCACTCACTAATTTCCCATCGTCTAGAAGCTGAGATCGAAGCTGTCTATACGAGCTAGCCAAACTAGAAGAATCTTCTTTACAAAGCGTAGAATTTCTGAGAATAATAAACTCGTCGTTAACTTCTTGTGCAAAAGCTGTAGCTTTTTTGTAATTCATATAGAAAATAGGCGATTCGTGGGTTGTAGTTCCCATCGATTGTTCATCTTTCAGGGTTGGTAGCGGCATAGCGAATGAAAGACCCAAAACAGGAAGTAACATCTGTACCTGCTCTAGAAAATATTCCATATCAGCTATATCAGGTTCGGGCAACCGAGGCACATCTGGGTTCGTCCCGTTAACAATTTTTGAGCGTTGAGCCTGAATTGCCAATGAAATTAAGCGACTCTCTAAATATCGAATATGTGCTTTAGTCAAATTGTCATCTTTGCTAGTAATGATAAAAGTACGTCTCCAAAAATCCTTAGCTGGATCTTTACTATGTTGAGCTAATCTGTCCCAAACATTATCGCTTTCACCAATGTAAATAGATTCTGAAAACGTAGAGCTTTCTGGATTATTGCCAGCTAAAACATATACTCCTGTTCGCCTTATTTCGCTGCGACTTGCCAAATCTGCTAATTGTGTCCTTGGTGCAACTGTAACCATTCCTGTCCAATTCATGATTTCAACAGTCATAACGCCACCAGGTATGCCGTCAACAAGGTACATTCTGACTGTTCTACCCTTCATTTACCCCTTGTCTTTCCTGCAATTGGTTTAGATTTATGTGAGTGAACTTAATGCCTCGACTACAGTAATCGTAGGGTGAGCAATGCCCACCCTACCGAGGGAATTAGCTACCACCAATACGGGCAACGTCTTTGGCATTGGCTTCAAAGGCGGCGGTGAGGGCATCATCACCGCTCAGACCGTCTTCCAGCGCTTGCTTCAGGGCTTGCAGGACGCGTTTGTAGTCTCTGGGCATCACCTTGACGAACTTGGGCAGCATGGCATCCCAGTTGGTGAGCACCGTTGAGGCTTTCTGGCTTTGGGTGTAGTCGGCGTGATGTTGGATGAGTTGGCGAAGCTCTTCGATTTCTTCGGGGTCATCGAGGATTTCGAGTCCGACCATTGAGGGATTGCAGCGGGTCGCAAAATCGCCTGCTTCATCCAGGATGTAGGCAACGCCACCGCTCATGCCTGCGGCAAAGTTGCGTCCGGTGGCACCCAGCACCACGACTTTGCCGCCCGTCATGTATTCGCAGCCGTGATCGCCCACGCCTTCGACGACCGTGCTTACGCCAGAATTGCGGACGCAGAAGCGCTCACCGACCATCCCGCGAATGTACACCTCGCCGCTGGTGGCACCGTAGAGGGCAACGTTTCCGGCGATGATGTTTTCCTCCGCGACAAAGGTTGAGGCAGCGGGGGGATAGAGGATGATCTTGCCGCCGCTGAGTCCTTTGCCGAGGTAGTCGTTCGCATCGCCTTCCAGCTCCAGCGTGACCCCTTTGGGTACAAACGCGCCAAAGCTTTGACCTGCGCTACCCTGGAAATGGAGATGAATGGTGTCTTCCGGCAATCCATCCCAGTGGCGCTTGGTGATTTCGTTGCCCAGAATGGTGCCTACGACGCGGTTAATGTTGGTGATGGGCAGGGTGGCTTTCACGGGTTTGCCGTCTTCAATGGCGGGTTTGCACAAGTCCAGCAGCACCGTCATATCGAGGGATTTTGCCAGCCCGTGATCCTGGGGAATCTGGCAGTAGAGACCGACATCCTCACCGACCTGGGGCTGGTAGAGAATTTTGGAGAGGTCGATGCCTTTTGCCTTCCAGTGTTCGATCGCCTGTTGCGATTCCAGCACATCGGTGCGACCCACCATATCGGTGAGTTTGCGGAAGCCCAACTGCGCCATCAGTTCCCGGACTTCTTGCGCGATGAAGGTCATGAAGTTGACGGTGTGTTCGGGGTCGCCCACAAACTTTTCGCGCAGTTGGGGATCTTGAGTGGCGATGCCAGCGGGACAGGTGTTCAGGTGGCAGACACGCATCATGATGCAGCCCAGGGTGATCAGTGGTGCCGTGGCAAAACCAAACTCTTCGGCACCCAGCAGGGCGGCAATGACCACATCACGTCCGGTTTTCATTTGTCCATCGGTTTCGACGGCAATGCGCGATCGCAGGTTGTTCAGCACCAGGGTTTGATGGGTTTCGGCGAGTCCCAGCTCCCAGGGCAACCCGGCGTGTTTGATGGAGGTCTGGGGTGAAGCGCCCGTCCCGCCATCGTAGCCAGAGATCAGCACCACATCGGCATGTGCCTTTGCAACGCCTGCCGCGATCGTGCCCACACCCACTTCTGAGACCAGCTTGACGCTAATCCGCGCCTCCCGATTGGCGTTCTTCAGGTCGTGAATGAGTTCTGCCAGGTCTTCGATGGAATAGATGTCATGGTGAGGCGGAGGGGAAATGAGTCCCACTCCCGGCGTGGAGTGCCGGACTTTGGCAATCCAGGGATAGACTTTTTTACCCGGCAACTGTCCGCCTTCGCCCGGTTTTGCTCCCTGCGCCATCTTGATCTGGATTTCCCGTGCTTGCGACAGATACAGACTGGTGACACCAAAGCGACCAGAGGCAACCTGTTTGATCGCGCTATTTTTCGAGTCGCCCTGGTCATTCGTCCATGTGTAGCGATCGGGGTCTTCGCCGCCTTCACCTGTGTTGGACTTGCCGCCGATGCGGTTCATGGCTATCGCCAGCGTTTCGTGCGCCTCTTTCGAGATGGAACCGTAGCTCATGGCACCCGTTTTGAAGCGCTTCATGATGGACTCGATCGGCTCTACCTCGTCAATGGGCACGGACTCCCGCGCTTTGAATTCCAGCAGTCCCCGCAAGGTGAAATGCTTCTGGTTCTGCTCGTTGACGAGGCTGGCGTATTTTTTGTAGGTGTCGTAGCTGCCCGTGCGGACGGCCTGTTGCAGCGAGTGGATGGTTTGGGGGTTAAACAGATGCGCTTCGCCATCTTTGCGCCACTGGTAATCGCCCCCCACATCCAGCGTATGTCCGTTGACCTCGCGATCGGGAAAGGCATGGCTATGACGCAACATCGCTTCTTTCGCCAGCACTTCCAGATCTACACCTTCGATGCGTGACGCGGTGCCCGTGAAGTAGCGATCGATGACGGTATGGTTCAGCCCGATCGCCTCAAAAATTTGTGCGCCCCGATAGCTTTGCAGTGTTGAGATACCGATCTTGGAGGCAATTTTGATCACGCCTTTGGTCGCAGCTTTGATGTAGTGCTTGCACGCCGTTTTGTGATCCACACCTACCAGCAAGCCCTGCTGAATCATGTCGTCGATCGTCTCAAACGCCAGGTAGGGATTGATGGCACCGCAGCCATAGCCAATCAGCACAGCATGGTGATGCACTTCGCGGGGTTCGCCCGATTCCAGCACGAGACCGACCCGCGTGCGAGTGCCCTGACGAATGAGATGGTGGTGAAGTCCAGAAACCGCCAGTAACGCTGGAATGGGAGCCTGATCGGGATTGATGCCCCGATCGCTCAAAATCAGAATGCTCACCCCGTTCTCAATCGCCTGATCTGCCTGAGCGCACAGGTGGTCGATCGCCTGCTCCAATCCCTTCACGCCGTCCAGCGACTTGAACAAAATCGGTAGAGTAATGGATTTGAAATCGCCCTCGTTCACCGCTTTCAGCTTCGCCAGTTCCTCATTGGTGAGAATGGGCGTTTTCAGCTTAATGAGATGGCAGCTTTCGGGTTCGGGGTTGAGCAAATTGCGCTCAGCCCCGATCGTCGTTTCGGCAGAGGTGATGATCTCTTCGCGAATGGAGTCGATCGGGGGATTCGTCACCTGGGCAAACAACTGCTGGAAGTAGTCATAGAGCAGCTTGGGGCGATCGGACAGTACAGCCAGCGGCGTATCTGCACCCATCGAGCCAACGGCTTCTACCCCATCCCGCGCCATCGGGGTCAACAACAAGCGGAGATCTTCAAAGGTGTAGCCAAACGCCGTTTGTTGTTGCGTTACCGTCGGTAGGGACGTTGCATGCAACGTCCCTACGGAAACCGTTTCAACGGGGGCATCCTGCAACTGCGACAGATCCACCAGATGTTGATTGAGCCATTCGCGGTAAGGATGCGCTGCTACAATCTGGTTTTTAATTTCCTCATCGGCAACAATGCGCCCTTCTTTCATATTCACCAGGAACATCCGTCCGGGCTGCAAGCGACCTTTTAAGGCGACTCGTTCTGGCTCGATCGGCAACACACCTGCCTCCGATGCCATAATCACCAGATCGTCTTTGGTCACGTAGTAGCGTGAGGGACGCAAGCCGTTGCGATCGAGCACTGCGCCCATCATCGTGCCATCGGTAAAGGCGATCGAGGCAGGTCCATCCCACGGTTCCATCAGGCAGGAGTGGTATTCGTAGAAGGCTTTTTTCTCGTCGCTCATCGACTCGTGCGCCGTCCACGGTTCCGGGATCATCATCATCACGGCATGGGGGAGCGATCGACCCGCCAGCGTCAGCAGTTCCAGCGCGTTGTCAAAAATCAACGAATCGCTGCCGTCAATATTGATGATGGGCGTAATCTTTTGGATGTCATCACCAAACTGCTCCGACTCAAACAGCGATTGCCGTGCGTTCATCCAGTTAATGTTGCCACGCAGGGTATTGATCTCGCCGTTGTGAGCAATGTAGCGGTAGGGGTGCGATCGCTCCCAGCTCGGGAACGTATTGGTGCTAAAGCGCGAATGCACCAGCGCCAAAGCGCTCTCAAAGTCGGGATCGCTCAAATCTCGAAAATACTGCCCCACCTGCACGGGCATCAGCATCCCTTTATAGACGATCGTGCGGCTGGAAATGCTCGACGGATACCAGTAGGGATCAACGGCTGCGTTGCGAATCGCCTTGTGAGCGCGTTTACGAATGACGTACAGCTTGCGCTCAAACGCCAGATCGCCTGCCAGATCGGGCGATCGCTGGATAAACACCTGCTCCACAAAGGGTTCGCTCGCTTTTGCCGTGTTGCCCAGCATGGAATCATCCGTGGGCACATCGCGCCAGCCCAGTACTTTCTGACCTTCTTCCGCCACAATTTGCGCGAATAGCTGCCGTCCCTTCTCCCGTTGCTCGCGATCGGGCGACGAGTAAATCATCCCGACACCATACTGCCCTGCTTCAGGTAGGGTAATATCGACAGCCGCGGTAGCCTTTACCAAAAACTTGTGCGGCACCTGGAGCAAAATGCCCGCACCATCGCCCGTATTCGTCTCAGCACCTACCGCACCGCGATGATCCAGGTTCAGCAGAATCGTCAACCCATGCTCAACGATCGCGTGAGACGGCGTGCCCTTCATATGCACAATAAAGCCCACACCGCACGCGTCATGCTCATAGCGTGGATCGTACAAACCTTGTGGTGATGGCATGGTGTGATGATTCATTTTGATACTTTTTGGGTGCCTAAAAGTAGATGTCTGCAAAGGACAACGTGAGACTGATCGCACGGAAGTCATTAAATTAAAACGTTAACGAACCTTCGGTCAAGATTTGGTTGCAGGCTAACGTTTTGGAAACCTTTTTCAACCAACCCAAGAACGGATGCATCCGCCAACCCCAACGCACTGAACATGCCAGGTGATCGTTAAATCTTCTAACGAGACCGTGCTGAACGCCTCAGTCTTAAGGAAATGATCAGATCTGCAACCGCGATCGACGAGGTGCCGATCTCATGCCAACTCACGCCCCTGGTGCGGCTCGGATTCTTGATTCTACCGTCCTTTAAAGGATTTAGATACAGAGCAGCCACATCGCGATCGCTCAATATTTCGTGATAATTCTTGATAATAAAGTTGAAAAAATAAACAATTCAAAGCAACACAAACAGAAATTTTTTAAGACTGATGTTTAAGCTTCACGGCATTCTTCTTTCTGATTCGTCAATCGCTTTTGAGCAGATTTAGCTTGAGAAACAGGCTCTCTATCCTTCCCCTTTTCTCTCTTCGCACGCATAAAATTTGCAGCAATAAAAAGCGCACTGTGCCTTCACACAATGCGCGATCGCAGTCAAGATCTGTAGTTCAACTCTCAAATAAAAAGTGGCTGAGCGGCACCCTTGAAGCTTCTTGAGCACTGTCGGTAAACGATGACTGCCGACGCGGTGGAGGATCTGATGGGGGCTTGTATTGCGACACCACGATCGCAGCGAGAGTCAGCCCAGTACTGAGCGTCTGGCTGCTTCTGATCAAAAGAGAAAGAATCGATTGCTTCGTCATGGTTCTAAAGGTTTGCTTACATACAGTGAGCTGTTTTGGCAAAAATACAGTCAAATTTGCGCCTTCTCAACCCAACGGTTGAAAAATGCGTTGCCAGGACGATCGCCCTGATATTAATGGCGAGACTTACCCAGAAAATGTTTCAATCCAGGTAACTCGGATGTAAAAAGTCTTTTCCGGATAAGTCTTGGTAAATGCCGCCCTCTGAACGGTAGGAGGCAGAGACATTAAATGCCTCTCTTGAGACGACCCAGGAAACAGATGAGGTTAGATCACCCCGCATACTCAAAGTCTATGCCAGATCTTTTTCAAGAGCTTGCATAAAAGTGCCAACTTTGCAGGCATCAGCCACGGTGTTCCCTGAACTGAAACCGAGGTCTCGTGAGAGGAAAGGTGAGCTTGCAGAGTGTACCTTTAGGAGACACCGATTCTCGCTTGAACTGACCACCAAGACGAGACGCAACGTTACGGGCGTGTTTGGTGCCTTCGCCATCGATCGTTGAACGAATGCCTATACCGTTATCTTTAATCTCTAAGATGTACCAGGTGTCTGTTTGAGTGCCTGTTACGTTAAGGGAAGTAGCTCCTTCAGCGTGTTTGCCAACATTGCAGAGTGCTTCTTCAAGAAAGCGACAGAGACTGCGTTTGTGCTCAATGCTTAGCGATGGATGCTCGATCGGCTCAAAATAACCGGCAATTTTGAGCGTCTCAAAGCGGGGGAAGTCCGATCGCTCCAGCGTCTTGCTGTAAACCTCAAAGAACAACTCGTGCATGGGGAGCTTGAGGTCTACCTTCAGCCCATCTCGTAAGTAAAGGCTCTCTTCTTGCGTCAACGTTTCTTGCTTAAGATGCTCACCAATGCCCCGGAGTTCACGATTGAGGTGCTCAAGAGCCGCAAACAAGTGCGCTGGTGGCATACCATCTCGCATCTGCCGTAAAAGACTCGCTAACGTTTGCAATGGACCGTTATGAATCACGTCAAAGGTTTGTTCGATCATGCGTTGACGCTCCTCAATGACACGCTGGTTTTCGTTGAGTCTGGAGCGTAACACCCAGTCGTACTTATAAAACGCAGTGCAGCCGATCCCATTCAGCAGCCACACAAACGAAGCAGGAATCACTGGAATCCACCAGCCTCCCAGCAGAAGTAAATAGCTGATGCCGATCAGCCCGATTTGCCCAATGCCAATACCCAGCAGTTTGCTCTTGGGCAGTAGCTTGCTCCGCCCCCAGATAATGGCTGTCAACCCCCAACCGAAAATCCACAGATACTCCCAGCCATCCGTCCATGTGTTTAACAGCAACCGCTGGTTCAGCACCGCGCTAATAATCTGGCTCACGGCATGGGCTTGAATCTCTAGCGAGTTGGTTGGGTCGATTGCAGCGGTGGCGATAATGGGTCGAATCTTAGGATCGGTGATGCCCACAATAACAATGCGATCGCGCAACCAGGCTGGATCAACGTTGCCCGCCCTCACCTGTCTTAGAGAAAGAACGCGAAACGGCTGGTGATGCTGCCGAAAGTTCAGCAGCAGTTGAGGATTACCCGTGTCTGCGCCTGCATAGGCACCCGTCGGTCGTAGGCGTGGAAGTTCGGTAGAGCCAAAGCGCATGGCTTCCGGATCGCGAAACCCATTCTTGAGGGTAAGGTTTCGATTTTGGTAGACCAGGTACTTTTCGACCAGCCCGATCGTCAGAGAAAGCTTGTACGTCTCAGGGCTAATCGGGTCAAAGGTGCCCAGAATCGTCCGCCTCACATGGTTGTCGCCATCAGGAATCAGGTCGATCAACCCAATCTGATTGGGAGGAAAGCCTGAGGGAGCGGGAATCTGATCCGCCGCCGCCAAAATTTTCTCAGACACAATCAAAGGCTGACGCTGTTTCAACGCGGCAAAGAGTGCGCCGTCCTTTGACTGCACAATTTGATTCTGGAGAATATGCAAGCCAATGACGGCTGGTTTGTAGGTTTGCAACGCGTTGAGCAGGTCAATCAACGCGCGATCGCGGATGGGATACCCCGTTTGCTGCATATCCGTTGCGTCAATGCCAACCAGCACAATGCGATCGTCCTCTGGCTCAACCGGACGATGACGCAAAAAGGCATCTAGCGTCAGCAGTTCCAACCCTTGTAGAGAGCCTGCCAGCCGAGCCGCGACCACTAGCCCGATCACCACCGCTCCTGGCAGCACCCAACGCCAGAGTGAACCAATTTCTTTCAGGCTATGCCAAAGGTTGCGCTGCACTGCCACCAACTCCAGAGGCGGAAAAAGTAGTTAGTTGTTGGTTGTTGGTTGTTAGTTACAATCGCGCGATGATCCAACAACTAAAAACTAAAAGCTAACAACTGATTAGTCAATCAGTCCTTCTTCTCTGGCGCGAATCTCGGTTTGAATGCGGATATTTTTGCCGTCCTGCTTGTCTTCATCGGGGTAGACTTCGAGCACATCCTGGATCTTTGTCCAGTAGTGTCGCACCGTGCGCTCAGAAACCTGCATGCGTTTGGCGATCGCCCGATCTTGCAGCCCTTCGTGAAACGCCAGCTTCAGCACGGTGATCCAATCAGGCTTTACTTCTAAGGTACGCCCACGGCGGATGTCTTTGGTGTGGGTGATGCCTTTAAGCGCCCAATCAACCCGCGTCAACATTTCTTTACTCGAAAGACTCTTATCAGCCACGGTAAACCCAGCTTTGTGGCGATCGATTTCCGGTCGAATGCGAACCAGCGCTCTCACATGCGTACTCTGCACCGTGAGATTGAGGGTGGGATAGTGCTGCATCAACGTTTTGAGCAACTGCACGCCGGTCTCTGCCTGAGCGTTATCGCCGCTTTTCTCTGGTAAGGAGAGATCAAGCACGATCAAATCGGGCGTATGGAGTTTCACCTGATTCAACGCGCTGACAACCGTTTGCGCCGTCAAAAGGGTTGCTTGGGGATACTGCCATTTTAATAGCTCGATCGTGCCACCCAAAACGATTTCGTGATCGTCAACCACTAGAATGCGGAGTTTAGTTGGTTCCTGGGCGTTTTGGCTCATTGCAAGAGGCATAAAACAGACAGACCTGTTGCATGAATATACCTCCAACTTTGCCGAAAACTACACAGAAACGCAAGCGGGATCGCTAGATCTGTTTGCAGAAAGCTGCAATGTTTCGTGGTCAATCCCGGAAATTAACTTTGCAGAGAGGGATCGTGCAATATCAGGCGCATTTTCATACTATCTGAGTTAATTCGTCCAACCTTTACTTCTTCCGGAGAAACCACTTGTCACAAACAGGAATTTGTGAAGCGACGTTTGAACAACATTCGTGCCCATTCATCAGCCTGCATAAGCATCCGCCTATTCTCTAGCCCCCGAGAGCCATGCTGAATCAACTGAACCTAAACCAAAGCGCGCAAGATGATACCTTCCTACTGCAAGGTGTTTTAGAAGGAATCACTGACGGTATTCTCATTCTTTCGGAACGTGGCGAATGGATTTATCACAACTACTACGCATACCGCATTTGCCAACAGCTCAACCAGGGCAAGGTTGATGTGCCTCCAGTTCCCGAAGCCATTTGGCAAACCTGCAAAGCACTTATTGAAAGCCGCGATCTCTATGGTGATCAGCCCGTGGTCATTGAGTCAGAAATTGCTCACAGCCCGAACCTATACCGCGTTCGAGTCAGGTGGCTCACGCTAGATGACCCCCACCGTCCCTACCTGGCAGTGCTCCTGGAAGATCGCTGGCAGTCGTCGCAAAACCGGGCACTGGCAGAGGCACTCCTGTACAACCTGTCGCCGCGACAAACCGAAGTCTGGCTGCTCCGTCGCGCTGGCTTGACGTACCAGCAAATTGCGATCGAGCTTTACATCACCATCAACACCGTCAAGCGCCACCTAAAAGACATTCGCGCAAAGCAAAATCTGGCAAATGATTCAGGCGATTAACACACGCCTGCTTTACTCTGCTTGACGGCTCTCGCATCAGCCTTAGCGACAACACCCAGCAAGCCTTAGCCCCAGGAGTAATCACGATGATGACATTTAACCCCATCAAGGCTTTGAATACCCTTTGGTCTGACGCGCCCGTAGACCACGCCGCAACAAATTTCTTGCGAGGCGCTGACACCAGCTATAAAGGTCGTGCCATCGTCTCGGAAACCATTTCGCCGCGCCTACGGGGACGGGTGTATTTCCAGGGTTCGTGGTGGCTCGCTCAGTGTGAGCAGGATATCACGATCGCGGTTGATGAAGTGGTGCAGGTGATTGGACGGCAAAACATCACACTGCTAGTCCGTCCCATGCGGACATCAAGCGTATAGAGGAGAAGCCTTGAGTTTTGAGTTGAACCAGTGGTTGTTAGTTGTTAGTTGTTAGTTGTTAGTACATGAGTTGTTCCTAACTCCTTCTAAAAACTAAAAACCAAAAACTTCTCCGCCTTCCACTACTGCTCCTGCATCAACCGCAGATAGTTCTGTTGCAGTCGAATGTTGTCTTGCGTCAGGCGATCGCCCATTTCCTTTTCGGCATCACTAATCTGCTCCCAAAAGGCGGTTGAGCGGCGTGCCGTCAGTAATTCATTCCAGAGTGCATCAATGATGTGAGGGGCGGCAGCAGGGTCAACTTCGTTCAGTAATTGCGCAAGTGACTGTCTGGCAGCATCGTGTTGTGCCGGATCTTGAGACAGAGCAAGGCAGTCTTGCAGTTGGGCAAGCTGATCTGGCGTGAGTGTATGAGCCATAATTGGAGAGGTGCTGTGCTGTTGAAGCGTAAGAATCGTTGCGCTGTTAAGATGCGGCGCGATCGTGGAATCCCTCGTCGCCCTACTTCAAAGTTAACATTTCTTCATCGAACTTTTATCACGGTACAATCAACCTCATAGTCTTCAAGTCTATCTCTGGTCTGATTCTCTTTTTGTAGCTATGGCAAAGCAGCGGGTTCTTTCTGGCGTTCAACCAACGGGCAATCTTCATCTGGGCAATTATTTAGGAGCCATTCGCAACTGGGTTGAAGGGCAGCACCAGTACGATAATTTTTTCTGCGTGGTTGATTTACACGCGATTACGGTGCCCCATAACCCCGCAACGCTCGCGCACGATACGTATACGATCGCCGCACTCTACTTGGCTTGTGGCATTGATCTCAACGATTCAACCATCTTCGTGCAGTCTCACGTTTCAGCGCACAGTGAACTTGCCTGGTTGCTCAATTGCATCACCCCGCTCAACTGGCTGACCGACATGATCCAGTTCAAAGAAAAAGCCGTAAAGCAGGGCGAAAACGTCAGCGTGGGCTTGCTAGACTACCCCGTGCTGATGGCAGCCGATATTCTGCTCTACGACGCGGATAAAGTGCCTGTGGGCGAAGACCAAAAGCAGCATTTGGAACTGACGCGCGACTTGGTCGATACGTTCAACCACAAGTTTGCTAAGCCCGGTCAACCTGTCCTTAAGAAACCCGATCCGCTAATTCGAGCAGATGGCGCGCGGGTAATGAGCCTCACCGATGGCACCAAAAAAATGTCCAAGTCTGACCCCTCGGAGTTGAGCCGGATTAATTTGCTCGATCCGCCAGAGGTCATCCAAAACAAAATTAAGCGCTGCAAAACCGACCCCGTGCGCGGGCTGGTCTTTGATGACCCCGATCGCCCAGAGTGCAACAACCTGTTGACCTTGTACATGCTGCTTTCCGGCCAGACCAAAGAAGCGGTTGCCAATGAGTGCCGGGAAATGGGCTGGGGACAGTTCAAGCCACTGCTCACAGAAACGACGATCGCCCACCTCAAACCGATTCAGGACAAGTACCAAGAAATCATGGCTGAACCGGGCTATCTAGACTCGGTGCTGCGCGACGGCGGTGAAAAAGCAAGAGCGATCGCCAACGAAACTTTAAAGCGAGCAAAGGTAGCATTAGGATACTCCTTACCGCTTTAGGCACTTGTATGCCAGACGGGCAAACTCTTCTAGATGTAAGGCTCTGGTGCAAAGATGCGTTGCTGTAAAGAAATTGCTGTCTCTGAAAACAGAAGCTATCCCTGGTTCGATCGCCCGATATGATAAAAAGGCGTTCTAAAAAGCGCTGCAATTGATCCACGCGACGTTACTTGCCTCATGTCTTCATCCCTCAGCTTGTTTCAATCTGCCATCAAAGCGGGCGAATTCCTCATCACAGCGGAGGTTATGCCGCCCAAGGGGGGAAATCCGGCACACATGCTTGAGATGGCACGGTTGCTAAAGGGGCGGGTGCATGGAGTGAATATTACCGATGGCAGTCGCGCTGTGCTGCGAATGTCGTCGCTGGCAGCATCGGCGATTTTACAGCAGAAGGGCATCGAGCCGATTTATCAGGTTGCCTGCCGCGATCGCAATGCGATTGGCTTACAGGCAGACCTGATGGGCGCTCAGGCGCTAGGCATTCGTAACGTGCTGGCGCTGACAGGTGATCCCATCAAGGCGGGCGATCATCCCGAAGCGCGGGGAGTCTTTGAATTGGAGTCCGTTCGCCTACTGCAACTCATTCACAAGCTCAACGCAGGGATTGATTTCAACGATAAGCCGCTGACCGATGGTGCAACCGAACTGTTTGTGGGAGCTGCGATCGATCCTCAGTGTGGCAGTTGGTCTGGTCTTCAACGTCGGTTTGAGCGCAAACTGAATGCTGGGGCGCAGTTCTTTCAGAGCCAGTTGATTTCGGACTTCGATCGCCTCGAAAAATTCATGATCCAGCTTGCCACCGACTGTAACAAGCCCATTTTGGCAGGCATTTTCTTACTGAAGTCGGCAAAGAACGCCCAGTTTATTAATCGCTGTGTGCCCGGTGTGCAGATTCCTGATCACATGATCGATCGACTCGCACGCGCCACCGATCCACTCCAGGAAGGGGTGGCGATCGCTGCAGAGCAGGTAAAACAGGCACGAGAACTCTGTCAGGGTGTTCACCTGATGGCGGTTAAGCGCGAAGATCTCATTCCACAAATTCTGGACTTGGCAGGGGTTGCGCCGTTGAAGAATCCGTAGGGATGTTCCATAGAACGTTCCTAATATCTGGCTCTAACGTGACAGAAACTTGCCAGCAACACTCATCGCGTCACCCAAGTCGATATCGCCATCGCGATCGCCATCCAAAAAGGCATTGAGTACAGGATTGCCTGCTTGAGGATTATCTGTATGCGCTCCGCTTTGCAAGAAATTGAGCGCCAGTGGCACCAATGTTGGCAGCATCGACTGAACCGTTTGGGGGTCGAGTCCGGTACGCTGCACCAGGTCTTGAACCACCTGCTGCTGCATCACAGGACCCAACACGGCTTCTACAGCTTGCGCGTTTGGGCTGGTGCCGCCGTATTGATTGACGGTCGCCTGAGCCTGTTCGGTGCCAGCGGTTGCCTGTTGTTGCTGCAGTGCCGAGCGCACGTAGCCGCCAACCACTGATACCAACGTCTGCGTTGTGCCTGCGTCTGTCCCGTGATTACTGCTGAGTTGCTGGACGGTACTGAGAATTGCGCCAAGCTGATCTGGGCTTCCCTGCTGACCAGGGTTACTGACAGCGCTCAAAACTGCATCGAAAAGTCCCATAAGCTTCCTCTTGCACGCGTTTACCATCCCAACTTAAACCACGAAACAGCGTTAGCCGTCTAGTGCCTGTGGTTACAGTAGCTTTCTCGCGCCTCGATCGCGGCATATTTAACAATCTTTTCGGGCAAACAGGCGTTTCGGGTAATCAGGCTTTTGAGGCAAATAGGTCGAAAACACACAGGTTTACATCCGAAAAAGTGCAGGGAACTAGAATAAAAGGCAGATGCACCGTAGATGTCTTCATGCCGCTGACGCGCTTTCTCACTCTGGTTGCTGGTGTAGCCCTCATTTTGGGGCTAATGATCTGGCTGATTGACTCGCTCACTCGGCTGTATTGGCAGTTGTCCTATTCTCCACTGCTGTTTCAGGCGTTGCTGGTGCTAATCCTGGTCGTGCTAGCCGCGCTCATTGGGGCATCGATTTACTACCTCTTTGTGCTGCCTCGTGCCCAAAGACATCGCAAACAAGCGCGACGCAAGCCTGTGGTGCCTGCCGAAAAAACCGAAGCGGCTGAGGAAACCCTGAAAGCGGTGCGGCAGCAGGTTGATCAGATTCAAGACGAGGTGGCGCGGCAAGAACTGTTGCAGCGATCGCGCGAGATTGAGCACACCCTGGCACGGGGACATTTGCAACTTGTGGTATTTGGCACAGGGTCGGCAGGCAAAACATCCCTGGTCAATGCGTTGATTGGGCGCATGGCGGGCAAAGTGGGCGCGGCAATGGGCACCACTGAAGTGGGCGAAACCCATGCGCTCAAGCTTAAAGGCGTAAGTCGAGAAATTCTCATCATCGATACACCGGGCATTTTAGAAGCGGGTGTGGCAGGAACGGAACGCGAACAATTAGCGCGGCAGTTGGCAACCGAAGCGGATTTGCTGCTGTTTGTGCTGGACAACGATCTGCGCCAATCAGAATACGATCCGCTGCAAACGCTGGCAGAGATTGGCAAACGATCGCTCGTCATCCTCAACAAAACCGACCTGTATCCAGAAGGCGATCGGGATGTAATTCTTGCCCGGTTGCGCGATCGAGTGCGTGGGTTGGTCGCCCCCATTGATGTCATTGCGACCGCTGCGAACCCGGCGGCGATCGTTGTCGATGGTGAAACCGTGCAGCCGGAACCCGATATCATGCCGCTGATTCGGCGCATCGTAGCCGTGTTGCGGGCAGAAGGGGACGATTTGCTGGCAGACAACATCTTGCTGCAATCCCAGCGGCTGGGTGAGAAAGCCCGCTATCTCATTGATGCCCAGCGACGACGACAGGCTGAAAAAATTGTCGATCGCTTCCAGTGGATCAGTGCGGGTGTGATTGCTGTCACTCCTCTACCTGTTGTCGATCTGCTGGCAACAGCGGCGATCAACGCTCAGATGGTCGTCGAAATTGGGCGGGTGTACGGCTGTGAAATCAACCTGGAGCGAGGACGCGAACTGGCATTATCATTAGGCAAGACGCTGGCAAGTCTGGGCATCGTGAAGGGCGCGCTGACGCTGGTTGCAACGGCGCTGGAATTTAGCCTGGGTGGTCTACTGGTGGGGCGTGCCATTCAGGGCGTGAGTGCGGCTTACCTGACCCGCATTGCAGGCAAAAGCTTTATCGAATACTTTCGCCATGACCAGGATTGGGGCGATGGCGGCATGACAGAAGTGGTGCAGCGCCAGTTTCAGCTCAATCGCAAGGATGAATTTATGCGTGCTTTTGTCCAGGACGCGATCGACCGGGTGATCAAACCCCTCAATCTCGATCGTGACCCAACGACTGAAGATCAACCGCTCCTACCGGAAGTCCAACTCCCGTTAGAAATCAAAGCCAAACTCGATGCCGACCTGGAGGAGTGGAATCGATCGTGAGTCTGCTTGCGATCGTCCGCCGCATTCTAAGCAGCGGGAAGCCAACAAAAACCCCTGAAGCAGCATGTGCCACAGGGGAATGGAGGTGACTAGGAACAGTAATGGCTTGAGCCGCGCTTATTATTCTTCCTCGTCCTCTTCTTCCTCGCCCTCTTCCTCCGACGAGAATAATTCGTCAATGATGGCGATTGCCCGGTTTGCCGAAATACCTAGCGCTTGATGCAGGCTATCAATAAACTCTTGTTCTTCTTCTGGCACTTCACCATCCGCTGCAATGACAATCACTGCCACTGCGAATGCGGCTTCTTCAATGCCTTCATCTCTTGCGGTAGCAAGTGCCTGTACGACCACCGCCTCAATGCCTTCTTCGTTGATCAGAGTGCCAATCTCGCTGCCGAGAGCGGCAAAGTCTTCTTCTGCGTAATCTTCGTACAGGTCGATCGCAGAGAGCAATTCACCCAGCGATTCGGTTTCGACATCGCCCGACTCACCATCCGAATACAGTGCAAACAGACCGATCGCGGCGATCGCCAGTTCTGGGCTTAACGCAACCTGAGTACCGCCGCCACGAGGTAACTTACGTTTAGACATGAATTTCTCCTAAAGTTCACTGGGCAAGTAGCTGCATGCTTGGATCTACGCGCTTTGGCAACCCAATCAGGCTGCACCTAACGTTCCCAGCCACGATCGAGATGGAACAGCATAGGAGAAATCTCTCTGTCGATCGCTTTACAGTCGTTCTCGGTTGAGTCAGCCTGTCGGCAAGACGGGTGTGGGGTGTGGGGTGTAGGGTGTGGCGAATGCAAATGAAAACCGCTATAAGTAAAAGCCTTATGGAATGGCTAGCTCAACGAGCAGTGGTAAGTGGTCAGAGCCAATGTTTCGTCCTGTCTGTGTTCTCTGCACCACAATGTCTGAGCTGACCAGGCAATGGTCGATCGGAATTGCCAGCCAGGGTAGCCAACGACGAGGCGACCAACTCGGCAAAATGCCAAAACCAGCACGACTATTTTGCAAGCCTGCCGCCTGCACCGCTTGCTGATAGTAGGGCGACCACATGCTGATGTTGAAGTCGCCAATCACAATGAGAGGATGGGTTTGCGATCGGGCAAACGGGGCGATCGCTGCCAGCCATTGATTGCGCCACTGAAAGAGTTCTTCCCGAATCGGTGGCGGGGGGTGTGCTGTTAGCAAGGACACTGTTTTCCCGCCCTTGCTGATTTGCACCACCAGACTGGCATACTCGCTTTGCCCTAAGAACTGCACCGAAGGCTGCTGAAGCGGCAACGCGCTAAAAATGACGTTTCCAAAGCCAGCCGCATCCGGTTCGGCATACTGATACGGCAGCGTCGTGCGGAGTGGCTCCAACGCTTCTAACCATCGGGTATTGACTTCCTGAAAGATCGCAATCTCTGGGTTGGTTTCTTTGACTAAGGCAAGGACGCTCTCATGGTTGCGGTTCCGTACCAACACATTGGCGTGCAGGACGCGCAGTTGCATCGCGGGTGTAACCACCGTCGGCTGAGGTAAATACCACGGCACCACAGCTACCAGGTTGAGCGCCAGCCCAAACAAACTCAAACCCAACAGCCAGCGCCGCCAAACGCATGTGCGCCATAACCAGAGGCAGACGACAGCACAGAGGCAAACAACCAGATATTGCTGTTTGAAATGAGCCGTTAAATCCAACCGCCAGTGGAGCCAACCCAAAGAGCCCGTCAGGGATAGTAACGTTACCAGCCCCAGTCCAGCAGCCAAACTGACGATGAACAGCCAATGCAAAGACGATCGCCGCTGAAACGTTCCCATCAACAGCCTCAACCGTTAACGTACCAAGAGAGCCGTTGCGCCGTGCAGGATCAACCCCATCGGGGCAGGCACCATTTCACCGCGCATATCCAGCAGTTGTACGACAATGAGGTAGGCAAGACTCAGCGCCACTGCGATCGCCCCCGTCACCACTGCCACAATCTTAGAGCGATCCATGCTTTCTCCTACTTCATGACTGATCTGGTTGATTGCTGATGCTTCTACGTTTGTCAAAAGTAGCCGTTTCCCGGGGCAGACTAGGCTTAGAGACCCGTTAGCAATCAGGGAAATGCCACAGCAAGCTCTCAAACAGCATAGTCAACCGTTAAAACCGTATAAACAAAGTTTAAGCGTTTACGTAGAATCTTGGTAAACCGCTCCGCATGAATCACATGATGAGGGCAGTGAGACCTTTCATCTGGGCAATTCAATTCCTTCAGAAGCGCTCGATCGCAGAGCATAGAAGTGGTGCAAGCCATGCGCTGCAATCTGCTAGAGTCTATTGTTTACTTCCCCAGTTTGCTTTCTTGAGAACTACCGACTCCTAGAACGTTTGATTCGCAAATCTGACAAGACTTTAAACCGCATGGCTACCGTCACAGACTCTATCAGCGAACCGTTTACGATCGATCGTCCAACGGTCGTCGAAACCCACGAGTTGCGAAAAACCTACCGCACGGGGTTTTGGCTCAATCAGAAAGTGGTTTCTCTCAAAGGCTGTACGCTCAAGGTCTTGCAGGGAGAAACCTTTGGATTACTGGGTCCCAATGGTGCGGGCAAAACCACTCTGCTCAAAACGCTGCTAGGCATTGTGCGTCCCTCCGCTGGGCGTGGGCTTTTGTTAGGCGCACCGCTGGGCGATCGCACGGTCAAAGAACGCATTGGCTACCTGCCCGAAAATCCCTATTTCTACGACTACCTCACAGGTTGGGAAACGCTCCAGTTCACCGGAGGGCTGTTCCAAATTCCCCGATCGGTGCAAAAGCAGCGGATTCCGCAACTCCTCGATCTGGTCGGGTTATCACATGCAGCCGCCCGCAAAAAGCAGCTTCGGCAATACTCTAAAGGGATGCTGCAACGCATTGGCATGGCGCAGGCACTCATTAACGATCCTGAACTGGTGTTTCTGGACGAGCCAATGTCCGGGTTAGACCCGATGGGGCGCTACCAGATTCGGGAGATTATCCTCTCGCTGAAGTCGCAGGGCAAAACCATCTTTTTCAACAGCCATGTGCTGTCGGATGTGGAAATTGTGTGCGATCGCATTGCCATTCTTGCCGAGGGCGACCTGGTTTGCAGCGGCTCTCTCCAGGAACTTCTCGGCACCACCGAAACCTACACCATCAAAGGTCGTGGCGGCAGCTTAGACGTGATCAAGAAACGAATGCTGAATCTAGAGTTTCGCGATGGCTATTGGCAGGGGCATCTTCAAGGTGATCCCTACGACTTTCTCGCTACCCTCAACTTAATGGGTGCCCAGATTATCACGGTGAATCTCGCCCGTCCGTCGCTGGAAGAATTTTTCATTCGCCAATTAAACGATCGTGGTGTGCATACCAGCAATTAACGAATGGGAATTAAATCACACCGACTTTTGTAGCGATGGTCTTGAAAGTCAAGCAGGCTATGGGAAACGGCTTTTGCAGCTTAACTGTCAGCATTCACCATTCGGCGCAAGATTGAACGCTGTAGCTTATTTTCTGGCGAGATGGGTGCAAGCTACAGGCTGAGACGCAGTTGGTTTAGTCTTCGCTTACTCGGTTGGCGCAAAGTAAACCTGAAAGAGCGCAACGAGGCTTGCGATCGCGGTGCAAAAGCCCAACAGAAATGAAACACCGATCAAAAAAGCTGTCATTGTCCGTCTGAAGTGAGTTTCTTCTAGAATCGCAGGTTGCCATTCTTTTTGGGAGAAGAAACCGTAAAAGCTTAATGAAGGGATAGTGAATCTCCTGAGAGTCTTCAGTAAAAGCCACAATAGGCTGAGGTAGCGGTCAGCTTGGGAGTTTTTGGTTTTTGGTTGTTAGTTGTAAAGCCTTTCCAACGGAACGCTCTGCACTCACTTTGCGATCGCTAGGGGCTGTCATCAATTACGACTACACATTGCTTGCAGTAAGGATTCCAGCCCCTAGCCTGGTGTGTTGGGACGGGCGTGACACTGCTGATATTGCCAGGTTTCGGAGCTAATTGATGACACGCCCTAAGGTTATGCGTACCTGAGCTGTTCCTGACTCTCTCTAAAAACCAGAAACTAACAACTAACAACTTCTTCATCCCTCATTCCAAACCCCTGCTCAACCGTGTAGGGTGTAAAAGAACCCTGTTGCAGCATGAATGATAGGCAGAAAAATGGACAGAAAAATTGGCTTCTGGCTGGTATGGCTTGCGTTTGTCGGCTATGCCTTTTTGCTGGCTCCCCCCGATCGCCCCGATACCTTTGAGCTCATCAAGCACCTTTCGACCGGGCAGATTGTGGGCATCAATCCACTCATTGTGGCGCTGTTTAACATCATGGGCGTGATGCCAATGCTTTATAGCTGCCTGATGTTCATTGATGGTAGAGGGCAAAAAATTCCCGCGTGGCTGTTTGCAACGGCATCGTTTGCGGTGGGTGCGTTTGCGATCGTGCCCTATCTGGCATTACGCGAACCAAACAGAACGTTTAGCGGCAAGAAAACCTGGCTACTCAAGCTGTTGGATTCACGGTGGTTGGGGTTGGCACTGGCGATCGCCGCCATGGGTCTACTGTTCTACGGCATCACTCAGGGCGACTGGACGGACTTTGTGCAGCAGTGGCGATCGAGCCGCTTTATTCATGTGATGAGTTTGGATTTCTGCTTGCTTGCAGTGCTCTTTCCCGCCCTGGTACGGGATGATATGGCGCGACGGGGACTGACGAACGATCGCCTGTTTTGGTTGGTGGCGTTGCTACCGTTGCTGGGCGCGATCGGCTATTTGGTACTCCGTCCACCCTTGCCAGAACAAACCGAAAGCACGGTGCCCTCCCAGCCTGACTATCGCACAGCACCATAGAGCAGGCATGGCGGATGGTGGCACAGTCACGATCGTCTCATTTACAGCCGTCTGCCTTTGCATTCACCACACCCGATACTCTACACCCTACACCCGTTTTGACAAGACTGTCGCTGACGCAATTGAGAACCACTGTAGCTGCCATGCTAGTTTGAGAAGAGAAGCTTTGCACAGCAAAAGGGGGCGTTAAATGGTTGAAGTTCACGCTTGATGTTTTGGAGTGCGTGCATCATGCTTTGAGGCTCGTGCGCGATGTTCTAATACCAATTAAATGTGAAGCTGCATCAAAATGGAGGTGTCCCCTTTGAGTCCATGAGCTATGCAAGGACGACCCTTCCGCATCACCGCGACAGGAAAGTTTGGCACAGCTAGAGAAATCCCTGGAAAAGGCTCGCATGGTGAGCCAACAAGAACGCTTACGGTATAAGAACGTCCTCCCGCCCGCCTAAGCAAGCGCTCAGCCGCCAGGGCAAAGCCTATAACAGTCTATACCTAATAGAGGCTGGATCATTGCTCTCAAGGCTAAGCCTTCGGGTGGATGGCTTGAACCATCTGATGTCTGTACATTAAAGACAGTTTTCAGACGTGCTTTAGTACAGCTTTTAGAGATGGTTATGGATGACTTCAAGCTATCGATCGTGATGTTTCTGGTTCAGAGCGGTTTCGTTCTGGGTCAGGATTTTTCAATGGATGCCAATGGTGACTTGATTATTGGTAGCCCAGAGACTTTTTCTGCTTTATCAGCGTTTATGGATTCGATCTCATAGCTCATTCAACAACCCTGAGCAGTCACCGTACAGACTCAATGGGCATCCATACTCTTCTGCGTGCCCTTTGTCTCTCTACAAGCCCAGTAAGCAGCACGAGCTTGATGCAATCGCTCCTCAGCCGAGCTAAGCCGATCGTAAAGCTTGAGGTTGTCTTCTTTGAAGCTGCTCCTGAAGCTGGCGGTGGTGCTGTTGTAGCTGGTGCATGTGTTCAAAGAGTTGCCAGCAGTATTGCTCTGGTAAGCCGCATGTGACAGCACCTCGCAGCACCACATTGAAATACCAATCGTTTGGGGCGAGTTCTTGATCCAGCTTATTGACTACTACGTAAGTTCGCACGTTGGTATAAAGCTGGTGGTTGCAATGGATTTCAATGGTTTCACGGCGATAGCCCCCGGTCGGCACTTCTTCACGCTCATCCAGACGATCGCTCAACCGCCACGGCAGGGCATAGAGCACACCATGTACTACAGAGGCAGGATCGCTAACCACATCCAGTACTCCACAGTTGCGGCGAGCTGATCGACGGTAAAAGCCTAACCGATAGCCGCTAAGCGTTGCTGGTCCAACCACAAATAAATGGGTACTTTCACCCAGGGTGCGTTTCAAATCTACGGGGCACATACAGGAGCCATAGGCAAAGTAGTAGAACATAGGCTCAGCCGCTTGTGAATACCGCTGAAAGGGCGCTTGAAAGGGTGCGTAGATCCCGTCCATTTCGGGGCTGCCGCTGTCGAGAAGTTCTGCCATACGCTTAAGCAATAGAATGAGACGGTTTTGATCGCTTTGCTGATTTCGAGGTACTTCTATACTAAAGTATCGTATTCCGATATGAGAACTGTAGATTTGGCAAAACCTTGAGCAAGACGGCTGATTCTGTTGACATCGCTGTCACAGCAAAAGCTAGGGGCTGTCATCAATTAATACTACACATTTCTTGCAGTAAGGGTTCCAGCCCCTAGCCTGGTGTGTGGGGACGGGCATGACACTGCTGATATTGCAAGGTTTCGGAGCTAGTTGATGACACGCCCTAGGGTTCTAAGCGATAAACGCGTGCCTGCTTATCCGATCGATATACCCACTGCTGCTTGCCGTCTGAAAACACCACGCGCCATCCTGAAACGATCGCTTGTGTACATATTTCATCTGCTTTGGCTAGACCCAAACAACCGTCAGACCAGGTTTTGGCGGTGGCTTCAACGACCTTCAATCTTGCTGCCGGAATCTTGGTGCGCTTGCTTAACGCCTGCCGCAAACGGGTGATAACGGGTTGAGGTATTTGAGCTGTCACTTTAGAGGGGGTGGTTGCTAGAACAGTCTCCTCACCGCTGATCCCGATCGCGGTTACTACATCAGGGGCAGCTTGAGCGGTGGACGGTAGCCCTCCGCCCGCAACCCAAAACAGACCTGCTAGCAGGATTGCCCAACACCATTGATGGCATAAAGCTTGTACGACTGCGAAAGGCGATCGCGATGATAGCCACTGTAGACTTCGGTGTTTCATAAGCACGGTGATGTAGATGCTTGACGCTAGTCTAAACGAAAGTAAAGAACAAGACTGAAATGAACTTTACGCATTTGCAGTCCGAACGGTTGTTCCTTGCACCTTAGAATCGCACATTCAATAAAATCGACAAAATTGTTTGCAGACAGGGGCACGCTGTCTAGTTTCAACTTAAGGCGGGGAAGCCCCTGCGTTTACCGGGTAACAGGAACAAAATCAACGCCTGCCCCAAAGCGATTGCCAGGAGAAACTTTCACAAGCTGAATCCCAACGTTGCGATCGCCGGATGGCAAAAACCGCACGGTTTCTGACGCTCCTGTTGCTGCAAAATCGGGTGATGCCAACGCTTGCTGCACGCCTGAGCGAGTGGGATTGCGAACGATCGCGGCAGCCAGTGCTTTCGTGGCATCATAGGCAGTAGCTGTGCGCCAGTTGACATCCCCACCCCAAAGCCGACGCGACTGACCGGGAAACGAAGACTGTAGATTCCCATCGATGTGCCACGGTACTGCCAGCACCATACCCAATGCCTGTTGTCCACCGACTTCTAGCGTTTTCGGTGCATAGACATCATCCCCTCCTAACAAACTCAGGCGACGCTGATTCACCTGCACGACCTGCAATGCCTGGTCGAGGGTTCCGGTATTAGCGGCTAGCATCAGTAACTTATCCCCTTGTTTCAGCGCCTGATCGATGGCTTGTGCCGCGCTGAAACTGGGCGCTGACAGATCAAATTCAGCCGACACCTGCCCACCTGAAAGAGCGATCGCCGTGACAAACTCTGCTTTTAACGATTGGCTGTAAGCGCTCTCAGAGTTGAAAAATACGGCTGCTTTCCTGACCTGCAACTGTTTAGCAGCGTAGTCTGCTAACGCTCGTGCCGCAACATAGTCACTGGGCACCGTGCGAAATGTATACTTGCCGAAGCCAGACAGCTTCACGGTGGAGCTAATGGGAGAAATACTGACCAGACCACCCGCGTTATAGACACTTCCTGCTGCTAGCGTCACATCACTGGCATAATGACCCACAACGCCTAACACTTCAGGCATCTGTACCAGTGCGTTAGCAATTTGTTTGGCGATATCAGGGTTATTGTCGTCATCGGTAATCACGACTTTGAGGGCGCTTGTTTGGCTCCCGATCGCGCCATTAATTTCTTGCTGCGCCTGGGCGACACCACGCAAAATTTCTAAACTGCCATTAGGATCACTGCCAAGCGGCACTGCTACGGCGATCGTATACGAACGGTTGGCTCCAATACGAGCATTATTCAAATAAATCAACGTTTCTGGTGCATTCCGCGCCTTTTGCAACGCAGATTCAAACAGTGCCGTCGCTTCACTGTACTGCTTGGCAGCCATTGCCCGCAGACCAGCCTGTTTTGCCTGTGTAAAAGCGGGATTATCGGCTTTGATTTCGGCTTGAACTAAACTGCGTTCACCCTGGCTTATACGATTGTCGAGCGAGACCGTTTCCTGGTTGGTCTGTTGCGTGCCCAGTTTTATACCGGACTTCGGCATGAACCACCAAAAACCAGCACCTAACAAGCCAACCGTAAACAAGAATGCCAGCAGCAGCGCTGGAGTTTCATTTTTTTGAGACATAAGCGAACCATGCCTGGTTCAAATAAGGGTACCACTTTGGGCAAAACCCTCAATGAGGAGTGCTGTTAGAACAAGGTCGCCTAATTAAGGTTCCGTAACCTGCGACCTTCCAGCCCTGGTTTAGGGAAACACAAAGGCTGCCCAAGCATTGTGGATTCAATAGAATCGACAAATTACTTGCAAGTAAAGACGATCGGTCGATCGCCCCTATGAGCAATACCGACGTGATTAAATTCTTGCACCTTAGCTTCTGGAAAACGAACGACAAGAGCCAAATTTCTACTTTTTAGCGCTTTAGGAGATCTTAGTTCCGTCAGCCTGATCGAGCGCTTGACTCACAAAGGGGAGTTGCTGCCAGAATCGATCGAAGCTGGGGGGATGGACAATGCGCCAGACGGCTAAAACGGCGATCGCGACGATCGCCAGAGTCACCAGATTGTAGAAGATATACGCCGGACGAATCGATCGCTTTGGAGACAACGGCTTCTTGCTTTGGTAACTTTGGCTTGGGAGCGATCGAGCAGGCGGTGGAGTTGATGGGTTATTGACCGTTGACGTAACCACCCCAACCATAAGACGCATCGCGTGCAGTTGGTTTGCCACAACGGGCGGCTTGCGGGCTGTACGGCTCCACTGCACCAGAACGGTAAGCGGCATCCCGCAAAGATTGGGTGTACCCAGCATCCGCAACCGTTGAATCAAGCCCTGATCATTCGCGGCAACCACGACCAACCCTTCTGGACGGTTGCGCGCTAACCCGTATGCAGCTTGAGCAGCGGCAAGCGAGAGCCGTGTTTTTTTACTCAGGGTATGCCCTTCGCTTGGCTTCAAGGCAGGGTGATGCGCGATCGAGGTCGTCGCCTTCCACCCGCTTTCTGGGAAGAACCGTACAAATTCTCGTGCCGTGCGTGCCTGAGTCGGTTCGATCGCATGGTTGCACAAGAGCTGAATCTCTTCCAGCACCGCCTTGGGAATAAAACATTCTCCAAGCCGTGAAAACTCTTGCCAGTGCCTTATGCCGCTCGACATGAGCGCACTGAGGTCTAATAAAATGAGAAAGGGCGGTAAAGCAGCCATGTCAGCACCATGAGGGCTAAGTCGGGATTAAAGTCAGCGTTGTCATAAACATGAACCTGGAGTAGATGCACTCAAAATATGAAGCTGCGTAACGTTCGTTTCTGAAAGATTGAGAAATGATCCGAGCACTGCTTAGAAGCCTTACCGTATAGGTTTAGAATGCGTCCTGAGGTGGCTTATGAGCAACTTATCAAAATATCGGGTGGTCTGCACCCTTTCGTTTGGCGACATTTATGGTCAGATTATTGTTTGGTTGATTGTAATCTTTCTTAGTCTGGCTTCAGCGCTGGCATTGATGGGAGCCAGCAAGCCGATTTATGCAATTTCAGTCGTTGGCTTAATTTTAGTATTAACCGTACCGTTCTTGCTGTTTGCTTTCGTAACCACGCTGTTGAATCACATTGAGTTGATGTCAGTTGACCCAGCAACGGTTAGTCGGAATGTTACGCCTACGTCAACGAACGTTTCTAGTCAGCGCCCAGCACAAGCAGCGGGGTGAAGGAGTAAGGGGAGAGGAGAGGGATGAGGGATAAAGGATGAAGGCTAAAGGCTGAAAGGTTTGAACAGGCATCAGGTATCAGTGAAACAGTTGCCAGTGAACCATGAGCGTTGAAAGCATTGGTATAACTGAATCACCGACAACCGAATACTGGCAACTATCCCTACTCCCCTGCCCCTCTTGCCCCCCTGTCCCCTCCCTCCTGCCTTTCTACCCCTTACTCCTCTCCCCTCACCTTCTGTCAAGATAGATGGAGTGAGTTTGGATGGCGATCGCACAGCATGATTGAGCATGACGTAATCATTGTGGGTGGTGGACTGGCAGGATCGCGGGCTGCCCTGGAAATTATTCGCACTGATCCCTCCTTAAATGTGGCAGTGGTGGCTAAAACGCACCCCATTCGATCGCACTCTGTCGCAGCTCAGGGCGGCATTGCAGCGTCTTTAAGAAACGTAGACTCTGCCGACAGTTGGGAGGCTCATGCCTTCGATACGGTGAAAGGGGCAGATTACCTTGCCGATCAGGATGCGGTAGAGTTGTTGACCCGTGAAGCCCCGGATGTGGTCATTGACCTGGAACACATGGGCGTGCTGTTTTCGCGCCTGCCGGATGGACGCATTGCCCAACGAGCGTTTGGGGGACACGCGCACAACCGCACCTGTTATGCGGCCGACAAAACGGGACACGCCATTTTGCATGAGTTGGTCTGCAATCTGCTGAGTCGCGGTGTCACCATTTACGACGAGTGGTACGTGCTGCGGCTCATTCTGGAAGAAGGGCAGGCAAAGGGTGTGGTGATGTATCGCCTTGAGGATGGTCAGTTGGCGATCGTCCGTGCGAAGGCAGTCATGTTCGCCACAGGCGGCTATGGGCGCGTTTACAACACCACGTCCAACGACTACGCTTCTACAGGCGATGGACTTTCCATGACGGCGCTGGTGGGGTTGCCGCTAGAAGATATTGAGTTTGTGCAGTTTCATCCCACAGGGCTGTATCCCGTTGGGGTGTTGATTTCAGAAGCGGTACGGGGAGAAGGTGCCTACCTGATCAACAGCGACGGGCGGCGGTTTATGGAAGACTATGCGCCCAGCCGCATGGAACTGGCTCCTCGTGACATTACCTCCAGAGCCATCACCCGCGAAATTCGCGCAGGACGAGGGGTTTATCCTGATGGCAAGGCGGGTGGTCCCTGCGTGTATCTGGATTTGCGCCACATGGGTCGAGAAAAGATCATGAGTCGCGTGCCCTTCTGCTGGGAAGAAGCCCATCGTCTGGTGAATGTGGATGCGGTGACGCAGCCGATGCCCATTCGTCCGACGGTGCATTACTCAATGGGTGGCATTCCGGTGAATACGGATGGTCAGGTGCGACGCAGTGCCGATGAGCTGGTGGATGGCTTTTTTGCGGCAGGGGAAGCGGCCTGTGTGTCGGTGCATGGAGCCAACCGGTTGGGCAGTAACTCGTTGCTGGAGTGTGTGGTGTATGGACGACGGACGGGGGCTGCGATCGCCCAGTACATCCAGAACCGCAAACTGCCAGAGGTAGACGAAGCCCGTTATCTCAACGAGAGCCAGAACCAGATTCAGGCATTGCTCGATCAGCCAGGACACTACCGCATCGCAGAAATTCGGCAGGCGTATCAAGATTGCATGACCGATCATTGCGGCGTGTTTCGTACCGAAGCCGTCATGCGCGAAGGGTTGACAAAGCTGAAGGAAATCCAGCAGCGCTATAGCCAGGTGCGCCTGGATGACAAGGGCAAGCTGTGGAATACCGAAATTACGGAAGCGCTGGAACTCCGCAACTTGATGATTGTGGGCGAAATGATTCTCACCTCTGCGCTCAATCGTCAGGAAAGCCGTGGCTCTCATTCGCGGGAAGACTATCCCGATCGCGATGATGCGAACTTCCTCAAGCACACGCTGACATATTATTCTCCCGCTGGTATTGACATCAGCTACAAGCCTGTTGTGATCACCATGTTCCAACCCCAGGAGCGAAAGTATTAGGTTTAAGTGTTTATCTCTCTCTCAAGACGAATGCCAATGCTCGTGAGCTGAACTTAAGTTGGAGGCAAGTTTGTCTAGTAGACTCTTGCTCTTCACTTCTAGATTCGTTTTCAGTGGTGCCGATCGTCGTTTTCTGCAAGAAGATACTCGTCCAATACTTTGCAGTTCATCGTGCTGAAGAAAAAGGGGCTGGGAGGCTAGCAGCAAGTGTCAGACGTAACGCTGTCATCACTCGTTGCTTAGAGATCTCATGAATTGGTTATCACGCGCTCAGGGGTTGAGGTATGCCGTTAGTGCGTTGACCATCTCCGTTGCTTTACTGGTGGCTCAACTCTTTAGCGTTTGGGCGATCTCGACCCCTATCTCACTATTGGCGTATCTCATTGCGGTGCTGATCAGCGCCTGGTACAGCGGCACGGGTGCTGGACTGGTCACGACGGGAACAGCGGCATTGGCTTATAGCTACTACGTTTTCCAACCCGTGGAATCGTTTGTTGGGATGGCGGACAACTCAGTTGCTTTGGGGCTGTTTAGCGTGAGTGGCGCTTTGACCAGCGTGCTTTGTGGCAAGCTTCAGAATACAGCTCAAGACCTCAAAGGGCGAGAACAAACGGCGATCCAGCAGACAGAACTGTATCAGCAAGCGCAGGAATCTAACACCAGCTTGGAGCAAGAAGTGCAGCAACGTATGGCGCAACTCCATCTAGCGTCGGATTTTGAAGCGGCACTCAAACGCATCACCGATAAGGTGCGCGACAGTCTGGATGAGGCTCAAATTTTGCAAACAGCCGTGCAAGAGTTGGGAACTGGTATGGGAGTTAATAGCTGTCATGCTGGACTCTACGATTTGGATGCAGAAACCTCAACGATCGCCTATGAATACAACCCGTCAATTCTCTCGTTTCAAGGGCATGTGGCTCAAATGTCGGAGTGCCCGGAGCTTTATGCCCAACTTTTAGCAGGACAGTACTGCCAGTTTTGCCCCTTGTACACTAGCCCGATGCGAGGACGCGTTGCAATTCTGGCGTGTCCCATTGAAGACGACCAGGAAGTGTTAGGTGATCTATGGCTGATCACCGATCGCGACTATGGCTTCAAGGATCTGGACTTGCGTTTGGCACAGCAAGTAGCGACCCAGTGCGCGATCGCCTTGCGCCAAGCCAGACTGTATCGCGCTGCCCAAACACAAGTTGCCAAACTAGAGACCCTCAACCAGCTCAAAGACGATTTTCTCAGTACCGTTTCGCACGAGTTGCGTACCCCCGTGTCGAACATGAAAATGTCGATTCGCATGTTAGAACTGGCATTGTTGCAGCGCAGCTCTAACGAATGCTTAGACCCAAAACCGGCTCAGTATTTGCAGATTTTGCGAGATGAGTGCGAACGCGAAATCAGTCTCATCAATGATTTGCTTGATTTGCAGCGTCTCGAAGCGGGTACACATATTGCTGAGTGTGAAAGGCTCTGGCTGCAACACTGGCTACCACCCCTCGTCGCGCGCTTCCAGGAACGCACGCAGAATCGACAGCAGACGTTGCAGGTAGCACCTATGCCAGATCTACCTGCTTTGTGGGTTGACTCGGCTAGCCTGGAGCGCATTCTTACCGAACTGCTGAATAATGCCTGTAAGTATACCCCTCCCGGTGAAACCATTATGGTTAGTGGAACTGTGGCGTTTGGCGGAATACAATTGCAGGTGAGAAACACGGGTATTGAAATTATGCCCAACGACTTGAATCATATTTTTGACAAGTTTTATCGAGTTGTGGGTAGCGATCGCTGGAAACAGGGTGGCACTGGCTTAGGTCTCACCCTGGTGCAGAAGTTAGCGACTCAAATGGGCGCAGAGCTTCACGTTGAAAGTGCTGTTAATCAAACAACGTTTACCCTCGTTTTGTTGAATGCCGCCCTTGATCGATAACGAGATTTGCGTGATCACCCTGCGCTACCGCTGATGAATGCATGTGCGCTCAGAATTTAACCCGCTACCCTTACCCCTCTGGACGGCGTGTTGTGATGGGCACGCGAGGCGCGATCGCCACCAGCCAACCGCTGGCAACCCTGGCAGGGATGGAAATGCTCTGGCAGGGCGGTAATGCCGTGGATGCAGCCTTAGCAACCGCGATCGCCCTGACCGTCGTTGAACCCACCTCCAATGGCATTGGCTCCGATGCGTTTGCCCTGGTTTGGGATGGCAAATTACACGGGCTAAATGCTTCTGGTCGCAGCCCCCAGGCACTGACCATTGAGCATTGTGCTGGGATGGAGCAGGTACCCAAACAGGACTGGCGGAGCGTTACGGTGCCGGGAGGCGTTTCAGCATGGCGATCGCTCTGGGAACGGTGGGGAAAGCTCCCATTTGAGCAGTTGTTTGCATCTGCTATTCGCTATGCCGAAGCGGGCTATCCCGTTTCGCCTGAAACGGCTCTGGCGTGGAGACAGGCAGAAGCCACCTATTTACCGCTTCAGGGAGATGAGTTTCAGGCATTCAAACAGACCTTTTTTCCTGGCGATCGCGCTCCTGCGGCGGGAGAAATCTGGCGCAGTCCGGCTCATGCTGAAACGCTACAGGCGATCGCGCAGAGTGGCGGCGACAGTTTCTATACTGGAGTGCTGGCAGAAACGATGGCAACCTTTGCTGCGGCAACGGGTGGGCTTTTGACACAAGCCGATTTCGCCGCCCATCAGGCAGAGTGGGTTGAGCCGATCGCGACCACCTACCGTGACCTGACTGTCTGGGAAATCCCCCCTAATGGACAGGGCATCGCCGCACTGATGGCACTCAACCTACTGGAAGGGTTTGACCTAAGCCGCTATCCCCGCGAATCCCCAGAGGTCTATCACTGGCAAATCGAAGCAATGAAGCTGGCGTTTGCTGACGCGCATCGTTACGTAGCCGATCCCAAGTTCATGACCTTAAGCAACGCAGCACTGTTGAGCAAGGACTATGCTCGCGATCGTCGTCAGCTCATCAGCGATACCGCCATCCCCCTTGCTGAACCTGGCTTACCCAAAGGCGGCACGGTCTATCTGGCAGCGGCAGATAGTGACCTCATGGTGTCGTTTATCCAATCCAACTACATGGGGTTTGGCAGCGGCATTCTGGTTCCCGGTACCGGAATTGCCCTGCACAATCGCGCCACCGGATTCACGTTAGAACCAGGACATCCCAATCAACTTGCACCCAACAAACGTCCCTTCCACACGATTATTCCCTGCTTTTTGACCCGTGATCATCACCCGATCGGACCGTTTGGCGTAATGGGCGGTGCCATGCAGCCCCAGGGGCACCTTCAAGTGGTGGTGAATTTAGTGGACTACGGCATGAATCCTCAGACAGCGCTGGATGCTCCTCGCTGGCAGTTTGTGCGCGATAACGTGGTGTGGCTGGAGTCAACAGTTTCTCCTGCAATTGCTACTGCCCTTGTCGATCGCGGTCATGTGGTCCAACCCAGCAGCTTTTTCGGTCGGGGGCAAATGATTTTGCGATCAAACGATGTTTTGGTCGCTGCCTCTGAACCGAGAGCCGATGGACTGGCACTGGCGTGGTAGGTTCCTCCAATTGGATGAGCTAGCCAGGGGAGGTGTAAACGCCATGCCCTCATTACACTTCGATTAGAACAAAGACCGCGATCGCTGCCATTGCTGGAGGGTAAAATGCTAGAAAAACTACTCCGAGCCGCCGCCATCACCGTTTTGCTTGGCATTTTGATGCACGAAGGAGGGGGCATCGCTTACCCACCCAGGAACGATCAGCCCTTGCCGCAAGCGTCGCTGCCACTCCAATGGCGCTGAGTCATGATGAGAAGGCAGGGGGCAGAAGGCTAAGGGATGAAGGTTAGAGGCTAAAAAGTTGACCGCTGACTGCCAGGTTTTGAGTTTTGAGTTCAGGCGCAGGAAGCAGAATCGACTTGTATGGTTGCTTTTGGCTTTGGATGCCGTTTTTGCTGACGCAGGGATGAACAATGGCGCTGATCTTGCACATTACGACCCGATCGCACTGGCAGAACGCACAACAGGAAGGCATCTATACCGCTGATTCTCTGGAGACAGAAGGGTTTATCCACTGCTCCACGCCGACGCAAGTGGTCAGTACTGCCAACGCTTTTTTTCACGGACAGCCTGGGCTAGTGTTGCTTTGCGTGGAAAGCGATCGCGTGCAGTCAGCCATCCGCTATGAAGCCGTAAATGGTGAACTGTTTCCTCATATTTATGGCTCCCTCAATCTCGATGCCGTGACACAGGCGATCGACTTTGAGCCGAATGCCGATGGCACTTTCACCTTGCCGCCAGCGCTGCAAAATTAAGAAACCAGCTAGCTAAAGGACGATCGCAAAGAGAACGGCGAGTTGTCTGCATCTGGAAAAATCACAGTTTCTGGTAAAGATCGTTTGCCACGCGGCATAGAACTTACATCCCGCTTGCCCTTCATCTCATTCTGCGCTCCCGTGGAATGTCGAAATTCTCTCAACTCAAATAGGTGCGTTACAGTTCATTCATGCACCCTACAAGATTGGCGATCGTCTGGAAGCTGCTATAGCTGAATTGCAGGGAATTTTGCAAGAATTGGGTGAGGACAGCAGTTTGTAAGACGGATTTAGTAACGATGGAAAGTATTAAGGTACATCGGCATATTGGGCAAGATGGCATTCTCCATCTCGATATTCCTGTCGGACTAACAGAAAGGGATGTAGAAGTGATGGTCATTTATCAGTTTGTTCCATCCCCAACAGTTACTGGACGATCGCTAGAACCGTTCTATGGCATCTGTGCTGATGACCCTATTATTCTTGACGATGGCGGAATTTCAGAGAGCCTTGATGATGATCTTGCCGGAGCGTTTGACTAGAGAATGCGTTATCTACTGGATACAAACGTTTGCGTGATGTATTTGAATGGTCGTTCGATTTCAGTGCGCGATCGCTTGCATTCTATTGCTCTGGAGGAGATGACCGTATGTTCGATTGTCAAAGCCGAACTGTTCTATGGTGCAATGCGGAGCAACAACCCAACGCGAACGTTGGAACGCCAACAGGAATTTTTATCAGGCTTTGCATCGCTTCCGTTTGATGATGAAGCTGCGATCATCTATGGGCAAGTTCGCGCACGTCTTGCTAATGTAGGAACTCCAATCGGTGCCTGTGACTTGCTCATTGCCGCAATCGCCCTGGCAAATAATTTAACCCTGGTCACTCACAACACACGAGAATTTGGGCGCGTGGATGGGTTGCAGATTGAAGATTGGGAAGTTGAGGTGTGAGTGGTCTTCAACTTCAACAGTGGATAAAAACTACTGACGAAGAGAAACTGGGTTCTGTTAGGATCACTGCGATCGCCCTTCCTGATTCTCCAAGCTGCGATTGCCTCTCAGTTTGTGCCTCTGCGATCGCCTGTCCCCGCTTTTCTGACCCGCGATCGCTCCCAATCCCCCATTAATACTGGTGGTCATTGCAAGAGAAAATCATGCCAGAATAGCACTATTTCTACATTGAGCAATTTCAAACAGGAGAAGCGCCAATGCAGTCAGCGTTACGAATTGAAACTAAGGTTTTACCAGGGAACAAAATTGAAATTAGCTTGCCTGAAGCTACTGCTTTAGCCTCTGTAGGACAAACTATTGAAGTGATTGTTCTGCTTCCAGAGCAGAAACCTGTTTTGGAAAGCCAATCCATCCAGAAGTTGCTTCAAGAAATTCATAGACAACGCCCTGTTGGAAGAAGTCTGGAAGAAATTAATCGAGACTTACAGATAGAGAAAGAGGCATGGGACAATTAACGTTTCCAAATGCTGCCCGTGTATAAATTGATACGGTAACGGTTATTTACACCCTTGAACAAGCTCCAACCTATGGCATCCTGTTAAATCCTCTATGGAATAACCTTCAAGCGGAGAATCTAGAGGTTTTTACCAGTGAACCGACGTTGATGGAAGCGCTGATCGTACCGATTAGAAACGCAGACACATTTCTGATTAATGCGTATGAGCAGCTACTACAATCGCCACAAATTCAGCTAGTCCCTATTAGTCAGCCCATCTTAAAGGAAGCAGCAAGGCTACGCGCCATCACGCCTTCGTTAAGAACTCCTGATGCCATTCACATTGCAACCGCCACAACATTAGGTTGTAACCAGTTTCTGACGAATGACCGACAACTACGAACAGCCACAAATATACTCACTGTTGTTCTAGATGAGGTTCTGTCATCCTGAGCGCTCGCCCCTTTTTCACCTGGCGCTCGCCCCTTCGCTTCACAAGCGCGATCGCCCTTCCTATACATTTATGAGTATTCTTAGACAAGAAATTGTGGCAGAATGTCAGTATTCTCGCCAGTCAGGAAAGCCAGATGCAACGTGACAAAATCCTCTCAACTCTTAAGCAGCATCAAACGGTGTTAAAAGGGTTGGGTGTGCGATCGCTCGCTTTGTTTGGTTCTGTTGCACGAGATGAGGCAACACCTACCAGTGACGTGGATATCCTGGTTGAGTTTGAGCCTCCAATCACCTTTGATCGGTATATGGATGTGAAATTTTATTTGGAGGATCATCTGGAAAGAAACGTTGATCTAGTCAGTTGGAAATCTCTCAAGCCTCAAATTCGAGCAACAGTGGAACAAGAAGCAATTCATGTCGCGTGAGTTTCGGCTTTATTTAGCCGATATTCAGGTAGCCTGTGAGAAAGTATTGCGCTACACCAATGGCATGAAATTTGACCAATTTATAGCGGACGATCGCACGTTTGATGCGGTGCTGCGAAATCTTCAGATTATTGGAGAAGCTGTAAAAAATATCCCTGATGATCTACGTAATCGTCATCCTGAAATTGAATGGCGGAAAATAGCTGGGTTAAGGGATATTTTAGCTCATACCTATTTCCAAATTGAGGACGAAATCATTTGGGATATTGTCAAGAATAAGGTGAACCCGCTGTTAACGAAGATGAATCAGTTATTAGAAAGTCAAAGGTAGCGAAACCGGGGTTCTGTCAGGAATCACCGCGTCGCCCAACCTCTTTGCGAGAACCCCGGTTTCTGGAAAAGGCGCTGGAGAGAGTGGCTAGAGACCGAGGTGAAGAGGGTTGAAAACGGCTAAGAGCGAGACTTGCTACAGTTCACAAGTCTCTGCGCGAGAGAAGAGAAAACCCACCACCCATCAACACAACACCCCCACACGCATCATGCACCCAAAACGGTAACTCTCCGGCAGGAGATTTTTTGGAACTAAACTCGAGGTCGGAGTATGGCACGTAGGCGGTTGCTTTAGAGTTTTGCCATCCTACCTTAACGCAAAAACGATCCCAGTCCTTGCCGTTTGACGTGGGGTTGCCACACTCCTGCCAGATCTTTTTCTGGACGCTAAAGCCAAAGTGCCCGTTGCTGTATTTCACCCAGAGGCGATCGATCGTTTGTAAATCGGCACAGGGAAAGTTTTGCAAATCTTCAGCCCGAACCCAATCCCCGTCTTTCCGTCCCACAGCCTCTAGCATTCGCAGGTAAGTTTCCCGGTCAGCCTCTTTCCACTGGTTGGCTTGCAGCAGGTCGCGCAGTTTGGTGTAGTCGATGCCTTTCTCAGAGGCAAGTTCTTGTCGTTGCTGCTCTAATTCCTGTTGCCGTTGTCGCTCTACTGCTTCCACTCGCTGCCTGATATGTAGTTCGTCAGAGAACATACGATTGAGCTCCTGAAATCGTCGTTCTAATGCTTGTCGTTGTTGCTCTGGTTGAAGCTGCTCGCGCGCTGTCTGTCGTCGTTGTTTAATCGCTGATGCCGCCAGGTAGACTCCGCGTACTACATCTAAATAGGCGGCATCAATATCTGCCCAGCTTTTGATGGGTTTAGCCTTCTCGGGGTATGCCTGGATCTTTGCAAGAGGCGTATAGTCCCAACCACAGTGCCGTAGTATAACGGGCATCACGGTCGCGCCACCTGCCCGATGTCGCCGCAATGCCTCCGGTATTTCAACTTTAGTGCAGTAGTCGGTCGCCAAAAAGTCAGCGCTGATCAACAGCAGGATGATGTCCGCGCTATTGAGGCGTGCTCTAATCTCGTCATCCCACTGGGTACCGGGCAAAACCTGGCGATCGTACCAGGAAATAATGCCTTCATTTTCGAGCGGACGCAGATGAGACACCACGCTGGAATCGGTTGAGGCATTTCGAGCGCAACTGCATCGCCGCTACGCTCAACTGGTGCAACAGCGTCCTCATCAGGTGGTGTTTCTTGGGGATGGTGCCGCGTGGCTGTGGCTGATGGCGGCACTGCTGTTTCCTGGCTCTATTCAAATTCTCGATTTCTTTCATCTGTCGGAATATCTCTGGGAGGTTGCCCGTGCAGCCTTTGCCAGCCAAGAAGCTCAGCAACAGCAGTGGGTGGAAACGGCTCAGCAGTGGCTCAAACAGTCCCAACCCCAGCAAGTGATAGCAGCGGCTCAGCGGCTACCTCCGGGCACTCCTCAACTCTCAGAAGCAGTGGACAGCTTGCTCAGTTACCTCCACCATAATCAAACCCGCATTGATTACCAACGGTACTTGCAACTGGGGTTGATGATTGGCTCTGGCGTGGTCGAGAGTTCCAACCGCCGCATTGTCACCCAACGCCTCAAGCACTCTGGCATGTTTTGGTCCAAACACGGTGCTCATTCGGTGATGAGGTTACGTGCTTGCTATTTGAGCGGCTCCAGTCGTTGGCACGCTTTCTGGTACAAAAATCCTACGGCTGCCTGACCGCGCTTTTTTTCGTTCACCCCAGCAGAACAGCTCGTTGATCTGACCCAGAGTCAGACCTGGAAGCTTTGTGGTCAGTTGCAAGTTGCCTCACCCGCTGCCGAATCTATGGTTGGGCAAGATGACCAAGGTAGCCCGCTCACAAATTATGCCGAGCATATCGATGACGTTTTGTATTGAAGCCCGTGCCAACCGAAGTTCTTGTTGACACCTCTGCCTTGATTGCGTTCTTTATTCGCTCTGAACGTCATCATTTGCCGTCAAATCCTACTTTCGCCAGCATCCCCATACTCGCTGGGTAATTTTATCGACTGTCTTTGATGAAATTGTGACCTGGATTTGAGCCAAGGTTTCGATTCATGATTCAATCCAAATCGGTCATCTTTTGAGGGAAGAGCACCGTTACTTTGCTCTATCCGAAGCAGATGATTTCGCAACGTGGGAAGCCTTTTGCCAATATGATGACAAAGCCTGGAGCTATACGGATTGTTCCATTCTGGTAATGGCTCATCGGCTGAAAATGATGGAAGTGGTTGCCTTTGACGAGCATATTCGTCAGATGGCGGGGCTTGAAATCGTCTGTGTACCGTAATCTATCGCCCCATCTTTTATCTGATATTGGCGCGGTTTATGGAAGCGATCGCCCATTAGCCCGATAAGTTAATGACAGCAACGAGGGCGATCGGTGAGGGCAATTGAGGGAGCGATCGCCAACATTCCGTCTACTGATTGCCTTTAGAGCGAAAAAACCGGGTTTCCTGGAGAAATCCGGTTTCATCTAAATGGGGGCAGAGGGACTTGAACCCTCACGACCTTGCAGTCAACGGATTTTCATCCTCTTGCAACTTTCGCTGCTGCCAACACGATCTGCTGGTTTTGAGAATTGGACTCTCCCTTTACCCTCGACTACACGTTAGGGTAGCTCCCGTCGAGTCTCTGCACCTTCCGAAGAGAAAGTTTTGAGTTGTAAGTTATAAGCTTTGAGTTGAAACAATCACTCAGAACCTGGAACCTGTGTCACAAAACGATCGTTTTCGGCTTGGCTCAGGATTGCCTTGTTGGAACTAGGGTTCAGGGTATGGGGGACAGGGTATAGGAATGCGCTCGCCTGAATAAACTCAAAACGTTAGCCTTCACCTTTTAGCCTTTATCCTTCATCCCTTAGCCTTCAATTTAGGTTTCCCTGAGTTTGAGAGCGGTCACTTGATCGATTTCTCCATCAAGGCTCAGTTGTCTAAGTCCGTTGCGTCTACCATTCCGCCATGCCCCCTTAAGTTGGATGTAAATCCCCGTTTATTCATTCCACCATCAATAGGGGCTTTGTGCAACTAAGCAAGGCATCGTTTCAGAAAGCAGCTAATTTTCATCAAAACAGCCTGAAAACACGATGGTCTTTCGTCTACCTGTCAGGCATCCAACCAATTTCAGCCCACTGTGAAACCCTACACCCTACGAATGTCCTTACCTGGCTACCTGAAATGAGGATGTTTGTAGGATAGTCTCTGCCCAGCAATTCAATCATTCTAAAGTCAACAACGAGTCGTGACAGGTGCTACCTGTTTCTGCAAAAGGGCGAATTTATGCAAATGAGTAAAACTGTAAAACGTCGGTTTGTGGCTTGCGTTGGTCTTACCTTGCTTTTGTCCCTCCCTGTTCTGGCGCAGCGTCAGTCGTCATCTCAATTGGTTGCTGATAACGATCTTGTGCTACCTGCTCCCCCAACACCCGTGATGAATCGCCAGCGGCAGGCTGCGATCGCGGCGTATGATCCCGTGATTCGCCTCATTGCACACGTTACGTTGATGGACAAACTGGCAGCATCGGGAAAATTGACCTTCTCTGCATCACAAGCAAACGCCTTAACGCCATTGCTCAAGAACCTTGCCGCCCGCAACGATTTGCCACCTGCCGATGCCAAAGACATTCTCGTGTCGCTGCGTCAAATACTCACACCTGAACAGCTTCAAACAGTCGAAACTGGGTGGCAAGAGCGAGATGAAGCCCGACGGCAAGCAGGAGCACCACAAGACACGGTTTTGCCCGATGGTCGCAGAGCACGCCTGGACGCATCTCGATCGCCTTTGAACTCTGGACAAAACCTGCCTTCTCCCACAACAGAGTCTCAAACAAGAGAGCCTAACGGGGGGATGGATGCTGCGATCGCAGAGGGTAAGCCGTTTAATCCGTTTAATCCGGCTGATATTATTGCTGGTAAAGCCGTTCAAAATTTGCTCACTCGACTAGGGGCTGTCATCAATTAATACTACACATTGCTTGCAGCAAGGGTTCCAGCCCCTAGCCTGGTGTTGGGACGGGCGTGACACTGCTGATATTACAAGGTGTCGGAGCTAATTGATAACCGCCCTAAGCACTCATACTTAATGTTTGCCTGAGTACGAGGTGGAGTGGTAAGTCTTCCAGCCTTCTGAAGCAGTCATTTAGTGGGAGAAACACGCCTCTAGAAAATTGCTCAGAAAAATCCTTGCGCTCAAACACGGCGTTGACAGCAGGCAAGCGGTAGAATGTTGGCAACTGCTCCATCCCCTGCGATTTCTGTCTATGGATATTACAGTTGCGCTTCTATACCTGGTTTTGGCGGGTGCTTTCTTGTTGGTCATTCCGGCTGGTCTGTATTTTTATTTGAATACGCGCTGGTATGTGGCAAGTTCCTTTGAGCGGGCGTTTATGTACTTTCTCGTCTTTATGTTTTTCCCTGGGCTGCTGCTGCTGGCTCCCTTCCTCAATTTCCGCCCCAAACGTCGTGAAATTGCGAGTTAGGCGGCGATCGCTACCATCATTCATCTTGCTCCCCCTTGTGTGAGGGGGCGAACTGACGCTTTTACTAATGCACCTAAATGCGACGGATTGATGTCCTTGGAATTGGTTTTGGAGTTTTTGCGGCGGGTGGCATTGCCTATCTTCTTCTACAGGGAACGGGTTTAGACAGCACGACGGCAGGCATCTGGACGCAAGTAGCCCTCGTGGGTGGTTTGCTGGGTTGGATTGCGACATATGCGGTGCGCGCTGTCACCCAAACCATGACCTACAACCAGCAGCTTAAGGACTATGAAGAAGCTGTGTTGCAAAAACGCCTGGAAGAGTTGACTCCAGAAGAGTTGGCAAAGCTTCAGGCGGAAATCGAGGCGGAGAAGCAGAATAAGGGAGTAGGGAATGGGGAGTAGGGAGTAGGGAAGGAGTTTTGAGTTTTGAGTTAAACCTCCGCGTCTCTGCCTCCTGCCTTCTGCCTCCTTCTAACAACCAACAACCAACAACTTTTCAATGACTTCAATTTCGCAACGCTTTGAAACTCTGCGTGACCATGCTCGCTGTGCGCTGGTTCCGTTCATTACGGCGGGTGATCCAGATTTGGAGACGACAGCGGAGGCATTGCGGGTGCTCGATCGCAGTGGGGCTGACCTCATTGAACTGGGAGTCCCCTATTCTGATCCGCTGGCAGATGGTCCTGTGATTCAGGCGGCAGCAACGCGGGCATTGCAGCGAGGGACGCGGTTGGATCAGGTGCTTGAGGTGGTGCGATCGGTGAGTCCAACCATTCAAGCGCCAATTATTTTGTTTACGTACTACAACCCCATCTTGAATCGGGGCATTGAGACCTATTTGCAGCAGGTTGCGGCGGCGGGAGTGCGCGGCTTGGTCGTGCCCGATCTGCCGTTGGAAGAAGCCGAGACGTTGCTCAAACCAGCGACGGAATACGGGATTGAGGTGACGTTGCTGATTGCGCCGACCAGTCCTAAAGAGCGGATTTTGGCGATCGCGGAACAGTCGCAGGGCTTTATTTACCTGGTAAGTACAACAGGTGTCACAGGCGTTAGAGCACAGGTACAGGCGCGGGTAAAAGATTTACTGCTGGAGTTACGCAACGTGACGGATAAACCGATCGGCGTTGGGTTTGGTATTTCGCAGCCGGAACATGCTCATCAGGTGATGGAGTGGGGCGCGGATGCAGCGATTGTGGGCAGTGCGTTTGTGAAACGACTGGCAGAGGGTACGCCAATGCAAGGGCTACAGGCGATCGAAACGTTTTGCCAGAGTTTGAAAGCGGCGATCGCCCCCACCTGAGGTGACGTTAACAAGCGTTCTGCCTGGTACCTCAAGAAGCGGTGTTGCCACGATCGTGGCATACGTTGGCTTGCCTACTTCAAAGCGAGGGCTAGGTAGTGTTTTAAGACCTCAAGCTAGGATGGAGATATGTAGTATCTCAAGGAAAAAGTAACCGACCTTGGTCACACGAAATCCAATTTCACGCAAAGACTTAAGCGATGCACAATGGCAACG
>JAESFW010000132.1_pt1 | contig 131113 bp, 116 predicted proteins | sample 9269481 | NCBI WGS metagenome assembly JAESFW01 (sample SAMN14515350, study PRJNA621654) | algae metagenome | isolation source: Lyngbya sp. HA4199-MV5 and co-occurring heterotrophs from soil with... | place: USA: Ahupuaa O Kahana State Park, Hawaii | collected 2009-07-21 | reverse complement strand
AATCGCACCAAAGTATTGTTCTAAACAGGCAGAGAGTGTGTCTCGACTGACAATCGGAGGCATACAACCAGGGGAAAGCCCCTGACCTTACACCCTGATCCGCTCCCTTTTAGATGCGTTTACCCTGTTTACAGGATAAACATCTGGATGAAACAGCAGTAGTTTAGAGAATTGGTAGTAGCTCTATCATGAACATTCTTGCAACTAGACTGCTGATAAAACAACGGTGAGTCCAGCGATCGTTTACAGACTGCATGGCTCAGTCGAAACTTAAGGGGCTTCTTGTTTTTGCCTATTTTTAACGATCGCTTGAGAGCTTTGATGGCGCAGCGATCGGCAACTGGAGTTTGGGCAAGAGCTTCGTGAGCTGGGGTTCAAACCGTCGGAGGTCTGCCAATTGCTTGAATTTTCCGGTTTCAGAGGTGACATCAAACGCTGTCGTGATGACGTAGAGCGTCGAGCCATCAAAGGCAACGTAGCCAATGTGCTGTTCGTGGATGTCCTTATTCTGCTTCAATCCTGCAAAGCCGTAGCGCAGTCCGGTTAGCTTGCCGATCGTGGCTTGCGTCGGTGGTTGAGTTGTAAAGGTAATAGTCTTGCCATACTCGGATGCGCGATCGGTTCTAAAGGTAGCGTAGTAGTCATCCACCCAGGCTTTCAGCGCTGTCATCATTCGGCTACGGTATTGGGGATCGGCGTAGTTCGCTTTGGCTGGAATGCCTGCATCCGTCAGTTTCTTTCTGAGATCAGACCGACTGCTGAGGAGAAACGTACCCATCTCTACGGTGCCGACCAAGGTGTCTCGATCGTAAACACAAAGGAGAGGAGCCTTGCTCTTGCTATCACAGGGAGCCACCCGCCACGGAGCAGGCATTTTGGTTTTCCCCAGCGCCCGTGTCCAGATATTGACCTCACGAAGATTGGCGGGCAGTGTCGTTTTTGGTGGCTCTGGCTTGGAGGGATCAGCCGCGATCGATCGCCCAATGGTGAACTGGTTACTAACGATGACAGCAACAGCGGCGATCGTGCTCCAACCGATGACGGGCAGCAATCTCATCATGATGGCGTGATTCAAGCAAAAAGGGGCTGACTTAAGATCATACGTCGCTTTTTTCAGTCAGTCAGGAGGAAAAGGATAACGCAATCAGGCAGTGGAGTTTTGAGTTTTGAAGTCAGGAGTCGGGAGTCAGCTTTTTATCCTTTATCCTTTAGCTCCCATCCCTCATCCCTCATCCCTTCTGCCCTCTGCCTTCTGCCTTCTGCCTTTCACACGCTACTCTCTACAGGCACCCCACGCATGGCTACTTTGCGGCTTTCAAACACTTGTAGAATCCCGTCGGTAATGGTGTCAACCACGGTGCGATCGCACGCGGCTAAAAAGGTTTCTGCCGTCAGCGTGCCTTTGAAAAAATCTTTCGCGTGAACGAGCAATCGACGCGACTCTGAGAAGCCGATGGATTTAATGATATAGGTGGCGACGGGCGAGTTTTTGATGTCGTAGGACGACGATTGCCCACGCCCTTTTTCGACCAGGCTCAGCACGTCTTCTTCGATATCGTTGCTGGGCGTAACGGTCATTGTGATGTACGGTAAAAAGTTTTCGAGCTGTGCGACTGATCGCCCCTGGGACGAAAGCTCACCCATCATCGTTGCCAGCGGAATATCGCGCCCAAGGCGTTGAGAAAGGGCTTCGATGACAGCGATCGACAGCAGCTTACTACCGAGATAAAGGCGTGCCACTTCCAGGTTGCGCTGCGTCCGTGCAATGAGTTGTTGATAGACCTCCACAGGTGGTTCCAATTGAAACGTCTGGAACACCAGTTCGGGCTTCAGAAAATACATGAAGCCTTCCATCTTTTGCAGCGAAGTACGATAGCCGCTCACCGTGTAGGAGTTGGCATTTGTCAAGTCGTGGTTGGTTTCGGGCAAGAGGTTCCAGGTGTTGTCCAGAAAGTCTGCTGCCGAGGGATAGGCAAAATTTTCGACATCTCGATTCGCTAAGCGCACCGATCGCCGCACAACATAGCGCACCTGCTCCTCATCCCAGCCAAAGCCCATTTTGGCGTTAGCCTCCTGTAACCGTGCGTAGAGGCGATCGCTGGGACTCAACCCCGTTTCAGAATGGCTGCGAAACGGAATAGTTGCTTCGATACAGGCAACCACTTGCGCAATGTGACCCGCATTGAGTGAGTGTTCTAGCGATTTAGCTGCAATCAGCGCGCTGAGAAATTCATTCTGCCCCGCAGCGGGTTTTAGCACATCTTCAGGCACAAAGCCAAACAGGTGCGCCACCATATCAAACAGGGGATCGTTCGGTAACTCGGTGCGATCGCGGATGACCAACTGCCCCGTGATTTCTTTTACGAAGGCAGAAATATAGCCGCTGATATTGACGCTAACGCCCTGATCAACCTGAACATAGACCAGATCATGAAATAGAGCCGCCAGAACTTCGATCGCGTCCCCCGATGCGCCCACTTCAAAAATATGTTCAGGCGTGTGGAAGAAGCGCCATGGACCTGTCATGGTTTGAATGACCAGTGCGGCTGTTTTGTTTAAACGACTAGGATCAGCATCTCCCCCTAACTGCTGCACTGCCCAAAGCAGCTTTTCCAGACAGCGTTCTTGATCCTGTCCCGATTCCCAATCCCGTTCAAGCGCCATAGGGGTTTCTCCACTTGGATTGAGTACGATGCACAAGTTGTTTGCATGGTATCAGGAACGCCTGTTGGATACGACCGTTCTTGATGCTGTTAACAAAGGTTCAACGTTGCTCGCACAAAACTTGACGATCGGCTATGACAGTAGAGCTTCTAGCGGCACTTTCTAAGCCCTGACACCCGCTCACTCAGGGCGTTTACCCTGCCTCCTTCAAGTCAGCCAATGCTGAAACCAACACATACTTGGGATCGTGGACTAAAGAATCTGTGCAGGTTGGGTTGAAGTCTGAAATCCAACCCGTCCGCAGACGTTGGGTTAGCCTGCGGGAAGCAAGCTACGTAAACTCAACCCAACCTACCAAGAGTCGATGTTATTTAATTCGCATTCCTTAGTAGTCTGGTTCATTTCAGTTCAATCTGTCATTAGCCGTCATCGCCTTCCACGGTAAGAGTGCCCAAGGCACTCACCAAACTAGCAACTCTCTAAATTTGGACAACAAAAGCTGTTAACGCAGAAACGTCTTAGGACTGAGAATTAAATAACTTCGCTCCTTTCTTGTACTGGCAAACGACTGTCCACCTTTTGGAAGACCAAACACTCGATCTTATTTAATCCGTGATCCTGAGAAAAACATCGCTACGTTAAAGGCTCTTACCAGCCCTGTTCTTAGACAAGGTGTTGCTTAGACAAGGTGTTGCTGCACAACAGACACGATCGCATCCGTCCAATAGTTCACCAGCTCATCGGTAGCGGCTTCAACCATGACGCGGATGACAGGCTCGGTACCAGAGGCCCGAACGAGAATACGCCCCTGGTCGCCCATCGCGGTTTCTGCCTGTGCGATCGCCTGCTGGAGGGGATCGCAGCTTTGCCAATGGAGTCGGCGATCGCGATCTTCCACGCGCACATTTTGCAGCCGTTGTGGATAGGTCTGAAAGCTTTGATCCACCAGTTCGGTCAGCGATGCGCCTGACTGCTGCACCAACATCGCCAAATGGAGAGCCGTCAACAGCCCATCACCGCTCACGCCGTAATGGCTACAGAGAATGTGTCCAGACTGTTCGCCGCCCAGTGCATAGCCGTGTCTCACCATTTCAGCGTGGACGTATTGATCGCCAACCGCCGCACGAATCAGCTTGCCGCCCTGCTTTTCCCAGGCACGCTCAAAGCCCAAATTCGACATGACCGTTGCCACGATCGTATTCTCTGGTAACTGCTGCGCCTGCCGTAGGGTTTGTCCCCACAGGTAAAGAATGTAGTCACCATCCACAATGCGCCCTTTAGCATCGACTGCCAGCACGCGATCGGCATCCCCATCAAACGCAAAGCCCATATCTGCCTGATTTGCCTGCACCGTCGCTTGTAGGGTTGCCAGATGGGTGGAGCCACAGTTGACGTTAATGCGATCGCCATCGGGTCGATCGTGCAGACAAATAACGGTTGCACCCAGCGATCGAAAGGTCTCTGGCGCTAGGTGTACAGCAGCTCCCCAGGCGAGATCTAAGACAATTCTTAACCCACGCAATGGTTGTTCTGTGGCGGTTGCCAGGGGGTGCCGAATGGCGGTCAGGTAGTCACGCAGCAGTGCTGAGCGGTAGTAGTGCTGCCCGTAGTGAGTATCGTTTGCAACCGCGATCGTGCCCTTGCCTCGCAGTGCTGCCTCAATTTGTTCTTGTAGCGCCAGTGAAAGTTTGCAGCCAGTTGCGCCAAAAAATTTGATGCCGTTGTCTTCGGGCGGGTTGTGGCTGGCAGAAATCATCACCCCGCCGATCGCCTCTGAGGTGCTGGTCAGGTGAGCCACCGCTGGCGTGGGACACAGCCCTAGATGCCAAACATCCAGCCCAGCGGCATTTAGCCCAGCAGATAGTGCCATCGCCAGCATATTCCCAGAGTGACGTGAATCTTGTCCGAGGATAATTGGCGCAGCACTGCCCGTCTGCGATCGCAAAATATGCCCTGCCCAAAACCCAATCTGTAGCGCTAGCGGGGCTGTCAGTAGATCCCCTGCCCGTCCACGGATGCCATCAGTACCAAACAGGCGACTGGCTGGCAGATCTAGCCCACCCCACCCAGACCCCGCCTTTGCCAGAGTAGACTCTAGCGCGGGATCAAGAAACGGTGCCGACGAAAGGGGCGATCGCGTCCGTTCAACAGTTGCTGACGGCTGCAACGACGCTAATACAATACTGTCCGGCTCTTGAGTCCTGACTGGAGATTGAACCATACACTAATAACCCCACAACACACACTCACAGTGGAGGATAACATTTTCTTTAGAAATGCGACGTTTATCGCAGGACTTAAAGTTAAGCATCCACTGACTAGACGGTTTGACTGGCTCCGTTGTGCCGCGATCAATCCGCCCTCTTTACACACCTACAGACCCAAGTAGAGGCTGCATCGCTTCCCAGGTCAGCCCTTGTTGAAGATAGCGAGGATGGTTGGGATCGTAAGGACTCTGGAGACGATCGATGGACTGGATGACTGCATTCTCAGGCAGCACGGGCAGATCCGGATCAAACGCCGTCGATCGCACTAACGAACTCGAAAAGCCTCGAAAAATCGCAACCTGATCAATCGCACCGTCTACCAGAGCCGTCACCAACAACACCTCCTGCGGGTGTTTCTCGGAGTACCGTTCTAGTCGATCGATGGGTGAGTCTAACGATGGAGCCATGCTCTTTACTGCCCAGTCCTTTACTGCCCGGTCGCCGATCTACTGCCCGGTCGCCGATCGTCCCTGTCTGCCTAAGCGAACCACCACAAAATAGCCCAGGTAAAGCACATAAATTGCCAGACCGACCAGCGCTAAGAAGCCCAAGAAAAAGGGTCTGGTGGTGGGATGGATCAATTCTCTAAACGCCCAGGGTGGGTCAAGCCAAATGCGACAAAACGGTTCCTTGACCAGGGCATCTGTTCCTACGAGCGCACAGCGTAAGACGGGAAGTTGCGCGATCGCGCCCAGACCACAATACAGAGACACTGCCCAGCGCCATGAGACAAAGCCCCACTTTAGGCGGCTAGACGGCTGTTCGCTGATTTCTTCATTCAAATCTGCCCAGAACCAAAGGGCAACTGGGATCAGGATTCGTGCCAGCCAACCAGACAAAAAGCCAACGGGTAGCGCCCCAATTAACAAGTACACCGTGATTGCCAGCAAGCTTGAAACGCGCCAGTAAATCATCAGTAAACTCTGAATGGCTTCGGCTTTGGCAATGAACGCCCACAGCAAAAGCCCCAGCGGAATCAAAACGGTGAACAGAATCGCGAGGCGGTAATCTGTCCAGACAAGCGATGGCAACCAGGAGGGAGACGGCATAACAATCAGATCGGCAGTGAGTAAAACAGATCAGCAATCAATGGAAATTTTAGAGTTGGACTTACGCAAACCTTAGAGGTCTTCACCAAAAGCATGGCGCATTGCAACCAACATCGTGGCTTGAACTTCCGGGTTCTAATTTTAGACGCTAATTTTATACCAGGAGGCTTTTATATGAAGCTGAACGCAAAAATTGACGAGTCGCCTAATGCTGATTAGCAGCTTAGCAACTCGTCAACTCGACCACCCTACCAGCATAAACCGTGTTGGGTGTTCAGCGTTGGTGACTGGAGACAGCAAACATTAGTCTTCGTAAATCCGGCATTCAGCCGCTTCAGGGTTATCGTCGCAGTAGATTTCGAGGGAGTTTTTCTTGGGCTTGGTTTCGCGTTGATGTGAGGCTTCCGCTTGCAATTCTTCGACGGCATCCCAGGCGGCGGCACACTCAGGGGAGTTGCTGCCATTCACATCGCAAGCGGCGCGGGCTTGCTGTAACTCGTCTTGGATTTTTTCTTGAATATCGCTCATGGATTGTTCGCTACTAATCATTCTTATCGAGTATGGGGTAAGTGCTGGCTTTTGACTGATTCATAAGCTACAGCCGTCTGCCTGCACTTTAGCATCGTGTCGATCGCCCGATTGATGTACGCTTACATCCATCGCCTTAGTCATCTCTGCGCGGGTACGGCAGAGCGCGATCGCGCCTCAGGGGACAGTACCAAATCGGTCAGGATTTTTTCGTTACCCTCAAGATGAGGAGAGGGCGACGGGTATCATTCCACCTTTACTTATCGTAACGCTAACACGACCTGACTAGAGCCGTCAGTTGCTGTAGGAAGCTTGAGAATTGTTGAGACCGTTCTAATAATTGCCCATAATCTTCAAACGATCGAAACATTTCCAGTTACGCTGGTGATCATCCTTTGCGCAAAGGAGGAACGCATGACCGGAGGAGACATCGCTAAAGCAACACCCGCCGACGCAACCCAGTGGGTGAGTACGCTATCGATGCGCCCATCGCTAGAAGCTGCTGTAGATGACGTGGTACAAAAGGCACAAGCGGCACTGATCGGTGCGCCTGATGTTGGCTTTGTGTTTATTGCCGCTGCCTTTGCGAGTGAATATTCTCGTCTGATGCCACTGCTTCGAGAGCGGCTGCCCAACATTCCCCTCATTGGCTGTGGGGGCACAGGTGTTGTGGGAACAACTGGCAAAGCTCAGCTTCAAGAAATTGAGAGAGAACCCGCGATCGCGCTGACGTTAGCGACGTTGCCGGGTGTCACGGTGGAGTCATTTCACCTCACCGCCGAGCAACTGCCCGATTTGGATAGTTCACCCGATGCCTGGGTTGAGTTGATTGGTGTGCCCATTGACGATCAGCCCCAGTTCATCTTGCTGGCTGATCAGACTTTTAATAAGATCAACGACCTGCTCCAGGGGCTTGATTTTGCCTACCCTGGTTCCGTCAAGGTGGGTGGCGTTGCCAGTGCAGGCACCAATGACGGAAATGGTGGTTTATTTTGCGATTACCGCCTGAAACGAGAAGGGGTAGTGGGTCTGGCTCTAAGCGGAAATGTGGTGCTAGAGACGATCGTGGCGCAAGGGTGCCGACCGATTGGACAACCCTACTGGGTGACAGAGGGCGAACGAAACATTCTGCTGGGGTTAGAAGAACAGGCAGATTCAAGCCCTGTACCGCATGGCGGCGGCTCACGGGTGTCTCAAAAGCGCACGCCGTTAGAAGTGTTGCAAGATCTCATCCAGACGCTTGATGAAGAGGATCGGATGCTGGCGCAAAATGCCCTTTTCGTCGGCATAGCGCAAAATGAGTTCAAACAAGAACTGGAGCAGGGAGACTTTTTGATTCGGTATTTGTTGGGGGTTGATCCCAGAGTGGGCGCGATCGCGATCGGCGATCGCATTCGTCCGGGTCAGCGCATTCAGTTTCACCTCCGCGATGCGGAAACGTCTGCCGAAGATCTGGAAATGCTGCTCGAACGCTATCAGTTGACAAACCCTTCTGGGACGATCGGGGCGCTGATGTTTGCCTGCGTAGGACGGGGTGAACAGTTGTACGACGAACCCAATTTCGATTCTCAGCTTTTCAGCCGTTACTTTCCTCGCATCCCGCTGAGTGGGTTCTTTTGCAGTGGCGAAATTGGTCCCGTAGGTAACAGCACCTTCCTGCACGGCTATACCTCCGTGTTTGGGATTGTGCGCCAACCGTTTCAGTAGTTGTTAGCTGGTTTTGTTTCTGGGTTGTGACAGCACTAAGAGGCGATTAGTTGGAACAAGCGTCAGTTGGATGTTGGTGTCAGTCAAGGCAACTTTTCCAGAGTCGCTTGTTTCAGCGAGGCTATAATCAGACATACGTCTGCATCCTCTAAACCCTCATGAGCCAAGTTCTGACTTTAGAATTAAGTGAACAGGTGTTTGCTGCCATTCAGCTACAAGCGCAAACAATTGGGATTTCTCCAGCGCAATTAGCAGCAACCTTGTTAGAGCGGCAGTTCAGTCAAGCTTTCAAGTTACTTCTAGACGAAGCTGAGAGGAATGCAGCACGGGCAAGGTTTGAGCGTCATTTTGGGACGTTAGAGCTAGATAGTTCTATGGGTTTAGATAATGAAAGCATTGATGCTGATTTAGTTAGAGAGTATGCCAGTACCCATGAGGAAGAATAATGCTCCTCGATACATCTGGATTGCTCTGTCTTCACTTTTCATCTGAACCGCTTCATACGCAAGCTTGTATTGATTATCAAAAAGCAAAAGTTCGCCTGACTCATAGCTACGTTATTGCAGAATATGTAGCACTTGCAAATGCAAGACGATTTTCACGTTCTTCGGTTCTTGATTTTGTAGTTGATCTGCTGAGCAGCCCGGACGTAGAAACTGCATGGGTTGATGAACCGATACATCGAGCAGCAATTGAGTTGTTAATTTTACGACAAGATAAAACTTATTCACTGTGCGATGCTGTCAGCTTTATTTTGATGCGTCAACGGGGTGTCTCTGAGGCATCGACAACTGATCGACATTTTGAGCAAGAAGGATTTGTACGTTTGTTACAGCCAGCCAGTTAATAATCCTGGAAAAAGCACGGAATGACTGACCGAATGCTTTGCCCCTACTGCAATGGCAGGGTAGCGGTGTTGTCGATGCGGTGCGATCGCCCATTAGCATCGATCGCGCTAAACCGTTCAAAATAGCGACGGGCAGCCGCCGGAAACTCAGGAAACTTAAACATGGCATCCCCATTGGCGAGGTCTGCCCAAAAGTAACGCAGGCTGGGTGCAAGCGTTTCAGCTTCCGCTTGAGACAGTTTGAGCGGTGACTGCATGAGAAGCTGGAGCATAAACGGCTGGGAGCGATCGCCCATAAAGTTCCGCGAAGTCTCCTGCAAGGTTTCCCATCCTGGTACGGACTCAACACGCCCAGAGGCAATGTGGAGCGATCGCTGTCCAAACTCGTCTGTCCGCAATTCCAACACCCGGTACGGATGGGGATAACTCACCAGTGAACCCGTTGTGATGTCATAAACACCCTGTGAGCAAGCAATATCCTGCACATGCAAATGTCCTGTAAACACGAGCTGGGCATTCGCCGATCGCAATATTTGCTGTAGCGCTGGCGCATTATCCAGCATGTAGCGTCGTCCCAACGAGTGGCGCGACTGCCCCGGCAAATGCTCCACCACATTGTGATGCACCATGACCAGGATAAGTTCGTCTGAATGCGTGGCTAATACATCTTGCAGCCACTGCAACTGCTCGTCATCCAGGTAGCCCTGCTGCTTACCCTGCTCGTCAAATTGGTTAGAATTAAGACCGATCAGCCGCACTCCTGCCAGCAGTGGGCAGGTGTAATAAAGCTGCTGGGGATTGTCATAGCCAAACGATCGGTAGTAGTGTGGAAAGTCCGCCAGCCCGATCGCGGTGTCATTCGCCTGCACACTCGGTACGTCATGATTGCCTGGAATCACATAGGTGGGGTAGGGCAACTGCGCCAGTCGTTCTGCCAGCCACGCATGGTTTGCAGGTTCACCATGCTGGGTCAAATCACCCGGCAACAGCAAAAAGTCCAACTCACAATTGCTCAAGCGATCGAGGATGATTTCTAACGCTGGAATGCTGACTTCAACCAGATGGAAGCGATTGGGATGATTCCAAATCGTCTGCGGTAACGCAATGTGCAGATCGCTAATGATAGCAAAACGAAAATTAAGACTCATAGGAACGATCCCGTTCTCCAGGAGGTGTTTTTCCATTGTCCATTGTGCGCGTGCGTGAACACGTTAATCCACTCAGCAAAAAGTATCAAACTCCCATCAGTCCGCCGGAGTGGGCAACGGTTTATCATAACCTCGATCGACCACTCCATCTTGACATTGGTTGCGGCAAAGGTCGCTTTCTTTTGCAAATGGCGCAGGTGCAGCCAGACTGGAATTTTTTGGGGCTAGAAATTCGAGAACCGCTGGTTGAGCAGGCAAATGGGTGGAAAACAGAGTTGGGTTTGACCAATCTGCACTACCTGTTTTGCAATGCTAACAATTCGCTGCGTCCCTTGCTGCGATCGCTCCCTATAGGGCAACTCCAGCAAGTCACCATTCAATTTCCCGATCCGTGGTTTAAGCGCAAGCACCAAAAGCGCCGCGTCGTGCAGCCAGAACTGATCGAAGCATTGGCATATGCACTGACTAGCAGTGGTACGGTCTTCATTCAATCCGATGTCGAAGAAGTAGCGATCGAAATGCGCGATCGCTTCTCTGCCCATCCTGCCTTTGCCTGCAAGCACAGTAGCTGGCTAGATGCCAATCCTCTTCCCATCCCCACCGAACGTGAAACCTCGACAATGGAGCGGGGAGAAGCGGTGTATCGATCGGTGTTTGTCAGGAATAGTTGTTAGTTGTTAGTTGTTGGTCAGATAGGCTTTATCGCTTGAGGGTCGAGTCTGGAGTCGAAGCGCTGTCGGTTTTACGGATCGCCTGGATGCGATCGCGTACCCGCTGTTCTTCTTTCACGCGTCCATTGGCTCGGTAGAGATCAGCCGCGCGCAGCAACGAAATCAGACCATCGCGGGCTTCTCCTGTGGCAATTTGCTTGGTGGCGATCGTCTCGTAGGTTTCAGGCGTTTGAAGTGCTGGGGATGGAGCTTGCGCTGGCGCTTGTCCTCTCGTCACGGGTGCCGCAGCAGTCAAAGGAAAGTCTGCGATATATAAGCGACTGGGAAAGGTGGTAAATGTTTGCCCATCCCAGGTAGAAACTCGCCCTACAAGGCAGATGGGTCCTTCATCGACCTGAATACCCCAATCGCTACTGTAGTTATCGGTTCCTAGCAGGTAGCTTTGCCCTGGCTCAGCGAACCAATATTTAAAGACGCGCTTTGGAGCCTCAGGATGATACAGCGAAATAATGGTGGCGGTGGCGGTATTGTTGACAAGCTTAATGGGTCCCACTCTACCGTCCAGCAAGCCCGCTTTCGTGCGCTGCTGTGCTGTACCAGGGTTATACAATGACTCGCAGGCTCGTGAGGTTTGCGCCCCTGCACGATCGGCGGCAAGGAGCACGATCGCGGCGGCTGGCACAGCGATTGTGGAAAAGACCGTGAGGGTGAGAATCTTCGCAACAGGAAGACATTGCAGCAATAGCCCGTTCGCCTGAAGAAAATTCTGTTGATAAGTCATTTTGCACTCATGAACGCAATCAGCCGTGCAGCGTTGACAGGTGCGGTAATAGCGGATGGTTTCACAGGAGTAACCCTGCACCTGTTTTGGACTGCCTCTCCTTTTTACAGAAAAAGCGATCGCGATCAGGATTTTGACGCTCAACTTCAAGATAGTTTTGCGATCGACTAGGATACGTGGGGCATAACTTCGTGCTGTCTTCACTAAGCATCGTAAATTCAATCAACTGTAAAGGTAATTTCTGTAGGGACATGCTATGTCCTTACGCAGAGAATTCACATTCATAAATCTGCGATCTTAGAAAAATGATTGACCAGCCGAGAAGAGCCGCATAGGGTTCTCTGCTGGTCATTGGGCTTTGGGTTAATTTGACGGTGCCTTACCCCAAGCATCAAGTTGGCGGTTGCCACTTAGCGCTTTGATGTCACTTCCTGACTGGTGCGAGTTGTGCTGTCGGGGTCTGCATCAGGTGCATCTGTAAGGGCAGGCTTGTAAGGACCCCGTCGATAGCGTGCTTCCGCCGTTTTGATGACAATGTACAGAATCGGCACAACGAACAAACTGAGGATAGTGGCAACGCACATCCCGCCGACGATCGCGGTGCCAAGCGATTGACGAGCTGCTGCCCCAGCACCCGTCGCCACGAAGAGGGGAATCGCCCCAACGATGGTTGCGATCGCCGTCATCAAGATTGGTCTTAACCGTTCTTGTGATGCTTCTAGGGCGGCTTTTGTGACGCTCCAGCCTTGCTCGTAAAGCTGGTTGGCAAATTCGACGATCAGAATCCCGTTCTTGCTTGCCATGCCAATGAGCATGACAAAACCAATTTGCGTATAGACATCGTTTGCCGTGCCGCGCAGCAGGAGGGCAATGAGCGCGCCAAGAATGGCGAGTGGTACTGTCAGCAGGATGATCAATGGATCAACATAGCTTTCGTACTGGGCTGCCAACGTGAGATAGACAAAGATAATCCCCAGGGCAAAGATAAAGATCGCGCTACCCCCCGCCTGGATCTCTTCCAGGGATAGCCCAGACCATTCATAGCCAAAGCCTCTAGGCAGGGTTTCTTTTGCCACCGCTTCCATTGCCTTCAGCGCTTGCCCAGAGCTAACGCCGGGTGCTGCTGCGCCTGTAATCTCGACGGAGCGGAATAGATTGTAGTGGGTAATAATTGATGGTCCAATGGTCTGAGTGACCGTGACCAGATTGCTAAGTGGAATCATCCGACCTGTTTGCGATCGCACATACAGTCGCTTAATGTCTTCTGGATTCGAGCGAAATTGTTGATCTGCCTGGACATAGACGCGGTACGTGCGTTCAAATTGGTTGAAGTCATTCACATAAGTTGACCCCAGCGCCGTTTGCAGCGTGTTGAAAATATCCTGTAGCGGCACCTGGAGCTGGTTTGCCCGCGTGCGATCGACCTCCACTGAAATTTGCGGCGTATTGGCGTTGAAGGTGGGACGTAAGCCCGTAACCTGAGGGCTGCTGGGCGATGGGTAAGTTGCCGCCCGCCCGAGTAGCTTATTGAGATTTTCACCAATCACATCAAAGCCCAAGCCTGTGCGGTCTTGCAGTTGAAAATCAAAGCCGCCAAAGTTTCCGACACCCTGTAATGCGGGTGGGGATACGGGAATGACCGTCGCTTCCTTAATGCCCAACATTTTTGGAAAGAGACCAGACGGACGGGGAAAAAAGCCGCCAATGATGGCTTTGACTGATTGCTCGGCTCCCTTCCGATCGCCCCAGGGCTTAAGCGTGGTGAAAATCAGTCCGTTATTGGGGGTCGCACCGCTAAAGCTAAACCCACCAATGGCAAAAATGTTTTCGATTTCTGGCTGCTGCTTCAGAATTTCTTCCGCCTGTTCCAGTACGCCGCGAGTGTAGTTGAGTGAAACGCCTTCTGGTGCCTGAACGATCGTAATGAAATACCCCTGATCTTCTTCAGGCAGGAATCCCCCTGGCACGATTGTGTAAACCCAGTAGGTCAGCCCTAACGCAGCGGCAAATAGCCCAACTACAAGCCCTTTACGGCGCGTCAAACCTCCAAGCGTTCGACCATAACTTTGTCGGGTTTTGTCGATCGCCACGTTGATGCGGTTGAAAAACCAGTTATTTGGCACCTGCCCCCGTCGCAGCAGCAGTGCAGATAGGGTAGGTGTAAGGGTAATCGCGTTGAAGGTGGAAACAATGATGGAAAAGGCGATCGTGAGTGCAAACTGTTTGTAAAGCTGTCCCGTCGTGCCAGGGAAAAAGGCAACGGGTACAAAGACGGTTACCAGCACGATGGAGGTCGCAACAACGGCACCAATGAGTGCATTCATGGAGGCGATCGCTGCCTCCACTGGTCGCATCCCATCTTCTTGAATCCGTCGAGTGATATCTTCTACCACCACGATCGCATCGTCTACGACCAAGCCTGTTGCCAGCGTTAAGCCAAACAGGGTAAGCGTATTAATCGAAAAGCCCAGCAGCTTCACAAAAATGAATGTACCCAGCAACGCGACGGGGATGGCGATCGAGGCTATCAACGCCGATCGCCAATTCTGCAAGAAGAGAAAGATGATGAGCACAACCAGCCCGATCGCCAGAGCGAGCGAGAAGATGACCTCTTCTGCACCGGCTTCGATAAAGGTTGTGGTATCAAACGCAACGGCGTAGCGCATTCCAGGCGGGAAGCTGTCTGCCAGCTTCTTCATTTCCTCCTTCACCTCATGGGCAGTATCCAGGGCATTGCTGCCAAACTGTTGGGTAATACCAAGCCCAATCCCTTGGTGCGTGATGCGATCGCTGGGCGTAAAGCGCAACAGTGAGCCATAGTTCTCAGCTCCTAGCTCAGCGCGACCCACATCTCGCAGCTTAACCAAAGTGCCGTTGGCGGTTGTTTTAACGACCAGATCGTTGAACTCTTCAGCATTCTTGAGCCGCCCTTGTGCCGTAACCGCGTATTGATACTGCTGCCCCTCGTTGACAGGGGGTTGCCCAATCTGTCCCGCACCAACTTGAAGGTTTTGCTGCTGTAGTGCCGTCACGACATCTTGCGGCGTTAGCCCACGACTCGCTAAGCGTTCAGGGTCAACCCAGAGTCGCATGGCATACTTTCGTTCGCCAAAGGTTTGTACGCCCCCAACCCCTTTAATCCGTTTCAGCGCATCGGCAACGTACAGATCGGCATAGTTACTGAGGTAGGTGCTGTCGTAAACGTCTTGCCCCGTTTTCTGATCTCGATCGGAGTAGAGACCGATCGCCAACAAGAAATTGCTGTTTGCCTTAGTGACCTGTACGCCTGTCTGGGTTACGGGTCCCGGTAAGCGCGATTGCACGGTAGACACTTTATTTTGAACATCCACGGCTGCCAGATCTTGATTGCGCCCCAGTTCAAAGGTCAGGTTAATGCTGCTAGACCCATCATTGGCACTGGTGGATTTGATGTAGCGCAGATCGTTGATGCCGTTTAGCTCTCGCTCCAGAATATTGGTGACGGTTGATTCGACCGTTTCCGCACTCGCACCGATGTAATTGGATGTCACCGTTACCTGTGGTGGTGCAATATCTGGGTACTGGGCGATCGGCAAGGTGGGAATACAAGCAATCCCTAACAGCGTTACCACGATGGAGCAAACCGTCGCAAAGATTGGGCGCTGAATAAAGAAGTTGGAGATGGAGAGAATCATAAAGCACAGGTGCCATGAGAGAACTGCCGCTGTCAGTGGTGATAAGCAATGGACGACGAACGATCGACAGCCCAATGCAGCTTTAGCCCAGATTAGATTTTTGTTAAATTTTGGGGAGAGTGCTTACTTGGGGGGAGCTGCCGCCTCTTGAATCAGTAGACAGTTTTGCAAATTAAGAATGCCGGATGTTGCAATGCGATCGCGACCACTGAGTCCTTCCTGCACTTCCTGATCATTACCAACAATTCTGCCGAGCTTGACAGCCTTTTGGGCTGCCACTAACTGGTCAGGCGCAACTTCTTTCGGTGGTGGCGCACCCTGCCCCGCTGCTGGGGCTTTACAGCCTGACTCTTTGTAGGTTGTGGCAACGAACACAAAATCTTTGCCGCCGAGACGAGAAATCGCTGTGGTAGGTACCAGCACACCTGGACGTGCCGACCAAATAACCCGAACGCGGGCAAATTGAGACGTGCGTAACTGGTTCCCAGGATTATTAAACACGGCTTTTGCCTGCACAGACTGGGTAGACGAGTCTACATCAGGCGCAATGAAGGAAAGCTTGCCCGTTTGAATGACTTTAGCTTGCTCATTGAGTAGCTGTACTGGCAATCCCAATCGCAAAGCACCCGCCCGATCGAGGGGAATTTGCATTTGCACTTCCAGTCGTTCGTTTTGGGTAATACGGAGCATTTGGCTGGTGTTATCGACAAAATCACCCACTTTGATGGGGATGTTGCCCACAACGCCTGCAAACGGCGCTTTGATCGTGTAGTACTGAAGCTCGGCTTCACCTTCAGAAACATTTGCCTGTGCCTGTTGCAGAGCACGCTGATTTTTGGCAACCGTCGCTTGAGTACGCGCGATCGCTGACCGTTGCGCCTGTATATCCGCTTCGGTTTGCCGGAGCGTTGCCCGTGCCGTTTGCACCGCATTCAACCGTTGGTCGAGCACTTGCTTACTGCTGGCTCCCTGGGCGTAGAGATCCTGGTAGCGCTTGTATTCACCCTCATTAAACTGGACATCAGACAGATTAGCGGCTCGCTTTGCCTGAAGCGATCGCAACGTCTCTCTGGCGCTTGCCACATCGGATTGCGCGACCGAAATATCAGCAGCAGCAGATTCTACGGCTGCATCCCGGCTGGCGACCTGTGCCCGCTGTTGTGCGGCATCAATTTGAACAATGGGTGCCCCTGCCTCAACCCGCTCGCCCGCTTTGACATAGATGGCTGAAACTTGACCAGAAACGCGTGGTTGTAGCGTCACCGATTGCCGCGAATCCAGGTTGGCGGCATAGTCTGAACTATCGGCGATGGAAGCGGTTTTGGGATTGGATAGATCAACTTGGGTGAACTGCGGCTTCATGCCGCTGAAAATAATGATCGGCAAAATGATGCGGTTGAACACAACCCAACCAATACCGCCCAGCACTGCCAGACTAATCAAAGCTGGTACAAGAAAGCGCCGCCACCCTTTGCGAGGTGGCTGAGGATCATGATTTGGATCGCCTACGTGGGGTGGGTCGATCGGCTCATGAAAAGGAGGGGTATTGCGGTTCTTGCTTGTCCCTTCGAGATTCATAGGGGTTAATTGTTAAGTAAACAAACCTTGCAGCGCGTAACCATGCTGAGAGAGGCTCCGCCCTGAACATGTTAAGCCCCTTTCAAAAACGTGATCGATGCGTCATCACTTCTGGATCGAGTTGTTGCTTTTGATCATTGCACCTGATGCTAAGGGTTCGCTAGTGTGCGACGTTACTGTTGTCAGACTACTGCAATCACCGAAACAACGCTTCACCTAACCAAGTCGCCCGATCGGAGGATTGCAAGCGTTTGAGCTTAAGACTAGCTTTCTAACGTAAACTGGTGCAATTGTATCAATGAGACTTCCTTTGTTACAAGCTACGCGGAATTAGGGGGGAAGTCAATTAACATGTGTCTTTCAGAATGCCGAACTTAGTCCTCGATCGCCTCGACACCAAGTTGCCTGAGTCGTTCAAGGTTGTCCTTCATGCCGATCTCGACGGGCAGTCGATTGGACTGAGACTCAGTGCCATCTCACAACTCCGTTTTATGCCTGAATGCGGTGGTGTTCTAGAAATGTTGTTCACGATTTCAGACTTACGCAAACCTCCGAGGTTTGAACCAAGACTCAGGCACCATTACCACGCTGAAACCTCCGAGGTTTTGGTCAAATGTGTAAGTCCTAGAAATGTTGTTCACGATGTCTGTAGGAACATTACCTGTAACGTCCCTACAGGATCGCTGGACGCTTCAACGTCGATCGACTCAGATTTCTGAGGGAACTGCGGCGGTTGGTTGCACCTGGGGCTGGAACTGGAAAACGGAGTAGACCACATCGCGACGGATTTCGGTCATCATTTCCAGGAAGATCTCGTACCCTTCGCTCTTGTATTCGATGAGCGGATCTTTCTGACCATAGCCGCGTAGCCCCACGGATTCACGTAGGGCATCCATCTGTTGCAGATGTTCGCGCCAGAGCGTGTCAATGCGCTGGAGGATGAAGAACCGTTCTGCCTGACGCATCAGCCCTGGTTGAATCTGATCAATTTGGGCTTCCTTCAGGTCGTAGGCGATGCGAACTTGCTCATGCAGGAAGGTTTTAATTTCGCCGATCGTCATATCTTCCAGGTGATCTGGCTCCAGATCTTCCAGCAGGTAGACAAATTCCTGCACTTTGCTGACCAGGCTCTTGAGATCCCATTCTTCGGGCGGCAGGTCAGGGTTCACTTTGGCATCTACAATGTCATCCATTGTGCGCTCGGCGTACTTGATGACTTGCTCTTTCAGATCTTGCCCTTCCAGCACACGACGGCGCTCGGCGTAGATGGCACGACGCTGATTGTTCATCACTTCATCGTATTCAAAGACCTGTTTGCGAATGTCGTAGTAGTAGGTTTCGACCTTACGCTGGGCACCTTCGAGCGATCGGGTCAGCATCCCCGACTCGATCGGCATATCTTCTTCCACACGGAAGGCGTTCATCAAGCCTGCCACGCGATCGCCGCCAAAAATCCGCAGCAGGTTGTCTTGCAGGCTCAGGAAGAACTTGGTGGAACCAGGGTCGCCTTGCCGTCCAGCGCGACCTCGTAGCTGGTTGTCAATGCGGCGCGATTCGTGGCGCTCTGTTCCAATCACATGCAATCCACCTAACTGAACGACTTCATCGTGTTCGCGGGTGGTAAACGCTTCGTACTCCTTGCGAATGAGGTTATAGACTTCGCGCAGCTTTTGGATCACCGGATCATCAGTCGGTGCTTTTTCAGCCGCAACGGCTACGCGGTCTTCGGCATCAAGTTCGGGCAGCGATCGTTCGCCATACTGCTGCACGGCAACATCTACAGCGGCTTTGAGCAGTTGCTCGGCTTCTTTGGAGAGTGGGGTGGGATAGATCTGGGGGGATGCTTTCCAGGACTTCACCTTCTTGCCGGGAACGAAGCCCTGTCCACCACCGCGACTGCTGGCTACGGCTGGCACATCCGTCACGCCAAAACTGTCTTCGTCTTCGGGCTGCACGATGCGGGGCATGAAGTATTCCCGCACTTTCAGCCGTGCCATGTAGTCTGCGTTCCCACCCAGGATGATGTCGGTGCCGCGCCCTGCCATGTTGGTGGCGATCGTCACGGCTCCTTTGCGTCCGGCTTGAGCGATGATTTCAGATTCGCGCTCTACGTTCTCTGGCTTGGCGTTGAGCAAGTTTAGTGGAATACTGCGCTCACCCAGCAACCGCGCGAGGAGTTCTGATTTTTCCACGCTGGTGGTGCCAACGAGGACGGGGCGACCCACTTCGTGCATCTGGGCGCATTCTTCGGCGATCGCGTTCCATTTCGCGTCTTCCGTTTTGTACACCACGTCCGACAGGTCACGCCGACCCGTAGGGCGATTGGTGGGAATGGTCGCCACTTCCAGGTTGTAAATTTTGCCAAATTCCGCTTCTTCCGTCTTTGCAGTACCCGTCATACCCGCCAGCTTGGGATAAAGCAAGAAGAAGTTTTGATAGGTGATGGTTGCCAAGGTCTGGGTTTCGGGCTGGATTTCGACACGCTCTTTTGCCTCGATCGCCTGATGCAAGCCATCACTCCAGCGGCGACCGGGCATCACCCGTCCCGTAAACTCATCCACAATCACAATCTCGTCGTTGCGAACGATGTAGTTCACATCGTCAATAAACAGTTCTTTCGCCTTGATGGCGTTGAAGATGTAGTGTGCCCAGGGGTCTTGCGGGTCAAACAGATCGGTCACGCCCAGCAGACGCTCTGCCTCAATGAACCCTTCGTCTGCCAGGATGACGTTGCGCTGCTTTTCATCCACTTCGTAGTGACCGTTCGGGTCATCTTCGTCGGCTTTGCGGATGAGTCCAGCCGCCACTTCCGCCGCTCGCATGTATTTCTCGCTGGGACGTTCGACCTGCCCAGAAATAATCAACGGTGTGCGGGCTTCGTCAATGAGAACGGAATCCACTTCGTCGATGATGCAGTAGTTAAAGGGACGCTGCACCACATCCACCATTGCGGTTGACATATTGTCGCGCAGGTAGTCAAACCCCAGTTCGCTGTTGGTGGCGTAGGTGATGTCGCATTCGTAGTTGCGTTTGCGATCGTTGGCGGTCATGCTTTGTTGAATCAGCCCCACGCTCAAGCCCAAAAAGCGATGGACTTGACCCATCCATTCAGCATCGCGTCGTGCCAGATAATCGTTGACCGTGACGACGTGAACGCCTTTGCCTTCGATCGCGTTGAGGTAAGCAGGTAGGGTAGAAACCAGGGTTTTCCCTTCCCCCGTTTTCATTTCGGCAAGATGCCCTTTGACGCGCCCCCCTTCGTTGTCGTGCAACAGGATGCCGCCCAATACTTGAACATCAAAATGGCGCATCCCTAACACACGCCGTGCGGCTTCTCTTACAACCGCAAAGGCTTCAGGCAGTAAATCATCCAAGGTTTCGCCCTTCTCAAGGCGTTGTCTAAACTCGATCGTTTTACCGTGAAGTTCCTGGTCAGAAAGCGGCTGTATCTCCGCTTCGAGCAACGCAACCTCCGTCACGATCGGCTGGTATTTTTTGAGTTTGCGCGCGTTGGGATCACCTAGCAGAGTCTTAAACATGGCAGAAAATTAACGAGTTCCTGATGGTAAAAAATGTGTGCAATCAAAGACGTGAGTAGAACGGATGCCGTTGAAGGTTGGCATTTTATTTTCCCGACGTTCCTTCAACAAGAAGCATTAAAACGCTCCTGAAGAGAGGATTTGGGAAAGCTGTTCTGCAAGAATCCTGGCTGAGACGCGTCCGATCGCCTCTAGTGCTGAAAGTGCTGCAATACCCCTCTGGAGGACGCGCAACGCGGTGTACCTTCATCCTATCACCGCAGTTAAACGAGAGAGGGGGAAGTCTGAAGGCTAAAGGCTGAGGGCTAAAGTTCACCCCAAGCCGACTCAGAAGCGGTTTAAATGTACCCCTTAATCCCTAACCTGTAACTCTGTCGAGTCCTTAGGAAGGGAGGGATGAGAAGTCGTAAGCCTCATTTAGCCTTCAGCCTTCAGCCTTTATCCTTAACTTACGGCGCGTTCTGCCATTCTGCGGTCAGACTGCGAAAATCATATTTACCTGCGCCTGGGTGGCAGGAGACGCAACTGCTAAGCCCCACCCGCGTTGGCAGCGTTACCTTAGGATGCAGTGTTTTGAAGTAGCGTGATTGATAAATTCGGTAGGGAATGTCTTCGTCTGCGCCTTGAGGTCGTGAAAACGCCCGGATGTATTGCCAGACAATTTGCAGACTGGGTTCCGCCAGCGGTTGGATCTGTGCGCCGTAATGCTGTGAATCTTGAATGAGTTGCCGCCATGTTTCGGTCGGCATGACCTGTGGCGGTACTCCAACATGGCAACTCGCACAGTTTTCCAGATAAAGCTCTTGACCCAGCTTCAAGCCTTTTGGCACCACATCGACTGTACCAATGCTGGCTGACTGGGCTGCGCTAGTGGCTGGCTGCGGCTGAGCGACGGGTTCGATCGCGCGGGGTTCTTTCGCCTGTGCCAGCCCCCATCCTAAACACAAGCTCCAGGTCAATAACAGCAGCAGCAAGACAAACAGCGATCGTCCTCGTTTACGCCAAAGCCCCCGATCAAGCAGTGCTCGGTGAGGGGAATGACGAGACGGTTGGCGATCGAAATAGGGCATAAAGCGTCCGGAATGGTTGAGCGAAAAGCACTCTTTTGGAGGCGTGTCAGCAAACGGCACTGTAACACTCAAACGGCGAGGCTGATCGCTGCTGTGTGTATTCTAACTGGCAGCGGACAAGCTTTCATGGTGAACGAGTCGAAAAAAAGTGCCGAGAGGTTCCTTGCAAGCAGACAATATAACGCTTTGTAACGTTAAATTAGGCTCAGAAACCACTGTTGTTCTGTTTGGTATTGGCATGAATGGTCGTCAGATTCAATTTTGTAACCAGAAGCGGGTTAATTTGCTCCAGCTTCAAGCGCTCTTTCAGGTGGCTGCGTTTTGGGCAGCCGATCGACGAGTGGAAGATCTGGCGCTGGCGATCGCTAATAGCGATCCAGTGATTACCGCGTGGGATGATGATTTGATGATTGGCTTTGCCAGAGCCACATCGGATGGCGTGTATCGGGCAACCATTTGGGATGTGGTCATTCACCCAAACTACCAAGGCTTGGGGTTGGGGCGGCAACTGGTGCAAACCGTGTTGAGCCATCCCAAAATGAACCGCGTTGAACGTACTTATTTAATGACCACGCATCAACAATCGTTCTATGAGCGCATTGGGTTTGAGTGCAACAGCAGCACGACGATGGTGTTACACAAGCAGCCTCTCGACACAGCGCGATCGTCGCTGACCGCTAACCAGCCAGTGTCTTCAGCAGCCAAGTAAAGAGGAGTGCTGCGCCGATAGCAACCCCCACCAGGAGCAGCACAAGCACAACAATGATCAGCACCACGAAGGCACGATTCGCCGCTTTTTGAGGGGCTGGGGTGGCGATATGAGCTTCTAGCAGAGCCAGGTTACGACTATTGGCTTTCCAGGTCGCGTCAAACACGTCTCCGACGACTGGGAGTGAGCCGCCGATCGAATCCAGAACCAGATTGCTGACCATTTGCACGAGGGCTTGCCGGGGTAGCCCAAAGCGAGCCGCTTCAATCACGATGTAGGCAGAAAGAGCCGCACCGACAAAATCACCTGCACCGGGCAATAGTCCCAGAACCGGGTCTAGCCCAAGCCGAAAGCGCGTACCGGGGATGGGAATGGCGTTGTCGAGTAAACGACTCACTGTACGAATGCGCTGTAGCGCTGCGGGATTGTGGGTATTTGGGAGGGAGCTAAGAGGCATGGCTTCATGTCAGAACTTCCCTCAGGATACCTGTCTTACGTTATGACGGTTGACGGGCTTGTAAAGTAAGGGTAGCAGTCGCTTGCAAACCCGTTTTGCCCTTTCCCTGTATGACCCAACCAGATGAGTCGATCGCCCCCAGCAGCATTGTGATTGAGTACGATCGCATCCCTGGCGAAAAAGAGTCAGAGTTTAAGAAATGGCAGTCAGAGATCCGCGCAGGCGTAAGCCAGTTTGAAGGCTATGTGCGTACCGATGTCTTTCCACCGATTCAAGGGGCACAAACCAAGTGGTATGTCGCGGTTCATTTTGATAGCCCTGCCCACCTGAGCCAGTGGTTAGATTCAGATACTCGCCATGCGCTGATCAGCCGAGGGAAACGTCGCTTTGGGGCGTATCGTTATCACGTTGGCAATGGCTTGACGGGGTTAGAAGCCTGGTTTGCCAAGCGCCTTGATGCGGAGGGGAAGCGATCGAACCCACCCGCCTGGAAACAGAATTTTGCCGTACTCTTTGGGCTGTATCCCACGGTAATGGTGGAAACATTACTGTTTAGAAAACTGGGACTCATGGCATCCTGGGCATTGCCCTATCAGATGTTTATCAACAATTTAGTGAGTTGCTCGTTGCTCACCTGGGCAGTGATGCCTTTTGTGACCTGGCTGCTTCACTTTTGGCTGAAACCGCAACAAACACAACTAAAGCTGAACCTGATTGGTGCCTTACTGGTGTTTGTGGGTTACGGCTTAATGGTGGCTGTCTTTCGCCTTCTTGCCTAGAGGGTGGTCGGTGGGCAGGGCGTTAACAACCGTCTGTAGGGACGTTACATGTAACGTCCCTACAGACACAAACCTGTAATTTTCTTACAAATTCAAACCACTGTTTGCACTCAAATTGGATGCGATCGCGAATGGATGAACAAGACGAATCAACCTCTACGGCTAAGCAACCATTGCTGTCGGCGCTTCAACTCTCCAATCGTCGTGTGTGGCTGTTGGCGATCGGTCGCCTATTATGCCAAACCGGATCGGGTTTGCTGACTTTTTATATTCCACTGGTTTTTGTAAATCAGATGGGACTGTCCGCGACGGCGGTTGGCTTTAGCGTTGGGATTGGGTCGCTGGCAGAGGTGGCGGGTCATTTTGTCGGAGGCGCACTTGCCGATGCCCCGCGCTTTGGGCGCAAATGGACGCTCATCGTGTCGATCGTGCTGGGCGCGATCGTCTCCTTTCTGCTGACGGTGACGGGCAGCTTATCGTTACTGCTCTTTACCTGCCTGCTGCTGGGCTTTGGAGTGGGTATTTACTGGACAGCCGCCGATGCCGCCATGATGGATGTGACCGAGCCGGAAGACCGATCGCAGGCGTTTGCGATCGCCACCGTAGCAGACAACATCGGCACGGGCATCGGAGTTTTGGGCGGCGGGTTGCTGCTCCTGCGCGTGAGCCAGTCGCCCCAACTGGTGTTTGTTGGCTGTGGGTTGATTTTCCTGGTATTTTTGGGTGCTCAGCTTTTCATGCCAGAAACGCGACAGGCGGAGTCAAGCTCCGAAAAGACGGCTGTGCAGGGCATTGCGATCGCACTTAAAGATAAAGCACTGGTGATTCTATTCTTAGCCAATGCGTTGCTCACAACCTATATTGCTCTCGTCAGCAGCACCATCCCGCTTTATTTCACGAACTTTATCTCCCTCGATCGATCTGTGGGGGCATCGACCGTGAATGCGTCAGTAGACGACGTAGCCAATCTGTTTACCTGGTGCTACATCGGCGTGGGAACGGTTGTACAATTGCCGGTCGCCCACTTCTTTAATAAATTTCAGCATGTACGCGTCCTGATGCTGTCGATGGTGGTATGGGCAGTGGGCTTTTCGCTGCTGTGGACAACGGGAACAGTGACGACAGACCAGTTGGGCTGGGGCATTGCGGCACTTTGCACCATGTCGATCGCGACAACCTTGCATAAACCGTTTGTCGCCGCGATCGTGTCAGAACTAGCCCCACCAGACCTACGCGGTGCCTATATTGGAGTCAATTCGCAAAGCTGGGCGATCGGCTACTTCGTGGGTCCCGCTCTGGGCGGCTGGGCAATGGATCAACCCCAGATGATCGCCGACAACGCCTGGTTAATTGCGGCTGCCAGTACTCTTGCTGGTCTACTCATTCTGTATGCGCTAGAACGCCTTCGCCCCGCAGCCAGCCAATCTCAAGCAACGGATACAGACCTGTCTCAGGTAACGGATACTCCAGAAACCTTGATACCCTAATTCAACAGGGTCAACAGCTTTTTGAGCTGGTCGATATGCCTGGTGGTGTAGGGGTCAGCGTAGTCGATCGTCCAGCAGCGCTCAAAATATTCCCGTCGCTGTTCGTGAAAGTGCTCTTGCGTCAGGGCGTTCAGCAGCGATCGCCAGGGCTGACTCAAGAATAATGTATTGAAAAACCAGTTCGCTTTTGGTTCTGTTGCAGAGTTGGGAATCAGTTCCAGCTCCTGATACGCCTGCCATTGAGTGGTCATACCATGCTCCTCATAAAAAAATTTCTGTTTGTAATGCGGTTTCAAGTGGCTGAAAGTCCTTAAAGTGCTTAATAGTAAGTCTTATCACTACCTGCTGCGTCAAGATGTGCTGGGATAAAAAGGTGAGCAAAATTGCGCTTAAATCAACCAATTAAAGATCGTTCAGTTGAAATCCGATGCTTTCAAATTAGGACAATAAAAACATTGCTGCATCATCCACCGGGTGGATTTTGTATCAAATGATTCAGACTTTAAATTGGTTGTGTGTAGCACCGCATTAAGCAAGTAAGCAGAGGAACGTGCCATGAATCACCTGAAGGTCGTCGTGATTGGAGCCGGAATGGGAGGCTTAACCACCGGGATTGCCTTGCAGCAGGCGGGCTATACCGTCGAAATTTACGATCGCGTCAGTGAATTGCGTCCCGCAGGCGCGGCTATTTCGCTCTGGTCAAATGGGGTAAAAGTGCTCAATCGATTGGGGTTAGGAGACGAAATTGCCAGCATTGGCGGCATCATGGATCGAATGGCGTACTACAGCTACACAGGCGAAAACCTCAACGACTTCAGCCTGTATCCCCTCATTGAGCGGGTGGGACAGCGACCCTATCCCGTAGCGCGTGCCTCCCTTCAACACATGCTCCTGCAAGCGTTTGGGCAGGAAAAGGTGCAGTTAGGCGCAAAGTGTGTCGGAGTAGAGCAAGATGCCGACAGCGTAACAGCATTCTTCGAGGATGGCAGACAAGCAACTGGGGATGTGCTGGTCGCTGCCGATGGTACGCATTCCATCTTGCGCCCTTACGTGCTGGGGCATCCCCTCGATCGCAGTTACGTCGGCTACGTCAACTGGAATGGTCTGGTGCCCGCCAGTGAAGATCTGGCTCCCAAAACAAGCTGGGTGATCTATGTAGGAGAACACAAACGTGCCTCGCTGATGCCGATCGCCGACGATCAGTTCTACTTTTTCTTTGACGTGCCCATGCCCAAAGAACAAGCCCAGGAAGCAGGCGAAATCCGTGCTGAACTGGAACACTTTTTCTCCGGCTGGGCTGCTCCTGTACAAACACTAATTCAGCGATTGGAGCCAGAGAAAACCAATCGCGTGCTGATCCACGATATTGAACCCCTCCAAACATTGGTCAAGGGGCGAGTTGCCTTGCTGGGCGATTCGGGGCACGGCACCGCACCCGATTTGGGGCAGGGTGGCAGTCAGGCGATCGAAGCCGCTTACGTCCTTGCCAACTGCCTGACAACCACCAACAACAGCGTTGCCGATGCCCTCAAGCGCTACGAAGCCGAACGCAAAGATCGCGTCGCCGACATCATCACCCGCGCCCGCAAACGCGCCGACATGATTCACGGCAAAGACCCCGAAAAGACCCAAAAATGGTACGAAGACCTGAAGTACGACGATGGTGCAGAGACGATCGACGGGATTGCGAAAACGATCCTGGGAGGTCCGCTGCGGTAAAAATTGAGAAGTTTGATTGAGCGGTCAGCAGTCAGCTTCTAGCTCTTAGCCTTCATCCCACCGCAAAGCGGAAGCAAGCTACCTCCCTTCCCCATAACCGATCGCCCCCTTACCTCTAGTTTCATTCCTCAACTTTGGGCGCATCATAGAGGTAGTGATCGTGATTGATGGAACCGTCATGGGGGAGTTTGTCCGTTTCCTCAAAATTGCGCCCTGCTCCAATCGCCAATTTAATTCAACCCCGTCATGGAATAAAGAGACGACCAACACCCATCCAGATTTCGATTTCTAATACGATTTCGAGAATACGGTCAGCACAACGGTTTCGATACAATCGATCTGCTAAAAATCGATTCGCGTCTCCAATCGTAATGACAGGAAAAGAATCTTTTGTATTCTCTTCTCGAAGAACTTGTTCCAGTGAATTTTCACCCTTCATACTACGGTTAGCAGTTAGCAGAATCATCTGGTTTGCCTGAGCAAGTTGCCAAACAATTCGATCATTACTGTTAATCGATAAATTCATCTCCTTGAAGGTGAAAAAACGAATCGGGAGTAGCTCTAGCCAACCTTGACTCGCAATATTGCCCAATAGAATCTCTGCGTGTCCTGCCAAGTTGTAATCGATCAAAAAGTTCATGCTTCTAGCTCATGCTTAGCCTTCTGCTCTTGAAGTTTTGCCCAAAGAGCTTCTTGACCTGGCTTAGGAGATCGCTTTGCAGCATGGGCAATGTGTTCACGTCTATGCTCTTCCCAATACTGCCGATTTTCCTCAGCTTGTTTTAGAACCAGTTGATACTCTGCTTCGACTTCAGGACGGTTTGTTTCAATATAGGATAAGGCAGCGTTGATTTGATCCTGTGTTAGATCAAACAAGGAGCGGATAAATTTAGAAGGATACTGAGCTGTCACATAGTCCATCACATCGTAGAGAGTGATGCGTGTACCAGAAATCGTCAGCCCTCGCTCTGTACGAATTATAGACGGTTGTCTACCGGATGCCAGAGTCATATCTGTAGCCCTCGCAAACTAATTCCATCCTACCCTAAACAAGAATTAAGGTGAGCGATCGCCTACCCTACTGTTTTCAACTGTTTCTTGAGGAAAAGGAAAAAATTAAGAATTCCCTCAATTGTTGTGTCAGGCGCGTATGCAAGCGCGTTAAGCAACTGATCTTTGGCACTCATCTGATTCTGCGCCTCGTGTCTCTGCTGTGCTTATTGTAGGGCGATCGCCGCTTGCAATGCTATCAGGCTATTTCGCCCCACTTCCGGCGCGGTTATTAGCCTGTGCCACATCACATTAGATTAGCGTTTACAACTCATTGATCGTGACTAAACCACCCTCTGTAAACTGAATCACCAGTTCTTGTTCATCCAGCAAGGCAGTCCCAATCAGAGGTCGTCGTCCCGTAGCAAAGACACGAACATTCTGTTCCGCTCCATCCCAAAAGACGGTCGCTTGATGAACGGAACGGAAAACTGAGCTGTTATCTGCCAAGTTCACAGGCAGATTGTACAAGAATGGCAGTCCCAGTAAATTGACGGCTTCTGGCGGTAGACAAAGGTGATCAGTAAAACCTGTATCGATCACAAACTCGATTGGGAACGTTGCACCGTTTACCAGGAGAAATGTCAATGAGACAATCGCATGTCTATCAGTCACAATACCGGAAATCACTGCCAACCCGCTCCATGACACCACCTAAGGAAGCTGCTACGTTATAGCCGATACGAATCCCAAAAAGTCTTGCGTATGGGTGTTTTGCCTGGAGATTACGGGCTGCTTGGAGTCCGGTCTCATCAACCTCATAGTCACCTGTTTTGATGTCAATGATAACCATCTTGCCAATGTTTTCATCAATCTCGACTGTTTGACGAATTTGGCGTTCGTACAGTCGATAGGCTCGTTTCGCAACGTCTTCACTACTTAACAGAATCGCTTGCATTGCTGACTCCCGATCGCTACGCTACTCTTTCCCTCCTCCATGATACCTTGCAAGCCGAAGAGGATGGGCATTGCCCACCCACCTGCTGGTGTGGAGTTTGCTGGAATTGCAGAAGTGGTCAAGAGCGTAAGTGAAAGGTGGTGTTGAGTTAATTTGTGGAGCGATCGTGCTTAACGGTGAAGTGTAGCGGCGACAGGTAACCTCGAACTCTCGCCGATAACCTCTGTACCTTCCGCACCAACGCAGTATTAGGTGACTGGCAAGGACAACTAGCTTACTCTGTGGCAGCAGATTTTGGGCTAACTGCAAACTCTAGCTGCGAACGGTAGAAACAAACATCGAACTCCATAAAGAAGTTCACCTGCCCCAAGATAAGCGGCACATTAGTAGCTTGTGTCCAAGCAAATACCAGCTGCACAGGCTCAAACTGCCCGACGACAGCTTGAGCAAGCACGACACGCGCCTCATATTGAGCCAAATTTCCTGTCAAACTCAGTGCTGTTGTTTGCCAATCCCATTCATACCCAAGTTCAACTCCTACCGAATATGGCAGTACATTGACACTTGCTCCAGTGTCCAACAAAGCTGATGATGTGACGGAAACTTGCTGGTGAACCAGGGCAAATGTCAAGTACGGGCGAAAACTGGCTTCGCCTAATGCCGTATCACTGGAGAAAAATGGATATCGTTCAGCGTTACGCATGGTCTTGAGCCTTAGCAGGCTGTAGAACTTTCAACATCGTATCCGCTGCCTCAACTGCATCATAAGGCGACCACACTGGGTACGATTGATTAGGTTTAATTAGATCCGTTTCCTGTTGGGCTAGTTCCGAGATCAGAATCTGCATGATATAGAACTTGTCTGAACGGCTCAGTTCTCTCAATGTCGAGATTAATTCTAAGGAAACCATTTTAAGCACTCCAATCAAGCCAGGTTTATCTTTCATTTTAAGCACCCATTCTACCGCCGTAAAATGCTAGATTACTAACGCTCAAAAGTTTGTTTAAAGATTGACAACCCTATTTACCGCTTCACAGTTTTCAAGATGGTTTGAAAACGAGAGTCATTGCCTATTCTATCTAGCTTTTCAGTCGGAAAATCTCTAATAAATTCTAAGGCTAGTTTCACATTAGGATGAGTAGCTTGATCAACTAATTGGCTTGCAAGTCTCTGATAACGTGTTTGGCAGGATGAAAATTGAAGGCGTGAGGCAATCTCTGAATCGCGAGTCAGCTTGATAAACTGAGATATTTGATTGTCTTGCCAACGATTAATCAGAATATTATAAATCGGCTCCGCGCTAGATGAAACTCCATAGCCATTGCCAATATGACACATGGTTAAGATCTTGACATATTTCCCTGAGACGTTATCTGGAATATTGCCGCTTGCAGGAACAAAAGATTGAAGTAATCTTGCGGGAGATGGTTCATTGTAGAAGTTATTCCAACCATTGTGGGCAGCTAATAAAGCATCTAAGGCAGAAATCATCTCAATGGCAATAGTGTTGGCTGGCAAATAAGCTAATCCATTTACAATTGTCAGGAAATCACGGGCTAAATTCGCCCTAGAAACCTCCCCATTAGCTGAAAATGAGCCATGCCTTAATCCAATATCGTATTTTGCATCCTCTGAGCAAACTTCCCACACTTCAGGTGCAAGGAATCGAATATTATTTCGGATATTTGCGTCTAATCTAGGATCGGTATACATTCCAAACGCTGTTCTCAAGAGAGAATGGGCTAGATCTTCAGGCAATCGTACAATTGCTTCTGCAATAGGAGGTACATCAGTTGCAGAAAGAATTTCCTCTCGTACACTTCGCAGAAGCCTCTTTACTTCTATAGCTGCACCTTCAGGCTCTTTCCCAAGAACCTCTTTTATGCAAGTTTCTAACCACGATGCCAATTGTAAGCCTGTCAACTCGTTGTGATTTGGATGAGCAGCACTAGCATGGTTCCGCATATCGCGGATGTAATCTAAATGCCGATATCCAATATCACTAATGATTCCTGTTTCCCGACAACCTCTGACGAGTACCCAATCGTCCAACTTTTCTAGGTCACTTTCATCTCTAAATCTAGAGCGCTGATTCGCATCTGTTATTGCAGTGTCATAAAAATAATCTAGATCAAACTGAACGACTTTTAGTCGGAGATTGCGGATTGTCTCGTCCCAAAGATAATTTAGAGCTGCATCAAAAAGTCCTACAACGCAGGCTGCTGAGAATTTAGAGATGTACATTGCACTACTACGCTGCCCTTCTGTAAGGGCAGGCATAATGTAGGGCATATTATTGATGACCTTTCGGCGCTCATCAAGCCCAACCAAAACCGAATCTGTTGGTAAGCCAAGATATCCAAGGTATGTAGACAGGCTTGTAGATAGTGAATCTAGCGTTGTAGCAAGTTCTACTGAAGAGGCTTGTAGTTGGATTTCTGAGGTCATAAGTCGTTGTATAAGGGAGCAAACCCACCAAGGGTAAAGTTTCGTCAACGTTAGCAAATCAGAACCTTGAACTGCTGCACCCTTAGCAACTGCTAAAAGCAGTTCCGTTTGATCGTCCTCATCAGTAACCCTGAAGTACTGCCCAACCGGAGACTAAGCCACCTAACTATTGTTTGGACAGACTCCGTCTATCTAAGATCCCTGATTCGAGTAATTAGGCTGAAATTCCGCAGTCTAAGATCCCAGACTGGGTAGTTGGGCAGACAGCACTTTGTATAAGATCCGGAGATTGGGTAATTAGGCGGATAGGTTTCTGCATCAAATCTCCAACTGGGCAGTTGGACAGACGGACTCAGTATAACTACCCCCTCTCAGCGGGCAGCTAAGTATGAAGGATTATTTAGAGATTGACAGAAAAATTTATCCTGGCGCTTTTATGCAAACACAACGATCGCCCCTCACATAGGCTGTATGAACACCAACCGAGATATCACTTCTGCTGGAAAGCGATCGTGCATCCACACATCCTCAACACACAACAAATTAATCAACGGGTGATTTGCTGAATCATTTCGCCAATTTACTTTCTCATTGCAGCCATTTGCTTTCTCAATTTAGTATTTTCCGCAAGCAAATAGGCAATCTGCTTTCTCATTTTGACCATTTGCTTTCTCATTTCAGTAGATCGCGTATTCATTTTGGTGTTTTCCGCAAGCAAATAGGCAAATTGCTTTCTCAAACTGGGGTTTGCTTTCTCATCTCAGTAGATCGCGCATTTCCAACCCATCATTGCCATGTAGCAAAAGCGATCGACAATTTGCCGAAATTCGCTCAGGTTGATCCATTGAGAAATTTCTTAACGTGAAAGAATACTAAACCCTGACCAATCACACCGTACTCACTATGGCACGCCGCAAACGAACCTCTCCCGTCTTAGCAAAAGCCGTCCGCCGCATGGCTGGCATGACTTCCATCAATCCCAATTTAGATGTCGGCAATGGACTCACCCTGCCCTCCTTCTCCACCCTGATCGAAACCATGCGAACCAGAGAAAACGCCTACAATAGCGCCCTTTCCAACCTGGACAAACTCTATCGTGAAATGCTCGAAACCGAACGCGACTTAGGAGACATGGCAGAACACATGCTGTTAGGCGTTGCTACTAAATACGGTAAAAGCAGCGTCGAGTATGGCATGGCAGGCGGCGTTCCCAAAAACCAGCGTCGCAAAGGACTGCGCGGCGAATCCACTACATCCAACGATGCACCACCCGCCTTCATTGCCAGTGCCAATGGTAACGGCAGCACAAACGGCACTACGAACGGCAAGACCGTCGCCGCAACGGCTTAGGCTGTGCATTCATTCACGGATGGTGAAACCTGCATTCATTCCACGCGATCGCTCCTTGTCTTTTTTGATGATGGGCGATCGTTTTTTTTATGATGAGCGATCGCCTCCATCAATGCTGAACATAATAGTGAGGGGGTTGAGTCTTTTGGTTAATTTCGGCGTACTCCCCCGCTCCTTTTCGTCTCCAGAACACACGTTAACTTGTGACTCGTTTCTCTTTCCCAACGGCTGATCCAACCCACGTGCAGATGATCCAGCATTTGCAACGAGCGAACCAGATCGCCCTCCGTGCTCGTGAGTTTGGGCATCATCCCTTTGGGGCACTGTTAGTAGCACCTGACCATGAAACGGTGCTGCTAGAGCAAGGCAATGTGGATACCGTCAATCATGCCGAAGCGGTGTTGATTCGCACGGCATGGCTCAATTTTTCACCAGAATATTTGTGGGGCTGTACGCTTTACACCACGGCGGAACCTTGCGCGATGTGTGCAGGGACGCAGTATTGGGCAAACATTGGTCGCCTGGTGTACGGCATAGCAGAAACGCGCTTGCTAGAACTAACCGGGAACGACGCGCAGAATCCAACGTTGAACCTGCCGTGTCGTGAGGTGTTCGATCGTGGTCAGAAACCCATCAAAGTGTGGGGTCCCATTCCTGATATGGAAGAGGCGATCGTGGCTGTACATCGTGACTTCTGGAAAACAGTCGAGGTCGTGTGAGAGAGGCAGAAGGCAGAGGGCAGAGGAAGTTGTTGATTGTTAGTTGTTGGTTGTTAGAGAAGGCAAAGAAGGCAGGAGGCAGAAGGGGAAACAGGGAGCAGGAGGAGCAGGGGAGGCAGGAGAGGCAATTCAAAACTCAAAACTCAAAACTCTCAAGCTGACTACTCGTTGGACAGTTGGCTTGCAGCAAGCGCGATCGCCTGAGGAAAGATGCGGTGTTCCTGGACATGGATGCGATCGTGCAGGGTTTCTAGCGTGTCATCGGGAAGTACAGGGACAGCGGCTTGCATGATGATATCGCCGCTATCTACGTCTGGCACAACCAGATGGACGGTGCAGCCTGTGATCTTTACGCCTGCTGCCAGCGCTTGTTCTACAGCGCGATTGCCCTTAAAGCTGGGGAGTAGGCTGGGGTGAATGTTCAAAATACGCCTAGGGAAGGCATTGATCAAAATAGGCGTGACAATTCGCATCCAGCCTGCCATGATGACCCATTCCACCTCATGCTGTTGCAGTGTTTCGACGATCGCCCCGTCCAGCGCTTCCCGACTGGCAAACTCGCGGTGATTGAGCAAGATGGCAGGAATGCCCCAGCGATCGGCTCTGGCCGCTGCCTTTGCACCAGGGTTGTTGTATAGCAGGACGTTTACCTGTGCGTTGAGTTTTTGGTCGGCAATTGCCTGGGCGATCGCCTCAAAATTACTGCCACTTCCCGATGCCATCACACCCAACTTCAGTGGTGCAGCATTTTGGGGCGGATGCGCTGCTATATCGGGTGAAATCAGGCTCGACAGACTGGTTGTTGCTGAATGGAGACTCATCAAATTATCTTACTTTTGTTGAATCTGAAGACTTATTCACCTCAATGCCTGGAGGTGGCGTGGTGTCATCCGAAAGTTTTTGAAAGAGCGTGGCGTTGTCAGTCAGGGCAGTAGGACGGGGTTTGCCGGGACGAGTACCCAACATTTGCAGGCGCAATTCGCCATCGGATGTGAACTCAAACAGCGTTTCAACCGTAGCATCCGGTGATAAGACAATATCTAGATGGCTTGGGGTGGGTTTAGCGTCAAGGCGATACTGAAGCTGGGTTGCGATCGCATTCCCCGATGCTGATGTGCCCGAAATGATGTAAGCCTTTCCGTCTGGTGCAAACACAAACATCACCATGTCGCCGTCCAGCGGTTCTTTCGTCAACCACTGCCCCAAGATTTTCTTTGCCACGGGCACCGCTACAACCGGATCAGGTCTCGTTGTAGGCAGTGGCGCTGGAGTCGGTTCCGCAAGCACAGTAATGGGCAGAAGCATGGTTGTGAGACTGACCAGGCTAAAGCAACCGATCGCCAAACTAACGCGATTCAGGTATCGCTTTGCGAAACGGGTGTGGATAGATGAGTGCATAACATTCTGTCAGCGGATGATCAGCATCTTACCAGTGCTATCGACCGATCGCCCAACGGCTAAAGTGCAGGGGATGGGGTGTAGGGTATAGGGTACAGGGTGTGGGGTGTAGGGGATGTCTAAGGAAAAGGTGATTAGAGAAGGGTTCCATGACTGTTGAAAAGCCACCACGCAGCACGCTCATTAATGTTGATAACGACACGATCGCAGCCTGGCTGTTCTTAGCGCCTGCCCTGCTGCTGCTGGGGCTGTTTGTGCTGTACCCGATCGCCTATCTTTTCTACCTCAGCTTTACCACAGGCAGTTTTACCAGGGCAGGCATTCATTGGATCGGCTTGCGAAACTACTGGCGCTTGCTGCTCAATCCCGACTTTGGGCAAATTTTAGGCAATACGGCTTACTTCACCGTGGCGACGGTCATTCCTAGCGTGGTGTTGCCGCTGGGGTTGGCTGTGCTGCTCGATCGAGCGATCGTCCTGCGCGATTTCTTGCGTGCAGCATACTTTTTGCCCTCGATTACGTCTATGGTCGCCGTTGGCTTAGGTTGGCGCTGGCTGTTTCAAACCGAAGGACCGCTTAATCACTGGCTTGCTGTATTTGGCGTTAACCCGATTCCCTGGTTAAGCAGCACCACTTGGGCTATGCCCGTGCTCATTCTGCTCAGCGTTTGGAAGCAGCTTGGATTCAATCTCGTGGTTTTTCTGGCTGGGCTGCAAACCATTCCCAAAAGCCGTTACGAAGCCGCCGAACTGGATGGCGCGGACTCGTGGCAACAGTTTTGGTACATCACGTTACCGGGATTGCGTTCAACATTGGTTTTCACAACTGTGACAACCGCTATTTTCACCTTACGAAGCTTTGAGCAGGTGTACGTGATTACGGGCGGCGGTCCGCTGAATACCACAAACCTGCTGGTGTATTACATCTACGAGCAAGCGTTTGCCCAGTTCGATTTTGGCTATGCGGCGGCAGCAGCCACACTGTTGCTCGTTATCGCATTTGTGCTGGTGTTTGTGCAGATGAAACTGTCAGGGGAGTCAGAGGGCAGAGGGCAGAAGGCAGAAGGTAAGGGAGTTGTTGGTTTTTAGTTTTTAGAAGGGGTCAGGAACAACTTACGCACTAACAACAAACAACCAACAACTAACAACTAGTTCCACTCCTCCCCCCTCACTCTTCACCGCTGACTAATGCGGTGCTTTTGCCCACTGGTCGATCGCCGCAAAGTCGATTCGCTCGGCGTGCCCCCAAAAGGCTTCCAGGTTATAAAATTCCCGCTCTTGGGGCATCAGGATATGGACAATCACATCACCATAGTCTTGCAGAGTCCAGCTACCTTCAGACTGCCCCTCGGTACGAATGGGAGTACGCTGCAATGCCTCTGCTACGTTGTCTTTAATGGAACCCGCGATCGCCCGTACCTGTGCTTTGGAGAAGCCCGTGACGATGACAAAGTAATCTGCCAGCGTCGAAACATCAGAAACTCGTAGGAGGGTAATATCTGCGGCTTTGCGCTCATCGGCAGCCGTAGCAGCCGCGATCGCCAGTTGCAGACTCGCATCAAGCTCATGAAGCAATGTGGTGTCATTCGCGGTCGTCAAGACAGAGGAAACAGAGGATTCTTGAGCGTAGTTTGCCATTCAGTCTCCGGGGTGGTAGGTGGTTAAAGTCGTTGTACTAAAAAGAAAAGGAATGCGTATTAGAGGATGTGAGCAGTCCAGCGAGGCAGGTATTTCAGAACATCAGCACAAGCATGATTCATTGAACTAGACGAGCATGACTTAACGAATACGGGGCTGCGGTAACTTTTTGTCTGCCAGTGCCAGCGCCCAGTTGCGAGTTTGCACCATGCGAGGATGAATTTGTTGCGCACGAGACAGCAAATGGCGCAACGATTCGTCACAGGTCAGCCAGACGGCACGATAGAGGTTTTGCTGACTGCTTTCCCGCAAGGCGACCAGTTCAGGCGTATCGCCCCGACCGGGTTCCAGGCTATCGGCTAGAAAAACGACACAGCTTAAACTGCTCATGCCGGGACATCCTAGCGTATGGTGACGAATGGCATCCAACACGGACTCATCATGAATGCCAAACTCATCTCTCGCCACGATCGCCCCAACTGCCGCATGGAGCAAATGGGGATTCGCCACATCCACGGGGTCAAGCACTAGCCTTTCTGCTCTTGCCATTTCCAGTAAACGTTGAGGCTTAAAAAACTTGGCGAGGTCGTGCATTAACCCAGCTTGCGCTGCTTGTAACGGGTCGATGTCATGCCGCTGAGCAAGCTCGATCGCCATCTGTTCGACGCGCAAAATGTGCTGAAGTCGGCTAGCGGGAACATGCTTTTGGAGCCACTGGATCACTCGATCGCGCAACTCGATCGACAGCAATGAAGGGGCTACAACACCGGAGCGATGAGAGGCATCTGGAGCGATCGTCAAACCTACGGGCTGCTTGGCAGCTTTCAGATGCTTGGCATCTGTTGTGTCGTGAGAATCCAGGTGTTTGTTGGATTCACTCATGCAGACAAGCAACTCCCATGAAGCGCCGAGAGCATACAGGCTGAAAAGATACGTTGTTGTGTGAAGTGTTTGAAATCAAAAAATGAGTCAAAAAATTGAGTGGGGATGCCAGATTGCTACCATTCTAACGCACCCCTTTAGAATGGGTTCACCTCAGCAATGGAATTCATCTGTTTTAGCTGCCACCCCGATGCACGGCTGCTTTCAGAGAACGTTGGAGAAGATAACGCTGTGACGTTTAATGAAGCCTATAGTTGGTAGTGTTTCAAATGTGTGGTCAGCGAGCTAGGGGCTGTCATCAATTAATACTACATATTGCTTGCAGCAAGGGTTCCAGCCCCTAGCCTGGTATGTGTGGACGGGCGTGACACTGCTGATATTGCAAGGTTTCGGAGCTAATTGATGACACGCCCTAAGAGGGACATTATCATGTAACGTTTCTACAGAAAGCGTGAACAACGCTTCTAGAACATCACCCGATAGTACTTTGATAAAATGATACCTCTGGCTGCACCTCACACGGAGCTGTGCTACTGCCATTGCATTTTTTACCGCCCATAGCAAACTGGCGTGGCTCGTCAATTAAACATATAAACTAAACCTACGGACGGCGCTAGGACAAGCATGTATGCGCTGGAACCCTGGAAGTGCCCATGTTCAGAATTGCTCAGCCACCGCAAAGAAGGGTAGCGCAGAAGCGGGGCTCAAGGATTAGGAACCAGTTGAATCCGTCCAGCATCCATCTCAGACATTAAGAGTTCGAGGGCTTCAAAATCAACATCTGAAATATGCCCCAGACGCGTGAGTTCGTAGTTGATCTCGTTCTCAATGTCAGGAGTCAGCTTTTTGACGTATAAGGCTTTTTGGACGAGGTGCCGAATGATTGCTGTTCTTTTCATGTTGATTAGCAGGATCTCTGCCTGAATTCTCTACTGCTTGCCTGAAGATTGAAGTGATCTGGCTCTAGACATCAGAGTGATTTAGATCACTACTTAGAGGGTGAATAGCGCAGAAGGCTATGTGACATTCATTAAGCCCCAGTACCGAACAAATGAGTATGGCTGGAAAGCCTTGAATCAGAACTTTACAAGCGGTGTTTTTGCTTGCTATGAGGGCGATGAATGACTACGTTTCAACCGCCACTTTGTCCCAACGAATTGCTTTTTAAGCGTATAAAAACTTACATAAGCTTTATACATTCAACCCGTGTGTTGGTGCTAAAGAAACTGTTTATGAGGGAGAGACAGCCGCCACACTGATATAGGGCACGATTAGTGCAGAGCACGGGTAAAAATAGAACCCTCAATGAGTTGCGTTGGTAAGTTAGCCAAGACGCATAGTGCATTCTAGAAGTAATCGCTGATTTGCCAGACTGTAGGGCTGGATTGCGATCGCTCTATGAAAAGCTTCGATCGCGTCTGCATAATGACTCAAAGCCGCATGGCATAAGCCTAATCCGTGTAGCGCACCAAAATGGACTGGATTCAGACGAAGCACTGTTTCGCAATCTGCGATCGCCTTTTGGTAGTGTCCCTGAACGTAGTAGAGCACCGCACGTCGATTCCACGCTTCTGCAAAATCGGGTTGACTTTGTACCAAGGCGGTTAGCGTTGCCTCTGCTTCAGACGGGTTGCCTTCTTCAAGCAAGCTTTGGGCACGTCGGATCATCTCTAAGCCAAGCACCCCTTTTTGCTCAAACCAAATGCGCCAAAGTGCGTGAGTAGCGCTGTCGCGTACAGCTTCATCAGGATTTTTTAAAGCTTCGAGTAAGGGCGCGATCGACGGCTCTTGCATCACATTGAAGGACCTGGTTGAGAATGAAAGGTGACGTTGAGGCTTGAAAGGGAAATTGAGCTTAAAACGAGGGTTCAATGCATTCTCCGTTGAAGTCAGGCTGGAAAATAAAGCCAAGCTGGAAAATAAATGCGGTTTCGACTCTCGCATTATTGTGTCTTTTGCGTAACGAGTGATCCGCTACTGGCATAACATTTGCGTAACGAACAAAGTCCTTTGTTCGTGCTTTATCAACCGTTCATACTTAGGGCTTGCTGAGGAAGTCCAGACAAGTTGTGGGAAGAAGTTTTCAAGTTGGTCGAGCCCCGGTAAAGTGCGAGTGCAAGCACAATGCCTGCCCAAAAACCTTGCCTCAGCTTTTACTCTGTAGCGACATGCTACGCCGAGACAACGCTCTTTTGCAGACCTCCGGCGTGGCTTAAATTTGGCTTAATTGTTTGGCATAACTCAGGGTTTCGAGAGGGATTAGAAAGGTTTTAACCCTTTTATCCTTACGAACTTTTATCCTTACGAAGCTGGTGACAAGACTCGAACTTGCGACCGGCTGATTACAAATCAGCTGCTCTACCAACTGAGCTACACCAGCGTGCCGTCAGTTAGCTATGGTAACAAACTTTGTTGCCTCTGTGGTCGATCGCATCCCTTAAAGCTTGATCTTAGGTACCGATGCCATTCAGCTGGTAGAAGAAGTCTGGTAGAAGAAGTTGGCGCAATGAGCGAAACGGTGTGCTCAGGATGATAAGCTAACAGATGCAATTAAAGTGCTAGGACAGAGCGTAAATGACCGGGTCAACCCAGGTTCCCTACTTGCTACGAGCGGCTCGTGGCGAAACATTAGATCGTCCACCTGTATGGATGATGCGGCAGGCTGGACGCTACATGAAAGCCTATCGTGACCTGCGGGAGAAGTATCCGTCGTTTCGTGAACGCTCCGAAATTCCCGAAGTGGCGATCGAAATTTCGCTCCAACCCTGGAAAGCCTTCCGCCCCGATGGAGTGATTCTGTTCTCAGATATTGTCACGCCGTTGCCGGGTCTGGGCATTGACATGGATATTGCCGAGGGGAAAGGACCAATTATCGCCGACCCCATTCGGACAGAGGAGCAGATTCAGGCGCTGCGACCATTGGAACCAGAAGCCTCCTTGCCCTTTATCAAGCCGATTCTGCAAACGCTACGGGCAGAAGTGGGAAATCAATCGACGGTGTTAGGATTTGTGGGCGCACCGTGGACGCTGGCTGCTTATGCTGTAGAAGGGAAGGGGTCAAAGACCTACTCCATCATCAAGCACATGGCGTTTTCTAACCCCACGGTACTGCACCAACTGTTGTCAAAGTTAGCGGATGCGATCGCCACCTACGCCTGCTACCAGATTGATTGTGGCGCTCAAGTGGTACAAATGTTTGACTCATGGGCGGGTCAACTCAGCCCGCAAGACTACGATACCTTTGCGTTGCCGTACCAGCAGCAGGTGTTTCGCCAGATTAAAGCAACACATCCTGATACTCCACTCATTTTGTTGGTGAGTGACAGTGCAGGCTTGTTAGAGCGCATGGCACAATCTGGGGCCGACATTTTAACGATCGACTGGACGGTGGACATGGCAGATGCACGGGCTAGACTGGGCAAAGATATCATTGTTCAGGGCAACCTTGACCCAGGCGTGCTGTTTGGTTCGCAAGACTTTATTCGCGCTCGAATCCTCGACACAATCCGTAAAGCTGGCAACCGAAAGCACATACTGAATCTAGGGCATGGTATTCTACCGAACACGCCTGAAGAAAATGCCGCCTTTTTCTTTGAAATCGGCAAGCAGGCTGATCAGTTGTTAGCCGTTCATGCTTAACCCCGATGACGTTCAAGCGGATTTTTGTAACTGGCGCGAGTGGCTGTATTGGTCACTACGTTGTTGAAGCTCTGATTCAAGAAACCAACCACGAGCTTTTTTTGCTGGTTCGGAATCCAGACAAGTTAAAGTTTGACTACCGCGCTCGTCCCGGCATCACTATCTTGCAGTCTGATCTGCGTGGAATTGAGCAGTTCAGTGAATTGCTGAAAACGATCGACTGCGCCATTCTCATTGCTACAGCCTGGGGTGGGGCGCAAGAAGCCTACGACATCAATGTGACTCAGACGTTGCGGTTGATGGATTTGCTCGATCCAGCCGTCTGCAAGCAGATCATTTATTTTTCCACTGCCAGTATTCTCAATCGTGAAAATCAACCGCTGAAAGAGGCAGAAACAACTACTCACGACTACATCCGATCGAAGTACACATGCTTTCAGCAGCTTGCAACGCTGAAGATTGCACCTCGCATTACCACGCTGTTTCCCACATTACTTTTGGGCGGCGATGCCAACAAGCCTCAGTCGCACGTCTCATCTGGCGTGGTACAGGTTGCAAACTGGGCATGGTTACTGCGATTCCTCAAAACAGAGGGTAGCTTTCATTTTATACATGGGAAGGATATTGCCCAAATTGTGCGTTATTTGGTTGAAAAGCCGCCAGCAGAGGGTCAATCACGGCAGCTCGTTTTAGGGAATCAGAGGATGACGGTCAACCAGGCGATCGAAGAAACGTGCGTTTATCTAAACAAGCGTATCTACTTTCATATTCCCCTCACCAAAGAATTGGCAAACCTGATCATTTTCGTCTTCCGCATTCAAATGGCAGATTGGGATCGCTTCTCGATGAACTACCGCCATTTCACCCACCGCTATGTGGTCAGTCCAGAAAACTTTGGGCTGCCAACCTACTGCGCTACGTTTAGCGATGTCCTAAAGCTGAGTGGCGTGAGACATCGACGTTAAGGAAGGCGCAACGCTGTCTGCCTCCATAGGGTTAGAACGAGATATTACCTACGCTAGAGGATTGATCAGCGGGGCATTTGTATCTTCGGTTGGTAGGTGGTAATCACCTATGGCGATCGCATACTCCTACTCAGGGATGGGAACGAGCTGGTGGAACTATGCGATCGCATTGACAACTACTTAGTGGAGTATGACGATGAAAAAGCTTGTTTCGACCTTGAAAGCGATGCGCCTGAGTCAAGTGGTAACCGTGTTTTTAGTCGGTGTTTTAGTCCTTTTTAGTACCGCTTGCAGCCGTACCGACACGATCGCCGATCGGTTGCCCGGTAACAGTGGTTCTGATACGCCCGGACAATCGCAGCCCTATAAAGGCGGCATGAACAACTTCAACGATAATGCGTCCAATCGCGTCAATACGGAAGCGGCTGCAAAAGCCAAAGCGTTACGAGATAAGGTGCAAAGCCGCGTCAACAGTAAAGGAGTCAACAGCCCTGACGATTTGGCGGATAACGTGCGGAGCGCAAACCCCGGCAAGCAAGCGCAACGCTTTGGGGCTGATGTCCGTCAGCAGGCTGAAGATGTGAAGGATAATCTGCAAACCTTCGGCGATCGTGGCGTTAAAAACGTGAAGCGTAATACCGACAATGCCTTGGATAACGCGGCAGATGCTACCAAAGACAATGTGAATGCAACCAAGCGTGCGATCGACAAGGCTGCTTAGTCCTTCTATCGGGCACACTCATCCTTCATTGTGATCGCTGTTAAAAGCAGCGATTTGTATCAAGAAAAGTCGGGAAATCGTTCTGATCCCCGGCTTTTTTTGGGCAGAAGATTTTGGAGCAAAAAACGATGACGTTTAGGTTGCTTAATCATCCCTAGACAAGCGTTTCTGCAAGCGTTTGAGGGTCTGATACATTTCTGGCAGTCGGCTGTAAATGGCAGAGGACTTGAGATAGATTTTGTGATCTACAGCGGGGTAGCCAGACACGATTTGTCCTGGTTCGACGGTGCCATGTACGCCTGTTTTAGAAGTGGCGATCGCGCCTGCGCCAATCTTGGCATTATTCGCTGCGCCCACCTGACCTGCCAGAATTGCCCGATCGCCCACTTCTACCCCGCCAGCCAAGCCAACTTGAGCGGCGATCGCGCATCCTTGCCCAATCTGGCATCCGTGACCAATGTGTACCAGGTTATCGAGCTTGGTATGCCGTCCAATGTGTGTCTTGCCTACAGCAGGACGATCGACCGTCGAGTTGCAGCCCACCTCCACGCCATCTTCCAGCACCACGTAACCGGACTGTTCCATCTTGTACCAGCCTTCGCGGGCGGGAACGAAGCCAAACCCTTCGGAGCCAATGACGGCTCCCGCGTGAATTACACAGTCTGCGCCAATTTGTGACCGTTCGTGGATGACGCAGTTGGCATGGAGCACGGTACGATCGCCAATGGTCGCATCTGGGTAAAGCACCACATTGGGATGAATGCACACCCGATCGCCCACCACCACTCCCGCCTGAATAACCACATGCGCCCCGATCGCCACCTCCTGACCCAGTTGGACAGACGGATCAATCACAGCACTGGGATGAATGGCTGGCGCAAGGCGGAACGGTTGGTAAAACAGCGCGATCGCCTGGGCAAACATCAAGCGCGGTTCCGGTGCCTCAATCCACGCAATGCCGCGATCGCTTGCCTGAGTTTGTAATGCCGTGTCTTTAGGCAAAATCAGCGCACTGGCAGCAGTGGTTTGCACCTGAGCGGCAAACTTTGCACCCTCAATGTAGCTGATCTGCCCTGCGATCGCCTCATCGACCGCGGCAACCCCTGTAATCTCAGCATCGTTCCCCGTACTTGAACGCAACGATTGACCGTTGACGGCACTGAGTTTTTCGACCAACTCACTAAATTTCATCCTTAACCCCCGATCGTCATCACTCACCACCGCTCCCTACCGTACCAAAAAGGCGGCACACTCTACATGGGGCGTTTGAGGAAAGAAATCGACAGGCTGTACTCTTGCTAGACGATAGCTGCCGTTTTGACAAAGCAATTTCAAGTCACGGGCAAGGGTGGCAGGGTTGCAACTGATGTAGACGATGCGATCGGGTGCCAGTTGGGTTAGCGCTTCGATGACAGCGGGATCGCAACCACGACGAGGGGGATCAAGTAGCACGATGTCAGGCTTCACGTCCAACTGAGGCAGCAGCGTTTCGACGGCTCCTTCGCTAAACGTGACATTCTCCAGATGGTTCAGACTGGCGCTGAGTTGACCTTGCTCCACGGCTTCGGGCTGCACTTCTAGCCCGATCGCCTGCTTCACCCGTGAGGCTAACGGTAGCGTGAATGTCCCAATGCCGCAGTAGGCATCCAGCAAGACCTCGTGCCCCTGTAAATTTAACTCATCTGTTACAACGGCTAACAGCGCTTCTGCCTGCTCGGTATGCACCTGAAAGAAGGTATCGGGACGCAGTTGAAACGTCATGCCCGCGAAGGTTTCGTGCAGGTACGGTTGCCCCGCAATGCAAACGGTTTCGCGTCCAAAGATGGCGTTGGTGCGATCGGGGTTCACATTCAGCGACACGCCCACCAGATCAGGATAGCGAGCCAGCCATGCCTCTACCTGTTCCTCCAGCCCTGCCAGATTCTTATCTTTCACCACGAGCGTCAGCAGCATTTCGCCCGTGCGCCGACCAATCCGCAGCGCAAGATGACGTACTTTGCCCCGATGCAATTTCTCGTCGTAAATGCCCCAGCCGCGATCGTACAGATCTTGCTTCACCTCTGCCAGCAACGGATTGAGCCGACCATCCTGGATGGGGCACTGGTTCAAATTGACAATGTGGTGACTGCCCTTCTGGTAATAGCCTGCTTGAATCTGCCCCGTTTGCGATCGTGCCAGGGGATAGGTTGCCTTATTGCGATAGCCCAAATCCGCCCCAGCCGCCAGGATCGAATCAACGGGCGGTTGCTGAAAGCCCCCAATGCGCTCTAATGCCTGAATCACCTGATTGTGCTTGGCGGCAAGTTGGTAGGCATAGTCCACATGCTGCCACTGACAGCCGCCACATTTGTCTGCCACGATGCAACGGGCACGAATGCGATGGGGGGATGGTTCCAACAGTTCGACCAGTTTGCCGTGAGCGTACTGAGGCTTGACGCGTAGGAGCCGGACTCGCACCCGATCGCCCGTCACCGTATCGGGCACAAACACAACGCGATTGTGCGATCGACCCACACCATCACCACTATCACTTAGATCTGTAATCGTTACTTCAACAACCTGCCCTTGCTGCCAGTTCGTTTCTAGCGGCGCAGTTTCTACAGGCACTGTCTCGGTAGGCTCAACCTCTGGAAGCGCAGTGAAATTCTCATCAGATGGCAAGGGAGTTAGAGACACCGTAACCTCGTAGTGAAAGAGTGTTGAGCAAGTCTGGGCTGGGCAAAGATGGAAAGTTCAAGCGTTTGTCACAAGAAACTCACACCATTACGCGTAGTTTAGGAGAGTATTGCAAGCTCCTATCCTATCAACCCACGCTCGGAACGATGAAGGTCAAGCCCAAAACCCTCTTGCTAGCAAGTATCCTTTCGGTGGCAACTGTAATGGGCACTGGCTATTGGTATGTGTTTATTGCCGGTGCTCCACAGTTTGATGCTCCACAACCAGAAAAGAACACGGGGCTTACGTTTCAAGTGGAGACGTTTGCGAGTCAAGCGATGAGAGGCGATCGCGAGTATGGTGTGGTGCTGCCTCCAGGGTACGATCGTCACACAGAGATGCGGTATCCAGTGATTGTGCTGCTACACGGTGGGCACGGCACCGCCAGAGACTATGAAGACAAAGCCACCTTAACGTCCGTGTTGCATGATTTGTATCAGCAAAAGAAATTACCACCTGCTATTGTGATTACGCCCGATGGCAACGATCAGCGTGGCACCAGCCCGTTCTGGGATCCAGACTACTTTGACGGTCCCAACGGCAAGGTGGCAACCCTTATTGGCTCCGACCTGGTGCAGGAAATTAAGTCCCGCTATCGTACCCTCAATCAACCTCAATTTTGGGCGATCGGTGGGTTGTCGTCTGGCGGTTGGGGTGCCTTTAACATTGGTCTGCGCCACCTCAACCAGTTCCATATTTTGTTTAGCCACACAGGCTACTTCATGAGCAAGAGTGGTGCCGAAAATAGCCCTGAAAGGTTTGTCAGAGAGATTCCAATGGATACCCGCAAGCAACTGCGCGTTTACCTCGATGCGGGTGCCAGTGATGAAAAGTTCCTCGAAGCGACCGAACAATTTCATCAAACCCTCGATCGCCTTGGCATTGCAAACGAGTTTCATGTCTATCCTGGGGGACATGGTATCGCGGGAAAAAACACTGGCTGGAACTACTGGCACAAGCATCTGGCAAACTCCTTAAGCTTCACAGGCAAACAGTTTGCGATCGCCCTTAAACAGCGATCGCAGAAAACGCACAAGTAGGGAGGTAAAGGCAGAAGGCGGGGGAGTTGTTAGTTGTTGGTTGTTGGTTGTTGGAAAAGGCAGGAGGCAGAAGACAGTTTTTAGTTTTCAGTGATCAGTTTTCAGTGATCAATTGCCAGTCCATCAGTTTTCAGCCCCCAGTGATGCCAATGCTCTCAATGCTCATGGTTCACTGGTCAATGTTTCACTGATCACTGCTGACTGTCCAAAGCTTTTAGCCTTCATCCCTCATCCCTCATCCCTCATCCTTCATCCCTCATCCCTCATCCCTCATCCCTCTCATCCCCTCCTCTCCTATGCATCGTCCCAAGCCCCTTCCCTTTCCGCTCAGCTACGGTAACAGCACGCTCAGGCGAAGAACGCAGATTTCGCTGTGGCTTGTGGCGATTCTGACGGGGCTGGTGGGACTGGTCAACTTGCTGTCTGCCGTTACGCCTAGCGTTCCAGAACGTCGAGCGTTGCTGGAATTAGTTTTCCCCTTTACGGTGCGAGCGGGTGGACGGATTGCAGCGGCTTCGGCAGGGTTTTTGCTGTTGCTGCTGGCAACGCATCTGCTGCGACGGAAGCGGATTGCCTGGGTGCTGGCGGTGGGCATTTTGGTGCTGTCGATCGCCAGCAACCTGATCAAGGGCTTGGACTATGAAGAGAGTTTGCTCGCCAGTGTCTTGCTGGTGCAATTGCTGCTGATGCGGCGGGTTTTTACAGCGCAGTCCGATCGCCCGTCGATCGCGCAGGGGCTTTGGACGCTGGTGAGTGCGTTGGGGTTTACCCTGGCTTACGGCACAGCGGGCTTTTACATTCTGGACAATTACTTTCAAATCAATGGACAACCCATCCGATTTGGCTTGATTCAGTCCATTTTGCAAACGCTGGCGATGTTTTTTACGAGCGATAATGCAGGGTTACAGCCGACCAACCGCTATGCCGATTTTTTCGCAGACTCGATCTACATGGTTGGCTTTATTACGCTGGCATTTGCCTTCTTTATGCTCATGCGCCCCGTGCTGCTGCGGGGTGATCCAGCCAACCTTGTGGAGCGCGATCGAGCGCGTCGAATTATCAATGAGCATGGACGATCGTCCCTGGCACGTTTGGCACTGCTGAAGGATAAAGCCTACTATTTCAGTCCCTCTGGTCACAGCGTCGTGGCGTATGTGACGAAAGGTCGTGCCGCGATCGCACTGGGTGACCCCATTGGACCGCTGGACGATCGCCAGGAAACAGTCGTAGCGTTTCGGTACTTTTGCGATCGCAACGATTGGTTTCCTGTGTTTTATGAAGCCACACCAGACCAACTCCCACTTTACGAAGAGCTAGGCTTTCGCTCGGTACAGGTTGGCGAAGAAGCTGTGATTGATCTCAAAACCTTCAATCTCAAAGGCAAAGCGAATCAAAACCTGCGGACAGCGGTAAACCGTCTCACCAAAACGGGGCATAGTCTCAAGGTGTTTGAGCCGCCCATTAGTGAAGACCTCATCCAGCGCTTGAAGCCCATCAGCGATGAGTGGCTACACGTCAAAAATGGAGCCGAAAAACGATTCTCGATCGGCTGGTTTGACCCTGCCTACCTGTCAGAATGCTACATCGCTGTTGTTTACGACGCTCACGGCGGCATGATTGCGTTCTCTAATCTGTTGACAGGCTATAACTGCAGCGAAGTGACGGTCGATCTTATGCGGCACCGTAAAGACGTAGAAAAGGGCACGATGGAATTTCTCTTTGCGACCGTTATCCAGCACTTTCAACACAAGGGCTATGACGGCTTCAACTTCAGCCTCTCCCCCTTAGCAGGCGTAGGTGAAACGCCCGAAGCCAAACGGGTGGAAAAGGGTCTACATTACTTTTTCGAGCATTTAAATCAGTTCTACAACTTCAAAGGGTTGCACCAGTTCAAAGAAAAGTTTCAGCCACGCTGGGAGCCGCGCTATCTGGTGTATCCCAGTTTGCCAACCCTTCCTGATATTGCAGTCGGTTTGGTGAGAGCCGATTCGGGCGATCGACTCCTCGATTACTTCAAACCAGGCACCTAGGGCGCGTCATCAATTCAGCTCGAAAGCTTGCGGTATCAGCATTGTCGCGCCCGTTCCAACAAACAAGCTAGGGGCGGGAACCCTTACTGCAAGCAACATGTCGTCGTTATTGACGACAGCCCCTAGCCAGAACACGATCCTTAATGCCCTTGAGATTGTTTCGGCTTCGCGGCTTCCTGCTTCGCGCTGAAAGGAATGTCGCCAGGAGCAGCGCTTAAACTGAGTTTGCCGTTCAGCGATTGTTCGGCGATCGTACCCTGATTATTAATCTTGCCCTGGATACTAATCTCACCCTGACATTTGGGCAAGTAACTGGCATCACCGTGTAAGGTCAATTGCTGGTTCTCCCAATTCCCACTTAAAGAGGGACGTTCCGCCGCCCGTTTTTCTAGCGTTTCTGCGGTATCTGCCGCAAATAGTGCCCCAGTCAAATAAATCCCCGATTGCTGCACGAGAAGAATTAACTGCTCAGACTTCAGGCACCCTGGCAAATCTTGAGCCGGGATCAAGTAGCGACCGTCAATTTTTTGAGCCGCTTTCAGGCTCGCCTCGCCATACGCCGTCACGATGCTAAACAGGACAACGACAAAGGTAATCGCGCCACCGTAGAAACTGAGGGATTTGAGAGTGAAGTGGTTGCCCATGTGGGAGGAGTTGTTGGTTGTTAGGAGAAGGCAGAGGGCAGAGGAAGTTGTTGGTTGTTAGAGAAGGCAGAGGGCAGAAGGCAGAGGGCAGAAGGGGGAGTGGGAGCAAAGAGGGGAAGGAGAAGAAGGGAAGCAAGGGAGGCAGGGGGTGCAAGGGAGGCAGGGGAAGTAGAGGGAGCAAGGGGAGCAGAAGGGGCAGGGGAAGCAGCTCAAAACTCTTTCATCCTTTATCCTTCATCCTTTCCTTAAGTAACCGCCTCCGACTGATCAATTTCACGGTTCGTGTTGACTGCTGCGCCCAGTACCGAGGTTAAGTGCGCTGTGACCTGGCTGTAGCGACGGGTAATCAGTAGGGAGGAGTGACATTGTACGGCGAGTTGGTCTGCATAGAACCCTAGCGTTTGACGTTCTAAACCCCACTCACGGCTGGCACCCGCGATCGTGAGGTCTGCGTTTGCCGATGCTTCGACGACGGCTTCAATGGGGTGGCTCGACTCAACCTGAGGGGTGTGAATGCGATCGCGCACGGAGGCGGGCAACTGCTCCATCAGGGTGCGAAACTCGTAGGTTCGATCGCTGGCTTGATGACTTTGAGCCACACTCAAAATGGTGAGCGTAGACTCTTCGGAGTTCACCAAAATTCTGAGCGCGATTTCTAACCCCAGGTCATTGTGGCTGTTTGAGACGTAAGGCACCAGCAGATTTTGGATCTTGCCCTGTTGTCGATCGACAAACACTGCCACATCAGTTCGTGCCGTGCTGAGAATTTGCCCTACTCGACCACCCAAACGATTGCGGCTAAAGGCGGGGCGGTGCCATCCCAACAGGATGAGATCAGCGCGATCGGCTTCTGCCACTCTTACCGCTTCTTGCGCGACATCTGTGGCAACCCGAATGATGGGATGCACAACCGATCGTACTTGTGGCGGTTCCAGGCTCGAAACCAGTTCAGTCATCCGCTGCTCTCGTTCGGCAATGAGCCGCTCAGCCTCAGCCGGTGTACTGCCAAAGGCATATTCTTCATCCAGTTGAATCAGGCTCAGGGGATAAATGGCACTGGTCAGAGCTTTTGAAGATTCTTCTATCGCGTTGCCCAGAGCGATCGTCAGCGCCAGTTGAATCAGCCCCTTCTGGCTGGCAGGGTTTGAAATCGGGACGAGGATGCGGTAATCCGGCTCAACGTCACTCACATCTGGCTCCACCACATCTTTGCGAATCAACCGTTTGGGATAGACCCATTCCAGCAGCGGCGAGGTCATAAACGTCGTCACCAGCGCCATAATGACCAGCATCGTAAACAGCAGCGGTGAAATGACATTCAGGCTGAGACCAATATTCAGGACGATGAGTTCGGTTAAGCCACGGGTATTCATCAGCCAACCCAATGCCGCTGATTCTCGCTTGTCGATTTTAGAGACCCTGGCAGCAATATAGGTGCCAAAATATTTGCCCGCGATCGCCACCGCCACAACCAGCCCACACAGCAGCCAGAGAAACGGGGTGTTGAGCAAGCCAATCTGGGTTCGCAGTCCGCTGTAGGCAAAAAAGATCGGTAGCAAAAAGGTCAGCACAAAGTCTTCCGTCTTTTGCGCCAGTTCCCGCGTTAGCCCTGGGTGTTTGGGCATAACAGCACCAATCAAAAAAGCCCCAAAAATCAAGTGAATGCCAATCAGCTCAGTAATCAGCGCCGAAACAACGACACCAATATAAATAAACGCCAGCACAAACTGGTTTAAGCGTCCGCTGCGATCGTAATAGTTGGCAAAATTCTTGAGAAACTTACGCCCGATCGTCACCATTAGCACAATATAAAGCAGCGATAGGAGGATGGTGGGAATCGCTCCTGTCATGCTGTTTGTGCGGGTAACGGCGATCGCCAGCGCCAGCACACACCAGGCTGTGACATCATCCACCGCTGCACAGGTGAGCGCCAACGTCCCTAGCTTTGTGCCCTGAAGATTATTTTCAGTAATAATCCGCGCCAGCACTGGAAACGCCGTAATCGACATTGCAGCACCCAAAAACAGCGCAAAAGCCGTAAACGAAACGCTGCCACTCGACACTAAGGGATAAAGCAACAGCGCCAGCAGAGTTCCTAACGAAAACGGCACCAGAATGCTGACATGCGAGACTAACACCGCTACATCAAGCTGGTTTTTGAGGTATTTCGGGTCTAGCTCCAACCCAATCAGAAACATGAAAAAAATCAGCCCAATCTGAGACAACACATTCAGAAAGGGGATGGTCTCTGGTGGAAAAAGCCCTGCTGCCACACTGGGCGCAATTAAACCCAGTAACGAAGGACCAAGCATGATCCCAGCTACGATTTCACCAATGACCAGCGGTTGCTTCAGCCGCCGAAACCCCAAACCAACCAATCGGGACAGTCCGATGACAATGACAATCTCAATCAGAACTTGAATAACGATTTCGAGTTTCATGAAGGCAGTGGGGGCAGGGGATTGGGGATTGGGGAGGCAGGGGGAGCAGGGGGGCAGGGGGTGAGAGGTGAGGAGTGAGGGGTGAGAAGAAAGTTATGAGTTATGAGTTAATTGAGCGGTCAGCGGTCAGCGGTCAACTAACCTTGCGGGAAGCAAGCTACAGCTTTTTAGCCTTTAGCCTTTAGCCCTCCCTACGCCCCACTCCCCACTCCCCTAACCATCGGGCAGTTGCAGCGATCGCCCTCGCCAAGTCCAGCCCCAACCCGTTTCCGTCTTAATCATAGAGGCAATTGCGATCGCGGCTACCAGTGCGCCGCCCAAACCCGACAACCACCAGTAGGTTGTAGGAATTGCCGAGACGCGGCTACCAGACCGTCGGATGTCATAGTGCAGCAAAATGGCTGCGATCGCACTCCCTGTAAGGAAGAGATCAATCAGCGTCAGTGCGCCGAAGGTCGCGTGAGACAGAACTATGGCAAGCCCCAGCCAGGGGACTAAATAGAACATCAGCATTGTGACGGCAAAGAAGCTGACAGCCTTAGCGTTGCGCTGTGTGCCCAGATAGAGATTTTTGGTCCAGCCTTCCCAGAGCGCGGCAAAGGAACGGTACATCCGCACGGTTACAAAGTCGCTGGCAAGCAATAGTTCTAGCCGCAAGCCGTTCGTTTTAATGCGTCGTGCGAGTTCGACATCTTCGACTACCTGGCTTGCTACTGCCCGATGTCCGCCGATTTTTTCATAGGCAATCCGACGAAACAGCATAAAAGGTCCCGCTGCAAAGACGGTATCAGCCATTGGATCAGCGACGGCTGCAAAGTCGAGATCTGCCAGCAGTTGGTTCATGAGAATGGGTTGCACCAACCACTCTGCGAGACAGCCACACACGATCGCAGGACCACAGCTCAGTAAATCTAATTGCTTGTTTTCAGCTTCTTGCATAGCCGCAACGATCGCACCCGGTTTAAGGCGCACATCTGCATCCAAAAACAGCAAAAACTCACCGTCTGACTGCTCTGCTGCCTGCGTACACGCCCAATTTTTACCCATCCAGCGCTCTCCCTCTGGTCTGGGTTTACCCGCCAGCACTTGCAAACAGGGATCCTTCAGCGTCGTTTGCAGCGTTTGGGCGATCGCTAGCGTAGCATCGGTGGACTGATCATCAACGATCCACACCTCCAATTGTTTAGACGACAGCGCTGTGTTTTGCAGGACAGAACGCACGCACGTCTCAAGATTGTCTGCCTCGTTGTACGCAGGAATGATAACTGCAACGCGAGGCATGGAGAGAGGATCAGTTGTCTGACGGTCATCGGTAGCGATCGAAGTCGCGATCGTCAACCTGGGAACCGTCGTTACCATCCAACGCAGTTTAGCGGCGTAGAGTATCAGCCCAACCAGAGCTAAAACAACTGCTGCAAGTACGATCAAGGCGTTCGTCACGTTCGATGTTGGGATAGGGCAGATAGAAGGGCAAATCCAGCAAATTTCTGAGAGGGCGCGCTTATCTAATGTCAGCGCCACAACTCGTGTCATCAGCGTAAACTGCCAGACATCCGCATTCTAAGAGATCCCGTCTAGCCGTGCGATCGTTCTTTTTATCTGTTCTGTCGTGTTTTGGGGTGCGATCGTGCCGTCAATCACGTTCATGTGATCGACCCGAAGGTACTGCTGAACGTGCTGTAGCAGAGCCATAGATCAATGACAGAAAGGTTCAACGGGTTTGAAGCTTTTGTTCTGTGCGTGTCTTCAACTCGAACGCTGCTTTCAAGTCGAGCCTAAAATACTATTCTTCTTAAGAAGATTTTCTTTCTTTAGAAAAGATTTAGAATCCCTGCTTATAATTTGTACAGACATCTTCGTAATGCTTCAACTGTTGTAAGCAATCAGCACCTTTATTTCCTTGAGCAATGCCCCGGATACTCGTCATCGACGATGACCCTGCAATTTCAGAACTTGTTGCCGTAAACCTTGAAATGGCTGGCTACGACGTGAGCCAGGCCGCTGATGGTGTGAAAGGTCAAGCGATGGCTTTACAGCTACAGCCTGATCTGGTCATGCTAGATTTAATGCTGCCCAAAGTTGATGGCTTTACCGTTTGCCAGCGTTTACGCCGCGATGAGCGCACGTCAGATATTCCCGTCTTGATGCTCACGGCTCTCAGCCAGACGCAAAACAAAGTGGAAGGCTTTAACGCGGGAGCTGATGACTATCTCACCAAACCGTTTGAAATTGAAGAAATGCTGGCGCGAGTACGGGCACTGCTGCGTCGTACAGACCGAATTCCGCAGGCTGCAAAGCATAGCGAGATTCTCAACTATGGACCTCTAACCCTGGTGCCAGAACGGTTTGAGGCAATTTGGTTTGATCAAACCGTGAAGCTGACTCACCTGGAGTTTGAACTGCTGCATTGCTTACTGCAACGACATGGACAGACCGTCTCACCCAGCGAAATTTTAAAGGAAGTCTGGGGCTACGATCCCAATGATGACATCGAAACGATTCGGGTACACGTCCGTCATCTCAGAACCAAGCTGGAACCTGATCCCCGCCATCCTCGCTATATTAAAACGGTCTATGGTGCCGGGTATTGCCTGGAACTGCCAGCGACTGGGAAAAACTCAGAAACCGGGAAAAGCTCAGAGAGTGACGAATCGTTAGCGGGCTAAGGGCTGTCATTAATTGTGACTATACGTTACTGGCAGCAAGGTTTCCAGCCCCTAGCCTGATATTTTGAGGCGGGCGCGATCGTGTTGTACCGCAAGTTGGAGCTAATGGATGACGCGCCCTAGTGTGTTGACTCAACCCTATCGCTTTGGCTGGTTCGATCGGTTTTGTCTTTGGTATCCACCAGGTTGGCTCATCTTGTTCAACCGCCATTGGCAACACTACAAACCTGACGAGAATGGCTGGAACTGGCTAGAATACGGGTTATTTTTGCTGCCGTTTGGGTTTTATGCGGCGTTGGTGCTGCGTTGGTTGCGGCTCAGGCTCAGCTCGCTGTTGCAGGCACGATCGCCCACAATCTCCCCCAACCATGATCCTGATCCGGTCTATCAAAAAGCCTTTCAACAAGAAATTCTGGAGCCGATCACCCATCAATACTTTCGCGCCACGCTCCAGCAGGTCGAGCAGCTTCCTGAAGATGGTCCACTCATGATTGTGATGAACCATGCCGGGATGTGCTTTCCGTGGGATTTTGTGTGTTTAGGGCTACTGCTTGCCCAACGGCGCGATTGGTTTGTGCAGCCCCTGGCACATCCCATCTTTTTCGACCATCCCTGGCTGCGGTGGTGGTTGCCAGCCGGGTGGGCAGAGATGCTGGGGGGAGTGCGGGCAGAGCGGCAAAGCTTTGAGGCAGCGATTCATGAAGGTGAACCTCAGAAGCGCATTTTGCTGTACGCGCCTGAAGGGTGGAGAGGCTTAAGCAAAGGATGGTGGCATCGCTATCAACTAGCAACCTTTGATCCCAGCTTTTTACGGCTCAGCGTGCGCGATCGCGTGCCCGTTCTACCGGTCATCTGCATCGGCAGCGAGTCCCTCCATCCCTTTACTGTGAACCTGCCCTGGTTAGCGCGGCGGCTGGGTATGCCCCTCTTTCCCCTGTCGCCACTGGTGCTAGTATTTGTGCTCTTTCCCTCCATGGGCGTTTGGGCAATGCGATCGCGCCTCGACTATCACGTGCAACCCCTCGAACGTCCCTGGGAGCACATCACACCTGAAGAGAAGCAAACGCAAACCCGCACCTATCGTATGGCAGATGCACTGCGATCGCGCCTGCAAAGTGTGATTGATCACTTGCGGCAAGAGAGAGGGGAAAGGATAAAAGATGAAGGATAAAAGATGAAGGATAAAGGATGAAAGAATTTTGAGTTGCTTCCCCTGCCTCCCTTGCTTCCCTTCTTCCCCTACCTCCTCTGCTCCCCACTCCCCCTTCTGCCTCCTGCCTTCTGCCCTCTGCCTTCTCTAACAACCAACAACTTCCTCTGCCCTCTGCCCCCTGCCTTCTCTAACAACCAACAACTTCCTCTGCCCTCTGCCCTCTGCCCTCACCGCACCAAAACGCCCGCTTCCGCTGGCAAGCTCAGACTAAAACAGCTACCAAAACCAGGCTCAGACGTAACTGTGAGGTCGCCACCGTGTATTTGAGCAAGCTTGCGGGCAAGTGCTAACCCTAGCCCGGTGCCCTGGTACTTCTTGTCTAGCCCGCTGTCTAGCTGCTGGAAGGGCTGAAACAGCAGGGGTAGATCCTCCTGGGCAATGCCAATGCCTGTGTCGGAAACATGAAATTGGATCAAAGAGGCGCGCGGATAATTAGTGGGAGTGTTTTTGGTGCCCTGATGCCGCGTCTGAGCTGCTTGATCAACGCGCAAGGTTACGGTGCCTGCTTCGGTGAATTTAACGGCATTGGAAAGCAGGTTAACCAAAATTTGTTTAAGGCGACGGCTATCGGCAGTGCAAGTTGTGATATCGGGAGCGATCGACAACACCAGGTGCAAGCCTTTGAGGTCTGCCTGTTCGCGAACAAAAGAAAGGCAGGCGATGCAGAGTTCTTCCACATCCACGGCTTCCAGGATGAGATCGTCACGTCCGGCTTCGATTTTGGATAAGTCCAGCAGATCGTTGATAAGTGAGAGAAGATGGCTGCCACACGACGAAATATTCTCAACGTATTGCTGCTGTTTTGGGGTGAGCGGTCCAAAGATTTGCTTGAGGAGAAGGCTAGAAAAGCCCAAAATGCCTGTCAGCGGAGTGCGTAGTTCGTGGCTCATGTTGGTTAGAAAATCGCTCTTGGCACTATTGGCTGCTTCGGAAAGGCGCTTTTCGTCTTCCAGTTCCTGAGTGCGTTCCCGAACGAGCTGCTCCAGGCGTTCGTAGCTTTGGGCGTTGTAAAGCGCGATCGCGGTCTGGTCGCCAATTTGCTGGAGTAAATGAATTTCGCCGTCTGTGAAGTGTCGTTGAGTGGCGGTAGTGTTCAGGCAAATGCCCCCAAAGAGTTGCTCTCGAATAAAAATCGGTACATTCACAACTGACTTGATTTGATAGGTTTGGTGGTGAGTCAACCTGGTTGGTGATGGCTCACTCGTTGCGAGCGCGCCGTAATCTGGCGTATGAAAGAACCGCTTGAGATAAAAGTCGGCTTGTGCGTCGAGTAGGTCTAACCAATCTGACAGGGGGAAGGTGGTGTTGAGCATTGATGGCAAGGCATCCGTTGCCCGCCACTCTTCAACAATATGAATCTGGTCAGCTCGAATCTCAAAAATGAAGGCGCGATCGACCGTAAAGCTGATGCCTGTCAAGCGAGTGATTTCTTGCAAAATGTAGGCAGGGTCGAGGCTGGAATTAATAATGCGGGCAATTTGGTTCAGCAGATGTTCTCTCTGCGCTTGCTGTTGCACCTGATCAAACAGTTGTGACTGCTGGATGGCGATCGCGCACTGATCGGCGATCGCCTTAGCCATCGCAATTTCATCCGTTGTCCAGGTGCGATCGTGCTCCTCTTGATAGAGCGAAAGCCCGCCCAAAAACTCTTGCTGATAGATCAAGGGTACGATCAGAAACGCACAAACTCCATCGCGTGCCGCCAGTGCCTGCACTGCCGCATACGGTTCTTGAGCCACTGCATCCACGATCACCATGTTGCCCTGTCTCAACGGCATTTCGTAATAGGGAAAAACCGCACAGGCATGATTGAGCAACCCCTCCCAGAACGGGTTTTTCCCGCTGACATTGCGAACAAGCAAATCGCGATCGCTACTGGCACTTGGGCGCATGATGAGGCAGCAGCTAGGGTGGAGAGCATCTCGCACCAGATCAACGGTTGTTTGCAGCACCTCATCTAAAACCAGGGTTTCGCGCATCGCCTGCACAATGCGATTGATGATGGCTTCTCGCTGCGCCTGCTGGTGAATCTGGAGCATGGCGGCTTGCTGTTGACGACGCAGCTCAAATTCGTGGAGCGATCGCTCAAGCACGGTCGGCAGACGAAACAGGCGATCTTTCAGCACATAGTCTGTCATACCTGCTTTGATGCAGTCTACAGCGGCTTCTTCGCCCAAGCTACCTGTAATCAAAATAAAGGGAATCTGCTGTTCTGACTGCTGTAGCAGGCTCAAGACTTGGTTGCCCGTAAAACCGTTCAGTCGATAATCTGACAGCACCACATCCCAGGTCTGGGTCTGCAACAACTGCTGGCAGTGGGCGAGGGTGTCTGTCACTTCGCACACCACCTCCATCTGTGTCGCTGCTAACGCTAATGTAATTAACTCAGCATCGGCTGGCTCATCGTCAACGATGAGGATGCGGAGTTTGGCTGGCATGGCGAACCCTGGCTGAAGCATCACTTGTGAGCACTCGGACAGAGTGCAATTTTTGCGAATAAAGTTTTATGAATAAATCTTTTCACGAATGAAACTTTTCACGAATAAAACAGAGGCGGCTTGTTCAGTAGCAGCCAGTAAAGTCCGACATCTCGCGCAATGTTTAGAAACTGCTGAAAGTCTAAAGGCTTGACAATATAGCTGTTAACTCCCAAATCGTAACAAGTATTTAAATCACTGTCCTCTTGAGAAGAGGTCATCACGACCACAATGAGCCGCTGCGTGCGAGGGTGGTTTCGTAACGTTTGCAAGACTTGAATGCCGCTGATTTTGGGCAGCTTGAGGTCTAGCAAGACAACGCGCGGTAGTGGGCGCAGCGGGATACCTTCCTGCCCCAACAAGTATTGCAGGGCTTGTTCGCCATCAATCACCAGATCAATCTGATTCACCAGGCGATGGTTGCGAAAGGCGAGTTGAATCAGCTCAACATCATTCGGGTCGTCTTCGACTAGCAGGATGCGAGTCGGTTCAATCTGTGAAATCCCTTCGTTCGCTTGCGTCATGGTGATGAGTGACTGGAGTACAGAGGGCGCAATCGCGTGGACTTCGTGATTGGGTGCATCCCTTAAAGAGATTGCCAGAAACGTTAAGACCCAAAAATCGTCGGGGTAATATCTTTTTCAGCAATCTCCTCATTTGTTTTGGTTGGTACGGTGGAAGGATCGCCTAGCCGAAAATAAAAGGTTGCCCCTTCATTGGGCCGGCTTTCTGCCCAAATAGTGCCTCCATGTCGATGAATAATACGCTGGACGATCGCCAACCCAATCCCATTGCCTTCAAACTCTGACCGTGAATGTAGCCGCTGAAAGGCTCCAAAGAGTTGATCAGCATACTCCATCTGAAAGCCCACCCCGCGATCGCGTACAAAAATTATACCGTCAGAGAGAGAACCGATGACGATCTCAGCCGCAATCGTCCGTCGGCTAAACTTCACGGCATTGTCGATCAGGTTGGCAAACACTTGCTGGAGCAGGGTGGCATCCCCCATGACAGTAGGCAACTCACCCACACAAAACTGAACCTGCTGCTCCTTGTCTGATAGATGACCATCGAGCGTGGTATGCTCTGGTCGCTGAGCGAGAACCGCTGCCACTACCTGATTGAGGTCAACAGGGGCATGTGCCTTTTGCCGTCGCCCCACGCGCGATAGGGTGAGCAAGCCATCAATGAGCTGTCCCATCGTTTGGCTGCTGTTCTGAAGAATCTGGAGATAGTGCATGACCTTGGGGTCAGCTATATGCCCGTTTTGAGTAAGCTGATCGGTGAGTGCTCCTACAAAACCAGTGAGATGCCGCAGGGGCGCACGCAAATCGTGGGACACCGAGTAGGAGAAGGATTCCAGTTCGCGATTGGCGGCTTCAAGCTGCACGGTGCGATCGGCAAGCGTTTGACGGGCTTTTACCAATTCTGTGATATCGCGAGAGGAGCCAATGAGGGCATACACCTCACCATTTGGCTTTTTGAGCGGAATTTTATATGTATCAAAATTTAACGTGCCCAGTGGGGTGGTGTAAGTTTCTTGGAAATGCAGCGTTTCGCCCGTTTCAAAGACGCGTTGATTTTGCTCGGCAAAGGTGGCGGCAAGGTCAGGAGGATAACACTCAAAAATAGTTTTGCCTGCCACCTGATGGCGGTTTTCCCAACCGATGAGTTTCGCGATTAACTCATTGCAGAAGGGCATCCGCATGGTGTCGCGTTCTACAACAAAAATGTAGTCTGGTAGTGTGTTAATGAAGGTCATGAGTTCAGCGGTGCGCTGCTCAACGAGTGCCTCCAATTCAAGGTTTTGCTGCTCCAGGGTCTGGTTGAGTAGACGGATTTCGTGTTCGGCTTGCTTACGATCGGTCATGTCCAGCACCACCCCAATCATCCGAACAATCTCCCCTGAGGAGGCATAAACACCCCGTCCTCTACCAATCAACCAATGCAGACTGCCATCGGGATAGAGGACACGGTATTCTGCTTCAAAATTCGTCCTGGTTGCCAATGCCTGAGTAACAGACTGCTCTACCCGATCGAGGTCGTCTGGATGCACGCGATCGCGCCATGCCTGGTAGCTGGGTTGCACGTCACCGGGCACAAGCCCCAGTAAGCGCGCATGATTGTCGTTCCAAATGACCTGATTGGTGTTTACGCGCCAGTCCCAGCTACCAATGTGGGTAAAGTCTAGAGCCAGCTTAAAGAACTCCTCGTTTTCTCGCAGGGCAGTTTCAGAGCGTTTGCGATCGGTTACATCAACCCCAATCCCCCACGACATCCAGCCAGGAATGGCAAAGCGATCGGAAATATTTGACCAGGCAACCGTTCTGCGGCTACCATCCTTGCAGACCACATCCCACTCCCAGTTGCGGTAGTCGTTGCCGCGCTCTGTCCAGTTCGCAACCATCTGTTGCCGATAGGCGGCATCTGGGTACAACCACGCCATTGCCTGCGGATTGCCAATGATTTCCTCACTGCTATAGCCAGTGACCCGCTCACATTCCTGATTCCAGATGATAATGTTGCCCTGATCATCGAAGGCATCCAGCATCACAGGCATATTTTGAAGGATTAAGCGCCATCGAGCTTCACTCCGGCGTTGTGTCGTTTCGACTTGCTGTAGAGTACGGAGCGATCGACGCGATAGCCAGTAAACCGCCCAGGCAGTGATGCCAGCAAAGAGAAGATCTTCAATGCTTTGTAAATCGAGTGTGGTTAGAGCGCTAGGGACAAACCTGTCTAACCAAAAATGCGATAAGAAAGTCCATAAAATGGCGACGATAAAATAAGCACCTGCAAGCTTCAGAGGCAGCAGCTTAAGCGATCGCTCCCCTAGTTTGTCAGAGCGACGACCTTGAAACTGAGCGCTGTCATCGTGCATGGAAGTACGCCAAACGCGATCGGCAATATCCGTATTATGCAGACTAGACCACTGCTTTTATCCCTTTCCAAACTCTAAGAGGATAAAATTTTGCATCGCTCAGGCTGGAGAGAGGGATAAAGGCTAAAGGGTAAAAGGTTTGAACAGTCACCAGTGAACAGTGAAACAGTCACCAGTGGATGAGCGCGGCATGACTGAAAACTGACGACTGGAGACTGAAAACTGAAGTCTGACTCCTGACTCCTTCTAAAAACTAAAAACCAACAACTGCCCTCTGCCCTCTGCCTTCTGCCTTCTGCCCTCTGCCTTCTGCCTCCTAATTCTGATTCCGCGTCTGTCGTGCGAGTTCCAATAGCTGCCCCCAGCGTTTTTGCAGTTGCTTGGGTGTCCATTTCAGTTGCTTCACAATGTCTTGATCGGTAGTCTGTGCTTGCTTCAGGGTCAATAGCTGTTGCTGTTCGGGCGAGAGTTGGCTCAAGAACCGCTGCCAGTGTTGAGTCGATAGCCCCAGGTTTTGGTCAATGTCAGCACCCAGCCATTGGTGTACCAGCTTCCAGTTTTGGGAGAGGGTAAATTTTTCGACGTGATACTTGAAGCGTTGTTGCAAGTAGTCGCGCTCACGCGCCGATAAGCCCAACACGTCATCAATTTCGGGTGCCGAAAGGTCTTGCAGTTTAAGCGTGAGGTAGTTTACGCAGTCAGTTTGTCCCTGCGCTTCGAGATACTGCATGAGTTCGACAATGACCCGATCGCGCAATACCGCTTCAGAGGGTGCATCCACGGCATCAGCCACCATGCGCTCGCGTAACTGATGAGCCAAAGGAGAACGATTATTGGTTTCAGCATCCTCACCTTTGGGTGACTCTAACGCCTGCTCAATGTCGATCGACATTTCTAGCGGCTGACGTTGCCCAAACCGCTGAGCGCGTAGCACCACCAATTGCTGACTATTGCCGTTGGGTAGAGAAATCCGGCGCTTGGCGTACTGCTCGGTAAACGCCATGTATTCGGCTAACTCCAGCCGCGTGCGGGGCTGGTAATCTTCTGGTAGGTCGTTTTCCCGCCGAAAAGCTTTCAGTGACTCGGTATAAAACCCCTGTAAAAAATCTTCTACCAGGCTATAGCGTGCCTGAAACCCAAGCTGCATCCGGCTGGGCGCGATGTGGCGATAAATCATCGAACCCAGGGTGCTGTGCAGTTCCACCCGTCCTCGACGAGAGCCAAGCTGGTAATAGTTCAGGCACTTTTGCAGACGGTGGCGGGCAAGGGAGAGTTGCCACGATCGCACCCGTCCAGAGGTTTGAATCCGTCCGCTTTTGTGACAAATCCGGTCAACTTCTGTAGCAATACGGGTTGCCAATCGGTCAATGTTGCCAGTAGCCGTGCTGACCTCCGCACGCAGTTCCCGTGACAGGATTTGCGCCAGGGCTGAAATCTCTAAGAAATCGGCGGCATTCTTGGCAGTTGCCACCATCGGGTCATGGTCGAGTTCATTTTGAAGATCAGGCTGTTGAGCGGTGGTCGCAACGGCATCTGTGGGAGCTACGTTTGCCGAAGCTGCCGCTGGGGGGCGGGAAGAAGTTGAGTCGAAGTTCATGGCTCTGGTAGTGCACAGGGACGAGAACAGTAGATCAGGCGAACGAGAAGTTTTGAGTTTTGAGTTGAGTCCGTCAAGGCAACACTCAACCCTTAAAATTCATTCCTTTCACTTCAGCACTTCCATCTACACATAGAAAATGAGCCGCTACGGGTCGGGGCGGGTCAAGGTATGTCACTTTCTCAGGTGGTTAGTCAAACGCTTGGATGCTACACCGCAAGTAACGTACCATCGACTGTTCTTGATTTAGCCTACACCCATCAGCGGGTAATGGTTCGATACGTGCGATCGTTCACATTAAAACCTCATCCCAATCTGCCACTCTGAGTGGACAGTTCGGTAAGTTGGTTCAGCCAGCTTCGACTGCCCACGCTGCCGCTGCTTCCCATCCTAGACCGCGACGCACAAGCATCGGTTCCTCTGTCGTCAAATCCAAAATGGTTGACATCTGGTAGCCCGGTTCTGTGCCGCTATCGATAATGACATCCACTAATTTTTCCAGATTGTCAAACAGCTCAAAGCGCGAAATCTCTGGTGCGGTTTTAGCGGTCTTGCTCGCGGCACCTTCCTCCAGCAAATGGGCAGAGGTCGAAATAATAGGATTGCCCAGCGCATTCGTTAACGCTAAGCAAAGCGTATGATCCGGCACCCGAATCCCGGTTGTTTTGCGTTTGGGATTCATCACCAGTTTGGGCACTAGCTTGGTTGTGGGCAGCAAAAATGTGTAAGGACCGGGAATGAGCCGTCGCATCATGCGATATGCCGAATCGCTCACCACCGCATATTGAGCAATATCAGAGAGGGAAGGGCAAAGAAACGTCAGCGGTTTGTCATTAGACAACTGCTTAATCTGCCGCACTCGCTGAATAGCACTCTTAGAATTAAGATCACAGCCGATCGCATAAACCGTGTCGGTCGGATAGAGCATAACTGCCCCATTCTTCAAGGCAGCGACAATTTGATCAAGACTCCGCGTTTGTGGATTATCAGGATGGAGCGTAAACAGGGTAGACATGGAGGGGGAAGGCTAAAGGCTAAAGGATGAAGGCTAAAAAGCTGACTGCTAGACAAAAGGGATGAGGGATGAAGGCAAAGGAGTTTTTGGTTTTTAGTTTCTAGTTTTTAGAAGGAGTCAGGAACACCTCATGCGCTAACAACCAACAACTAACAACTGGGTTAACTCCCCACTCCCTACTCCCTGTTCTCTAACAACCAACAACCAACAACTAACAACTGTTTCTGAATCAATGACTAAAATTGCCTACTTAGACTGTCCGACTGGCATTGCAGGCGATATGTGCCTGGGAGCACTCGTGGATGCAGGTGTGCCGCTGGAATATTTGCTTGACACGCTCAGCCAGCTTGGGATTGAGAATGAGTACAAATTATGGGCAGAGCGGGTGTTGCGTAATGGTCAGCAGGCGACAAAAGTGCATGTGGATTTACTTTTAGAGAAAGCTGTGAATGCAAGTGTGCGCGATGAAACAGACGCGATCGCCCATCCGCAGACAGAGCCTCACGTCAGTCATCACCATTCCCATTCTGCTACAGAAGCGGTTGCGATGACTGAAACGAGCAAGACATCATCGCATTCATCCAGCCATAGCCATAGTCATAGCCATAGCCATCACCATCATTCGACTGCTGCCACGATCGACCATACGCATCATGAGCTAGTACGCCACCTTCCTGAAGTAGAGCAGTTGATTCTCGCGGCAGGATTGCCAGCACGCGCTGAAGCCTGGAGTTTGGCAGTCTTCCGCAAATTAGCAGAAGCAGAAGGTGCCATTCATGGGGTGCCGCCTGAAGAGGTTCACTTTCATGAAGTAGGAGCAACGGATGCGATCGTTGATATCGTAGGCACCTGCTTGGGGTTGGATTGGCTGGGTATTGATCGCCTCTACTGTTCTCCCTTACCTGTAGGCGGTGGCACCGTGCGAGCCGCTCATGGTCGTCTGCCCATTCCTGCGCCTGCGGTGCTGAAGCTGTTTGAGCTACGCCAGATTCCGATCTACAGCAACGGGATCGATCGCGAAATGGTGACTCCCACAGGAGCCGCGATCGCAACGACCTTAGCCACGCATTTTGGCGCACCACCACCCATGACCCTACTCCGCGTAGGCTTAGGGGCTGGGTCGATGAACCTGTCGCTGCCGAATATTTTGCGGCTGTGGGTTGGGGAACTGGATAGAGGGCAGGAGGCAGAGGGCAGAGGGCAGAAGGTAGGGGAAGCAAGGGAGGCAAGGGAAGCAGGGGAAGCAGCGCAGAGGGTAGAAGGCAGAGGGCAGAGGGCAGGGGAAGCAAGGGGAGCAGGGGAGGCAGGAGGGGACACGGAGACACAGAGACGTGGAGACATAGGGACAGAAACAACTCAAAACTCTCCTACTCCCTACTCCCTACTCCCTACTCCCTACTCCCTCCAACCGATCGCCCTCCTGGAAACCCAAATCGACGACCTCAATCCTCAGGCGATCGGCTATGTGTATGAGGCGCTCTTCGCGGTAGGGGCGCTGGACGTGTTTACGCAGGCGATCGGTATGAAGAAATCACGCCCAGGATTTTTGCTGACGGTGGTGTGCCATCCAGAGGCTGTAGCAGCGTGCGAAGCGGTGCTGTTTCGGGAAACGACCACTCTGGGTATTCGGCGATCGATGCAGGAACGGAGCCTCTTACAGCGTGAGATACAGTCGGTGCAGACGGCGTATGGCACGGTGCAAGTGAAGGTGGCATGGCTCGATCGAATCCAATCCCAGCCAACCAACGTGCAGCCAGAATATGAAGACTGCGCGCGCATCGCCAGAGAGCATCAGCTTCCCTGGAAAACAGTACATCAACTGGCTTTGCAGGCTTGGCACCAGAGTCACGCTTACGATCGCCCATTCAATCAGTTGCCTGACTCTTGATCTGCCCTGAAATGCAGAAGGACATCAAGATCACGCTTTATGTTCTTTGTGCTTTGCGCTCATAGGCTTTGAGGCACTGTAAAACGGCAGTAGTCTCACGTCACGATCGGAGTCTGCTGATGCCATTCAGTTGCTTGCTCGTAGGCATAGGCAACTTGAAGCACCTGATCTTCGCGCAGGACGTTGCCAATAATTTGGAGACCGATCGGCAAGCCTTGACTATCAAACCCACAGGGAACGCTGATGCCGGGGAGTCCTGCCAGGTTTACGGGAATGGTCATCAGGTCGATCAGATACATGCTGAGGGGATCGGTTGTTTTGTCGCCTGCTTTGAATGCGGTTGACGGTGCTGTGGGACTCACCAACACATCTACCTGCCCAAATGCCTGCTCAAAGTCTTGCTTGATCAGCGTTCGCACTTTTTGCGCTTTGAGGTAGTATGCATCGTAGTAGCCCGCCGAGAGCGCATAGGTGCCAATCATGATCCGGCGTTTGACTTCGGTACCAAACCCTTCGGCGCGAGTGCGCGTGTACATATCCATCAGGTTTTCGGCATCGGGAATGCGAGCACCGTACTTCACACCATCGTAACGAGCCAGGTTTGCCGAGGCTTCGGAGGGCGCAATAATGTAGTACGCCGCAATGCCGTAGCGAAAACGAGGGCAGGAGATTTCTTGGATTTCAGCTCCGAGGCTTTTGAGCTGGTCGATCGCTTCTTGCACGGCTTTCTCCACCGCTGGATCAAGCCCTTCGCCAAAGGTTTCCTCAATGACACCGACTTTTTTGCCTTTGAGATCAGGCGTGAGATATTGGGTGTAGTCAGGTATTGCGACCTTGAGGCTGGTGGAATCTTGAGGATCGTAACCCGCGATCGCGCCCAGCAGAATAGCCGCATCTTCCACTGATCGGGCAAAGGGTCCGATTTGATCCAGCGAGGAGGCGAAGGCAACCAGTCCATAGCGCGACACCAGACCATAGGTTGGCTTCATGCCCACAATGCCGCAGAATGAAGCGGGTTGACGGATCGAGCCACCTGTATCGGAGCCGAGCGAAACGACACATTCTCCCGCTGCAACGGCGGCGGCTGAGCCACCCGACGAACCACCTGGCACGCGTGAGGTATCCCACGGATTCGTCGTCAGCGCAAAGGCAGAAGTTTCGGTTGAGCCACCCATCGCAAATTCATCCAGATTTGTCTTCCCAACTGTGACGGCTCCCGCATCCGCCAGCTTTTGCGTCACGGTGGACTCGTAGGGGGGCACAAAGTTTTCTAGAATACGAGACGCACAGGTGGTGGGAATGCCTTTGGTACACAGGTTGTCTTTAATGCCGATCGGTACTCCCGCCAGCAGCCCAATGTCTTCACCCGCCGCAATCCTGGCATCCACCCGTCGCGCCTGCTCTAAGGCATGATCCGCCGTCACCTGCAAGAAGCTGTGCAGCGTTGGCTCCAATGCCTGAATGCGATCGAGCGCCTGTTGCGTGATTTCAACCGCCGATCGCTCCTTGCGGATCAGTTGCTGGTGCAATTCGCGGATAGAACTGCGACTGGATGCCATGCGTGACCTCGTTCTGACTCAATGTGCAAACTACAGTATACGGTTCAGAGCCAACGCGATCGTTAGAAGAAGGCAGGAGGCAGAGGGCAGGGAAGTTTTTGGTTTTTAGTTTTTGGTTGTTAGAAAAAGGCAGGAGGCAGAAGGCGGGAGGCAAGAGAGTTTTTGGTTGTTAGAAGAAGACAGCAGGAGACAGAGAACGGGTGATGACTCATCTCGTAGCGACATGGTGGTGACTCTTTCCGATCGCCGCATCTTTTATAGTGAAGTTAACCATTCTTGCTTTAGAGGCAACCATCGTGTTTACTCTAGCCCTACGCCCCACCTTAGACCTCACCGATGAGCAGTTTGAGCAAATCTGCCAAGCCAATCGGGACTTGAAATTTGAGCGCACAGCCAAAGGAGAGCTTGTCATCGTGGCATTAACCGGGGGAAAGACGGGGCAACGCAATCTAAACCTGTCCGGTCAATTGTGGTTTTGGAATCAACAAACTGGTCTAGGTGCAGGCTTTGACTCCTCGACAGGCTTTCGGTTGCCCAATGGTGCGATTCGGTCTCCTGATGCGGCATGGGTGCGACTAGAGCGCTGGCAAACCTTGACCCTAGAACAGCAGACAAAGTATGTGCCGCTGTGTCCTGATTTTGTGGTTGAGTTGCGGTCTGCCAGCGATGAGCTGATGGATCTTCAGGCAAAGATGCGAGAGTATGTGGAGAATGGGTTGCAATTAGGCTGGCTGCTTGATCCAGAAACAGAAACGGTAGAAATCTATCGATCGCAACAGCCTGTAGAGATTTTGGTAAAACCGACGACGCTTTCGGGGGAAACTGTCCTACCTGGGTTTCTCCTGACGTTGGCTGGGGTTCTGACCGCTTGATAGGTTTCATCCTTGAGCGTTTGTCTTTGAGGACACAAATGATATCTATTTAGTCTGCAAGCGAAACAGTTTTGCCTGAAACCGTGTCTCTTGATGAAGGGCAATCGCTCCCAATCAGTACCCCTCATAGGACTCTGTAATGACGCTGCGACCCATGCCACGCACCCTCTTGAGCGTTGGCTTTTTGTTTCTTCTTGCGGCTGCCAGCGCTGTGGTCGTTCACCAAATTTCGCCGTTGCGAAACCCCACTTTTCAGCCCGACAGTGCCAACGCGGGTTCCTTGCTACCAGGATGGCGCGGTGTCGCTGAAAGCACCTGGCTTTTGGGTGCTTCTATGCTGGCAATTTTACTTGCCGTGAGCCTGACGCTCCTTTTCTGGCAGTGGAGCCAGGTCGAGATGCCGTTCAACACTCCAGCAGACCGTCGATCGGACACAACGCGATCCCTGAGGCATTCTGTCCGCTGGCTGGTGATTGGCATGACGCTTTTCGGCGCACTGTGGTTGCTCGGTGGCATTCGTTACAGCGTTCTTTATCCTGTGGAATGGTGGTTCAGAACACCGACGCTGGCAGTGCTGCTGTCTCTCTATTTCACGGGGATCTTCTGGCTATGGCACCAATGGGAGCGCGCTAGCATCAGGGCTTCCCGGTGGCAAAGTATCCTCAGACGCATTGCCCAATTGGTTGTGTCACTTCACTGGCTCATCACAGGCGTGATTTTGTTTGCAGGGGTTCAACTGGTATTTGTAGGCTATTTGCTGGGGCAATGGCTCGTCGATTAAAGGCTTTACCCATTCAAGGCTTGCCCCCTTTACCTCCTGCCCTCACCCAAAACTTCCCTCTACAATCCGCGTTGCTCAAGCAGCCCTGAGCCATAATATTCACGAGCTTGAATTTTGCTACCTACCCGATCGCCTTCATGAATTATTGGTTGACCGTTGGGCTTCGTCTTGTGGTTGTGCCGCTGACATGCGTGACAGTGGAGTTGAATGCACTGGCAGTGAATGCCCAAACTGCTTTTTATAAGCCAGTTCCCATCACATCTGGTAAGGCAATCACCGACAAACTTACTGATAAGGACTTGCCCACTGGTCAGGGTGGGTTTGCCCGCGATTATGTATTGCAGCTTAAAGAAGGTGATCAACTGTCGATCGACCTGACTTCTGAGAACTTTGACTCGATCGTGGCTCTCATTGGCAGTGATGGTTCTACGGTGGCTGAAAATGACGATGGTCCTGACGGCAGTACCAACTCACTCCTGTTTACCCGCATCACCAAAACAGGTACCTACTTTATTCGTGTCCGCGCTTTTGGGGAACTGGCTGGCGGCAATTTTAAACTTAAAGTAACGCAGCTAAAGCCCCTGTAGTCACTAGGGCGTGTCATCAATTAGCTCCGAAACCTTGCAGTATCAGCAGTGCCACGCCCGTCCCAACACACTAGGCTAGGGGCTGGAACCCTTACTGCAAGCAATGTGTAGTCGTAATTGATGACAGCCCCTAGATTCATTGCACGCTTTTTCGCGGGTGAAGTCTAGAGCGGCTGCACGCGATCGACACTGGGTCGATCGAGACTTGCTATAATCACCCTGTACTCAGCTTGTTTTTGGGGCTGTAGCTCAGCAGGATAGAGCGACCGCCTCCTAAGCGGTAGGTCGAGGGTTCGAATCCCGCCAGTCCCGTACTCATCAGATTAGGAACTGTAAGCCTTTGAAGCCATACATGGCAATCTCTGGCAAATTCTGAAATAGCCAGAAATGGTCAAGGTTTGTCAGGGATTTAGAGCGGTTGCCACATGGGTTAGCCACAGTGCGTAAAGCTTTACGGCAGACCAGAAACGGACAGCGAGTGCTTTGCACTCACGGTTTGCTCGCGAAACACAACTCGAAGCCGTATCCTCAATGGTAGAAAACGAAAATCAAGGTAAAGGATGCTGAATTTAACACCATCCTAATTGCACGCGACCTGTTTCACACTGATTAGAATTACTGCATGAAGCAAGACTTAATCTGCTCAAATGTGTCCAGTTATTTTGCTAGCTGACTAAACGTCGGAGATTTGGTAGACTCTAGCGCTTTAGAGCAAGACGAAAACGGTTGAACAGAGAACCAACCACAAGGAGTAAGTTTGTGATTCCAACGTTGAGCGAGACAACAATTCGTCACCATACGATCGCGCAATCCTTCGAGCGGGGTCAGACTTACTATCACAGTGGCTCGGTCTATTCAATAGTGCAACGAGGCAATGGGTTATCTGCCAGAGTTGAAGGCAGCGAGGCAGATCCTTACCAGGTCAACATCCACTTTGACAAAGGTGGAATCACCACGGCAACCTGTACCTGTCCCTACGACTATGAAGGATGGTGTAAGCACATCGTTGCAACCCTCCTGACCTGTCTGCATCAACCTGATCACATTGAGCAACGTCCCGAACTGGCTAAACTGCTGGCTCCCCTCAACCGCGAACAACTGCAAACGATCGTGCAGAATCTTGCCAATGGGCAACCAGAGTGGATCGAAGCTCAGATTGCGCTACTGATGCCATCCAAAACCACAAAAGCACAAGCGACTGTTCGCCGTACCACTGTCGATCCAAAGCCGATTGAACGACAGGTAGAACGGATTCTTGAGCGCTATACAGGTCAATGGAACGATGAACCTGCTCTGGATGAAATGCGGAATCTGATGCAGAAAGCCGATGCCTTTATGGAACAGGATGACGGTAACAATGCACTGCTCATTCTGGGTGTGATCGTCCGTGCTTACGTGCAGGACTGGATGAATCTGGATGGCTCCGATGGCGAAAGTGGCGCATTCTTTGAAGAATTAGATGATGCATTAGCTGAAGCAATTTTGAGTGCAGAGTTGTCAAAAAGCGATCGCCAGCAATGGCAAAAGGAGTTGGAAAACTGGGAGAAAGAGGTCGATGACTATGGTGTGGATAGCTTTGCGATCAGCCTTGCTGCTCTGGAGCAGGGGTGGCATTATCCGCCGCTTCAGCGAGTTCTGCAAGGAGAGATCACGGAACTGGGTGCCTGGGAAGACGAAGCCCCTGATTTTGCCGATGATCTGGCTCGCATTCGGCTCAGGATTTTGGAGAGACAGGGCAGACATCAGGAATATCTGTATCTGGCTCAGGCAGAAGGGCAGACCGATCGCTACTTGCAAATGTTGGCAAAGCTAGGACGTACGGAGGAAGCAATTTCCCAGGCGCAACAGCAAATGAGTACCGCTGGCGAAGCGTGGACGCTGGCACAAACCCTGCGAGAACAAGGAGAACTGGAACAGGCACTCAGCATTGCAACGCAAGGTTTATCCCTAGGTGGTAGCCATGCCTATCAGTTGGCAGTCTGGACGAGTGAATTAGCAGAGGGGATGGATCAGGACGTTGCTTTACAGGCAAGATTAACCGCTTTTCAACTGCATCCTTCTCTGCCAGATTACCTGAAAATGCAAGCGTTAGCAGGCGACCAGTGGCGATCGCTGCAGCAGGAATTGCTGACAACGCTACAGGGACTATCTGATCACGTACATGCCGAAGCCAAGGTGGCAATTTTTCTACAAGAAGGGCTGATTGACGCTGCTATTTCGACGGTGGATCAACTCAGTTCCTACCAGTCAGAGGTGATCCATTCAGTCATGGATGCGGCTGTTCCCCATCGTCCTGAGTGGGTAATTGAGAATGCCCGTCGCCGTGCCGAGTCAATTATGAATGAGGGGAAAGCCCAGTATTACTACTATGCGACCAACTGGCTACGTAAAGTCCACGCTGCCTACCTGCAATTAGGTCAACAGCAGGAATGGCAGCGGTATCGCAAAGAACTGTTGCAAACTCATGCGCGTAAACGGAAGTTAGTTTCCATGCTGCAACAGCGCGATCTGGTTTGAAACGTTGGAATGGATATGAAACTATGACGTTAATCAGGAGTAAACAACGATGAAATTTGCAGGAACCTGGCACATTACTGAAATGGAGAATTGGGATGAAGAATACTTCAACATGGAGGTACAGGCTTACATTGAAATTGATCAACGGGGATCGGGCGATTTCCAATTTGGTTTGGTTACAGGACAAATTGATGGTGAGATTGTAAAAGACCAAACAGGTGAGAAGATCGAGTTTACCTGGGAAGGTGGTGATGAAAACGACGAAGCATCTGGTAGCGGTTGGTTGAAATTGAAAGATAAAAATACGTTAGAAGGAAAGATAAAATTCCATCAGGGAGACAGTTCTTTGTTCTCAGCGAAACGAGCATAAAAATGATAATCAGAACCTTAATATGTGGTTTAGCCAAGAAACTTTAAGAAAAACCATCTCAGGTAGACCTGTTGGCAGAGAAAATTGTGAGAGAAATTGCCAGTGAGTGAATATCAATATTACGAATTTCAGACAGTCGATCGTCTCCTGACACCGCAAGAGCAGGACGAAATCCGCAAACTCTCCAGTCGAGTACAACTGACCTCCACTCAGGCAACGTTCCTGTACAACTATGGCGACTTTCGTGGCGACCCAGAAAAAGTATTAACGCAATACTTTGACATCATGTTCTACATCGCCAACTGGGGCACCTGGCGATTGATGTTTCGGTTTCCAAAAGCGATCGTTGACCCGAAATGGTTTCAACCTTATGACCTTCCCGATACAATTACCCTTTCTACAACCTCCAAGTACGTTATTCTTGACATTCACATCACTGAAGAAGAGGGCATGCGGGGGTGGGTAGAAGGGGAAGGATGGCTGCCTCGTTTATTGCCACTCCGGGATGATTTGCTGCGTGGAGATCTGCGCCTGCTCTATCTTGTCTGGTTGCGATCGGCTCCCTACCTGGCTAAATATGCACTGGATGATGATCCGATCGAACCGCCAATGCCGCCTAACCTGGGAAAACTCTCCCAGCCACTACAAGCCTTTATCGAACTGGTAGAACTGGATGCCGATTGGGTTGCCGCTGCTGCTCAGGCAAGCCTCCAGCAACAAGAAACTTCCGAGCCATCACTGGAAGGCTGTCTGTCTGCGCTATCGGCAGACGAAAAACAGGAATTTTTGCTCAAATTAGTCCGCCGCGAACCGCACGTTGACCTTCAACTCATTAATCGCTTGAAAGAACTGGCAGGTAAAACGCGATCGGCTCCTCAATCAACTCCAGGGCAGCGACAGCTTTCTGAACTGAGAGAAATTGCCAGCACTTTGAGCAAACAACGTCAACAAAAAGAACAGAATGCCGCCCAAAAAAAGCGAATCCAGCAATTAGAAGCGCTGGCACCGAAAGAAGCCCAAACCTGGAAGAGGATAGTGGCACTGATTGAACTGAAGCAGTCAAAGCCCTACGATGAAGCGACAGCTCTCCTCAAAGACCTGCGGGATTTGGCAGAACATCAGGAGCGATCGCCTGCATTCAACCAACGCTTTGAGCAGCTCAAGCCAGATTACCAAAACCGTCCAGCTTTAATCACACGCTTCAAAACAATCAAAGTGTGATCAACGGTAGTGCCCACTTTCCTATGTTTTACAGGCATCGTCTGAGCTTTCGGCAGAGAGTTGCTCTGGATTTGCACCCCTGGCAACAGGATGGCAAAGCAGGTAGACGCGTCAGGCGATCGCCTGACGAAAGAATCCAGCTTTTCAAATTGGACTATGGCAAAAGGATATATAATGCAGCGGCAAAGGCTTGGCTTCAATCACACAGTCGGTGGCGGTCTGCTATGAAGTCGCGCTTAACGATCAGGTCTCGCAACCTAACGTTTGGCGTGTTTCACGACCTGTCACTGGGTTCACACCCTTGGCTAGCTTGCAGAGCATCTTTTGGGCATCGAGCCGCACGTCTACACCAGTGAAATCAGCTCCATCGACGATCGCGCCTCCAAATTTGGCGTTAAAGGCAAAGGCTCCTTCAAGGTTGGCATTCGTCAGGTTAGCATCGGTAAAGCGTACGGCATCAAGAGTGGCATTTCGCAAATCAGCTCCTTCAAAATTTGCGCCTTCCAGGTTAGCACCAAAAAAACTCACGCCATGCAGATCACTATGGCTAAAATTGCTGCCCCGCAGGTTTGCCTTGGTGAAGCTAGAGTCGGTCAACACTTTCCCAGAAAAGTCTGCACCAACCAGAAAATCCCGGTTGTAGTCATCGGCAACGGCAGACAGTGGACTCATGATCCAAACGCTGATCATGACAACGCTTCCCAAAACGAGGCGTGCAATCGTGCGTTGCTGCCATCGCGGCTTCTGCATCCTTGCTAAGACTGCGGTAAACCAATGCCTTTGACGCTGCCCCACTGACTGATCTATTTGTCTGCTGCTCATTAGTCGATGCTGATATCGAACCCTATCCCGATCGTGCTGCCACCCCTGCAACCCTCGGACGCACAAGGCGACTCAGTTTGCCAATTGAATGAGCACGATCGCTACGTTTTCGATCCTACTCGAATCCGTTACGCTTCTGGCTTTACAGCAGCAAACTGAAACACTGCGGTACAAGCAGAGGCGTTTAGCAGAGCGATCGTTGCTTCTAAGGGAAAAGCGGTCAATGCTAAGGAAAACTCCTAGACATGTTTATGCCACACATCCCCAAGCAACGCTCTGCACGCAAGACAACGGAAGCCTCGAATACGGGTGCATTAGGAGAGGCACTGGTCGCGCAATGGCTCCGCGATCGTGGCTGGTTAATCCTTCAGCAGCGGTGGCATTGCCGTTGGGGAGAGCTAGATCTCGTCATTGGGCAACCGTCCACCCAGCACCCGACGCAGCCGATCGCGCTAGCGTTTGTGGAAGTCAAGACTCGCAGCCGAGGCAACTGGGATTGTGATGGGGCGCTTGCCATTACCGCACGCAAACGAGCAAAACTGTGGAAGACAGCGCAGCTATTCCTGGCAGACCATCCCGCCTGGGCAGATTTGCCGTGCCAGTTTGATGTCGCGCTGGTGTGCTGTCAGCAATCGCATCGCAAAGCAGCACGATCGCCCCAGCGCCCTTCAACATCTGTTGGTTCAAAACAAGGCATTGGCTCAAAACAAACGCTTGGGGAAGGAGATTCACAACTCATCCTGCAAGACTATATTCCCGCTGCTTTTGTACTGGATTAAGTTGCAGATTAAATTGCTACGCTATTGCCTACGCTAACGTTTCTGGACAGTAGCCTAACCCCTGTACAAACTGCTTCCGAAACTCTTCAATGTCTTCGCGATCGGGTGTACCATGCGAAACCACAGCAACTTGATAGCGATGCATCACATCAACGGGTGACTGTCCCGTCTCCAACCCCCAGAGAGCCATCTGTACGCGAATGCCTGGATCACAAGGAATGCCCAGTTCATGCATGAAGGCTCGCAGATTTCCGTGTTCGTAAGGATCCAGGCAGCGATTCATCTTGACTTTGATGATCCAGCCGTCGATCTGGTGGATGACCGTCATGAAGCGCACCGGAAAGCGTCTGGAGGAGTGCAAATACTCAACAACCCGTAGCGTGAGGGTTGCATTTGAAAGATGATACAGGTAGTCCATCACAGTTTTTTCCAGCTCAGTCAAACACCTACACATCTATAATCCACTAACCGTATCAGCAAATACCAGGGGAGAAACCCCCGAACAGGAGAGGGGTTCCACCCAATCTAGAAGTGAGGGGTGAGGGGTCAGGAGTGAGGGGCAGGAGTTGTTGGTTGTTGGTTGTATAGCCCTTTAGGCATTCAAGAAAAGGTGTTAATGCAGAAGCCTTTCTTGCCTCTTTCTAAAAACTAAAAACTAAAAACTCCCTTGACTTCTGCTTTCTGCCTTAATCAGCCTTTGTATCGCACTCAAACGAGAACCGCTATATGTCCGTCGATCGCCTGCTTGCTGCATATGATTACACCCTACCGGAGGCGCTGATTGCTCAAACGCCCAGTGTTCCCCGCGATCATGCACGGTTGTTGGTTGTGAAGGATCGTGGGCAGCAGCATACGATCGTGCGGTCGTTGCCTGATCTGTTGCGATCGGGTGATTTGCTGGTGTTAAACAATACACGCGTCATACCAGCACGCCTATATGGTTACAAAACAAGCGATACGCCTGTAGAAGTTTTGCTGCTAGAGCCATACGCTGATGGTGCTCGTACCAATGCTGTAACAAACTGCTGGCTAGCACTGGTCAAGCCTGGGAAGCGCCTAAAACCGGGTGCTCAAATTGTGTTTGGCAAGGCAAATACGCAGGGAACTGAGGTTTTGAGTGCCACCATAAGCGCGATCGATGCCGCAACAGGTGGACGCATCTTGCAGTTCAATGTGCCAGCAGGAACGACGTTAGACGCATGGATTAACCAGTTAGGACAGATGCCGTTGCCTCCCTACATCACTCAAGCCGAGGCGCATCCTGACCAGTATCAAACGGTTTATGCCGATCGCCTCGGAGCAGTGGCGGCTCCAACGGCAGGGCTGCATTTCACACCGGAGCTGTTACAACAATTACACGCAAACGGCATTGAGCAGGCGTTTGTCACGCTTCACGTCGGGGTTGGCACCTTTCGCCCAGTAGAAGCTGAAACGATAACGGATCACACCATGCACGCCGAATGGATTGAGGTGCCATCAGAAACGATAGCGAAGATTCAGCAAACGCAAGCGAACGGAGGACGCATCATCGCCGTGGGGACAACGGTAGTGCGATCGCTCGAAACCGCTGCCCAAAGTGGTACCCTTCAACCGTTTTGCGGTAAATCCAACCTGTTTATCTATCCCGGCTATCAGTGGCGCATTGTAGATGGACTCATGACCAACTTTCACCTGCCAAAATCGAGCCTGCTGATGCTCGTCAGCGCCTTGATTGGACGACAGCGGTTGTTAGATCTGTATCAGATCGCGATCGCTGAGCAGTATCGGTTTTATTCCTTTGGCGATGCTATGTTGATTTTGCCAGAAGCCTTGGTGCGCGTCCGCAAGGACTCACCCCCTGGCGCTCCTATACGTGCCTTTCCACCTACTGGCACCGATCCCTCATTCCCCTAGTCCGACTTCGCCTGGGAAGGCATAGCGTTTGCCCATACCCCAGGCACAACTTTACAGACCTCGACACATCGAACGTCCCGACAGAAAGGAAATGGTTCAGATTAATTAATCCACGATCCTTAGCACCATCCTGACTCCATTCGCAGGAGCCAACGTCACTCCCCGACGACGCGGATATTCTGGTTGTGCCGTAGCAAGGGCAAGCGAATAGCGAGAAAGAATAGTTGCCAGCACAAGCTTCATCTCAAACATGGCGAGTGCTTCACCAATGCAACGACGGGCACCGCCCCCAAAAGGCATGAACTCGTATGGGGTGAATTGACGCTCAAGAAAGCGCTCTGGTCGAAACTGCTTTGGGTTTGGGTAAAGGTCTTCTCGCTGATGCACGAGATAAATGCAGCCAACGACGTTGGTTCTCGGCGCAAGGTGATGACCGAGCAACGTTACAGGCGTTTGGACAATTCTAGGGAAAACCAGCATTGCTACGGGGTAAATCCGCAACGTTTCGTTGCAGACGGCAGTGAGGTAAGGCAAGCGGAAGATATCCATTGGATCAGGATTTTCGCCAAGTGTCGCTAATTCCTGAAGGAGCTTTTCGCGCACAGTCGGCAAATGATGCACCCAGTACAAGGCCCAGGACATTGCCGTTGCAGTCGTTTCGTGTCCTGCAAACAGCAAGGTCATCAGTTCATCGCGCAATTCCTGGTCAGACATCGGTTGACCCGCATCATCTCGTGCCGCCATTAGCATCGAGAGCATATCAATCCGATCGCACTCACCCTTCTTGCGCCGTTCGGCAATCTCCTCATAAATTAACGTGTCAATTTGCCGCTGCTCACGGATGAATTTTCCCCAAGGACTCCAGGCACCGAGATCTTTTTGTAAGACGGGAAAGAAGAGAAAGCTGGAAGAAAGCGGCGATCGAAATAGATCCAGCAGAGAGGCTAACAAGTCTTTGAGTTGGTGGCAGCGATCGCCCTCAGTCAACCCAAACACCACTTGCAAGATAATCTGTAGCGAAATTTCTTGCATGACTGTGCGAGCAGAGAACGGCTGATTGAGGGCAAGCTGATCGAACGCAGCCGTGGCTAACTGACAGATAAGTTGCCCATAGGTACGCATGCGCTCACCATGAAAGGTCGGCATGAGTAATTGCCTGCGCCGTTTGTGTCGATCGCCATCAAGCATAATGATGGAGTAATCACCCAACAGTGGCGATAGAATCCGATTGGAGCAGCCAAGGGCAAGAAACGTCTTGCGATCGCTCGTGAGCAGTTCTTGAATAGCCTGCGGATGGTTGAGGAAGACTAACGTACCTCCAAAGCCGATAACTTTAGCCGTAAAAATGTCAGGATGCTGTTGAGCCGCTGCTTCCATATAGCTCACTGGATCACCAACCCACTGTAGTTGTTGCAGCCAGCCAGGGGCTTTGAGTGGGTTTAGCAAGCGGCGTGTAGTATCCATAGCTCGACGAAAGAGGTTTGAGGATAGGAGTTTGAATGAACATACCATTTTGAGTGCTATCGGCACTGTAGCAACAACCCATAGGATGTTTGTATGTCAAAGCATGACGCTACCTTAAACCAAACGGTTACGCCTTTGTAGAGTAGCAACCTAATTCCTCTAGCCCTACACCCTACTCCCTACTCCCTACTCCCCACTCCCCACTCCCATGTCCCGCTCTGGCTCTCTCCGCTACTACATTCTGGCTCGCTTGCTTTTGGCTCCCCTAATGCTGTGGGTCATTACAACAGCGGTGTTTTTGCTACTGCGATCGACCCCTGGTGATCCGGTTGATGCGCTGTTAGGACCGCGTGCGCCACAGGTAGCCAAAGACGAACTGCGGAATCAGTTGGGACTGGGCAAACCGCTGCTTGAGCAGTATGTTGACTATCTGTGGAAGCTGCTGCATCTGGATTTGGGCAAATCGCTGGTGAGCCAGGGGCAATCGGTATGGGAGATTATTCTCAAGTTTTTTCCAGCCACGATGGAACTGGCCGTGTTCAGCATGACGATCGCCCTAATGGTTGGCATTGGCGTAGGTATTCTCTCGGCTTCCCGTCCCAATTCCCCATTCGACGTGGGCGGCAGACTGTTTGGCATTCTCACCTATTCGATTCCCTTGTTCTGGTTGGGCATGTTGCTCCAGCTCATTTTCTCAGTGCAGCTAGGCTGGTTTCCTCTGGGTACGCGCTTTCCGGTGACAATGCCTGCACCTGAAGGACTGACCGGACTATACACGATCGACAGTCTACTGTCTGGCAACATGACCCAGTTTTTTATCGCCCTGTACTACTTGGCATTACCCTGTCTCACGCTGGGCATTCTCATCAGCGGCATTTTTGAGCGTATTGTGCGGGTCAACCTCAAGCAAACGCTGAAGTCGGATTACGTTGAGGCCGCTAGAGCTAGAGGCATTCCCGAACGGCGAATTTTGGTTGCTCATGCCCTCAAGAATGCCATGATTCCAGTAATTACAATTTTGGGGCTGACCTTTGCGGCACTGTTGGGCGGCGCAATTCTAACCGAGGTGACGTTCTCATGGCCTGGATTGGCAAATCGTCTGTATCGCGCCATCTCGCAACGAGATTACCCAACGGTGCAGGGCATTGTTGTGTTTTTTGCGGCGATCGTCGCTCTCGTCAGTATCCTCATCGACATCCTCAACGCCTACATCGATCCCCGCATTCGGTACTGAAAGATTTTGCGTTTTGCGTCAAATCGAAGCGGTCAACATTCAAGTTAAAAGCCAACGTATGAAGTACTGGTTGATGAAGTCCGAACCCGATGTGTATGGCATCGAAGACCTGAAGCGCGATCGCACGACTGTTTGGGATGGCGTGCGCAACTATCAGGCACGAAATTTTATGCGATCGATGACTCCCGGTGAGTTGGTGTTCTTTTACCACTCCAACACCACACCACCTGGCATTATTGGACTGATGAAGGTTGCCAAGTCTAACGTTGATGACCCGACACAATTTGATGCTAAAAGCAAATACTTTGACCCCAAATCAACCAGGGAGTCACCGCGCTGGCAAACTGTCATGGTTGAGTTTGTCGAAACCTTCCCGCAAATTATCACGCTGGAAACCCTCCGCGAAGCCTTTAGCCCCGATGACCTCTGGGTGGTGCGCCAGGGAAATCGGCTCTCGGTCATGCCTGTACCAGAAGACGTTGCACAAAAGATCTTGACTCAGGCAAAGGGCTAGGTGGAAATAGTGCTCACCCCCTCAGCAAGGATGCTCAAACCTTTTTTCTTGTTGTTACTCGATAAGACCAATAATTTTGGCAGGTATACCAACGGCTGTTGCACCGGGCGGAACATCTGATAAAACTACAGCATTTGCTCCAATGTTTGCATCATCGCCAACAGTGACATTACCCAGAATGACGGCACCAGCCCCAACGTTCACCCGCTTCCCCAATTTTGGAGCCTCAAACAAACGATCGAGATAACGTAGCCCCAACGTTACACTTTGCCGAATGATACTGTCATCGCCAATATGACAATATCCATGAATGACAATGCCTCCTTGATGTTCGATGATCACTCGGCGACCCAGCTCTACCGTATAAGGCAATTCAATGCCATAGCCGTTGCGGACCCTACGATAAAGAGCTCGATACAGTAAGCTAAGCGGTGCTCGCAGCAGTTTTGGCTCAACACTCATACGCCACACCCCAAAGCGATGCACGGCGACAGCCCGAAAGCCTGGTTTTGTCCAGTCTCGACCATGTGCCTCCCAGTCTTCTTTAACTTGTTGCCAAAGTCCTAATGGCTCAGCCTCGTCGGTGCTCAAATTTGACCTCCCCTGATAAACACGCTGTTCAGCAAAAAATCACTCCAAATTTTGGGAGGATCCGTATCAGGCTTGCGTTGCACTACCCGCCGCCACCGCCACAGTGTAAAGCCTGTAAGCCATGCTGCATCAGCTAAAGCTGCATACAGCCAGCCGTGGTTTTTCAAAAAATACCGCCGTCTAGAGTCAAACCAATAGGTTGGTAATCGCTTGGGTGGGCGCTTAGAATCAGTCACGCCAGAACTTTGTCCAACAAAGTGAACGACACGGCTTTGGGGTACATACCAGCACGACCAGCCCGCACGCTGTGCTCTTAAGCAGAAATCAACTTCTTCAAAATACATGAAGTAACTTTCATCAAGCAACCCGATCGCTTCAAATACCTCCCGACGAACGATCATGCTCGCACCAGCAACCCAGTCTGTTTGATGCGAGTGATCCGAAATTTCAGGGACGATCGCCCACCGCGAAAGCAACTTAGATGCCACACCTAAACGCAAACCAAAATCCAATTCACCTACTACGTTTGGAAATCGAAAGGCTGATTGTTGCGCTGTTTGGTCTAGATCTTCTAATCGACTGCCGGCGATTCCAACATCTGGCTGTTTGTTCATAAAAGCCAGCAGTGTCTTGATTGCGCCTGAGCGAATAACCGTGTCAGGGTTTAGCAGCAATACATAAGGACAGGAATGCTTTGACTCTAAAACTCGACGAATTGCTGCATTGTTGCCGAAGGCGAAGCCACCATTACACTCTAATGGCATTAGCTCAACCCACTGATGCCATTGGTTTCTATCGATCGCTGACGCAATTTTCTCGACCGAACCATCACCAGATGCATTATCAGTTACCACCACATAACTACCGGGAATGGTGTTGATCTCATCTGATAAAGAGTTCAAGCAATCGATCGTTAATTCTGCTGTTTTATAATTCAGTACTACGACCAGTAAAGTTATCGCTTGATCTAGCTTGACCGTGTTCGACATTAGAATAACCCTTCGGTTAAATAGATGTTATAAGCCTTCCAAAAATCATTCCTTACCTATAGAAAAGCCTCAGGGCTGAGCTTTCTGGGCTAGGCTCTTAACCAAACGCTGCTGAAAAATCGAACGAATTTTCACCAATCTTTTATCACCTCGTTTGTCTAATAATCGATTGTCTAGCTGGAAGACCCTGTAGCTGCCGATTGAGAATGACTCCGGTAAGACCACCACTGGCGAGCGTGAAAACTGAGTTTGGAAAAGCATTCAGCGTGCAGTCCAAAGTATACATAGCTAAACCGACTGCGATCGCCGCCGTAATGACAATATTAGGATGTGACCAAGAGGCAGGCGGATAGAAAAACCAAAAACCTAAGACAGGTAGAAGCAATGCAGTGAAAACGCTGATCAGTCCAACTAGACCATTGACTCCAAAGGCAATAATCCAAAGACTGTCTGTAATCGTAATCGCATAGCCGCCCTCTTTATAAAGTTGATTTCTGCCATACCCCCCCCAACCAAACAAAATTTGTTGGCGCGCTTTAGCCGAAAGAACTTCCTCATTCATGAAGCGAAAGCCCAAGGACTGAAGGCGATCGGGATCAATGAAGTTAGCTAGAAAATCAATGATTTCCTGTCCAGGGAAATCGCCTATAACACCTAAATACAGGTAAAGAAGCATTCCTCCAATCAAAAACCAGAGCAAGAGACCAGTGCCATACAACTGTGCGGCAATCACAATAGTCACCGCGACAATCAGCAGAAAATAAGCACCAGTTGCCTTGACAAAGACAAATGCCGTTAGTAGAAAAAAAACAATCCAACTGATTGGAACATTCCGAACCTGTTTAACAGTCTTTGTTCTCCATAAAATGATGCCCATTAAAGTTGCAAACATCATCCAAACACCCAGAGTCAAACCATTCTGCAAAAAAACTGATGGTCTATATCCGCCATAACGGAGATCTGCAGCTCCAGCCGTGAAGCGATAAATTAGTCCGTGTAAGTTAATGCGAGTTGCCGTTTCAAGAATACATAATGGAGCGTAAATTAATCCGCCCCAAAAAATTCCGATTGCTAGCTGGCGCAAGCCAGAAAAGTTGTTCAAATAGATTCGACCCAAAAAGTAAGGAACGCCCCAACTCATCGTTTGAGCGATCGTACTTGAAACTCCATCGTAAGCACCAAGTCCGTTAGTCATTGATGAAGCAAAAGGACAAAGGCACCAAATTGCGATGGGAAGATCGAACCAACTAAAACTAAATGTTCTAAACCGTCTAACATCGTAAAGGCAGGTTGCAAGTAAAATACCCAAACATGTTGCCGACATCTTGTTGTATTCCAGTGGAATACCTGGCAACTTAAACGCTGCCAGCGGTAAAAACAACCAGGCTGTCACAAAGCTAATAACGACCGCTCGCTGAGGTGGGAAGCGTATAAACAGGTAAACAACAATGGGGAACCAAGCATACATTATGAGAGTATTCATAGCTCACCTTCACGCAAGACAAAACACTACAACAGAGCAAAGGCAAAAGCATGTTATTTAATAACTACAAAAAACCACATGCTATTGCCTCTTCATTTGCTTAATAAGCTTCTGCCCTGACTCGCTGTTACAAAAAAGATCACTACCTGCTTCTCAATGCTTTGTAGGTATCAAGTAAGATTGGAGGCAGTAACTGCTTGAGAATGCTTTTAGCTGTTATATTGGAAGGCTCAGATAATTGAAAATCATCCTGAGGACGAGTTTGGAATATCGTTGTGTGTGGGTTTCCTAGAGTTTCCTCCAAAGGGCGACCATTGCTGTAGTAGTAAAGCGCAAGAGACTTCCTAGTTCTATGTTCAGGGCAGGTCAATGGCTCAGGGTGACCATGATAGGAAAAGTCAGTTGTACTAAAAACAACACAGCGATTAAAAACTGGAAGAATTTTCTTCTCACATTGAGTCATATTTTGATCCCATAGCTCAAGGTGCCCTCCGTATTCCTCCTTCCAATCTTGATTGAGGTACAGCAAAAAATTTAATCGTCGATCGAGACGTAGCTTTCTATGCTGGTTGAAATCCACATGCATTTTCAAAAACCCGCCTCGCTCAATTTGATGCAGTCCACCTCCCTCAAAGTGGGGATCTGGTAAGAGACCATCAATACCTGTCAGGATCTCTAAGAAAGTAATAAAAGTAGAGGAGTTGAGGCTATAGAGCAACAATCGAGTTGCATCACCCATTTGTTGCTCATGCTTTGAGGCAAGCTTTTTCTCGGCTGGAGTCTGAAACGTTTGCCAATCAATCTGCTTCGGATTAGGAAATTCTTTTAAGACCTCCTCTAGAATTGATTCTGGTAGAAAATTATCAATAACAATATGAGGAAAGGGTTGAGCTGCGGCGTATTCTTCACGGTGCTTGATTGCTAAAGCTTTCAAGTAATCTACATCAAGACGAAACATCGGAAGGGTTACGTTCATAACATTCATTCGAGAAATTTCCTGCCTAAAAGGGTTAACTTTGACCTGGTGTGAATGTAAAGACGCTAAGCGCTTCTAAAAGGATGCGACGAAAGCATCAACTTACCGAAATTGGTGTGAAGATTTGGTGATTACCTTCCTCTTTTCTCATTCAGCTTGCTCTTCTACTTTAGATTGCCCTCTTTAGCTGTGATTCTTTAAGCTGTGACTCTCTAAATGGAGCGGCTATCTCGTGAGTGGAGGGAAGAATCTTGACTTTTCCTGGGCAAATTTGAAAAGCTCACCAGTCGTAGCCTATCCTAACTGCTGGCATAGCCCATGGCAATCCTTCGCCTTTTCACTCAAAATTTATCGTTAAATCAGCAAGCATTGATTGGAGGACTGCCATATTGCATAGAGCCTGACATAGCGGAAGCTCTTGAAATCTAGCACGGCACTGAAATTGTTTTTCCCCTGAGTGCTGCTTATAAGAAGACTTGGTGTTGAGTCAGCGCTCCGTCTTATAAAGCTTTTGTAAAGCCATAAGCCACTCGCCTACCTCGTACACATCATCTAGAGTACGTAAGTATACGCACTCAGCCTGAAGTCTTCCCACATCAGAAAACCGAGTTTAGGAAACGATTAGACTCATACTCAATTTAGTACGTTTGTTTTGATCTGCTAAGACTATTGATTCAGCTAGCGAAAGAATTTACCTGATTGAGCACGGCAGACTGCTGATAAAAGACTGTTTTGGCGCAAAGAGGGGTGGAGCAATTCAGTGATGTGCTTGGAAATAGACTGCGCTTAGGATCTCCACTGATTGCTCATACTGAACCGCCGACTGTTTAAAGTTCGACGAAGGTAATTGCAAAGCAGTTCAGCGGAGTTTATCTAAACTTTATTCCTGCCCTGGTAAGTGGAGCAGATAAATAAGAGTAGGTAAAGACCAGGCTGTATTAATTTAGTCTGCTAGACCCTTCGTTCATATTAGGCTTACCATTGACCTGAGCGCTGCTAGAGAACCACATGTCGCAAACGATCGCCTATTTAATTAATCAATACCCTAAGGTGAGCCACAGCTTTATTCGACGAGAGATTGCTGCCCTTGAAGCGCATGGTCTGCAAATCAGACGCTTTGCCATTCGTGCTTGCCACGCTGAATTGGTTGATCCAGCCGATCAAGATGAGGTGAGCCGGACTCAAACCGTATTAGGCAACGGAGCCTTGGGGCTGCTGGTTGGGCTGTTTCGGGTTGTAAGCAAGCAACCCGTTCGTTTTCTGCAAACTTTAAGACTGGCTCTAAAACTGAGCCAGGGTGCCGAACGGAGTGTACTGCACCACTTAGCCTACTTTGCTGAGGCTTGTGTTTTATTAGACTGGTTCGCGCAAGCTGAAGTTGCTCATGTGCATGCTCATTTTGGTACGAACTCAACAACAGTAGCTTTACTGTGCAATGCACTAGGTGGTCCGCCTTATAGTTTCACGGTTCACGGTCCAGAAGAATTTGACAAAGTTAAGGCAATTTCGCTGCCCGAAAAGGTCGCTCGCGCCGCATTTGTTATTGCTGTCAGTAACTTTGGTAGAAGTCAACTCTACCGCTGGTGCCCACTACTGGATTGGTCGAAAATTCATATTGTTCACTGCGGCGTAGACTCAGAGTTTCTGACTTCTGCGTTAGTTCCTGTGCCTATAGAGCCACATCTGGTTTGTGTCGGTCGTCTTTGCCCTGAGAAAGGTCAACTGCTACTACTGGATGCTGCTAGTCGTCTAGTGGAGCAAGACTTACCTTTCAAGCTAACGTTTGTGGGAGATGGACCACTGAGAAACGAATTGGAAGCTTTGATTAATCGACTGAAGTTGCAGAACCATGTCGAAATTACAGGCTGGGCGGGCGGCGATCGAGTGCGTCAAACGATTTTGGCTGCTCGATGCTTGGTGCTTCCTAGCTTTGCAGAAGGTTTGCCAGTTGTCATCATGGAAGCATTGGCGCTAGGTCGTCCCGTGATTAGTACCTACGTGGCTGGCATTCCAGAACTAGTTGAATCTGAAGTCTGTGGTTGGTTAGTGCCTCCTGGTTCAGTGGAAGACTTGGTCGTTGCGATGCGGAAAGCTCTTCAAGCACCTGTCGAGAAGCTAGAGCAAATGGGGCATATTGGTGCTGAGCGGGTTGCAAGTAACCATAACTCAAGCATTGAGTCTAGCAAGCTAGCCGCTTTGTTTCAGTTATACGTCGAGCAATTGCCGATGCCCCAGACTGTGAATGCTCCGTCTAAGCACTTCAGGCTTGAGCAACCAATTTAAGGAACTGCAATTTAATGTCCTTTGAGCGATAGGTATTCATGTCATCCACCAGCACACCATCTGTCAAGAAATTAGCGATTCGAGGAGCGGTTTGGACGATTCTCGGCTATGGCAGCAGTCAAGTTTTACGGTTCGGTAGTAATTTGATACTGACGCGACTACTCTTTCCTGAGTTGTTTGGGCTCATGGCTATTGTCAATGTTTTTCTCACAGGGCTGCATCTTTTTTCTGATTTAGGTCTTAACGCCAGCATTATCCAAAGCAAGCGAGGGGATGATCCTGTTTTTCTTAACACCGCCTGGACTTTGTCGATTCTGAGGGGTGTAGTTTTATGGCTGTGTTGCCTTGGCATTGCCTACCCTGCCGCTCAGTTCTATCAGGAACCAAAGCTATTGTGGCTAATTCCTTTGGTTGGGCTTAGCACTCTAATTGGGGGGTTCTGCTCAACATCTCTTTCTACACTTAATCGTCATCTAGCACTAAGACAAATTGCTTTATTTGAACTAGGTGGACAAGTTGTTGGGCTTGTTGTGACGCTGGTTTGGGCGTGGCTTGATCCGTCTATTCTATCGTTGGTTGCTGGTGGGATAGTTTCGGCAGTCTTTCAATTAATTGTAAGCCATCGGCTCAATGAAAATTTTCGTAACAGATTGACTTGGGATATAAGCTCGATTAAGGAGCTGATTTCGTTTGGTAAATGGATTTTTCTTTCCACCGCTATCTACTTCCTCTCTTCTTCAACTGATCGCTTGATTTTGGGAAAGCTTTTTACATTCCAATTGTTGGGAGTTTACGGTATTGCGCTTACGCTGTCGGATGTTCCTCGCCAGATTGTGTTTGCCGTGGCTACTAAAGTTATTTACCCTGCCTACTCAAAATTTGTAGAACTTCCTCGATCGGAGTTTCGTGCCAAGATTATTCATCACCGCCAGCCAATGTTATTAGTATCGGCTGCTGTGACGGCATTAACAGTGGGGCTAGGGGATTTAATTATTAGTTTTCTATATGACGATCGCTATACGGCTGCAACCTGGATGTTTCCGCTGTTGGCTATAGGGATGTGGCCCTTAGTGCTAATCCAAACGATTGATCAAGGTTTGTGGGCTTTAGGAAAGCCCAACTACTGGACTACTGGTTCATTTTTAAGCTTTCTATGCTACGCCATAGGCATTCCCCTCGGTTATTACTCACCACTACACGAGGTAGGAGCTGTTTTAGCCGTAGCACTGAGCAATATACCGATTTGGTTTGTCGTTATGTACGGACTCTGGCGTGAAAAATTATTAGCAATTCAGCAAGACTTAATCATGACAGCTTTATTTTTGGCGATGTTAGGCTTAGTGATTGCAGTTCGTTTTAGCACGGGTTTTGGATCACCGTTCAATGGGTTTTCTGTTTCTCACTAACTGTCTGGCGTATTAATTGTCTGGCTGTTGTTATTCAAACATTTTGATCTTGAACCCCTGGGTGTTACATGCAAGAAAACGTATTGAGCCATAAAGGAGATACATCTACAACTTTAGGTGAGACCAAAAGCGATCAGCTTTCTGTTGCCTATTTCACACCTGGTTGGCCGCCTCAAATGTTTCCAAACGGGATTGTAACGTATGTCTCAACGATGGTTGATGGAATGCGTGATCTAGGACATCGATCGTATGTTCTAACACCTTATTTGGATCGTTCACAGGATCTGGGTCTTGGTAGCCAGGATGTGCTTCAGCTATCGTCCCGTCGCTCGAATGAAGTGGTTGGTCGTTTGTTTGATACGCTGCATCAGCGAATTCTGCCAGAATCGGCTTTTAGAGCTTCCTTTGTTCGTGGGTTACGCCGAGGTATTCATACCTTAGCGGTTCGGTCTAGATTAGACTTACTCGAAATGGAGGAGAGTTTCGGTTTTGTAGGTGCCTTGCGCGATCGCCTTTCCATCCCCGTTGTTGTACGTCTTCATGGTCCTTGGTTTTTGAACGGGAAGGTTATGGGATTTCCACAGGATGAAGTCTTTGTACAGCGGGTTCGAGATGAAGGGAAAGCTATTGCTGAAGCCTTTGCGATTACAGCGCCCTCACGCGACGTTTTGGAGCAGACCCGTCACTACTACAATCTTCCTTTAGAGAAGGCAGTCGTGATTCCTTGTCCGATTGCTTGCACCCCGAAAGAGCAGCGTTGGCGATCGCAGGATTGTGATCCGAATATGATTGTCTTTATTGGTCGCTTTGACCGCCATAAAGGAGGCGATCTTGTCATTGATGCTTTTGCCCAGGTACTGCAAGAATTTCCAAACACTCGACTAATTTTTGCAGGACCCGATCGAGGGTGCATTGATGATCAGGGTCGTACCTGGAAATTTGAAGAGTATGTGCAGGATCGACTTCCCGGTGCCTTGGAGTTAGGGCAAATCGAATGGTTAGGGCAGCAGCCTCCCTCCGCGTTACGTGAACTGCGCCGTAAAGCTCAACTCACAATTGTTGCATCGCGTTATGACAACTTCCCCTACACTGCACTTGAAGCGTTGAGCTTGGGTTCTCCAATTGTAGGGGCTAGTGCTGGCGGTATTCCAGAAATTGTCGCAGATGAGGTTTCTGGACTGCTGTTCCGAGCAGGTGACGCGGAGGCACTTGCTATCCAAATTAACCGTCTTTTGAGAAACCCAAATTTGGCTGCTCAACTTGGTCGTCAAGCTGGCGAAGCGTGTGCAATGCACTTTGCTCCAGAAGTGGTTGCCAAGCAGTCTGTTGACTTTTATCAAAGAACGTTGGAACACTGGTCTCGAAGCAAAGAGAGCTTGTTAAAATCGCAAGCATGCTCCTAATAGTATAAAGCTTTGATGAGATAAGTTTGAGCGCACTGCCCCGTCCACAAAATTGACTTGTCAGGGTGTCTTTTTTTGTAAAATGGAAGCTTTGTTATCTTGTTGAAGCTGGTAAACGACTTCTAACGAATCTTTCCGAAGAAAACGAGCGTAATCTACTATATCTTCATAAAGAGCTTACTAAAGTAAAGCTTTAACTAGCCTACTGGTAAAGGCTTAATCTCTCAGTTAGAAATTATGGGGATGGTTGTGGCTTACGAAATCTACTGTTATTTTTACTCGCAATTAAGCTTTCTTATTTAAGCTAAGAGATTAAAGCTAAGGAGATTAAAATGCAGATTTCTTTACATACGGTAGTTCCAGCAATCCATGTAGAACCCGCCATGATGTTTGCTTATCCTACATGCGCTTCTGATGTTTATACGCCCAAGGTTGAACAGATTTTCTTGCCAGAGCAAGAGGATGTGCCAAAACTCTTGGTTGAGATAAAAGTGACTAAAAAATATACCTGGGAAGTACAGGTTGCCAACTGGAAGTGGAAGCTGTTTGAGCAGGTGGTTAAGTTAGGTCAGCATAAGCGATCGCTGGATTACGAAGGTCATTTTATTTTTGATGCTCGCGGTGAAACTGACAAAAATATCGCTCATTTACTTGAAAATATCTGCACTCCTGTTTTGCTAGCAAAAAAGCTTCTCTCAGAAAAATTAAAGCGTCCCGTTGAAATTAATGTTGTTTTGAAGGAAAATGCTTCTAACCTTTCAAAAGACCTTTTCAGTACATTAAACATTCCAATTCTTTGTACTAATTTTGAAGTTTATGGAGATGTTGTCGAAGTTATTCATGATTATAGCTATCGGCTGTATGGCACTGGAGCAGAACTATTCAACTTCGAATTTAAGAACTATAACTCATCCACCGCAGAGCGTGTTTTTATTGCCCGTCGTGGTAATCGTCATCTCATCAATCATCATGAAGTCTCCAAATTTCTTGAAGAAAAAGGTTTTGTAACTTGTTACTTCGAGATCTCACAGCAAGTGAAAAATGGTCGATCGCACGCAACGCAAAAGCAGTTGTTGCGGTTCATGGTGCTGGAACTGGCAACTTTATCTTCAATCGTTTGGGGTTAGCACCTCAAGCAGTAAAAGGAAGTGGGTTGCGCCTTATTGAGCTGTTTTCTCCAAGCTTTACAATTCATACCTACCGACATATGAGCACCACATTAAATGGAAGGTGGTGTGGTGTGCGTGGTCAGATTACACCTGAGGTGCTGCGTTATTTAGATTTTGATAAGAGCACTCGCGATACGCTGAAGTCACCTATTCGAGATCCATTCAAAGTTGATCTGTCTACCTTACAAATGGCGCTTGACTACTTGGAAGTAGATGGAGAAATATCGGTTAAGAAACGGTTAGTGCATGAGGCTAACCACAATATGTGAGCGCGCAATCTAACATTCGCAACGTCTCTCTAAACTACCTCAGCCGATTATGGAATCGCGATCGGCACCAGTGCATTCTCTGGCAGATAGCTTCGGTAACGACCACTTTCAGACAAAACCAGCATCAGTTGGAGTGACCAATCAGGCTGAATTTGCAGGTCTGCCCAGGGTACTGCCAATTCTAAGCAGGTGTCTAAGCCAATCTGGGCGCGGGTCATGCGCGACTGCCAACGTAAGCCTTCGCCAGCTTCCTGAAACCAGAGCGTTTGAGTCAGTAGGTTAATGCCCAGATGGTGGTGAAACAGGTAGTTTAAGGGTGCTTGGTGGGGTAGATCTACCAGCGGCACTGGGCTGTTGTGCATGGTCTGGTTGGGGTAGAACCAGAGTAAATTCAATTCTGGCGGAAAATCGCTTCCGGGTTGTGCCCCTGCCTGAAAGTCCAGACGCAGATAAAAGTTCAGGTGATCGACTCCAAACCAGAGGCGCTGAATGGCGCTGCTGCGGTGCATGGTTCCCCGTGCGCCACCGATTTCAATGCGACCCGCCTTATCCCAATCTTGTTCGTCACCGCGTCCATCAATAAAAGGATGAATGAAGCTTTGAGGCGCACGATCGCCGCCTTCTAAATGCGCTTCCACAGGACGACGCACATTCGCTGGAATCGGCTCATTTAAAGCTTGGTAGATGGCTGCCAGATGCTCTCGAAAAAGCTGATCGAAAATGGCATCCTGATTGGATGAGTGCCCCTCGCCAAACCACCAGAACCAGTCGGAGCCTTCTGCGGCGTAGAGTGCCTCCCAAACTTCCGGGTTTGCTTCTTCAGTCGCTTCAGGATGGTTTGCTAGTGTTTGTCGCGCTTCTGTCAGCAGATCCCAGGCGCGGTTTTTGGCTGGGTCGCCAATCCAGGTGGTGAAGTTACCGTCAACCCAAGAGCCGCTGTGCAATTGCTGAGCGGGAATGGTTTCAGTCGCTGGGAACTGGTCGAGGAATTCAGACACCGTGACGAGCTGAATGTCTGACGTGTGGCTAAGGGTTTCGTAGAGCGATCGCAAAAAGGGAATGCCGTCTTGCGGGTAATATTCCCAACAGTTTTCGCCATCCAGAGCGATCGTGACCAGATGGGGTGCTTCTAAGGCAGTACTGCCACTTGACTGCTGCGACTTGAGCGATCGCGCGATCGCTTCCAGGTGCCCTACGAGATCGCTAGCGGCTTGCTTGGGTTCCATCGTGCTGTAGGTGAAGCCGATCAAGTCGGACAGTCGATGATCCCGGAAGACGATTGCCAAATCGCCATATTGTGTCTCTAGGTGGTAGGGGCGATACAGCAGATGTGGCTCGGATACGTTGCCCGAAGCATCTCGATGAAAGAAGTGTTTGATACTCCAGCCGAGTACGGCTTCGTCGGAACAGATCCACTGGAAGCCTTCTTTGGTGATCGCAGGCAGCACTGCGGGACTCACCGCTTGTTCTGAAGGCCACAAACCACGAGGCGATCGACCAAACCTTTCCTCATACATCGTCCAGGCTTTTTGCAAGTGTCGGGGAATGTCTTCTGCCCACTGAAAGCGCTGGTTGGGTAGCGTCATGTTGGGCACTGCCACTCGTCCTGCGTCGGTATCTGCCAGCAGCGGCAAGATCGGGTGCGTGTAGGGTGATGTCATGACTTCTAGCTGTCCGGCATCCTGCATGTTGCGATGCTGCGGCACAATGCGGCTGAGGATTTCGCGCTGTTTGGAGTAAATGCGCTGACGATCAGCTAACGTAAACCCTTTTCCCTGCTCTAGCCATTGGGCAATCTCTGGATCATCCCAAAAAAGCGGGTCAATCCAGGCGAGGTTATGCCATGCCAGTAAATCGCTGAAATCCTGTAAGCTCCAATTTTCTAAGCACCAATCGCGACCTTTATCCTGCCGCTGGTAATAAAGTTCGGCGTAACGAGGATGAGGATCGATCAGGGTGTGGTGGTTGCCGTCAAAAAAATGCTCGACGACAAACTCTTTTTGCTCTGGCTTGAGTTGCTCTGTGGGCAGAAGCGCTGCCGTTAAGTATGGATCGAACGCTGTGCCAGCAACGTAATCTTCAATTTGTAAAAGCAATGACGGTACTAAATTAACCGTCTGATGCAGCTTTGGATAGTCCTTCAGCAGCAGCACCAGATCGAGGTAGTCTTTTGTGCCGTGCAGACGCACCCAGGGTAGACGGTATTGCCCAGCCAAGAGGGTCTGACGATCGACCCGACTTTTGTAAAGCGGCTGGTGCTGGTGCCAAATAAATGCAACGTAAAGGGGATGGGGCATAGGAATGAAGGTAAAAGTAAAAAGTAGAAAGGCAAAAGGAAGCAATACTTTTACCTTTTGCCTTTTGCCTTTTGCCTTTAGATGACTTGCTCGACTTCGGCAATTTCGGGGATGAATTCACGTAGGCGGCGCTCAATGCCCATTCTTAAGGTCATAGCGGAACTGGGGCAGGAACCGCAGGCACCTTGAAGGCGAAGTTTGACGATCGGTCCGTCGATTTCGACCAGTTCAACGTTGCCACCATCAGCCATGAGATAGGGGCGCAGCTCGTCTAAGACGGTTTCGACGTTGGTTTGAGTGAGTTCTAATGTTTCAGTCATGGTTCACCTGTGTGTGACATGGTTTATTTCGATCGTAGCGGAGAAGGGAAAGCAGGGGAAGCAAGGGGGACAGGGGAAGCAGGGGGGCAAGGGGAGACACATATCGAAACTTGCTTCAAAGTGTCAGAAGAAGCAAAACTCCTTCTCCCAGCGCTTCCTCTGCCTCCTCTGCCTCAGACTGCCACGGGTGTTAGCAACCTAATGTTAGAGAAGCCGTACTCGGTGACAACAGTTTCTCCTGACTGGTCTTCTTTAATGACGCGGCGGGTGAGGATGTAGTAGCCGCCGATCTTTTCGTAGATATCTTCAGACTGGCTGGAGCCTTTGAGTTCGTTGGTTTTGGCATCGTGATAGACAGAATCGTAGCGTTCTGCCAGATAACCTTCGCCTGTGTCGATCGTGCTGAAGGTGTTGATGGTGACGACTACGCCGTGAATGTGGCGATGTACCAGAGAAACAACGTTGTCGCGCACTTTGTAGCCGTCACCCATTGCTCTACCGCTGACGGCGATCGCAACCGCTCCGGTTTCATCGGTTTCGCCTAGCTCAAACAGGTTCTTGCCGTGGGTTTCTTCAAACGGCTTGCGAACCCGATGCACCGCGATTTCCCAGACTTGCCCTTTAATCAGTTCGTTGGCTTTGTCATCAGAGATATCGGTAATGTCGTAGCGAAGGTCGTGGTTGATGCGTGCTTTGCCTGTGTAAAGCCGATCGCCTTGCTTGACGGTAATATCGGTGCTGTAACCGGGAAAGTTAGCGTCCCAGGTGTAGCGGTTTTCGTAGGCAGCCCGGAATAGCTCACGAGCGGACACTGGCTCTCTCATGCAATTCTCCTTGAGTCGTCATCCAATCTCTAGTGTAGGAGTTTTGGGGGAAGATGTCGTTTTTGGGATTCAATTAAGTGGGGAGTGGGGAGTAGGGAGTGGGGTGAGAGGATAGGGATGAAGGATGAGGGATGAAGGATGAAAGCAAGGCTAAAGGATGAAGGATAAAAGGTTTGAGCAGTGACCCGTGAAACAGTGACCCGTGCCAGAGCGATTAACCTGCATCACTGAAAACTGGAGACTGGAGACCGCTTCCTCCTCTCTATCTAACAACCAATAACCAACAACCAACAACTCTCCCCACGCCCATGCCCTTCATTTACCAGCGCGCGGTTCGATTCAGCGATACGGATGCAGCGGGAGTTGTGTATTTTGCAAATGTCTTGAGTTTGTGCCATGAGGCGTATGAGGCATCACTGGCGGCAACAGGCATTGATTTGAAGGCGTTTTTTGGTAGAAGCGAAGTGGCGGTGCCGATCGCCCATGCCAGTGTGGATTTTTTTCGCCCGCTGTTTTGTGGCGATCGATTGGAGGTTCACCTGACTCCAAAGTTGCTGCAAGACGGTGAGTTTGAGGTTGCTTACGCGGTGTTTTTGGAGGGCAAGCTGGAGCGATCGGTGAGTAACGCGACGACGCGCCATGTTTGCATTGATGCAGCAACTCGCCAGCGACGATCATTGCCCAGAGAGGTTAGTCAATGGTTGCTACAGACAGCCAAGCTTTAGCGATCGCCTCTACGTGCAGTAGATTCACCTTACCCTGAGCGTTGCGGGGAACCTGTGCTACTGCAATCCAGTGTTTGGGACGTTTGAATTTGGTTAGCTTCGTCTCTAACGCGGTCTGGATGGTTGCGATCGAGGGATGGGTAAGGAGGGGAACATAAACGGCTGCGATCGCTTGTCCCCAGTGGCGATCGTCGATCCCAAGCACACATATGTCCTGGACTAGGTTTGTTGATCGGATGGCGGCTTCGACTTCTGCGGGGAAGACATTCTCGCCGCCGGTGATGATTTTGTCGCTATGTCGTCCGATGATGTGGAGATAGCCGTCAGCATCAAAATAACCAAGGTCGTCGGGTTGAAATCCTTTTTCTCTTCGCTCTAAGCTTTGGTGTGCGAGCATCTCGGCTTCGTTTGAAGATTGTGTCCGGGGGACTTCCCCCCGGTCCCCCGCCTTTTGGGGTCCTAACTCCCCCAAACCCCCCGAACATGAGATCTGGCATGAGGGTAAAGCATCTGTTAAGGGGAAGGTAGCTCTTGTAGCGTCTGGAAACCTTGGGTAATAGCCCCATGCGAGTGATGTTGCTTGAATGGTGACGGTGCCGATTTGGTGCGGGGGGAGAATGTCGCCGGATGGGTTGCGGATGGTGATTTGGGCGTGGGGTAAGACGTGTCCAGCGTTGGTGTGCCCGTTGAGAAAGTCGTCTGGTTTGAGGGTTGCAATTTGGGAAGCGGTTTCGGTCATGCCGTAGGTGGGCGCAAGACGGATGCGGTGACTTCTGGCGCGATCGAGCAGATCTGACCAGGCGGGTGCGCCACCGAGGAGAATGGTGTGGAAACGGGAGAGCCAGGGGAGTCGGGAGTCGGGAGTCGGGAGTCGGGAGTCGGGAGTTGAGGAGGAGTTTTGAGTAGCACTCCGTGCCGCTGCGCTAGAGAGTTTCGAGTTTTGAATGGCTCCCCCTGCTTCCCTCGCCTCCCCTGCTCCCTCTACCTCCTGCCTCCTGCCTCCTGCCTCCTGCCTCCTGCCTTCATCCATCAACCGCTGAAGCTGAGTTGGCACCAGGGATAGAAAAAAGTCTTCAGGGTTTATAGCGCTCCGATCGCCCCTTTCAACCGCTTTGAACGGCAAGACAACTAACCTGCCGCCTGTGGTGAACGATCGCAAAAATTGCATCAAGCCGCTGACATGATAAAGCGGCAACACACAAAAGGAATTAACCTGCTCAACTTCAAAATACTGGCAAAACCCATCAACGGATGCCATGAGAGTTTCCCAGGTGTGGATGGCAAAGCGGATGTTGCCTGAGGTGCCGCCTGTGGGGATGAGGATGTGAGGAGTGAGGGGTGAGGGGTGAGGGGTGGGGAGTATGAAGTGAGGAACAGGGGCAGAGTGTTGAGTGTTGAGTTTCGAGTGTTGAATTGCTTCCCCTGCTTCCCCTGCGCTCTCTGCTTCTCCTACCTTCTGCCCTCTGCCCTCTGCCTTCTGCCTCTCAGTTCTCGCTGCCTCACCCCAAATAACATCAGGCTGCACTAACTCAAACACCTGTTGCCATTCTGCTGGTGCCCAATCGGGGTTGGCGAGAACAAGGCGGCAGTTAGCGGCACAGGCAGCGATGAAATGGGCGAGAAAGGTAAGGGGATTGCGTTCTGCTAGCAGAATAGTGAGCGGTGTTTTGGGATCAGGACGCGATCGCAACTCTCCCAACACTTCCTCTGCCAACGCAAAAAACGCCTGACTATCGTAACCAATGAGCCAATCATCGCCCGATCGCTGCTTCAGGTAGGTCAAAGGGTCTGCCATAGCTGCTCAACGTCATCTATATCAGCGTCATCAAGCCAGTGAGTCGTGCCGTAGCCCATTGCCCGATCGAGATTCCCCAGTTCCTCTGCTAATTGCAGTCCAGCCTGTCGTCCGATCGCGGTTTCAAAGGCAGACGAGAAGACAGCATCGATCAAATGTTCCTGGCAAAACTGACGCAGGTGTTTGGGAGAGCCGACGATCGCAGGTTTAATGACAAAAATGCCTCGCCAACCGTTTGCATAGCAGGTTTGTAGCTGTTGGAGTGTGGCGATGGATTCATCCAGGGCGATCGGCGTTTGGTAGCGACGGCTTAAGTCCTGCATGGTCTGAAACTGCGCTGTATCTAGCGGTTGCTCGATATATTCGATCGCAGCAGAGTGGTTTGGGTTGTCGATCAGCGCGTCGCAAACCTGGAGCCATTGAATCGCCTCATTAAGGCTAAGTCCACCGTTAGCATCCAGGCGTAACTTTGCGGTTGGAGGCAACGTTTGAGTGAGTTCGTGAAGTAGCTCAACCTCGGTGACGATCGCCTGCACCCCAATTTTCCACTTAAAGGTGCGAAAGCCCTTTTGCCAGAGTGGCTTCCAAGCGTGGAGGGCGGCGGTGCCTGCGGGGAGAAGCACGCTGTGGGGGAGAGGAGGGAGAGGGGAGAGGAGGGAGGGGCGAGGGGAGACAGCGCGAGGGTTAATTGTTGAAACCTGAGACTGAAGTATCGAGTTCTGAGCTGTAACGATCGAGCTTGGAACTGCGACGATCGCGTGCGGAGGTCGAAGCTTTGAGTTCTGAGGTTGAAGCTCCGAGTTCTGAACTGCAATGTCCGAGTTCTGAAGTGGAGTTATCGAGCTTTGAGGTAAAAACTTCGAGTTCTGAGCTAGAGTTTTCGAGTGCGGAACTGCAACGATCGAGGTCTGAGCTTGAATAATCAAGTTCTGAGGTCGGAGTGTCAGGTTCTGAACTGCAATATTTGAGTTCTGAACTGCAATATTTGAGTTCTGAACTGCAATATTTGAGTTCTGAGCTTGACTATTCAAGTTCTGAGGTCGGAGTGTTAGACCCTCATCGACAAAAGCCGCTTCCCCCTCCGCGCCGCTGCGTCTCTGCGGTGCTGCATTGTCGAGCGTCTGCTCTTTCATTCTCTCCCACGCCGACTCAAAGGCAAACTGACAGCAGGGCAGGGCATTCGGAATCGAAAAAATTAGCTCTTCAGAAAGCGCTGACGGCAATTGATGGCAAAACGACCATGCTTGCTCAAGGGTTTCGGAGCCAAACCACGGAATCGGCGCAATTTCGCCCCAACCAACGTTTCCAGCTTCATTCACTAACCGTAAAATGATGCCTTCTCGTAACGTCCAGAGTCCGTGACTGGTCTCTAACGCTTGCTTGAAGCGCCGTCGGTATGGTTGAAATTGCCATTGATAGCGCATTTACGTCGGCAAAACGGTTCCGAACCCAAGCAGTTGTGGCAACACGAAGCCCAGCCCTAGAAAGATGCCGCTCCAGAAGTGCAGAGCAACCGCAATAAACTTACAATTGCTGACGTTTTCGGGCTTGTTGTAGTTTGTACCAACGTGTTTGCAGAGTTTGACCGCGATCGGCAGACTGGCAAAGACCAGCAGCGTTGTCACGGGGAAAATGCCCCACCAAACGCAGAACGCCGTGAGCGCAAAAATACTGCCACAGAGCCAGGGAAGCAACTGCGCGGCGCGTTTTGTGCCCAACCGGACGATCGGCGATCGCTTACCTACAGCGGCATCATCGGCTTCTTGATGAAAGTGAGAGCAAAACAGAATTAGGCTGGTAGAAACGCCCACGATCGCAGAAGCGGCAAAGTTTGTGCTGGAAAACGCTTTGGTTTGGCTGTAGTAAGCCGCCGCAAAGGCAAGGGGACCAAAGGCAAAGAAGCACAGAATCTCACCCCAGCCCTGATAACTGAGCCGAAAGGGTGGTCCCTGGTAGATATAGCCCAGGATGCAACAAGCGAGAATAATACCAACCACGGTGAGATCATGCTGAATTGCGGCGATCGCGCCAGTACCAAACAGCCCAGTGGCAAGGCACAAATTTCCCAACCAAAAAATCAACGACTTATTCTGGGTCAGGTTTACCAATGAGTGGGCTTTGTTGACATCTACACCAGTCTCCGAATCAAACACATCATTCGCCAGGTTTTCCCAGGCAAGGATGAGAATGGCAGCGACAGTAAAGGTGGCAAAAATCCCAGCCTGTAAGGTTCTGGTTTCAGCAACGGCGATCGCGGTGCCTATGACAATTGGCATAATCGCCACGCTATACATGGGTGGTTTGATCGCTGCCAGCCACAACTTTTTACGAATCGGGGGCGCAGCCTTTAGAGCATTTGCTGAAGAAGTAACCGTTTTTAGGGTCATTTTTTTGCAAACATCAAAACTTGAATGCGGTTCTCAGAAGCTCACTCATTCTACGATCGAGTGGTTCAGTCAACGTCATGAGACCGTTCAGGCTTTAAATTTCGCAATGTTTTGAGTGAGGAGTGAGGAGTGAGGGGTGAGGGGTAAGGTGGCAGAATCAGTTGGAGAGAGGAGCAAGGAGTGAGGGGTGAGGTGACAGAATCAATTAAGTTGGGAGGGAAGGTAGGGAAAGCAAGGGAGCGGAGGAGGCTTGGGGAAGCAAAGGGAGCAGAGGCTCTTGCTACACCCTATACCCCGCACCCTACACCCCACACCCCATTCCCTACTCCCCACTCCTCACCCCTCACTTCCCCCCTACTCCCTCTTGCCTCCCCATGACCGTTACCCCTCGCTGCACGGATCTATTTCAAACGCGTAGAGAACTACACCATTTTCTTCGTCGCTATCAGCAGCTTTCAAAAGACAAAAACCAGCCGCAAATTGTTAGTCTTTCGATCGAAATCAGTGCGGTTGATCCACTTGTCGTCTTGCAAGCACTGACAAAGGCAAAGCCACTGCATTTCTACATGGAAAAACGAGCCTTTGGACAAGAAATTTACCCGCATAAGGGGTTGGCGATCGCGGCGATCGGTGCGGCTGCGAAGCTTGTGGTTAGTGGGACAGACCGCTTTACAGAAGCTCAGCAATTTATCCACTCAACCCTGGCTCATACTGCTATTTATGGAAGCACTCACTTGCCGTTAACAGGTCCTCATTTCTTCTGTAGCTTCACGTTTTTTGATCAAAGTTCTGACAGCAAAGCAGCCTTTCCAGCCGCAACGATCGTTCTACCCGAATGGCAAGTGTCTAAAAATGAACAGCACTGTTTTGTGGTCGCAAATATTGTGCTTCATGCGGCAACTAAGTTAGAAGAAACGGTCGATCGACTCTGGCAAACATGGCAAATAATCCGATCAATTCAGTATGAATTTGTCACAGCGGCGATCGAGCATCGAGATCTGCTCACAAGGCGGGATATTACCGATACGCGACACTTTAAACAAGCAGTACGGGCAGCCCTGACGGCTATTCATCAGGCGACGTTTCACAAAGTGGTGCTGGCTCATGCCGTTGATGTGGCTTCACCCTTACCGTTTGACGCGATCGCCTCACTGCACCAACTACGCACGCTTCATCCTGGCTGCTACCTATTTCTAACCAACAACGAGCAGGGGCAGCAGTTTCTGGGTGCCAGCCCAGAACGGTTGGTCAGCGTGCGCAATGGTCAACTTGAAACGGGTGCATTAGCGGGTTCGGCACCACGCGGTAAGACACCTCATGACGATGCTGTCTTCGCCCAGCGCCTGCTAGCAAGCGTCAAGGAGCGGCACGAACATCGGGTTGTGAGCCAGTTTATTGGTCAACAGCTTGCCCAATTGGGCTTGAGTTCCCAGTTGTCGCCCGTGCGTCTGTTGCGCCTGTCCAACATTCAACATTTGCAAACCCCTATTCATGCTACGGTGCCTGCCGAACTTCCTCTGCTCGATATTGTGGCGGCACTTCATCCTACCCCTGCCGTTGCTGGAATGCCTCGTTCCCTTGCCTGCGACTACATTCGCCGCTATGAACCCTTTGAACGATCACTCTACGCCGCCCCGATCGGCTGGGTCGATCATCACGGCAACGGTGAGTTTGCAGTGGGCATTCGATCGGCGCTACTGCATGGCAATCAGGCTCGTCTATTCGCAGGGGCAGGCATTGTTGAGGGGTCAGACCCCGATCGTGAACTGGCAGAAGTGCAGCTTAAACTTCAGGCACTGTTGCAGGCATTGGTTTAGTGGTTAACTGAGCCATCGTTGAACCCCGATCGCCTCCATAATGAGTTCGACAGCCAGTGCAGCTAAAATCATGCCTGTAACACGCTCTAAGATTGCAGCACCGTTCTTACCGATGATCCGTAAAATTGGCTCAGCCAACAGCATCAATCCATAGGTGACGGACATAATGCAGACAACAGCACCAGCGGTTACCACCTGTGATGCAATTGAATAAACGTGGTTGTCTGTTAGCAGAACCACAGCCATGATTGCTTCTGCTCCTGCAATAGACGGCACCGCTAGCGGAAAAACCGAAATGTCGTGACCTTTTTCAGGCGTTGCTGGGCGCTCGTGCGAAAAATCAAAAACCATTTGCAAGGCAAACAAGAACAAGATCAAACCGCCTGCAACTTGCAAAGAAATCAACCGAATTTGCATTGCAGATAGAATGAGTTGTCCTACGACAATAGACCCCAAGAGAATGATTGTAGAGTAAACAACCGCCTTAAGCGCGACTTTACGACGCTGTGTTTGAGAGAGATGTGCCGATAGCGTAGCAAAAAGAACAACTGTTCCAATCGGTTCGATCGTCACCCACAAGGTCAGGAGATCGTTCAGTGCTTTATCAATCAGGCTTGGTAGCCTCTGGAAAGCCGCGCGTGAGGTAGAACTAAAGCTTAAACTGAAGAAGACGCGATCGCCCCTGCTGCCATGACTTCCTTCGCCGAACTGCCCAACCCAGCGATTAAGTTACCTGACCACACTCAACTGCCAGAGTCGGATGGAACCTTTGTGAAAAACACCTTGGAGCATCCGCAGAGCCTTTTGCTCACCGACTCGGTTACGCCTACGCTGGAGGCACTTCATCCCGACGGGCGTTACTGCATTGGACAGGATACAGGGATTTATTGGCGTATCGCAGAACCGCCTGAACCCCTGGTGCGTGGAGCCGAATCGCCCGATTGGTTTTATGTGCCAAACGTACCGTCGATGTTGGATGGCACGTTTCGGCGATCGTATGTCCTCTGGCAGGAGTTTATTGCACCCTTAATTGTGCTGGAGTTTGTGTCTGGAAACGGCTCTGAGGAGCGAGACAGAACACCCTGGACAGGCAAATTCTGGATCTACGAACAGGTAATTCGCCCTGCGTTCTACGGCATCTACGAAGTTACAAAAGCCAGCGTCGAAGTGTATCACCTGGTAGAAGGGCAATATCATTTGCTGCCTGCGAACGATCGCGGCCATTACCCCATCGCTCAAATGCGTGTAGAACTCGGCATCTGGCACGGACAATACCTGAACCTGGAACTGCCGTGGCTGCGCTGGTGGGACAATCAAGGAAATCTACTGCTGAATGGGCAGGAAAAAGCGGTGCTGGCAGATTTACGTACAGAACAAGCAGAGCGTCAGCTAGAGCAAGCAGAAACTCAATTAGAGCAAGCAGAAACTCAATTAGAGCAAGCAGAAACCCAGTTAGAGCAAGAACGCCAACGGGCAGAACGATTAGCCGCACTGCTGAGAGCGCAAGGGATCGAACCGGACGTATGATGCGTTAGGGGCTGTCATCAATGACGACTACACATGATGTGCAGTAAGGATTTCAGCCCCTAGCCTTGTGTGTTGAGACGGGCGCGATTATGCTGATACCGCAAGGTTCTGGAGCTGAATTGATGACGCGCCCTGGGCTGTTCGCCGATGCTCAAACGTTCTCATGACCCTTGATTTTACGAATACCAACCTGGTCTGGACTTCCATTTTGGCGGAGACGCTCTATCGGCTGGGGTTGACTACCGCGATCGTCTGTCCTGGCTCCCGTTCAGCGCCTCTCGCGATCGCGTTCGCCAAGCATCCCCACATCGAAGCAATCCCCGTACTGGATGAGCGATCGGCTTCCTTCTTTGCCCTGGGTCTTGCCCGTCAGAGCCACCGTCCTGTCGTACTGATCTGCACCTCTGGAACGGCAGGCGCAAACTTCTATCCTGCGGTCATTGAGGCGACAGAAAGCGGTGTGCCCCTGATCATTCTGACTGCCGATCGCCCCCCTGAACTACGGGATTGCAATGCAGGACAGGCGATCGACCAGCACAAACTCTACGGCACCTTTCCCAACTGGCAAACCGAACTGGCGATCCCATCTCTGGAGCAGCCCATGTTCACTTACCTCCGGCAAACCATCATTCACGCCTGGGAGAAAGCCCTTTATCCTGTTCCTGGAGTCGTCCATCTCAACCTTCCCTTCCGTGAACCGCTTGCGCCCATTCCGCAAGTTCACGCGCAATCGCTTGTAGAAACCTTTAACGCTGAAGCTTTTTTCGCCTCTATAGTTCCGTTTCAGAAGGCAGAAGGCAGGGGGCAGGGGACAGAGAATAGGGGACAGGGAGCAGACGTTAGCTTTTCCACACACCTTATACCCTATACCCCTCACCCTGTACCCTATTCCCCCAACGGCATTATCATCGCAGGCACAGCCCAACCCGAAGATCCAGAAGCTTACTGCCGTGCGATCGCCCATCTCTCTCAAGCCCTCGGTTATCCTGTGCTGGCAGAAGGGCTTTCACCTCTACGCAACTACGCTGACTTGAATCCCAACCTGGTTAGCACCTATGACCAAATCTTGCGAAATCCGGTACTGGCAGACAAGCTGGCACCTGAAACGGTCATTCGTGTTGGTGGTATGCCGACCAGCAAGCAGCTTCGTGTTTGGCTAGAAGCAACCCAACCGCGCCAGTGGATCATTGATCCCGATGGGCGAAATCTTGACCCATTACACGGCAACACGACGCATCTACGGCTGTCGATCGCCGCTTTCATCCAGACCCTTGCTCAAGAGGCAGCGATCGAAACTCCTTATCTCAGGTTGTGGCGGACGATCGAAACCCAGGTTAGACAGAACGTTGATCAAACCATGCGCGAGACCGAAACGCTGTTTGAAGGCAAAGCAGCCTGGTTGCTCTCTCAAGTGCTGTCTACAGGAACGTCACTGTTCATCAACAGCAGTATGCCCGTGCGCGATGTCGAATGGTTTTGGGCACCCGGAAATTCCAGAGTGCAACCCTTTTTTAATCGGGGCGCAAATGGGATCGATGGTACGCTGTCTACCACCCTGGGCATCGCGCATCGACAGCAAAGTAGTGTGATGCTCACAGGCGATCTGGCGCTACTGCACGATACGAATGGGTTTCTGCTGCGAAAGCATTTTGTGGGGCACCTGACGATCGTCCTGATCAACAACAACGGTGGTGGTATTTTCGAGATGCTACCGATCGCCCAAGACAACCCATCCTTCGAGTCGTTTTTTGCTACACCGCAGGCGATCGACTTTGCCAAACTCTGCGCTACATACGGAGTTGAGCACGAAGGTATCACAACCTGGCAACAACTAGAACAGCGGCTTAATCCATTGCCCACAACTAGCGTTCGGGTATTGGAGCTTAAGACCGATCGCAAAGCCGATGCCCAATGGCGACAGAAGTATCTGGGTACGTTTGCCGCTAATATCAGCATTTAGCCAGTAGCTTTCAGCCGTCAGCTATCAGTCAACAACTCAAAACTTCCCTCACCTCTCGCTCCTCACCCCTCACTCCTCTCCTCCCATGCAAATCGACTGGCAACCCGTCAAAACCTACGAAGACATCCTGTATCACAAAGCGGATGGGATAGCCAAAATCACCATCAACCGTCCTCACAAGCGCAATGCCTTTCGTCCCAAAACCGTGTTTGAACTCTACGATGCCTTTGCGAACGCTCGTGAAGATACGCGCATTGGAGTCGTGCTATTTACGGGCACGGGTCCTCATACCGATGGAAAGTACGCTTTCTGTGCAGGCGGCGATCAGAGCGTGCGGGGTCACGCAGGCTATGTGGGTGAGGATGGGGTGCCTCGCTTAAACGTGCTGGATTTACAGCGGTTGATGCGCTCCATGCCAAAGGTCATTATTGCGCTGGTGGCGGGCTATGCGATCGGCGGTGGGCATGTCCTCCATATCCTCTGCGATCTCACGATCGCGGCAGATAACGCCATTTTTGGGCAAACGGGTCCCAAAGTGGGTAGCTTTGATGGGGGGTTTGGTGCCAGCTATCTTTCGCGCATCGTAGGACAAAAGAAGGCGCGGGAAATCTGGTATCTCTGTCGCCAATATTCGGCAACGCAGGCGCTAGAGATGGGTTTAGTCAATTGTGTCGTGCCCGTGGAGCAGTTAGAAGCAGAGGGCATTCAGTGGGCGCAAGAGATTTTGCAGAAAAGCCCGATCGCCATTCGCTGTCTCAAAGCGGCTTTCAATGCGGATTGTGATGGGCAGGCAGGCATCCAGGAGCTAGCGGGAAATGCCACCCTGCTCTACTACATGAGTGAAGAAGGCGCAGAAGGTAAACAGGCGTTTCTAGAGAAGCGATCGCCCGATTTTCGTCAGTATCCGTGGTTGCCGTAATGCCAATCATCTAGGCTGACGTTTCAGCATCTCAAAGGGTGCAGGGTGTAGGGTGCGGGGTACGGGGCAAAGGGTAAAGGGTAAAGGGATAGAAAGCTGACCGCTGACCGCTGTAGCTTGCTTCCCGCAGGGTCGGCTGACTGCTCCATCAACTCAAAACTCAAAACTGACCCACTTAGGGCGTGTCATCAATTAGCTCCGAAACCTTGCAATATCAGCAGCGTCACGCCCGTCCCAACACACCAAGCTAGGGGCTGGAACCCTTGCTGCAAGCAATGTGTAGTATTAATTGATGACAGTCCCTAGCAACCCGCTATTCTGACTTGCCGCCTTTGACCTCACGAGCGTAGCTGCTGGTGGAGGCTAGACACTCTGCGACTAACCCAGCGCTATCGACTTCAGACTTTGACCATTGCCAGGTGCTTTTGCGGTCTGTAATTTCGGTAAACGTCCCATCGATTTGCAAGCGTTCTTTTGTGGCATCAATGTAAGCGCCGTTTTCTCGAAAGGAAAGGGTGCTGACGATGATTTGCTGTGTCCCAGGGGCTTTTGCAGGTGTATCGACCAATTTAATGCAGAAGCGCCCATTGCCACTGCTAATTTCGCGGTAAGATTTCTCAAACTGCAATGTAGTAGCGTAATACGTCCCTGGTCTGGGTAGCCGCTGGTAAAAATTATCCTTAAAGCTAAAGGTGGCAGGGGATGGAGCAGCTTTGGAAGGCGCTGGCGCTAAGGCTTCAGTCCATAGCTCTGGTGTGTTGAAATAGTGTTCCAGGGAGCGGTACGTCGCAATTCCGGCAAGTCCGATCGCCAACACAAATATGCTCGCGACACCTGCCTGGAAACTCTTTTTGAGGGGTTGGCTGGCTGCGATCGCGGGCGCGACTGGCTTGCTCGGTTGTGCTTCCACCCCTCTCGCTTTGGGCTGGGTGCTGCGACCACGAGAGGGGATGTAAGGTAGTAGCTGCATCGCGTCTGGCGCGATCGGTGCGTGGGCACTCAGCCGGGGCGTTTGAGGCGGTTTGTTGTAACGTCGGTTAACTTGAGGAAGGCGATCGGACGCGTATTGAAACAGTTGCACGATGGTTGAGTTCGTCTTGCTGCACTTTAGGCGCAACCCTTCAAGCAGCACATAGGTAAATGCGCCAAGTTGGAACGCCTCCAGTGATTGTGTTGTTTCGCCAAGTGCAGTCGAGAAAAGGCTGGTCACGCCGCTGGGATCGGTGCCAAAGCCCTGCCCAAACTTCTGCTCTTCGGTACGGCACGCATCTAAAAACAACACAATATTGTTAGTGCCGCTGTGGCTCAGGCAGTCTGCCAGGGCATCGACTGTAATAGCGGTTGTTTCTACCGCATCTAGCTCGGCATCGCTGGGTAAAAGGTAATCGGCGCTCGCATACTGCAACCCATAGCCGCTGAAGAAAAACCACAGCGTATCGCCTTGCTTCAGAAAGGGCGCAGCAAACCGCAGTTCAAGAAACCGTTTGAGGTTTGCTACCGTTGGCTGTGTGGAGATTGAAACGCCTTCAAGCACAATGGCGGGAGAGCGATCGGTTAAATAGTACACCTGATCAAAGCCAGCCTCGCGCACCAGAAAATTTCGCATTGTCTGGGCATCTCGTTCGGCGTAGGGAAGCGATTGTAAGCTCTGATACTGACTGATCCCAATCACGATCGCCCATTTCTTTGCCATCTCAGTTCAAATCCGTCGAGTGCTACACCAACAGGACATTCATTTCATGCCAAAACAAGCGCACTCATCTATGCTGCAAAGGCATCTGTGCGCGTAGCCACCCTTTCTGCTGTTTTCAAGGATTGTGGCTGCAATCCGGATACTTTGTGAGGCGCTTCGCTCACTTCAACCTGTGGTATCGACGAGCTTTAGGAGAGTTCTGGGTTTGCGATCGTTTCACAAACGGCAGCGATCGGACTCACAGGCTGCCGGATACTGCGATTGATAGGTGCGATCGCGCTTGCCAAAGAGCGTATAGCGGTTGTCGCGGATTTGAGCATAGGCACGATCGCCCGTCCATTTCACCCCTGGCAGCGCACGGTAAGCAGACACAAACACATCTCCCAATGGCAGCAAGCGCCCAATTTCTTCAGCCGCGTCACTGCCTTGCCAGCGCTGTTCTGGAGCGGTTGCCTTGATCAAAATCATGCCCTGTTCACAGTCTTGAGCGGTGATGCCGAATTGACTCAACGCCTGCACATCCTGCATGGGAATGTATTGAAAGCGATCGCCCCGATCGAGCCGTTCAAGCAATTGCACCAACGTAGAGCAGAGATTGCAGTTACCATCGTAGATTACGTAGTGAGTCATGGGGGTGAGGAGTGAGGGGTGAGGAGTGAGGAGTTGAACCAGTTGTTAGTTGTTAGTTGTTGGTTGTAAAGACTTGAAACCTTAAGACATATCAGAAATGGGCATACCAGAAAGGTTGTTCGTGCATAATCTCTTCTTGACTCCTTCTAAAAACTAAAAACTAACAACCAACAACTCCCTTCCCTGCTCCCCTTGACCTTTCTTAATCATAACGGTGTTTTCAGCTACAGTCCGGATGGCGACTGCGATCGAGAATGGGGGACTCATCATTCACACGTCGATATTTCGTCGGCATTCTCAAGCATGAAACCACGCATCATTGTTTGCGGCTTGGGTACAACTGGCTACAAAATTCTCTGTCTGCTCCGGCAACAGGGCGCGCATGTCGTGGGCATTCACAATCGTCCGCTGCCTGTTGAGAAAGAGGATGTCATTATTGGTGATCCACAGGTTGCGTCAACGTTGATTCAGGCAGGCATTCGAGACGCACAAACGCTGGTATTAACGGACAGTGATGATGGGTTGAATCTAGCTGTATTGATGCAAGCGCGGGTGCTTAATCCTCGGATTCGCATTATCAATCGGCTCTTTAATACCAGCCTGGGCGATCGCCTTGATACCACGCTGCCGGATCACATCAGCATGAGTGTGGCTTCGTTGGCTGCTCCAATCTTTGTCTTTGCGGCACTGGGCAATGCGGCGATCGGGCAGTTGCATTTATTCAAGCAAACCTGGCCCATCCATGAGGAGCATGTTGAAAATGACCACCCCTGGTTGGGACGTAAACTCAGCGATCTCTGGGAAGACCGCGATCGCATGTTGATTTACTACTTACCCGTCGATAGTAAGGTGGATCTGGTTTCAGCCATTACACGAGACTACCGCTTACAGGTGGGCGATCGGCTCATCATTGGGACAAAACCAAGTGTGCGTACCACGCGGCGTTCGCTGACGCAAAGAATCGCTAAGCTGGCACTGGGGTTTAAATATCTGCGAGAGCACAGTCGAGCCTTACTGGTTGGTGCCTTAGTGCTGCTGGTCATGATTTTGCTCAGCACCATGATCTATACCTCATCGGTGCTGCATACCAACTGGATTGATTCGCTGTACTTCTCGGTTGGCATTATTACAGGAGCGGGTGGCAACGATATCGGGTTAGAGCACGCACCAGATGACCTCAAGGTGTTTACGGTGCTCACGATGCTGGTGGGAGCCGCCATTGTTGGTATTTCCTACGCGCTCCTCAATGACTTTGTGCTGGGCACCCGGTTCGATCGCTTTTGGGATGCAGCCCGGATTCCCCACCGGGGTCATTTTATTGTGTGTGGCTTGGGTGGCGTGGGCGTGCAGATCGTCAGTCACCTGCATAGCTGTGGGCATGAAGTCGTCGTCATTGAACAAGACCCAAACTGTCGCTTCCTTAGTACAGTACGGGCGATGAAAATTCCCGTGATTCAAGGCGATGCCAGCTTACCAGCAACCCTCAAAGCCGCCAACTTTGAGCAGGCACAGGCGCTCCTGGCTGTCACCAGCAACGATACGATCAATCTGGAAATTGCGCTCAATGCCAAAAGCCTCAATCCAAAAGTTTCGGTGATCGTCCGCTATCAGGATCCGGAGTTTGCCTGGATGGCGCAGCTCGTATTTGAGTTTGATGCGGTGTTTAGTCCAGCAGAACTGGTCGCGCCTGCGTTTGCGGCAGCGGCGTTGGGTGGACGCATTTTAGGCAATGGCATGACGGCTGATAGTCTCTGGGTGGCACTGGCAACGCTCATCACGCCAGGGCACCCCTTTTGTGGCAAGCGGGTTCAAGAAGCTGCCGTCGCCGCCGATTTTGCGCCTTTGTATCTTGAAACGCGTAGTCAAACCATCCACGGTTGGGATTTGCTGGAAGTTTGCCTCAGTGCGGGTGATGTACTGTATCTCACCATGCCAGCCACCCGGTTAGAGCAGCTCTGGCGAATGCCCTCAACCATGACGCGATCGGCGTAGCGGGTGTTGATCCAGAGAGGATCGAAAATCCATACCCCTTAAAATTGCTCTACGCCTTCAAATTGCTTCGACCTCTCTGCGCTAGCACCTTCCCCACAGGTGCGCGGTGTGGGAAAGATTTTGCCGGGGTTGGCAAGTTCTTGAGGATTAAACGTTTGGCGTACCCACTGCATCGTTTCCAGGTCGGTTGCAGTAAACATCTCTGGCATGTAGCACCGCTTGTCTGCACCAATGCCGTGTTCACCCGAAATGCTGCCACCCACCTGGACGCACAGCTTGAGAATGGCACCACCCAACGCTTCTACTTGCTCCAGGGCACCGGGAACTGCATTGTCATACAGAATTAAGGGATGCAAGTTACCGTCCCCTGCGTGGAAAACATTGGCAACGTTATAGCCGTGTTTCTCACCCAATTCAGCGATTTCCTTCAGCACATATTCCAGCGTCGTACGGGGAATGACCCCATCCTGCACGTAGTAGTCAGGGCTAATTTTGCCCATTGCCGCAAACGCCGCTTTACGTCCTTTCCATAGCAACAACCGCTCGTCGGGATCGGTCGCAATCCGCACGCTGCGGGCACCATTTTGCAGGCACAGTGCTTCGATGCGCTGGCTGTTGGTTGCGGCTTCAACCTCCAATCCATCTACTTCGATCAGCAAAATCGCGGCGGCATCACGGGGATAGCAGTTGGTGCAAACCACATCCTCAACGGCATTGATGCTGAAGTTATCCATCATTTCCATACCGCCCGGAATGATGCCCGCGCTGATGATGTCTGAAACGGTTGCGCCTGCTGCCTCAACGCTGGTGAAATCTGCCAGCAACACGCGGACTGATTCGGGCGCTTTGAGAATTTTGAGGGTAATTTCGGTGGCGATGCCCAACGTGCCTTCTGATCCCACGAAAAGTCCGGTGAGGTCATATCCTGGCATTTCGGGTATTGTGCCGCCCACATCGACGATCGCCCCATCCGGCAACACCAGCTTTAAGCCCAACACATGATTGGTCGTTACCCCATACTTCAGGCAATGCACGCCACCTGAATTTTCTGCTACGTTGCCGCCGACGGAACAAATGATCTGACTCGATGGATCAGGCGCATAGTAGAATCCAGCTCCACTAACGGCTTGCGTCACCCAGTTGTTAATCACTCCCGGCTGTACCACTACCCGCTGATTTTCTAAGTCAATGTCGAGAATGCGTTTCATCAAAGCGGTGACAATCAAAACGCAATCGTCGGTTGGCAAAGCACCACCCGATAAACCTGTTCCAGATCCGCGTGCGACGAAGGGCACATCGTAATCCACACAGACCTTGACGATCGCTGCCACATCTTCTGTAGTGCGAGGCAACACGACAACAGAAGGCCGATTCCGGTAGCTGGTCAACCCATCGCATTCATACACCAGCAGTTCTTCACGTTTCTGCACCACTCCTTTTTTGCCCAGAATGGCTTCAAACTCGCGGATGATCGGTTGCCAATTGCGTTTCGTTGCTGGTGATTCTTGAGTGAGCATGGGGAGTGGGGAGTGGGGAGTGGGGGGAGCAAGGGAGGCAGGGGAGAGTTTTGAGTTCTAGTTTTGAGTTCTGAGTTCTGAGTTTTAGCCTTTAGCTTTTACTCGACTTTAGCCCTTTGCAGCTCTGACATCCATCAAAGGGTAAAGGAAATGGTGTAGAGCTTGCCAAGCACGGTCGGCTCTACGCCATTGTTTTCAATTTAATGAGATGCCCAGTTTACCAAAGGCAGTGTCAGCAGTGTTCTCTGCGTTTCGAGTCTTCTTTGTGCCAAAGCGCAGTTGGCAGAAAGCCAAGTGGGACTGGGAGGCGCACTGTTGTGTGCAGGCAAGCGGACGATGAGTCGAGTGTTGTGTGTACTGGGACGAGAGCCGGACAAGCACGACGGCCACTACTATCGCGTGTGGAGTCGAGTCGGTTGGAGCGCTTGAGCCGGGGCACAGATCTTGTTGGGGGTAAGCGTCAGTTGGCTGGTGGGCGATGGCCGGAGTGTGCTTGGCCTTGATGCAACGCTAGAGCGACGGTGGGGCAAACGCCTTTGGGGGTTGGGTCTGTATCGCGATGCCGTCCAGTCCAGCCACAAGCACAGCGTCACCCGTCGTGGGGTGCGCTGGCAAGTCAGGCCGGTCTTCGTGCCCCTGCCGTGGCGTTCAAGCGTCTGGGGCTTGCCGTTTTGGAGTCTGATGGTACCGTCAGCAGCGAGGGTGCAAGGGAGCAAGCGGGCTGACAAAAGCAGTTTGGCTGGGGCTGGGCAAAGGGTCACCCAGACCAGTCGCTGGCTCAAACGCCATGGGCTTTGTGTGGCCGATGGTGGCGATGGCAAGGTCAAGTTTGGCTGGGCTTGCCGTCGGCATGGGGTAGAAGCTTTGACTGAGCGCACTTCATTCGCCAGGATAGGAATGAGTGAGCTAAACTTGGAGAAAGCCCGCAAAATCTGTGTTTACACTGACGTGAGCGATCGCGCATAGAGTCTACACAGACAGCTTTATGGGTACGGTTTGATTGGTACGGTCAATCGGCAAGGTAACAGGTAGAAGGCGCTACGTTATGAAAGGTCCCTGGACACATGCACTGGTAAAACGACTGCCCCAGCGAGGCTCAACCGCAATGGGTGTCGCCACCGCGTTTTGGGTGGTTGCTCAAGGGCTGACCCTAAGTCTGCCAGCCAGCGCTCAAGCTGCTCGCGATCCTCTAAGCTACAGTGCATTACTGACAGAAATCGACGCAGGCAAAGTCAACCGCATTGAAATTGACCCTACCCAGCGAGTTGCCCGTGTGACGCTGGAGGGACAGAAGAAAGGAGACCCTCCCAGCGAAGTGGCGTTGTTTGATAACTACGGCGAAATCACCAAAAAAGCGTTGGCGAATAAGGTCGATATCACCGTACAGCCGACACAAGACAACAGCGCTGTCATGGGCATTCTGGCAAATCTGCTGCTCTTTTTCTTGCTGATTGGTGGCTTGCTGATGATCTTGCGTCGCTCCAGCAATGCTCCAGGTGGACCTGGACAGGCGATGAGCTTCGGCAAATCACGCGCCCGCTTTCAAATGGAAGCCAAAACCGGGGTGATGTTTGATGATGTCGCTGGTATCGAAGAAGCTAAAGAAGAACTCCAAGAAGTCGTCACCTTCCTCAAAAAGCCTGAACGCTTTACGGCTGTCGGGGCACGGATTCCCAAAGGTGTGTTGCTGATTGGTCCTCCTGGAACAGGTAAAACCTTGCTGGCAAAGGCGATCGCGGGTGAAGCAGGTGTCCCCTTCTTCAGCATCTCTGGCTCCGAGTTTGTGGAGATGTTCGTCGGCGTGGGTGCCTCACGCGTGCGGGATTTGTTCAAGAAAGCGAAAGAGAATGCGCCCTGCATCATCTTTATCGATGAGATTGATGCGGTGGGACGGCAGCGGGGTGCGGGCATTGGGGGTGGCAACGATGAGCGGGAGCAAACGCTGAACCAGTTGCTCACTGAGATGGATGGGTTTGAGGGCAACACAGGCATCATCATCATCGCGGCGACGAACCGTCCCGATGTGCTGGACTCTGCCTTGCTCCGCCCCGGTCGCTTCGATCGCCAGGTGATGGTAGATCTGCCCAGCTACAAAGGTCGCCTGGGGATTTTGGAAGTTCATGCTCGAAACAAAAAGCTGGACACCGATATTTCCCTGGAAGTGGTTGCTCGTCGCACACCTGGGTTTTCCGGTGCAGAGCTAGCAAACTTACTCAACGAGGCAGCAATTCTCACCGCGCGTCGTCGGAAAGATGCCGTCACGATGCTGGAAATTGATGATGCGATCGATCGCGTCACGATCGGTCTCACCCTTACACCTCTGCTGGATAGCAAGAAAAAGCGGCTCATTGCTTACCACGAGATTGGTCATGCGCTGTTGATGACTCTGCTGAAAAACTCCGACCCGCTGAATAAAGTGACCATCATTCCGCGATCGGGGGGCATTGGTGGCTTTGCTCAGCAAGTATTTAACGAAGAGATGATCGACAGTGGACTTCGCACGCGTGCCTGGATGCTTGATCAGATTACGATCTATCTGGGTGGGCGAGCGGCTGAGATCGAGATCTTCGGTGATGCAGAAGTGACCGCAGGTGCCAGTAGCGACATCAAAGCGGTTGCTGATCTGGCTCGCGAAATGGTGACCCGCTACGGCATGTCTGATTTAGGTCTCGTCGCGCTGGAAAGTGCAGGCAGCGAAGTGTTTTTGGGTCGTGGCTTGTCACCCCGCACCGAATACTCCGAAGAAGTCTCCACCCAGATTGACCAACAAGTGCGAGGGATTGCCCTTAAATGTTACGAAGAAGCCCGCACGATCATTCGTGAAAACCGTGTTCTCGTTGACCGTCTGGTAGAGATGCTGCTAGAAGAGGAAACGATCGAAGGCGAAGATTTTCGTCGGATCGTCACAGAGGTAACAGGGCAGCCAGTTGCAGCCGTAGCCCAAGTCTCATAAGCTCAAGTTTTATAGCGTTGTACGGACTGAATCGCCAGCTCGATCACAAATGAAAAAGCCTCAGAGCCTTGTTGCTTCTGGGGCTTTGCTGATGACGTTTAAAGCAGTCAGCCCTGAGACTCGATGTTAGGCTGATGGATGTAGAGAACACGATTCATGTTTGATGTCTTTTCCTTTGCGGCACAGCATTCACCGACAAGAGGTAGACCGATGGAAAATCGATTGACACCCCAGCAGTTAACAAAATTGGTAGGCGAAGTAGAGCGGCTCTCCCAACGACAGCAGGATGAACTCGATCGCGGACAGGTTGAAGACATCTTGCGAGAACTTAATCTATCGCCCGCCTTGCTCGACGAAGCGATGATCCAGCTACAGCGGAAGGATGCTCTGGTTGTTCAACAGCGGCGGCAACGTTGGCTCCTGGGTGGCGCGATCGCCAGCCTGGTGGTTGTCATTGCCGGGATAGCGGTTTTCATGCAGCAGCAAAAGCAATCGCTGGCGAATGTTTCGGTACAACAAGGCTGCGTGGCACGGGTTCAAGGCAGTTGCAGCGAAGCGCCCATTTCGCGTCAAACTAGCCCAGAGTTGTTCTACAACGTCACCCTGAAGGATGCACCTGTTGGCAAAAAGCTTGCCCTCACCTGTGACTGGGTGGCTCCGGGTGGGCAGGTGGTGAAGCAAAATCGCTACGAGACGCGTCAGATTAATACGCCTGTCTGGAACACTCACTGCAAGTATCCACTTGACGCAAATGCACCGCAAGGAGACTGGGAAGTGCGATTGCTGTTGGGCGATCGTCAACTGAGCAACACCAAATTTGATGTGCAGTAGGGGAAAGTTGAGTGGTCTATGGGTCAGACTATCCCATTACACGCGCTCAAGCTGCATCAAGTCGTAGGCTACTGGGGATATGGCAAGCAAGCTAATTTGGAAGAACAGCTCACGGGTATCCTGAGTAACGGTAGTGAACCAACCGCCCGACGATGCAGTCGATCGCCAGCAACAGCGCTTTTACCAGAAATGACTACCCGTTGCCTCTGGGGTGTTTCATACGTAGGCTTATCCCAGCCAGACTGTGACTGTTTTCCACCCAGTTTGCTTGCAGCCCTGTCTGCATCAGGGGTAGCTTGCCACGGGGAAAGTGCGTTTGCGGATGCCTGGGTTGTGCATGATCTTGATCGCCTGCGTCTGGGACGAGAACCCTTTGGTCATGTGCCGCTGTACTGGACTCAGATTGGACAAGTCATCTGGTTTGCGTCGCGCCTGAGTCTACTGCTGCCTCTGGTCGAAGCGCCTCAGATCAGCGTACCTGCGGTCTATGGCTATAGCTGCTTCTCGTATGTACCCACTCCGCTAACCCCAATTGATCAGATTGGGTCGATCGCCGCGGGCACAGAACAAATTTGGCTTGCCGATAATATATCCGAAACGATCACAGCCTCCAGCACCACTCGATCGTTTGAATGGCAGGAAGCACCCCATCAGATTCACGATGAGGAAATGGCGATTGTGCAACTGCGATCGTTACTCAAAGACGCTGTAGCCCGTCAAACGGCTGATTTGGGCGATGAGCCAGTTGGCGTTTTGCTGTCGGGAGGCTTAGATTCGTCGATCGTCGCGGCACTCCTGGTCGAAGCGGGTGTTAAAGTCCATGCCTACACGCTGGATTTCGGCACAGAAGGCGTTTCAGAATTTCCCTACGCCGAACAGGTTGCCGAGTGGCTCAACATACCGCTAGTGAAAGTAGATGCCGGTGCCAAACAGGTACGTCACGCTCTTCGCCCCACCGTTCAGGCATTAGATTTGCCCTTTGGCGATGGTGTAACCGTGCCGCTCTTTCTACTCATGCAGGCAGCAAGCCAGGACGTACAGGTAATTTTCAACGGAGAAGGTGGTGATCAACTGTTTGCAGGCTGGACGAATAAACCCCTGATCGCCGCTGATCTGTATCAAACGGTGCACGCAACGGAACCGTTTGAACAACAGTATCTCCGCACGTTTCATCGCCTTTGGGGCTATGAACAAGCTCTTTTTCAGTCAAAGGTTTTCACTCAACTTACAGACATCACACCGCAAACCTGGCTTCAGGATGCCCTCGATCCAACGTTTTCAACGGCACTGCTCCATCGGTTGCGGCGTGCCACGTTGATGCTCAAAGGCGCACAAAATATCCATCCTCGCGCCACCAGTTTGGGCATGGCTCATGGCTTGAAGGTACGATCGCCCTTCTGCGATCTAGCCCTTGCTGAATGGTCGTTTCAGCTTTCAGGAACGTTACATCTACAGGCCGCTTGCGAAAAATATATTCTGAAGCGTGCGGTTGCAGCCTGGTTGCCCCCCGACATTGTTTGGCGAGAAAAGCGTGGTATGGGCGTACCCTTAACCTCCTGGTGTTTGAATGGGCGATGGCGAGACCTGGGCACATGGTTGAATCCTGCCACCCTACACGCTCAAGGCATCTGGCAACCCCATGTTGCAACGCACATCGCGGCTGGCAAGTTTGGGACACTCCAGGGTCGTCGCATTGGTGAAAGCCTCTGGCTCTTGCTGATGTGGCAACTGTGGCAGCACACGGTTTTGGGCACGTCGCCTGCGTTCTCACTCAACCATCCCTTTTGGCTCCCCTCCTGGTTAGGACGCGTCTACCTTCAACAGCAACGGGAGACAACGCAATGGTAGCAACCCCACACCCTACACCCCACACCCTACACCCTCTAACCCTTCGTCTTGCAACGCAACTCCTCGACACTTACGGTTCCCCGCTCTACGTCTACGATGGCGATCGCCTGCGTCAAACCATCCAGCACATTACGGATGCGATCGCCTATCCCCACACGCGCTTCCACTTTGCCAGCGTCACCAACGGCAACATCGCCCTCCTCCAAATGTTCCGCAATGCTGGGTGGGGGCTTCATGCCAATACCCCTGGTGACATCTACCTGGGACTCCACGCGGGCTTTCACCCAGCGCAAATCATCTACAGCGGCAGCAACCTGAATCGTGCCGAAATGGAGCAGCTTTTCCGCTGGGGTGTGACGACGCTGAATCTAGATAGCCTTGCACAGTTGGAGTTGTGTTGTGAGGTTTGGCGATCGCTGTTAAAAGAAGGCAGAGGGCAGAGGGCAGGAGGCAGAAGGCAGGAGTTGCAAAGAGTCGATAAGGAAATAGGAGAACAGGGAGGCGCGGCATTCCCAGTAACAACAAATCCTCTTCCCCTCTCCCCTCTCTCCTCTCCCCTCTCCTCCCCTCGCCTTGGACTTCGCCTCAACCTCCCAGCGCTTACGGGCGAAAGTCGCATTGGCGTACATCCAGATGACTTCCCGGCAGCGGTTAATCTGGCAAACCAGGCTGGGCTAACCATCAGCGGACTGCATTTTTATCGGGGCACCGGGACGAATGCGACGACTGCATTTACAGAGGCGATCGACACCGTGCTTGCGACTGCCAGCCAACTACCCGATTGGGCTTATCTCGATTTTGGCGGTGGGTTTGGCTATCCCTATCATCATGATGGTGTCGCGTTTGATTGGCAGCAGTTTGGGGATGCGTTAAGCGATCGCCTCTCTCAAGTCGATCAACCCATTCAGCTTGTTGTGGAACCAGGACGGGCGGCGATCGCGGGCTGTGCCATTCTTCTCACTCAAGTGGTCTCGGTCAAATGGCAAGCCGACAAACAAATCGTGGGAGTGGATACCACCATTGCCAATCTTTCGGTGCCATCTGTACACGGTGGCTATCGTAAAATTGTCGCTTTGAACGGCGAACAAGCAGCCAAAGAAGCAGCCAAAGAACCGTGTTTGCACCTGACAGATGTGTGTGGCAACACGACCTATTCTCGTGATTATTTGGGCAAACGTTGTCAATTACCAGCTCTTAAAAGTGGTGATCTTCTCGCCATCCTGGATGTGGGAGCTTACGGCTACGCGATGTCGTCTCATTTTTTGCATCGTCCCCGTCCTGCTGAAGTGCTGCTAGAAAACAATAGCCATCGTCTCATTCGGCAGCGAGAAACGTATAGCACGCTGATAGAAAAGCAGGTGTTTTAATATCATTCACTGGAGGTTATATGAAATGTATTCGTTGTGACACTGACAATACACTTAAAGACCGCACGGACAATCAAGGACGTTGCAAGAATTGTCAGCATCCCTTTGTCTTTGAGCCAACAACAATGCAGAAAGTCAAAGTAACAGATCCCATGTTTGCAAAGGCGATCGCGGATCTTTCTGCTAACAATACGCTCTTTTTTACACCCAGACAATTACTTTATTTTCTCGATAAACGCCTTAAAAATAAAGGATCGATACCAACATTAGGATGTTTTTTCCTATATCTCATCGTAGCAGCGATCGCAACAGTGACGGCTGGGGGGCTTCTTCTTGAAGCAACAAAGAGTACTTTGGCGTTGTTTGCACCCGCGATCGTGATTAGCCTACTCGCAGGCTTCACCCTCTTGAGTATGAGCAGTTCTGCACAATCAACTCCTAAAGTACGCCAAAGTAGCGCCAAATCGCTCCAAGCCATTGGCGGACTCATTCTCATTGCAGGCATCATCGCTAGCATCGCTGGAAACTCGTTTCTACTCTTTGCCATTAGCGTTTTTCTAGGCGTTGGATCAATCTATCTAGGCACTCAACAACGCCGCAATTCTATGTTCAAACATCAAGCCTTCACTATTGAACCGACGCAATTTCAAGGTTGGCTTGGCCGATGGCAGCAATTCAACGGTGCACCATTCCAGTTACTATCCCCTTCACGCGAAGAAACCACACCTGCAACTGTTAATCCTGATGTAACCGCCTATAGTTTTGATCGCCTGGTTGTCTGTGACACGTCCACGATCGCACAGCTTCTCATTGCTAACAATTTTCACTTTGAAAACAACTGTGCCATTTTGAGTATTACAGGCTATCCCAGCAGTATTTTTGACACCACAATGACCATGCTACGCCGTAATCCAGAACTGAAAGTCTATGCGTTTCATGACTGTACTCCTAGAGGTATTGGCTTAATACATCAGTTACGCACCAGCACTAAATGGTTTCAAAATAGTACCGTCGAAATTTTTGATGTTGGCTTACTGCCACGCCAAATTTTTCTTAGTAAGTCCATGTTTGTGCAAAATGCACCCGATGCTGTTCAAGCCGCTCAGCAAATGCCAACAGAGGTGCGAGCGAGTTTATCAAACGAAGAACTTGCCTGGTTAGAAGCAGGCAATTGTGTTGAGCTAGAGTCGTTTACCCCTCAGCAACTCATCCATATTCTCAATCATGGTATTGCGGGAAGTCGAGAATTGGGCAGCAACGATGGCGGACTAATCTTCATCGATAGCTATCCTGGCAGTTCCTACTATGTGGTTGAAAGCTTTGGCTAAGGATCACAGATTGATTAAGGTGCAATTCTCTGCGTAGGGGCGTGGCAGGCGGTAGAAAGTCCTTGCCTTCCCCAGAAACATCTGCCGCCTGCCGCGCCCGTACAACTCAAAGGCTGAGGTTGTTGAAGTTATTTAATTCACGATCTTAAGCACTATTTGATTGAGGCGTTCTTATCACTATCAAAGGCTTTTACATCGCGATGACGGATGCTTACAGGGTTGTGTCTAGCGGAATGCACACGCTAAACGTAGTCCAACCCTCGGCACTGGATGCCTCGACGGTGCCTTGAAGCTGCGCCACTAGCTTTTTAACCAGTGCCAGCCCCAAGCCTGTGCCCCCATGCTGCCAGGGATTACTGCTGGGAATTCGGTAAAACTTATCAAACACACGTTTGAGCTGATCTGCCGAAATTTCAACCCCGGAGTTGCTGATGCTGATCTGAATGTGCGATCGCGGGGTAGTCGATGTTGGCTCGATCGCCTGGGCTGCCATGACGATGGTTTCGGACTCAGGCGTGTACTTGCAGGCATTGTGCAGCAGTTCATTCAGAATGCGTTCGAGGTAGGAGTAGTCAGTTGTCAGGGCTGGAAGAGGCTCTGCAATGCGGGTTTCAAAGTGCTGCCGTTGACTGCGAATACGATCGATAAAGGGTGTCACCAGTTGGGGTAGCCAGACCTGAAGATCGATCGTCGTGCAATGCAGTGGTTCTGTTTGCTGTTCCAGGCGGGATAGATCGAGTAGATCGTTAATGAGCATCGTTTCACGCTGACATTCATCGCGCAAAACCTGAAAATAGCGGATTGTTCGTTGAAACGAAGCCGGCTGTAAAACGAGTGAAGAAGGATCAGCCGCATCTCTGCTGCGCCCATCCTCTGTTTGGAACAGCACCACTTCGAGCATTTGAATTGCCATCCGGATGCTGGACATGGGGGTACGCAACTCATGCGAAACCGTGCTGACAAAATCGTCCTTGAGTTGGTTAAGCTGTTCGAGTTCATCCACTTGAGCCTGCACCGCTTGATAAAGACGTGATTGGCGGAGGGCGATCGCGCATTGGTTTGCAACTTGTTGCACTAACCGTACTTCTTGATCCGAAAAAACGTTGCTAGCGTGCTTGACCAGCCGCAAATCGCCCAATACTCCCTGATCATCCACAATCGGACAGGCTAGACGCACGACTCGCGTTTCTGGTGGGCGACCATCCAGGCTACAGTACTGAAAATGCAGCCCGTCCAGGAGTTGCTGGTAAACCTCTGGAAACACCGCCATGGGGATCAAATTTCCTTGTACCAGCGCTACTGCCGTCTTGTATTCATAGCGCACGTTAACTGCCTGCTGGCGAAGATCGTACACAGCGACGCTGCATGTGTTCACGCCAAGCGTAATGGCAAGTTCCTCCACCACAGCGCGCAAAATCTGATCTTCATCCAGGCTATCGCGTACTCGATCGGCAATCCGCTTTAGTGTTGCTTCAAAGCTGAAGGCTTGTTGCAGCAGAACTGTGCGTTCCTGTACCTGTTCTTCCAGGCGCAGGTTGAGTGCTTGCACTTGCTGGTAAAGCTGAGACTGCTGAATGGCGATCGCCAACTGATCGCCCACGGCACGCGTCAACTCAATTTGCCAGTCTTGCCAGACAAACGGTTCTGGACCTCGGATGAGCGTGATGTTGCCCCATACCAGACCACCCACTTGCAGCGGCACCGCCAACCACGCGCCCGGAAACGTTTGCGCCAGGATTTGGGTCATTTCATCAGGTACGGTGCTCACATCGTCTAACTGTACAATTTCAAGCTGCTTGAGCCGCGCTGTGATTGGGTTTCCTTCATCAGGAATTTCTAAGCCCACGACATCCAACCCCACCGGAGCCACATTTGGGCTTTGGCGATAGCTTGCCTTATGTACCCAAATCTGTTGTTCTGGCACATATTGCAGAATATTCGCCTGCTGTACCTGTAGCAAGCGACCCATTTCTAACACGGCTGTATGGAAGATGGTGGTGAGATCTAGCGAATTGCGAATGGACTGAATGACTCGATTGAGCGCTTGCTCTCGTTGCGCCTGCTGCTGGGTTTGCTGGTAAAGCTGGCTTTGGTGAATGGCGATCGCCACTTGCGCCGAGAGGTTTTTCAGCAAATCAATTTCTGAGTGGCTCCATTGCCGCACCGCCGCGCAGTGCTGCACTGCCATGAGTCCCCACAAAGACTCGCTTGGCGCTGTCTCTGCTAGTTGTGTCTCTGCTGGTTGTGTCTCTGCTGCTTGAGTTTGAGGCAGCAAAACGGGAATCACCAAATTTGCCTTGACCTGATACTGCCTGAGCAGATTGACATAGCACTCAGCCAGTCCCGCACTCTCGATATCCGCTGTGCTACTTACTTTGCCTTGCAGGTAAGGTAGAAGGCAATCTGCCATCACAAGGCAGGGATCAAAAATCCGTTGACCCAGCATGTGTGTCCAGCCGTCACCCACCGACTCGACAATGACAAAGCCCTTCCAATCGGGGTCAAAGCGGTAGATGATCACACGATCGGTTTGCAGCAGTTGGCGTACTTCCGTCACCGTCGTGTTGAGAATGTCATCCAGGTTCAGCGATCGGCGCACCCGTTGCGCGATCGCTACCAGCAAAGCCTCCCGTTCTGCCTGCTGGCGTAAAATGATCTCTGCCTGCTTGTATGCCGTAATATCTCGACTGACGCAGAGCAAAAATTCGACGCTGCCATCTTGGGCAAATTCGGGTACAACACGCGCCTGATAGGTCTTTACCCCTTCAGGCGTGGGAAATTGGAATTCCGTAATGTGTTCCTGGGCAGTGCTGAGAACCGCTTGCAGCGTTTGCTCCCAGATTTCCACCAGAGCAGGAGGCATATTTAATTCGGCATTCGTGCGCCCAATAAAATCCTGCGGAGGCATTCCAGTCGCCGTTTCAACCGCCGGATTAACGTAAACGTGACGAAATTCTCGATCGAACCGCGCCACGATATCAGGAGAGTTTTCTGCCAGTGCTCGAAATTCTTCCTGACGGCGGTGTAACAGGGCCTCTGCTTGCCGACGTTCGGTGACATCCTGAAACACCAGAACGCTCCCTGTAATTTCGCCCTTCTCGTTGCGGATGGGTGCGGCAGTATCTCCGATCGCCCGCTCCAACCCACTTTTGGTTTGTAGCAAGCAATGATCCGACACGCTCACACTTTCGCCCTGCCGCATTGCCCTCAAGAGCGGGTTTTCGATCGCTTCTCGCGTTTCGGCATGAATCAGGCGCAAAATGACCTCCGCAGAAGCCCCCAATGCTTCCGATTGTTGCCAACCCGTCAGATTTTCAGCGACCGCATTCATAAAGGTAATGCAGCCATTTTGGTCGGTGGCGATCGTGCCATCGCCGATGCTGGCTAACGTGGTTGCGAGCCACTGTTCGGCTTGTTCAAGCTGCTGCTCCAACTGGTAGCGGCGCAGGGCGATCCGAATCGTCGTGTAAAGCCCAACCCGATTGAAGGGCTTCACCAAATAACCAAAGGGTTCAGTCGCAACAGCGCGCTGAAAGGTTTGGTCTTCGGCGCTTGCAGTGATGTAGACGATCGGCACGCCCAACTGCTCACGGATTTGCGTTGCTGCTCCAATGCCATCCAGTCCGCCCTCAAGCGAAATATCCATTAAGACAAGGTCAGGACGTAGATCAACAGCGACACGTATTGCCTCCGCACCCGATGTCACACTGGCGACCACGGTATATTCAGAATGCTCTAAAAACTCCTGAATCACTAAGGCAGAAACGATTTCGTCTTCAACGATTAAAATTTTTGCCATACGTGAAACGGCTGTTCCTGACAGACAGGGCAAAGCGAGATGATACCATTCTCATCCTGTGCGAGGCGAAATTGAATCAGAAGAAATGAGGATCTTTTCGTCTCCGTCGATCGAGGCTAAGTACTGCTGCTGTTTTCACGACTCCGTAACAACATTGGTTCGACGCTTACTTCAGATTATCCAAAGGCAATGATCCAAATTCTACAGCCGCCCGCAGCGCCAAGAAGCAAATCGCTACTGTGGAAGCGAAGCCAAAGAGCCAGGGTTGAACGAATCTACCGCTTAAAGGCATACAAACTCAAAACGCAATGGAACAGGCGTACAAAAAGATTCTGGCAGCACAAGATGATAATCAGGATGGTAGCAGATACCACACACCATCAAACTGATGCCTGCACACAGCTTAACTGAAGATCACCAAGCAGCAACATTAGTGGAGAAAGTCCCTTCCTGTCTTACCTCGCCACAACTCAATGCAGCCCAAGCATTGTCTAACGGTCAGAGGTCTAGGGCGAGAAATGGAGACCGGATGCATTCGACCTACAGGTTAGGCGATTTCCAGAAAAGTTTATACCTGCATTTCATAGGGGCAAAGCATGCGGGTAATACCTTTCGCCTCTTACTCAAAGGTTATTTGCCGTTGCCTGCTTCCCGCAGGGTATGCTTCGCTCGTACAGGGGGTATCTTCTTTCTCAGAAATCTCCTTAGATTTCTCGTCTTTCTGTCTAGATACTGGAGGACACTTTAGCTGTAGTGCAAGCGTCTCGCTGGCAACGTGGCTAAGATGCCCACAGGACGCTGAGTCGCTTTTTTTGCGGAAACCCCGTAAAGGCGCACTTTACGACAGAACGATCGGGCACCTTGCAGATCGTAGATAGATCACATGAAATGCTGCTTTGGTGTAATCAAATGTGCATTTCTTAGGAGTGGAAACTAAATAAAATTGAGCGTTGGTAGGGGCAAATTGATCAGAGTTTTCTCCTGGATTGAGGGCTTGCGGTCAAACCCGCCCATGCAGTTTTCGGAAATGATTGAATCCACGATCCTTAGCTGGCTAGCTTCAAGTCTCCTCGCTTCACCAGGCTGGATTTGACATGCCGAGAAATTTCAACCAGGCTTCCATGCACTTGCAGGTACTGATCGAATTCGTCAGTACTGGCAAAGATTTTGAACAGTTGATCTAGCCCGGTCAGTTCAAACAAAATTCTCACTTGTTCATTCATAGAACATAGAGCAATCTGCCGCTTCGAGGCTCGCACCGACTTTAGCGCCTTCACTACAGCAATAAAGCTAGAGCTACTCATGGCTGTAATATTGCCAAAATCAACTAGAACAATTGCCGCATCAGCCTCAAGCAACCGCTTAACTTCTGCATGAAAGAGATTGATGGCAGCCGTACTCAAAAAATTAGACGGCTGAATAACCTGAATTGAACTCATAAACAACAGCCCTTATAAAAGTTTGAACGTTTCAGGCTCATTACATGCTGATGCTATAGCCCATGACGAACGAGGTGCAGTAAAGTTCCCTGGCTAGCATGAGCTTAGAGACCAAAAGCAGTTGTTCCTTCTGGTAAAACCAACCCGTTAATCTGTAGTGTAAAATGCTTCCAGAACTAAAGAATCCACCCCAGGAAAGAATTAAAGCCTGTTAATGAGAGACGCTTGGCGTTTTCATGCCCATGAAAGAGTCATTCCTAGAAGGTTTAAGTCACGACAGTTGGGAAGTTAGCAATGATTAAATATGCCAACTTCAGCTCAGAACAAACCTTACATTAGAGCTGAACATGAGCAGGGTTATTAATGTGTATTGGGCGCTATCAAGCTATTTCGATTAAGCCTTCAGTTTAACCAAAGTTTACCCGAACATTGCCATTAAAAATGTATTGCAGATAGCACTGCGATCGCGCACCTCTTCATGGCATCCACTCATGCTCATCGCACTTAATAACCAACGCTTGCTCACTAACCGACCTTACTCCAAGTCGTCAGTCAAGGTTTCAACTAACAAATCCATTTGTTGCTGACGCTGAGACAAAAACAATTCGCATTCGCGCAGGTAGCTAACAGCAGTCGTAAACTGATCAAACACGTCGGCTAGTTCCAGTTCTCCTGATTCAATCCGCGTCATGATGGTCTCTACCTGCCGCACTGTTTCTTCGTAGCTCCATCCCGGCGACGGCAGCCCTACAGGCACATGGCGATCGTCACTGGTTTGATTGCTTGCGTAACTTTGAGTCGAGTCTTGATGAATGCTCACGGCAAATGAATGACAACGTCTATACCGCTAGTATGCCTATGCTTATCACAATTGCTCGGCTATCACAATTGCTCAGCGTTGGGAAATGACGGTAAGACGGCTGTAACGTTGACGGCTAGTCGCCCCTGACCAAGTTGAAGGTGGAGTGTTTTACCTGGAGTCACTGTTTCAGCCGAACGAACCACTCGCCCGTCTCCATCACGCGCAATTGCATACCCCCGTTTTAGCACGGCTGACGGATCAAGTGTTGCCAGCTTTTGCTGAAGCGCCTGACAGTGATAGGTTGCCTGCTGAATTTGCAGCGCACTGCCTTGCATCAGCCGTTGACGCATCCAGTGCAGTTTTTGGCGCTCTTGCTGAAGTTTACGATCGAGGCGTAATTTTTGCAGGCGATCGCCCAAACGTCGTTGTTGCTCATAGGCAGCTTTCAGGTGGTCATGAATTGCGGCTTTAAGGGTTAACACTCGCTCTTGATGCGCCGCGTGCAGAACGGCTAACTGGGGCACCGCTTGTTCCGCTGCGGCGGTAGGGGTATGCGCACAGGCATCCGCCACCAGGTCGGCTAAGGTTTCATCTCGCTGGTGCCCGATCCCTGCAATAACTGGAATGGTGCAGTCTGCGATCGCACGCACGACCCGTTCGTCATTAAAGCACGCCATATCTTCGATCGCACCGCCACCCCGTGATAAGATTAGTACATCCGCTCTACCATCTCGCTCCACTCGCTGGATGGCATTGACGATCGAGGCTGGAGCCTGTTCACCTTGCACTAACGCTGGAGAAAACAACACATGCAAACCCGCATAACGCCGTCTCAACGTTCGTTGAATATCACCCCATGCCGCTGCTTGTGGTGAGGTGACGACCGCAACCGTCTGGGGATGAATGGGCAACGTGCATTTACGTGCCGGGTCAAATAACCCTTCCGCCTCCAGACGCAGCCGTAACTGACGGTAGCGTAGAGCGCGTAGTCCTTCACCGGCTGGTAAAGCTTGCCACACAATGAGTTGATACTGTCCCCGCTGAGGGTGGAGGTGGATCCGCCCCAGGATAATCAGTTGTTCTCCTTGAGCAGGCAACGTCGTCAGCTTGTCTAGCTGGCTGTTCCACACGACACAGCTAATGGCGGCTTTAGCATCTGGGTCTTGAAGGGTAAAAAACAGCCCGCTACGATAACGGGTCGCGCTAGAGACTTCCCCAGTCACCCACACTTGGCTCAGTTGATTGTCTTGCTCTAACAATGCCTGGATATAAGCCGTTAGACCTGCTACAGACAATGCCGTATCGGGAACCAATAAATGAGGCAGATAGGAGGTCATTGGATGTCACTTGTGTAACTTAAATGAGTGTGTAACTTGAATGAGCTGGCGGTACCAATAAGCGTTCGTTGCAATCCTGATGATGCGACTGCCCAGTGCGATCAAGGGACTGGTCATCGGTGAAACGCAGAATGTCATTCATGTGAAGCCGACAAACCAGCGTGAGGACGATCGACCACCTCTAGATTAGCGAGACTTCGTTAAATTGTTCGTACTCTACTTAGCATCATCAGCAATGTCAGCAATTTTTCTCTGGTGTGACGGTACGCAAGCCCTCATGCTTTTCTATCACTACCAGAATCATCACCAGAGGGTGGTTTCGTGTTTAAGCCTGAAGTGCTGCCGTAATGAGGTGATCCGTTCGGGGTTGGCGGCTTAGAATAGAATGCCTCTAACGCCCGATCGCGTCTTCGTTCAACCATTGACGATCATTGGCGATCGCCGGGATCGCTAAGACACAACCTCTTTTCAAACCAGCCCCTTAAACGCTTTACATCTTGCTTCAGGTCTTCACTTTTCTGTCTGCCTACCTACTCCATCTTCTTCCTTGAGGCGCTCATGGCTACTAAAACTGATAACTCCGATAAAAACAAAGCCTTAAACCTCGTTCTCACTCAGATTGAGCGTAACTTTGGGAAAGGCACAATCATGCGTCTGGGCGATGCAACTCGGATGAAGGTCGAAACGATCTCCACCGGAGCATTGACGCTAGACCTGGCACTGGGAGGTGGGCTTCCCAAAGGTCGCGTCATTGAAATCTACGGACCTGAAAGCTCCAGCAAAACAACCCTGGCGCTTCATGCGTTGGCAGAAGTCCAGAAAGCGGGTGGTATTGCAGCCTTTGTCGATGCAGAGCATGCGCTTGATCCCGTTTACGCCAAAGCCTTGGGGGTAGACATTGACAATCTCCTGATCTCTCAGCCAGACACCGGTGAAGCGGCGCTGGAAATTGTGGATCAACTGGTGCGATCGTCCGCGATCGAAGTCATTGTGGTGGACTCTGTTGCCGCTCTAGTGCCCCGCGCTGAAATTGAAGGCGAAATGGGCGATTCTCACGTTGGCTTACAGGCACGACTCATGAGTCAGGCGCTACGTAAAATTGCTGGCAACATGGGTAAATCGGGCTGCACCGTCATCTTCATTAACCAACTGCGTCAAAAAATTGGTGTCACCTACGGCAGCCCGGAGACCACTACGGGAGGACAGGCACTCAAGTTTTATGCCTCCGTGCGTCTAGATACTCGCCGCATTCAAACGCTGAAGAAAGGGACTGAAGAATTTGGTATTCGAGTCAAGGTGAAAGTCGCTAAAAACAAAGTTGCGCCCCCCTTCCGCATTGCTGAGTTTGATGTCATTTTTGGCAAAGGGATCTCAACCCTCGGCTGTTTGGTTGACCTGGCAGAGGAAACAGGCGTACTCGTTCGCAAAGGAGCCTGGTACAGCTACGGCGGCGAAAATATTAGCCAGGGGCGCGATAATGCCATCAAATATATGGAAGAGAAGCCTGAAGTGGCCCAAAAAGTTGAACAGGAAGTACGCCACAAACTAGAAATTGGTGCTGTGGTTTCGGCTAATTCTGTAGCGCCGGCAGATGTTGAGGATGAGGAGGATGAATTGCTCGACGACGAAGAGTAAATTCAGCGCTTGAGACGTGGAAATGGTGTGTTTAAGCAAGCTCTCAGGTGTTTTCTCTCAAAGAATCTACCCGATTCATGCCGTCGTGTGAGCGTCTCGCTGGCGACGTGGGCAAGATGCCCGCACGACGTTGGGTACTTCTTTTATGGAACTCGCCGCCGGGATCAACAGCCCAGACTAGCCTGCTGATCCCTGAAACCCTCTAGTGAGAAATTCAACCGTAGAAAAATTTACCCGTCACAGCAATCCAGGCTGCTCTAGTTATGGTGATCAGCGGCATTACGCTGCATAAAGCGATCGAAAATGTCTGCCTGTTGCTTCATGCTGATGGGGCAAGCAGCTTGCTCTGGGATCACGTCATGACCGGACATGGTTGGTCTTAAGAACATAGACGTGTCTTTACCATCGGCGGAGAGCGGTGTATCCCAATCTGGGCGCACAGGCGGCGCTCCTGTCTCTGTCACTGTTGAGTCTTCGGCACTGACATAGCTATGGCGAGCGGCGTTGACCTGATTCACAACATCATCCATCAGTGCTTCAGCCGCTTTGGGGGCATGGCAGATGAAGAAGGTAAATGCCAAACTCCCCAGTCGAATCTGGTCACCATCTTTGAGTAAGGTGCAATGCCGCACGGGTTCGCCGTTAACAAAGGAGCCATTTGTGCTGTTGAAATCAATCAGGTAAAAGCCTTGATCGTCTACGTGTTGAATAGCCGCATGACGACGAGAGAGCCGTTTGTCCTGGATAGGGAGCGCCATTTTGCGATCGCGCCCGATCACCCAGATTTTTTGCGGTTGCAGCACCGATCGCGTTTTACCATTCAAAAGATTGGTGATCACATAAACTTTTTGCCCCTGCGCCACTCCCTGGATGTACTGCAAAGCCACCTGCTTTCGTGACTTAATGCCAGTATTTTCTAAATCCAGAATTTCATCTAAAAGACTCCGATGGTGCTCATAGAGCTTCAAAAAAACGCGGTACAGCCCCAAGCGCTGCTCCAATTCGGTATTGCCAGAAGCATTCAGCACCTGTGAAGAGTATTCAGCCAATGAGTGTGAGTCGAGCATAGCTAGTTCCAAAGTAAGCGGTGAGACCGAAGCGATTCAATCTCAAAGAATGAGAGGCTTAGTTAACTGGGTTGGGGATATCTGTAGGAGAAAAGCGGTGAGCAAGCAAGATCCAGTCATCTACAGTGCAAGGAGGAACAGAAAAGCTGGTGGAGGGCGGTCAGAGATCAAGCTTTGTTTCTACCTTAAAATGCCCAGCAATGAGACATAACCGCACGATCACTGGATCATTGTTACGCTTTAAACGGCACGGTCTCGTAACACGGTGATATACCGCGTCTAAAGTTCGTCCATAGCACGATGAGCTGTAGCTGCATCGTTCTGTGTGGTTCAAGACTCTAAACGCCCCAGTGGCTTCTTGCTGGATGTTCAACCCTGATTGACATTGGCATCTGGGACATCAGAGTCGATCGCGATTTTTTACACAAAGAGAATTACTGCTCTATTTGTAAAAGGCTTTATGCATCACACGATCGGTTTCGTGCGTCTTGTGTTTCAGCAGCAGCAACCAGACGTTGTGCAGATGCGTGAAGCTTATAACCAGTTTTTGGGGGTAACAAATTTAAACAAAATTTTAGCATCGGTTAACAAGAGCCTGGTTGTGGCTAGGGGCTGTCATCAATGACGACTACGCATTACTTGCAGCAAAGGCTCCAACCCCTAGCCTCATGTGTTGGGACAGGCGCGATCAGGCTGATGCCGCAGGGTTTTGGAGCTGAATTGATGATGCGCCCCAGCCGCAGGTATGCTCTGCTATCAGTGAAGCCTTTCCCTACCGACTCAGGCTGTAGCAGGTAGTGTACGCCATAAAGAACAGCTATAGTGAATAGCACAGTGTAATCCTTCTCACTCCGTTGCCATTGCATGACCGTTGGATGACAGACTTAACGCCGTAAGAGCTACTAAAGAAGGGGGATTGCTCTCAAGCGTTGGTTAAGGAACGTGGTCGCCTTCTTGCTTCTATCGTCTGGTCATGCGTTCTCGCGGCAGTGTGTTATCGGAGAAATGTGTCACAGAAGAAATGTGTCACAGGAGAAAGAAGATGGCATTCAGTGCATCTACTGAAAAGCCTACACGAGCGGGTGCATTTGTAAGGGGTGCGTGCTGTCCTTTTGCTGAGCAGTCGTTATCCGATCGCGCATGTTTGCCTGATAGCGGCAGAGTTATTTTGGTGCCTACCTATGTTGCTTATTTCGCCAGGAGACGGTGGTTCCTCTCTGCCGGGTAACTTGTTGCCATTATTGTCGCCTGATGGGTCGTTGGGGGAACAAGACAGTGTTGGCGACAATCGAGTAGCGGCAACCTCGTCCCTAGCCGCACTTATGGAAGACGATTGTGCGCTATCTCAACCCAAGGACGCGGTAGCCTCGACGATCGGGCAATTTCATGCGGATACCTCTACACCGCCTGTAGACCTCCATTCAGCTAAGGAGCTAAGCCTAACCACGCAGTCGCCGTTGCATCAAGCTACGTGGTCACAACGACCCGCTCAAGAGCGTGATCTAGATGGACTGTATGCCCTACGCCAAGCTGCAACGCTTAAACCACTGCGGCAACCACGTATTCGCTCGTGGAGTGGGCGATCTCTGGCGGCGTTGACGGATCTAAGTGCAGCAGCAGCGATCGATGTGCTCTCCTTTGCTGCGCCGCTATCGCCTTTAAGGGAGCGCGATCTCATTGCACTGTCTGAGTTTTTCCAGCAGGATGAAATGCTTGCGATCGAAGCTGACATCAACCAACGACTACTCTTGCTGTTGCCAGAACCTTGCTGGGAAGATGAAGTCTTTCACTTTTTGAAGGAGCTTTTGTGAGCCAGTGAGTTGTAGCCACCTCGCTGCAATCACTTCGCAGCTCAACGTTACGCTGCCTGAATAACGCATCACAGCGGGCAGATCCCCAACAATAAGCGGTTCTCGACCAAGTGAAACAGTCACCAGTGCAGATAAGGGGCATACCGAAGACTGAAAACTGTTTCCCTCCTGCCTGCTGCCTTCTGCCTCCTGCCTTAAGGTGATTTCCGAGAATGAAAGTACCATATAATCTCGCCTTGTAGTACAAGTTAATTGGTCTATAGAGCGAATGCTGTTGCCATCAAACCCGGAAGCAGAGCGGTTAACCAGCCGTCAAATCAAA